>QLAH01000007.1_pt1 | contig 419843 bp, 324 predicted proteins | sample 4693081 | NCBI WGS metagenome assembly QLAH01 (sample SAMN09425401, study PRJNA476045) | Lake water metagenome, whole genome shotgun sequencing project. | reverse complement strand
TGGAGGACTTACAGAAACAGCTCAGCAAGTGGGTGAGGCAGTTGTCAGCGGAAACGGTCAAGAGCTTGACGCAATGGGATTGGTTGATGAGCGCCTTCTCAGTAGCAGGACTTTAGGAAATTGGTATAACAAGTTGCCGTCGGGATCTTGGGTGAAGATGGCGGTGCGCCCGGAGGCGCTGGCTTGCCAAGAAAGACCGGCGGTGGTGAGTTGATTTTTGAGGACTTCGAGATCGTCAACGGCGATCGCCAAGTGGGGATTGCGGCCCCAGCGATCGTCCTGAATGCTGTTCACCGCTTGGGGTGCAACAATTAGGTGAATTTGCCAGTTCCCAATCTCCTACCCAGGATCAGGGACTTGGTACTATGGTTTGAATCCTGAAACCAGGCAAACCTTGAAACTGAAACATGATTTACTCTCTATTCCTCTTCATTGTCTCTGGATTATTTGAAATTGGTGGGGGATACCTCGTATGGTTAACTTTGCGGGAAGGAAAATCCATTTGGCTCGCAGTTCTGGGAGTCGTCATACTGGGTCTATATGGAGCTATGCCGACGCTGCAGCCCACTCAATTTAGCCGTGCCTATGCAGCCTATGGCGGCATTTTTGTTGTGTTATCGATTTTATGGGGATGGTTTGTGGATCGAATTGCACCCGACAAGTTTGACTTTTTAGGAAGTTGGATGATTTTCTTAGGTGTTTTGGTGATGATGTATGCACCCAGGGGATAGGCTTTTATCATCATTGCAACCCACAATAATACCTATCAAAACCCAATGCCAACTTCTCAATAGAAGGGCATAGCAAGAGATTACAAAAAAGGCAGTTGACTTGATCAATGAGACTGGTCAAGTATTGGTTTGAACTGTTCAGGAAGCTTCTATAACCTGCTGGAATTCTAACAAGTTGCCGTCGGGATCTTGGGTGAAGATGGCGGCTCGACCGGAGGCGCTAGCTTGCCAAGACAGTCCGGCGGTGGTGAGTTGATTTTTGAGGACTTCGAGATCGTCAACGGCGATCGCCAAGTGGGGATTGCGGCCCCAGCGATCGTCCTGAATGCTGTTCACCACTTGGGGTGCAACAATTAGGTGAATTTGCCAATCGCCGATCGCGTACCAAAGTCCGGGAAATTTCAAGGGGCGATCGATCAATTCCAGCCCCAATAATCCCCCATAAAATTCAGCGGCACGATCGAGATCGGTCACATTCAGCGCCACATGCAGCCCCCGGATTACCGCCACGATCGCCTACCTCCGAATGTCGTAACCAAACAAATTAGCATCCACTTCCATCAGGTTAATATCCGCCAAGCCGTATTCCGCCCAACGCCGATCGACTGTGGCGGCTACCTCTGGATCGGATTCCAAAACCTGGCCCCATTCTCGATCGATTTCGGGGTAAATCTTATCGGTGGCATCGATGCCCATCCGACTGCCGAGACCCGATTTTTCGGTGGCAAAATCCAACGAATCCAGGGGATTTTCTGGCAGGATAAACACATCCCGCGCCGGGTCAACTTTTGAGCAAATTGCCCACATCACCTGGCGCGGATCGCGAATATTAATGTCCTTGTCCACGACGATCACAAATTTGGTGTAGGTGAACTGGGGCAGGGCGCTCCAAAACGCCAAGGCGGCCCGGCGTGCTTGACCTGGATAGGCCTTGTCGATCGAGATGACCGCTGCCTTATAACTCAACCCTTCCATCGGTAGGAAAAAGTCCGTAATTTCCGGCACTTGCGTCCGCAAAATCGGCGTGTAGATCCGGTTGAGGGCGATCGCCATCATCGCTTCTTCCTTCGGCGGCCGACCGCTAAAGGTGGTCAGATAAATCGGATCTTTGCGGTGGGTGACGGCCTGAACCCGCAGCAGCGGCCCGGGAGCCGCCGGGCCGTAGTAGCCCATGTGGTCGCCGAAGGGGCCGTCGATCGCCGTTTCCGCCGGGTCGATCGTCCCTTCCAAAATCATTTCGCAGTTGGCCGGCACTTCCAAATCCAGGGTTTTACACTTGGTCAAATGCACGCCGGAACCGCCATACAGCCCCGCAAACAGCCACTCGGACAAGTCCACGGGAATCGGAGTCGCCGCCGCCATCAGCAACAACGGATCAATGCCGAGGGCGATCGCCACCTCCAGTTTTTGGCCCCGTTCCGCCGCCTTTCGCAAATGGCGTGCGCCGCCCCGCACCGACAGCCACTGCACGGTCATCGTGTTTTTCGATTGCCGTTGCAGCCGGTAAACCCCCACGTTCGGGATCTTGGTTTCGCAATCCTTCGTAATCACCAGCCCAAACGTGACCACATGGCCCGCATCACCGGGATAGGGGCGAATCATTGGAATATCGTGTAAATCCACCTCGTCGCCGCGTTTCACCACCTGATGGCAAGCGGGAAACAGGTCGGTGTCCGGCTTGGCCCGCAGCACGTCAAACAACACCTTGCCGAATTCGATCGCCTGGGAAATTTTCTTGGGCGGTTTCGGTTGCTGCAACATCGACAGCTTGCGGCCCAAGGCTTCCAGCTCCTCGGGCGTTTCCATGTTCATGGCCCAGCAGGTGCGCTCCACCGTGCCCAACAGGTTGACGGCCACGGGGCTGCTGCTGCCCTTGACGTTTTCAAACAGCAGGGCCGGCCCGCCCGCTGCCAGCATCCGGTTGGCAATTTCAGCGATTTCCAGGTTGGGATCAACGGGAACCGTAATCCGGCGCAGTTGACCGCGCTCATCCAAAAGCTTCAAGAAGCCGCGTAGATCTCGGGGCATGGGGCGATCGAGGGGATAGCGAAGGGGTGATGTAACGAACCGTAACGATCCCCATTATCCCGAAATTCGTCCCTGACCTGCCGCACCGTGGCGATCATCCACGATCGTCCGGCGCGATCCGGATCGGCGACCTAGGGGCGAATCACGATCGGGGTTCCCACCGAAGCCCAGTTAAACAGCCAAGCCGCATGATTGGGCGCAACATTTGTGCAGCCGTGGCTAACCGGTGTGCCGAAGTTTTGATGCCAATAGGCTCCGTGAATGGCGTAGCCCCCTTGGTAATACATCACATGGGGCACGTTGGGCACATCGTAGTCCTCACCGCGCATTCGATCGAACCGCAACATCCGCTGCACCCGGAAAATTCCTGGACGGGTGGGCGTTCCCGGCTTGCCCGTGGAAATAATCACCGCATAAACGGGCTTATTACCTTCCCAGGCAATCAACCGCTGATTGCCCAAGTGGATTTCGATCCAACGATCGTCGGAGGCCCGTAGCTCGCACATCCGCGCCCGCAGGCGATCGCCCTCATTTAAACAAGGGGGCTTAGGGCTGGGAGTCGGGGTTGGCGTTCGGGTCGGGGTCGGCGTGGGCGTTGGGGTTCGGGTCGGCGTTGGATTGGGAGTGGGAGTGGGAGTGGGATTGGGAGTCGCCGTTGGTGCGGGCGGCGTGGGTGTGACGACTTGGATGAAAGCCACCGCCCCGCTCGGCCAGCTCACGAGCAATGCGATCGCCCCGCTCAACACTCCCCGGAAACTCCGCACCAGCCAGGAGCGCGATCGGCTCTCGGTGGATTGGACAGCACTGGGTTCGAGAGGAGAAAGGGGCAGCATAACCATTGCGTTCTAACCAATCGCGTTCTAAAAATCTGGCAGACACTGGGAATACCGGAGAGCGATCACAACATCTCACATCACCGCGACTCCCCATACCCTTAGCCTACCTAGATTTGCGGTTTGCTGGCGACGCAAACAGGACAGATTCCTGGGCTGGCTGACCGATCGCCCCTACGCACCGACCCAGGGATCGAGCCAGGGATTGAGCCAGGGATCGATCGCCCAATCCCCGCGTGATCCTGGCTATAGTGGAAACGATTTCCCGCCAAGCCCATGAGCAAATACACCCCAGGTAACACAACCGAAGATTTGAAATCCCAAATTTGGCTACTGGGGGCGATCGTCGGTACTTTTTGGCTGGTAGAACTGATTGATGGCCTGGTTTTTCGCGGCTACCTCGACATTCTCGGCATCGTGCCGCGTCACATCATCGGCCTGCGGGGCATCCTGTTTGCGCCGTTTTTGCACGGAGACTTGGCCCACCTGATGGCCAACACCGTACCCTTTTGCGTTTTGGGCTGGCTCGTGTTAGTGCGCGGCCGTGAGACCTTTTGGAAAGTCAGCGGCACGATCGCCCTGATCAGCGGCCTAGGCACTTGGCTGATTGGCCCTGGCAACTCGGTGCATATCGGCGCGAGTGGCCTCGTGTTTGGCTACTTGGGCTATGTGGTCTGCCGGGGTTGGTTTGAGCGCAGCGCCAGCGGTATGTTGCTGTCAGCCTTCATTGTGGGCATCTATGGCAGCCTGTTGTTTGGGGTGCTGCCGTTGCGGGCCGGCGTGTCTTGGCAGATGCATCTATTTGGCTTCCTGGGAGGGGCGATCGCCGCGCGTTATATCGATCGCCCCCAATCGCTCTAGCCTTTTTCAAGAATTGGTGCGGGCGATCGGGGTGGTTGTGGGTATTGAGGTGGGTATTTAGTTCGATCGACGAGACAGCGTTGCAAAACGCCCTGAAACAGGTTATGAGTCCAGACCCCAGCCCAAATAGCATTTCGATGCCCAAGGTTTCGGTGATTGTGCCCACCTATGGACGCGAGCAAGTCCTTTGCACCTCGATCGAGGATGTGCTAGCCCAGGACTATCCTGATTTTGAAGTGATCGTCGTTGACCAAACGCCGCAACACTTGCCCGAAACGGAAACCCAGTTGGCGCAGTGGGCCGATGGGGGCAAAATCCAATGGCATCGATTGCGCTGGGCCAGCCTGCCGGGGGCGCGGAACTTTGCGGCCCGGCGATCGCGCGGCGAGATTCTGATTTTTATTGACGACGATGTGCGCCTGGAACCGGGCTTCATCGCCGCCCACGTGGCCAACTACGCCGACCCGCAAATTGGCGCGGTGGCCGGGCGTGTGTTCGATCGCATGAAGCTCGAACAAGACTGCACCAAGCACGTGGGCGAATTTGCCTACCAAGTGCCGGAAGCCTCCGACCCGGCGATCGCCTGGTATCACATCGACCTCGTGCGCGCCACCCAGCCCCAACCGGTGATTACGGCACGGGGCTGCAATATGTCCTTTCGGCGCAGCTTGTTCGATCGGGGATTGCGCTTCGATGAACGCTACGGCGGCAGTGCGGTGCGCGAAGAATCTGACTTTTGTTTGAGCCTACGGAAAACCGGCCTCAAAATTTGGTACGACCCGGCGGCCCACCTGATCCATTTGGGCGAAGAAAGTGGTGGTTGCCATGACATCAGCACCCGCTCGATCGGCTACCAAACCACCTTTTATCACAACCATTTCTGGCTCGGATTCAAACACCTAACCCTCGGGCAACAACTGCGATTTTTTAGCAAGTTGTTTGACTGCCATGTGCTGGGTCATCCCCCTTGCTACAAAAGCGGATCGCCCTTGAAAGTGTTGGTGCGGTTTTGTTGCTATGGCATGGGATTAGCCCGGGCGATCGGCACCGCCGCGATCGGCCTATGGGATGACGGCCAAATTTATTCCCGCCAAGATTCCCAATTCAAACAGCCCTAGGCGATCGGTCTCCAGTGCTCCTCCGTTGACCCGATCAATCCCCATTTCACCATCAATTTTTCGCGCAAAATGCCCCATCCCTTATACCTAGTCATTAGGCAGTTCTGGGGCATTTTTGAAACAACTTGCACCCGATGAATTACCGGAATTGCCCTAATGCGCCAAGCGGCGACGCAAACCTAATGCAGCCAATCCGACGAGGCCAAATACAACGGACGGCTCCGGTGTGCTTTCTTGGGGAACCTGGGGAACTTCGCTCAGTTTTCCGTAGAGATAGGCTTCGCTAGTGCCACCTTCTTGGGAAATAAAATCGGAGACCAAATCACTGGTGGGTGATGACTTGAACCCGGCCAATTCCAACGTGTAGGACTTGCCGCCGTAGGAGAAGGAGCGATCGCCCAACGCATTACTCCAGGCAATTTTATCGGCACAGGGCGTAAGGCTGAAATAGGCACAGGTTCCAGAATTCGGCGTTTCATCCACTGTCATCGTGAAGTTAAACACTTCCGACGCAATTTCAGCAAAATTCAGCATCACCGACAGCCCAACGGAAGAAGCCGCCGTGCCCGCATAAATCGGGTTGTTGAAATGCCGCAATGAACCCAGTTGGAAAATACTCCCGATCGTCAGCGGAGTCGAACCCACACCGGTAAACCCTAAGCCACTGGGGCCATTGCTCGTCGCCGGATCGCCCCAGCGAATCTGGTTTTCAGCACCGATCGTCTGATAGCTATAGAGGCTCGTACCGGCTGGGGTTCCCCAGGATCCAGTGCTACTGGTCAGGGTCAAGGCTTCGGCAGCATGGGCAGAGGCAAAAGCCGTCAATACGGATAAAGCCGTCACTGTTAGGGTTCGTTGCATCATTTTTCTCGAATTTCCTCAGGGTGAATATTCTTGGGTTGAATGTTAGGAAAGATCCGCGAAGGGATCGTTTTCAATCCTATACCCGATCCCAATTATTCGGGGAGTCTGTCCAATTGCGATCAAAGGGCTTTAAACCCTGATTAATTAATAGCTTCACCGCATCAACGTTGGTGCTCAGTTGTTTACCAAAATTTTCATAAAAACTTGGCAATTTGACCACTTTTAATCCCAATTGATCGTATGAATCACTCCAATCCATCGATCCAGATGAGCGATCTAATTAATCTGCATTCCCCCTCGACTTCCTGGTCAAATTGAGCACTATGGTTCTCATCGATGCGGGGAATTGGCAGGATTGAGCGATCATGCACAGCCTATTTGCCGATGCAGAACCGGCTGAAGATCCGATCGAGCACGGATTCCGTCACCTCTTCGCCGGTCACTTCGCCAAAGGCCTGGATCGCATCGCGCAGGTCGATCGTCCAAAAATCCAGGGGCAACTGTTGGGCCATGGTTTCGCCCACGCGGCCGATCGCTTGCTGGGCGCGCAGCAGGGCCGCCGCCTGCCGCTGATTAATCGCCACGTCGAGGTCGGCGGCCTGCACATTGCCCGATCGGGCAATCTGCAAAATCGCCTGCTCCAGGTCGTCAATGCCGCGCCCTTCCGCTGCCGCCGTGTAGACCACTTGGTCAAATTCCAGCGGCAACAGCGACGAAATCATTTCGGGCGCAACCAAATCAATTTTATTCACCACCAAAATCGTGGGCGGCACGGGCCGATCGGGATCGGCGGTGCGGATTTGCTCATAAATGGCCCGATCGCCCCCCGTCCAGCCGCGTGGCGCTTCGATTACCAACAGCAGCAAATCGGCCGATCGAGCCGCCGCGCGCGATCGCTCCACGCCGATTTTTTCCACCACATCGTCCGTGTCGCGAATGCCCGCCGTGTCCAGCACCTGAATCGGAATGCCTCCCACCACCAGCCGCGATTCCACCACGTCCCGCGTGGTTCCCGGCAGCTCCGTGACGATCGCCCGATCGCTGCGGCTCCAGGCATTCAGCAGGCTCGACTTGCCCGCATTCGGCCGCCCCACGATCGCCACCTTCAACCCACTGCGGAGTAACTCGCCCCGATCGGCCGTCGCCAGCCAGCGATCGACCTGGGCCGCAATCGTCTGTAAATCCTGGGCGATCGCCGGCAAATCCAACGGCGGCAAATCATCCTCAAAGTCAATCCGCGCCTCGATTTCCGCCAACACGTCCAGGCAGCGCGATCGCAACTCCCGAATCGGTTGCGCCAATTTTCCCTGCACACCCGCCAACGCCGTTTGGGCCGCCTGGGGCGACTGGGCCCCGACCAAATCCGCCACGCTTTCGGCCTGGGTCAGGTCAATCCGCCCATTCAAAAAGGCCCGCAACGTAAACTCGCCCGGTTGCGCCAGCCGCGCCCCTTGCCGCAAACAAAGTTGCAAGGTTTGCTGCACCACCATCATCCCGCCGTGGCAATGCAGTTCCACCACGTCCTCGCGGGTGTAGGTGCGCGGAGCCGCCATCAGCAGCAGGAGGGCTTCGTCTACGGTTTCGCCGGTTTGGGGATGGTGCAAATAGCCGTAAAGGACGCGGTGACTGTCCCAAGCTTGCGATCCCGGCGCACGGAAAATTTGGCGGGCGATCGCCCAGGCCTCGGGCCCCGACATGCGGACAATGCCCACACTGCCCTGCTGGGGCACGATCGCCGTCGCGATCGCCACAATCGTGTCCTGAACCGTTGCTGCTGCACCCATGGCGCACTCGTCTCCCCGTTGCGATCGATCGTCTGAGGGTCGGCCCATGATCGGCAAATTAGTTCAGCGCCAGGGACTGGGTGAGCTGGCCGCGCAGGGTTTCGATCCGCTGGCGGTTGAGGCCCAGGTCTGACTCGCCCAGCCGCGAGGCCGATCGCACCTGAATCTGACTTGTGGCCGGATCTAACAAAAATTCCACATCATCCACAAAGCCCATCAACGGCGTGGCGAATTCCGCGTAGAGGTAGCCCGGTTCCGCCGTGACGATCGTGGCCCGCTCGGAGTTGCGCACGAGGTCGGTCAAGGTTGCAAAGGCGCGATCAGCCTCGCCCGTGATGATCAACGGGGCGATCGCATGTTGCAAATCCACCGCCGACACCTGACTACTGACGCAATTGGGACTGCTGGGGCAGGGCTGCAACTGGCCCGCCGTGACTCCCAGGCGGCTGGGTCGCTTGCCCGCAAACAGGTCGCCGAAGATTGATCCCAATACCGGCGTGCTACCCACCACCGAAACTGGAGCCGCCCAAGCCGCCGCCATCGGCGACAACCACAGCACCACCGCCAACCCCAGGGCCAGCCAACGGCTCGATCGCCCGAGGATTGCCCGCTTGCCACCGCGATCGCATCCTGTTACCCAACCCATAGCAGTGCCTTCCAACGGTTTTCGCAAAAAAAAGGCGCGGTTCGCCCACGCCCTTGACTGTAACTTGAATTTCAGGGACTGGCGATCGCCCAAACCGGCCCGTCTTGAGAACGGCGACTGGCGGCGATCGGCGGGCCAAGTTAGGCAGCGGCTTCGGCTTCTTCGGCGGCCTTCACCTTGCGGGGGTCGAGCTTGATCGTCAGGTAGCGAATCACGTCTTCGCTCAAGCGCATTGCCTTTTCCATCGGGGCAATGTGGCTGCCGGTGACGTGCTCGTAGTTCATTTGGATGTAGACACCCTCGCGGCAGCGGTTGATTTCGTAGGACAACCGGCGCTTGCCACGGTGTTGGATTTCAATGTTGGTTGCGCCTTGGTCGGTCAACATCGTCCGGTATTTGTTGATGTTGGCATCCACGGTCTCCTCGTTGAGGTCAGGACGCAGGATGTACATCGTTTCATACAGGCGATTCGCGGTCATGGAAAACTCCTTGCGGACAATTAGGGTGGCTGACGCAAGAGCCGATCGACGGGCGATCGACGGGCATCAGCAAGGATTCACGGGCCGTATATCATACCCCACCGAGGGCCGGCGCGATCGCCCAAATTCGCACCCCAGATCTCACGGGGCCGCCTAGCCAGGGGCCAACGGTGGGCAGGGCCGATCGCCGGTCTAGCGCACCTGCATGTGGACGGCTTCCGAGAGGCTGGGGATTTCCGCAAACCGCCCCAGGGCCGATTGGACGATCGAGTAAATCGCCGCCACCAACACCCCCAAAAACACCGTGCTGCCCAAGGTCTGCACCGCAAACCCCCCGATCGGCGCAAAGATAAACTGAATCACCAACCCGCAAAGGGACACCAAAATCGAAATCAGGATCGCTTGCATCGTGTTGAAGCGGATGAAATAGCTGATGTTGCTGTTGCGAACCACCAGCATGAACAGCGCCAGGAAAATGATGAAGCCCACGAACGGAATTTGATTGAGCTGGAACAACGGAAGCAGTGGCAGATAGAGCCATTGCAAAAAGGGCAGTTCCCTAAATACAGTGCCGCCGAAACGCACCACGTCCACCATCGGCAGGGCATAGACCAAGGCCCCAAACAGGCGATCTTGCCAAGTTGTCGTTCCGCGCCAGTTCACGATCGGCATCTCCCGAGAGCAATGAATCTATTTATTTTAGACGCTGGCTTTGGCTGGGCCGGGGAGCGATCGCCGCACCCCGCGAAACCGCGCCTAATCGTGCAGGCGGGCGGCGGCAGCCAGGTCATCGGCCGGGCGCAACCAGTCGGCAAATTCCTCAGCGAAGTTACCCGCCAAAATGGCCGATCGAATCCGCTGCGTAAACCGAATCAACTCCGTCACGTTGTGGATCGCCAGCAGCGTGTAGCCCAGAATTTCCTTAGCGCGGATCAGGTGGCTGAGGTAGGCGCGGCTGAAGTTTTGGCAGGTGTAGCAGGGGCAGGTTTCGTCCAGCGGGCGGTAGTCTTCGCGGAATTGGGCGTTTTTTAGGTTCCAGCGATCGCCCTGCACCAGGGCCGCCCCGTGCCGCGCCAACCGCGTCGGAATCACGCAGTCAAACACATCCACCCCCGCCGCGATCGCCTGGGCCATTTCCCGATACGTCCCCACCCCCATCAGATACCGCAGCTTGTGGGGCGGCAACAGGGGCGTGGTGGCTTTCACAATGTGCTCGATCAACTCCGGCGGCTCCCCGACGCTCACACCCCCGATCGCATAGCCCGGCAGATCCAGCGCCGCCAAATCCGCCGCCGCCTTGGCGCGCAAATCCGCGTAGGTTCCGCCCTGGACAATGCCAAACAGCGCCTGATCCTCCCGTTGGTGGGCTTCGATGCACCGCAGCAACCATTGGTAGGTGCGATCGGTCGCTTTTTCCACCTGGTCGCGGGTGGCGGGGTAGGGCGGACATTCATCGAAGGCCATGATCACGTCGGAGCCGAGGGCGTTTTGAATTTCGATCGACTTTTCCGGGGTGAAGTCGATGATGGTGCCGTCGTGGGGCGATCGGAAGGTCACGCCGCGATCGCTAATCTTCCGCATATCACTGAGGCTAAACACCTGGAACCCGCCCGAATCCGTCAAAATTGGCCCCTGCCAATTCATGAATTTGTGCAAGCCCCCGGCTCCGGCCACAATCCCCTCGCCCGGTTGCAGGTGCAGGTGATAGGTATTGGACAGGATCATCTGGGCCCCGGTGGCCGCCACCTGATCCGGCGAGAGGGTTTTGACGTTGGCCAGCGTGCCCACGGGCATAAAACGCGGCGTTTCCACAATGCCGTGGGGCGTGTGAAAAACCCCGACGCGGGCGGCGGTTTGCGGGCACTGGGCAACGACTTCAAAACGAAAACCGGGGGCAGAAGCGCTCATGGACGAAGGATTGGAAGGATTTGAGAGAGTTGAAAGCTTAAGCGACGGGATTGCGAAGGAATCGTGGAACTTCAGACACACCTAGGGGCGCACGATCGCACGCCCCTAGACAGATCTTCGGCTCTTCGACAGAAGTGGGTTAAAACCTGATGGTCGATTAGGGCATGTCATCAAATGCGGTTGATCGGCATTGGAATGGCTAATTTGCCCAGCGCAACCGCCCTAGACAAGGGGCTTAAGCCCCTTGCCCCCCACGACTTGTAACGACAGCGCGGGGGGTTTGAGGATTTGATGACAGCTCCTAGCGTTGGTCGATCGGCTCCGGCTCGGGTTTGGTCTCCGGTTCTGCGATCGGTTCTGGGGTCACGGATTCCGCCGCGATCGGCTCCAGGTCTGCCGTCGCCTTGCGCACCGAAAATCCCCAAATGAACGTCACCGTAATAAAGGCGATCGTCATCCAGTCCGGCGGAACCCACAGATCAATGCCCAAGGCCTTCTCGATCGCCTTCAGGAACAGGCGCGCACCCACAAAGCCAACGGTCACATAGCCCGCCGACTCCAGGTATTCATATTCCGCCAACCAGCGAATGAACAACCCCGCCATAAACCGCAGGGTGATCACCCCCAACGCTCCGCCCGTGAGTACCAGCCACGTGTGGTCAGAAATTGCGATCGCCGTGGTCACGCTATCGAGGGAAAAGGCCAAATCCGTAAAGGCGATCGTCGGCACCGCCTGCCACAGGTTTTGGAAGTGAAATCCGCTGTGCCCCCCACCCGCTTCGTCCTCTTCGCTCGCAAAGAACTTGAAGGTGAGCCACAGCAGATACAGGGCCCCGGCCAATTCGATTTGCCAAAACCGAGTCACCCAGGTGGCCAACAAAATCAGGACAACCCGCAGACCAAACGCCACGACCAGCCCAAAATTGAGGGCCCGTGTACGCATGGCGGCATCGGGCAAACCTTGGGCGATCGCCGCGAGGGCGATCGCGTTGTCCGCCGATAGCACGGCCTCTAGCGCTACCAACACCAGCAGCAATAACGCGGTGTCAGCGCCAAAACTGGGGTAAAAGTCGAGGAACTGATCGAGCATTTCTGGGCTAATTGTGTGATGGCAAATTTTGCAACTTCTACTAGCCTAGCGCTGTTATTACGCCTTGTAACGAACCTATTCCTGAATTGAGCCGCGTAGTTGAAAGTAGTGAAGTCAGTCCTTTTAACATCTGGAGTCGTGAGCGCGATGCTTTCGGATACGCAAGTTTACGTCGCCCTAGTCATTGCTATCATTCCTGGCATTTTGGCTTTCCGTCTTTCGACCGAGCTTTATAAGTAAGTTTCGGACTTCAATTCGGGCTAATGGCTCGTTTTGGATTGGGCTAGCCCCATGGAGCTAGCGCAGCACTCAAGCGGGTTTTCGCCGTTTGACTCATCCCCCAGTGGCGATCGCGACCGGGGGTTTGTTGTGTCTGGACGCGCTACCCTATGGAACAGCACCAAGCCGTGCGCCGGACGTGTTTTGGAGTTGTTTGCCCATGTCGTCGTCGTTGCCGCCAAACCCGATCGCCCCGCCCGAGCGATCGCTCCCGACCACCTATCGCATTTCGATCCTGATTCGGCTAACCCTGGTGTTGCTCTACGGGGCGCTGACGATTCCCCTGCCGTTCTTGACCCAGGTGAATGCGGCGGCCGGCGTGGCGGTGGTGTCGCCCCAGTGGCTGTGGGTGGGCCTGGCGATCGGGCTGGTGGGCCTGTGGGGCGCGCTGTCAGAGCGGGTCGAGCTAACCACCGACGGCATCCGCGTCACCTACCCCGTTTGGTTTCGCTGGCTAATCCGCAAGGGGTGGTCGCTGCCCTGGAGCGAGATCGAAGCGCTGAAACCGAAGACCACGGGCCAAGGCGGCTTGGTGTATTACTTCCTGAGTCGATCGGGCGAGGGCTATTTACTGCCAATGCGCGTGGCGGGCTTTTCGCGGTTGGTGCAGCAAGTGCAGGCCCAAACCGGCATTGACACGCGCGATGTGAAACCCCTCGCGCAGCCGTGGATGTATATCGCCCTGTTGGGTTGTGCGCTGTTGTTGTTGCTCTGTGATGGCTGGGTGATTGCCACCGTCAGCCAGGGATATTAACGCGATTCGTTCGACTCGATGTAACTCAGTTCTATTTAACTTGATTCAACTCAGTTCAATTCAGTTTAATCGGGCTAGAGATTGGGCTAGATTGGGTTATCTCTTCTCAGAAATTGACGCTTTGAAACTGGGCAACCAACGGCTAGTGACCCACACCCCCTGAACCCTATGTTTGGCTCGATCGTCCTCCTCGATATCCCCAAAGAAGCCATCCAAATTGATTTGGCCGCAATTCCAATTCAAGGCGGATTTCGAGGATTCTCAATGGTTCCCCCCGGCAGTTGGCATTACGTCAGCGTCAAGCATGGTGATTATTACGAAGGGTTTTGGTGTTGGTTGAATGTTGAGGAGGTTGTGGTTAAGCGGTTTGATCCCGATCGCGGTTTCATCAATCCCGACCAAGACACCATCGACCACTACACCAACCTTGCCCGCAGCGGAGCCATGGGCCCAGCCCTGCGCGAATATCCCCACGAATTTTTCGGTTCTTGGTATGGATTGGTGATGTATTTGGGAGCTGAGAATTTTCCACCCCCACTGCACGATCGCGACAGCCCCACCAGCGAATCCCGTTTTAGAAATGCATTAATGGGAACCCATGGCGGTGATCCTAAGGCTTTTTTAGCCGAGTTTCAATATGCATTTGCTAGCTGGCTGATGAGCTTAGACACCGCCCACGAAGCCACCGCCGCATTTGATCGATGGTTTCAGTTGTTGCTCGCCATTTACAATGCCGGCGAATTCAACATGCGCGACCATGCCGATTTATTTTCTAAATTAGTGGATCTTTTAGTACGTCAGTTTTCCTGCTTGGCAGACTCCTATTTTGATGACGATAGCTGGTTGATTGAACAAGTTGATTACTTGCTCGAAGATTTGGCCGATACGGAACTGCCGGAACTGATGAATAAGAGTCAGATCTTGCGGGATTATTTGAATCAGCGCGACTCCTAGATCAGGGGCTTAGGGCGTGTCATCAAATACGATTGATCGGCGTTGAAATGGTTGATTTTCCTAGCCCAATGACCCAGAACAAGGGGCTTAAGCCCCTTGCTCCTCACGATCGGGCAACGCAAGAATCAGGGTTTCGGGGATTTGACGACAGCTCCTAAGCCCCTTGCCCTGAGGATGTCGTGATCGCAGAATTCGGTTTTGGAAAGCGGAGGACAAACCCCAGCTAGGGCGCGCTTTTATCCAACACACCATTGAGGAAAATATCGGCAATTCCTTCCGCCATTTCCTGAAGTTCATGGGGTGAAATATTCGGTTCCATGATCGTCAACTCACTAAACCCGGCGATCGCAAACATCCCCAAGAAAACGCGAGCAATCACTCGGGGATTGATGGGCCGATAGATACCCCGATCGATCGCCGTTTGGAAAAAGGCCTCGGTCACATCCATCATTTTGGCAATCACTTCGACTTGGATGCGATCGCGCAATTCTGGATGAAACTGCGCTTCCATAAAGCAAACGCGCATCATGTCAGCATTTTGCTTCAGGTTGCTCATCCGCTTGCGCATCACCTGCGAAATCGCGCGGTAGCTGGCCATTTCGCTGAGTTCCATCAGCAAATCGGTCAAAATTTCCACCCATCCCTGCGTGGCGATTTCAACCAGGATGGATTTTTTGTGGTCAAAGTGGCGAAAAAGCGTCCCCTCCGCCACACCGGCCGCGCGGGCTAGGTCGCGCGTGGTGGTTGCATCGTAGCCTTGACGAGCAAATAGCTGTTGGGCAGCTTGGAGAATTCGGGTGCGCGTCTCCGTTTCGGAGGGCGACGGACGGTGAGCAATACGCATCATGGCTAGAACTCCTTGGACGCGAACCAGTCGAGATGAAAGGGGTGAGGGGCAGTTAAGGCGGAAACAGCGGGTCATGGCCACAGGGCGATCGCCACACAGGGGCCACATCGCTGGTGAACATTAGTCGAATAGATCGAATGGATCGAAATTGAATGGATCGAATGGATCGAAATCGAATGGATCGAATGGATCGAAATTGAATGGATCGAATCGAGCGGCGGGGTAAACAGTCAGGCGAGGGCAACGAGGGCCGAGGCTGGATATCGATCAACGAGGATCGACGAACAATGAACACCGGCCATGGGGACGATCGCCCGGCGTTGACGATCGAAGGAGGCGATCGGATTCAAGATTGCAAACCGCTTAATGAACCTGGGTGTGAGGACTCGCCAACTCCGATGGCACAACTGCCCCTGGCACAATTCCTGAAATACGGGCTAATACTGTTTAAAATGCCGTTCCACAAAGGCTTGGAGGTGGTCTGATCGGGCCCGAGGTTGCTGGCTGCCGCGATTCCCTGCTTATTGCTATTGTCAACGGGGGCTGCGCGCGCTGGGTCTGGGATTACGGGAACGTTATAAAACCGATCGTTTGCCTACCGAAGTTCATGATCATGCAAGTTTCGCCACCCGCTGCCCGGCCCCCACAATCGCCGTGGGTGCAAATCATCGCAGCCCGTGGATGGCTGTGCGCCCCGACCCGATCGGTTTTGGATCGCCGTGATTGAATCGCAATGTATTGAATCGCAATGATTGAATCGCAATGTATTGAATCGCGATCACGAAAAAGCGGTTCGGTTTTGGGCTGTCCCCTACGGAAGCCAAAACCGCTGGATCCGAATTTATCGTTTGTCGTCGTGGGCGGAATGGAGAATAGCGGACTCGAACCGCTGGCCTCTGCGGTGCGATCGCAGCGCTCTACCAACTGAGCTAATTCCCCGAGGCAATTGATGTGTCGGATATGGTAGCACCAATTGGCGGTTCGGGACGCTCTCGCCCACAAAAAAGCCGCTGTACCCGATCGAGATCGAGGGCGCTCAAAAAATCGACGACCCAATCGGCCCGGCGATGCACCATTTGGAAGGGGTGGCTGGTGGCCACGCCGACGACGGTCATGCCGGCCGATCGAGCGGCCTCGATGCCCGGGTAGGTATCCTCGATCGCTAGGCAATTCTGCGGTTGCAACTGGCCGAGGTCGGGCAATGCTCGCAACTGCTCCACCGCTTGCAAATAGCCATCGGGAGCCGGTTTGCTGGCCAAACCTAAATCGCCGCTGATGATCAGGCTAAAGAACGATCGCAGACCGGCCCGGCTCAACACCGCTTCCACCTCGGGCAGGAGTGCGCCCGTGACGATGCCCATGGGCAAGCCCAGGGCCCGCACCCGGTGGCAAAAGTCCACCACGCCGGGATAGATCGGCAGTTGGGGAATTTGGGCCAGGCGATCGAGATAGGCCTGGGACTTGCGGGCCACCAATTGATCGAGATAGGCATCGTCCACCATCCGACCACGCCGAGCCAGCAGATCCCGCAGGCAGGCCCGATCGCTCCGGCCCAGGCACAGTTCCCGAAACTCCGGCGGATCGAAGCGCAGGTTTTCACTGAGCAAAATGTCCTGCAAGAGCTGGCAATGGAGCGGTTCGTCATTGACGATCGTGCCGTTAAAGTCCAGCAGAATGGCTTTCAGGGTCATGGGCCGCGTGGCGAAAAAGGATGGCTGATTGCGCCTTAAAAGTTTAACGCTCGATCGGCTCAGGAGCGTCTTGCCAAGGCTCTGAGGCCGCTCAAATGCCCTTGCTCGCGGCGTACCTGTTGCCAGCGGGCGCGCAGGGCTGCCACGTCGGCCGGCCGATCGCCGTAGCGCCAGGCACTGTAGCAGGCCGCCACCTCCGCCACCAGCGCCAGCCGATCGGCCGCCCCCGGGCCGCCCCCTTGGGTGACGAGCGATCGTTCGTAGGCCGCCACATATTCCAACGGCGTTTGCCAGGGGTGGTGGGGGCAATCCTCCGCCAGCCCGTCGAGGATTTCTTGATAGAGCGCCTCGATCGGGGCCAGGCCCGCCAGCCGCCGCCGTCGCCGCCAGGCCCGCCAGCCCACCAGGGCCAGCCACAGCAGCCCAACCACCAGCAAGACCAAGCCGATCGCCGCCAAAATGCCCATCCATCCCTGGGTCAGCAAGCCCAAGAACCCGGCGATCGCCCCCGTCAAACCCACAATCAGACTTGCCACCACGCCATCGAGCCAATTCCGCAGGGGAGCCGGCAACCAGCCCGCCGCCCAAGACCAGAGTTTTTCGAGGGTGCTGAAGGTTTCGTTCTTCTCGATCGATGGCGGGATCAGCGGATGGCCGGGAATCGGGTCGAATGTCAACCAGCCATAGCCCGGGAAATAAACCTCCGTAATCGCGTGGGCATCGGTGTTGTAGACCTCATACAGCCCCGTGAAGGGGTTAAACCGCCCCGGCCCAAAGCCCGCCGCCAGCCGGGCCGGGATGCCCACACTCCGCAGCAGCATCGTCAACACCGTTGGGAAATGATCCGGGTAGCCCCCCTGATGCTTAAACAAAAAGGCTTCGACCAAATCTTCGCCCGCAGCCGGTGGCGGCAAGTCGGGCTGAATTTTGTAGGTTTGCTTCAGGGTCTGGGCCAAAAACAAGGCCTGTTCGTAGGCGCTGGTGCGGGCGTTTGGTGCTTTGCTCAGGAGTTCCGTAGCCCGCTGTTCGAGCTTGGGTTTCAGGGCGGCGGGCACGTCGAGGTAATGCTCCCGAATCGATCGGGGATAGACGCGGCGGGTTTGGCGCAGGCGGGTGCGATCGCGGTAGGGCACCTGGGAAATCACCGAGTAGGTTAGCCCATCGTCCAGAATGCGGGGCGATCGAATGCTGCCCTCCAGGTCGATCGCCACTTCCCGCGTGGGGAAAAAGAGTTCCGTCGGTTGGGCCAGGGCCGGCACCAGGTTGGGCAGGGCCGAGAGCACCGTATAGCTTTGCACTACTTCCTCAATCTTGGCGCGGGTCGGCTCCGGGGGGACGATGAAACGATAGGACCAGCCGGGCCGGGTCAGGTTTTGGGTGTTGTCCTTGCGGGAAATTTCCCAGCCGCGGCCGGTGTAGCGATCGAACCCCAAGACGCGCCAAAAGCCCGGCGACTGCGATCGCACGCGCATCACCAGGGTGGGTTGCAATTGGCCCTGGAGGGTTTGGTCGATCGTGCTGCTAAAGCCGTAATAGAACGTGTTGTTGACTTGCCCGCGCCCGGAACCGCTCGTGCCGCCCAGGGCCTGGCCATCCTGTCCATAGCCCGGATTCTGAATCGAGGCCGGCTCATCGCGGTTGTCAAACAGTTGGTCAGCCAAGTTGGGCGGAGCTGCCACCGGAAATTGGCGCAACTGGTAGCCCGGAAACCGGGGCAACAGCGCAAACACCAGCAGCCCCAACACCGCCACCACGCCCAACAGGCGGGCCATTTGCCCCGGCCGCAGCACCGTGTGGGTGAGGGTTTGCCAATCCCGATCGCCCGGTTCTAGCCCCAGGCGCGATCGATAGTCCAGCACCAACATCGGCAGCGCCACCACCAAAAACACCACCAATACCGGCGCAAACAACATCGTTTGGCTGAGGGTTCCGGCCACGCCCATCAGGATCAACCCAATCAGCATCGAGTAGCCCAAATCCTTGCGGCGCGGCAGGTCAAAGCTGTGCAACACCTGCAAATGGATCAACAGTTCGGCCAGGGCCAAGCGCGTGTCGCCCAGGTTGCCCAGCAGCGATCGAAAAAACACCGCCAAGGCCACCAACATGCCCGCCGCGATCGCCAACTGTGCGCCCAAATTCCGCCGCCGTCGCTGTCGCCAACTCCAGTAGGCCCCGCCGAAGCTGATCGGAATCGCCCACCAACTGGTCTGGGTTCCGGCGGCCACATCGGTGGCAATGATCCCGATCGTCACCAACAGTTGCACCAACAGGCGCAGGGCGATCGACTCTTCGGCCTTGGGGCGCTGCTGGCCCTGCCAGGCCTGCATTTGCTGCCACCATCCTTTGACCGTTGCCCCAGAGACCATAGATTCGCCCCGATTGCTGACTCGTGGTGGATTGGATGGCCAGATCGCCTCGCATTTTGATCGATCGACTGCCAGCCACCTTTCAGTTTGCCCAATTTTGGGGCCAAGCCACAGGGGCGATCGAGCTGGGAACGGCCGCGCGGCCGATCGCCCGGCCCCAGCGCGCCAATGCTAGATCGCCACTTCCGGGGTCGGTTGCCGCCGCGGCCGGTCTCCGGGGTCGGCCGGCTCCGTGGGGTCGATCGGCTCGGCGCTGGGAAAATCCTGGCCCTCGGCTTCCGGCGTGGCCGAGGTCGATCGCCGCCGCACGTATAAATAGGCCGTCATCCGCCCGCGCCCCTTGACCGCCAAATTTGACCAGCGCTCAAACTCGTAGTGATCCTTCAAATATTCGTAGGTGGCTTCGGTGACTTGGATTTTGCCGGGAATGCCTTGGGACTCCATCCGGCTGGCGACGTTTACGGTGTCGCCCCAGAGGTCGTAGCTAAATTTTTTGATGCCGATTACGCCGGCTACGACGGCTCCGGTGTTGATGCCGATGCGCAGGGCCAGGGGCAGACCGGTTTCGCGGCGCAGTTGGTTGATTTCGCGGCGCATGGCGATCGCCATTTCCATGATCGAGATCGCGTGATCCGCCCGGGGCACCGGAATACCGCCCACGACCATGTAGGCATCGCCGATCGTTTTGATTTTTTCGAGGCCAAAATTTTCCGCCAACCGATCGAACGCCGAGAAAATCCGATTCAGCAGCTTCACCAACTCCAACGGCGGCAACTGCACCGACAGCGGCGTAAAGTCCACGATGTCCGCAAACAGGATCGTCGCTTCTTCAAACCGATCGGCCAGCACCTCGTTGTCCATGTCCAGCCGATCGTTGCGGGCCAGCCGATCGACGATCGCCTGGGGCAACACGTTCAACAACAATTTTTGGGTGCGGCTTTGCTCATCGCGCAGGGCCAACTCGGCTTGGCGGCGATCGTGCACTTCCCGATCGAGCAAAAAAATCTGTTCCCGCAACAGCTCGGCCTGGCGGCGCAGGCGTTTTTGCAAACTGGCGGCCAACAGGGCGGGGCCGCGAAACAAGCTGAGATTCCGCGCCCGATCGTGCAGCCGATCGAGCCGACTGCGATCGAGATGCAACTGCAACCGGGCCCGCGCCTCCGCCGGTTCCAGGGGCAACAGCAAATAGTCTGCCATCCCCGCCGCAAACAGGGCCGATCGATCCAGTTGTGCCGCCGCTCCCACCATCACGATCGGCACGTTTTGATAGGGTGCCAATGTTCGCAACTGCCGACACAACGCCAAGCCATCGACCTCCGGCCAGGTCGCCAGCACCACAACCAAGGGTTTCAGGCGAGCCAAGGTGGGTAGTAACTGATCCACACTCGTGACACAGCAGGCTTCGCAGTTCAGCTCAGTTGCCACCTCCACGAGGCCCTTCGCCACGCTGTCGTCAGGAATCGCAATCAGAATTAAGCTGCTGGACATGAAAACAGCAGGGTTGGCGGTTGGGGCATTCACAATAGGTCGCAGCGCCATGCTGCTGAGGAAGATGCAGCCTGTTTCAAACGCAATTTCAGGTTGATTTCAGCGCAATTTGATCGCAATTTGATCGGGATCGTCACCCTAGAACACACGACGGGGCCGCATGGCCGATCGGGATCGATCGGGGTTAGTCGAGATCGATCGGGGCTAATCGAAATTGATTGGGATCGATCGGTAAGGATTACAGCGCGCCTAGCCTGAGATCCGTTCTGAAATGGGTGCAAACACGGCCCCAACCCCGGCGCGCGGGCGATTATTGGGGAATATCACGGAGCGATATCGCTGGGGAACGATTCGCGAAAGATGGCTCGTAGACTGCACCAGGGGCGCTCATCCTGAGTTTCAAGGGCCGATGCACAAAGAGGCGAACAAGACAGGCGAGCGAGGCGAACCAATGCAGATGCACCACCGACTCGGCTTAGGCTGCGGCTGTGGGAGCAGCGGCGGCCGTTGCGGGAGCCGGAGACTGAGTTGCTGCGATCGTATCAAATTCATCTAGCACACGCTGCCATCAATCCTGAGCCGACCTAGGAATTCCCGATCGACTCGATGCGCTCGATCCGCCAGGCCCACGAGCCTGCGGTCAGGGTGGCACATTGGCAAAGGCGATCGAACGGGGGAATGGCAGATTGGATCGCAAGGAGTCGGCTCCTGAGTTGAGCGAGGTTTGCTGATCTTAGGAGTTGGCTGGTTGTGGGCTGAGATGCAGTCTATGGGAGGATTTGAGCGTGATTACCGATCGCTTTCGTCATCAGCTTCGGCAGGAGGCCCGCCAGTGGGTCACGGATGGACTCATTCAACCGGAGCAGTTTGACCGGCTGGCCGATCGCTACCAATTTCGGAGCCTGGACGAGGGGGCGCGCAACCGCTTCATCATGATTTTGCTGAGTCTGGGGGCGGTGCTGCTGGGCTTGGGGGTGATTACCTTCGTGGCGGCAAACTGGCAGGTTTGGTCACGGGAATTGCGGGTGGCGCTGCTGTTGGGAGCCTTGCTGGGGGTGGAAACCCTGGGGTTTTATCTGTGGCGCTTGCCGCGGCCGGAGAATCCGGGCCAAGGACGGTTTGGCCAAGCGTTGATGCTATTTGGAGGGCTGCTGCTGGGGGCAAATTTGGCCCTGACGGCGCAAATGTTTCACCAGGGTGGGCCGATTTCGACGCTCTATTTAATTTGGGCGGGCGGTGTGCTGGTGATGGCGATCGGGCTGCGGCTGATGTCCCTGGGGATGTTGGCGTTGATTTTGACCGTGGCGGGCTATTGGCTGGGGCTGTATGACTGGTCGATCGCGGATGGGTCTTGGCAGCGATCGGTGATTGAACATATGCCGATTTTGAGTGCGGTGGCGTTTTTGCCCCTGGCCCACACGACCCGATCGCGCGTGCTGTTTGCCGGGGCGTGGGCCTTTACCCTGGGCGCGTTGCAGGCCAACGTTTGGTGGAGCATGATGCATCCCTGGGTGGCGAGCCTGTTGTCCTTGGCGTTGCCCTTTGGCTTGGGTTGGGGCTACCGCGATCGGCTGTGGCCGATGGTGCAGCGGTGGTGGCAGCGGTTGCCGTTGCCGAAGGGAGTGCAGCACTGGCTGGTGCCGGGTGGGGCGATCGATCCGCGCCCGCTGCATTTCCAGGGCATTTCCCAAACCTTGACGCTGGTTTGGCTGATGAGCACGGTTTATGTCACCAGTTTTTGGGGATTTTGGAACTATTCGGGCTATCGATCGGACTCGACGAACCCCACGAGCTATGACCCGGAACAGTTCGCGCCTTGGGTGGCGATCGATGTGGGAGTGGCGGCGACGGCGGCGGTGCTGATGTGGGCCTATCGCCATCGCGGGGAACGGGACGATCGGCCGCGATCGATCACGGCTCCGGTGCTGTGGGGGTTTGTCTTGAGCTTGGGCCTGCTCTTGGGCTGGCACTACAACGTGGTGGCCTTGCCAACGACGGGCACGTTCGTGGCCAATGTGCTGTTGTTTTTGCTGGGAGCGGGGCTGATTCGGGAGGGGTTGGCCGATGGTCAGCGTCTGGCTTTTTGGGGTGGGTTGCTGCTGTTGGTGCTGGATATTTGGACGCGGATGCTGGAATACAACACAGATTTGATTTTGAAGGCGTTTGTGTTTGTGCTCTGCGGCGTTGGCGTGATGGCGGCGGGGTTGTGGTTTGAGCGATCGGTGCGATCGTTAAACTCCGAGTCTCAACGGCCGTGATGCCGAAAAACGCCGGAACCACACCAAAAGCCTGAACAACACCGAAACACTGCTTATGGGGGAAAGTCCCCAGGGAAATTGAGATGGTTGCAGATTCTACGCCTGTGACGGAACGGCCGATCGACCCGCGCCCAACGGCCGGGTGGCGCTTTTGGATTCCGATGCTGTTGCAACTGGGGCTGGCGATCGGGATTCCGGCCCAGTCGGCGGCGACCTACTATTGGGGCCGATCGGTGGTGTTGCAAACCCGACCGGTTGATCCCTACGACTGGCTGCGGGGCTATTCGCAAACCCTCAGCTACGACATTAGCCAGGTGTCGGTGTTAAAAAAATTGCGCGGCTGGGAGTCGATCGCCACGGCGCGCGATGACAAAAACCAACCCCAACTGCCCTACGAGCTGAAGACGTTTTACATCATTTTGCAGGAGCCGGCCCCCAGCGCCACGGCGGCCAAAACCCCGCGCCCCCAACCGTGGCAACCGGTGGCCGTGCAACCCAATCGCCCCGATCGACTCCCGCCAAACCAAATCGCCCTGCGGGGAGACCTCTGGGGCGGAATGCCGCGCTACAACCTGGAAACCTACTACATGGAGGAATCCCAGCGCGACCAGATCAACCGCGAAATTGGCCAGCTCAATCGACCAATGCGCGATCGCAACCAGCCGCAGCCGTTCGTGGTGGAAGTGCGCGTGGATGGCAGCGGCAGCGCGGTGGCCCACAGCCTCTGGATCGAAAAAAATCGCTATCAGTTTTGAGGCGTGTCATCCAATTCCCCAAACCCGGATCATCTTTCCCAACCGATCGATCGTAGGGGCGGGGTCTCCCCGCCCAGTCCCCGCCCAACCCCCGCGATCCCTGATGCGCCCAGGGTTGGACAGGTTTGGGGCGATCGCTCGGGTCAGGGTTGGGAGACCCACGGACGGGTTTGGGGCGATCGCTCGGGTCAGGGTTGGGAGACCCAACCCCTACGGCGCTGGAATTGATGACAGCGGCGGCCGTCGATTAGCATGAGGGGTGATCGCCACGGGGGATGCGCGCCGGCCGATCGCTCCCCTGGAGTTACGATGATTGGCGATCGAACTGAACAACGATTGCTATGGAAATATTGCTATGAAAATCAATCTCGATTCGCAGGATCAAGATATTCGCATCGAGATCGTGCCGCTGATCGATGTGATCTTCTGTATTTTGACCTTTTTTATCCTGGCGGCGATCGGCCTGACTCGCCAAGAAGGGATCGGCGTTGACCTGCCCCAGGCCAGCACCGGCCAGCCCCAAATGCGCAAACTGGCGATGGTGGCCCTGAGTCCGGCCGGCCAACTATATTTTCAACAGTCGCCGGTCACGAAGGATGTACTGCTAACGCAGCTTCAAGCCTTTAAGCAGTCGCAGCCGGATGGGACGATCGTGCTCTATGCGTCCCAGTCGGCGTTCTACAGCGATGTGGTGGCGGTGTTGGATTTGCTGCGATCGGTGGGGGGCGATCGGGTGGCCCTGGCGACCTTGCCCAGCGGCAAAAATCCGGCGCAGTTACCGGCCGCCGATGGGTTTGATCCGTTTGGCAATCAACCCCTCGCGCCGACCAACCCTAGCCAAGGCGGTGATTTTGGCAATCCCGGTTTAAATAATCCCGGTCTGAATAATCCCGGCGCAGGTAACTCGGGGCTAGGAAATCCCGGTGCGGGCAGCTTGAACCAGCCCTATTCGATTCCGGGCCAGTCGCCTGCGCCAATTCAACCGGGCGATCGCGCGCCAATTAATCCCTAAGGTTGCCCCGGCGATCGGTGGATGGGCGGCTCAGGAGCGGTTAGTGGGCAGTGGATCGATCGGTTCATTGGCAGTTAATCGATACAATTGCGATCAATGAATGAGTGCTTAGCAACACCCTTCGACGGGAAAGTTGCTATGATTTGTCCTGCAATTTTCCAGGAAACTTGGGGCGTGTGGTTGATCAGCATCCCCCGCAAAATCTGGCCGTTGCACTGTCCTCACCTCCTTCGGTTGCTGGTTTTATGTCCGTTAATCTTGAGGCCTTGCGCCGTTCAATTCCCATCGATCGGATTACGTATAACGAACAGGGCTTAGTGCCGGCGATCGCCCAAGACTATTTGGATGGCACGGTTTTGATGATGGCTTGGATGAATGCTGAGTCATTGCAAAAAACCTTGGAAACCGGCGAGGCTTGGTATTGGAGTCGATCGCGCCAGGAATTGTGGCATAAAGGTGCGACCTCGGGGCATATTCAAAAGCTCAAAAGCATCCGCTATGACTGTGATAGTGATGCAATTTTAATGACGATCGAGCAACTGGGCGATGTGGCTTGCCATACAGGTGAGCGCAGTTGCTTCCATCAGGTTGATGGTCAGATTTCACCACCACCAGCGGATACGTTATCGCAGGTTTTCCAGGTCATTGAATCACGTAAACAATCGCCGAATCCTGAATCGTATACCTGCAAATTGTTGGCCGGTGGCGACAACAAAATTCTGAAGAAAATTGGTGAAGAAGCGGCCGAAGTGGTGATGGCTTGTAAGGATGATGATCCGGAGGCGATCGCGTCGGAAGTGGCCGATTTGTTCTATCACACGCTGGTAGCGATCGCGCATCATCAGGTGGATATCAAGGCGGTTTATCGCAAGCTGCAAGAGCGTCGTGGTTAGAGACGTGCGCTCTTGAATGCCTACGTATCCACGGGTGATTCACGGGTTATCTCATCGTTTTTAAGCAGGATTCTAATGAGCGATCGCACACCCCCTTCTAGTCAACAGTCCGCGATGATTTTGGGGTGTGGTTATGTGGGCGGGTCGGTGGCTCGCCATTGGCGATCGCTCGGTTTGCGGGTGACAGCCACCACCACCACGCCCGATCGGCTGCCGGAGTTGGCGGAAATCTGCGATCGCCCATTGTGCCTGCGGGCGGATGACCCGATCGCCCTGAAAGCCGCCTTACAAGACCAAGAGATTCTATTAGTTTGCCTGGGGCCACGGCGCACAGGAATCTATCGCGAAACCTACCTCGAATCTGCCAAAACAATTGCCGCCATTTTGCCAGACCTACCCCACTTACGCCAGGTAATTTATACCGGCAGTTATGGGGTCTATGGGGACTGGGAAGGTGCTTGGATTGATGAAACCCAGCTCGCGCGGCCCAGCAGTGAAAACAATCACATTCTGTTAGAAACAGAGCAGATTTTTCAAGCTGCCGCGCGGCCAGATCTTGCCGTTTGCATCTTTCGATTGGGCGGCATTTGCGGCCCGGGCCGGGAAGTGGCGCACATTTTTCGATCGGCTAGCGGCGGTGTGCGGCCCGGCAGTGGCCAAGAGTGGGGCAATTGGATTCATTTGGATGACATTGTGGGGGCGATCGACTTTGCCCGCCAACGGCGATTGGATGGTTTGTTTAACCTGGTTCATGACCAACCGTTAATGCAAAAAGATTTGCTCGATCGGGCCTTTCAGAAACGCGGCTGGCCGGGTGTGACTTGGAACCCAGAAGCCACCTCGAATCGATCGAGCAACGCGCGAGTTTCTAATCAAAAACTCAAAAATGCAGGCTATCAATTTAAATATTCTGAGATTCCCCTGGAGTAGTGCTTTAGAATCACATCAAAATCACAAAGGCACTGTCTGGCTTTTGAATACGACCTGATCATAATTTCGCAACAGATCTTGGCTGTTGTAATCACCCCAATGTTCAATTTCCAAGAAATTTGCACAGGTTAATGCTGGCTTATACACTCGAAAATAGCGCATTAAATGCAACGAAGCAGCACTTTCTAATAAGCCAATAAATTGATGCTTGGGTTGTCCAAAGTCGGGCTGCTGGGCCCATAGAGCCATTTGGGATCGCGTCAAAAAGAAGCAACCCGCATGGGGATTGCCAGCACGCTGAAACTGAATTGACTGACCAAAAATCTGCCCATTCAGCACTCGATTTTCGGTGAAGTTATGAGCAAATCCAACATTTTGACCGGTGTTACTTTCAAACTCTAGATCGACATAAACTTTTTGCGCTCGGTTGTTTGGGGATGAGTCGAGGGATAGTTCAAACCGGTTTGGTTGTAGGATATCCCGTTCGCTCAAAAAGGATTGAAACCATTGTTGCTTGAGAAAAAAGAGCGGATCTCGAATCGTTAAATCATCTTCTAGATAGCAGTAATAATCGTAGTTGTCAGGCAAATAATCCCGCAGAACATGATGGCAATAAAATCCCAATTCACGATCGGGGCAATCGAGCGATCGATGTTGAAACTGGTCGGGCGCGATCGGCAAGTGGGGAATCAGATGATGATCGCCCGTTGTGCAAATCACGATCGTCAGATCGCAGGCGATCCACTGATTGGTGGCCTGAATTTTGAGGCCGGGATCGCCCGCATGGGTATGGTCTTGGAAGGCGATTTGTTGCCGCCCAAACAGCCCATGGAGCGATCGCACACTTTGACTGAGGGCATCAATGCGCGGTTGCGGATCGCGTCGGGCTGATCCGTAGCGACCTTCGCCATCCGGTCGAAAAAAGTGCGGAATCACAACTAAAATTCGCATGACAGTCGCAATCTTGTACGGCGATTTTTGACAGTAATCGTTGACTGAATTCTTGATAGCAGCAAGGGTAATTTTCGGGATGTCGAAAACTAGCGAGCACTGACCAAGGCGGTCGATCGCGCGGTGAACCCGGCGCGTGACAGGGCAGTGGTGACGGCCCCAGGATCTCGCACTCGGAATTGTGCACCAAATCGAACCAATTCGCGCCGGCCATCATCACCCGTGACAATCGCAATTACAGGAGTTTTGGCATCATCACCGGCCCAGTTGAGGAGCAAAGTTCGCAGTTGATGCTGTTGCTCAATGTCGCCCGCAAGTTCCGAGGAAATCTCGATGGTGAGTAGTTGAATTTGCTCGATCGGTTCAGCATCTTCAATAATAAATTGTGGCTGATCATCACGTCGATCGACCTTCCCCCAAATCATTAACTGTCGATCGGGTTGAATGAGGGCGTGAATTCGCTCATAGGCGCGGGGAAAGACGATCGCCTCGGCTTGGGCCGTCAGATCTTCAATTTGCACGATCGCCATTCGATCGCCCTTTTTCGTCACCACTGGTTTGACAGAATTCAACATCACAATGGCGCTAACCGTTGCCTTGTCATCGGGCCGATCGCCCAGTTCTGACAAGTTCATTGGGGCTAGCAATCGTGAGGGTTTTTGGATTTCCTTCAGGGGGTGATCGGAAATATAAAACCCGAGCAATTCTTTTTCGAGATTTAACCGTTCTTGCTTGGGAAAATCTTCGACCGGCGGTGCTTTTGGTGCCAGGTCTAAAATATTATCCACCACGGTCGTTGCCTCGGAACCCATGGATAAATCAAATAGATTGCCCTGGCCACTGGCCCGATCCTTAGCGCGACTGTTGGCCCAATCAATGATTAGTTCTAAATCATTGGTTGTCTGACGGCGATTCGCTTGCAAACAATCTAAGGCCCCGCACTGGACTAGTGCTTCAATGGCCCGGCGGTTGACCGATCGCAAGTCGATTCGATCGCATAAATCTGCCAAGGATTGAAACGGCCCACCCTCATTTCTGGCGTGTAATAGACACTCGATCGCACCGGCCCCTAAGTTGCGAATTGCGCCCAGGCCAAACAGGATTTTGCCGCGTCTGCCCGACTCGCCTTTGAGGGGCGTAAAGTCCACGCCCGATCGATTAATATCCGGCGGCTCCACATCGATGCCCATCCGCAGACAACTGGCAATATACATTTGCACCTTGTCCCGATCGTCGCTGTTGGAGGTGAGCAGCGCCGCCATATATTCGATCGGATAATTCGCTTTTAAATAGGCCGTTTGGTAGGTGACATAGCCATAGGCCGCCGAGTGGGATTTGTTGAAGCAATATTCCGCAAACTTGACCATTTGCTCAAACAAATCTTCAGCAATCTTGCTCTTAATGCCCTTGCGAGCGGCCCCATCCACAAAGAGACTTTGGTGTTTTTCCATCTCCTCCTTTTTCTTTTTACCCATGGCCCGACGCAGCAAGTCAGCCTCACCCAAGGTATAACCACCCAGCTCCTGGGCTACCTTCATGATCTGTTCTTGGAACACCAAAACCCCGTAGGTTTCGTTCAGAATGGGTTCCAACATTTCGTGGTCATAGGCGATCGCCTCACGACCGTGTTTTCGGTTAATAAATTGCGGAATCAGGCCCGCATCCAGAGGCCCCGGCCGATAGAGCGCTAAAATCGACGAAATATCCGCCAAATTCGATGGCTTGAGATCGCGCACCACCTGTCGCATCCCCGATGATTCCAACTGAAAGATCCCTTCAAGATCACCGCTGGCTAACAGTCGGTAGGCATTTGGATCATCATCGGGTACGCAATCAATATCGACTTTTTCGCCGTTTGTGCGCTCGATTAGGTCGATCGTTTTTTGGATCATGGTCAGGTTTCGCAGACCCAAAAAGTCCATTTTAAGCAACCCAACCGCCTCAATATCTTCCATGTAATATTGAGTGATCACTGAGCCATCATTGTTGCGTTGCAAAGGCACAATTTCATCGAGCGGCTCTGACGAAATCACCACCCCCGCCGCGTGCACCCCAAAGGTTTTGTTGGTTCCCTCAATTCGCATCGCCATATCCAACCAGCGGCGATAGGTGATGCCGGGCATGGCTCCGGGAACCGACTCATCTTTGTCGTATTTTTCCTTGAATTCTGGGGCTGGCGTTTCCGATGAAACCATCACTTTCAACTTGGCTGGTTTGCCGCGCGAAACGGGAATTAATTTCGCCATCCGATCGGCTTCCCCGTAGGGAATATCCAGCACCCGCGCCACATCTTTGAGCACCGCTTTTGAGGTCATGCGGTTGAAAGTGATGATTTGGGCCACGCGATCGGTCCCATATTTTTGCGTGACGTAATCAATCACTTGATCCCGTTTTTCGATGCAGAAATCCGTATCCACGTCCGGCATCGATTTACGTTCTGGGTTCAAAAATCGCTCAAACAACAACCCATGATGCACCGGGTCAATATTCGTAATGCCTAGGCTATAGGCAACTAGAGAACCCGCAGCACTACCCCGGCCGGGGCCCACAGGAATGTTATTGTCGCGGGCAAATTTGATATAGTCCCAAACCACCAAAAAGTAGGCCGAAAATCCCATTCGCTGGAGCATTTCTAGCTCATAGGTTTGCCGTTTTACATACTCAGGATGGCGATCGATTAATTCCTGCCGTGACGCAATTCCCAGCCGCTGGCATAGTCCTTGCCAAGCCACGTCTTCGACATAGGTATCCGCCGTGTGGCCTTGGGGGACGGGGAATTCGGGAATTCTGGGTTGACCCAAAATATCGTAATCTTCGACCTTGGCGGCCACTTTGAGGGTGTTGGCGATCGCCTCTTGAATCACATCATCGGTCAGGTGGTCGCGAAACAGTTGGGCCATTTCCTCCGCCGATTTTAAATATTCCGTGCCGCTGTAGCGCAACCGTTTATCTTCGGTGATCAATTTGCCGGTTTGAATACAAAGCAGCGCATCGTGGGCCTCCACATCAAAACAGGAAATAAAGTGGGAATCATTGGTAGCAATTAGTTCAATATCAAATTGCCGGGCCAAGCGAACCAAGGCCACATTCACTACCCGATCTTCCTGAGAGCCATGATCTTGTAATTCTAAATAAAAATCATCGCCAAAAATCCCTTTGTACCATTGGGCCACACGCTCGGCCACGTCCAACCGGCCCGCCAAAATGGCTTGGGGAATTTCGCCCCCCAAACAAGCGCTGGTGACGATCAAGCCTTCTCGATAGGTTTCTAATAGCTGCTTATTAATACAAGGTCTCGAAAAAATGCCTTTGCCGCGTACCCCTTGCAGGTTGGAAACGGTGGTGAGTTTGACAAGGTTTTTGTAGCCTTGTTTGTTTTTAGCGAGGACGACTTGGTGATATTTGGGCAGTTTGCGTTTGTCGTCTAATTCGCCATTGATCACATACATTTCATTACCGATGATCGGCTTGACGGGCTTGCCGCGACAGACTTTGAGCAGTTCGATCGCCCCGTACATCACCCCGTGATCCGTCAGGGCGATCGCGGGCATTCCCAGTTCTGCGGCCCGATCGATCAGCGCGGGCAGTTGGCTGGCCCCGTCAAGCAGGCTGTAATCGCTGTGGATATGAAGACCGACAAAAGACATAGCACCAATGACCTATCAAACTAAACCGTTTCAAAGCAAACCGTTAGCAACCGAATGATGGCGATGCGCGAACCCGCTGGATGCTCAAAGCGAACGGGAGCGCGCGAGCTGGATGCCCCGATCGACCAAGGTGGCCGCAATGCTACTGAGGGGCAACACCTGCTTCGCCGCGCCCAACTCGATCGCGGCCCGGGGCATTCCAAACACCACGGAACTCGCCTCATCCTGGGCGATCGTCCAGCCCCCCGCTTGGATTGCCGCTTGCAATCCCAGGGCCCCATCAACCCCCATTCCCGTGAGCAAGATGCTGATCGAGCGTGCGCCAAACACCTGGGCGATCGATCGAAACGTCACCGTCACCGACGGGCAATGGCCCTCCACCGCATCCGTGCGAAAGGTGACAAACCGCCCCTGGGCATCAAACTCCAGTTGGCGGCTCTCCGGCGGAAAATAAATTACCCCTGGCTGGGGAAGTTGCCCCGCTTGGGCAATCTGGATCGGCAGAGCACAGCTCATGCCCAGCCAGTCCATCAACCCGCGCAGAAACCCCAGACTGATGTGTTGCACACACACCAAGGGCAGCGGAAAGTGGGCCGGGAGCTGGCTGAGAATGTCGCGCAGGGCCTGGGGGCCGCCCGTCGAAGCCCCGATCGCTCCGATCGCTTGCTCGGCCCGCAGCGCCTTCAGGGCGGGCGGCGAAATTGGGGTCGGCAAGGGCTTGGTGATCGCATCCAAGCGCGATTGCCGCAGCTTAAACACCTTGACCCCTGCCAGCACCTTGATTTTGGCCACCAACTGCGTTGCCACCTGGGCATAGTGCTCCGGCGAACTCATCACCGGCTTGGGAAACACATCCACCGCCCCCGCTTCCAGCAACTCAAACACCGTGCGCCGATCGTCTTCCCGCACCGAATTGCTAATCACCAAAATGGGCCGCGGCGATCGAACCATGACCTGCCTGGTAAACTCCAGCCCATTCATGCGCGGCATATGCAAATCCGTGCAAATCACGTCCGGTTGCGTTGTTTCCAGCAACTCCAAGCCTTCAACGCCCGTTTTTGCCGTGCCAACGACCTTGAGCATTCCCGTACTCTCGATCGCTCGTTGGAGCAGCCGAGTTGCAATCTCTGAATCTTCAACCAACAGCACCCGAATTGGCGGCTTCGATCCCGGATCTACTACTGGCGTAACAGCACTATTTCCCATGAGGGAATCCTTTATTGCAATACATTGCTATGGATTAATGGTCGCAAATCTCCGAAGGCGTTTCTAAAAGGATTTCCGAAGGTATTTTTGAAGGTATTTTTGAAGCCGTTTCCAAAGGAATTTCTAGAGGAATTTCCAAAGGCAAAAAAGAGCCAAAACTGTGAATTACGCCTGACATTCATCGCTTTGAATAGGCTACAGCAGAGGCCAGAGCGATCGTGGTTTGATGCTAGTAGCGCGGCTGCCTTAATTCATTGGGACAAAGTTGCGAGTCAGTCGTAGTAACAAGGGGCTTAGGGGCTGTCATCAAATCCCTGAAACCCTGATTCTTGCGTTGCTTGATCGTGAGGGGCAAGGGGCTTAAGCCCCTTGTCTAGGGCGGTTGGGCTAGGAAAATCAATCATTTCAAGCCCAATCTATCTAATTTGATGACACGCTCTAAGCCCCTTGCTTCCTAACGATCTAGTAGGGGCAGGGTCTCCCCGCCCAGCCCCCGCGATCCCTGATGTTCCCATGCGTGATCTCGATCGTTTTTCAGAGCGTCATCACAACAGATTATTCAATGCATCCAAGTCATCTACTACATTCAAGCCATGCAATTAACTCAAATTGATTCAAATTGATCCAGATTAAACCGATTCAATTTAAATCGAGTCAAATTCAACTGATTTAACCAGGAGAACGTCCCTTAGTTGAGGCTCATGGTGATCAGTCCCTGTTGACCTAACAGGACTTCTCGCAACAGGCTGATTAACCCGACCCAAATGATGGGGCTAATGTCTACGCCACCGATCGGGGGGACGACGGCCCGGGTGATTTTGAGGATCGGTTCGGTTGGAACCACGGCCAGGTTAAACGGCAATTTTTGGGCATCGACCTGCGGATACCAGGTCAGGACAATGCGAACAATAAACAGCAAAATCAACAAACCCAACAGCAGGCTCAGGGCCCAAGAGCCAATCACGATGGTACTCATGCCAAATTACGGAAGCCCCATAGGGAGTAGGAATTGATTCGGAGCGATCGCGCCGTGACGGCTAACGCATTCACCCTCGATCGAGTGTAGATCGGGACGGGGATTGCTCCGGAAAATTTCTCGCTGGGTTTGGGGCGACAGGCGCGCGATCGAGCGATAAAATACACTCCTAGAGCCAATTGTGCGTTTTCAATCCGAGGATAACTATGACTGCTTCTTTGGCGAACTTTTTGTGGAGCTTGCTGTTGGGTGCTGTAATCGTCGTGCTGCCGATTACGATCGCCCTGCTCGTGATCAGCCAGAATGACAAGGTAAAACGCACGTTTTAGGGTTTCTGCCAATGGCCCCTAGTTCAGGCCGCTGGTGCAGTCTGAACCGAGAAAGGCGGCGGTTTCGGGATCAGCACCGGAGCCGCCGTTCGCCGTTAGAATAAACCCGTGACGTTCTTGAGGGACGATGGTTAACGTTGGCTTTAGCTGGGGCAGCCTGATCGGCATCATCCTCGCGGTGGCAGGTGCTGCGCTCTATTTCATTCGATCGTACAAGCCCGGCCTCGCACGCGATTACGACATCTTTTTCGCGGCGGTGGGGCTGTTGTGCGGTGGCATTTTGTTTTTCAACAGTTGGCGGCTTGACCCGATTCTGCAATTTAGCCAGTTCTTGCTGGCGGGATCGGCGATTTTCTTTGCCTACGAAAGCATTCGACTGCGGAACGTGACCACGGAGCAGGCGAAACGCAGTGCGCCGTTGGTGGATGACGATCGCCCGGTGAGCCGTGTGTATCGGGCGGAGCTGGATGATGTGGAGCCGATCGAGCGGCAACCCTACAACCGGCGCATCCGGGGCAGCGAGGACAGCCGCGACCCGCGATCGGCCGAGGAATACGGCAGCCGACCGCGCGATGGCTATGACACGCCGCCACCGCGCCGCCGTCCTCCGGCCCAGCGCCCCACCCGCGACCCGCGCGATGACTTTGATGGGCCCGGCCCGGGCAATGGCCCCGAAGGCGGTGGCCCTCGCAAACGGCGGCCCCCTCAGCGGCCGCCCGCCCGCCCCGAAAGCGGTGATGCTTGGATTGAACCGCCTGCGGGCCGATCGAGCCGTCGCCCCCCCTCGGAACCCCCGGCCCGATCGCCCGACTCCCGACCCGACGAAAGCTGGGAACAGCCCGATCGCCCGGCCCGGTCACGGCGCGAGCGTCCGGCGGCCAGCGACGATCGACCCCCCACCCGCAAACGCCGCCCGAGCGCTGGCCCAGCCCCGATCGCCGACGAACCGCCCGTCACCCGTGCGAGCTACGTGGACGAGCGCCCCGCCCGCCAAAGCAGCTACACCGATGACTACGAGGCCGTGGTGGAACCCGCTGACAGCTATGTGTCCTACCAGCCGATCGACCCGGAACCCAGCGACGACGACTGGGATCGCTACGCCGACCAAGCCAGCCGGCCGCCCCTCGATCTGAGTCCCAAGGATGACGAGAATAGTGATGGTCGCTTCTCCGATGGGGCGAGTGACGATCGGTTTGACGACTTCGATCGCCCCGTCAAGTTCGAGCGCTAATCCCGCCATCGATCGCCCTTGCCTGCATCGCCCGTGAGCCTTTCGTTCCTCGTTCGATCATCCCTCAATGCCATCTCTCGGAGCGCGGTTGTTGTCACAGCAGCCGCGCTCCTGACTGCTTGTGGCAACGGGGCGCAGGTGAACGTGCCCCTAACGCTGAATTCTCGCTACGCCGACGAGCAACCGAGCCTCAGCGGCAATGGGCGAATGCTGGCCTTTGTTTCCAATCGGGACGGGATGCGCCAGATTTTACTCTTTGATCTGCAACAACGCCGCTTTGTGGAGCTGCCCCGACTGAACCGGCGCGACGCGATCGCCGAACAGCCGAGCCTCAGCCAAACCGGGCGATATTTGGTCTATCTGGCCAGCGACTACGCCCGCCCAGAAATTGAGTTATACGATCGCGCCACCGGCCAAGTCCAAGTGCTCAGCCAGGGCTATCGCGGTTGGGTGCGATCGCCCCGCATCAGTCCCGATGGGCGATTTGTCGCCTTTGAAAGCGGCGCGCGCGGCCAATGGGACATCGAAGTGATCGATCGGGGAACCGCGATCGAACTCGACATCCCCGACGGTCAACCCAACCAACCCGCCACGCCGCCCTAATCGAGACCGCGCATTAAATTAAAAATAAAAACTCAAAACGTTAGGGCCTGTCATCAATTCAGTTTATCCATCGCAATGGTGGATCGATCACAAGGGTGCCTGATCGATTTCCCTCACCCCAACCCCTCTCCCAGGGCGGGAGAGGGGCTAATTCGTCTCCCCTTCGCCCGTCTTGGGAGAAGGGGCTGGGGGATGAGGGCAACCCGAATTCAACGCAAGAATCAGGGTTTTGGGGATTAGATGACAGCCCCTAGGGCCTGTCATCAATTGCATCGCCGTAGGGGTTGGGTCTCCCAACCCTGACCCGAGCGATCGCTCCAAACCCATCCAAGCTCTGGGCCGATTAGGGATCGCGGGGGCTGGGCGGGGAGACCCCGCCCCTACAACTGAATCGGTTGGGAGAACGCAAGAATAAGGGTTTCAGGGATTGGATAACGCGCTCTAAACCTAGAATGCCGCCGCGCCCGCTTCTGCCACCGCGTGGTCTTGGTCGCCGGAGCCACCGCTAACCCCGATCGCCCCCACCACTTGCCCGTCACGATAGAGCGGAATTCCACCGGCGAAGATCATGATCCGGCCGCCATTCGACGCATGGATCCCAAAGAATTGGCCGCCCGACTGGGAATGCTCCGCCAAATCCTTCGTCGCGATGTCGAAGGCCCGCGACGTGTAGGCCTTATTGATCGAAATATCGATGCTGCCGATCCAAGCGCCATCCATCCGCACGTGGGCCACCAGGTTGCCACCCCCGTCGGCCACGGCAATATTCATGGGTTGCCCCAGTTCGATCGCCTTCTGTTCCGCCGCTGCAATCACTCGCCGTGCGTCCGCTAGCGTCACCATATTCGGTCAGCCTCAATATTTCGGTAGATGTATTGACGATCGCCCTTTTTAAGGCCGATCGCTCCCAGCCAAACAGCTAGCGCGATCGCCCCTGATCAGCCCTAGATGCGGTTATTCAACAGCTTCTTTGTCGCCTCGATGATTTGCGCCGGTTGAACGATCGTCAGGTTTTCCAGCGTCCCGTTATAGGGAGTCGGAATATCCTGCGACGACAACCGCACCGGCGGCGCATCGAGATCGTCAAAACACTGCTCAATAATCTGCGCCGTCAGTTCCGCCGCAATCCCACCTGTCTTCATGCACTCTTCCACGATCAGCACGCGGTGAGTCTTGCGCACCGAAGCCGCCACCGTCGCCATATCCAACGGCTTCAGCGAAATCAAATCAATCACTTCCGGATCGATGCCTTCCTTCTCCAGGGTCTTCACCGCTTGCAGCACGTGGTGACGCATCCGCGAGTAGGTGACGATCGTGATGTCCTTGCCGGGCCGCACCAACTCCGCCTTGTCTAACGGCAGCAGGTACTCCTCCTCCGGCAGATCTTCCTTCAGGTTGTAGAGCAACACGTGCTCGAAAAACAGCACCGGATTATTGTCACGAATGGCTGACTTCAGCAGCCCCTTCGCGTTGTAGGGAGTCGAGCAGGCCACGATCTTCAAACCGGGCACGGCCTGGAAATAGGCTTCCAACCGCTGGGAGTGTTCCGCGCCCAATTGGCGACCCACCCCGCCGGGCCCACGAATCACCATCGGAATCGTGAAGTTGCCACCGGACGTGTAGCGCAGCATCCCGGCGTTGTTGGAAATTTGGTTAAACGCCAGCAGCAAGAACCCCATGTTCATGCCTTCGACGATCGGGCGCAGCCCCGTCATCGCCGCCCCAACGGCCATCCCCGTGAAGCTGTTTTCGGCGATCGGGGTGTCCAGCAACCGCAAATCGCCGTACTTCTGATACAAGTCCTTCGTAACCTTGTAGGAGCCGCCATAGTGCCCCACGTCCTCCCCCATTACCAACACCCGAGGGTCACGGGCCATTTCTTCGTCGGTTGCTTCACGAAGGGCGTTGAAGAAAATCGTTTCTGCCATCGGTCTGTTTGGAAGTTGAATCGGGGTTGTGGGCTAGCGGGGTTTATTGTACCGCCAAGGTTGCGCCCGATCGCGCCCAACTCCCACCACCGGGCCCCAAATCCGGTCACAGTTTGTTTAAAAATCAAGCTTAACGATCGCCCCCAACCAGCAGAAAGCAAGCCACAATACGAGGCAACCCGCGCCGCAACCACGTTTTCGCTGGGTTTTTGATCTCAAGGACGAATTCACTATGGGCTTGCTCGACAGCGTGTTTCGGAAAAGCACTACCGACGGGACGATCGCCCTCTCCCCCCCTGAATCGTTTGCAGCCATCCTGGTCATTGCCATGGCCGCCGATGGGTATGCCACCGACGAAGAAGTACGGGCCCTGCGCGATAGCCTGTACCGGATGCAATTGTTCAAGCGCTTTGATGAAGAGCACATGGCCAAAATGATCGACAAGCTCCTAGGCATCATGCAGCGCCAAGGCCCCGATGCGCTGTTTCAGGGGGCCCAAGCCTCCTTGCCCGACGAGCTGCGGGAAACCGCCTACGCCGTTGCCGCCGACATGACCCTGACGGACGGAACCCTCGATGCCTCGGAGCAAGAATTCCTGTCAGAACTGGCCACGGCCTTGGCAATTCCGACCGCCACCGCTGACCTGTTGGTGACAGCCATGACGATCAAAAATCGCGGCTAGCCTCGGTTTCGGTAGCAGGGTTTGCTAGGCTGGCTTTGCTCACTGTTTCCGAAGTTCCTCAATGGGCGCGACTTTAGAACAAATCGCCAGCTATCTCGACCTTCGAGGTTGGACCTATGACATTGACCACGAGCGATCGTGGATTGTCACCGCCGTCCAAGCGGACAACCTCGAAGACTTTCAACTCGTGGTGCAACTGGAGGAAGACGGCCGCTTCTTTAAGTTGTTTGCGCCTCAGGTGATCAGCGGCTTGCAGGATCACCCTCACAAGGCGGCCATTTTGCAAACCATGTTGAGCATTTCCTGGGAAACCAAGATGCTCCAGTGGGAGTACGACCCGTCAGACGGAGAAATCCGCGCGATCATTGAGTTTCCGCTCGAAGACGCGCCCCTGACGGAAAAGCAATTTAATCGCTGTTTGGTGGGACTGATCCAAATTGTCGATGACTTCGCGATGCCTCGGCTGATGGCGGTGATGGAAACGGGGCTAGACCCAAACGATGAGGAGGTCGGGGAGCGGCTGTTGCTGGCGCTGCAAGAGGAAGCCCCCGGCCTGTTGGGCTTGCTGGAACGGGCGATGGAGTCGCGCAAACGACGCGGCCTGTTTCCGTAGGCAACGGTCAGAAAAGCCGCATCGGGTGTGTGGGAGAATGCTATCAAACTCACGATCAGTCCCACAAAATCTCCCACGCACCGTCGATCCGTGACGCATTATCGAGATCGAAATCATACCCGATTGCGAAGATGTATAGGACAAGAACAAGATCTTGGGAATAGACAAGTATTGTCCGTAGCATCGGTAAGGGTATAACTCGCGGTAAAAGATCGCTTATACTTCAAGGCTTTCACTGGCTCATCATTGCTGAATTACAGCACTGCTTCAAATTTGCTAGTTTTTGTGATAAACTGATTGGAGGAATTCGAGCAAAAACATTTATTCCTTTGCAAGCTTGGCGAGCAATTTCCTGTAAACTTTCGCCTGTAGGAACTTTAAGGAGAGATCCAATCATCATGGCAAACCCCAGTGCTTTGGCAATGGTTCAGCCCGGCGCAGACTTGAGTGGTGCAGACTTGAGTGGTGCGGATCTAAGTCGTGCGAACTTGAGAGGTGCAAACTTGAGGGACGCAAACTTGAGTGGTGCAACCTTCGGCAATAGCGACTACTACACCGACATTCAAAGTGCAGACCTAACGGGGGCTAACCTGAGTGGAGCTAAGGGCTTGGTTGACTTTTCTTTTAGTAATTTGACTAGTGCTAATTTGAGCAATGCAAATCTAAGTATTCCTCAATACACGATGTATGGCTCGGTCTTTGTCAAATGTGTACTGAAAAATGCCAACTTGAGCGGGGCGTTACTCGCCGGAGCTGACTTTAGGAGTGCAAGCGCAGAAACGATCAACTTCAGTAGTGCCGATCTCAGATCTGCTAATTTGTCTCATTTCATGTCTCGCATCAAAACACCTATTAATTCGGCTGCGTTTGACCCAAAGGCGCTCGATTTTAGCAATGCCAAAATGGGAAAAGCCCTTCTGCAGGGATCTCATCTGGAAGGAGCCAACTTTCAAGGTGCTAATTTGCAAGGGGCCTATGCGAATTCACTAACTCGTTGGCCAGCAGGTTTTGATCCAAAAGCAGCCGGCATCACAGTCCATGGATCTTAAGTCGGTATATTAAGCGAGCAACGACTTCCGGGGGTTGTGCTTTGCCTCTCACTTTTTCTTTCTTAAAGTCAGCCAATGCCGCATTTATCGAATGCATGCCCCATTGCAGCGGCTCGTAGGGCATGAACCCGATCTTGGGAACCTGCGAACCGTTGCCCTACACACCCTACGGTTGCAAGAGCTGGGGCAGGTCGATCGCCGCCGGTCATCACAGACAAGGGGCTTCAGCCCCTTGCTCCCCAAGGATTGCGTAACGGTGGCCGCAGGGGGTTGATCGCAGCCACCGATTCTAGAAATTTGGCTGACCGAAGGGATCGTCGTCGCCGGGGGGTAGGGCTTCGCGGGCTTCGAGGCCGCCGCGCACCCCTTCGACCACGACGTTAAAGGCGGCGGCGGCGATCGCCCCGGGTAAACCAGCGCTGGCCAGGGCGATCGACACGGCGTTTTTGGCGAGTTCGGGGCCGGCGTTTTTGAAGGCGGCCCAGAGGGTTTGTTGCCAGGCCAGATCTTGGATCATGATCTGATTTCTCAGCTTGCCTTCGGTGGTTTGGGCGTTGATTTTGAGCTGCTGAATCAACTCTTGAATGGCCTGTTGGGCGGCTTCGGGCGTTTGGGGGGCGTGGTAGTTGTTAACGGTTTTGTCGCCGGCCACGTTGTCGCCGCTGCCGTGGTGATTTTGGTTGATGTTGGTGGTCATGGATTGATCGTGGGTTTGTTTTTGGTCTTGGATCGCATTGAGGTAGTTATTAATCGTTAGCGATCCACTGAATGGAGAGGGGGGTTGACCTTGGTTGTGTTGATCGAATCTCTCCATTTTGTCGAGGTCGGGGCGGGGTTGGGGTTCGGCGATGTCGTCGATTAGGCGGCGAACATCAACGTCTTCATAGCTGCGATCGCATTCGACGGTGTGGCGGCGGTTGGCGAGGCGGCGTTGCAGGCTTTCCCAGGTGTAGGTGTGGGGTGTTTGGCTGCCTTTGCACTTGGCGCAATTGCAGGGGATTAGGACTTCGGCGGTGAGGCGATCGTAGCTGCGGTTAATTTTGTCGAGTTCGTGGCCAACAATGGTCAGCAGTTGGCGTTTGTTGGAGCCAGAAACGCGGATGGTAATGTCGGCTTCGTAGTAGCGATCGTCTTCAATGATTTCGGCGCGGGCGGGGCCGTTGGTGATCACCATGCCATGTTTCCAGACGCGGCAATTATTCTCGATTTGTTCATGGAGTGCCACGATCAGTTGCGGGAAAATGGCTTTGGGTTTGAATTGGTAGCGATAGCTGAGGATCAGGTTATCGGTGCTGTCCCAATCGTAGTCAAGGCGTTCTTTTTCGAGCAGTTGGGGGGCAATGTAGCGACCTTTGCAACCGGGAATTTCATAACAAAGGGCAAACTCTTTCATCAGTTGCAAGAGTTCGTCGCGCATTTGGGATTCATCGCCCTCGTCCCAAAGTTGTTCGAGGGTGTCGTCATTGAAGCGGCCAAAGTCGGCTCTGACTTCTGGGTTATCAAGAATTTTGTAGAGTGTGCCGGTTGCCCATTCGGGTTTAAGGATCAGGATTTTCTTGAGAAAGCGGACATCTTGAAAATGGAGGCAAATACCTAAATCATGCAGAAATTGGCTGGCGGCTAGCATATCTGCTTCGGTGCTGAAGCCATTTCTGCGGCAGAGATCGAAATAGTCCCTGAGTTCTAAAACGTTGCGGCTTTGGGAATAGTTTTCAAGGACAGCGCGAATGTTGGCCCAGTGAGCGGGAATGATTTGTTGAACGTGGTCGAGGCTGCTGAGATACTGTTGAATTTTGGCGCGAATGGTGTCTAGTCCGCGATTTGTTTCTAGGTTGGTACTGAGAGATTCCTTGAGATTGCTAAACTCGCCACGTAGGGTGCGTTCATCAAGCTTACATTGGCGATCTTGTTTTTCATTTTTAATGATCAGTAGGGGACTATTGTCGCCAAAAGTTTCTGCAACATTGAGCCAGTAATAGAAATCAGTGTCGCCTTTTCTCTCATCGGCAACGAGCAAATATAAAGAGCGCTTAGTCAGAAAAAATTGGTGGGTTGCGTGATAGATTTCTTGACCCCCAAAGTCCCAAATATTGACCCGCATCGATGTGCCGTCCAGATGGGAAATTTCCCAGGGCAGCACATCAATCCCTTCAGTGGATTTTTCCTTGCTTTCGAGTTGATAGCTTTCATCTTTTAGCTTTTTAGCAAGGCTGGTTTTGCCTGCGCCGCCTTCACCAATGATCAACAGCTTGGCTTCGTAGAGGGGTTTGGGATCGCGTTGGCTGTTGAAATAAAAATCCAGAATCGTTTGTAAATCACCAACATCAAGCCATCCTTTTCCACCCAAAATTTCTGGGGGAATGGCGATCGGGTTGCCGCGTAAATCCAGTGTTTCGAGTTTGGGTAATTCTCGAATAAAATGCGGTAGCTGACTCAGTTGGTTGTTTCTGAGGTCAAGCCATGTCAGATTTTGCAGTTGGGCGATCGTCGCTGGTAGCTCCCTCAGTTGGTTATCGCTGAGGTCAAGCGATGTCAGATTTTGCAGTTGGGCGATCGCCGCTGGTAGTTCGCTTAGTTGGTTGTCACTGAGGTTAAGCCGTGTCAGATTTTGCAGTTGGGCGATCGCCGCTGGTAGCTCGCTCAGTTGGTTGCCGAAGAGGGAAAGCGATGTCAGATTTTGCAGTTGACCGATTTCTGTCGGCAACTCGCGCAGTGGACTATATGTAATTAGCAGATTAGTCAGATTTTGGAGCTGCCCAATTTCCACTGGTAATTTACTCAGTGCTGCGCTTCCCTGAAGGTTAAGACGTGTCAAATTTTTCAGTTCACCGATCGCTGCTGGTAGCTCCCTCAGTTGCTGGTTGTTGTTGAGGTCAAGCGATGTCAGATTTTGCAGTTGACCGATCGCCGTCGGTAGCTTGCTCAGTTGATTGCTGCTGAGGTCAAGCCTTGTCAGATTTTGCAGTTGAGCGATCGCCGCCGGTAGCTCACTCAGTTGATTTTGGCTGAGGTAAAGCGATGTCAGATTTTGCAGTTGAGCGATCGCTGCCGGTAGCTCCCTCAGTTGGTTGCCGCTGAGGTCAAGCCCTTTCAGATTTTGCAGTTGAGTGATCGCTGCCGGTAGCTCCCTCAGTTGGTTGTCGCTGAGGTCAAGCCCTTTCAGATTTTGCAGTTGAGTGATCGCTGCTGGTAGCTCACTCAGTTGGTTGTTGCTGAGATCAAGCTCTGTCAGATTTTGCAGTTGAGTGATCGCTGCTGGTAGCTCACTCAGTTGGTTGTTGCTGAGATCAAGCTCTGTCAGATTTTGCAGTTGCCCGATTGCTGCTGGTAACTCGCTCAGTTGGTTGTAGCTGAGGGAAAGCAATGTCAGATTTTGCAGTTTACCGATTGCCGCCGGTAGTTTGCTCAGTTGGTTGTCACTGAGGTCAAGCGTTGTCAGATTTTGCAGTTTACCGACTGCCGCTGGTAGCTCGCTCAGTTGGTTGTCACTGAGGTCAAGCTCTGTCAGATTTTGCAGTTGGCCAATCTCGGGTGGCAACGTTGTTAATCGATTGCCCTTAAATTTGCTAGCTTCTCGATCCCACTTCCCTAAAATCAAAACCTGAAGCTGAGTTAGCTCACCAATTTCCGGGGGCAACTCCACCAAATCCAGCCCCGCCAGATCCAGCTCCGTCCAGCCCTCCGCCTTCGCCCGCTCCAGCAGCGCCAACAACTCCGCCCGCTCCATGCCACCGCCCCCGCGCGCCAACTCACATCACCGCTTCATTGTAAGGGCGCATTCCCAAGACCCCGTAACCGTCCTTGGGATCACGATCCTGGTTTTTCGCCCCATTGCGGCGGTGCGTAGGGCACAAACCCAATCTCCGTAAACCGCCAACCGTTGCCCTACACACCCTACGGTTGCAAAAGCTGGGGTAGGTCGATCGCACAGTCCGGGAAGGCCAAGGGGGCGATCGGGCGATCGCTCACCGTTTCCTCGTGGGTGTAGCGGCCCGCCTCGGGATGCCGAAACACCACCACCCGCCGATTCACTAAATCCACCACCCAATATTCTGGAATGCCCACCCGTGCGTAGAGATCCCGCTTGTGGGTCAAGTCCGTGGCGAGGGTCGATCGGGCAATCTCAATCACCCAAAACAGATCCGCTGGCCCCGGATGGCGATCGCGAAAGGCCGATCGGGGCAACCGGACGATCGCCAAATCCGGCTCCGGCTCCGAATCATCCAGCGTGATCGGGTGTGCCTCACTAATCCAAGCGTGATCGCTCAATAGCAGCCGCAGCCGATCGCCCAAGCTGCTGCACTGGTAGCGGTGTTCCGGCCCTTCGGGTGCCATTTCGATAATTTGTCCGTTCAACAGTTCCACGCGGCGATCGGCCAACAGGCCCGCCGCGATCATTTGGTGGTATTCCGCCACCGTCCATTGCGCTAGGGTCAACATAGCGACCAGTTCCGATCGGGGAGTTGCTTCCAGTCTATCAACCTGATCTCAACGGGCGATCGGTCCACCATCGCGTGATGGATGCAGGGTATGGGGGAGCACGTTCATGGGGTCACGGCTTGGCTCACTTTTGCTCCTGCGCGCCGTCTTGATCTCGCATCCTCGATCGCAACCCTGCTCCATCACGGCGGTGCGTCGGCCTATAACGAGGTATTGGAGATCAGAAGCCGTTGACCCGCTCGCACGCCGGTTGGTCATCCCGATCGCAGACGGAGCAGCGGCGGCCGGCGACGGTTTCGGGTAAAGTCTTTTGCACCTTTAGCGGTTGTGGGGGCAGAACACCAATGGCAACGATCGTTCAGAAATATGGCGGCACGTCGGTTGGCTCGATCGAGCGGATTCAAGCCGTTGCGGCCCGGGTGATCAACACCGTCAAGGCGGGAAATTCCGTCGTGGTGGTGGTTTCGGCCATGGGCAAAACCACCGACGGGCTGGTGGCCCTGGCGCGGGAAATTAGCGATCAGCCCAGCCGCCGGGAGATGGATATGCTGCTCTCGACCGGGGAGCAGGTGTCGATCGCCCTGTTGAGCATGGCGCTACAGGCGGCGGGGCAACCGGCGATTTCCCTGACCGGCGCGCAAATCGGGATTGTCACGGAAGCATCCCACACCCGGGCGCGGATTTTGAGCATTGATCCCGATCGGCTGCGTCGCCATCTCGATGAGGGCAAAGTGGTGGTGGCGGCGGGCTTCCAGGGAATCTCGAATGCCGATGATTTGGAAATTACGACCCTGGGGCGCGGCGGCTCCGATACGTCGGCGGTGGCCCTGGCGGCGGCCTTGCGGGCCGATGCCTGCGAAATTTATACGGATGTGCCGGGGGTGCTGACCACCGATCCCCGCCTCGTGCCGGAAGCGCAAATCATGGCGGAAATTTCCTGCGATGAAATGCTGGAGCTGGCCAGCTTGGGTGCGAAAGTGCTGCACCCCCGGGCGGTGGAAATTGCCCGCAATTACGGTGTGCCGCTGATTGTGAAGTCGAGCTGGACGGATGATCCCGGAACGCGGGTGGTGTCGCAGCCGGTGGGCGATCGCCCCTTGGAAAACCTGGAAATTGCCCGGCCGGTGGATGCGATTCGCTACAACACGAATCAGGCGCAAATCGGCTTGCTGCGCGTGCCCGATCGCCCTGGGATCGCCGCCAAGCTGTTTGGGGAGCTGGCCAAGCAAGCGGTGGATGTGGACTTGATTATTCAGTCAATCCACGAGGGCAACACCAACGACATCGCCTTCACAGTGACGGAGCAGGAAGCCGATCGCGCCGAAGCCATGGCCGGGGCGATCGCGCCGACCCTGCGGACGGAACCAACCCGCCCGATGGAAACGGAGGGAGCCGAAGCGGAATTGGTGGTCGATCGCCACGTGGCCGAAGTCAGCATCTACGGCGCGGGCATGATTGGCCGGCCCGGCGTGGCGGCCCAAATGTTCAAGACCCTGGCCGACGCGGGGATCAACATCGAAACCATCTCCACCTCGGAAGTGCAGGTGGGTTGCATCATCGCCCCTGGCGACAACGCGGACGATCGCAACCTCGAAACCCTCTGTCAGCGAGCGGTGACGGCCCTGCGCCATACCTTTGAGCTAGACACGGATCAGCTCCTGCCGGAGGTGCTGCCGATCGAGCAGCCCGCCAGCCCCGATGAGCCGCCCGTGCGCGGTGTAGCGCTCGATCGCAACCAAAGCCAAATCGCCGTCCGCAACGTGCCCGATCGCCCCGGCATGGCCGCCAAGATCTTTGAGCTGCTGGCAGACAAGAGTATCAGCGTCGATACGATCGTCCAGTCCCAGCGGCGGATCGTGGTCAACGGCTCCCCCACTCGCCACATCGCCTTCACCACCGCCGCCACCGATGCGGAAGCCGCCCGCGCCGTGCTGCTGGCCGCCGGCCAGGAATTCGGCTGGGGCGACGTGGTGGTGAATGCCCAGGTGGCCAAGGTCAGCGCCGTGGGGACGGGCATGATCAACCGGCCCGGCGTGGCGGCCCAAATGTTCAACGCCTTGGCGGTCAAGGGGATCAACCTGTTGATGATCACCACGTCGGCGATCAAGATCAGTTGCGTGGTCGAACAGGATCAAGGCGTGGAAGCCCTGAAGGCAGTTCACGAAGCCTTTGATCTTTCGGGTGAGTACCAAGCTAGCAACGTCCACGGACTGACCCCGGCGAAATAGGCGAGCAACATCGTCCAGTTGCGGAGCGTGCAGCGCCAAACGCCCTCACGCTCCCAGCGCCGAGCCGAGGTGAGCACCCGATCGGGCAAAATCCGAATCCGCCAGCCCCGCCGCCGAATCGATCGCATCAGGGCCACGTCTTCCATAATCGGAATTTCCGGGTAGCCGCCCAAGGCCACAAAGGCCGATCGCCGGATAAAAATTGCTTGATCCCCATAGGGCAATCGGGTGAGGCGCGATCGCACCGAAGCCACCCGGGCGATCGTTCGTAACGTCCACCGCGACGAGGCGATTGATAAGTCAAATGCTCCACCTACTAAATCCTCGGAGAAGGGCGCACGGCGGTGCGCCCCTACGGTGGGTGCTTGTTTCAAAGTTGTTGTGATTTGGGTAAATGCCGTTGTGGGTAATTGCGTATCGGCGTGCAGAAATAGCAGGATTTCCCCTCGGGCGATCGCTGCGCCTGCGTTCATTTGTGGCCCCCGACCCCGCGCCGCCGTGATGCCCCGCACCGGGCGATCGCTGGGCAAATACTGTAAGGTTGACCCCGCCCGATCGCCATCCACCACAATCACTTCGTAGGAAATTTGTCCGGCAATTTCTGCTAAGTGATCCAGCGTTTTTTGAATCCGTTCCCCTTCATTTAGCACGGGCATAATCACGGAAATTGCGATCGGCTGTCGGATTTTTTCCAGCGTTGCTATTGACTGTTTCAGGTCTGGATTCTGCTGATTCAATTGCCAAAATCGATCTAAATCGGTTGCGTGGTCAATGTCATACCAAGTTGGGAGAACTGAGATCGGTTGATTAGCTGATTGGAACCGGGCGATCGTTTCCGCAAAAACCGTTTCGGTGCTCCAAATCATGTTTTGAAAAATGGCGGGCAAAAAGCGATCGCGCCGAAACCCCACCAAACAATAACCTCCATCTTCCGTGGGGCAAATCGCCGCGCCCGTTCCGACCAACGCTTCAGCCGCTTGGGTCAAAATTCCATCGGGCAAATCGGGGCTGTCGCTACCCACCAGCAAGACGCGATCGCTCCCCTGCTCGAAACAAGTCGTGAACGCCCGCGCCATCCGATCACCCAAATCCCCATCGCCCTGGGCCACCAGTTGCTGATCGTCACAGCCCAACCAGTCGCACACGGTCGATCGCCCCGAGTCGGGCGCATAGAACACGCGGAGATCGGCTTGCTGGCGATCGGCAAATGCGGTGAGGCGATCGAACCAGTCTCGCCCCATCGATCGATAAAATTCCGTCGCAAAATCCACCCCGATCGTCTTCGCCAAGCGCGATTTAACCTGACCTACTTCGGGGGCTTTGACGAATAGGGCGATCGTGAATATTGCATGAGTCAAATGTCAATCAACCTCCCATTTTCCGGATTCAGTGCCAGTTTTTAATCCTTATAGGTCAATGATCCGGGCGATCGCTGGCTCCTATCCATTTGCTATCCTAAAATCTAGAGCGCCAGGACAGTCGCAAGATGATTGCCGTTCCCAGTGGGTTTAGTGCCACCGATTATCTAGTACTGGAACAAGCAAGTCGCCAACGCCATGAGTACCGTTATGGCTTGGTCTATGCCATGGCCGGTGGCAGCGGCAACCATAGCGCCATCTGCATTAATTTGCTGAGTGCAATTCATGGGCATTTGCGCCAAACTGATTGCCGATTCTATGGCAGCGATGTGAAAGTCAGCTATGCCGATCACTTCTTCTACTATCCCGATGCGTTCGTTACTTGTGACCTGCGCGATCGCACCGATCGCTATGTCAAACGCTATCCCAAACTAATTGCGGAAGTGCTATCGCCCTCCACAGAATTATTTGATCGCACCACGAAGTTTGAGGATTATCAAGCGATCGAAACTCTCGAAGAATATGTCTTAATCGACCAAGAAAAAGTCGCTGTGGAATGTCGGCGGCGGGTTGCAGGCGATCGCTGGGAAAGCCAAACCTATCAGGCGGGCGATCAAGTGGAATTAATCAGTATTGGTTTAACTGTGGCGATCGCAGATCTCTACGCAGGGCTAGATGATTTGGATATATCGATCCAGGCATAACTGTCATTTCGGCTGATCCGGTTAAAAATTTGGATCATCAAACGGAGCTTGACTTTTTCGTGATCGAGCAGGCTTCGGTTGTTGATTAGCTGTGGCAATATCCTGTTGGCGATCGCGAGCGGTTATCGTAGTTTTGAGTCGCCGCAAATCTCGTTCAATTGGATCAAGCACTACGGGCGTATCGTCATTTCTCAAAGGATTGTCAGGTTTTTGATGGGTCGCCTGAGCTAATGCAATTGATTGTTGACGGGCTTGAATTTCTAACCAAAATAGTAAATGCCAAACCACTAGGATTAGTAACAGTGCAATCCCACTAACAGAAGCAAGAAATTGCTGTGCAGCTTCCTGTGCAACTTCTTGGTTAGGACTCGGAATAGTGAATGGGATGAATACAAGCAGACTAATGACAAATCCTGCCCAAAATACCATTGCCGACAGACATCCTTCCCACACACTATTCAAAACCCGTGGCACTGGCCAATTTGACCAAAGTCGCCGCAGAAGCCAAGTCCATCCATAGTGGAATCCAGCAACTAAAATAACGGGGCCGATCAGAACTGTACCGCCAATCAGCCAGTAGAAGGCCGGGCTAATTAGGGCCGCTAATGTATTGATGGTATCCGCCAGATTGGGATCTGAGCGGTTTGCAAGACCCATGACATACCCTGCCGAGCTGTTGAAACAAATTGCATAGGCTGCAAGGGTAATGAGAATTCGTACCCAAATAATCAGTAATGTTTTCCAGCGCCGAAAACGATTCATAGGCAACTCCAGACGGGTATGGTGGTTGATTTAGCCCCGTCTATTAATATCACCTAGTGTCTCATTAATATTACCCATGATTTCTACGCGATTGATTGGGCTAGATCAATATAGTTCATCAATACGGTTCAGATCAGATCAGGCACAGTTCAGATCAGGTCAAAACAAGAAAACAAGGGGCTTCAGCCCCTTGCCTAACAGAATTCAACAATCAGAATTAGGTGGTGTATTCGGCGTTGATCTTCACGTAGTCGTAGCTGAGATCGCAGCCCCAAGCCTTCGCGGAGCCGGGCCCGTCGCCAATGCTGACCCCGATCGCCACGGTGTCGGTTTTTAGATACTCACCCTCGGCGGCGGCCTTTAGGTAGTTGTGCGCCGCCATCCGATCGAACGCTAGCGGTTGCCCGTTTTCCATCAACACAATGTCGCCGAGCTGAATTCGCAGGTTGCCTTGGTCGAACTTCACCCCGGCGCGACCGGCGGCCCCGGCAATCCGGCCCCAGTTGGGATCGCGGCCAAAAATGGCGGATTTGGTGAGGGCGGAACCGGCGATCGTCTTGGCCACGGCGCGGGCGGCGGCTTCGTCGGGCGCACCGCTGACGGCTACTTCGATTAAACAGGTGGCTCCTTCCCCGTCACGGGCGATCGCCTTAGCCAAGTGGGTACACACCTCCGTCAGCATGGCTTCTAGCTTTTCGGCTTCTGGGCCCCACTGGGTGATCGCCGGGGTGCGCGATTGACCGTTGGCGAGGGCAAAGAGGGAATCGTTGGTGCTGGTGTCGCCATCGACGGTGATTTGGTTGAAGCTGCGATCGCCCGCCCGCGATAGCATTTCCTGCCAAAGCTGGGGCGACACGGCCGCATCGCAGGTGACAAAGGCCAGCATCGTCGCCATGTTCGGGTGGATCATCCCCGATCCCTTGGCCATGCCGCCAATGCGCACGGGGCGATCGTCGATCGTGGTTTCCAGGGCGATCGACTTGGCCACCAAATCCGTCGTCAAAATCGACTTTTCTGCCGTCGGGCCGCCGGTTTCCGACAGGGCCGCCACCACCTGCGGAATGCCTGATCGCATCGGTTCCATCTTGATCCGCTGGCCAATCACGCCCGTGGAAGCCAGCAACACCGCGCCGGGATCAATGTCCAATTCTTTCGCGAGCAGTTGCGCACATTCCTCCGCGTCGGCCACGCCCGCCGCTCCGGTGGCCGCGTTGGCTTGGCCCGCATTCACCAAAATAGCGCGGGCGCTAGGCTTGGCTTGCAGGCGATCGCGGCAGTAGTCCACACAGGCGGCGCGCACCTGGCTGGTGGTGAAAATCCCAGCAGCGATCGCCTCCACCTCGGAGTAAATCAGCGCTAAGTCTGGCGCACCAGAGGGTTTCAAGCCAGCGGTGATGCCTGCGGCTTTGTAACCCTTGGGAGCCGTGACACCACCGGAAATCAGTTGCCAATCTGCCATGAGTCGATCGCCCTTCAACGATTGCTAGTTGCCCAAATACTGGGCAATTGCGCGATTATAGCAAGCTGCTTTTGGGCGATCGCGCATTGCTTGTTACGGGATCATCATCCGACTGTCTTGCGATGAATTGCCCTGCAATAGATTGACATGCGTTAGCCATGAAGCAAGGTTTGCTGCGTTAGCCATGAAGCAAGGTTTGCATTGCCTGGCCAATATCCGCCTGACGCATGAGCGATTCACCAATCAAAACCGCCCTGGCTCCAGCGGCGGAGACACGATCCAGATCCGATCGCGTGCCCAAGCCTGACTCGCTGACCACCAAAATGTCACGCTCCCGCAAAGCCGTGCCGCGTTGTTCGAGCAGATCGGTGGTGGTTTCCAGCGTGACTTCAAAGGTTTCCAGATTGCGGTTATTGATCCCCACCAATTGCACACCGTCGAGGGCCAAGACTCGATCGAGTTCGGCCAACGTGTGCACCTCAATTAAGGCCGTCATGCCGAGAGCATTAACAATCTTCAAGAAATATTGCAGATCCGTATCAGTCAAGATGGCTGCAATCAACAAAACCGCGTCGGCTCCCAGCGATCGCGCTAAGTAGATTTGATAGGGATATAAAACAAAATCTTTGCAGAGCAGCGGCACATTTACCGCCTGCCGAATTTGAGCAAGATAGTCAAAACTACCCTGAAAAAATTCCTGATCCGTCAAGACCGACAAGCAAGCGGCCCCGTTGGTTTCGTAGGTTTTGGCGATCGTCACCGGGTCAAAATCGGCTCGAATAACGCCCTTACTGGGTGATGCTTTTTTGACCTCAGCAATCAGGGCGGGTTTAGGGGCTGTTGCTTGCCGTAATGCCGCCAAAAAGTCCTTGGGGGCGCGGGCCTCTCGCACCTGTTGTTGCAGCTTCGCCAAGGGCAATGATTCCCGCAGGCGATCGACCTCAGATTCCTTGTGCCAAACGATTTTTTCTAAAATATGGCGCGGCTCACTGTCGGGAATATGCGATTGATAACGCAGGGTATCCACCGCGATGGTTGGATTGGGTTGGATGCGACGAATTTGCATAGAATTTGGAAGAACTGAATGGTTAGATGAAGCAAGGGTGAATTTCGCTAGGTTCTGATGTACTCTATGGGCATCAGAGCGATTCCAGCACCCCATAAGCGTGTTCGGAAAAGTGCTTTGAGACTATGCTCTAAAAGGCTTTGAGGATTCAGTTTAGCAACGCCATCCGGGCGAAACGCTCCGTAACGACACTCGCATCAAGCTCTGAAATCCAGTCTCATCTCGGCACTAGTTTTAGTGCTGGGTAGGCGTTTGTTTAGTCGCTCCATCATACGCGAAATTGGCAAGCGCCCGATCGACCTTCATCGACCCCTAAAGACTGGCCCAATGATTGGGCCAATTTAGTCCTGACTCCACCGATCGCGATCTGAAGAAGAGATTTATTAACACCCAAAGGCTGCCGGGTTAAGTAGCCACATCCTGCCTGGTGATTCCAAGGGCAATCCTGTGAAGGGTAGTCCAGCGGAAGCCATCCAGAGTTCATCGGTACTTTTTTGCAATCGATCGACCTTGACTCGTTGGCAATTCTTTTCAGGATGTCGGCGCTGTTCAAGACCAAGATTGCATCCCAGCCAGTCAATGGGGTGGTGTGAGGAGTAAGGTTGCGATCGCGATCGCTTGGTATTGCGACTGAGATCGACGATCGGTCAGTGGACTATCACGCAAAACTGGCTGATCCATCACCCAGGCGATCGTTCGATCGTGACACACTCAAGGTATAGAGAAAGTCATCAAGACAACATCCATCCAACGGATGCGTTTCACACCAATACCCTTGACAACGTAAAGGAAGGTAGAAAAATGTCTGCACTACTCATTCTTGCGGTCTTGTTTGCGCCGGTGCTTTTGTCTTCCTTGATTGTGGAAGGCAGCTTTGAAGAAGCAACGACCCATGATTCTCAGCACTAAACCCAATTCGTCTCTCCATTAGCCTGGGTTTATGGTCTATTGAGACCCATCTGCCGACTTCTCTGGAATTCTGACTCGATTGTTATCGCTTGAAATCTCATCTCTTGGGCTTGAGACTGTTAAAGCTTACCTCCTCGATCGCTATCAATCATGATCGAACGAGATCGGCCTCCCTTCAATACCATGAATCGATCTCTCGCAATCTCAAGGTAATTATCTCAAGTCCACAATTAGCCGCGATTGTTTGATCTAGTAGTCTAATCCAACAACCGAATCTAACGGTCTGATCCAACAGCTAGTACCCTAAATACCAGCGCAAATATCCAGTACCGAAAGCCCCCTGAAATTCGATGAGAAAACGGAACCTATGAAGGTGCTAAACCGGTGGCATTGATGAATGTAATGGGGCATTAGGTCAGCCCGTCATGGAAGTGGCTTTCAGTCAATTTAGTCTTTGAAAGTGGAGAACTGCTCAGTAGTTAGAAACTATTGTTCAAAGAGGGGGGCAAACGGTTAGTTTGCCCCCCTACTTGTTTTTGGCTAGTTTCTGTTTTTCGGAATCCGGTAATCGTGGAATCCGGTAATCGTGGAATCCGGTCAGCGCGGCTGAAGACCCATTAGCCAAAACGACCGGTGACATAATCACGGGTTGCTTCTTCGGCGGGGTCGTGGAAGATGCGTTCTGTGCGATCGTATTCCACCAGGTAGCCCACTTTGCTACCCGAGTCCGTCGCTTGGGCGTTGAAGAAGGCTGTGCGATCGCTCACCCGCGAAGCCTGTTGCATGTTGTGGGTCACGATCACGATCGTGTAGTCCCCACTCAATTCCTTAATCAGTTCCTCAATTCGCAGTGTTGAAATGGGATCTAAGGCCGAGCAGGGTTCATCCATCAAAATCACTTCAGGTTGAATCGCGATCGCCCGGGCAATGCACAGCCGCTGCTGCTGACCACCGGACAGGGCCAACCCACTGTCCCGCAGCTTATCTTTCACTTCATCCCAGAGGGCCGCCCGCCGCAGGGAACCTTCGACCAACTCATCCATATCTCCCCGATAGCCATTAATTCGCGCCCCAAAGGCGATGTTTTCGTAAATCGACTTGGGAAATGGGTTAGGGCGTTGGAATACCATACCGATGCGACTCCGAATCGACACCGCATCCACTTTGGGGCCGTATAAATCTCCATCGTTATAGGTAATTTGCCCGGTCACTCGTGCACTGGCCACGAGATCGTTCATCCGATTAAAACAGCGCAAAATTGTGCTTTTGCCGCAGCCAGATGGCCCGATAAATGCCACAATTTCTCCCCGAGGAATGTCGAGTGAGACATCTTTAACCGCTAGGGCATGACCGTAATATACCGAGACCGATCGGGCAGACAAAACCGCATGGGAAGCGACGAGAGATTGCATACCAGTCAAACCTAAGCTGAGTGAAAATTCGGGGAGAGCGCCAAAGGATCAGCGACTAGCGACACACCTGAAACTGAAAAATCGGGTTGATCATGCCAGCCAGCCGAAGGATTTTGGATGAGTCTTGGATGAGTCGAGCGATCGCTAGGTGAGGACTTTTTGAAAACGGTTGCGCAGTAGGATTGCGGTTCCATTCATCAACAACAGCACAATCATCAGAATGACAATGCCGGCCGCTGAGTTGATATGAAAGCCCTGCTGAGGACGCGAGACCCAGTTATAAATCTGAATCGGCAGAGCAGTAAAGGGACTGGTGGGACTGTTCGGAATAAAGGGGACAAAGGTCAAGGCTCCGATCGTAATCAAAGCCGCCGTTTCCCCGATCGCCCGTGACAGCGCCAAAATCGACCCGGTGAGAATCCCGGGCAATGCCAGCGGCAGCACATGGGATGACACCACTTGCCAGCGCGTTGCACCGAGGGCAAAACCAGCTTGGCGTAATCCATCGGGTACGGTGCGCAGGGCTTCGCGGGTCGCCACAATGATCACCGGCAAAATCAGCAACGCGAGGGTTAATGCGCCCGTCAAGACACTGCGGCCACCGGTAATAGGTTGCATCCACCGAGCAAACACCTGTAATCCCAGCAAACCATAAATAATTGACGGTACGCCAGCCAAGTTGGAGATATTAATTTCGATCAGGCGTGACCACCAGGACTCGATCGAAAATTCCTCTAAGTACAATCCTGCGCCAACACCGATGGGAAATGCAAATAGCGCAGTCAAAATCAACAACCAAATGGATCCCCCGAGGGCGGCGGCCACACCGGCTAATTCCGGCTTCCGCGAGGGCAAGCTAGTCACAAACTGCCAACTGATGCGGGGCATTCCGTCCAGAAAGGTATCGGTCAATAGGACGATTAAGACCAAAATGGAAAGAGCAACCGCAAACCAGGTTGCCCCGGCAAAGAGGTTGTCTTTCAGGTAGCGCTGCTGGAGGTTGGAATTAAAGAGCAATGCGCGCGATCGCTCTTGGGATGCCTGGGGACTCGCCATTAGTCGTATTTCTCCCGGAAGCGGTGCACAAACCAAAAACTGAACACATTCAGCGCTAGGGTCATCACAAAGAGCGTCGTACCAACGGCAAACAGGGTTTGGTAGGCGATCGACCCGGCCGGTGTGTCACCCAAACTGACCTGCACAATGTAAGCCGTCATCGTCATTGTGGACACCAAGGGATTGAACCCCAGCGTCGCGTTCTGACCCGCCGCGATCGCCACAATCATGGTTTCCCCGATCGCCCGCGACACCGCCAAAATCACCGAAGCCACAATCCCCGACAGCGCCGCCGGCAACACCACGGAAATAATCGTTTCCCGCTTGGTTGCGCCCAGGGCGTAGGAACCATCCCGCAAGCTGCGAGGCACCGCGTAAATGGCATCCTCGCTCAGGGAGGCAATCAACGGTGTAATTGCAATGCCCAGCACGATTCCCGCACTCAACGCATTAAACCCCTGCAACCCGGGGATTAGCGCTTGCAGCAACGGAGTCACAAAGAGCAAGGCAAAGTAGCCATAAACCACCGTGGGCACACCGGCCAGCACTTCCAGCGCCGGTTTCAGCACCTGTCGCATTTTGGGGCTGGCATATTCGCTCAGGCAAATGGCCGAGAGCAACCCCAGCGGCAAGGCGACGGAAATGGCGATCCCCGTTGTCAGAATGGTGGCGCTAATCAGCACAACAATGCCGAATTGGGCGCTAGCAAACAATGGAGTCCAGCGCGTTTCGGTAAAAAAGCGCCAGAAAGGAATGATTTTGAAAAAGTCGATCGTCTCAAAGACCAGGGTGAGGACGATGCCGATCGTTGTACCGACCGATACAAACGAAAAAAGCCCCAGAATCAGTCGCACAATCAACTCAGTGCGTTGACTAGCGCGACGATTGGGCTGCCAAAGCGCTGGATCGCGTAGGGAACTCTCCATAGGTCATGGGAGCGGAAAACCGCTAAAATCCTTTCGATTTTTTTTAGATTTAACCGCAAATTGGCCAACGGAGGCGATCAAGGGCGGTCAGGGATGGTTTGCTGGGATGGCTCGCTAGCCGGGATTGTGATTAGCCAGCACTAACTGAAGGGCGATCGGGCCTGAATCCAGGCCCGATCGCACCTCACAACAGCCTTAGCCTACTTCTTCGCAGGGCTGCCCGATTGCTCAGCCTTCAGCAGGTCTGCCAGATTGACCCCCACGGGTGCTTTGCCCCCAAAGACCGAACCCGTCGTGCCCTTCTCCATACGCTCCTTGGCGATCGCCAGCACATCATCCGGCAGCGGCAGATAGCCAGTATCAGAGATCAGCTTCTTGTTAGCCGGATCGATTTGGAACGCCACGAATGCCTTCACCTCGGGCTTGGCCAACGCATCCTTGCGAACGTAGATAAACTCAGGACGCGACAACGGCGAGTACGAACCGTCACCAATCGTCTCAGCGCTCGGAGCAACACACTTGCCGCTCTTATTCTTGATTTCGACCAGCTTCAGCTTATCCTTGTTCGCTTCGTAGTAAGCAAACCCAAAGAAGCCCAAGGAGCCTTCATCGCCCGAAACCCCTTGCACAATCACATTATCGTCTTCGCTCGGCGTGTAATCACCACGGCTCTTGCCTTCCTCGCCGGTAATCGCCTTCGTAAAGTAGTCGTAGGTTCCCGAATCCGTTCCAGCGCCATAGAGGGCCAGCGGTTTGTCAGGGAACTTCGGATCGATCGCCTTCCAGCTCTTCACCTTGCCTTCAGCGGCCGGCTCCCACATCACCTTCAGTTGCTCAGGGCTGAGGCAGCTTGCAAAATCATTCTTGGGATGCACCACCACCGATAAACCGTCGTAGGAGATGGGCAACTCCACGTATTCCACATTGCCCTTTTTGCAGAGTTCGATTTCTTCGGTTTTGATCGGGCGAGAGGCGTTGGAAATATCCGTTTCGCCAGCGCAGAATTTCTTGAAGCCGCCACCGGTTCCCGAAGTACCGACGATTACCTTCGTGTTGGGGTTGGACTTCATAAATTCTTCCGCCATGGCTTCCGAAATCGGAAACACCGTGCTGGAACCGTCAACCTTGACCGTGGCGCTCGCCTCGGCAGCAGGGCTAGCACCGGTTGCGGGGGATTCGCCAGCGGGGCTAGTGCCAGCCTGGGGAGTACCACCACCACATGCAGCGAGGGAGAGGGCCATGGCGGCGATCGAGCCAGCCGCCGCATGACGAGTGATTTGACGCAGGAGTGAGTAATTCATAAAGCTTCCGTGATGGATGGAGTCAATCAGCCGATCGGGTCTGTGAAATGGCTTGAATCGGGTGGTTAGATCAAAAGGAGATTGCCTCACAGCGGCATGGAATACCGATTACGCCGCCCGCTGGCGTGTGGTGAACGGTGATGGGTGCAAACGGCGGCTAGCATAAACCGCTTGGGTAAAGAAAAGGTTAATAAGGATCCTGATCTGCTGTGGCGATCGCTACAAAATTGGGATCAACCCCACGGAAAAAGACGCACACCCCACCCCTGACAAAACCCAACAACCAAGGGGTATATTCAAGATCACGGTGCACGCTTCATCTCAGCCCAAACCCGATCGCCCCCACCCTTCAACCAACAGCCCTGATTGATGGAACATTTTCAAGACTCAATCCATCAGGACTGTTGACCCGCAAAAATTCAGAATTCTCGCAAGACTTTAAAGACCTATTACCTACCACCTCAGGGATCCGTCATGCCTACAACTCTGGCCCCAGGCGACATCGCGATCGTTGGCTATAACAGCAACCCACTTGCCCCAGACATCGATTCCTTTGCATTTATGAACCTAGTGCCGCTAACCGCAGGCACGGTCATCTATTTCACAACAAATGGCTGGACTGGCAGTAGTAGTCCTCCCAACTCCTTTCGAGGATCAAGTGCGACAGATGGCAATGGATTTGAAGAATTAATCCGCTTTGAGGTAGTTAATAATATTGCCAGCGGAAGTGTCATCAACAGCACCTCAACCTCTGGTTCCTTCACATGGACTACATCAGGTCAAATTGGTGCAACTACCCTTGCGTCAGGTGGATATGGTTCTTTGGACTTGGACTCAGGAGGCGATCAAATTATTGCCTTTCAGTCAACCAATGCTAACAATCCCCTGAACTCAGGGTTTACGCATATTTATCAAGTAGATAATACAAGTGCATTTGAAACTGGTGCAGTTGCTGGAGATGCGGGTAGTCAAAAAGCACCAGGATTAGATGGGAACCAGGCATTTGCACTTCTTCCTGCTGGTTTTACTAATAAAGCAGCATTTTCATTTAGTAGCTTACTGAGCGGTGGAACCAAGGCCGAATGGCTAGCAGCAATCAACGCTGCCGGTAAATGGACTGCTGGTGATCCTCCAGCCAATGTTCTTGCACCTCTGCTTGGATCTCAGATCGTCAAAGTACCTGTTAATCTCTCAGTTTCTAGCAATAGCGCTTCAGAGGCGGCGCAGTCATCAATTACTGTGACTGCAACGGCTGACAGGGCAGTAGAAGGAAGCCAGACTGTTACGCTGACGGTTTCAGGAACCAATATTACACCTGGCGACTACACGCTAAACAACAACACAACAAATACGGTAACAATCACGATTCCTGATGGCCAAACCACGGGAACAGCCACTTTTAAAGTGGTTGATGATGCGATCGTTGAAGGCGCTGAAACCGCAACATTAACGATCGGGAATCCCTCCAGCAGGCTCGCACTTGGGACAACCATTTCGCAAACGATCGCGATTACCGATAATGACACGGCCAATATCGTTGCGACACCCACCAGTGGACTAACCACGACGGAGACCGGCGGAGCAACCGATTTTACGGTAGTGCTGACTTCTCAGCCAACGAATCCTGTCACGGTTAACCTCACGAACACCGACACGACGGAAGGCACAGTTTCAGTAACATCATTGACGTTTCTGCCAACAAATTGGGATCGGCCTCAACCTGTAACGGTGACGGGTGTTGATGACCTCATTAAAGATGGTGATATTACCTATAAGATTACGGGTTCCGCCAGCGGTGATCCAAGCTATACCGGCAAACTTTTTGAGGTCAATCTAACCAATACAGACAATGAAACGGCGGGAGTTACGGTTACACCGCTGGGGGGACTCACGACCACGGAGGCAGGTGGAACCGCGACGTTTACGGTAGTTTTGACATCCGAGCCGGTGAACGATGTCTCGGTTAATTTAACCAGTTCCGATCTTACCGAGGGAACTGTTTCAACGCCAATCTCATTCACCTCAACGAATTGGGATAAACCGACACCTGTAACCGTGACGGGGGTGGATGATGCGATCGTGGATGGCAATATTGCCTACAGCATCACGGGGACGCTAGCCAGTACTGATGGTAATTACGGTGGAAAAACATTCACCGTAAATGCGACGAATACGGATAACGATACGGCTGGGGGCGGATCGTCTGGCGGGGGTGCACCCGTTACTCCGCCGTCTGGTGGTACGCCGCCGAGTAATGGGCCCGGGATTGTGATCGATGCCTCGCGGGGCATTGTGATCAATGGGGGGTCGGGGCCGGGGGTGAATATTCCAGGCATTTCGACGGTGCCGACGGTGCCGCGCGTTCCGGTCTGTCCGCAACCGACCCCGCCGGTATTGCCGGTGTTGCCGCTACCGCCGTTTCAGCCGAATACGATCGCCGCGCCGCCAACCATTACGATCGGCCGCAGTGGCAGTGACTTTGCGATCGGGTCGCCGCGCAGTGAGGAGTTTCGGGGCAATGCCGGGAGCGATCGGTTCTTTGGCGCGGGCGGCAACGACAATCTCTACGGCGATGGGGACAATGATTCGCTGAATGGCAACGCCGGAGACGACGTGCTCCAGGGCGGGCCGGGGCGGGATTGGGTCGCCGGGGGCAATGGCAGCGATGCAGTTTGGGGCGGCCGCGATGATGATTTCTTGTTGGGAGATTTGAGCGCGGATATCGTCTTGGGCGATTTGGGCAACGATACGTTGTTCGGCGATGTGAATGCGGGGGCGATTCCACGGGATGCGGTGGGCAATCCGAGCGATGCCGATCGCCTGTTTGGGGGCGAGGGTAACGATTTGCTGATCGGTCAAAATGGCGATGATTCCCTCTCGGGCGGCACGGGCAATGACAGCCTGTTCGGCGGGGTGGGTAAGGATATGGTGTGGGGCGATGCCGGTGATGATTGGCTAGACGGCGGCGAAGGGGACGATACGCTGATTGGCGGTGCGGGACGGGATGTGTTCATCCTGGGCAATCGCCCCGGCATGGTGACGATTCTGGATTTCGAGAAGGGAGTCGATCGCATTGCCGGTCTCGATTTTGGGCAGGTGACGATCGAGTCTCTGGGCTGTGACACGCGGATTCTGCTGGGCAAGCAGGTGGTTGCCTACTTAGTCGCTGCCCCCTCGGACGGCATTGGTGGCTCCTATTTCTTCAATACTTAGCCGCTAGCTCAAATTAGCCCAGGGGTATTTCCGGAAACCGTTGATTAACCACCGCCGGCCCTTAGCCCAGTCCGTAGTATTTGCAAACGGCGTGGGCGAGGGTGGCGACACCGGCCGGAATCGCCGCCTCATTGGGGTCAAATTTGGGGTGATGCAGGGGATAGTTATGCCGATCGGCCCAGCCGACCCCTAACCGAAACATCGCGCCGGGGATGGTTTCGAGATACACCGAAAAATCTTCCGCCCCCAGGGAGGGTTCCAGCAGCACTTGAATGTTGGCATCCCCGATCGCCTCCCGGGCCGCCGACTCCAGCAGTTGCATCAGCGTCGGATCGTTTTGCACTGAGGGAATCCCGTGGGCATAGTTCACCTCATACCGAGCGCCGTGGGGCTGGCACACACTCGCCACGATCGATTCAATCCACTGGGGCAGGGCGGCGCGGGTTTCGGGGTGCAGCGATCGCACCGTGCCCGTGAGATCCACCCGATCGGCGATCGCATTGCGCACCCGGCCGCCTTGCAGTTTGCCGATCGTCAGCACCACCGGCCGCAACGGATTCTGCGTCCGCCCGATCGCCTGCTGCAACGTCGTCACCACCTGGGCCGCCAACCAAATCGCATCGATCGCCTCGTGGGGCCGCGCCCCGTGCCCCGCCTCCCCGTGAATCGTAATATCCAAATCATCCGCCGCCGCCGTCAGCGCCCCATAGCGCACCCCCACCACACCCCCTGGAATCGTCGGATATACATGCACCCCCAGGATCGCGTCAATGCCCTCGATCGCCCCCGCGCCCACCATCCAGCGCGCCCCCTGGGCAATTTCCTCCGCCGGCTGAAACAAAAACCGCACCGATCCTGGCAACCGTTCCGACAACTGCGACAGCACCATCGCCACGCCTAGCCCCACCGTCGTGTGCAGATCGTGGCCACAGGCGTGCATCATCCCGTCATAGCGCGAGAGAAACGGCACCGTCGTTTGCTCCTGCATCGGCAAGCCGTCCATATCGGTTCGGATCGCCAATCGTCGATCGTCCGCCCCCGTGCCCACCCAATCGCCCACCACGCCCGTTCGTCCCACCCCTTCTCGAACCCGCAGCCCACAGGACGACAGCACCCCCGCCACATAGGCGGCCGTTTGCTGCTCGTGGCCGCTCAGCTCCGGATGGGCATGAAAATGGCGACGAATTTCGATGAGTCGCGGAGTCAAGGTTTCCGTAAGAGCCAGAATTTCCGTCAGCATGGGTCGCAATTGGAGTCGCAATTTGGAGAAGAACGATCGGGATGAATCTGGGCTAACGCATCGAGGGCAGGGAATTTTGCCAGGGAATTTCGTCAGTCGATTTCGTCAGTCGATTTTGCCGCCGCTAGCCATAGTGGCATGTTGCCCAGAACGATCGACGGTAGGGTTTGACCAATGTCTTGGGTTGGTCGATCGAGGAATTGGAAATGGCACGATCGGGCTGGGATGGGTCTGCCTTCTGGGCCAGGTTGACACCCGCCAAAGTGAGGCCATCCATGGCGCTTTGGATCGGGTTTGCCACGATCGCCGGGGTGCTGACCCTGATTGGCTCCTTGCGCTGGGCGGCGGCGCACCCCCATGGCGGGTTGGGCTGGGATGAGGCTAGCTATGTGAACGTGGCCCTGCGGGATCTCGATCGGTGGCGCGATCACGGGCTGTGGCCGTGGCTGCAAGGGTTTGTGCGTGACGATCGAATTCGTCCTCCGGCCTATCGCATCTTGGCGGCTCCCCTGGCGATCGCCTCGGGGGGATCGCCGTTTTGGCTACGGTTTACCTCGATTCTGGGGTTTGCGATCGCCCTCGGTCTCTTGGGGGCCACCGTGTGGCAGCTCACCCGCTGGGCTAAGGGTGGCAGCGCCAAAACGGCAACAACGGCGGTGGCGGCAGTGGTGGCGATCGCCTGTATCACGCCGGGGCTGTTGCACCCCATGCACTCGTTTTATACGGAATATCCCCTCTTTTTGGGAACGGCCCTGGTGCTGCTGGGGCTGTTTTGGGGCTGGGGCGATCGCGATCGGCGGTGGCCGTGGGCCTGGGTGGTTTGGGGCGCTGGCCTGGGGTTGGGGCTGCTGTCAAAGGTCAGTTTTGGGCCGTTGGCCCTGGGTCTGATGGCCGTGGCCTTGGTAATCGTGGGGCGGCGCTGGGTGACGGGGCCGGCACTCTGGGAGTTTGGGGCGGCGAGTGCCTTGGGCGGGGCGATCGCCCTTCCCTGGTGGGTTGAAAACTGGCAACCCGCCCTGAGTTATGCCCAATTTGCCGCAAATTTCGCCGACCACACTATTGGCCGGCCCTGGGCCTTGGGCACGATCGCCCGTTGGTTGGCGGTGGTGCTTCAACTCGGCTTGGGTCTGGGGACGGCGATGCTCCTGGGGGCGATCGCGATCGTCTTGGCCCGCCGGGCCATCATGGGGCCGGCTCGGTTGTCCACCGCCGGCCATCCTCGATCGGCCGTGGTGCTGCGGTTGGGCCTAGGAGTCGGGACAACGGTGCTCTTAGGAACCGTCTCGATCATCCTGGCCCGTCGGGCTGTGGAACCAGCGCCCGGTCAATCGCCGCAACTGTCGCCGCAACTGTGGGCGATCGGGGTTTGCGCTGGGGGAATTTTGCCCCTGTGTCTCGCGTCCCTCGGGGGGCTAAACCATAATCCGCGCCTGGTTGCTCCCGTGTTTCTGCCCCTGACCGTTGCGATCGCCATTGCCCTCGATCACCTCGGCTGGACTCGCCGCCTGGGGGCCAGTGGCCGGGCGATCGTCCCCTTGGCAATTCAGGCGATCGTAATTTTCGAGCCGCTGTTGAACCTGCCCCCGCTCCCCGACTGGGCCCGGCTCACCCCCGTCTATCACCCCGCCATGGCCCCAGTTTGGTTTAGCAAGCCCAATGAAGTGATGGTGGTGCAGTCCCAATGGAACTGGACTCCCCTGGTGCGGCTAGCGTTACAGAAAGGCTATGACCGCCCCGAAATTGCCTATTTCCTGTGGAATTGGCAGCTCGAACCCCCAGTCATTCAATATCCCTGGCGGCGCGATCGCCATTTTGAACCCCGGGTCACGCAACTGCTGGGGCAATATGCAGCTCGCGGCGACATTGAGTGGCGGCCCCTGCTCGATCGGGCTGCGCAATTCCCGATCGTGATCGCCCTCGATTTTCAAGATGCATCCCAGCGCGATCGGCCCACCGCCCAGCACAACCACGAATTTATCAAGCGCTTTTCAAAACAACCCGGCTACGATCCGCCGATCGCCCTGCGCCCCGTTGACCAACCCCGCCCCTGGGATCCATCGATCATTGTCTTCTTCAAAACCCGTTCCACCCCCTAAGCGAAACGCCTACTAATCGATCGTATCGTTGTGTTTTGAGTTGTGTTTTGAGTTGTGTTTTGAGTTGTGTTTCGAGCAACGATGCACCAAGAGCCGATCGCCCGCGCTTGCCCGCAATTGCTCTCAAGAGAACAATTTTGGATAGATTAAGCGATCGCCAGCCAATGCATCATCGAGAAACACAGGACGTTTACAAACCACGTCTCTGGAAAATAGCGATCGTTGACCTGATCGTTGACTATCGATCAAAGTTGATCAGAAACGATACGAACCGTTTGAGCCGCCTAGGGGTAGGGCTATACTGTACGGCATAGGGGCTAGGGTGATTTAACCAATCTCAACAACCAATGCTCCCTAACCCGTAGTCCTCAACCTTAACCATTTAATCTGCGCAGTCTTACTTAGTTAGTCCCTAGTTTTAGGTTCCTAGCTCTAGATTCCTTCCTAGAAGTTAGTCAAAAATGCCAAAAAGACAAATAGCATTTTGGAGCGAATTCAATTAACCGCAATCCCCAACAAACTTGGGAGCATTGCCGCAACCCCTAGGGCAGACCCGCCAGCCCTACCCAACGTTCAGCGCCGAGGAGAGACCCACCTTTGTTGAGAGCTGTGCCCAGAATCCTCGCCCTAGGAATTCTCAGCCCGCAGACTCGGCCAACCCAGAATCCCTGGCTTTCCAGGGCTGGGCGCTGCAAACATGGGTAGACTGGGTATCCTAAATTCATCAGAACCATAGGATACTTGCCATCACTACCCATCACAGTTAGCATCATTGCGCTGTCATGATCAAAGCCGCGTTCCTGACCAGGAATTGACGCATCGGACGGGGTGCAACAGGATATTCACGAACCGCCTTCAGTTTCAGGTTCAACTGCTAATCATCGAGTGATTCGCACAGTTATGACTTCGCAGCCTACTAGTATTGGTGTTTCAACCGTGGCTGGGACCACTGAAACTATCCTTCATATCCCGGAGCGCCTGTCAGTTCTTGAGGCGGTGGACTTCAAGGAGACTTGCAAAACCCTTTGCGAGGCCGATCCCCTTCCCGTCCAAATTGCTCTCGATTTTAGTCGCACAGCTTTTGTGGACAGCAGCGGGATTGGCGCGCTGGTGGGCAGCTACAAACTGGCGAATTCCCAGGGAGTCAGCTTTGTGCTGCGGGAGGTGCAACCCCCGGTGATGGCGGTGCTGTCGATGACCGGCTTGGATGCGATGTTGTCGATCGAAGCCTCCCCCACGGTGGCTGGCCAGAAAAGTGCGTCCACCGAAGATATGTTGCCGCCGCCGACCCACCCGTCCGTGCGATCGTGGATCAAACGGGGCCTCGATATTGTGGGGTCGTTGGTCGGGTTGATCATTCTTGGCGTTTTATTTATTCCGTTGGCGGTGGTGATTCGGTTGGATAGCCCGGGCCCCATTTTGTTTAGCCAATCTCGGTGTGGCTGGATGGGCAAGCGCTTCCGGCTGTGGAAGTTTCGATCGATGGTTCCCGATGCGGAAGCTCGCCGAAGCGAAGTCAAAAACCAAGCGGAAGGGGCATTTTTCAAGAATGATAATGACCCGCGAATTACCCGGGTGGGTCGCTTTTTGCGGAAAACCAGTTTGGACGAGCTGCCGCAATTTTGGAATGTGTTGTGCGGCGACATGAGCCTAGTGGGGACTCGGCCGCCCACGCCGGATGAGGTGGAGCGCTACGAAGTGCCGCAATGGCAGCGCTTGGATGTGCGACCGGGGATGACCGGTGAGTGGCAGGTCAATGGCCGATCGCAAGTAAAGAAGTTTGAGGACGTGATTCGCCTGGATCTGGAATATCAGCAGAACTGGAGTTTAAAACACGATATCAAGTTGATTTTAAAAACAGTGGCACTCCTGTTTTCACGCAGCAGTGGCGCAATGTAGTTAGGCGAATTACATGGGCGCGCGTCCTAAACGTTCGATCGGATCACGCCGATTTCAGCCTTTGCGAGAACTCGTACTGCGACTACGGGGCAAAGGTCGATATCAACCTTTTTGGCATTGGTGGACGAATGTTCTCCCAAATCTACGCCATTGGTGGGATTACCAAACGGATAATCATTGGCTACCAACTCGCCACCGATCCCGTCTAACACTCACCACCAGTTTGCAGGAGTTGCCCTCGCTGTTGCAGTGGTTTGACGGGATTTTGAAACAGGCGATTCCTGAGTCATTGCCCCCGCAGTTTTTGTGGGAATGCCAATTGATTATGACGGAGGGGTTTACCAATGCAACTCGCCACGCGCATCACCATCGGCCGCCTAGTACGCCGATCGAAGTTGAAGTGAGCCGATCGGGCCATTGCCTCAATATTCATATTTGGGATTATGGCGATCCCTTTGATTGGGAAGGGAAATTGGCGCTGCTTAAACAGGAGCATCGCAATCCCTTGGAAAAGGAATCGGGTCGGGGGCTAATGTTTATGGAGCAGCTTTCTCGGCAAGTGCATTACCGCCGTTATGGCCAGCGCAATTGTTTGATGGTGCGAAAATGTTTCCCGACGTAGGGTTTCTAGGGGCTATTTTTGGGCCAAAATTATTTTTGGCCGAACTTACTGTCTTCATCACTGTCTTCGCAGGCCGCTTTTTTTACGAGTAACTTTCATGCAGACTCCCATTGCCCCCAACGCTCAAACCTCGATTTCAGCCGATTTGGTGGCGGATTTGCCGCTGACGATCGCGGGGCGGACGTTTCGATCGCGCCTGATGACCGGCACAGGTAAATATCGCAGCCTTGAGCAAATGCAAGCTTGTATTGCGGCCAGTGAGTGCGAAATTGTGACGGTGGCGGTGCGGCGGGTGCAAACCCAAGCGCCGGGCCACGAAGGGCTGGCGGAGGCGATCGACTGGTCGAAGATTTGGATGTTGCCCAACACGGCGGGTTGCCAAACGGCGGATGAGGCGATTCGGGTGGCGCGCTTGGGGCGGGAAATGGCGAAACTGCTGGGCCAGGAAGATAACAACTTCGTGAAGCTGGAAGTGATTCCTGATCTGAAGTATCTGCTGCCCGACCCGATCGAAACCCTGCGCGCGGCCGAGCAACTGGTCAAGGAAGGCTTCGCCGTATTGCCCTACATCAACGCCGACCCGCTGTTGGCGAAGCATCTGGAGGAGGCGGGCTGCGTGACGGTGATGCCGCTGGGTTCCCCGATCGGCTCGGGCCAGGGCCTCAAAAACACCGCCAACATTCAAATCATTATCGAAAATTCCAAAGTACCCGTCGTGGTGGATGCCGGCATTGGCACACCGAGCGAAGCCACTCAGGCGATGGAACTGGGCGCGTCGGCCCTGCTGATCAACACCGCGATCGCCCAGGCCCAAAACCCCGCCGCCATGGCCCGAGCAATGGCCCTGGGGGCAACGGCCGGACGACTGGGCTACTTAGCCGGACGAATTCCGGTCAAGGAGTTTGCCAGTGCCAGTTCACCCCTGACCGGGCTGGTGCATGGGGCCGCGAATGGTCATGGTTGACCGAACCCGTTCGAGAACCATCGATCGGGAACCATCGATAGTTTGGATCGATGTTTGTTAGAGTGGCAGTGGATGCTGTGTTGTTAACAATTGCAAAGGACTGTAACAAATGCCCTATACCACGGAAGATGGCGGTCGCCTGAATAACTTTGCGAAAGAACCGAAAATGTATACCGCCGAGTCGCCCTCTTCGACGGAAAAGCGCAACTATTTGGTTTTAGGGGCGATCGGCGTGGCGCTGATTGTGGCGGTGACGGTGATCGCCTTTGGGGTGTCCTAACCCAAGGGTTGTCCAAAACTTGCCTGAGTACTCAACTAACACTCAACGGTGGGGGCGTGGCTAGGCTAGGCTACGCCCCCGTGCTTTTGGTAGGGTTTGAGAGCATCGCTGGGCATGGGTGGTCATGAAGATTGGCATTGTGGGGTTGGGGTTGATTGGCGGATCGCTGGGGCTGGCCTTGCGGCCCTGGGGTCATGAGGTGATTGGGGTGGCGCGGCGATCGGCCACGGCGGCGCGGGCGATCGAACTGGGGGCGGTCGATCGCGCCGGTTGCGATTTGGCCCTGTTGGCAGCGGCGGATCTGGTGATTCTTTGCACACCGATCGGGGCGATCGAACCCACGGTGCGCCAACTGGTTCCCCACCTCCAGCCCGCCACGGTGTTGACCGATGTGGGGTCGGTGAAGCAATCGATCGTCCGGGCGATCGAACCCCTGTGGCCCAACTTTGTGGGCGCGCATCCGATGGCCGGCACGGCCGACAGCGGCATCGAAGCGGCCCTGCCCGATTTGTTTGTGGGACGACCCTTTGCGATTACGCCGACCGATCGCACCCCGGCGGCGGCGATCGAACGGGTGGTGGCCCTGGCCCAGGATTTGCGATCGACGATTTATCGCTGCACGCCGGAGCAGCACGATCGGGCCGTGGCCTGGATTTCCCACCTGCCCGTGGCCATCAGTGCCGGCCTGATTGCGGCCTGCGCGGCGGAACCCGACCCGGAAACCCTCGCCCTGGCCCAATCCCTCGCCAGTTCCGGCTTTCGAGATACGAGCCGCGTCGGGGGTGGCAATCCCGAGTTGGGGGTGATGATGGCGCAATTCAACCAACCGGAGTTGCTGCGATCGCTCCGGCGCTATCGCGACCAGTTAGACCAAATCATCGGGGCGATCGACCAGCAGGATTGGGCAACGCTCCAGGCTTGTTATGCACAAACCCAACGGGCGCGATCGTCCTTTGTCGATTAGCCACGATTAGCCACCGTTGAAATCAAGTTTCAGATGAATTTTTAGATCAGTTTTGCGTTGCAATCTTCTTTTTCAACTCGTCGTTTTACGTTTCCTATGACTTCTTCCGCCGATCGCGTGCAAGGCATTTTTAACCGAATTGCGCCGGTTTATGACGATCTCAACGATTGGTTGAGCTTTGGATTGCACCGGGTTTGGAAACAAATGACCGTCAAGTGGAGCGGCGCAAAACCGGGCGATCGGGCGTTGGATCTCTGTTGTGGCAGTGGCGATTTGGCCCTGCGATTGGCCGCGGCCGTTGGGCCCACGGGCCAGGTGATCGGGGCCGACTTTTCGGCGCAAATGCTCGATCGGGCGCGCGATCGTCCCCAAGGCTTTCGGACATTGGCCCCGATCGACTGGATCGAAGCCGATGCGCTGAATTTGCCCTTTGCCGATGCGGATTTTGACTGCGCCACGGTGGGCTATGGGCTGCGGAATGTCACCGATTTTGACCAAGCCCTCCGGGAGCTAAATCGCGTTCTGAAGCCCGGAGCGACCCTGGCAGCCTTGGATTTTCATCGGCCCGACAGTGCGATCGCCCAGCAATTTCAGCAACTCTATCTCGATCGGTTCGTCGTGCCCGTGGCGCAACGATTTGGCGCAACGGCCGAATATGAATACATCCTGCCCAGTCTCCAGCGCTTTCCCACCGGCCGCGACCAGGTGCGCCGGGCCGAGGCGATCGGCTTCCAATCCGTGCGGCACTATCCCCTCGTGGGCGGCATGATGGGCGTTTTGGTCGCCACCAAACCCTAGGGCACGTTCAGCAGCCATTCGGAGGCCCGATCGCCCAGGTCGATCGGAATACTCACCGCCTTGCCCTGGCGAGGTCGATTCTTGGTGTTTTGAATGAACGATCGCACCTGCTCCGTCGCGCCCCAGCCTTGGATGTAGGTGGCCACCGTAGACAGATGCTCAAAATAGTCCGCTTCCGTCATCGGAAACGACACTTGCTCCAAATAACGCCACATCACCTGCACAAAAATCTTGTCTTTAATTTTGCGAACCTGCACATCGTAGGAATAGCCCCACTTATCCACAATCAATTGATGCAATTCCTGACCAGTCATGATTTGGATGGGGTGATGGGGGCAATACTTGGGTCTGAAGTGGGTCTGAAGACGGGCGATCGCCAGGGGGGACTGTCCCCGTGGATCGCCCCGGCGCGGCCAAAACGGGGCTGAATCGTTGGAGGCAAAATGACCCCAGCGGGCGACCACAATTAGAGGGTCTTTGCAATCCGTTTGTAACAGATTATAAAGTTTTATGCGAATCTGTTGCGACCAGCCGATCGCCCCTCAGCAACGCGATCGCACGGCCCGAGAGATGCAATAATACCCTAGCGATTCGGTGGTCTCATTGAGCCTGCTCAAACACCACCATTGCAGTCATACAATCTTTAAGATTCGTTATAGAACCCCCAAGAGAAGGCACGCGAGTAGGCATTATGGCTCAAGCTTCTAGCCCTGCGGACGTACCCAGCATGGGTCGCCGCCAGTTCATGAATTTTCTGACCTTTGGCTCGGCAACGGGTATCGCCCTGGGCGCGCTGTACCCCGTTGTGCGCTACTTCATTCCTCCTTCGACCGGTGGTACTGGTGGCGGCGTAGCGGCTAAGGATGCTTTGGGCAACAGCGTCAAACTCAGCTCGTTCTTGGCTGAACACAACGTGGGCGATCGCGTATTGGTGCAAGGCCTCAAGGGCGACCCCACCTACTTGATCGTGAACACCAAAGAGGCGATCTCAGACTACGGTCTCAACGCCGTTTGCACCCACCTTGGCTGCGTCGTGCCTTGGAATGCGAGTGCCAATCGATTTATTTGCCCTTGCCACGGTTCCCAATACAACAACGAAGGCAAAGTGGTGCGCGGCCCCGCTCCCCTGTCCCTGGCCTTGGCCCACATCTCGGTCGATGACGACAACGTGAGCCTCAGCACCTGGACGGAAACCGACTTCCGCACCGGCGAAGAACCCTGGTGGTCGTAATTTCTACAATTGCTCATCAATATCGCGGCTGACCGTACTTTTTAGACAACTCATGAAGACTGCTTTCAAGGTTTTGACTCGCGGTGTAATCGCTGCGATCGCCGCGATCGCTCTGCTCATCGGCAGCGATCTCGTAGCTCCCCAGGCTGCCATGGCCTACCCGTTCTGGGCCCAACAAGTGGCCCCGGCGACCCCGCGCGAAGCGACGGGCCGGATTGTGTGCGCCAACTGCCACTTGGCTAAGAAAGAAACGATCGTGGAAGTGCCCCAATCGGTGCTACCCGACACGGTGTTTGAAGCCGTGGTGAAAATTCCCTACGACACCAGCGTGCAACAGGTGACGGGAACCGGCGAACCCGGCCCCCTGAACGTCGGCGCGGTGTTGATGCTGCCCGAAGGCTTCAAGATTGCTCCCGAAGACCGGATTCCCGAAGAACTGAAGGAAAAGACCGAAGGCCTGTTCTATCAGTCCTACGCTGAGGGTCAAGACAACGTGGTGATCGTTGGGCCGCTGCCGGGCGACCAATACCAAGAAATCGTGTTCCCGGTGCTGTCGCCGAACCCCGCTGACAACAAGGCGATCAAGTTTGGTAAGTACGCGGTGAACGCTGGCGGCAACCGCGGCCGTGGCCAGGTTTACCCCACGGGCGACAAGAGCAACAACACGGTCTACACGGCTTCGGCGGCGGGCACAATCGGCGCGATCGCCAAGACCGATGACGGTGGCTACCGCGTGACGATCACCAAGAATGATGGCGCAACCGTTGAGGATGCGATTCCCGCTGGGCCGCAGCCGATCGTCAAGGAAGGCGATGTGGTGACGGTGGGTCAAGCAATCACCAACGATCCGAACGTCGGCGGCTTTGGCCAAATGGATACGGAAATTGTGTTGCAAGATCCGAACCGTGTGCTGGCTCTGTTGGCCTTGTTCGTGGCGGTGATGATTACCCAAATCCTGTTGGTGCTGAAGAAGAAACAGGTGGAAAAAGTCCAAGCGGCCGAAATGAATTTCTAGTCGCAGGCTCTGAACCCTGATCCAACGCTGTCCGCTGAAGGACAGCATTCAAAGGCCCCTTTCTGAATTGGAAGGGGCCTTTATTGTTTTGCATGATTGTTTTGCATGGCTGGTGATTGTTGATGTTGGCGACTCCGAGCCTATTGATTAACCGGCTGATTAACCGGCCGATTAACTGGCTGATTAACTGGCTGATCGATTGGTCTTGGATTGGTCTTGCATCAGTCTTGGATTGGTCTTGAATCAGTCTTGAATCAGTCTTGGATTGGCCCTTGATCGGCAGGTTGACCAATCACTGGTTAAGATCGATGGGAGCCGATCGACCCCGTAGCCGCCAAGGACTGGATCGGGCGATCGCCTCGTGACGGATCATTTGCCATATCCACCGTTTCAATCAAAGGACAAATCGGGCTACCGAGCGATCGCCCTTCCATCTTCGACCAGCGATCGCGATAGGTCTCTAACTCAGCCTTAAAACTCAGAATTTGCTGCGCTTGGATCGTGAGTTGGTCGATTTTTTGCTGAAGTAGGGTTTGAACCAGATCGCAAGGCGCTTCACCGCGATCGCGCACATTCATCACCTGGCGGATTTCATCGAGCGAAAAGCCCAAGGATTGCGCCTGGCGAATAAATTTCACCTGCTGCACAGTGTTTCGATCGTAATAGCGATAGCCATTTTCACCGCGATCGGCCGGGTCAAGCAGCTTGAGGCTTTCGTAATAGCGCAAGGTTGCCACCGAAACACCCGATTGCTTTGCCACTTCTCCAATTTTCAGTCGTGCGATCGTTTCCATAACCGTCTTCTGTTAGTTAACTCACGCCTAGCTCGATCGGCCAGCCCCGCCCGATCGTTCAGTGCCCCCTAACTAACGGTAAACCCTCTAGTTGACTAGAAGGTCAAGGGAGAAATTTCTTTGGCCAATGGCCTTGACCTTGCAGCCGACTTGAAGGTTTAGGGTAAGTTCAGTACCGCTTTAGACCTGCCAACCATCACGAGGAACCTCGACCAATGACTACAACATCGACCCAAATATCGACCCCAACATCACCCCCAATGCTGACAGAAACATCGACCCAAACATTGACCCAAACATTGACCCAAACATTGACCCAAACCATGACACCCCAAGCCATCAAAATCTATCGCATGGCCATGCCCGATCATGAATGCCCCTGGGGACAACGGGCCATTCATTTGCTAACGGAAAAGGGCTTAGAATTTGAAGATTTCAAGCTGCAATCCCGCGAGGAAGTGGATGCTTTCAAAGCGCTCCATCAGGTGGCAACCACGCCGCAAATCTTCTTTGGCGATCGGCGAATTGGCGGATATTCTGACCTTGCCAACTACTTTGATGTGCAGGCAGAATCGGCGGACTATTCCTATACGCCTGTGATTGCGCTGTTTTCGACGGCGGGGTTGATGGCGCTGGCCACCTCGTTGGGGTGGATGGGCTTCATGGGAATTTCGTTATCCATGCTGTCTTCTTTAAAGCTGATGGATGTGGAATCCTTCGCCGCCAGTTTTGAAAAGTATGATTTGGTCACGAAGCGATTCAAGCCCTATGCCAAGGCCTATCCGGTGCTGGAATTGTTAATTGGATTAGGCTTCCTGTCGGGGATTGCACCATTGGCAACGGGGATTGGTTCTGCGTTGGTGGGTATTAGCGGGGCGGTGTCTGTATTCAAGGCCGTTTATATCGATAAATTGGCGTTGAATTGTGCCTGTGTGGGGGGAAATTCCAAGGCTCCTTTGGGGGTGGTGAGCTTTGCGGAAAATGCGATTATGGCGGTGATGGGGACGATCGCGATCGCCACGACGCTGAGCGCGCCCACGGTGCCGGAGGCCATGAGCCAACAGCGGCTCCGATCGGCAGAATCGGCCCAAGTGCAATTGGTGCAGACATGGCCCACCACCCGATCGGCTAATTAATCGGCTAATTGATCGGTCAATTCATTGCCCCGATTGAGCATCCCGATTAATCACTCACAATCCACAAGACCGGCTGGGGTCGATCGCCTGATTCGATCGACCCTATTCTTCGTCGGTGCTGTCGCGTTCTAGGTCGTAGAGGACTTTTTCGAGATACCAATCGTCATCCATGCCGGGGTAGTGGTCGCGGGCCCGATCGAGCAGGGTTTGGGCGATCGCCTCCTGGCCGCCCACTCGACCGAGCAACCGCTGCCACAGGGGGTTTTGGGGGTTGCCGTTGTTGTTGCCCGCGCTGACGATCGGGGCGGGGGACGGTTGTTGAATCATTTTTAATTGGTCGAGGGTGGCACGGTAGCGCTCCCAATCGTTGCGATCGCAAAAGAGGCTGGCGGCGGTTTGATAATCCTCGATCGCCTGCAGCAGATCCTCGACGCGCACGGCGGCCTGGGCGCGCAACAGCAGGATCGTGGGTCGATCGCCGCCCAACTCTAGGGCACGATTGTAGTCTTCGATCGCGCCCAAATAATCACCCGTGGCTTGTTTGGCATCACCCCGGGCGATCCACAGCAGGGGGTCGTTGCCGTCCAGCTCCAGGGCCCGATCGAGATCCACCACTGCGCCCGCCCGATCGCCCAATTCCAACTTTGCCCGGGCCCGGTGGCGGAACGTGATCGCTTCCGCATTTCCCCCTTGAATCGCTTGGTTGCAGTCGGCGATCGCCCCTTGCCAGTTGCCCTGTTTAATCCGCACCGCCGCGCGACAGGCCAAAGCTTGGGCATCCTGCGGATCGAGTTTCAGGGCCCAGTCCAGTTCGGTAATTGCCCCGTTTACGTCGCCGGTTTCCGCCCGAGCGAGGGCCTGGACATAAAACGCCTCGGGCCGCGAGGATCCTTCAATCGGGGCGATCGCGGCTGGGGCAGCCGGCCGATCGCTGGCCCTGGATGGGGCGATCGCCGTCGGTGGCGTGGGTTGCAACTGTTTGAGCAACTCTAAACAATGCTTGGCCCCCGTCGGGTCGCGTCGATCGAGATACAATTCCGCCGCTTTTTTTAAGCTGGCGATCGCGCCGGTCACGTTGCCTTGTTTGCGGAGGGCAGTGGCTTGCAATTGGTGGGCCGCCGGGTCTTTGGGTTCCAGTTGCAACAGCCGGGCCAAGTCCTCCAGCGCACCGCCAAAGTGATCGAGGGCCACTCGCACTAGGGCACGCGCATACAGCGCCGGTCGGTATTCGCCGGCCAAGTCGATCGCCCGTGAATAATCAAAGGAAGCCTGCTGAAATTGCCCCAGGTCAAAATAGGCCAAGCCCCGACGGTAGTAGGCCTCCGCCAAGACCGGATTGATCGCAATCGCCCGATCGAAACAGGCGATCGCCCCCGAGTGATCGCCCCGCTTCGCCAGGTCAACCCCATCCAAAAAGGCTGCATTGTCCGTCATCGCGCCGCCTCATGTTGTCCAGATCCCACTAGGGCAATCCTAACAACTGCCCGCAATCATTGGCGCGACCGCCCGGGGCGTATCCCGAGGACGTACGATCGGGGCGATGTCCAAGATATTTACAGGATGTCTAGGGCGTGTGATCAAATCCCCAAAACCCTGGTCATCTCGTTCTCCGAACCGATCCGTCGTAGGGGCGGGGTCTCCCCGCCCAGTCCCCACGATCCCTGATATTCCCAGGATTAAATGGGTTTGCAGCGATCGCTCGGGTCAGGGTTGGGAGACCCAACCCCTACAGCGACGGAATTGATGACAGGCCCTAAGCCCCTTGCCCCCCACGATCCGGCAACGCAAGGATCAGGGTTTCAGGGATTTGATGACAGCTCCTAAGGCCAAGCCAACTCTAATCACCAACAGCGGGAGGCTGCGATCGTGACACGCATGGCATTTTTGGGACTCGGCGTGATGGGCAGCGCCATGGCCGCCAACCTGGCCAAAACCGGGGCTACCGTAACCGGCTGGAACCGCACGGCCGATCGCCCCAGTGTGGCGGTGGCAGCGGCGGCGGGCGTGGCGATCGCCCCGACGGTGGCAGCGGCGGTGGAGTCAGCGGACTTGATTTTTTCTTGTTTGGGCGACGTGCCCGACGTAGAGCAGGTGTTGCTGGGTGAGGCGGCGGCCAGTGCACCAGCGGGATCCCTGTTTGTGGACTTCACGACGATCGGCAGCGTCGGGGCGATCGCGATCGGTCAAGCCCTTCGATCGCGCGGGTTTGAGTTTTTGGATGCGCCCGTGTCCGGCGGCGACAGCGGGGCCCAGCAGGGAACCCTGACGATCATGGTGGGTGGTGAGTTGGCCGCGTTCGATCGCGCCTTGCCCTGGTTGCAGGTCATGGGCAAAACGATTCGCCACTGCGGCCCGATCGGCAGCGGCCAAGCCGTCAAACTGTGCAACCAAGTGCTGGCCGCCGGTCACATGCTGGCCCTATGCGAAGCGCTCCAACTGGCCGAAGCGCAACAGCTCGATCCGCAGTTGGTGATCGACGTGTGCAGCACCGGGGCCGCCGGTTCCTGGGCGTTGGCCCATTTGGGGCCGAAGATTTTGGCCAATGATCTTGCGCCGGGGTTCGCGATCGCCCATATGCAAAAGGATTTGCGCCTGGTGGCCGAGGCCCTGGGCGATCGATCCCTACCGCTGACCGCCTTGGCCGATCGGGTGTTTCGAGCCGTGGCCGCCCTCGATGGGGCCACCGGAGCCAGCCAGGGAACCCAAGCCGCCATTCGCGCCTATCGGGACAACGATCCCGAAACAATTCTGTGCAATTTGCAACCGTAAGCTAAAGTAGACACTCAAGTCTTTGTACCAATTTTGATTGGCAACTTGCGATCGTGAAATCTGCTACAACCCCCCTGGTGTCTAGTACAGCTCCCACCGGGCGAGTCCTGTGGGGGCGATCGATCGCGCTCGGTGTGGCGGGTACCGCGATCGCCCTGATTGCCCTACCCCTGACGGCGGGCAAATACGCCTCAAGCCAGCCCGTGGCCAGCGCCCCCCTGCCCGTTGCCCCCCTCAGCTTCGATCTGTCACCGGGCGATCAAGACCCGGGCCCCAGCGCCCCCCCGCCTCGCACCACGGTTGCCAACCCAGCAGCCCCCGGCAGCCAAGCGGCCCCCGGCAGCAAAACGGATATGCCGATTTCCGATCCCTTTGCGGCCAATCTCGAATCGCCCGTAACCATGCCGGCCCCCACCGCTGCTGGTCAGGCTCCGAGCACCGCCAATCAAACGCCCAAAACCACTGCCGAAGCCACCGCCCGATCGAGCACCCCTGCCCCAACCAGTGCCACGGCCCCTCGCCCCACACCAGCCGCCAAGGCCAACATTACCCAACCCAACTCCCCAGCCCCCGCCCGGCCTGCGCCCAACCGCCAGAGTATGTTTTGGATGGAGCAGGCTCCGCAGCGGGCGTTTAACCTGCAAAAGGATTTGCCCATCTACGCGCAAATTTTCCAAAGTCCCACCTCCATGGGCGTGGTGGCCGTGGGGGTGGCGGAAGGCAATTATCAATTGATGGTGCAAAATGGGGCGCTGTATGTGCAACCCACACCGAACTATTACGGCCACACGGATCCTGGCAACCTGTCCTGGGGGCAGCGGGTGACGAATTATGGGGCCTGTAGTGACCAAGGGCGCAGCGGCGGCAACTTGGCGACGGCCGATCGCGCCTGTGTGGAGCGGTTGGCGGGGCGGCTGCCGACAGCCCTGACGGATCTGTATGCGGCGGGCATTGATCCCTACGACGATTTGCAGGCCCTGGTGAATGCGATCGATCTCTATAACCAAGCCAGTCCGATCCACTCGCGCTGGTTTCCCCAGGCCCTGTCGATCGCCCGGCGCGGCGGTCTGTCGGGTCTCGAAGCCTATGCTTGGGCGCGCACGGCGGCCTTCTATTTAGACAGCAACGATCGCCTCGACATCCGCAACGGCACCAACCGCGCCTCCGGGTTGCTGGGGATTTGCTCCCGCGAGGGCCGCCCCGTCACCCAGTGGGAATGTGTCTACGCGGATCAGGCCCGCCGAGTGCAGGCGATCGCCACGACCTACCAAAGCTTCCTGAAGCTGGCCACCAACAAGAGCCGCCGCAGTTAGGGGCGACTCATTCGGTGGTTATTCAGCCATCAACCTGAACCTAAACCGGTGCGGGGGCCCGATCGCCCGTCAGGCGCTCAATGCTGGCGACGAGTTCCGGCGTAACGTGGGGTTTCAGCATATAGTCCGCCGCGCCCAGGCTGAGGGCCACCTGTTTGTATTGGTTGCCACTACAGGAAGTCAGCAGGATCACCGGTATTTGGGCGGCGTTGGGGTGCTGGCGACGAGCGTTCAGAAATTCCAGACCGGTCATGCGCGGCATTTCGATGTCGGAAATCACGAGGTCGATGTCCGATCGCTGGCGCAAGACGCTCAGGGCCTCCAGACCGTCAGCGGCTTGGGCCACATGATAGCCCTGGCGCTCCAGGGTGAGGGTCAGCAACCGGCGCTCGGTGTCGGAGTCTTCGACCACCAGGAGGGTTTTGGTGTTGTGGGCGGCGGGCAGAGTGCTGGCGGTGGGGGCGATCGGGCTGGTGGGCGTGGCGATCGCCTCGGTCGCCAGGGCCGTCACGGCCGGTGCCTTGGGCAATTCCCGCACCGGAACGGGATTCATCGGCAAGGATTCCACCTGGGACAGCAGCTCGTTGCCGTCGATCGCCAAGACCATCCGCCCGTCGCCCAGAATCGTGCAGCCGTAGATGTAGCGCGGGGCGGGCAGGGCCTCCGACAGTTGCCGCAACACCAGTTCCTGTTCACCCACCACGCCGTCCACTTCGATCGCCACGGGGGTGTCACCCGCATCCATCAACAGCAGCGGAGCCAGACGGTTGCTCAGGAAGGGGGTGATCGCGCCCATGTCCGATCGCAGCAGGCCCGGCGCGAGGGAACTGTAGCGCATCATTTCCGCCAGCTTGCGAATCGGGATCGTGATTTCCGGATCCTCGCTGCTGGCCTGCCACCGCAAAATTCGCTGGCCACCGAGCATTTGGGTTTGCTCCGGTTGCGGAATCAAAATTTGGCGGACGCTTTCGGAGGGGAGGGCGTAGGCGGCCCGATCGGCCTGGCACACCAACAGCCGCGCCGTCATCAAACTGAGGGGCACGCGCAAAATAAACGCCGTGCCGCGACCGGGGCTGGACTGGATGGTGACGGAGCCTTTGAGCGATCGCATCTGGGAGCGCACCACATCGAGGCCCACGCCGCGCCCCGATAAATCGGTGACTTTCTCGGCGGTGGAAAAGCCCGGTTCAAAGAGTAGGTCAAACAAGGCGCTGTCGGTGATCGTTTGGGCCCGATCGCTCGTCAGCCAGCCCCGGTCGATTGCCTTTTGGCGCAGTCGCTGGGGATCGATGCCTTTGCCGTCGTCGGCCACCCAAATCAAAACGTGGTTGCCCTGCTGTTGGGCGCGCAGTTCGATCGCGCCTTCGTCGGGTTTGCCCTGGGCCCGCCGCTCCTCAAGGGACTCAATGCCATGGTCAAAGGCGTTGCGAACCAGGTGCAGCAGTGGATCGTAGAGTTGCTCGATCGCCACCTTGTCGATCGCCACCCGTTCGCCCACCACGCGCAGATGGACGGTTTTGCCATAGCGGGCGCAGAGCTGCCGCACCAGGGGCCCAAACCGATCGAACACCGCCGAGGCGGGCTGCATCCGCGTGTCCATCAAGCTGTCGCGCACCTGGCCCAACAGTCGGCGCTGTTTGTCGAGGGTGGTGGCGGTTTGTTGGGCGTAGCGTTCGACCACTTCGGCGGTGGAGTCGAGCCGCTCGGCGCTGTCGAGGGCCGCGTCGATCGACTGTTGCAAAATCAAATCGTTGGCGCTGGCTCGCCCGTTCGCACCGGCCCCCAGGTGGCGCTGGTCGATCGGGCGTTTTTCGAGTCGATCGCGCGCTTCGGCCAGCAGCCGCCGGTGTTGGCGCAGGCCTTGGCGAAAGCGTTCTAGGGCCGATCGCAACTGCTCGTCTTGCAAGCTTTGGCGATTTTCATTGATCAACAGCTCCCCAACCAAGTGCTGGAGCGATTGCAGCCGATCGATTTCTACCCGAATCAACGGCGTGGGGGCCAGGGGTTTGGACTCCACCCGTTGCGGCTCGGGCGGGCGCGTCGGCTCGGGGGCGACGGTGGTTGCGGTGGCCAGGACGGCGGGGGGCGGCGGGGCGATCGGCTCCGGGGGCGTGGGGGGGGGTTCGGAGATCGCGGGGGGCGGCGGGGCGATCGGCTCCGGGGCCACGGCCGCCGTCAAATCCTCCGTCAAATCCAGCGTGCCCTGGGTTAAATCCAGCCAGCCTTCGGCAATGTCCTCATTCAAGTCCAGGAGCGGATCGTCCGTGGCCGCCGCGACCCCGGCCAGGGCCGCCAGGGCCGCCGACACTTCGCCGCCCCGCGTCCGATCGCCCGCCAACACCGCCTCCTGGGCCGATCGCCAGTTGTCCAGCACGGCCTGGGCCACCACCAAGGGTCGATCGCCGCTCCGGGCCACGGCCTCCAGGGCCGCCTGAGCGATCGCCTGGAACCCCGGCAACCCCAGGGATTCTCCCAGCCCCGTGAACACCTCCGATTGGGTGGCCACGGCCTCCAGGGCGGCGGCCGCGTCGCCCGCCGCCACCGATCCGCCCAGTTGCTCGATCCGCTCCTTCACACCGGTTTCAAAGATCGACTGCACCAAATCAAACCCCAGCTCCGCCGAGGTAGGCAACCGCTGCTCGCGCTCAAAGCAATCGCCCAACAGGGTTTGAATCTTGGCAAAGGCATCGATCGCCGTATCCAACACCTCCCGATCGGCCTCGCGCCCCTGCTCCCACTGGATGGTCAGCGCCAACCGCAAACATTCATAAAGCTGAAACAACAGCCCTTCGAGTTCCACCACCACCTGGGCATCCGGGTCAAACAGGGCCCGAAACACATCTTCCATGTGGTGGGCGATCGTCGAAATCGTCTCCAGCCCCACGTTGGCCGATGCGCCCTTCAGGGTGTGGGTGGCCCGCATCAGGGCATGGATGCGCTGTTTCGAGGGATCGTCGCGCAGTTGCAACAGATCCGTTTCGATCGATCGCAACAGATCTTGGGACTCACTGAGGAAGTATCCATAGGCTTCCTCGCGGATGGCGGGATCGAGCATAGGTGAGAGCTACCGGCAACGGCCAAGACGGGAAGAACGATCGATCGACAACGGACAGATGAACGGGGACGGGGAGGCCTGGCCCGGGCGATCGGGCCAAGCTCCTCACCAACCTAGTTCACCTTGAAACGGCCAACGCTGGCCTGTAGCTCCTGGGACATGGACAGCAGATCCTCAAAGGAAGCGCTCAGGGCCACGGAGCTGGAGGAGGTGCGATCGGCGATCGCGGCCACCTCCGTCATCGTGTGCGCCACCGCCTGGGCTTGCTGGGTTTGGCTGGCGGCGGCTTGGTTAATCCCCTCCACCAGTTGCCCGATTTGGGCGGTCACATCCACGATGTCGCTCAGGTTCGATCGGGTATCGCTCACCAAATTCGTCCCGGCTACCACCTGCTGAATCCCCACTTCCATGGCCTGGGCCACCGCCTGGGTTTCTGCCTGGATTTCCTCCACTAGGGCGGCAATTTCCGTGGTTGCGTCGGCGGACTGGCGGGCGAGCGATCGCACCTCATCCGCCACCACCGTGAAGCCCCGCCCATACTCACCGGCCCGCGTCGCCTCAATGGCGGCATTCAGCGCCAGCAGTTGGGTTTGGGTGGTGAAGTTGCCGATCAGGCTCACGATCTTGGAGATCTTTTGGGACGACTCGCTGAGGGCGCGAATCTTGCGGCCCGTTTCCGCCACCGTGTCGCGAATCGACAGGATCGCATCCACCGTGCGGTTCATGGCCGCGTCGCCCTCCTGGATCGTGGTGGTGGCGCGCTTCACGGCTTGGGTCACTTGCTGGGCGTTTTGGGTCACGTCCGTGCTGGCTTCGGCCATGGTTTCCACCCGCTGCACCGCCTCCAACAGGGCGCGGTATTGGTGCTGGGCTTGCCCCGACAGCTCGGCGATCGCGGTGGAGCTGGTGGTGGAGGTTTTGGACACCTTGGCGGCGGTTTCCTGGAGCTTGACCACGATTTGCCGCAGGCTTTGCAGGGTGTTGTTGTAGGCATCGGCGATCGTGCCCACTTCGTCCTCGGTGATCGGGGCGCGCACGGTCAGGTCGCCTTCGAGGGCGGGACGCACGGCCATCAGCAGGTTCAGGGCCTTTTGTTGCAGGGCTTCGCGATCGGCCTTGTCCCGTTGGGCGGCTTCTTCCACCTGGGCCGATTTGCGTTGCAGTTCGTCCAAGGTTTCCGCCTGCTTCAGGGCGATGCCCAACTGTGCCCCCACCTGGGCCACAAATTCCACTTCCGAGGTTTCCCACTGGCGCGGGCCGCCGTTTTGATAGACCGCCAACAGGCCCCAAAGGCTGTCGCCCTGGAAGATCGGGACGATCGTATAGGCGCGGGCCTGGAACCGCTCCAACACGCTCAAATAGCAAGGGGTGAACCCGGCTTTGTAGATGTCGGCGACGACGAAGCTTTCACCCCGGGCGTAGCGACCGCCTTCGGTTTCTTGCAAGTAGGTGTCACGCACGCGGCCGGCGCTGCTGGGGCGGACGTTGCTGAGGGCGGCGATCGAGTCGCAGTCACTCATGTTGGTTTGGAAGGTGCTGTCGGATTCCTGGGACTCCAGCAGCCGTTGCCAACCGGGGCCCACGGACTCGGCCATAAATTGCCCACTCCAGTCCGGCTGGAACTGGTAGATGCCGACCCGATCGACCTCCAGGATTTGCCGCAGTTCCGTGGTGGTGGTGCGGAAGATCGTGCGAATGTCCAGGGAGGCGCGGATCTTGTCGATCGTCGCGGAAATCGCCTTGTTGCGCTCGGCGGCCTTTTGGAGCTGGGCGGCTTGGGTTTTGAGCTGTTCGACGTATTCCGCCTGTTGCAGGGCCAAGCCCAACTGAGTTCCCAGGCGCGAGAGGATTTGCCCTTCCAGTTCTTCCCAGGTGCGCGGGCCGCTGTTTTGGTAGACCGCGAGCAACCCCCACAGATCCGTGCCCTTAAAGATCGGGGCGATCGCGTAGGCCTGGGCCTGGAACTGCTCCAACAGCTCCAAATAGCAGCGGCTGAAGTTGGCCTGGGTCACGTCGTTCACCAGCAGGGTTTCGCCCTGGCGATAGCGCCCCCCTTGGTTTTCCTGGAGGTAGGAGTCTTCGACGCGGGCCGTGTGGCGGCCGCCGCGATTGCCCCGACTGCCGATCGCCTCTTTGCCCCCATCGATCAGGTGCAACCAGCCGGGGGTGACGGCTTCGGCCACAAATTCACCGCTCCAGTCCGGATCGAAGCGGTAGACGCAGACCCGATCGGCCTGAAAGATTTGGCGAATTTCCTGGGTGGTCGTTGCAAACAGGCTGTTGATGTCCAGGGATTCCCGAATTTTGTTCATCACCGCCAACAGGGCGCGATCCTGTTGGACGTTGCGTTCGAGCTGGATTTTTTGATCTTGCAGTTGCTTGAGGTATTCCGCCTGTTGCACTGCCACGCCCATCTGTTGGCCCATTTGGGTCACGAGGTCGGTTTCTTCGGGTTCCCAGGCGCGCACCCGATCGTTTTGGTAGACCGCCAGCAGCCCCCAGAGTTTGTCGTTGGCAATCACCGGGGCAATGATGTAGGCGCGGCACTGGAACTGCTCCAGCAGCTTCAGGTGGCAGGGATCGTAGTCCTGGGTTTGGATGTCATCAACGGTGAGGGTTTCGCCTTTGATGTAGCGGCCGCCTTTGGTGCGTTCAAAGTAGCTGTCGCGGAAGGTTTTGCCCAGCAGGGGTTTCCAGCCGCGCCCGACGGATTCGGACACGAAGTCGCCGCTCCAGTCGTCGTCAAACCGGTAGACCGCCGAGCGATCGCACTCCAGCAGGATGCGCAACTCATCGGTGGTGGTTTGCATGATCGTGGACAGATCCAGAAATTGGTGAATCTTGTCCACGATCGTGGCGACGGCGCGTTGGCGGGCCACTTGTTTTTGCAGTTTTTCGATCGCGCTGAGTTGGGCGATGCTGCGGCTCATTTGGTCGCCGGCATATTTCAGCAATTCGCCTTCCATCGGAGTCCAGGGGCGCGGGCCGCTGTTTTGGTAGACCGCCAGCAGGCCCCAGAGCCGATCGCCCTCAAAGATCGGCGTGATCATGTACGCCCGGCCTTGGAAGCGTTCGATCAGTTGCACATGGCAGGCACTCAGACCGCCGCGATAGATGTCCTCGCATTGGTAGAGTTCTTTGCTTTGGTAGCGGTTGCCCTGGGTGCTCTCGAAGTAGGTGTCGCGGACGGTGTTCCCCAGCAGGGCCATCCAACCGGGGGCGACGGATTCGGCGATGAATTCTCCGGTCCAGTCGGCGTTGAAGCGATAGAGTCCGACGCGATCGCAGGTGAGCTGCAACCGCAATTCTTGGCAAAGGCGGCGCTGGAGTTCGTCGAGGGTTTGGCTGTCGTGGATGGCGTGATCGACGCGATCGACGGGCAAGCCTCGGCTGGCGTGGGCCGGGGATGGCTCCGTCGCGCCCGATTCCAGGGCCGGGCCGATCGTTTCCGCAAATTGTTCGATTTGCTCCATTTTTTCCATGACGAAGCGATCGGGCCGGCCCGATCGTTCCAGCTCGGCCTTCAGGGCATCCACGGCATCCTGAAACCGGCGCAAATCGGGCCCTAACGGTGGAGCCGGGGGTTGGATTTGGTGTTGTGGCTCGACGGGCGGGAGGTTGCGAGTGGGGCGATCGTCACGAACAGTGCGCGAAGCATCAAAGTAAGCAGTCATAGGAATTACAGAGAGCAATCGAAGGAAACGAACTAAACCAGTGAGCTGCGTCGATCCAACCCGATCGAACCAATCTGATTAGATAACCCTTAGACCAACTGGATCGAAACAATCAGCCCGATCGACGATGTTGAACAGAGTTGAACGGATCAGATCCAGACGAATTGGACAAGCCAAATTCGGTTCAGGGGCTGAGATCAACCGAATTCAACCAAGCGCGAAACCGACAAACGAGACCCAGCAAGAAAACTGAAGCTAAGGCCAACAATGAGACGTGAGCTAAGACCGAGGCTGAGACCGAGGCTGAGACCGAAGCTGAGTTGAATTAAGCGTTGAATTGAATGGAACGGGTGAGATTCTGAACTCTCGGTCGGTGCAGCCGAGAGTTCTACCAACCTCAACCGGCTTGCTGGGCACTGGCAAGGGCGATCGCCCGCGGGTTTAACACCATGCTGCTGGCCTCGCTGAGATACCCTTGGACAAACGGCAGTAGACGATCGGGAAACAACCCAGCACTGGGCGGCTGCACATTCGGCGAGTCGTGCCACTCGATATCTTCAATTTGTGGCACAACCAAACCCAAATGCTGACCATCACACTCCAGCACAATCGCAATGGCGGAGGAAGTGGCGGTTAAGTCGGGAGCGATCGCCGGAAACCCAACTAACTGGTTTAGGTCGATCGTCCAAACAATTTCGCCGCGCCAGTTGTACACCCCTAGCACCGATTCTGGCATATGTGGCACCGGCAAAATGTCCGTGGCCGCAATTCGCAGCACCTCGCGCACCTCATCGATCGGCAACAGGGCCGTGTCTTCAAAGCCCAGGTGAAACCGCAAGAAACGCTGACCATCAGTACTCAGCGCGTTGCCGGTTTCCACCGCCGAGAGGTTCAAGACCGATGAACCATCGCCTTGGTGGAGCCATTGACTGAGGGGATCGTTGTCGATCGGTTCTGGCTCGGGGGCCGCCGCCACCATCGCGGGCTGGGGCACGGGAATGGCCGCCGATTGATCGACGATTTCTGGATCAATCCCCGTCGATGCTGGCGCACTGACGGGCACGACTGGTTGCACGACTGATGGTGGCGCAACAACCGCAGCAACGGCTAGGTCGGGCCCACCCGAGGCGGCGGCCACCGGAGTTGCCAGGGCCGGAACCGCGGCCGGAGCGCCATCGTTGGCGACCATGGCTTGGGTGGCAATATCCACCAGAGCAGCGAACCCATCCGTGCCAAAAAAGCCCGAGGGTTCGTCGTCCTCGGCGGAGGCGATCGCCGACAAATCGATATCTGTGGGCTGATCGTCATCGTCGCCAAAATCCAGCTCGGGTAACTCCGGCAACTCGGGCAGCGCGATCGGCTCCGGCTCGGCCACGGCGGGAACCGGTTCGGCGATCGGGACGGGAGTTGCCGAGAGCGCCGCCGTGAGTGCGCCCAGGTCTTCGACATCATCGAATGTATCGAATTCATCCCAATCCTCATCCCCGTCCGCGCTGGTGATGGGTGATTCTGTCGCAGGGACTGGCTCAAGAACTGGCTCGATACCCAATTCGGCGGCAGGCTCAACAGCAGGCTCAGCGGCGGCTAAGTCACTGAGCACATCGCTGGCCAAATCGATCAGCGATTCATCCAGGGATTCATCCAGCGCCTCATGCATCGGCTCGTCAATCGGCGGCACGGCCGGTGGTTCCGTGGGCGGATCGATCGGCTCGGCCGAGGCGGCGGGACTGCCCAGGGACTCCGCCAAGGCCAGCAAGGCCGATCGGGGATCGGCCGACTCGCCCAGCAGTTGCGCAACCAAGTTGATCAAATTAGCCCGATCGCTGTCGTCGGGGCTGGGTTCCGGCGCAGGGGGCGCGGCGATGGGAGCCGTTTCCGACGAGGATTCTGGCTCAGAAGGGCGATCGGCTTCAGCGGCGGCGGTTCCGTCCGGGGCCGCTTCTTCAGGCAGTTCTGGCAGCATATCGGCTAGGTCATCGGTTAAGTCCGTTAAGTCCAAATCCTCTAGTAAGTCCAAATCCTCTAGGTCTGAATCCTCGATCGGTTCGTCCATGATGGCGGGCGTGGAGGCGGCTGGTGCTGTTTCCGCGACTTCCGCCAGCGTTTCGGGCAATTCCGTGAATTCGCTGAATTCCAGCGCCGACGGCTCGCCCATTCCGTTGGTCAGGGCCTTGGCTTCGATCGACTCGGGTTGCTCATCGGGCTGCTCATCCAACCCATCAAGTTCGTCAGCACCGCCGAAATCCAGGACTTCTAGCTCGATCGCCGCCGGTTCGTCGATGTCCGGCTCGTCCGCTGCCAGCGCCAACAGCTCCGGTGCATCGCGATCGCTGGCCAAGTCTGCCTCGGCGGCTTCCGGCAACGTCTCGATCGCCGCGTCCGTAGTCAAGGCCACCGTCGAATCCTCACCGGTCGAATCCTCACCGGTCAGATCCGCGAGATCGGTCAACTCCGGTTCTGCCAAAGTCGCCAGATCGAAAGCCCCGTCACGGTCATCGGCGGCTTCGGGGGCATCGGCGATCGATTCCAGCGGTTCGGGAATGGCCAGCGGCTCCGGTTCTGGGCTGGGCGGCGCGTCGGGGGCGATCGCCTCGGGGGCCGGGGCTGCCACCACGGGGCTGGGCGGTTCAGGGGCCAAGCCCGCCAAACGGGCGATCGTGGCGATCGCGGCGTTGAGATCCAGATCGCTGCGGTGTTGGGCCAGGGAGGCTAACTGGGCGATCGTGTTGAAGGCTTCGCGGTGGCTGATGGTATCCGCCGGGGCCGGCTCGGCCACAGGTGCAGATTCGGCGATCGGTTCTTCGATCGGTTCCTCCATCCTCAGCTCCTCTGCGATCGGTTCTTCTGCGATCAAATCCTCGATCGGCTCTTCCTCAATCAGATCTTCAATTGAGTCTTCCTCAATCAGATCTGCAATGGGTTCCTCAATGATCAGATCTTCAATTGATTCCTCAATAATTGATTCTTCCTCAATGATCAGATCCGCGATCGGCTCTTCTTCAATCAGATCTTCAATTGAGTCTTCCTCAATCAGATCTGCAATGGGTTCCTCAATAATCAGATCTTCAATTGATTCCTCAATAATTGATTCTTCCTCAATGATCAGATCCGCGATCGGCTCTTCTTCAATCAGATCTGCAATTGAGTCTTCAGCAATTGAGTCTTCTTCAATGATCAGATCCGCGATCGGTGCTTCGTCGTCGATCGCGAGTGCCTGAATATCGTCAGCAACGAGCGCTGCTACCGAAAACACCTCCGCCGTGGATGGCTCCCCGATCGCCCCTTCATCCACCCAGGTTTCATCGGTGAAGTCGATCGCGCTGTCGATGTCGAGGCCTTGCTCGATTTCCGGTGGCGGGGCGAGATCTGCCAAAGGTGTCGCAGGGGCGATCGGGCTGTGTTCTTCTGGCACAGGTTCCGGTTCAACGGCCACAACGGCGGCCGACACGGGGGCGATCGGGCTGGCCAAGGAACTCAGACGGGCGATCGCCGCCAAGGCCGTGTTCACATCCGCGTTGGGATTGCCTTCAACCAAGTGCACAAGGCTGGCGATCGCATCTGTCACCTTTTCCGCCATGCTTTTCTCGGGCGCGGCTTGCTCGGGCAGTCCTGGTGCAGGGGCCACCGCGATCGGGCTGGGTGAATCTGGAATCGGTTCGGGCGCGGGTTCCGAGTCGGCGGCGAGGGCGAAGTCTAGGCCGGCTTCCGCAACGTCCGCTGGTTCTGGGCTGGCAGCGGCGGCGGGTTCGATCGGCTCGTCGTCGCCAACCTCGTCGCCAATGTCATCGATCGCCCCCAGTTCGGGTTCGTTAACCCCTGAGTCCGGCGGCTCGATCGCCAGCGCCGCCAAATCCACATCCTCAATGGTGATGGCCTCGGATGGGATGTCGTCGAGGGCCGGCGCGATCGACGCATCAGCCTCGTCGGGCAGGGCGCTGCTGTCTTGCTCGATCGCGTCCCAATCCGCCAGTTCCGCTTCCGTGAGGGCTAACGCATCGGGATCGAGTTCCAACGCATTCGTGTCAATCACATTTGCATCAATGGCATTTGCGTCAACTGGCTCCGCTAGCTCATTGATCGGGCTGTCGATCGGGGCGGCCTCCTCGGCAAGAACTGTTTCGGCTGTTTCGTCCGTTAGATCAGTCGTCGAATCAATCGTTAGATCGGTCGTCGGCTCCATTGGATCAGTCGTCGAATCAATCGTTAGATCGGTCGTCGGCTCCATGGCAAGGGTCGCCAAGGCATCAAGATCAGTAATTTCCGAATGCTCCTCGGGCCGATCGGGTTGGGGACACTCCGCATCGGCCGCAAGTTCGATCGGCGCATCGATCGGCAACGCCAGTTCCGCAGATTCTGGATCGGGCGCAGGTTCCGGCTCCGGTTCAGCGGGGGCGATCGTCGGGGCAGGCGGGACGGAGATCGACCCCACCGCCGTCACAAGGGACGCGGCGGCTTTTTCGAGGGTGCTGGCCAAACCCGTCAGCGCCGCCAAGGTTGCTTGGAGTTGAACCGTTTCAGCGGAGGCCGGCGGGGCGGCTTCGGAGACGGCGATCGCGGGTGCTTCGATCGCTAGCTCGTCGATCGCGGGTTCAGATCGTTCAGAGAACGGCGCATCGATCGCTAGCTCGTCGATCGCTGGCTCCAGGGCAGAATCAGACGAAGAATCGGACAACGGCTGATCGATCGACTCCAAAAGCGGCTCTGGAGCAAGTTCAACCGCCACCCCATCGCCCACCAGCTCATCGGCCATCTCGATCGGATCGATCGAATCGACCAGCTCGACACCCTCCGGCTCGGGGCTGAGACCCGCGCTGTCATCAACCCAGTTCTCCTGGGCCGGCAAGGAGTCGGGGCCTTCGAGGGTGAGGTTTTGCAAGTCCTCCAGATCCTGAGGCAGGGATGGATCCAGGGCTGGCTCGGCAATCGGGGGCAGGTCAAAGGGAGCGTCTACGGGCAGCAGGTCGGAGCCGATCGCATCCAAGCTGGCGGCGAGAATGTCGTCCGGTTCACTGCTGTAGGGCAGGGGCGGGAGATCAATGTGGTAGCACCATTTGGGCGATCGCTCGCTGATCGACTGGCCACCCACTTTCACGGATTGGATGATGGTGCGATCGAGGCCGGCGATCGCCAAATCCTCGATCGCTGGCTCGACCGTCTCCAGGGCCAGCCGGGCCGATGGGGCCTGGTCACTCGCCAGGAGCAGGTATAAACACCCATCTTTCAGGGCCGCCTTGACCGTAATCAGTGGTTCTAGGCGATCGCGAATTAGGAGAGCGATCGCCTGCGGATTTGCGCCCAAAGCCTGTTGAATCAATGCGGTTTGCTGCTGTGCATCCATCGCCCATCTTCTCCCACGTCCAAGAACCTTATCTGTCGCAACTCTCTTGCGATGATTGCTAGATCGTCGATCGATGCCAACTCATCAGCCTGATGGATTGCCCCGATTGATCTACCCCGATTAACTAGCCCGATTTGTCAATCCCGATCGATCCACCCCGATTGCTTGACCCCGATTGCCACTCCCGATTGCCACTCCCGATCGATCCACCCCAACTGCCCGACCGAATTCGTCCACACCAAGCCCTGAGAATCCGAGCGATGGATCTGAACGGCCCTGCAATCGCTCTGAATCGGTCTGAATCGGTCTGAGTGGATGCGGTCTTGCTGACCTGACTGGACAAATTGTTAGACAGCACTTTGGACAGTCCACACCCAGCCCACACCAGTCCCAAACTGTTGATTAGCCCTCGCGATCGCAACCTACACCCCAACCCATTACGGGTGGATAGGTTCAGCTTGCCCGAGTTGCTGGCTTTTGATGTCGCATGATGACTCGTGATGTCGTCAGCGGTTCGATTGGCGGTTGGCAATATCGCGCTATCCCAACGCTCGATGGCGACCCGATTCCTCGCTCCATCCCTATGATCTAAATGATCTAAACCGATCAGATTGCTGCTGTGCTGGTCGAGTCACACCTGAATTGAGATCCCGATTCACCGTGATCCGATTCACCCCATCTTCTACATACCCGATTACTGAGCTAAACATTCGACTTCGTATGGGTTTTTGACCATTTCTTCACGCGTTGCAACAAGCGGTCTCGCTCGATGGAGTCGGAGTCGCCGAGGATGACGCGGCCTGGGGTTGCAACCGATCGGGCAAATATTGCCGCAACAGCAGGGCAATTTTGTCGGATCTCAGGGGCTTGGGCAAAAAAACCGAGGCCCCGGCTAGTTTGGCCCGCACCCGATCGATCGCCCCCCGATTGCTGGTGACGATCGCGATCGGAATATTCGCCAACAGACTGACCCGCCGCAATTGGGTGCAGAGTTCATAGCCATTGACGATCGGCATCACCAGATCCAGCAAAATCATGTCCGGCCGCTGCTCGATCGCCGAAGCCAGGGCCCGCGTCGCCTCCGACACATGCACAAACCGACAGCCCTGGCGATGAATGATCGGCCGCAACAGCTTCGCCACCATCGGATCATCATCAATCAACATCACCAACGGCGCTTGATCCGACGGCGTTGGGGAAGCCAGTGCGGCCGGCTGGCTCTGGGCCAAGGTTTCGCCCAGGGGCACAAAGGGCTGGGGCGGCGGTTGCACAAAGGAGCCAACGCTGGCCGGTTTTGGCCCCGGGGTGGGTGCCTGAGTCACCGAGGGCGGCGGGGCGACGGCGGGGGCCGCCTTGTTGCCCTGACCCACAGCCGTCTTGGCACGCAGCAACGGCGCTAACAAGTCTTGTTCGGAGCGATCGGCTAGGGGAACAAACTTTAGTTCGCTGCTCTCGCAAAGGTGATGCAAGATATGCACAACGATCGACATGGGTTGTCGCATGAGCACGGCCATGTCCCAGGTCGATCGCTGGCCATTTAAAAGCGGAGCCAGCGTCAAAAACGTAGACGTGTCCTTTTGGGTTGCCGGTGACAACGACCAGTCCAACTGCTCCAACTTCGGCGCAAAGTCAATGTACTGCGGCGATAGACCCACTGCCTCCCAGCGCTGCAACAGCTTCACCGCTGACTGCATCACCTCCAGCAGCGTCTCACTTCCCAGAATTTGCTGGGCCGCCATGCGCATATCCGGTAGGGCGGGTACATACTTATCCCACTGGAATGTGACCGAGGGATCGATCGCCGCTGCAAACAAGACTTCCTGGGCCACCGTCTGCAGCACTGCCTGCGCCTGGGCCGGCGTAAGCTGCCCTGTCCCGAGACCCGCCGCTAGCCACCACACTTCCCAGAGCGGGACGGCCGTTTCGGGCAATTGGGCCGGCACAAAGCCGATCGCCCCTTGCTTGAGGGCCCGTTGCCAACGCCGCACCCGCAATTGGTCATCGATCGCCCACAGCAACCGGCCCTGCAAAAACACGAGCCGCCAACGCGATGAGCCGCGCAACATCACCAGGCTGCCCGTAGCCCGTCGTTGCACAATTGTCGCCAACATCCGCGATACTTTTGCCCAACCTGTTGCCGTTTCAGTCATCACGGATGCTCCCAACTAACCGAGGCTAATTGAATAAAAAGGAACGATTCTGCACACCCCATTTTCTCCAAGCATACTTACAACTATAAGTCTTTATAAAACCCTTTGCAAAGCCATAGGGAGACATGGGTGTGCATCGTCTATCTAGTTAACAGGATAGACAGGCTTGAATTCTGTGCTAAATGAGAGTTATTATTCCCAAGATCAAACAGTATTTGATCATGTTTACGAAAATTGGTGAACTAAAATCACCGTTAGCTCCCTGAACTATAATCGATGGGATCAAGGTTCTGTCAGGATAAACTATTCAGAAATCTAGAAGTAATTGATGACTTTTAATCATTGAAACAATCGGGATCCGAATCAAGCCAGCAATGCCAGACGAGGGCGATCGCAATCAACGGCTAATGTATAGACAAATTCATCGGTTTCAGCCATGGTTTGCAATCATGGGTTTCACCAACGGATTTAAGGGGCCGATCTAATTGCTACTACTGAGCGCTATTACCGATCGCTGCGAGTGATTGCTGTAAATGATTGGTGTCGATCGCGGATGCCTTGAGTAGACGCACACTAAGCAGACACGTATTGAGTAAATACGCATTGATGTAGAGGATTGGGGAATTAGCCCGATCGCTCGAACAATTCATCCGTTGGTTTGACGGCGCTGCGGGCTAGGGTTGAGCCACATTTCACGCGATCGAGCATTGAGGCTAGCAATCAGCGCCCTCTCAAAACTCATCATAGATCGATCGGAAGTTGAATTCTATTTCATTTTCATTACTTCTATTTCATTGCATTTTCATTGCATTGTGTCGCTGTTGTGGCATCCCGTACCCAACGTTTAATGCGATTAATCGCAATTGCGATCGGCAGCATTGATTGGATTCGATGCCTAGCTAAGTTTAGGTTCCATTACCGGCTCAATGATTGGGATTGCTGGGCGATCAGTATTGATGATTTGGCGTATAAAATGCTACGCCGACTGGCAAGCCTATGACATGCAGGCCCCAATGATTTACGCAATGCAATCAGGCTGCGATCGATGACTCCGAACCCCTGCGATCAAACAGAGGTTGATCATGGCAGGGACTAGGAACCAAAATCGCTCGCTCATTCAAAATTGTTAGGTACTGATTGGACAATCATATCTTTTGTACAAGAAAATTATTAGGATTATTTAATAATCTCAATAATTTAAGCTAATAACCGGATGAAATCTGGCTAGCTTACTTCTGGGAGTTGATAGACCGAACAGGTATTTATTGATACAGGGGAATTTTGTCCAATTATCAATACAGAGTCATGCACATTAATTAGTATCAACTCATGATTCATGAGCAGACTGATCCTAATTTCATTGAATTTGAGTTTTTAGCCTGCGGAATTTACGGAATTCAATGCTGATCTTTCGGGGCGATCGTTGCTCTGGCGATCGCCCACTGAATTTGACCTCAGACATCCGGTTAAATCACAGACTTTAACTGAGTCGTGTTGCGGTTTCTTGAACGGCGTAACCACGGGGGGTGATGACGTGGCCTGCGTGGATGAAGGTGCTGGCGTTGCCAATCAGGACAACAGTGAGCATATCGATCGCTCCGATATCAACCGTGGCGATCGTGGCGATCGTGATGGTTTCGTCGGGGCGGTGGAGCGATCGGGCCAGCACCACGGGCGTATCGGGCGATCGATGCTCCCGCAGGATCTCGAAGGCCGTTTCGATTTGGGTTTGGCGGGTTTGCGATCGGGGGTTGTAGAGCGCCACGACGAAATCGCCGATCGCCGCCGCCTGCAACCGCTGCACAATCACCGGCCAGGGCGTGAGCAAATCCGACAGGGAAATCGCACAAAAGTCATGCATCAGGGGCGCACCCACCCGGGCCGCCGCCGCTTGCAGGGCCGTGATTCCCGGCAGCACTTCCACGGCGGGCGTTTCGCCATCCCAGCCGCGCGCCGCCAAACATTCCAGCACCAACCCAGCCATGGCGTAGATGCCGCAGTCGCCGGAGGAGACCACCGCCACGGTTAGGCCGCGCTCGGCCAGGTCGATCGCTCGTTCGGCCCGCTGTTTTTCCCGGGTGATCGGGCTGCCTTCGACGATTTGCCCCGGATGCAGCAGGGGCGCGAGCAAATCGAGATAAAGCTGATAGCCAATCACCGCATCGCATTGGCTGAGGGCAACGCGGACGGCGGGGGTGATTTGCTCCAATGCGCCGGGGCCCGTGCCAATCAGCCACAGCTTGCCCGGTTTGGGCTGGTATTCGCGATCGCTCCGGGCCAGGGCGATCGTACAAGCGCCGTTGCCGCCGGCCGGGGCGCGAAACACCTGTTTCTCGGTGAGCAAATCAGCCCCACCGGCCGCCAGTCGCGCTGCCGCTTCGGCCACGGAGGGCGTGCCCACTTCTGCGCGCACCACCTCCGACGGGTTGGGCACTGCGATCGGGGCCAGTTGCGCCGCCGTAAACCAACGGGTGGGCACATCCAGGCGATCGGCCAGGGCCAGCAAGCCCACCTCATCGGCCTTAATCTCGATCGAAGCCAACCCAGCGATCGCCTCCGGGGCCAACTCCTGCTGCTCAATCACCATCGCCAAGGCCGCCGCCAGTTGCTCCACGGGCGTGTGGCGCTCACAACCGATGCCCACCCAAATCGTGCGCGGATGCCAAGCGACGGCCGGCACGGCCAACGGCGGCAAGGGGCGATCGCTAATCCAAACGATCGCCCGCACCTGGGGCGACAAGTCCTCCAGATCCGCCTCCGACAGCAACACAAACGGATGAAACCCTTCCAGCTCCTCGATCCAGAGCGTCCAGCCGCAGGTTTGCACCACCCCCACGGTCTCGAACCGGGCGATCGCGCTGGCCACGCCCAACCAATCACCCTGGCCCCGTCGCCAACCGTAGGGATCGCCCAACAGGTCGATCGCCGGTAGCCCTTGACCTTCCGAGGAACTGGTGATGATCGGCTCCACACCCAACAGGCCCGCCACCTGCCGCGCCAGGGCATCGGCCCCGCCAATGTGGCCGCCGGCCAGACTCACCACATGCCGCCCCGATTCGTCCACCACCACCACGGGCGGGTCGGTGCGCTTGTCTTGCAGGTGGGGTGCGATCGCCCGGACGGCGGCCCCCACGGCCAAGATAAAGATGATCGGCTGACCCGCGGCCCAGCGTTCCGCCACCCACGCTCCAAAGTTGTCGTAGGTTTCGGTTTGGGCCGGCCGATCGCCCGCGCCGATCGCGCCCGGTTTAGTCCATGCGATCGCCTCCGGTATGCCCGCTTGGATCTGGCGGGCCAGCCGCAAGCCGCGAGGGGTGGGCGCTAGGATGGCAACGGACGGGCGATCGGTCATGGGTCGAGGGTGCGCGAAAGAGCAGGACTTTTCAGCTTATCAGGAGCCATTGTGGTGAGCGGCAATCTCGGCAAGTGGGTTTGGGGCTTGGCCTTGGGGGCGATCGCCCTGGGTTGCACGGTGCAGGCGGGCGATCTCGACTCACCGCGATCGACCCCGATCGCCGCTCCAGTGACGACCAGCCCCGTAACCCCCAGCGAGATCGCCAAAGACGCGATCGCCCCGGCCGATGGGGCCAATCCCTGGCCCACCGACTGGGAAGCCGCCTACCAGCAGCGCGGCCGCGAGCTAATCGCCCAATTTGCCAACCCCAAAAGCTACGGCAACGGCTATTTCGAGAACGAAAAAAAGTCCTACCCCAAGGCGATGCTGGACTTTTTGGCGGGCAATCGCGATCGGGCGATCGGCTTTTTGCAACGACCCGACCCGATTCCCAGCAGCACCGAACACACCTTTGGGATTGATCTCTACCCCGCCTTCACCCTCAAGGGGCAGGTGCGCAAATACTTTTACTTTGGGCGCTACCTGGAGCCGAGCTATCGCGATCGGATGAAACGGGCGGCCGAAGTTTGGACGCGCCAGGATCCGCTCAAGCAACTGTTCCTGACTCCGCAACCCTTTTGGAACAAGTCCCGCGACAACTGCATCACCTGGGTCGATTGCCGCAACACCGATAATTTGCGATCGATGCGCGAGGTGGCGGTCTATCTCTTTGCGATGGAGGCCGGCAACCGGGAAACGGCGGCGATTTACCGCGATCGGCTGCGGAGTTTTGCCAGCAACCTCTACAAAATCGGCCAGGGCGAGTGGGACTCGGAAACCTACTGGGGTCACACCTTCACCGCTTGGCTGAATCTCTACGACTTTGCGCCGGAGCCGGAAATGCGCGCCTTGGCCAAGAGCGCCCTCGACTGGTTGAGCATCACGGGGGCATTGAAATATTGGCGCGGCGGCTTTGGCGGCCCCACCAAACGGGATGCCAGCAAGGGCAACGCGCCCCAAGCGTCCCTGGCGAGCAAGCTGATGAGTTTGTATTTTGGCGAGGCGATCGCCCCGGATCCTGACCCGGATCCCGATGGGGTTCATGCCCTGACCAGCGGCTATCGACCGCCGGCCGTGGCCATGGCGATCGCCCGCAAACAGTTCGATCGGCCCCAGGAAATCCAGGCGGGCAAACCCACCTACGAACATTGGCGACCCGGCGCGCGCGATCGACCGCTCTATTACGAAACCCTTTATTTCGGGCGCACCTTCCAATTTGGCAGCCTGGCCCAAGGCTCCGGCACGGATGTGAACGGCTTCAAATTCCTCGCCCAGAACGAGCAGCGCGGGGTGGATTACCTAGTCGCCAGCTCCGGCGTGAACCCTGCCAAAATTTCCACCTATCACCAGGAGAAAACCCACGAGGCGATCGGGCAGTTGGGGTCAACGTTGCTGTGGCTGAACGATGGGCGCGCGCCGTTCCAGTGGAGTTTGCCCGCATCGGTGGCGGCGGAAACGGCGATCGATGCGGCGGGGCGGCCGGTGCTGTTTTGGCGCTTTGAAACCACCTGGGTGGCGATTCACCCGATCGGCTTGCCCTTGCCCGCGATCGACAACAGCAAAACGGCGGAACTCCAAAAACGCTACCCGAGCGATCGGCTGTGGGTGGCGCGGCCCGAGCGATCGACCCCGCCCGAGGCGATCACCGGTTGGGCGATGGAGGTGGGTGAGCCAGGAAACGGAGATTTTGCGGACTTTCGGCGGGCCGTGCTGGGGCGATCGCGCTGGGAACAAACGGGCAAAACGGTGACCTTCCGCGATTCCCGGGGCGATCGCCTGGCCGTCACCCATCGCGGGGCGGCGTTACCCACCGTTGAGCACAACGGCCAAAAACTCGATTGGGGCCAGTTTCCCGCCTATCGATCGACCAATTTCACCAACCCCGAAAAACCGCTAATCACCCAAGATTGGGAGGGCGGCAGGATGCGGGCGATCGCGGGCGATCAGCAGTTTCAGTACCCATAGCGATCGGCTAGTCTCCTAGGGCAAATCATGCAAAATGAATTCAATATTCCGCTTCAGTTCAGGTAAATCCTGATCTAGCAATGCCCAGATTTCGTTGAGGTCAACATTCAAATAATCATGGATTAAAACATCTCGCAGACCAGCAATATCACGCCAGGGAACTTGTGAATTTTTGGCTCGTAGTTCCGATGACAGATTCTTGACTGCTTCACCAATGATTTCTAAATTGCGAATCACGGCATCTTGCATCATGGGTGTGTTCATAAACTGATCGCGATCAACATTGGTGTAGCACTCGATCCGGTTGATGCTGTCGAGGATACTGTTGAGATAGAGCCGATCGCGCGTCATGACTGACGCTCTCGATTCACCGACAATTGCTCCAGAGGAATGGCGGCGGCCAAAGCCGCAGTGCGAATAGCTGGATGCAATTGGTTGGGGCGAGCAATATCAACAGGACAAACCAATAAGTCCTCAAGGACGTGTTTAAGAGCAATGCGATCGAGTAGGCTGCGACGCGGATCAATATCCGCTAACAAGTCAATATCGCTAGTGGCTGTAGCTGTCCCCAAGGCAACAGAGCCGAACAATCGAAGATTCGTTGCGCCGTATTGATGGGCGATCGCTTCGATTTGTGATCGGTGTTGAATCAAGCGCTGACGCAGATCTTGGCTAGCGACAGTGATAGGCATGATGAGTTGAGTGATAGAAGATCTCTGATTTGACAATAATGAGAAATCAGAACACCAGGAGAAGAATTAATCTTTAAACTATCAATATTAGAACGTATGAGGAGTCGTCGTCGATCTCCTGAAGCTAATCCATGGTTGCTGTGGTGCAGACTTGTAAACTCCCTGTTAAGGTTGCCATAGTGCCAAGATTCTTGAAGCTAGAGGCTTAACTGTCTAAATTGATTTGGCGTTTTATAGACAAATTGGTCATACGTCATCATCGTAAACTTATGTGGCAGGCAATTGTTCAATGAATACGGTTAAAGATCACTACGATCGACAACTCGCCGCTATCTACAGTTGGATGACCGGTGATCCAGAGTCCGTTATTCAAAAAAATCGCGCCTTATTTCGGCAATTAGCGATCGATTTGTTGCCCCGAGGCTGGGCGATCGACTTGGGAGCCGGGTCAGGATTTCAGTCGATTCCTTTGGCGGAATTGGGGTTTTCGGTGGTGGCGATCGACTTTTGCGAAATCTTGCTGACCGAACTGCGCGATCGGGCGGTCCAGCATTCTGCGGGCCATCCACTGGTGATCCAGGCAATTAATGACGACATCTTGAATTTTCCCAACCACCTCACTGAAAAAGCCCAGGTGATTGTTTGCATGGGCGATACGCTCACCCATTTGGAATCGCCCACATCGATCCAATTATTGCTCGATGAAATTGCCGAATCCCTCGCGGTGGGTGGCAAATTAGTCCTAACCTTTCGCGACTATATTACGGTGGAACTCCAGGGAACCCAGCGCTTTATTCCGGTTCACAGCGATGACTCCACAATCCTGACCTGCTTTCTGGACTATCACCAAGAAACGGTCGAAGTTCATGATCTGCTCTACCAAAAACAGGGCGATCGCTGGGTATTTCAGGCGAGTTCATACCCCAAGCTACGACTGGATAAGGACTGGGTGGCCGATCGGATCGAACTTGCTGGATTACGGGTTATCCAGAATGAAATCCTCAAGGGCATGGTTTGCCTGATTGCGGAAAAAATCTGACGTGCTCACCTTGATGCTCGCCGTTTGAGGATATCTGAACAGGGCTTGGAAGTCCTAGAAATGCGACGACACTGGCTGGGACAAGGGGTCTAGGGCGTGTCATCAGATCCACTCAGCTCCGACGTTGCCGCCACGATAATGCTGGAGAGCCAGGGGCTGCGGGCCGTGGTCAGATCCGCTAATGTCTGATTTCAGCGCAGCCGAATGGTAGGTAGCCAGGGAATTAAGCCCCGTATTTCAGCAAATTTCGTCATATTTCTAGAACTCCCAAGCCCTTTTTAGACATCTTAATCCAGCCATTTTTTCTAGAGGTTTTTCGCATCAATTGCCCACATCAACAAATGTATCGACGGTCAATCTATTTTAAAAATGTGTTACATTAAAGAAGTCCCAAAGGAATAAGAAATATGCACACCACCTACACAGAAAAAACCGCCCAAGCCCTTAAAGCACGGATCGCCGCAATTGTTTCTGGCAAGGCTTCAAAACCGGAAGCCTATCACCACAGCGACGGTCGCGAGCTGACCCCCGCAGAAGTGCAAGCGCGAATGACCCGCGATATGGATCAGCCCCTCGGCCAGCAACCGGCAGGCTACACCGTTAATGATGAAGGGCTGATGAATGCCTACAGCCTCGAACCGGATATGTACCTGGCGGAGTATCCTGCACCTGACCTCCAACGCCGCTACATTGTCCGAATGGAAATTGCTGCATTGGTTGTCGTCCTAGCTGTTTTGATTGCTTTCGCTGTTAGCTAGAATTCGTTACGGTTTTGGTCGTGCGACTTCTGATTCGCTTCACTCACAGGAATCGCAGCCACTATTAAGTTTAATCAGAGTCACTGGAAGGTCTGTAATTGGAGACGAAATAACCGGGTGATCGGCTCGTCGTCCATGAACTTCTAGAACTATCCTCCAACCCTTGCCGGCCATTAGGTCGGCTTTTGTTGGTATTTTTTTGTTGGTATTAGTTAAACCATTGGGGTTGGTTAAACCATTGGGGTGGTTTGAATCGATAGTATTAGTTAAATTTATGAGCATGATGGGTAAATTATTTCAAAAAAGAGGGTGATGGACGATCGAGCGCGTTGGGGAACGATCGCGATTGGGCAGTCACTGTCGATCGAACGGCGGCCGGTGACAGGGGCGCAAATCCAGGCGGGATTGGTGGGCCTGTGTGTGGGCGATGCCTTGGGTGTGCCGGTGGAGTTCACGAGTCGTCGGGAGCGATCGCTCGATCCGGTGGTGGGGCTGCGGGGCTGGGGCACATGGAACCAACCGCCGGGCACGTGGTCCGATGACAGTTCGTTGACCCTGTGCTTGGTGGCGGCGATCGCGGAGGCGGGCGGGGCCGATCGCTTTGCCCTGGGCCCGATCGCCCACAACTTTTGCGCCTGGTACACGGAGGGGCTGTGGACGGCGCGCGGCACCATGTTTGATGTGGGGAATGCCACGGCCCAGTCCATTCAGCAATTGCGATCGGGCTGTGAGCCACAGCTTGCGGGGGGCACGAGCGAACGCAGCAATGGGAATGGGTCGTTGATGCGGATTTTGCCGATGGCCTTTTTGCGATCGTGGTTTGCGGGCGAGGTGTTGCTCGATTGGGTGCATGGCGTGTCGCGCATCACCCACGGCCATGCCCGATCGCAAATGGCCTGCGGTCTCTACGTGTGGATTGCCCTGGGCTTGCTGGATGGGCGATCGCCCCGGGAGGCCTACCAATGGGCGATTCAGGCCCTGGAACCGGTCTATCGGCCCCACCCGGAAGCGGCCCAGTTCGATCGGCTGTGGCGCGGCGATCTCGATCGCTGCCCGATCAACGACATTCGCGGCAGCGGCTATGTGGTGGATGCCCTGGAGGCGGCCCTGTGGTGCTTGTTGACCACTGATGGCTACGCGGCCGCCGTGTTGCGGGCGGTGAACCTGGGCGAAGACACGGACACCACCGCTGCGATCGCGGGTGGTTTGGCGGGATTGGCCTATGGGGTGTCGGCGATTCCGGCCGATTGGCGGGCAGAATTGGCGCGCGAGTCGGAGATGATGGCGCTGGGCGATCGGCTCGGCGCGTTGTTGTTGGCCGGGGAATCAGCGACCTAGGAGCGACCTAGGGCGTGCGAGCCAGTTCGCGCAAAATCCCCAGCAGCGCTGCCTGGTCAAAGGCATCTTTGGTGAGATACGCATTGGCTCCGGCTTCTGCGCCGCGTCGCTTGTCCGCGTCGGAGTTGAGGGACGACACCAGGACGATCGGGAGGTCGTCGTACTCGGGCATTTGGCGAATGCGGGACGTGAGGCCCAGCCCATCGAGGCGGGGCATTTGGATATCGGAGACGATCGCATCGAACGTGCGCGATCGCAGCTTGTGCAGCGCATCCATCCCATCGGTCGCCGCCACCACGTCGTAGCCCGCCGTTTCGAGAATGCGTTTTTCCTGGGTGCGGGTGGCGATCGAATCTTCCACCAGCAAAATCGCCGGGGGGCGGGCGGGGCTGAGGGAATCGGCGCGGGCGAGGCTGCTGCTGCGGGAGCTGCGACCGCCCAAGGTAGCGAACAGATCGGGCGGGTAGAGCACGGGGCACACGTCGCCATTGCCCAAAATCGTCACGCCGGCCACGTTGCGCACCCGCACCAGCAGCTTGCTTTGGGGCTTGAGCATGATCTCTTGCACATCAATCAGCCGATCGACAAAGACGGCCAGCCGATCGCGCCCCACGATCAACACCACACAGGCATGGGGCAGCAAATCAATGCGATCGGGCGCGGGCCCCGGCGGCAACCCCGGCAACTCCAACAAGTCACCCAAATCGGCGGCGGAAACCGGCTCCTGGTTCAGTAAAATTACGGGCCGTCCTTCCAAGACCGTAATTTGGTTGACGGGCACGAGGCGGGTTTCATAGACATACTCCACGGGGATGGCGAGGGTGCGATCGCGCGCCATCACCAGCAGGGCCTGGGTCGCCGCCAACGTTGTGCCCACGCTCAGGGCGATCGTGCAGCCCTGGCCCAGCGTGGACTGAACGGTGACATTGCCCTTCAGTCGATCGGCGCAGGCGCGCACCGCATCCAGCCCAACACCCCGGCCGGACAACTCCGTGGCCTGCAAACGGGTGGAGAAACCGGGCAACAAAATCAGCTCAAAAACCTGTTGATCGCTCCAGCCGGCCAACTCTTCGGCGCTGTAAAGCTCCCGGCGCACGGCGGTGGTGATGATGGTCTGGCGATCGAGGCCGCGCCCGTCGTCGGCGAGTTCGATCGTCACCCGATCGCCCTGTTGCGCGCCCCGCAGCCACAGGTTCGCACAGGGGGGCTTGCCCGCCGCGATCCGTTCCTCCGGCGATTCGATGCCGTGGTCGATCGCGTTGCGCACAAGGTGTAACAACGGATCGCGCAGGGCCTCAATCACCTGTTTATCGGCGGTGGTGTCGCCCCCTTCAATATTGAGCACAACGGTTTTGCCCTGCTCCAGGGACAGATCACGCACCATGCGCGGAAAGTGCTGAAACACCGTCGAAAGGGGCAACAGCCGCAGCGATCGGGTGCGATCCTTCAGATCATCGGCGATCGCTTCCAGGCGATTGTTGGCGTTTTGCACCCGATCGCGCAAATCGTAGAGCGATTGCTGCACCTGCGTCCGGAGGGTTTCGCGGTGGCGCTCCTTGGGGCTTAGGGCTGCGGTATCGGTCACCAGGAGGCGATCGTGGGCTTGCAGATCGTCCCACTGTCGCACGAGCCGATCGAGCAATGAGGACTGGTGGGCCAGTCGCCGTTCGATCGCCGCCAGCTCGCCCACCCGATCGACCAACCCATCCAAATGGCGCGTCGCCACCCGAATCGTGTCGATGTGGTATGGCTCAATGGGCGATCGGCCCACCGGGATGGTGGCTTTGGCGACGGCTGGAGGTGGGCTGCTGCTGGCCGCCACGGGTGCTGGCGCTGGAGATTGAGGTTGAGATTGAGATTGAGGAAATGATGGGTTGGCCGGCTCCGACGTGGGCAGAATCTCAGGGGGCCAACCCGATGAATGGGCACGATCGGGGGGTGGAATGTCAGCCGGCAAACTGTCGGGCATGGACAGTTCCACCGGAGGATCGATCGATATAGGCTCGATCAACATCGGGTCAATTAGCATTGGCTCGATCGGCACAGGCTCGATCGGCGACGGATGCCGGGCCGCGCCATTCGCCGGATGGGCGATCGGATGGAGCGGCAACAAATCCGACTCCGCCACCCCCTCACTCACCTGCATCAACCGCGCCAACACCCGCACCGGATCGACACTGGAGGGCAGTTCGCTGGCCACCTCTTCCGTGGCTTCCTGCACCAGTTGGGCGATCGCATCCAGCGTCGCGTAGAGCGTTTCCGCCATCAACGGGGTTAAGGAATAATCTGGGTGCTGCAACTGTTTCAGCACATACTCCACTTGGTGAATCAGTTTTTCCACATGACTCACCCCCAACATCCGCGAGTCGCCCTTCAGGGTGTGGGCCGCCCGCAGGAGTTCTTCCAAATCACTCCGATCGTTGGGATTTTGTTCTAGGCGCAACAATCCTGCTTCCAGGGTTTGCAGGTGCTCGCCACTGGAGATGCGGTAGAGTTCGCGCAGATCACCATCTTCAATGGTTGCCATCGACGTTTCACCCGGTGCTTGAAATCGAGGTTCTAAACTCTAGCTCAACTAATCGATTGCTCAATTGGATTGCTCAATTGGATTACTCATTTAAATCGCCCATTCAGATTGCCCATTCAGATTGCCGATCGTGGGTTAGCCGATCGTTCCGTCCCGGTTCGCAATCCCTAGATCAACAAACTCCAGATCGCCAGACCATGACCTAGGGCGTGTCATCAAATGGAGAAGATGGAACAACTGATTTTCCCAGCTCAACCGCCCCAGACAAGATGCTCCAGCCCCTTGCCCCCCACGATCCCGCAACGCAAGGATCAGGGTTTCGGGAATTTGATGACAGATCCTAGAACCATGGCGGTTGGCGAGTCCTAAACCATTTCTTGGAGATCGCGGGCCGCTTCTTCGAGGCGACGCGTGCCAATCCGGGTTTGGGCAATCCCCTCGGCCGTTTGTTTCGCCCCTTGGTTGAGGGAATTCATCGCCTGCACCACTTGATCGACCGCGATCGCCTGTTGGCGAATATTCAGCGAAATTTGCTGATTGCTAATCACCACCATATCGATCGCCCGGGCCACCTCGTCAAAGGCCCCCGCCGTTTGCTGCGAAGCGCCAAGACCCACTTCCACCCGCTTCGTGCCCTCCTCAGTAGCCATCACGGTTGTATCGATCGCCCCCTGAATTTCCGTCACGAGGGAATCGATTTTTTGGGCCGACTCCTTGCTGCGATCGGCCAGCTTGCGAATTTCCGCCGCCACCACCGAAAAGCCCTTGCCGTGTTCCCCCGCGCGCACCGCCTCCACCGCCGCATTCAGCGCCAGCATATTGGTTTGGTTCGCCACATCGGTCACAAGCTGCGTAATGCTGCCGATCTGAGTCGCCTGGGTGCTCAGTTGGGAAATCTGCTGGGCGATCGCATTCATCTGCAACCGCATTTCCGTCATACTCTCCAGGGTTTGGCTAACGCTGCGATTGCCATCCTCCACCAGGTGCAACACCCGCTGGGAAGCCGCCGCCGCCGACTCCGCCTGTTCCGCCGACTGGCGCGAAGACGCACTCAGCTCATCCATCGTCGCCGTGGTTTCATTCACCGAAGCCGCCTGGGAACTGGAGGTGCGCTCCTGCTGCTCCACCGTGGCCGCAATTTCACTCGAAGACGCGGCCATCGTGCTGCTCACCTCCGCCATTTGCTGGCTAACGGCCGTCACGATCCAAATCCCCAGCAGGGCTGAACCCACCACCACCAGAATCGTTGTCACTAAGGACGTGTTTGACAGAGCATTCAGGGCTTCATCTTGGTTTTTGAGGGCAATGCCAATCAGTACGGCTTGGCGCTCGCGCATGGTGTCGAGCAGTTTTTCAACCACCTCCGCCACTTGCCGCCCGCCCTCTCGTTTCCATTGGGCGACGGCCTCCGCCTGTTTGCCGTCGCTCACTAAGTTCATGAGTGAGTCATTGACCGCCAGGAGTTCTTGAATGCTGCCTTTCAGTTGAGTAAAGTTTTTGCGCTGTTCGGGATCGATAATCAGTCTGTCCAGCTCATCCATGCCTTGGTTGACAATTTGTTTGCCTTTGTCATAGCTGGTTGTGTAAAGCAGATTGCGATCGAGCAGGTAGCCTCGGGTGGCGCGTGAGACATTTTGGGCATTGAAGCCAATAATGCCAATTTTTTCTTCGATTTCAGTCACGCGGGTAAAGACTTTTTGCTCTTCGCGCACCACTTGAACATTGCCAAAAATGATTCCCGTGGCAATCAAAGAAAGGGTAATCGGCATGGCATAGCCGAGGGAAATTTGATAGCGCAGTCGCCAGCGATTGGATTGCTTTAAGGAGGCGTTCGTGTTCATGGGGAGAGATTTGATGGATGGTGTGGATTTTGGTGGAGGGTATGGATGACGAATTCGGAGCTATATCAACAGGTTATTCAACGGATGTTGCGGGCCGGGGAGCGGGTAATACTTGGCGGGATGTTGGGCGGGATCTTTGGCGGGATGTTGGGCGGGATGTTTGAAGTAATATTTGGCGTGAGCTGGTGATTTTTAAACACCGATATTGGACAGGTATTGAACAGATATTAGACAGGTATTGGACAGGTATTGGACAGGGCGATCGAACCAGGCGGGGTCAGGTAGTACTGAATAAACAACAGGAAATCAGGACAGAGAAAAATGAGTTAATAAACTGGTGAATTAACTAGTGAATTCACGCGTTCGATCGCTTGGTCAGATCGATTCGTCTACCGTCAGGCTGCCATCGGTTAGCAGCGTGGTCACATCCAGCCAACTGACGGCGTAACCGTTTTGAACGTTGATGCCTCGAATGTAGGCTCCGCTGTGGTTGCTAGCGGGCATGTCGCCGGGGCTGCCATGGGCGGCATAACTGTTGACGGGGGCAAGCTGCTCGGGATCTCGGGTGCTGAAGGGGACGGGAGCCAGTCGGTGGGGATTGACCCATTGGGTTTCGATCGCCCGATCGATCGCCAGGCCCACGGTGAGGTCTTCGACTTGGACAATGACCACGAGGGCGCGGTCCTTTGGGGGGCGACGTTCCTGACCCAGCCAGGGGCTAATGTCGATCGCGGTGACGATTTCGCCTCGCAGGTTAGCATTGCCCAGGATGTGGCTGGGACAACAGGGCAGGGGCACGATCGCGCTGAGTTCGGCCAGTTCGCGGACGGTGGCGGCATCAATGCCAAAGCACTCGCCGCCAATTTCGACAACGATCCAGGCTTGGCCGCCGGTCGTGTCCACGGTGCGATTCGCTTGGGCTAGTTCAGCGGCGCGGGCTTTGAGCAAGGCCAAGTCGGCGACGCTGATGGCAGACCAGCGATCGATCGATGCTGAAGCCGTTGATGTCACTGATGTCGCGATCGATGTATGGCTGTTGTGGTCGGGGTGTTGGAGCTTGGCCAGCAGATGATCGGCATCAATCAGGGCGATCGGGCGATTGTCGAGCAACACCACATCGTGCACAATTTCCCGAGCTTGGTCTGACAGCTCCGATAGCAATGGACTGGGATCATCACCCAGGGCCACGGAGCGCAAATCGACGGCGGAATTGACAATCAGCCCCACCGTTGCGCCAGTGGACGATCGCAGCACGATGATGGCTTCCGACAGGGTGTAGGGCGATCGGGCCAGCCCCAGGCAGTCCGCCAAATCCACCACCGGCAGCAAGGTTCCACGCAGGTCGATCGCCCCCAGATAGCCCGCGCCCAATCCCGCGATCGGCTGCAGGGCCACCAGCGAAAATGCTTCCTCAACCCACAGGGCATCTAAGCCACAAAGGGTTTGCATAACATCAACAATTAAATAATTCCGTTCATTTAACACAAATTACTCACCCAGATCCTTCGCGAAAATAAACCACGGGCAACACATCAATTGGGCTAGACACTTTAGCCAACAGCCACGATTGGCATCCGGAAGATTGTCTGGCAAAGCCTAGCTGGCAAGGTCTAGATTGGATTAAACACCTTGACCGATAATTTAAAGTTTACTTCTGCATCGCTTTTGAAATCGAAGATTTGCATTTTTTCTTTATGTTTTTTCTTTGTGTTTTTTTTGACATGATTGAAATCGTTATCTTGAAATTCGTATTTTGTAATATATTGCAATTCATAATTTCATTTTTGAATTGTGAACCGATGCCCCCGAGAATCTCTGAAATCTCTGATTAAAAATCATCCAAGGTTGATTCAGCTCGATCGCCATCGTCCAATTTTCTAGACCGATGTTAATCATCCCGATGGATCATCCCAATGGATCAATTTTGTGGTTTGTCGTACAACGCCAGTTTAGGTTAGGCCGGTCTTGTTGGCCGTTTCATCAATAGGTTGAGCGTTTTCATAAATAGGTTGAGCATTTGGACAACAGCAGGATCAAGGTTTTGTCTGATCCCAGCCTTCGGTTAATTCAGATGCTCAAGCCCCTTGCCGCACGATTTGGCAGTGACAGAATCAAGGGTTTAGATCATGATCTTAAACTGATGCTAACTGGGCAAGTTGGCGAGGTGTTGTTGCAGTCGATCGATGAGTTCTGACGCTGTTAGATTGGCCTGTTCAAAAACGTGCCAATGGGGAGCCAAATTCTGTAATAAATCCAGGGACGATCGATATAGGCGACTGGCCGCGGTCATGTCTCCTGTGCGTTCATAGAGACTGGCTAGCTCCAAGCGAGGGCGCAGGGCGTGGCGATCGAGATAAACAGCCCGTCTCAGAAATTGTTTTGCTCGATCGAGCTGGTTTTGTTCTTCCCAAATTTGCGCCAACAGACAGCAAATGGCAGTTGATTCTGGTTCAATTTCCAGGGCTTGTTGACAATAGTGAATCGCTTCTTGGCTCGCCCCCATATTGGCATGCAGGCAAGCTAGTCCATACAGCACAGCGCTGCTATTGGGGTATTTTTGCAAAACTTGTGCAAGTTTCTGCTTAAGACGATTTTGAAGTTGATCTTCGTGATTTCTGGCCCTGTGATGATCGGGATAATAATCAGAATTGGTTGTAGAGGCGGGCGAGGAACGTGCTGCCAGTTTAGGAAAAATGGTCAGGATCGTCGAAGATTGGGAGCCTGAGGCAGCATTTGAGGTCGAACGTGGAGTGGAATTTAGCGCTGAATTTGAAGTTGAATTTTGAGTTGAATTTTGAGTTGAATGAGTCGCTGAATGGGTCGCTGAATTGGTTGCTGGATATGAAGTTGAATTGGTCGCTGAATTTGGAATTAAATTGGGGGCTGATTGCGGAAACCTGGGTGGGATAGTGGGTTTAGAATTCAGCGAGTGATCGAGGTCAATGGTGTAGGGTGATGGCTCGGTCGTGGTGGGTGGCTGTCGATCATAATGAGTGGAAATAGCTGTGGAAACGGCGATCGAGTGAGCGGCTTCCCAGGGCATGATCGGTGGAGCAATATCTCGATGGGTGGGTATTTTTTCCGTGGAGCGACGGCGATAGATCACCGATTCGGGATAGATTTGGGTTGAAAAATCTTGCAAAGGTTGATGGCAAAGTTCCGCATGACCCGTTAATAAATAGCTACCCGAGGCCAGGGCTTGGCTAAAGGTGTTCATCGCCAGGGCGATCGATTCAGTTGAAAAATAAATAAAGACATTGCGACAGACAACGAGATCAAACACGCCTTGCTCGGCCGTGGGTAGGTGATCACTCACCAAGTTAAAGGTTTGAAAGGTGACTAATCGTTGGATCGCTGGTGCAATTTGCCAACCATCCGCAACGGGGGTGAAATATTGCTGCCAAATCGTGGGGTCAATGGCTCGAAAAGACCACGATCGAAATCGGCCAGACTTGGCCCTCGCTAGGGCTTCTTGGTTGATGTCGGTGGCCCAAATTTCTACCTGCCACGATTGATCGGACGGTAACAAACTTTGGATCGCGATCGCCAGGGAGTAGGGTTCTTCCCCACCAGCACAAGCGGCACTCCAGATGCGTAACTTGCGGCTGTTTTGGCGGTTCGCAATTAGCTCGGGTAAGATTTGGCGTTGCAGTAGTGAAAACTGACCGCGATCGCGGAAGAAATAGCTTTCTGTATTGGTAATTGTATTAATTAATGGCTGCCAAGCTTGCTGGCTATAGGGCCCCGTGTCTAGCAATAAATTGCGATAGGCGGCCCAACTTTGGTTACTACCCGCCCGCCACCGATCTTCTAAAAATCGGGTTAGATCTTCTAAGTCACTCGATCGCAACCGCAAGCCATATCGATCATAAACCAAGGGCACTAGCTCATGGAGTAGCGTAATGACCTCTGGTGGTACGGCCTTGATGATTGGCGAAAATGAGGACGGAATGTTCATGGCAGAAGGAGGTCGGTTAATGTTGACCAAAATGCCATCGCCAGTGGCTAGACTACCATCATAACTATAGCATTTTCGATATAGTTATGATGATTTTTAGGCTATCTAGTCGATGCATTTCAACGGTTAAACCTGGCACTGATTGATCAGAAATCTGTCTCAACCACCGATTGTCACTAATCGCAATTGGATGGACAGATTGCTCAGAAGATGGCTGTCATCAGGATCCCTCAGATGGGCCAAAATCACTCTAGGTTCCGTTGCCAAAATGATGATTGGAGTGCAGGGATCGCCATTGAGATCAGACTGAATTCAGTCTGGATACTGAATTAATGATGCATCATGGACGATCGATGATGCCCCCTAAATATCTCCCTGCAACTGACAGTCTGGGGAAATCGTTCTTTTCAGTGCCGATGTTCCTCCAGTCTGACTGGTTAGCAAAATTGCTGCAAGTTTCCCCGGCTGGATCATCCCGAAAGGGGCTGCTGATCTAGAGCAGCGATCTGATACTCTGAGGTTTAAGAATTGCTACGAGAATTGTTTAGAAAATAGGTGGTTAGCTGGGGGTGTCAATCACTGACAGCGGCAGGCAAATACGGAATGTGGTTCCCTCGCCGGGTTGTGATTGGCATTCAATTTGACCATCGTGGCGATCGACGACGATTTGATAGCTAATTGATAGGCCTAGCCCTGTGCCTTTGCCGACGGGCTTGGTGGTAAAGAAGGGATCAAACACGCGGGAGGCAACTTCGGGAGGAATGCCGCCGCCATTGTCGTGAATCGTGATCTCGACCCGTGAGACCCGATCGCCTTCCGTGATCGGTCGGGTGCAAATTTCGATGCGTGCGTCGTCTTCACGATCGTCTAGGGCATCGATCGCATTGCTCAACAGATTCATAAAGACTTGGTTAATTTGGCCGCCGTGGCATTCCACCATGGGTAATTCACTATAGTTACGCACCACCTCGATCCGGTTGCGGTGCGTTTTGCGTTCTAGGCGGCTGTGCAAAATTAACAACGTGCTGTCGAGACCTTCGTGCAAATCGACGCTTGAGACTTCCGCTCGATCGAGCCGTGAGAAGTTGCGCATGGACGCGACAATGCCCTGAATGCGCTCGGTGCCTTGGCGCATGGAATGCAGCACTTTTGGCAAGTCTTCGAGCACAAAATCTAAGTCCATTTGCTCGGCATGGGCCGCAATGTCCGGGCGATCGCCGTGATCGTCGATTTGGTACAGCCGCACCAATTGAATCAGTTCCGTGAGCGCATCGCTGGCCCAGTCCAGGTTCCCGCTGACGAAGTTGATGGGGTTGTTGATTTCATGGGCAATGCCGGCGGCCAATTGACCCAGGCTCGACATTTTTTCGGAATGGACGAGTTGGGCTTGGGCTTTTTTCAGGTCGTTGAGGGTGCGTTCCAGCTCATGAAACTGGGTTTCCGCTGCCCGCACGGCGGCCAAGGAGCGATCGTACAGTTCCGCTTGACCGATCGCCACGGCGAGCCGATCGGCCGCCCAACGCAGCACCTCGCAGTCATCGCTCGACCAAGCCCGGTTGCGATTGGCGGCGGTACAAGCGATCGCCCCCGTGTGGCCCGACGAGGTTTGAATCGGCACAATCAACAGCGAGCTAATGCCCGCCGACTCCGCCCAGTGCGCTACCTGCGGATCGGGATGGCTCGTGAGCCGATCGAGCTGCGTCCATATAATCGGCGAAGCCGTCGTCAGACCCGGTGACTGGGGCGGCGGCATCAGCAAGGGTGCTAACCCCTGGGCGATCGCCCGCCCAAAAGCCCCATCCAGCTCCGGATGGCGACTGTCCTGGTGGCTCACCGTCAGTTGCACCGAGCCATCAGGACAATTCAGCGCCCACAGATAAGCACAGCGATCAACCCGCAGTACCATCCGCAACTCCCGCACCGCCGCCGCCAAAATCGCGTCCAAATCCAGGGACGATCGAATCTTTTCGAGCCAGGGTCGCAGACGCACCTCCGGCTGTTCCCGATCGCGACGTTTGGCCAGGTCATGGCTCATGGCCAAGGCCACCATGCGCGACACCTGCTCCACCGCTTCTTGCATCGCCGACGACCAGGGGCGATCGCGCCACAACAGCAAAATTCCTAAAGGATGCCGCTCCATTCGCAACGGATACGCACCCCAATAAAACGCCGCTTCCTTAGTCGCTTGATGCTTATGCTGCGAAAACTGTGACAGCTCCACCTTGCCCATCGATCGCCCACATCGTCGCCCCAGCTTTCTCACCTCCGACTCTGCCACCGATCGATTAAACTGATTCGCAAAATTGCGCCCCTGCCCCCGCACAAAAATCACTTCACACTGAAACTTATGATGGGTGCGATCGTAAGACCATAACTCCGCTTCTCGCAGTTCCAAAAAGCGCGCCAAATATCGCAATGTTCGCTGCAATCGACCCTGTAGAGCACCCGTCCCCGTCAGAATCGCCCCCACGCCGTTCAGCATCTTCAGCAATACCTGAAGATCATCCGCTGTGGTTATATCGTTAGCGGGTTCAGAGTCTGGCTTTATGTCAGGATCAACAACTCCTTTGGCTAATGAGTTCACTAGCAATGATCCAGACCAAGGTTTTTTTGGAGATCGCCGCATAGAGTAGGACGACAGTTGTGTAACCATGGATTCAAGCCTGCTGTTCAAATGTGACAGCCTTATTAAGAAAATCTGTATTTGTTATTGATTTTAACCTTGAATCCTATAGCAAATCGTAAATTGTGCCAATTTATTTCTGAATTTGAATAAATATAATCATCGTGCCTGTACAAAATCATAATCTGCAATCTCGAAAAGCTGATTGGGTAAGCTTTCCATAGAAATACCATTTCCAATTTGGAGGATACCCCCTCTAACTTCTGCTAGATAAGGAACAATTTGTAACCATAATCGACGAAGAGCAATATCAAGAGCCTATGAGGTGGCTACTCATTATTTTCAAAAATTTTGAACGTTTTCAATATTTTGAAGACTCTGAAGACTCTGAAGACTCTGAAGATTTTGAGGAGTTAAAAAAATTGCAGCACAACATTCAACCAAAGGCACTTTAGAACCTTAGACAACATAATACTTTTTTAAGGAAGTCGATGGCTGGTTCATCCGGTCAGCCAAGGCTGTACTCAGCACGCTGGCGGGGATGGACAGTCGGGCCAGTGCAGCAATCGTTGTTGGATGCCAAAACAATTGCCAATCAAAGGTTTCAGCAACTTAGCATGGCCGCTTTGGGGCCACCAGTGTGACACATTCCAGTCCTCTGGCTGGCTTGAGTATGATTCTAGCGATCCCCGAAAACCAATGGCTCAAGAGCGATCGCTGGGCCTGCCACTTATTTCTCATGATTTCATCTCTGATCAGGACACCGATCGGGATTCTAATCAGCACTAGGATTCCCTCGTTCGTTAATTTGTGATGATATAATGACAGTGATTTGACCATTGATTTAAACATTAAAAAATCAAGAAATAAAATCACAAAAACACAAGAATTTCTAACAAATTTACTTCCACCCAGTTTGCATTTTGGATCGGCTCGCTGGATGGCTGGTCAAATGCTGAAAGTGCTGATTCAGTAACACCACTTTCGGTAATCGGGATATTCGCGCTAGCATCAATTTAAGCAAATTTGCGAATGGCTAGACCGGTGTTTAGGTCATGTTGTCTTGCAATTGTTGGGAGGCGAACCATTGATTGATCAGCGATCGCCCGCTGGTCTGTGAAACAGGTTAATGCCAAGATTGCTGAATTTTAGGGCATGGTCTCCAAGTCAGCGTCAGTATGGCCGTAGCATAGTTGACAGACCTAGGATCTGAGTTGAACGGAATTTGGGGCGAAGAACTTGGGCTACTTGGGGTGGAGAATGCCAGAATTTAGATCGCCTGGCTGGCGAAGACTACGCAATAACCCGCTTTTGTTCACAAATATCTCCTAAGAAAAACGTCTTGGTTCTAAATTTCTAGGCAATGGCGTTTGGGGTTTGCTCGACGAGTGGGGTGTTTTGCAGATGGGTCAGTGTTTACTGGGGCGGTTTTGAATGCTGTGGTGAATGGGTTCATCTCCTTAGCCTGCCAAAGGACTGGTTTAGACGGTATTAATTGTTGCGATTGGAGTCCTGATTGCTGACCCTGCAGTGCTTTGGTGGGTCATGAACAGTTCTTTTGATGTAGTTTCTGTGGCTCGATCGAGCATGACTAAGCCCACTGTTTTAGCCGTAGATGACAGCCTGATTGTGCATACGCTGGTGCGCCGGACGTTGGAAGATCTTTATAACGTGGTGACAACGGCGGATCCGGTGGAGGCGTTGTCGCTCATTTACCATCAGAAGATCGACCTGCTGTTGCTAGATGTGTCGATGCCCAATTTGAATGGGCTGGAGCTTTGCCGAATTTTGCGCAGTTTGCCGCAATTTGCGACGCTCCCGGTAATTATGCTGACTTCGCACGATCGCCCGTTCGATCGGATCCAAGGGCAACTGGCCGGCGCGACGGAGTATGTAACCAAGCCCTTTGACAGCGATGTGCTGCGATCGGTGGTTGCTCGCTACACGCTCGATCGCACCTAATTTCGATGGCTGGGAAGGGCTAATCAACCGTGATTGCCCTAGTAATTCCTAGTATTGTCGCGCCTGCGGTTCAAACAGCCCCAGAGTCACGGGCATGTAGTGAATATCAATGCCGGCGGGCGACCAGTAGGCGAGGGTATGTTTCAAATAATCATCGTCGTTGCGATCGGGGTAGTCTTCGCGGCAGTGGGCCCCCCGGCTTTCTTGGCGGCGCTCGGCAGCGGTCAAGATTGTTTGCCCCACCATGAAGAGCGATCGCAGCTCCAGGGCTTCGATTAGCTCCGTGTTCCAGCAGGTGCCCCGATCGTCCAGTCGCGTCTGCTCAACCCGCTGGGCAATGTCTGCCAACAGCTCCAAACCCGTCCGCATCAGGCTTTCGGTGCGGAACACGCCACAATATTGGGTCATGGTGTCTTGGAAATCTTGGCGCACCTGGGCAATCCGTTCCGTGCCGGGGCGATCGAGCAGCGCCTGCAACTCCGCATTCGCCTCCGCCAAATAGCGCTCGCCATCCAACTCCGGCAATTTGCGTCCGTCTGCTAGGTATTGGGCGATCGCCCGGCCCGTCCGTCGGCCAAAGACAATACACTCCAGCAGTGAATTGCTCCCCAAACGATTCGCCCCATGCACCGACACGCAGGCCGCCTCCCCCGCCGCAAAACACCCTTCCACAAACCCGTTCGCACCACTGCGAACCCGGCCATTCGTGTCCGTGGGAATGCCTCCCATCGAATAGTGAATCGTTGGGCGCACGGGAATTGGCTCCTTGGTGGCATCCACCCCCAGCAACCGGTGGGCCTCCTCCCAACAAAACGGCACGCGGCTCATGATTGTCTCTTCGCCCAAGTGCCGCAAATCGAGGTGCACGTAGGGGCCACCCGCGCTGCCGTCCGGGTGAATGCCGCGCCCCGCCAGCAACTCCTTGACGATCGCCCGTGACGTAATATCCCGAGGAGCCAGCTCCATCCGGCTCGGCGCATAGGTCGCCATGAACCGATCGCCCGCCGCGTTGCGCAAATAGGCCCCTTCGCCGCGCACCGCCTCCGACACCAGCACCCCCACCGGATACAGGCCCGTCGGGTGGAACTGCACAAACTCCATGTCCTCCAGGGGAATGCCCGCCCGCGCCGCGATCGCCAGCCCATCGCCCGTCGAAGCATAGTCATTCGACGTGGTGTTAAACGCCCGGCCGTAGCCCCCCGTCGCCAACATCACCGCCCGCGCCCGCGCCAGCACCGGCCGCGAATCGCGCAAATTAAACATCACCAACCCTTTCGCCTCGCCCGCTTCCACGATCAGGCGCATCACGTACCACTCCTCATAGAGCGTTACGCCCAACCGCCGCAGATTGGCCACCAACTCATGCAAAATCGCATGGCCCGTCTTATCTGCCGCATAGCAGGTGCGCCGATGGGAATGGCCGCCAAAGGCCCGCTGGGCCACGCGTCCATCGGGCAACCGCGAAAACAACACCCCCAACCGCTCCAGATCCACCACGACTTCCGGCGCATCCTGGGTCAAGATCGCCACCGCGTCCTGATCCGCCAGATAGTCTGACCCCTTCACGGTGTCGAAGGCGTGGGCTTTCCAGGTGTCGTCTGGATCAACGTTGTTCAAAACGGCGGCCATCCCCCCTTGGGCGGCCACCGAGTGCGATCGAATCGGGTGGGTTTTCGCCACCAAACCAATGCTCAGCTTGGGATTTTGGCGCGCAATTTCGAGGGCTGCTCGACAGCCAGCCAGCCCGCCCCCCACGATCAGGACATCGTGAATCAGTTCGTTAATCGGCTCGTTCATGGATTACTGGCGATCGGGCGGGTCAGACTTAAAAAAAGCCACCTTCCTAGCCTAAGGCGAGCCGGTAGCGTGGGCAATCCCCCTATAGGATCCGTATTAAGATCCATATTATTAAGATCTATATTAGGATCCATGGTTCGCGATCGCCCCGCGTTGGCCGGTTGACCCCAACGGGCGATCGGCGATCCATCATGCCCCTCGCAAGCCATCACCGTGCTTGAGTCCACAGATCTACAAACGATCGACAGAAGACCGACCTACAGAAGATCGACAGACCTATAGATCTATAGATTTACGCCCTTGGCAAATCTACCAATTAGCAAATCTACTCATTGAAAAATCTGCCAATCAACAGACTTATAGGCCTACAGATTGACAGATCTACAGGGCTTGCAGCGGCTGGCTCGGCTCATAGTCGTTGGCATCCGCCGTCGCCGCATCCACCGCCACAAACTCAATGTGGTTGAGCAGCGTTGTCACGAACGCAAACAGCAAAAACGGCAGCGACAGCACCAAAATCAAACCCACCATCGCCAGGGCATACAAGGGTCTGCTGGCTCCCATCAACGAGATCGCAGACGCAAGGCTTAAGAAAATGACGATCAACCAGGCCATAATCTGACCATAGATATCTCCAAAGGTCAGCGTGCAGCGAAACTGATAACGTTGTAGATTCATGGGTAGATTCAGTGGCCTTCGGATTGCCAGATTAAAAACTATCTTCCCAGCCTAAGAGCGTCTGATTCGGAGCGTCCATAATTGTCGATGTTTCTCAACAATTTTTCTTAAATGCTGAAATCATTAAAGAAATCTTGAGAAATTGCTGAACTGGCTGGACTCGATGGTGCAGCTTGCTAGGGAACTGTCTTGAAATGATTGGATTTGACCACTGAGAACCGATCGGGACTTGTCATGGCAAACTGATGACCCAGGGCATCCGTTTGTCATGATTTGACAGTCACCAATGGCTGGTCATTAAGTGCCGTTACTTGTTGTTAACTTTCGTTAATTTAACCATTTTTCCAGAATTTCTCATGGGGCGTATTCTGATTTCCGCAGGGCATGGGGGCTACGAAAACGGGGCGATCGACCCGGGCATTGTAGCGGCAGGCACCACCGAAGCCAGGGAAATGATTTGGTTGCGGGAAGCCACAGCCCAGGTGCTCCAACAGCGCGGCGTGGAAGTGCTGATGGTTCCCGACGACCTCAGCCTGCAACAGTCGATCGCCTGGATTAATGCCCGCGCCCGGCCCGGCGATTTGGCCCTGGAAATTCACTTAGATGGTTCATCGAATCTGAACGTTCGCGGAACAACCGTCTATTTCATTGCGAACAATAGTGTGCGCCAGACCCAGGCGGAAACGCTGTTGCGATCGCTCCTGACGCGCGTTCCCCAACTGCAATCCCGAGGCGCACTGCCCGACACGGCGACGGGACTGGGCAATCGGCTCTTTTGTCGGCAACTAACGGTTCCCTCACTGTTAATTGAAGTGGGCTTTTTGACCAACGCGACCGATCGCGCCATCCTCAAAAATCAGGGGTGGGGAATTGCCACCGGCATCGCCGAGGGAATGCAACAAGTATTGCTCGAATTTCCAGCCCAGCCCTACACCAGTATTCAAATCATTATTAATACACAGCTCTATTCCGAACGGGGCGTTTTGATTAATGGCAATGCCTATATTCCCGTTGACTTAGCCGATCGGCTGGGTGTAAAACTCGCCCAAAATTCCCAAATCGTCCGGATTCGCTACCAAAACATTGTCTATTTCAAGGCGATCGACCTTCGACAATTCAACGTTTCTGTGGGTTGGGATCAGATCAGACGAGCCGTCACCCTTCGCACCAACTTGCTGGTTTCCAACACCCTCAAAGGGCAAATCATGGGGTTAGGTAGCACCCTCGATCCCCAAATGGTGCTGTTTCTCAAAACCTTTAACCTGAGCGCCACCAACCAATTTCCTGACCTACCGCGCCTGTATCGCGAAGAAGCCAACGCCGAAGGAGTCAACTTTGATCTTGCCTTTGCCCAGATGTGTGTTGAAACGGACTTTTTGCAATTTTCAAGTGTTACCAAAGCGAGTCAAAACAACTTCGGAGGCCTAGGTGCATTAGGCGGAAATCCCGAAGGGGCCTCGTTTCCCAGCGCGCGCATTGGCGTGCGCGCCCACATTCAGCACCTGAAGGCCTATGCCAGCACAGAGCCGCTAGTGAATGCCGTTGTTGATCCGCGATTTAGCTTTGTGCCGCGCGGGGTTGCGTCTACGGTGTCGCTATTGAGCGGTCGATGGGAGGCGGATTTAAACTATGGCGAAAAAATCCTGTCGCGCACTCGCCAGCTCTATGAAATCGCGGGTTTATTGTAGTTAGTCAAACGTCAACTATTCGCGTTTTCACTGCATTTGAACAACGTATAACCACCCCAGACAAGATGCTCCAGCCCCTTGCTCCCCACGATTTTGTAACGGCAGTGATGGTGGGGATTGTTTAGGCAGGGGCAATTTGATCGCAGTTTTTCAGTGCCTTGGTGCTGTCAATGGGTTGGGCTGAAACTATGATGGATCGGTCTTTTCAAGCATCCCTTGATGTGATCATTTCAAGATAACATTGAGGCGATGATTTTGCAGAATTTTTTAACAAACTCACATCGGCACAATTTATACACAATCCATACTGAATCGTTTATCATGGCTTAAACGAGCCTCGCGTATTTTAGAGACTCGCTAAGGAATAAAGCGAAATGAAACTAACGCTACTACTACTAGTCTTGTGGGATTTGGAGCGCATGACGGGGGCGGGCGTGCCTCGCAAAGGCAAGGTGGGCGGCAAGGGCAAGGACGACACGGCCCGATCGCGCTGTGGCAGCAAGGTAAGGGTTTCGGACTTTGAGGACGCGGTGGACGCGCTAATCCAAGCGGGGGCCGTGAGCGAAGACAGCGCGGGTCGGTTGTCGCTGACGGCGGCGGGCAAGGAGCAACTGGGGCAGGAACTCCGCGCGGGCAAGCTGGAATTTTGGAAGCGGGGCCAAAAGGGAACCGTGGTGAGTGCCAAAAATGCCCAAGCGGCGCTGAATTGGCTACAACAAGCACCGGCAGCGGCGGTGAGCGCGGCTCCTGTGGGCGAAAAAATCACGTCCTATGACGAATTCAAGACGGTGGTTTTGGACACCCACAAGTTCTTGAATGAGGAACATCGCTGCGAAAACTTTGTGCCGATCTACCAAATTCGGCGACAGTTGGGCGATCGGATTTCCCGCGTGAAATTTGATGAATGGCTGCTGGAAATGCAGGGCGATAACATTTTCCAACTGGAAAAGGGCAACACATCCGATGCTTCCAAGGATCAAGTGAAAGATTCAATTGAAACAAAAATCAGTGGCTTGCGGTTCTACGCCAAGTTGCTGTAGGGCTGTTTAGTTGCTCCTGTTTTATTCCTTGCACACCAGATCGCCAAGTAGAGTTTTGGGTTATGACCAGTGCTTCCCCCCTCCATGAAATCCATCAAGCCATTCAGGACTATAACCCCTTTAACTTGCGATCTGTTGTCAAGCATCAGGATGTTTGGAACACGGATTTTGTTGATGTTGAATTCTTGCACGCCCAGGCCTCCGATCTAATTCTTGGCAAACTCCGAGAAGCTCAAGCAACACAAGATCTAGAAAAGAAGATTTCCTCTTTCGTTGTTACTGCTGAGCAAGGTGTTGGGAAGAGTCATTTGATTCGTCGATTGCATCGACGGATTTACGAGGAACAAAATGGTTTTTTTCTCTACATGAGCTTTTCCCTCTGTGGGGATATTAACCTAATTCACTATGAACTCAGGCAGGCGATCTCGCGGAGCTTATCCCAATCAACAATCTTGGGAATTTCCCAATGGCAACTGCTGGCGGCATCCGTGATTGAAAAAGCCTTGCTTGATCCCAAGAGTCAGCAAGTTTTTGATCCCGTTAGCTTTGTCAAACGGTTTGACAAGCTCTATCGCAGTCATTTAGCTCAGGGGCGTGACCTGATTACTACCCTGGTCAGTAAGTGCCAAGGGCTATTTCCAGAGGTCGATCCTGATGTGCTACGGGCATTGTTATGGACACTTTCGGAGCCTCATGCGCCCTACGCAATCAAGTGGCTTGGTGGCGATGAACTATCTTCCGCTCGCGTAGAAGAAATGGGACTACCAAGCATGGCCACTGCTGAAGTCTCTAAGGAACCAGAATCCTTCAAGATTTCCTTGGCACTTCTCAAGTTGCTATCGGCTCATCGACCCATTTTGCTGTGCTTTGATGAAACAGAAATTCCACAAGTTAGTGAGCAAGGATTTTCCTCAACTCAAATCCTGGCCTATTTGATTAAGCAAATTTTTGATTCCTTACATCAGAGTGCTAATGATGGAGGGCTAGTGCTTTCATCATTTATGTTTGCTGATCAATGGTCTCGTGAAGTGGTTGCATTGGCAGGTGCTTCTGATCGAATGACTGCTGGCACAGCCATTGAAACAGGAAAGCCATCAATAAACCTCCAGCAACTTGATGGTCAATCATTTCCACGGCTGGTTAAGTTTCTATTAGCCAAGAAATTCTATGAGCCACGCGGTTTAACTCCGCCTAATCCGTTTTATCCCTTTGATGAGAATGAACTAAGAGAAGTTGGTAGAAAAGAAAGAATGCCTGTCAGGCGGGCATTGCGTTGGTGTGCTGAGAACTTTGTGGTAACAGCGCCACCAATTCCACCTGAGGAACGGTTTAAGAAAGGATTTGAAGAGAAGCTACAAGACGATTACCGTGAAACGATGGCCGACAACAGTGCCGTTGCCGAGACCTTGCGCTACTGCTTTGAATTGTTGGTCAATCAAACGATCAGCGGCGAAACCAGCTCCGGCGAAAAACTGGAAGCCACCACTATCACCGCCATTGCCAACATTGAACCGAAAGCGAAAAATGCTGGCTACATTAACTTTAAAATTCTGGGAACCGAGCAGGATAAACCCTTCACGATCGGCCTAGCCGTGTTGCAACAATCGGGACTTTCCTTCGCCGCCGGCCTCAATCGCCTCATCGACTACAACACCTTTGGTCTGACGCGCGGTTGCCTCATTCGCGGCGCAGAATTCAAGATCAAAACCTTCTGGGATTCCTACAAAACCTATCAACATTTCATTCAGCACCAAGGCGGCGAACATGTCGAGCCGAATCCCGAATTGCTGAAAACGTTGATGGCCCTGAAAGCGGTGTTTGAAAGCGCTTCGATTTATGGCTTGACCGAGGCAGAAGTCCGCGAGTTTTCCCAGCCGATCGCCCTAGAAAGCGAACTCCTGCGCGAAATTCTCAGCGATCCATCGGGACTCATTGACCCCAGCATCATCGACGATGAAACCCTGGTGAGCATCCTAATTGGCGAAGATGATCTGATTGATACGAGGTCGATCGAGGACAACGATGAAGACTTGATTGATCTGTTGGTCGGCAGTGGCGAGGACGATTTTGAGCCGGACGATGCGAACAATTCCGCACCCACCCCGGCCGACGCATCCACCTTCCAATCCCTCACCCTCAAGTCAGACTACAAGGGCAAAAAACTGTGCGCATTTAGCCTACGGGAAGAAACGCATTCAGTCAAAACCTGGCGAGAATTTTTCATCACCATTAATCAGGTGCTAGCCGAAAAACATGCCAAGAAATTCGTCAAGGCTGCAATGGACTCTAGCAGCCGTAAAGCACGCTTTGCCAAAGACGCTTCGGGAATGTTTAAACCCGTCTTATTAGACAAGGTGGGGTTGTATGTGGAGACCGATTTAGGAATTAGCAGCATTCTAATTTTGGTGGAGAAATTACTAGCGGCTTTGGGCTACTTGGACAATGAATTGAGCCTGCAAGTAGTTGACAAATCTAGCAAGTAATCCAGCCAATTTGTACGGGCGATCGCCATGGAATTAAACCCTAAACCGACTGCTGCTCTCTGCTTACCAGAATCAGAAATTTCCGCCTTGCTTCAGGGGCGAATGCTGGCAATGTTGTCCGCCACATTTATCAAGCCCCAGCGAATGTTGGCGCTTCAGCCAATTCCCGATCGCCTGAATCCCCGATCGCACGATGCCCCCTACCGATTCACCGACCTCGCCCCCGAGCCGATCGCCCCCGCCATCCGCGCGATCGTTGTCTGCCAAGAATGCCAAATCATTGACGACTTAGCCGCCGTCGATTCGATCGCCGCCCTCACGGTTTGGTCAGAGGATTTTTTGGCCCGTTCGATCGCCACCAAAGGACACATTTTCCTCGCCGGCGTGCGCGTTTTTCGCCTGCAAACGCCCCACCTCTTAGAGCATGATTTTGAAGACGTGGCCGCGGTGGGAAAATGTGTCGTCATGCCCCGCTCCTTTGGTGGCGAAGATCCGGAACCGGTGCTCCCCGATGCCGTGTTTAAGCGACGGCTCCAGCAACTGCGCGATCGCCAACCCCCAGAACATTCCGAACTCGAAGCCCTGCAATCAGCCCTCGCGGATTTGGTTCCCACCCTGCCCTTCGCCACCCAACTCGACAACACCATCCAGGCTTTTTTGGGTTGGCAAGTCCCCGGGCGATCGTCCCGCCTCAACTCCTGGATGACCAAAATCGCCAAACTCGGCGCATCCAGCGAAGGCAATGAATTTGAGCGAATCGTTCGCAAATCGATGCTTTCCCTGGGATTTTCCAACACCAATCAAAACTCCAAAGCCAGCCTCGATCCCGAAGGAGTCGGCGGTGCGGGTGGGCTGGATTTTGTGTGCGAATCGCCTTATTTGGTGATTGGTGAATGTAAATCCAGCAGCCGCGACACCCTCGCCGATGGGGTGTTTTCGCAGCTCATGAAACTCGGCAATAACCACCTAAGCCCCGAAGATTACGAGCGATCGATCAAGCTAGTCATTTCCGTTGGTACTCCGAATAGCCACGCGCGTAAAACTGCCCTGGGAAATCGTATGAATTTGATTAAACCCGCCACCCTCGAACGATTGGTCAAATTAAACGCCCTCTATCCCGGCGCTCTGAATCTGTGGGAGCTAGAAACCTGCCTCAAAAATCCCCCCTATGCCCAAGATGCCGACGATCAAATTAATGCCTTCGTTGACGAAAAAATCGAACAATTAGCGATTAGAACCTTCGTAATCGATTGCTTCAAGCGATTGGCCGTCAGCGGCAACACCAAAAGCGTCGGCGCAGAACAAGTCCACGCGGTGTATGTCACCTCGCATCCTCCCAAACTACTGGAAATGACAGAACTGCACGAAGTGGCGGTCGAACTCTCGTCCCCCCTCACGGGCTATTTGGGCCGCGAAAAAGGTCGTGACTGGCGGGGCGATCGCTTCTTTTGGCTACGCGACCTAGCGATCGAAAAGATCTAAATCCTAAATAGTGCTAGGCGATCGCCCGTCAGTCGTCGCCCTCGAACTCTTTGGATGCCAACTCCCCGATCGCCCGGCCCAAATACGCCTCAACAAAGGCCCGCGCCGCCTCGGGGTTCAACTGTTCCAATGCATCCACGATCGCCGGAATTGATTCCGCCGTCGGGTCGCGCGTTTCCGCGAACCAATGGCTAATGGTGGCTCGATTAATGCCCATGCTCACCGCTAGGCGATTTTGGGCGATGTTGTACTGTTGCAGCGTTGTGCGTAGCGCTTTTCCGGCTTTTCCCATGCCCCAATGGTCTCAGAGGCATAGCAACCCGTAAATGTTTCCAAATGCAACTAAAGTGTTTGCGATCGGAATCAAATCGATCTATCTTGTTTCCAGATGCAATCATTGAAGGCACACAACTATGGCTATGCCAACCGACAACAATCACAGCCAGCTCAGTCAAGGCGCTCGCCCCATTTTGGAACGCCTGAACCATCTGAACGATCGCTGCAACCGGATCATCCTCGTGGGCCAAAGCGAGTGGGTCGATCGCCTGATCAAGAGCCTGCACCTCTGCGGCATCGGCGAAACCATCCTCTGGAGTCCCGCCGTCCCCACGGGTCAAACCGATCAAGTGGTGCGAATCCTGTCGCGATCGCGCCTCTAAATTTCCTAACAGAAACAGACAGCGCCCCGCGATCGCCTCGGTTGAATAACGAGGGCGCTTTCTGAAGCGTTCCACCAAAGCCGTACCAACTCTCGAAAACGCTTTCGGATTAATTCTTGTGATTCAAGTGACCATCTTACAAAGTTCCTTGTAATTTCATTCGTTTTGTGACTATCATATAAAGTGGTTAATTTAGGAAATACGCCCATGCTGCTCAAGAAAGTTTTGATAAGGTTTTACAAGTCATTTAACAATGACTTTTTGAGAAGAAATGACGATCGAGTCACGCCAAAGCCTTGGGAGCTAATCGATGACGTATTTTACCCATATGTGGAAGTGCCAATTGAAAGAGAAATTACAACTGTTGTCGGTGCCAACGAGTCTGGCAAGTCTCATCTTCTCAGTGCTATAAAAAAAGCTATCACGGGTGAAGATATTGAACGGAGAGATTTTTGTCGATATTCTCCTTTATTTACTGTTCGGAAGAATGAACTGAAATGCCCTGACTTTGGGACTCAGTGGTCTGATCTTTCCGAAGCAGAACGTGAGACTATAAGAAAGTCTATTGGCGCAACTGAATCGTTGCCTCTTAAGGAAATATTTTTATTCAGAGTCAACTCATCATGTCCACTCATTTATACACAAGATTCTAGTAGTAAAACAGGCTACACAAAGTTTGATTTGATCACTAATTCTCAAAGACAGGCTATCGAGAACTTATTGCCTAAAATTCTGGAAATTAGTGCTGATGTAGCCCTACCTTCCAGTGTTCCTATTAGACTTTTGGCAGAAATTGAATGACCTTATAAAAGCAAAACGTTTGAGATTTTGGGACGAGAATATAGAACTCAAATCATTCGAGAAGTTGATAAATTCATAGAATTTCCGGACATCATAACCAAAGTCCCATTTTGGACAGGTCAAGTAAAAGAGCAAGTTGATGATCAAGAAGTTATTGAGACACTGAAAGAAATTTCTAATGTTCTAGGTAGATTTAAGGATACTTATGACAAAAAGCTCAAAGAGTACAAACTTGCCTACAAATTAATCTGTAAAATCGGACAGGTTGACCCAGATGCTCTTCTAGATCTAGCAGATGCTATTCAAGAAGGTAGGCAGGGATATGCCAACGGCATTATCGACAAAATCAACCGCCAGCTATCGACCAATCTAAACTTTCCTGGATATTGGGTTCAAGACACCAATTTTTCTCTGAAAGTCATGGCTAGAGACTATGATCTAGTCTTCACTATTACTGACAGAACGGGAACTGAGTATTCATTTGAAGAACGGAGTCAAGGTCTTAGGTACTTCCTCAGCTATTACATTCAGTACCGTTCCCATGAAGCCAGCCCAAGTGGATCCGAGATACTGCTCATGGATGAGCCTGATGCTTACTTGTCTAGCCAAGCTCAACAAGACCTACTAAAAGTTTTTGATTCATTCTCCAATCCTGAGCCAGGTTCGCACCTTCCATACCCTATACAAGTTGTCTACGTGACTCATTCACCATTTCTTATTGATAAGAATCATGGTGAACGGATCCGAGTACTGCAAAAAGGGAATGAAGATGAAGGGACGCGAGTCGTTCGCGATGCTTCTAAAAACCACTATGAGCCTCTGCGTTCGTCAATAGGGGCATTTGTTGGAGAAACTGCCTTTATTGGCAATTGCAATTTGATGGTTGAGGGTATTGCCGATCAAGTACTTCTGGCAGGAGCAATCAAGCACTTAAGAGCTGTTGATTCCGCTAAATATGAAATTCTTGATTTAAATCATGTCACCATCGTTCCTGCAGGTTCTGCATCTCATATCCCTTATCTAGTTTACTTAGCCCGAGGACGTGATGTAGAGCAACCAGCAGTAATTGTTCTTTTAGATGGTGACAAATCTGGAAGAGAGGCAAAATCGCAACTACAAGGTGAAGGTGGCTATCAGAAGAAAAAAAAGCCTGTATTATCATCTGAGTTTATTCTGCAAATCAGTGATCTTAAAGATTCGTGTAATTTTGCAATAAGCGGAACCATAGAAGTTGAGACCGAAGATCTTATTCCTTTATCTATTTGCATAAAAGCGGTGAAACAGTACTTTGTCGAATTCTTGAACATTGATGAAAAAGATCTTGAATTTCTAACAGAAAGCTTGATTCTCCAGAAAGCAAATTCAAAGACTGTTTTGGAAGCTTTACAGGAGTCTATATCCAGTAGCGGCAAAAATATTAAGCTCAATAAGCTTGGATTTGCTCGTAATGTTATTGAGGTTGTTGAAAAGTGGCGAAGTAGTGATGATCCGAGTAAGCAAGAGTCAGTAGCTCAGTTCTACAGCAACTTTAAAGAGTTGTTTAGAAGGCTGGGAAGAATGCAACGAAAAGCTCAAGAACAAATCAAAAATGAAAAAATCTCCGAGAAAATTTCTCGAATCAAGCATGAATTTCTAGCCCTTCATCCTGATCAAGCTCGATGTGAAGATGGGTTCCTGTTGCTGGAGAGGATGGAGAATGCGTTAGAAGGCTTCAAGGACAAGTCATCACAACGGGAAATTGATGCTATCAAGGACAGAATTCAAAATCTTCGACGAGATGCAGAACTAGAGGCTTATCCAAGTCGACTTATTAAAGATTTTGATGGGTTTAAGAAAGGCTTAGAGTTAATCCAATATGCTGGACTGTTAAGCAGCCAGGAACCTGATTCACTAAATAATGACCAAGAACACTTGAAACAAGATTTGCCTCTTACAAGAAGTGCTTCTCCTGTAGATCAAGTAGTTGAAGAAACTACTCAAGTCCCTAAAAAAGCTCAAGGACGAGTTAATAATGCAAATGAGTAAAGGCAAAATCTAGAGCTTTTAGAGCACCTTACATAAACTGGTACTGCAAGCATCTGATTACTTACAATGATCGCCCTTGGGGGTGGGGGCAGGCGCGCCGATCGCCTCGGTTGTACAATTAGGGCGCTTTCTGAATCGCGCCACCAAAGCCGTGTCAACCCCCGAAACCGTTCTCGAATCCGCACCCTTCCCGATCGCGGAAATTACCGCCGAAGGCATCAAACCCGACGAATACGTCGATATTGTGAATCGACTGGGCCGCCACCCCAACAAAGCCGAACTGGGGATGTTTGGCGTGATGTGGTCAGAACACTGCTGCTACAAGAATTCTCGCCCCCTGCTCAGTCAATTTCCTACCAGCGGCCCGCGCATCCTCGTGGGCCCCGGCGAAAACGCTGGCGTGGTGGATCTGGGCGAGGGGCTGCACCTGGCCTTCAAGATCGAATCCCACAACCACCCGTCGGCCGTGGAACCCTTCCAGGGGGCGGCAACCGGTGTAGGCGGCATCCTGCGGGACATCTTCACCATGGGGGCCCGCCCGATCGCCATTTTGAATGCCCTGCGGTTTGGCTCCCTGGATGACGCGCGCAACCGCCGCCTGTTTGAAGGGGTGGTGGCCGGCATTTCCCACTACGGCAACTGCGTGGGTGTGCCCACCGTCGGCGGTGAGGTCTATTTTGACCCCGCCTACAGTGGCAACCCGCTGGTGAATGCCATGGCCCTGGGGCTGATGGAAACACCAGAAATCGTCAAGGCCGGGGCGATCGGGCTGGGCAACCCGGTGCTGTACGTGGGATCCACCACGGGCCGCGACGGCATGGGCGGGGCTAGCTTTGCCAGCGCGGAGTTGACCGACGAATCCATGGACGATCGCCCGGCCGTGCAGGTGGGCGATCCGTTCCTCGAAAAATCCTTGATTGAAGCCTGTTTGGAAGCCTTCAAAACCGGCGCGGTAGCTTCGGCCCAGGACATGGGCGCAGCGGGCATCACCTGCTCCACGGCGGAAATGGCGGCCAAGGGCGGCGTGGGCATCGATTTGGATCTCGACAAGATTCCCGTGCGCGAGTCCGGGATGGTGCCCTACGAATATTTGCTGTCGGAATCCCAGGAGCGGATGTTGTTTGTGGCGCACAAGGGCCGCGAGCAAGAGCTGATCGACATCTTCCACCGCTGGGGTCTGCAAGCGGTGGTGGCTGGGGAAGTGATCGAAGAGCCGATCGTCCGCATTCGGTTCCAGGGGGGAATTGCGGCGGAAATTCCGGCCACGGCCCTGGCGGACAACACCCCGATCTATCGCCGGGAACTGCTGGCGGATGCGCCGGCCTACGCGCAACAGGCTTGGGCTTGGTCGCCGGACTCGTTGCCCGCTTGTTCCGTGACGGGGTTGGCCGATCGCCCCTGGAGCGCGGTGCTGCAAAGCCTGCTGGAAACCCCCTCGATCGCCTCGAAATCCTGGGTCTATCGCCAATACGACCACCAGGTGCAAAACAACACGGTGATTGTGCCCGGTGGGGCCGATGCGGCGGTGGTGCGGCTGCGGCCCCAACTGGTGACCGACGCGACCACCCCGTTCACCAAGGGCGTGGCGGCCACGGTGGATTGCAACGCCCGCCATGTGTACCTCGACCCCTACCAAGGGGCCTTGGGCGTGGTGGCGGAGGCGGCCCGCAACCTGTCTTGCGTGGGGGCGGAACCGCTGGCCGTGACCGATAACCTGAACTTCGGCAGCCCCGAAAAGCCCGTGGGCTATTGGCAACTGGCGAATGCTTGCCGCGGCCTGGCCGATGCCTGCCGAGAACTGGGCACGCCGGTCACGGGCGGCAACGTGTCGCTCTACAACGAAACCCTGGATTCCGAGGGCAAACCCCAATCGATCTATCCCACGCCGGTTGTGGGGATGGTCGGCTTGGTGGATGACATCGCCACGGTGACGGGCCAGGGCTTCCGATCGGCCGGCGATCGGATTTATCTGCTGGGGGCAACGGCTCCCGTCACCCTCGGCGCGTCGGATTATTTGGCGGCAATTCATGGCACGATCGCCGGTCGGCCGCCCGTGGTGGAGTTCGATCGCGAGCGGGCCGTGCAAGCCGCCTGCCGCAACGGCATTCGTCAGGGCTGGATTCGATCGGCCCACGACTGCGCCGAAGGGGGCATCGCCGTCACCCTGGCCGAGTCCTGCATTGGCGGCAACCTGGGCGCAACGGTGACGATCGACCCCGGAGCCGATCGCTGGGATGCGGCCCTGTTTGGCGAAGGCGGCGCGCGGATCGTGGTGTCCGTGGCGGGCGATCGCGCAGCCGAGTTTGAAGCCTGGCTGACAGGTCAGCTCGGCTCCGATTGGGCCAAGCTGGGCACCGTCGGAGGCGATCGGCTGGTGATCCAAGCACCGGACGGCGCAACGGCCCTGGATGCGGCCCTGGCGAATTTGACCGAGGGCTGGAGCGAGGCGATCGCCCGCCGCATGGAACGGTTGGTGTAGACCCGATCGTCACGGAATCCCGACGATCACCCGTAGGGGCAGGTTTGAAACCTGCCCCTACCCGGATTGCGGCCCTACCCGGATTTTGAGTTTTCACCGGGCGATCGGGATTTCCTAGGAATTCGGCCCGAATTCACCAGCCGCACAGCCGCTCGGTTCCGCAAGTTCTGTTACTGTTAAGGCGGGATCGTTAAGAGTCTGTTAACGTTCTGAGCAACTTGGTTCTTGGCTTCAATTTCCCCGCCAAGCGGCTCCCGAAACGTTGACTCGCGATCGCGATCCCGACTGGTTTTTGTTAATTCATCCGCCCCTGCTGCTAGGAGTCATTGTCGCCCAATGTTTCCCTCCGAGTCTGAAGACCTGTTTGATCTGATGGGCGATCAGCCCGACAAACCCGAAGAAGCCTGTGGCGTGTTCGGTGTTTATGCGCCGGGCGAAAACATCGCAACCCTCGCCTACTTCGGCCTCTTTGCCCTCCAGCACCGCGGCCAAGAGTCGGCCGGGATTGCCACCTTTGATGGTTCGGAGGTGCATGTCCATAAAGACATGGGCCTGGTCTCGCAAGTCTTCAACGAAAAAATCCTGCAAGAGCTACCGGGCGACATGGCTGTGGGCCACACCCGCTACTCCACCACGGGATCGAGCCGCCGCGTCAATGCTCAGCCCGCCGTTGTCCAAACGCGGTTGGGGCCCCTGGCCCTGGCGCACAACGGCAACCTGGTCAACACGGCGATCCTCCGCGACTCCTTAGCGGCGAAAAACTGCCAGTTTGAAACCACGACGGATTCGGAAGCGATCGCGATCGCGATCGGCCAAGAAGTTGATGAAGGGTTGGGGTGGATGGAAGGAGCCATTCGCGCCTTCCAGCAATGCCAAGGAGCCTTTAGCCTGGTGATCGGTACGCCCGACGGGTTAATCGGCACGCGCGATGCCAATGGCGTGCGCCCCCTGGTGATTGGGGTGCTGAACGGATCGCCCGATCGCTACGTGCTGGCCTCCGAAACCTGCGCCCTCGACATCATCGGTGCGGAATATCTGCGCGATGTGGAACCGGGCGAAATGGTCTGGATCACCGATGACGGCCTCGCGTCCTTCTTCTGGGCCACGCAGCCGGAACCCAAGTTGTGCGTGTTCGAAATGATCTATTTCGCACGGCCCGACAGCAAGTTCCATAACGACAGCCTCTACAGCTATCGGATGCGTCTGGGTCGCCGACTGGCGATCGAAAACCCCGTCGAGGCGGATATTGTGATCGCCGTGCCCGATTCCGGAGTACCCGCCGCGATCGGCTACTCCCAAGTGTCTGGCCTCACCTACGCCGAAGGATTGATCAAAAACCGCTACGTCGGCCGCACCTTCATCCAACCCACCCAAAGTATGCGGGAGGCGGGCATTCGGATGAAGCTCAACCCTTTACGGGACGTGTTGGCGGGCAAGCGGGTGGTGATTGTGGATGATTCGATCGTCCGAGGCACCACCAGCCGCAAAATCGTCAAAGCCCTGCGCGATGCCGGAGCCACGGAAGTGCACATGCGCATTTCCTCACCGCCGGTGACGCACCCTTGCTTCTATGGCATCGATACGGATAACCAGTCGCAGCTCATCGCCGCCACCAAGTCCGTGGATGACATTGCTGGGCAAATTGGGGTGGATACGCTGGCGTACCTGAGCGAAGAGGGCATGTTGGAAGCGACCCAAGATGCGACGCAGAATTTCTGCACCGCTTGCTTTAATGGGCGCTATCCGATTCCCGTGCCGGAGTTGCTGAAGCGATCGAAGCTGATGCTAGAAAAGCTGGAACCCGCTACGGTCGGTTCGTAGGGGTGGCCGATCGGGGAGGCGATCGCCGATCGCCCCTCCGCATAGGATCGGTCAGCCCTACGAAGCCATCGTGGAATTCAGCGCCGAAAGCTGGGCGATCGGCTGCCACTGGTTCACATCCGCCAACAGGCTTTCATAGCCCAAATCATTCGGGTGTAGGCCATCGGCCCCGAGTCGCTGCTCAACCCAGGTAGCTCCCCGCGACAGCCACAATTCAAAACAGTCTAAAAACGGGATCCGCCGAGCCTCACAAGCCCGACGGATCGCTTCTTTATATTGGTATTGATCGGCGTGGTTGTAGTACAAGCACTCCAGAAACGGCATCTTGCTGGGATTAACGGGGGTCATGCCCACAAAGAAGACCGGGCAGAGACCCTGGGCCCGATCGAGCAGGGTCTCCACCTGGGGCACAAAGGTTTCGAGCGGGGTCATGTTTTTGCCATCGGCCCGGCCGACCCGGGGCGAGTCATTGGTTCCCACCGACAGGATCAGCCGATCGGGCAGGCGATTGCGTAGCTCGCCCCGGCTGCGAAATTCTAACTCCAGCCGATCGCACACCTGGGCCACCTTGTCGCCGCGCACGCCCAAGTTATAAACCACATGGCCCGCCGTATTCGGGGCCATCCACTGCCGTCGCAATCGCTCCACCCAGCCGCCGCCGCTCAGATCACCATAGCCATAAATCACGCTGTCGCCGATCGCGATGATTCGTTGCGGTTGCGGCTGCTTGGGGCGAAAGGGAGTCACCACAGAAGTATGACGGCTAACGAGGGGCGCGATCGGGGCTTGCATAGGCTGCGGCGTGGAACGCGATCGAGGATGGATGAATTGAGCCGGACTTTAGCACTGCTGTGGCGCTTGAAGCAATTGCGAAAGGGCGATCGTCCACGGTGGCACAGGGAATCGCCGATTGGATCGCCGATGCGAGAACGCTTTTTGACACTAGGGCCTGTCATCCGATCCCTGAAACCCTGATTCTTGCGTTACTCGATCGTGAGGAGCAAGGGGCTTAGGGGCTGTCATCAAATCCCTGAAACCCTGATTCTTCCGTCGCGAGATCTCGGGGGCAAGGGGCTTAAGCCCCTTGTCTGGGACGGTTTGCCTAGGAAAATCAACCATTTCAACCCCGATCAATCGTATTTAATGACAGGCTCTAGGCTTTTTGGGAACCCCGGTTTTTGCGAAAAATCACGCAACCCGCTACACCGGATAGGAACGGAGTTTGCTACTCTCTCGATCGCCCCGCATCTCGCCTGACGCATTTCCACGCACCCACACCCGTTTCCCAAGCCTGTCCCAAACCGTTCTCAAGTCGCCACCCCTCCTATGAGCCAAGCGTTTCGCGAGCTGCTGAAAACCATCGGCAGTGGCCCCCACACCGGCAAAAATCTGGATCGATCGCAAGCGGCGGAGGCAATGCGGTTGATGTTGACCCAGGCGGCCACGCCCGCGCAAATCGGGGCCTTTTTGATTGCCCACCGGATTAAGCGGCCCACGGGGGAAGAGTTGGCGGGCATGTTGGATGCCTATGCCGCGTTGGGGCCGCGCTTTGGGCCGATCGCGAGTGAGCGCCCCGTGGTCAGCTTTGGCATTCCCTACGACGGCCGATCGCGCACGGCTCCCCTGGGCATTGTCACGGCCCTGATCTTGGCCGCCGCCGGGATCCCGGTGCTGCTGCACGGGGGCGATCGGATGGCGACTAAGTATGGACTCACCCTGACCGAACTGTGGCAAGCCCTGGGTGTGGACTGGACTCCGGCCAGCCTGGACGATCTGCGCCATACCTTGGAACAGCAGCAAATCGCCTTTTGCTACGTGCCGAAGCATTTTCCCGAAACGATCGCCCTCACGACCTATCGCGATGAGATTGGCAAGCGGCCGCCCCTGGCCACCCTCGAATTGCTGTGGTCGCCCTACGAGGGGCCGCAACACCGGGTGATGGGCTTTGTGCATCCGCCCACGGAGCTGATGATGCGGGAAGCCCTGGCCCTGCACGCGATCGAGGACTTCACAACGGTCAAGGGTCTCGAAGGCAGCCCCGACTTGCCCCACGATCGCACCGTGATTGCGGGGCTGGCGCAGGCGGGCCGGTTCGATCGCCTCTGCCTCAACCCCTGGGACTTGGGCTACAGCCAGCCAAACCTACCGCTCCAGGAGCCGATCGCCCTAGCCCAGCAGATGGAAACGGTTTTGCAAGGGAAGGCCAGCGACTGGCGATCGAGCGTGATTTGGAACGCCGGATTTTATCTGTGGCGTTTAGAACGGCCTTCGGATCAGGGGGCAGCGGCCCCGGCGGTGTCTGATTTCGGTGTGCCGGATCTGAGGGCCAGCTTCCAACGGGCGGCGGAAATTCTCGATCGGGGCCTAGCCTGGGATCGACTGCAAGCCCTGCGATCGATCCGCTAAGTTAACCATTCCATAATCCTTGAAACCGTTTTATCGGTTTAGGTTGAGAGCGGTCTAAACCGGTGGCTACTTCGCGCCCAGCAGGGTCGAAGCCGCGTGCTAGACTCGCATGTGACTCATCAAAACGATCGACTATCGCTCCTCTGCACACAAGCGTCCCAATGGCGGGGCGCTTTTTCGTAGGCGGGGATCGCAACCCGTCGCGGCCCCAGGGCAACCAAAGTAGCACCCCAACTTCCACCATCCAGGGCAGCTTAGTTGCATACTGATGGCAGGCCAGTCGGCCGCCTGCGATCCCCATTGCGCACCGTCCCTTGAGTCAGCCATGGGCGCTCCGGTGTGCAGCCCAGTCGCCGGTTCTGTCCCGGCCCTGACCGCCACGTTTTATTTCCGGATTGGCTATGAACCGCAAACGTCCGCCCGCCCGCGATCCCTACCGCGCCGATCGCGACAACTATCGCAATGATTATCGGGGCAGCACCCGTGAGCCGGCCGGGCGCGACGGTGACACCCGCGATCGCGACCCGCGGCCCGACGGGCGATCGGCCGAACCCCCCGCCAAAAAGAAAGGCTTTAACTACACCGTCGCGGCGATTTTGGCCGGGGTGTTCATTCTGGGCATGGGCGTGGGCATTGGCTTCAGCTCCTCCGCCAGCGTCGATCCCCAAAACGTGGCTTCGCGCGAATTTATCGATCGCGCCGCGCCCAACCCCGAACTCTGCGCCCAATTTGGAGCCAGCGCCATTTCCATGAATGCGCGCATTTTCGTGACCCTCAGCCCCTTCAGCGTCTACGTGTCCCAGCCCGAAATGCAGCCCGGTTGCGTCATGCGCAGCAATAACTGGGCCGTGCTTCAGCAAAAAGGCGTGGTGACCGATAAGCAAGTTTCCGAGTGCAAAAACCGGATGAATACCTTTGCCTTTGTCGGCAGCATTGACAGCAAACCGCGCGTCGATTGTGTTTATCAAAACGACTCGGCGGGGAATCTGTTCCTGAACCAGCCGGGGGTGGTTCCTGCCCAAGAAAGCGAGCGCTTCTAGGGGAGGCACCAGGCACGATGTTGGTCTATGGCTTGGCGGTGGTGGTGGCGATCGGGAGTTTGCTGTTGTATGCGATCGCCCTGCGGTTTCCGGTGCTGTCGCAGCGCAGCGATGTGATCTGGAGCGGCTTTGGGCTGTTTTATGCCCTGGTGCTGTGGGTGTGCGGTGAGCAGTTGACCGGGGCGGTGCTGTTGGGCCAAGGGGTGGTCGTTGGGTTGCTGGCTTGGCAAGGCTGGCAAACCCTGAGCCTGCGCGAACAGGTGGTGCGATCGACCGTTGACCCGATCGAGGCGGCCGCCTTGCCGAATTTTGCCGGTTGGTCGGGGGTGGCCACGCTGTTTCGCCCCAGCGACCCGCAACTTTCCGGGTGGACGGCCTTTAAACAGTCGATCGTGGGCTTTGGGTTGGTGGTGGTGATGCGGGTGCGATCGCAACCGTGGTCTTGGCCCTGGCCGCCAGCAGGGCCGATCGCCACCCCGCCCACGCCACCGATGCCAACCCCACCAGCCCCGACACCGGATCGCCCCTCCCCACCGATCGCGCCCGTTCCCTCGGCCCCTACGGCGGGTTTACCCCCGGAACCACCAACCGATAGCGAGTCAAAGCCGGTTTACGTGCGCAAAAAATATCGCCAACCCCCGGATTCTGAACCGGGAGCCGGCCCCGTCGCTGCACCTCCTCCAGCGCCCCCGAGTCCCCCGGCCACCGCTGGCCCCGGCGAGTCAAAGCCGGTCTATGTCCGCAAAAAATATCGCCAGGCCCTGGGCCTCGACGAGGCCGCCAACCCGGCCGTTGCCCCATCGCCCGCGCCCGCACCTGCGCCCAAACCTAAACCTGCACCCGAGGCCCGATCGCCCCAACGGCCCCCAGCGGAGCCGCCCCCAACCCGATCGCCCCGTCGCCCCGCCCCCGAGGCCACCGTCAAGCTCGACGGGGCCAACCTGCCAGACGAAATCGTGGTGGATTATGAAGATGTGCCCCCCCGATCGCCCCGCCCCCGTCGCCGATCGGAATCCTAATGCCCACGTTGGTCTTCGCCAATCTCCCAGCCATCCTCCCGAGTCGAGAGTCAGAGATCTGAAATGGAAGCCAGTTCTGTTGAAGCCGTTTTAAATCTGTGGTTTGGGGAACCAACCTCACCCGAATTTGGGCAAGTGCGAGATATTTGGTTTCGCAAGGATGCTGCCTTTGACCGCGCCCTGGCCGATCGGTTTGGGTCGTTGTACGATCGGGCGGCCCGGGGGGAGTTGGATGCCTGGCGATCGACGGCTACCAGTTGCCTCGCCTTGACGATCGTCTTAGATCAGTTTCCGCGCAACCTGTTTCGGGGGAGCGCCCAGGCCTTTGGCACAGACGATCGCGCCCTCGACACGGCCCGCCACGCGATCGCCCAAGGGTTTGACCGCGACCTGCTGCCGGTGCAGCGCTGGTTTTTTTATTTACCCTTTGAACACAGCGAATCCCTGGCCGATCAGGAAACTAGCCTGCGACTTTGGGATGGGTTGCGCGACCACCCGGCCAGCGCCGGGGCGATCGACTTTGCGCGGCGGCACTGGGACGTTGTGGCGCGGTTTGGACGATTTCCCCACCGCAACGCACTGTTAGGGCGATCGAGCACGCCGGAAGAACTAGAATTTTTGCAGCAACCCGGTTCGAGCTTTTAGGCACAGTGCGATCGGGCGCTGACCCAGCAACAAAGATGCACCTAGTCGCGCGGCAAGCTTATTTTGATCGGTCAAATTAAATGACTGTTGCCGTCACCAAATCATTAGGCAGCAAGGGGCTTAGGGGCTGTCATCAAATACCCAAAACCCTAATTCTTGCGTTGCCGGATCGTGGGGGGCAAGGGTCTGGAGCATCTTGTTCTGGGTCGTTGGGCTAGGAAAATCAACCCTTTCAACCCCAATCGATCCAATTTGATGACACGCTCTAAGCCCCTTGTTACTACGACTGACTTCGCGACTTTGACCCAGTAAATTAAGGCAGCCGCGCTACTACTAGCGACTAGCTATTTATTCATTCGTGCAAGAGGTCTATTGTCCAGTTTGATCTAGAGTTATTTTATCTAGGGTTAACTGTTCAGCATCTAGAGTTAATTATCCAGTAAATCGCTGTCTGGCCTCGTTCCATTCGGGCTGCTCGATCGGGATTTCGATCGCAAACTCCGTGCCGCCGCCGGCCGCTTCCCGACAGTCCAGAATGCCATGGTGTTTTTCCACCACAATTTGATAGGAAATGGAGAGGCCTAACCCCGTGCCCTGGCCGACGGGCTTGGTGGTGAAGAAGGGGTCAAACAATTTTGATCGCACCTCATCGTTCATCCCATTGCCATTATCAGCAATCAAAATTTGTACCCGATCGCCCTCCATCCGCTCGGTGGTAATCGTGATTTTGGGAATCGCCATCGGCTCCAAGTCCGCACCATCCAAGACCTCGGACGCTGACCAAACCTTGGGATTCGGCCCGCTGCTGGTGACGAGGGATGTGGGGCGATCGATCAACGCCGGCTCATCCACATAGGCCGATCGCAGGGCCCGAGTGCGCAGGGGGCGCGATCGACCATAGCGATCTTCCAGGGCATCGATCGCATTGCTCACCACATTCATAAACACCTGATTGAGCTGCCCCGCATAACAAACTACTAGCGGCAAATCCGCATAGTGCTTCACAATTTCAATGCCCGGGAAATTGCTATTGGCCTTGAAGCGATGCTGCAAAATCAACAGCGTATTATCAATACCTTCGTGAATATTCACCGGCTTCATTTCGGCTTGGTCTAGGCGCGAGAAGTTCCGCAACGACGCGACAATTTGGCGAATTCGATCGGCCCCCAACTGCATCGATTGCAGGGTTTTGGGCAGGTCATCGCACAGAAAATCCACATCAATTTCCTGGGAAAAATTCGCCACCGCTTCCGTGGGCACTGGGTAGCTTTCTCGGTAGTGCTGAATCAGGGACAACAATTCCTGGCTATAGCGACGGGCGTAGGTCAAATTGCCATGGATAAAGGTGGTGGGATTATTAATTTCATGGGCGATCCCCGCCACCATTTGCCCCAAACTCGACATCTTTTCGTTTTGAATCAATTGCGTTTGGGCGGTTTTTAATTCCTGGAGGGCGGTGCTGAGGCGCTTGGCCTGTTCTTGGGCTTGCAGGGCGGTCACTTGGGCTTTGGCGTAGAGTTCCGCCTGGTCGATCGCCGTGGCTAGCTGATCCGTCACCGCCCGCAGCAGTTCCACTTCCCGCTCGCTCCAGGTGCGGACTTGGGCACTTTGGCCACACTCAATCACGCCGATCGCGCCCGATCGGGTTTGCACCGGCAGGGCCAGGAGCGATCGATAGCCCCGATCTTCCATCATCTGCCGCAGGGTGTGGTTGTCCAAGCGCGACACATCATCGGCGCGCAAACACTTACTCCACATCAACTGCTGGAGAAAATAGCTGGCATACATGTGGTGGTAGGGGCCGAGGGCGCTGGGGACGGACGGCGTGCGCGACTCGTTCACCACGTCCCAGGCGGGGATACCACCGCCCGCGTCGGCGGAGTACCAAGCAAACAGACAGCGATCGGTATCCAACAGGTTGCGAATGCCCTGGACGGCGGACTCCAAAACGGTTTCCAAGTCCAAGGAGTTGCGAATTTGGGCCGCCAGTTGGAACAGCAAGGCCTCGCGGCGGGTGGTCAGTTCTTGGCGCGCTTGGGCCCGATCGATCCCCACGGCGATCGCGCTGGCCAGCCACCCCAACGCATCCTGCACCGCCTCCGTAAACGGTTCCACCCGGTAGAGCGCCAGCGCCCCCACCAGCCGGTCTTCCACCACCAGCGGGAACCCGGCGAAATGCACTTCCAGGTTCGATCGCTTGTGGTGGGGCATCAGGGCGCATTCGCTCCGAAACAGGGGACTGCGCGATCGGGCCACCGTCGCCACCGTCGAAAGCTCCGGCGCACTCAGGTTAATCTTGTCGCGCAGGGCATCGTCCAGCAGGGTCACGTCCAGCGCCAACTCATTGTGGGTGTTGCGGTTCACCTGGGCTTGCAGCGTCAGATAGGTGGGATCCAAGTCCACCGTCCAGAGTCGCGCCAGGTTGCAATCTAATTGACCCGCCATCATCTCGGCACAGGTCTGCAAAATTTCCGCTAGCTCGCCCCGCTGACAGAGCGCCACCCCCACTTCCGCTTCCAAAATCGACAGGCGCGATCGCTCCATCAGGGTTTCTTGAGACCGCTTGCGATCGGTAATGTCCTCCACCGTGCCTTCATAGCAAACGAGTCGCCCCGCTTCGTCCAACAGGGCCGAGGCATTTTCCGAAATCCAAATATGTTGGCCGTCCGCGCGATACACCTCCGACTCAAACGCGGAGACACTGCCCTCCGCCTGCAATAAACTCAGCAGTTCCCGGGCCCGATCGACCTGGACGTAGGGCGGCCCCCCGGTGCGATCGAACGCTTCAATCAACGCGACCGGCGACTCGTAGCCGTAGAGCCGGGCCATGGCGGGATTGGCGTTCAGATAGCGACCATCCGGCAGGGCTTGATAAATCCCCTCGATCGCGTTTTCAAAAATGCTGCGGAACCGTTCCTCCGCCTCGCGCACGGCCCGTTCCGCCTCCTTGCGCTCGGTGATGTCGATGCCCAGCACAAAGGCCGCGCGATCGTTGTTGTACTTCTGGGCCACCACCAAGTAGCTCTCAATCCGATCGCCCACGGGCCGCGACACCTCGCGCGTCGCCTCCTTTACCGGCGAGCTAAAGAACTCCGCCACAAATTCCCGAAACTCCTGCCCATAGCCCAAAAACCCAATGTCTTGGCCGATGAACTCCTCAGGAGCGCGGCCAAAGGTTTGGGCCAGGTGGTGGTTCACTTCCAAATAGCGCAAGTCGGATCCCACCCGCGAAACCGTGCCCGGAACCGCCGCCAGGATGGCTTCTAGGCGATCCTTCAGGGTGCGCAGGCTTTCTTCCGCTCGCCGTCGCTCCGTAATATCCTCCACCGTGCCTTCGTAGTAGAGCAGCTCGCCATCTTCGTCGTAGACCGCCCGCGCAGATTCCGAGATCCAAATGCGTCGTCCATCGGCTCGATAGACTTCGGATTCAAAGTTAGCCAAGGATCCTTGCTGCTGGATCTGTTCGACAAATTCCTTGCGGCGATTGGGTTTGACGTAAAGATTTTGGGTGGCATTCAGGGCCAGCAACATCACATCGGGCCCGCTGTAGCCATAAATTCGCGCTAGGGCGGGGTTGGCGCTCAGGTAGCGACCGTCGGGGGTGGTTTGAAAAATCCCCTCGATCGCGTTTTCAAAAATGCTGCGGTACTGGGCCTCGGCGGCGGACACGGCCGATTGGGAGGTTTGCAGGCGATCGAGCGTGGCGTTCAAAATCGTCGCCAACTCCGACAGTTCATCGGTTCCGGGCATGGCTTCCACGCGCTGGGTGGGGTTGCCGGTCGTGCCGATCGCGCTCACCTGCTCGCTGAGTCGCATCAATCGGGCCAACACCAGCTTTTCGAGCAATAGCAACGTGATCGCTCCAAACACCAAACCGCCCATCACCAGCAAGATCAGCGTGTAGCGCAGGCTGACCAACCCTCGGTTATAGATCGCCCGATCCAGCTCGACCCGCACCAGCCAGGAAGGCTGTCCAAAGAGATCATTCAAAATCGCATAGCCCACGAGGCGATCGTTCGCGATCGGGGTGATTGCCACCGTCTCCGTGCCCGTCATCAGGGATTTGACGGCGTGTTGTTCTTCCGGGGAGCGCGTGGGATCCAGGAACGGCTCCAAGCTCAGATCCAGTTGTGTCAGCCGGCCGACCCGATCGATTTCTGGCCCCGCCAAAAACCGCCCCAGCAACAGGGTTCCCCGAATCGGCCCCGCCGCCTCGCTGGTGACGATCGGCCGCGCCGCCACCATCATCGGCCCCTCCGGCAACTGCAACAACCCATGCACCACGCTGGTGGTCGATTCATGGGCCAGCAACACACTGCCCGGCTGGAGCTGGGCCCACAAGCTGTCGGGAATCGGCATGCGCTGCCGTTTTTCGAGGTTGTAGCCCTGTTGCAGCAGGGGCTTACCCGATCGATCCAGCAAGACCAGTGCATTCAGCCGCAAATAGTCAAAGGTGCGATCGACAAAGTTCGATCGCTCATAGTTCGGATCATGGCTTTGCACGAAATCGTAGGTCGTGTCCCATTCCGAATAGTCCCGCGCCGTCGCATCCAAATCCGTCGCGTTGTCCATCAAAACGCTGAGGGCCCGTTGCACATCGCGCTCCACTTCGCGCCGCTCCAGTTGGCTATACCCATCCAGCAACAGGTTGGAGGACGTGGCAAACATCACCAAGTTCAAGCAGAGCAACGCCAATCCGACGATGGCCAGCGTTTTGAGCCGTAATTTCAAGTGTGCTACCTCCTACTCCAACCCGACGCTGCACCCCCGATCGCATCCGTCTTACCCAGTCTGGCTAGGGCGATCGGGCATGGTGTTTGCCCAATGAACCAGGAGACCAATGGATCAAGCCATGAATCGAGGCAGTCGTTTCTTGTTTCAACGATTTCAATCGCTAGTCGGGATTGAAATCCAGTTGCTTTGGAACCCCAACCCTGGATGGAGCGGCGATCGCCCGGTCCACACCCGTTGGTTTATCTTGACATTCCTCGCTCTCATGAGGATCGGGTTCCAACCCTTTCGCCAGATTTAATGCGCTGATCGATGGCTTCTTTGATGGTAATGATGCAGTTGTGCAGCGGCGGCCGCCCCCGATCGGGCTGGCGATACACCCTGACCTTGGCATGGGCTGCCCCCTGATCATTAGCAGGCCCATCGTTAATCTTGGGATCAGTTTAGCGACTTGTTGCGGTCAACGCTGTTACGGATGCGCCCGAATATCGAGAGATGTCTAGGGGATCGCCCGCCTAGAGCTGCTTGGAGATGGCTTGGGCGATCGTTTCGTTGCCGTCGATCGGCAGGGGCTGACCCGGCAAGGGATCGATCGGCGGTTGTCGCAAAAACGACCAATCCCCTTCAAAAAATTCGGCTGGTTCCAAAATTTGGTGGGGAATTTGAGTTTGGATCCGATCGAGCAAAATCGGCGCTTCGGCAAATCCCGCGCGGGTGAGGGTGGTGACGACGGGGCCCGTGCGACAGGCTTCGGCAAAGGTTCCATAGCCAGGTTTGGAGACAATCCGACCACAAAGGGGCATGAAGTCCACGGGGCGGAAGGAGCGCTCGGCCGTGTGGTGGTCGATCGGGTCGAATACCTTATGCAAGTTCGGTAGGTCGGGCGCGTTGCGATCGAAGGTGACAAAGAGCCAGTCGGGAAATTGTTGCAGGCGATCGTAGGGAATTTGTTGCAGGCCCAGGCCGCCAAAGGTGAGCAGGACGCTGCGATCGCGCGGCACGTCCGGCAGCCCCAATTTGTCGCGCAAGTCATCGGGATGGTAGCGTGGCGCGCCGCCCGTCAACCCCACATCCTCGATCACGGGGAACGAAGCCATCGGTTCGTTGAAGGGCAAGCGAAAGAGCCGATCGCACCGGCCAAAGCGATCGGCAATCCAGTCGGCTTCGAGATTGAACTCACTGCCCCAATCGCGGTAGATAAAATCCCAGCCAAAGTTACCCACGGCCCAGCAGGGCAGACCGGCCGCCTGGGCAATATCCACGGCCAGGGGCGGCAAATCCGCCAGCACCAGGGAGACGCGCCCATTTTTGACGGACATTTGGCGAATAAAGTCCACTTCCGCCGCCACGATCGACGGGGCGCGCGATCGCAACTCCTGGAGCTGGGTGAGGGTCGCGGCCTGGTCGATCGTCAGGCTGTCCTGTTGCACGACCCCCACATCCAACGCCCGCGGCCGATATAAAAATTCACCCTCAATATAGGATCCCAGCAACCAGCGGGGCGCAGTGGTCACCAGCACCGGCAAAACATCGGGGCGCAACCGTTGCAGCTTGTCAACCAGGGCCGCCGCGCGCGTGGCATGGCCAAATCCGTGAGCGGTGATTGCAACGTAAATAATGGGGCGAGTCATGTCGGTAGAGTGGCTTCGGCCGCAGTCACAACTGGGGCCGAAGGGAGTGGAGAGGGGTAGGTGAAGCCGGACGGGGGGGCTGGAGTGCTGTTAGCGATCGGGCCCCGTCGCGGGGTGGCTAGAGTTGGCTAAACAGGGTTTGGACGTGAGTCCAGGCATCCGTTGCGGCGGTGGGGTTGTAGCTCGATCGCCGATCGCAGAAAAATCCATGATCAGCTCCTTTGTAGCGAATGATCCGAAAATTCCGGCCGCTGGCCACGAGGGCGGCTTCCAAGCGATCGAGCTGCTCGATCGGAATCAACGGATCGGCTAACCCCGCAAAAAACCAGAGCTTACCGTGAATCTGGGACGTGCGAGCCACCGTCGGTTCACCGCCCCCTGGACAAAATGTTGTCACGCCTGCGCCATAAAACGCGGCCGTGGCTGATACGTCGGGCAGCGTGGCCGCCAGGTAGGCCACATGGCCGCCGAAACAAAAACCGAGGCAACCCACGCCGCCGGGCCGGGCGTGGGGTTGTTGGCGGGCAAAGGCGATCGCCGCGCGAATGTCCGCCAGTAACTGAGGCGCGGTGGTTTGATCCTTGTGCTGACGACCCAGGGCCAGCTCCTCGGGGCCGTAGCCCACTTCAAAGCCGGGAGCCGTGCGCTGGTAGAGGGCCGGGGCGATCGCCAAATAGCCGCAGCGGGCCAAGCGATCGCACACATCCCGAATGTGGGCATTGACCCCAAAGACTTCCTGCAGCACCACTACGATCGGATAGGCTCCAGGGGCCGTCGGCCGGGCCCAGTAGCCCGCAATGGGCACACCCACCTCCGAATCAACCGCAGGCATGATCGTGGCTTCGCGACAGATTTCAACAACCATAGGGCCAGCAGGACATCGGGCAGCGATCGCGCCGATTTAAATGTCCGTTTCAGTCTACCGGTTTCGGCGAATGTCGTGATAAGCCGCGATTAATTGCCGCGCGATCGCCGACCAACTGTAGCGATCGGCCGTGCAGGCGCGGGCATTTTGGCCCCGGCGCTGCCGTTCCGCCGGCTGGGACAAGGCCTCGCGCACCGCCCCCGCAAAGGACGACACATCACAGGTACAAATCCAGCCCGATCGACTATCGGCCACATCGGGCCAGATATGCACCTGGTTGGAAATCACCACCGGAATCCCCGCCGCCATCGCCTCGGCCACCGCAATCCCAAAATTTTCGTAATAGGACGGCAACACGAATAAGTCCGATTGGTCCAACAATTGGCGTTTTTGCTCCCCGGTGACAAACCCGACAATTTCCGTGCGATCGCTCAGGTGCGATCGGTTCAGGTAGTCGGCGATCGATCGCTCATAATCCGGATCCTGCACATTCGCCCCCGCCAACACAAACCGAAACGGCACCCCCGACACCGCCAACGTCTCCAGCGCCGGAATCACAATATCCAACCCCTTTTTGCGATCGAGCCGCGACATAAACAGCACCGTCGGTTGCTCCGTCGGAGTCCGGGCCACCACGGGCGGCAGCGGCACGCCCAGCGGAATCACCCAATCGCGTGTGATCGCCCCAAAGCGCTCGGAAACCTTCGCCTCCTCCGCGCTGGTGAAATGCACCGCCGCCGCCTTCGCTAAATTTCGACGCTCGAAGAGCCACCCATACCACCGCTTGAGGTGGGACTTTTTGCGTAAATCCAACGGATCGAGCGTGCCCAACGGCCGCAACACATAGGGCAGTCCGCGCCACCGACAGATGATCGCCGCCGCCGTGCTGATCGGCGAAAACAGCGCATGGATATGGGCCACGTCAAATTGATCGGCATGGTTCCACAGCCACCCCAGCAGGGCGATCGAGAACTTGTAGCGTCGCCAGGGCGCACAGCGAAAGTAATACAGCGTGTAACCGTTTTGGGCCACGGCCTGCCCGATCGGCACATCCAACGGAGCCTGGCCCGAGTCCCCATTGCTGTCGGTGGTCAACAAGGTCACGTTCGCACCCGCCTCCGCCAGCGCCTGGCTCAGCCCCAACACCATTTGGCTTGGCCCACCGTAGACCAACGACACCGACGGCACAATTTGTAACACGCGTAACGGGCTTGATTCGGACATGAGTTGCGCACTCCAGCAACGGTCAATTTTGTTTAATGCCTAGTTCCGATCGATCATCCGACTGATCATCCGAATGAGTCACTGGGCTTTAATTTCTGTAGATTAGCGACTCCTGCCGGTGTGGCCAGGACGGCGGCGGCCGTGGCGGCGATCGCCCCCCATTCCAAGGCCACCTCGTTTGGCCAAAAAGTCATTAAATCTCGAAATATCTTGATCAAGATTGTTCGTGCCCTAGAAAACAGATTTAAACTATCGATCGCTCCACAATTTCCCTCAAAACCAGTTTTCAGACGCTACCAATGATTCATTGGGTAGCCCGCTTTTTGTGCCCCTCTGTCCTGGGCGGCTGGTTAGGGTTGGCCTCCATCACTGGAGTCCTGGTTTCAACACCTCCTAGAGGGTAGATAAATAGCAGTCAGTTGTGCCCAATCATGGCGATCCGCCTACTGCTTTGCACAGTTGTTTGAATGCCTGTGTTTAAAGGCTTGTGTTTGAAGACTTGTGCTTGTGTTTGCAGGCTTGGGTTGGAATGCCTGTGTTGGAATGCCTGATTGCTTGAGCGGTGTGTTTTTATTTAGACCTCGTGATTGTTTGAGGCGTGAGCCATGTCTCTCTGGTTTTTACTGCCGACTGTAACCTGCGTCATTGCGACTTTGTTGTCCTCTCGCTGGAAAGACGAGCCATCACTAATTTGTGCAGGATTGGCGATTTTGAGTTTCCCGGTTGCCCTGATCCTGGCCCCCTGGGAAGTCCAGGTCTTGTTGTTGCTTTCGATCGTGCTGGTGGCTCGCTACGGCATTCGATCGAACGAATCATTGGCGGAATCGGCCGCGCCTGACCTGACCGGGCCGGCCGATCAGGCCACCATCGATCGACCCAGCCGGGTGATGGCATGGGGATCGCGCCTAAAATGGCCGGAATTTCGACCCAATGATCAAGAACGCCCTCCGGCCAAGTCGGTTGCTGTGCCCACCCGATCGGCTGACTCGACCGTGGCTGCAACCAGCGATCACCTCGCGACGGCGAGCGATCGGATTTATCGCGGCGTGACGTGGCATCAGTCCGACCTGAGTCCGGAATCGACCCTAAAATTACCGGAGACGATCGAACTCAAGTATCGCGGCACTACAGTTAAACGCAAGCTCTAGAGCCGGTCTTCAGCTCGTTTGAATGGAACCCCTTTGACGATCCCCGCTCCCACGAGACGGGGATTCTTGGCTCAACCAAACATACGAAAATAGGTTCTCCCAAGCTTGAGGAAGAACCCATTTTCGTGCTATTCAGCTTTGTACCGATTTGGTGGCGGGGAGCGGATTTGAACCACTGACCTTCGGGTTATGAGCCCGACGAGCTACCAGACTGCTCTACCCCGCGTTGCCGCTGCGTTTTCGCCGCAATTCAATATAACTGGAAGCCCTAGAAAATGCAACTCTTTTCTGAAACTCGTTTCGGCTAGGCCCAAAATCCCCGGCGAGGGCAGCGCGATCGCCCGCAAATTCAGGGAAGATCCACATCATCCACTTGCAGGATTTCGCCGTTGAAGAGCAGCGCAAGGCTGCGGGCACTGCGCAATACCGGGTCATCAAGCCCTGGGGCCGACGACCCGCTGGGCAGGGACGGGGGATGACTCGTTGGATCAGAGTTGCCCGGCCCTGGGGTGGTCGGTGAACTGGCCTTGGGGGTGGATCGATCGCCCTGGACGGTCACAGGCGCGGGCGGTGGGCGATCGAAACTGGGGGCCGTTGCGCGGCCCGGGGCCACGGGAGGGGGACTAGTCGCGATCCCACCAAACCCGCCCGCCGTTGGGTTCGCGGCTGTGGTCGCCGCTGTCCTCGGGTGCTGGTTCTGGCTCTGGCTGGGGTACGGGGGGGGCGTTCCCCTGGGTGGATTTTTTGGGGAGGTTGCGGGCGCGTTGGCCTGGGGGAGGGCAACGGTTGTGGGGCGAATGGAAACCACAACGGGGCGCTGCAGATGTTGCTGAAATGCGGTTTCGATCGCCTTGGTGCGCAACTCAAACTTGGCGACCCAACTGGGAGGCATCCCCACGGCGGCGGCCTGGCCATCAAAGGACAGAAGTTGCCCCATTTGCGACAGCATCATCTTGGTGGCGGGGGGCTGCACATGCACCAAGACGGCTTGCCAGAGCCGATCGAGTTCGGCGGAGGCGGGGGCCGGGGCGATCGGGGCTGGCTCGGGCGCAAAGGTTTCGTCGGGGCCGGTGCTGACGATCGGCTCCGGCGCGGGACTGGGAGTGGGGGCGGGCAGCGGGGCGGCAGGCGCGATCGGGGCGATCGGGCTGGGTGACTGCCCTGCCACGCCTTGCAAGGCGGTAATTAGGCGATCGAGAGCCGCGCGATCGGTTTGGGCCCACTGGGCAGCGACCTGGGCAAACTGGGCGATCGCACCGGTCTCCAAACCCATTTGACCCAAAATGGCCCCGAGGGCCTCCGCCCCCGGCAGGCCGATCGACGGGCCGGGCGCTGGAGCGATCGGGGCCGGGGTGGGAACCGGCAGGGCCACGGGGGGCGCGGCCGTCGGGGCGATCGCGCTCGGCGGCATCACCCGCACCATCGGCAACGTCGTGGCCGCAGCCACGGGCGCGGCTCCCGGCAACAGCCCCATCAACGTCACCTCCAACCACAAACGCGGCTGGGTGGAATTTTTCAGCAAGGATTCGCCGGTTTTCAAATGTTGCTGGCCGTGCAAAATCCAGCTCAGATCCTGGCCCCGGACAAATTCACAAAGCTGCTTCCAGGTCGGCTCCGTCAGGGCCACGAGGTCGCCGCGATCGGGCGCGGTTTTCGCAATCAGCAAGTCGCGATAGAAACTCGCCAAATTTTGCAAGACGATCATTGGCTCCCGACCGCGATCCATCAGCCGTCGCAGGCAGTCCACCGCCGCTTCCGCATTCCCCGCCGCCAAGCTCGACACCAGGGCCAGCAAATCCCGCTCCGGCACGGCTCCCACCAAATCCCACACCGCCTCCACGGTCACGCCGGTGGGAATCAGGCTCAGTTGATCCAGCAGACTTTCGGCATCGCGCAAGCCACCCTGGGCAATTTGGGCCACGAGGGTGAGGGCTTCGGGGGCAATCTCGATCGACTCCTGCTGGGCGATCATCCCCAAATGGCTGACCATATCCGTCAGCGGAATCCGCCGAAAGTCAAACCGTTGACAGCGCGAAATAATCGTCGGCAACACCCGCTGAGGATCCGTCGTCGCCAGCACAAAAACCACATGGGCCGGCGGTTCCTCCAGGGTTTTCAGCAGCGCATTAAACGCCGCCCCCGAAAGCATGTGCACCTCGTCTAGGACATAAACTTTGTAGCGACATTGGACGGGGGCAAATTGAGCGCGTTCAATCAACTCCCGAATGTTGTCCACGCCGGTGTTGCTGGCCGCGTCGATTTCCACCACGTCGAGGGCCCGCCCTTGGGTGATTTCGACGCAGGTTTGGCACTGGCCACAAGGCTCCGCTGTGGGACCATCGCCGGCCAGGCAGTTCAGGGACTTGGCCAAGATCCGAGCGCTGGAGGTTTTGCCCGTACCGCGTGGCCCGGCAAACAGATAGGCGGGGGCGATCCGGTTCTGCTGGAGGGCGTTGGTGAGGGTTTGGGCGATCGCCTGTTGGCCCACCAGGTCGGCAAACCGTTGGGGGCGATATTTGTGGTGAAGCGGTTCGTAGGGCATGGCTAGGGGCGGGGCGATTGATCGACTCATCGACCAGACAGACATCTTACCGATCGATGCGCGGTCTGGGCCGGGCGGCATGGTGCGACGGGGGCGATCGGGCGGCATGATAACCATGGGGATCGCAAACCATCGGTAATCGAGTTGGGATCGGGTTGGGATCGGGTTTTGAATCTGGTGTTGAACCGGGGGTGCTGCAATGGCTGGGCTACATAATCGGCATCGATTGGTAAAGCAAATGTTGGCTTGGTTGCCGCCCCTGTCGCCCCTGGTGTGGGTGCTGGTTTTGGGCCGTGTGCTGTTGCAGTTGGGCACGGGGCTGGTGATGTTCTATGGGGCCATCTATTTTGTAGAACAGGTCGGGCTGTCGGCGACGGCGGTGGGCACGGCTTTGGGGTTAGGGCAGTTAGCGGGTATTGCGGCTCGAATTGCCAGCGGTTCTTGGTCGGATTCGCCGCAGGTGGGTCGGCGAAATGTGTTGTTGCTGTCGGCGATCGCCTCGGCGCTGGGGGATGGGGTGTTGGCGCTGGCGGCGGGGTTTCCGCTGTTGGTGGCGGGCAATCTCTTGATGGGCGTGGGGGTGGGGCTATATTGGCCGGCGATGGAAGCGCTGGTGGCGGACTTTACGCCGGAGGAGCATCGGCGAGAGGCCTTTGCGGTGACGCGGCTGGCGGATGTGATTGGCCTGGGGCTGGGGACAGCGATCGGGGGGCTGTTGGTGGGCAAAACGGGGTTATATCGGCTGCTGTTTGTGGGCGATGCCTTGTCGTTTCTGGTGTTTGCGGTGGCGATCGGGCTGTTGATTCCCGATCGACGACCGGCGGTCAAGGGCGCGATCGGTCAGTGGGCGGGCTGGCGACAGGCCCTGGGCGATCGGCTGCTGTACCTGTTTGTGTTGGCGAATATTTTGTTCACCACCTATCTAGCCCAAGTGGAAGCCACCTTGCCGCTCTATTTGAAACGCATGGTGGGTCTGGCTCCGGAGCAAATTGGGGCACTGTTTTCCGGGCACATTGTGTTGGCGGCGATCGCCCAGTTGCCGGTTTCGCGCCTGTTGCGGCAAATGGGTCACGCTCGGGCGCTGGCGGTGGCGGCCGGACTGTTTGGGCTGGGGTTTGCAGCCGTGTGGGCGATCCAGCCGGGGGCTTGGGCCCTGGCCGGGGCGATCGGGGCGCTGGCGGTGTTGTCGGTGGCGATGGTGGCCTACACGCCCTCGGGATCGGCCCTGGTGGTGGATTTGGCTCCAGAATCCTTGCGGGGGACGTATCTTTCGATCAATTCGCTCTGCTGGGCGGTGGGCTATGCGGTGGGGCCACCGTTGGGGGGGATGGCCTTGGATGCCTCACCCGCCATTGCCCGGACGTTTTGGCTGTGGCCGGTGTTGAGTGTGGGGGTGATGCTGGGATTGCTCTATTGGCTCGATCGCCAGCTCGATCGCCGGTTTACGCCCCACCCCTAAATTTGGAGCGAGATCCTTTAGCGAGATCCTTTAGGATGATGTCGATCGATTCCGTTGATCGATTCATCGGCTGCCAAACACCCTTAGCTCCTGACCAACACCCCCCATCCTTGGCATCGATCCTTGGCATCGATCGTCACACCGCCCGTTACACCGCCCATGACACCGCAAAATGAAACTGCACCCGAAGCACGGGTTGCAGCCTTCGGTAAAAATGTCACAATGAAATCAAATGATCCTAGCTAGTTTGATCACTAGTCGAGCCGCGATTGGTTCCTGCAACTTTCCAGCAATCGCCTCAGTCTCAACCTGGGAGTTCTGGCCCTTCAGCTCCACCCTTCTCATCGGTTCACTGTTGAGCACCGTTGACGATTGGATATCGGTTGAATAGCTGAATATCGATCAATTGACGGCTATTCTCCACCGCATTTCTGCACGATTCTCAATAAGTCCGATCATCCTTCTGACTGAATCGACGCTATGGTTTTTAACTCCGAAACAACCGACTGGTTTGATGACGCATCCAACGAAGAGAGCGTCAATCCGTTGCTGCAATACCTCCAGCGTCAGTCGCCGGAAGTGTTAGCCCGTGTGGCTCGTGCCGTGACTCCTGATGTCAAACAGATTGTGTCGCAAAATGTGCAAGGGTTGGTGGGATCGTTGCCCGGCGAACAGTTTAGTATCCAAATCGTGACCGATCGCGAGAATTTGGCTGGGTTGCTAGCCTCTGCCATGATGACCGGTTACTTTTTGCGACAAATGGAACAGCGAATGCAAATGGAAGATGCGTTGCATGATGTGGCTTCTCTGAATGATGATTAGGACTGGCAATCTTGGCTATCTTGCCTGACTGGATGAAGGGGCAAAGATCCTTTTCATGTCTTGGTCAACGGACTGATCTTGATCAATAACTAATCTGGATCGCTTGATTTCTGGATCAATATCAGAATTCATGGGGCAATTGATGCAAAGATTGATGCAGAATTTCTGGTGTTTAAGACTCCAATCCTGGAAATACTTGGGGTTTTGGGTTATCAATGGCTGATTACAGACTTTTTTAGATCGTTCCTATGGATGCTCCGAGTTTTCACGAATGTCGTCACCCGATCGTCCAGTCCTTAACCCAATATAGCGATTCAGAATTACTGGATTTATTTAAGCGCTATCCTGACTCGGGGCGCTATTTTGTGGCGCTGTTTTGTCGCTACAGTCCGATCGTTTATTCGTTGGTACAACATTCGGCTCCATCGGATACCCAAGCGGATTATTTATTTGCCCAAATTTGGTTGCGTATTTTTCGAGAATTGCCCACGCTTGATCTTGATCGGGCCCGAGCAACCCGCATCGATCGGGCCGATGAATTTACGCTACAAAACTGGCTGATTAATATGACCGCGTTGATGGTGAATCAAGCGGAATTGCCCCCGATCGAATCGATTCATTACTCCTTAACGGCTGCACCACCGCCCCTCTGGTGTTATTTGCAATCGGCGCTTGATCGCCAAGATCCCACGGCTCGAATTATGGTGTTGATGGCGCAAACACTGCACTGGAGTGAGCCGCGAATTGCAGCCTATTTGCAAGCGGAGGGCGAGTCCCTCTCCCCAGCGGCAGTCCGGGCCAAGTTACGCCAGAGCTATCGCGCCTTGGAGTCGTCTTTGCCGCCAGATATTCGGGCTATTTATTTAGGAGATTCGTTTGATGGGCCGGGGGCCAGCGAACCCGAGACCGTTGTGGGCTAAACTAACTCCTCTGAGGAATTCCGCATACGGATGGTCTAATTCATGGCTGGTTCCAATCGATCGAACCTGAAGATTCTGGGTAACTACTTACGCCCGTATTGGAAAAAGACTTCGATCGGGATTGGTGCGCTGTTGCTGGTGAATTTGTTGGGGGTTTATATTCCCCTGCTGATTCGGAATGGCGTTGATGAATTGCAGTCAAGTTTTGTGTTCGATCGCATCCTGTTTTTTGCCCTCACAGTGATGGTGTTGGCCTCCGTGATGTGGGTCATTCGGATGACCTCGCGGGTCTTAATTTTTGGGATTGGTCGTCAGGTCGAATTTGATCTAAAACAGCGCATCTTTCAGCATTTGCTCACCCTGGAACCGTCCTACTTTGCAGCAAATACGGCGGGAGATTTAATCAACCGTACCACTAGTGATGTGGACAATATTCGCCGGTTAATGGGCTTTGCGGTGTTGAGTTTGGCAAATACATTTTTTGCCTATCTCTTTACCCTGCCCATTATGTTGAGTATTAATATTCGACTGACCTTGCTGGCCCTGTTGGTTTATCCTTTGATGCTGGTTTTGGTTCAGTTGTTTGCCAACCAATTGAGAACGCAACAATTGGAAGTGCAAGAACGGCTCTCGGAAATGAGCGATCTGATCCAAGAGGATATGAGCGGAATTTCGCCCATTAAAATCTATGCGCAAGAGGACAATGAGCGACAGGCATTTCGGAAAATTAATGAGCGGTTGTTGCAGGTTAATTTGCGATTTGCCAAAACGCGCAGTGTGCTGTTTCCGCTGTTGGGCGGCTTGGCCAGTGTCAGTTTATTGGTGTTGTTGTGGTTTGGGTCGGATGCGATCGCCCAAGGCGAACTCTCGATCGGCAACTTTGTGGCCCTGCTGATTTATGTGGAGCGATTGGTGTTTCCAACGGCGCTCTTGGGATTCACGATCAGTACCTATCAACGGGGCGAGGTGAGTATTAATCGCGTTGAAGCTATCTTGCAAACCGAACCCAACGTGATCGATCACGATCGCTCAATTTCCCTCCCCCTCGATCGGGTAGTTGGTCATTTGCAAGCAACCCATTTGAGCTATGACTATCCGGGCAGCGATCGCCCAGCTTTGCAGGATCTGAACTTTGATATTCAGCCCGGTGAAATGGTGGCGATCGTTGGGCCCGTGGGCTGTGGCAAATCAACCCTAGCCAACGCATTACCCCGGTTGTTAGACATCAAACCCGGTCAACTGTGGCTCGATGGAATTGATATTACCCAACTGCGAATTCACGACTTGCGCGGGGCGATCGCCTACGTCCCCCAAGACAGTTTTTTGTTTAGCACCTCGATCGCCAACAACATTCGCTATGGCGATCCAGAGATGGACTTAGGCGCGGTCGAAGGTGCGGCAGCCACCAGCCAAATTCGCAATGAAATTCTGACCTTTCCCCAGCAATACGAAACCGTGGTCGGCGAGCGGGGAATTACCCTATCCGGGGGACAGCGCCAACGAACTGCCCTCGCCCGCGCGCTGCTGATCAATTCACCGATTTTGATTTTGGATGATGCGTTGTCGAGTGTGGACAACAAAACGGCGACGGAAATTTTGCGGAATTTAACCGAAGGAACCCGCAAAAAAACCGTGATTTTTATTTCACACCAAATGTCAGCCGCGGCCACAGCCGATCGCATTTTGGTGATGGATCAAGGGCAAATTGTAGATGCTGGAACCCACGACGAATTACTCTCGCGTCCGGGGCTGTATCTAGATTTGTGGAATCAACATACCTTGGAAGATATGCTGGTTGCCTAGCGCGACTCGGAGTGGGTTCGTTTCGGTCTATATGGGTGATTGAATGGGTGATCTAATGGCACGATCGCATGGATGAATCAACTACCCATTGAAATGGCGATCAATTGTTCTTGCACCAGGACAATTGATCGCCATTTTTAAATGAGTTGAATCCTAGCGAACTGACACTACAAAGTCATCGGTCAGCGTCAAATTCAGGTTCGTTGCCGGTTGCACCACCAGCACATCGATGCTGTTTTGACCCAGGAAGCGTTCGATCAAACTGAGCAGTGCGCCGCCGCCTGCACCGATGAGCAATTCTTCCGTGGCGATCGCCCGATCGCCCGTGACGGCTGAAATGGCCGCCGCTGCCGCCGTGCCGATCGCCGTATTCTTCAACAAACGCCCCAGATCAGAACCCTTGTTCACCGTTTCGGTGGTCGTAATCACATTGGAATTCGCCTTAAATGGCCGCGTCGAACCATTCGGCAAAATCAATTCCTGGGCCACAAACTGTGTCGCTTTCGCACCGGAGGGGCGCAGATTGCCTTTCACTTGGCTACCCGCCGGAATCAAAACTTGACCCGTTTGGGTGGTGATATTGTTGCGAACCGTCAAGGTAATGGGCAAGACTTCATCCGGCATCAGCAGGATTTTTTCCTTCGTGTAGGTCACAGGAATTGACGTACCCGCTGCAATTCGATAGTCCGTGACGGGGGCTTGCAGGCTCACCAAGTAGGGCGAATTAATGCTAGAAACTCGACCTTCACTGGCCAGCGCTTGGTAGAGAAATGCGGCCACTTCGGCCCGGGTGGCATTGCGTCCCGGGTTGAGATAGCTAACATTTGGATAGTTAACCACTAGCCGCTTTTCGGTGGCCGCAGCGATCGGGCCTCGGGCAAAATTGGAAATCCCATCACGATCCGCAAACGTCCCTAAAATCTGGTCTGCGGAAGCCGAGGCTTGGTAGTTCAACCCATTCGCCAAGGCCACCAATACTTGCTCGCGGGGAATATTTTGTTCGGGCAAGAAAATGCCATCGGGATACCCCGAAAGGAACCCCATTTCATAGGCACTACGAATGGCGCTGGCGGCCCAATGGGTGCTGGGTACATCCACAAATGCGATCGGGGTACGAATGCTATTGCGCCGATAAACCTTGCGCAACATGGCCGAAAACTCCGCCCGCGTTACGGGTGCATCTGGGCGAAACGTGCCATCGGGAAAACCAGCCAAAATATTTTGCCCCACCAAGGCTCGAATATATTCGCTGGCCCAGTGATTGGCAGGTACGTCCGGAAAGGTAATGCTTTGGGCAACGGCGGGAGCGGGGGCCGCCAGGGGGGCAACTAAAATAGGGGCAATGGTTGTGACATTCATGCCCAGGGTCACGATCAAAGCGGTAGCAGCTTTCCAACGATTAAGGCTTGACATGGTTGGGTATTCCTGAGGAGCGAGTAGTTGAAAACAACCTGATGATGGGTTGGTGAATTGTCTAATAGCTTCCTAAGAAGCTGCGGCAATCCAGAGTTTTTGGTGTGGGACAGTTCAGAAACTGTTCATCTAGAAATGGTCGATGATTGAAGTCCAAAAATTATTGCCAATCAATTCATGTTCCACAGACATTTTCTCTAGGAGAACTTCGAAAATCCGGAAAATTGTGCGAGGGACAGTTCAAAAACTGGCGTGTTTCTAGATCTGAAATATGTTGCCAATTCATGGCATTTTTCCCTAGCTGATTACCATGACGATGAGCAAAAATTGAAGTTGCATCGAGTAGGACAGTTGATTATCTGGCGGATGGCTGGGTAAGGAATCTATTAGAAACTCAATGGATCGATCGAACCGTCTTGCCAACATGGGTGTCGATCGCGGTGTTTATATTGGTGTTCATATTGGTGTCCATCCAGATCGAGCCGGTGGCCCGGATTCGTCACTGGCTTGCGGCCTAAGCCTTGGTGTCACCCGAGCAAACCCGCTAAAGTAGAGTCAACCTGCCATGTGGGAGCGGCTGCGCGATGCCTGCTTTTTTGCCTCAAAATGCCGATGTTGTGTTGCGAGCGGCGCAATATCGCGATTTGGACGCGATCGCCCAGCTTGCGGCGGATGCGGCGGAGTTTGACGGACTGGGCACCCCCCTCGAAGACGGTGGGGTCGATTGGTCGCGGTTGCGCACCTGGTATGGTCTGTCGGCTTTGGTGGAAATGTTGGCCCCGGTGCAGCGGCGGGTGCGAGCGAGCGTGGCCGAGCGCGATCGGCGGGTTTGTGGGGCGATCGCGGTGATGCCCGTGAATCGATCGCGCAGCACCTGGTGTGTCAAGCAGGTGGCGGTGATGCCCGAGTGCCGCAGCCAGGGCATTGGGTCAGAACTGTTGCGCTATTGCTTTGAGACGATTTTGGAAGCGCGCACCTGGATGCTGGAGGTGAATATCCATGGCAAGGATGCCCTCGCGCTATATCGCCAAAACGGGTTTCAGCCGATCGCCCAGTTAACCTACTGGTCGATCGCGCCGTCGGTGTTGGCTGGCTTGGCCGAACGGGAACCGGATTTGCCGAACTTGATGCCGGTGGGCAATGCCGACGCGCCGCTGCTCTATCAATTAGATACGGCGGCGATGCCCCCCCATGTGCGCCAGGCCTTTGACCTGCGGGTGGATGACTTCAAGGCCGATTGGTTGGCGGCCCTGGCGAGCACCCGTCAGCGAATTGATGGGCTGGAAACGATTATGGGCTATGTGTTTGAACCACAGCGGAAGGCGGCGATCGGCTATTTTCAGGTGCAATCCCATCGCTATGCCACCTGGCCCCACCGCGCCGAGCTGACGGTGCATCCGGCCTATACCTGGCTCTATCCCGAGCTGATGGCTCAAATGGCGCGGATTGTCCGAGCTGTGAATCCCGATTTACCCCTGTTGCTGGCTTCGGCGGACTACCAACCGGAGCGCGAGGCCTACTTGGAAAGCATTGGCGCAGAACGGTTTGATCATTCGCTGCTGCTGTCGCGATCGGTCTGGCACAAGCTGCGGGAGACGCGATCGATTTCCCTGGATGCCCTGCATGAAATGCTGAATGGCTGGCAACCGGCAAAACCGATGACCGGTGGTGGTCGCATTTCCTGGTCGAGTGCCTGGAGTGTGCCGACGTTTGATCCGCCCGAAGAGCCGGGCGACAATCCCGAGCTGCCGGAACCACCGCCCCAACCGTAAACCATCCAACCAGCATGAGCTAACCGGCACGAGCTAACCGGCCTAATCACCGGCCCAAGCACCGGCCCAAGCACGATCGTCAACCTAGGGCGTTGGCGAAGCGGGGCCGGCAGAACTGCCACAGCGCAGGACTTCGACGGTGACTCCCTTTAAGTTGGCCGGCAGGGCTTGGCCGCTGATCCATTGACGAAGGGCAATTTCGCTGGAGCGGCCAACGGTGGGCAGTTTAGCAAACTGGTCGGGCGTGGGCGGCTCGTTGAGCGGTTCCTTGCCCAAGTCCCCCACGAGGATCACGCGCTCAATCCGATCAACCACGATCACCAATCGATCAGTAAACGCTTGAACAACGTGGGTCATTCTGATCCGGTCAATGCTGGGAATGATGGAGAGAAACGTTTTGCTCGATCGCAGCTCGATCCCTGATTTAACGGGTCTTCACGGGATTTTCACCTTTTGTGTGGCAGCATCGCCAGCAAGCAACCCTACGTCTCTGTGCCATGTCGAACCAATCCGAACCCGATCTTCAGTTTCATTCCCTAAAACAAGCCGCATCACAATTATCCTCCTACGCCAATCAAATCTGTCAGCAAATTGAACAGGAGCAGGTTTTAAGTAGCATCATCGATCGCATTCGGGCCTCTCTCGACTTAGAAACAATCTTCAACACAACTTCGACAGAAATTCGTCAATTGCTCAACGTCGATCGGGTGGGTGTCTTTCGCTTCACACCCGGCAGTGGTTGGAATGAAGGTGAATTTGTCGCCGAGGATGTTGTCCCCGAATTTCCCTCGGCCCTAGTCGCCAAGGTCTATGATCACTGCTTTGGCACACAATTTGCTATTCATTATGCCCAGGGACGCGTCCAAGCCGTTTCAGATATTTATCATGCGGGTTTGAGCGATTGTCATATTCAAGTGCTTGCCCAATTTCAAGTTCGGGCCAACTTAATTGTTCCCGTCTTAAAAGGGGCTGACCTATGGGGACTGCTTTGCATTCACCAATGCAGTCATTCTCGAAAATGGCAGCATTCAGAAATCGGATTTATTCAGAAAATTGCCAGTTATTTTGCGATCGCTCTGCAACAATCTGAGCAGGCAGAACAGCTCAAACAGCAAGGCATTTTGTTAGTGCAGGCTGAGGCTCAACGCAAAGCATTGTTGCGCCAACAGGCACTGTTTAAAATCACGAATCGAATTCGGCGATCGCTAGATTTTAATGATATTTGCCAAACGGCCACACAAGAAGTCTGTCAACTATTGATGGCCGATCGAGTAGTGATCTATCGCTTCAAGCCCGATTGTCAGGGTGAGTTCTGTTTTGAGTCGATCGCTGATCATTCAGAATCCTCAGCATTCGCAGCATCCTCAGAACCGGTCGTCAGGATTACCGAAACCCTGCGGACAATCAATCTAAGTCCATCCGACATCAGAATCGGCATGAGGGACTACGCCAGCCACAAAACCGTAGCAATTTCCGATATATCCACCCTCTCCAGCGCCAATCCTGGGGATTTTGCTAGTGAATTTTTAGACGCATTGCCAGCCAGAGCCTACGCGATCACTTCCATTTTTGAAGGTGCTCATCTTTGGGGTCTCCTCATTGCCTTTCAAAAGACAGCCCCCCGGCTCTGGACTGAGGACGAAATGGAGTTATTAGCCCAAATTGGAGAACAACTCAGTATTACCCTGCAGCAATCGGAATCCGTGCGACAGATTCAAGCCCAATCAGTTCAATTGCAACAATTATTAGAAGAGTTGCAAAAGTCACAGGCCCAACTGATTCAAAATGAGAAAATGGCTGGACTCGGGCAACTGGTAGCTGGAGTTGCCCATGAAATTAATAATCCAGTTAACTTTATTTATGGCAATTTATCTCATGTACATGAATATGTTAACAATCTATTATCTTTAATTCATTTTTACCAACAGGTTAATCCCATCTCACCGTCTGCGATCGAAGCCTTAAAGGAGCGCGCCGAAGCGATCGAGTTAGAGTTTATTCTGGAAGATTTGCCCAAAACCTTAGCATCGATGCGCATTGGGGCCGATCGAATTCGGCAGATGGTTTTATCCTTGCGCAATTTCTCACGACTCGATGAATCGGCCTATAAAACGGTGAATGTGCACGAGGGCATCAGAAGCACCCTGGTCATTTTGGGTCATCAAGTGGCGACTTGTAGCGATCGGCATAAGGTGAAAGTAATCGAAACCTATGGCGATATTCCCCCCATTGAATGCTATCCCGCCCAGCTCAACCAAGTGTTTATGAACCTGATCTCAAATGCGTTGGATGCACTCAAGGAGGCGATCGATCTGGGGCATTTCAGTCACCCTGAGCGAGCCGATCGCTCGGGCCCGACTATTTGGATTAGCACCCAATGCTGCAAACCGATCAATGGCGAATCCGTGAGTATTGAAATTCGGATTCGGGATAATGGCATTGGCATGGAAGCCGAAACCCAAGACAAGGTTTTTGACCATTTCTTTACCACCAAGCCGATCGGCAAAGGCACGGGTTTGGGCCTTGCGATTGCTCGTCAAATTGTTTGTGAAAAGCACGGCGGATCCCTGGGTTTTACATCTCAGCCCGGTGAGGGAACGGAATTTGTGATCCGCTTGCCGATTGTATTACCGTCCCAACAATCGGTTGGTTGATTGATGGATTGATGGATTGATTGATTGATTGATTGATTAATGGATTGATCTCTCGGCTTGTGATCGAGTCGATCCAATCTCCTCCGTCCATCCTCTTGCATCCATCAAAAAAGGGCGCAGTTTGGTGCGCCCTCATCACGAACTGGTGAGCAAGCAATTTACGTGATCACCGTGGGTCGATCGCGCCCGGTGAGGGTTTTGATTTGGGCGACTTCTTCGGCGATCGCGATCAAATCCGCCAAGGATTCTTGGGTATCCCGATCGTGCTTGCTGGAGTCAGATTCGTAGCTTTCCAAGTAGAGCCGCAGGGTTGCGCCCTGGGTTCCCGTGCCCGACAGGCGGAACACGATCCGCGAACCATCGGTGAAACCAATCCGAACGCCCTGTTTTTGGCTGATGCTGCCGTCTACGGGGTCGGTGTAGGCAAAGTCATCGGCATAATCGACCTCATACGCGCCAAATTTCTGGCCCTTCAGGTCGCCCAGTTTGGCCCGCAAATTATCAACTAAGGTGTTGGCCCGATCGCTCTCCACCTCTTCGTAGTCGTGGCGCGAATAGTAGTTGCGGCCGTAGGTTTGCCAGTGTTCGCGGACGATCGCCTCAACCGACTGCCCTCGCACCGCCAGCAGGTTCAGCCAGAACAGCACCGCCCACAAACCATCCTTTTCGCGCACATGGTTTGACCCAGTGCCGAAGCTTTCTTCGCCGCAGAGGGTCGCCTTGCCCGCATCCAGCAGGTTGCCGAAGAACTTCCAGCCCGTGGGGGTTTCGTAGCAGTCGATTCCGAGTTTCGCCGCCACCCGATCGACCGCCGCGCTCGTGGGCATCGATCGCGCTACCCCCGCCAGTCCGTCGCGGTAGCCCGGAACCAGCGTCGCATTCGCCGCCAATACCGCCAAACTATCGCTAGGCGTAACGAAGAAATTGCGACCCAAAATCATGTTGCGATCGCCATCGCCGTCGGACGCGGCCCCAAAATCCGGCGCACCGCTGCCAAACAAGATTTCCACCAAATCGTGGGCGTAGACCAAGTTCGGGTCGGGGTGGCCGCCGCCGAAATCCTCCAGGGGCACACCGTTGATCACCGTGCCGGCCGGTGCGCCCAGGATGCCTTCCAGAATCGCTTTGGCGTAGGGGCCCGTGACCGCGTGCATCGAATCGACACAGGCCCGACCGGTTTTGAACCAATCCCGCAGCCGATCGAAGTCAAACAACGACTGCATCAGCGTCGAGTAGTCGCCCACGGAGTCGATCACCTCCACGGTCATCTCGCCCAGTTGGGTCGTGCCGGGGCGATCGAGATCCAAATCCGCCGCCTCGATGATCCGATAGCCGTCAAGGGTTTTGGTGCGATCGTAAATCGCGTCCGTTACCTTTTCGGGAGCCGGGCCGCCGTTAGCCGTGTTGAACTTAATCCCAAAGTCGCCGTCCGGGCCGCCGGGGTTGTGGCTAGCGGACAGGATGATCCCGCCAAAGGATTCGGTTTTGCGAATCACGCAGGAGGCCGCCGGGGTGGACAAAATGCCGCCCTGACCGACGAGCACGCGCCCTACGCCGTTGGCCGCCGCCATTTTTAGGATCGTTTGAATTGCCGTGCGGTTGTAGTAGCGTCCGTCGCCGCCTACCACGAGGGTTTGGCCCGCAAAGTTGTCGAGGCTATCAAAAATGGCCTGGACGAAGTTTTCTAAATAATGCCGTTGCTGAAAGGTGGGAACGCGTTTGCGAAGGCCGGAGGTTCCGGGCTTTTGGTCGAGAAACGGTTGGCTGGCGACGTGGTGGATATTCATAGGTAAGACATAAGGTTGAATGTTTAAACTCGGTCTAGGGTCTGTTATCAAATTCCCAAAACCCTGATTCTTGCGTTGCTTGATCGTGAGGGGCAAGGGGCTGGAGCATCTTGTTTTGGGTCGTTAGGCTAGGAAAATCAACCCTTTCAACCCCGATCAATCGTATTTGATGACACGTCCTAAAGCCGGTCTAAAGCCAGTTTGATCGCGCCTTTCGAGGAATGATTTACTTTTTAAGAACGCGCACGTCGATCACGCTGGCGTTGAAGTTGTAGGCTTTTCCTTCCAATTCGACGGGAATGCCGATTTTGAGCTTGCTGTTGCCGAGGACGGGGCCGTTGTCGGTCATGGTGGCTTCGCCGCTCAGGGTCAAAAATAAATCGCTGCTGTACAAATCCGTGCGGGGATCGGGCAGGGCTTTGACGCTGCCATCCGGTTGCGGCACGAGGGTGGTACGGAGGAGGGGCTGAACCGATTTGACCGTGACTTGACCGTAGGGCTGGTTGCGGATGATCACGTTGGTTTTGCCGGATCCGGTCATTTCTTTGATCACGGTTTGGGGATCGCGGATCGACAAGCCGCGGGCTACCGCATCGATTTCGACGGTTTGCTTGACTGCACCGACTTGGGCAACGGAGCCGCCGGTGCCGGGGACGATGAAGATGCCAATTAGCACGAGCAGGATAACCAAGCCTGCGCCGAGGTCTAAAATGCTGAGTTTGCCCAGTAGGCGACCTTTTGCGTCGAGCAGTTTCATGGCGGTATGCCGAGGGTGAACGGGGTGGACGAGGGGACGGGTGGACAACCTGCGACCGATCGGCCAGACAGCAGTAAGGTTATCACGCGGGTTACGCGCGGTTGGATAGGGGTTGGGGGTTCGCAATGGATTTTACGAATCGCAATACGCTGTGGGCTTCGGTGCTGGCGGAAACGCTGGTGCGGGTGGGGGTGGTGGAGGTGGCGATTTGTCCGGGGTCGCGATCGACTCCGTTGACGATCGCCCTGGCCAGCCACCCGGAGATTGCGGCGATTCCGATTTTGGATGAGCGATCGGCGGCGTTTTGGGCGTTGGGGGCGGCGCGGCGATCGCACCGGCCGGTGGCGGTGGTTTGCACGTCGGGGACGGCGGGGGCGAACTTTTTTCCGGCGGTGATTGAGGCGCGCGAAAGCGGTGTGCCGTTGGTGCTGCTGACGGCCGATCGCCCACCGGAATTGCGGGACTGTGCGGCGGGTCAGGCGATCGACCAGCTCAAGTTGTTTGGCCACTATCCGGTGTGGCAGGCGGAGTTGGCGTTGCCGGAACCGCAGTTGGACTTGCTGGCCTATTTGCGCCAAAGCATCGCCCAAGCGGTTCAACGGGCGATCGGCGCGCCGGGCCCGGTACATCTGAATGTGCCCCTCCGCGATCCGTTGCCGCCGCTGCCGGAGCCGGAGCGGGCGAGTGAGCTGGATGCGTTGCGAGAACTCTGGGATTCTGAGTACTTTTTTGGGCATTTGCGACCGGTGCGCCGGCCGATCGCGTTTCCGCTGGTGCCCTGGCGGGACTTTTGGCAGGCGGCCCGATCGACCGATCGCGGCTTAATCATCGCCGGGCCTGCCCAACCGGCGGATCCGGTGCGCTACTGTGCGGCGGTGGGGCGGCTGGCCCAATCCCTCGGCTGGCCGGTGCTGGCGGAGGGCCTGTCGCCCCTGCGAAATTTTGGGGCGCTGAATCCCAATTTGGTGGCGCACTACGATTTGCTGCTGCGCGATCGGGGAATGCGCGATCGGTTGCAACCCGATTGTGTGTTGCGGTTGGGTGGGTTGCCGATTAGCCGAACCCTGCGATCGTGGTTGATGGATCTCAACGGGCCCCAATGGGTGTTGGACTTGGGCGATCGCAATCTCGACCCGCTCCACGGCCGCACGCGATCGATTCAAGGGGCGATCGAACTGTGGGAAACCTCAGAACCAGACGCGCTGGATACCGCCTATTTGCAGCAATGGTTGGCGGGCGATCGATCGATGGGAATAACCCTTAAACAGGCCTTTGTTGATGAAATTGCGATCATTGAAAGCAAGATTGCTTGGCTGTTGCCGCAGATTTTGCCCGATCGAACACCCCTGTTTATTTGTAACAGTATGCCCGTGCGCGATGTGGAATATTTTTGGAGCACGAACGATCGCCGAATCCAGCCCTTTTTCAATCGCGGAGCCAACGGCATTGATGGCAGTTTATCCACCGCGATCGGCCTAGCCCACAGCAATCAAGCCACCGTGATGCTCACGGGCGATTTAGCGCTCCTCCACGACACCAACGGATTCTTGGTGCGTCGCCATTTCCAAGGCAGCTTGACCATCATTTTAATTAACAACAATGGGGGCGGTATTTTTGAAATGCTACCGGTTTCTCAGTTTGACCCGCCCTTTGAGGACTTTTTTGCAACCCCTCAATCCGTTGACTTTGCCAGTCTTTGTGCCAGTTATGGGATCAAGCACCAACGCATCCTCAATTGGGATCGATTGGTGATCGAGCTATCCAACCTACCCGATCGCGGAATTCAGGTTTTAGAAATACCGTGCGATCGAAAACACGATGCCCAGTGGCGCAAAGACTTGTTCAGCGCCATTCCCTAGGGACTGTCATCGGCAAGGAGCCTAGGGGCTGTCGTCTGCGCCATTACCGGAGAGATTGAATCTCCTAATCCTGATCCGAGCGATCGCTAATGGCTCAATTCACCATCTTCTAAATGGGCCACATGATCAGCAATGTCCATAATTCTTGGATCGTGGGTCACAATCACGATCGTGCTGCCATCTTCCTTCGCCAAGCTGCGGAGTAATTCCATCACCCCATGCCCACTGCGAGAGTCGAGGGCGGCGGTGGGTTCGTCGGCCAAAATCAGCGGTGGATGACCCGCCAAGGCCCGGGCGATCGCCACGCGCTGTTTCTCGCCACCGGACATCGATTTCGGCAGGTGGTTGGCCCGGTGGCCCAACCCCACGCGATCGAGCAACTTCAACGCCATTTGATGGGCTTGATGGCCCCGAATGTCCTTCAAATTCAGCGCCACTTCCACATTCTCCGCCGCCGACAATGCTGGAAATAAATTAAATCCTTGAAAGACGAACCCAATATTGTTGAGACGAAACTTGGCCAACTGCTTGGAGGACAGTTGCATAATCGGTTGTCCCAACAAATCAATATGCCCACTCGTCGGAGTTAAAATACCCGCCAAAATCGATAGCAGGGTTGTTTTTCCCGATCCCGATGGCCCCATCAGCAATTGAATATCGCCCTGCTTCACCTGCAAGCTCACGTCTTTTAGGACGTTGATCGTTTCATTTCCGCCGCTGTAGCGCATATCCACATGACGCGCATCGATCGCCCAACGGAAATCTTTCGCAAGACTCTGACCCCGATCGCAACCGACCAACGGTTCTGATGGAGCCAGGGTTGAAACAGTGGTGAAATTAGTAGATACAGTCATGGGTGATAACGACGGCTGGCGATGTAGAAAATTGAGATGGGCAATGATGTAATCAATTCCAGGCAATGATGAGCGGCAACAGGATTCAGTGTAGAAGTCAGCAGGCGATCGGTTTGTGATCAATGGATCGATTTAAACCAATCATCGATAACGACTAGTTTGATTCATATAGCAGTCCTAAGCTATTCGTAATCAACAAGTCTTGTATAATAAGGGGTTTAAGCCCCTTGTCTGCTCATAAATCAGCTAGGACGGCTATAGCCTGATTCATGATTAGATCCACGAATTGATCCATATATTAATCCATGATTTGGTTCATAATCTGATCGATGAAACAACTGATTAAAGACCCAGCAAAAGCATTCGTCTGATGGAGCAATTGATGAAGCAGTTGGTCAAACCATAGATTGGCGAAAACTGGGTTAGGAAAAACTGGGTTGGGGAAAGCATTGATTGATCAACCACCTCAATTATCTAAATTTATTGATCTAAGTGGTTGAGCTTATCCAATGAAGTCCTTAGATGGGATCCTTGATGATTTTCCGGTTGCAGATGGGTTGCAGGAATTAACCTAAATGACGACTCCATCTTATTTTTAACAATCTTCCTATAAAAATGGTGCATTATTGAGCCAAAAATCGATGTTTTTCTTAGGGAAATTTTTCAAAAATTGAATGATGGCTGAGTTGGCACATTCATCGATGCATAGAACCGTCAAAAAGGTGGAGTGTTTTGAGCAAAATGCTTGAGAAAATCAATTTTTAAGCCATCACGCTTTAAACACCACGGCAGGGTCAATTCGATTGACTTTTTGGATGGCAAATAGGGCGGAGCTGACACACATCGCCACCGTCACCCCGAAGGTTAGGAACGCACTGAGGGGGGTAATGGAAATGACGACTCCTGCGGTGGTGGCAAATTGGGCAATTCCTAGACAAAGGCCCATACCGGGCAGATATCCCAGGACGGCCATCCAGAGCGATTGCTCGACGATGATGCCGCGCAAGACCCAACTGGACGCGCCCATGGCTTTGAGGGTGGCAAATTCTCGAATGCGCTCGCTGGCGGAGGCGTAGAGGATTTGACCCACGATCGCGATGCCGACGATCGCCCCGACGATCGCCCCCAGGGTCAGGATGAACCCCACGCCCGTGCGATCGCGCCAGTAGGTTTGCGACAGCTTGGACAACTCAGCGCGGGTAAAGGCGCGGCTTTCGGGGATGGTCGCTTCGATTTGGCGTTGCAGCTCGCGAATTGAGGTGCCGGGCTTGGCTCGCACCAGAATGAAGTTCACGGGGTCGGACGCTTGGAGCGATCGGGGCGGCGCGGGTTGAGTGTGGTTCTGGGGCCGCGGGCTGACGCGATTCACGCAGTCCAGCCCCCCATCGGGCTGCACATTGCAGGTGAGCCGAGATTCGCGGCCGGCGCTGATCAATCCATTAGCCGATACCGCTGACATGAAGAGGAAAGGGCCGAACACGATCGACTGCAACCCCGTGCCCACCGCTGCGATCTGAACGGCGGTTGATCCCACCGAGCCGCGATCGCCCACCCCGGACAACCCGAGTTTTTTGAGATTCGTCACGTCGGTAATGGCTTGGTAGGGTTGCTGCACTTGGGCGGCGTTGCCCTGCGTAATCGTCCAAGGACGAAAAAGTTGTCCATTGGGGAGATAGCCCAGGGTGATAACTGACTCAATGCGATTTTGCGGCGTGCGCCACAGCACTTTGCCAAAAACCAACGGCTCTGCTCGATCGACCCCCTTCATTCGCTGAATCTGACCCAATTGGTTAAAGGTCAGCGGCAGGGTCAATTCGAGATGCACCAAATCTTTGGATGCAACCCACAGGTCAGCCTTGGACTGATCGACCAACAAGGAAGCCGATTGGGTAAATCCCCGAAAAACGCCAGTTTGAATCGTCACCAAACTGACAGCAAACAAAATCCCCGCTTGGGCTACTAGGAGTCGAGGGATGTCTTCAAAAAGATTTTTGCGGGCGATCGACGGCATAGATCCTATCCGGTAGGCAACAGAACTAACCGTTGCCTGCGCTGTGTCCCAATGCTTGCGCAGAAGGGGACAGAACTGGGGAATTAGCAACAACAGCGCCTTGACGGTTGCCAAGTTTAGGGCGTGTCATCAAATCCGATTGATCGGGGTTGAAAGGGTTGATTTTCCTAGCCTAACGACCCAAAACAAGAGGCTTAAGCCCCTTGCTCCTCACGATTAAGCAACGCAAGAATCAGGGTTTCAGGGATCGGATGACAGCCCCTAAGGCTGCATAAGGTTTAAGAATCTTAACGCGATCGGTTAAGGTTCGGCTAAGGTTCGGTGCAATGCTCTGACGATTTTGAGCAACTGGCTGCTCCTCCAGACTGCCCAGGAGGCCTCGGGACTCGTTGAAAAAAAGGTTGATGCGCCCCGACAATTGGAGCGGATAAGCTAGAAACGGTCGAAGCACCCGCGATCGCACCGCCCCCGTGCGGTGTCTATATCAACCTATCGATCGCCCATCAGTCTTGATGGTGGGGCCTGTGCCACCGATTAATCTGGTTCTGGGCGCGGGGGATCAGTTCAATCGTCAACCCAATCACGACCCCAATCACGACCCCAATCATCAGCCCAATCACCAACTCAATCACCAACTCAATGATCATTCATCCAGTCATTGTTATGGGCGAGTTACTAGCAAGTGGCTGGTGAGTTTTTGGTAAATTTAATTCAATCGGTTTTATCGAGACATTCAAATTACTTTGCGTTACAAGGAGGTCTGATTAGAGACAAGGTTTTGGCCGGGGCTTCGCTTGGTCTTCGCTGAATTTTGGTTGGCTCAATTGAATTTAAAATGACTGGGTTTGATTGAATTTAACTGGCATCAATCACACTCTCCGATCTCCAGGTTCTTTTGCCCCTTTGCCCCGGATCGGCACATTTAGGGGTATTGCTTTAAAACTGATGTTTTTGGGTTTTTAGGATCAATGCGTCCCAAACTAACAGACTTAAATGACTGGTATCGGGCTGAATTGCTAATGCAGCCAGCCTTGTTACGGGCGATCGATAACATCCGCAAGCAGCTTGAAACGTCGGGATGGAAAGGCACTTATGAGGAGTTTCCGATGTTTCCGTTTGGCACATCGGAGGAAATCCAAACCCGTGTAACCCTGCTGCAACAGGAATTGGCCACGGCCGAGGGCGATCGGGCGGCGGAAATCACGGCGGCGTTGGATGATTTGCCCCAGCCGTTTCCCGGCTATTGGTTCACGTTGGAGCGCGACGGGCGATCGACCCGCGTTGATGTGTGGGAACTGTGCTACGGCATTTGTTTCCGCGATTATCAAGCCCTCAGCACCTTGAGCAGTGGCGATGAGGTTGAGGTGACGATCGACCTGGACTTGATTGGCGACGATGGTGATGTGGACTGGCATCGCCTCGATGAAAAGGCGCAGCAGGTGGTTGCCCAGGTGTTTGATCGGCTGGCAGACCCGGCCTAGACCGGCCGATCGCTGGTGCTCAACCAATTGCCTTGAGCGAGGCGGCCACCAAGTTGATGGCCCGTGTTAGCCTAGTTTCGTCACGGATTGTAAAGAAAAGTAACAACCCGATCGTGCAAGACTGGCAAAGTAAGCTTCAAGGCAAGGTTGTCGTCATCGTCGGCGGCACGGGTGGTATTGGTTCGACGCTGGCGCGCAAACTTGCGCCAACGGGGGCCCAGTTGGTGTTGGCGGCGCGGCGCGGCGATCAGCTATCGATTCTGGAGGCGGAGCTACGGGCGATCGGGGCTTCGGTGTTGGCTGTGCCGACGGATATTACCGATGCGGCCCAGGTGGCGAGTTTGATGGATCGGGCGATCGCCCAATTCGGCCAAGTCGATGTGTTGGTCAATGCGGCGGGCGCAGGCATTCTAAAACAGTTTAATAAACTGACCGAAGCCGATCTGGATCAGATGTTGGCGGTCAACCTCAAGGGGAGTTTTCATACCTGTCAAGCGGCGATCGAGGTGATGAAAGATCGCAAAGTTGGGCATATTTGTAATGTAATCGGCATTTTGGGCAAGCATTCCATGGCGATGGGAGCTGCCTATTGCGCGTCTAAGTTTGCCTTGTCGGGCTTGAGTAAATGCATGGCCGATGAGGCCAGACGCTATGGGATCAAGGTGACGCTGTTTTATTTTGGGGGCATTGATTCGCCTTTTTGGGACAACGTGAGCCTGAAGGTCGATCGAAGCAAAATGCTGTCAACGACCACGGCGGCTGAGAGTATTTTGTTTGCGCTGAGTGCCGAACCCCAAGCGATTCCGATGGAAATCAATATCCAACCCGAAAGCCATCTTTTCTTCTAAGTCATTCAGTTGCTCAATCGCTCAATTGCTGAGCTAACAGTTAAAAACTCCGAAAAACTAAAAACCCCGAAAAACGATGCGCTTAATTACGGATTTTGATGGGCCGATCATGAGCGTTTGCGAACGGTACTACGCCGTTTATCAGTACTGCTTGGCGGAAACCCGTCGATCGAACCAGGAAATTCAGCCCCTCTCGAAAGCCGAATTTTGGAACCTGAAGCGGGCCCAAGTGAAGGAGGTTGAAATCGGTGAGCGATCGGGGCTGGACGCGGCCCAGGCCGAGGCCTTTGCCCAACGTCGGCGGGACACGGTGCACCGGATGGAATACATGTCCCTAGACCAGCCGGTGCCGGGGGCGATCGAAGCCTTGGAGCGGGCCCAGTCCCTTGGGTGGGAGTTGGTGGTGATGACGATGCGGCGCGTGCGGGAGTTGGACGAAGCCCTGGAGCGCTGCGATTTGGCGCGTTTTTTCAGTGCCGATCGCCGCTACTGCCTAGCCAACGACTACGTGAAAACGCGCGACGTGGATGACAAGCCCCGACTGATGGCGCGGGCGATCGCCGAGCTGCCCCCCAAGGCTGCCACTTGGATGGTCGGAGACACGGAGGCGGATATTGCGGCGGCGCGATCGGCCCAGATTCCGATCGTGGGCGTTTTGAGCGGCATTCGCGATCGCGATCGGCTCAACGGCTACGAACCCGACACGATCGCCCCCGACCTGAGCAGCGCGATCGACTGCATCCTGTCCAAAACCACCAAAGACGCTCGAACAACGGCCTCACCGCGCTAGAATCGCCGCCCCCAAAACACAAACAAACCCATAAAACCCATAACAAGTGGGCCAAGAGCGATTACCATTTGCCCTTGGCCCCTTGGTTCGTGGGTTTAATGCTGAGATGAATCGGGGGAAGCGACAAGACTAGCGCAGCAAGCAGCTCGACAGCCACAACACCACCAGCGTCACCATCGCCACAATCTGCTCCGTGCGCAGGGCGGCGATCGGGGGAATCAGGCTTGCCACCACCGAGCCTAAAATCAGTCCGCCAATTAGCCCCAACAGCGTCAGCAACACCGCACGCCCAAAGCGGCGCTCCTTGCGGTTCAGGAAAAACAAACTTGCACCCGCCCCGATCGCCAACACCAGTTGCAACAACGCGCCATCGCCACCGGGATTCAGCAAACCGAGGCCGAGCAACACCGCAAACGTGCCTCCCGACTGCAACCAGTCCGTGCGGGTGGGTTGGTCAATCGACCCCGCCAGCCAGTTCGGAAGTTGCGGGGGTTGGCTCGGTTGGGGAGTCGCGGGAGTCGGGCGATCGTCCTGCTCCGCAAACCGAATTCGATCGGGAACCTTGATCCGACCCTCTTGCCGCAGCCGCAGCCGATCCATCAGCACTGCGTCATAGGCCATCTCCACCGCCTCCATCCGTTGGCGGTCTGTTTCATGTTCTTGCAGAAGCCGATTGCGCGCCGATTGAATCTCATCAAAAGACGCATCCTCGGTCACGCCAAGCTGTTCGTAGGGATTAGGGGTGCTCATGCGTTGAGTGGGGCTAGTCTTTTGGCGGCGATCGAGTTAATCAAGCATCCTCACGCCATCTAACGGTTCAGTCACCCGGGGTTACTGCGCGATCGCAGCGCCAGGCGATTGATTAAATAGCGTCCAAATTATGATCTAAATCTAGTCTAAATTCTAATAGACCTGCACTCAGGGCCGCAGCATCGGAAACAAGTCCTCATCATTAACTCAGCTTTCTAGGAATTTCGCCATCGGGCCTCGTGCTCCTCGCCGACCCACACTCGCTGACCCCCAGGTGCAACTCGCGCCCCGGCTAGCCCACACGCCGATCCCCACCTCTGAACCACCCCCAGACCCGATCGAGGGCCATGACGATCGACGATCGGGGACGGGTAAGGGGCCGTTCGATCGTTGCCCATGCACACCACTCGATGGATCAAGAGGCATCATTCATAGGATCATCAAGAGAATCATCCAGATCGCCAGGATGATCCATGCGTCTTGAGGCATCTGACCTGTCCTAGCCACCATCGCTGCCCCATAGCCTCCGATTCACTCCCCTTGGGTAAAGGAAAACCCATCTGTGGCTCAAGCCTTGTGGTTGACTTCAACGGGTTTGATAGAATACCCGCAATGGGCTAGCCTAACGCTCAAAACTCATCCATATTCCGCCAATTTGCCAAACCGCCTGCCCCCATTTAGAACAAATCCGGTTATTGAGCGATTTACCCGGAAAGGGTCAGTGAGGCATAGTCACCACCATTTAAACCCTGAGGTTGGTCTTGAGATGGATCTTGAGAGTGGATGTCTACTTAGCCCCGGTATAACCTGGGTCAAGCCCATAGCTCAGCTCCTGGCCAGCGCGATCGGGATCGCATTCTTTTAACCAATGACCCCATGACATCTCGCCGAGAATTTTGGCCTCAAAGCGATGACTGAAACGCCTGCAAAACTGCTGGTTGTCGATGACGATCCAGCAATTCGAAATTTGATCCATCGCTTCCTAGGTAAGCAGCAATATCAAATGGAGTCGGCTCCCGATGGGAAGACGGCCCTCGCTGTTTTTGACAAATTTCAGCCCGATTTAGTCATTCTTGATGTCAACCTGCCGGATGCAACCGGGTATGAACTATGCCGTGAAATGCAGGCTAAAACGGGCGTTTATGTATTAATGCTGACCAGCCGATCGGACGAAGCCGACAAAGTGAAGGGCTTTTCGCAAGGGGCTGATGACTATCTGACGAAACCCTTTAGCCTGATCGAATTAGGGGTGCGAGTGAGTGCCATCCTCAAGCGAGGACGCGGTAATTCACCCCGCGATTTACCTCAGCCGTTGTTAGTATTTGGTGGATTAACCATCGATCCTGAACGCCACGAAGTGACCCTAGATAGTCAACTGATTACATTAACGGCCCTGGAATTTAACCTATTACATTTCCTGGCGAATCATCCAGGGCGCGTTTGGAATCGCCAGGAGCTGTTGCAGCGCGTTTGGGATTACGACTACGTGGGCGATCAACGGGTGGTTGATGTGCACATTGGTCAAATTCGCAAGAAGATGGAAGGGGTTGGTTCTCGATCGCAAATTATCCAAACCGTCCGGGGTGTTGGTTATCGGTTCAATCCGCCAACGACTGAGGGTTAGTTGGCTTGGATCTAGAATTTGCTGTCTTTTCGACTGAATTTCAAGAGACACTTGTTCTGATTGAAAGAGACGTTTGTTTCAAGGGACATTTAGCGCTCTACACAGCCTAGGGACGTTGTTAGATTTGACGGTTAATGGGTGTTGATTGTTCCCTAGGGGCGTGGCTCGGGCGGTGTTTCCAGGGTGGTGGGCTGGTGAAGGTCTGCCGGTGGTCTGCTCTTGCGATCGGGCACGGTGGGTAAGTTCAGGGACCAATGATATTCGATCGCAATTTGCTTGCGATCGCAGGTGGACTCTAGTTGTTTTTGAATGGCCAATGCCCGACGTAACGTAGCCACAAGTTCTTGGAGTTGTCGATATTCTTCAGTACCATTCTTCAGATCCCGACTCGTTTCGCGCTCCAAAAGTTGCAGCAGTAACTCATAGTGAATGTGAGAGGGAAGCGGGATGGGACTCATGGTTAAGGGGGACTGAGTAAAGGAGAGTTAGGTGTTTTATAAGTCGGTCTATAGAGGTTGGGCTAATCCATCTAAAAATACGACAAATATGACAAATACAACCAATGCGACCAAAAGAAAAGTTGATGAAATGATTTAGATTCAATGATTGAAATACCCTTTAATCATTTTAGTCATCCCATGGACTGAGGGTTGCGTGATGAATCGTTTACCGAATCTAGCGCATAAGATTCCAGAGGTGTTGCGTAATTTAATAGTTTAGGTAATTCATGACACTTGGCTAATTGATAGAGGAAGGATGGTTTAACGTTTAACGTTTGACTTCTGACTTTTGACTATGGGGTGCATTTCGATCGGGATATTTCTCGGAGTGCTCGATCGCAGTCAGGATAAGGCCACTAGACACTAAACCTGTAGTGATGGGAAGGGGCTGATGCAGGACTTACTGGAACAATTGCTGTCGGGAATTGCGACGCTGGGCCCCTGGGGTGCGATCGTCTTCGTGTTGCTTTATCTAGTTGCCACCGTGGCCCTGGTGCCGGGTTCACTGCTGACCCTAGGGGCGGGGGTTTTATTCGGGTTGCTGTGGGGATCGCTGGTGGTGTTTGTGGGGGCCACCTTGGGATCGCTGGCGGCGTTTTTGGTGGGGCGCTATGGGGTGCGCGATCGGGTCTATCAACGGTGGATTGCTGGGAATGAGCGATTTCAAGCGATCGATCGGGCGATCGCCCAGCAAGGGTTCAAGATCGTTCTGTTAATGCGCCTATCGCCTCTTTTTCCATTTAATGCGCTCAACTATATGTTGGGGCTAACGCAGGTTTCGGTTTGGGATTACCTAGGGGCCTCGATCGGGATGCTGCCGGGAACAATCGCCTACGTTTATATCGGAGCCTCGTTTCGCGATTTAGCAACGCTCTTTGCAGGCCATGCCGAACGATCGAAGACCCCGATCGAGTGGTTTCTACTGGCGATCGGCCTGGGCACCACGGTGGCCGTGACGGGGATGATTACGAAGGTCGCCCGATCGGCCCTCGATCGCGCAACCGATCAGTCATCGTGAATCCCGTAGCGCTCAGCGCCCCAGGGACGATCGATCCCATGGATTGCGTATCCCTCACCAATCCGCCCCAAACTTCGATTTAAAACGCGAAAAATCCGAACGAACCAGGCCTTAAGCTTCAGCAAAAGCGATAGTCTGGAAAGGTATAAGCCTCGGTCGCCAACCGGCAATCGGATTTTGGTTCGTTCGCCGACTGATCGTGGGCAGCATGTTGGATAAAGATCAAAAATTAGCCGCTAGCAGCCCGTGACTTGAAGTGGCGCAACCTTTACGATCAAGGGCTGGCGACTACGTATCCTAGCGGTTGAATAGCATTGATCGGATCGCACAGGTCGCACGGTTCATAACTTATGTCGGTTTCGCCCGATCCGTTTCCTGCCTCCAAAGCTCCCCTGCAATTACTGTTTTTTGTCGATCATCGATCCAGCTCATGGGAGCAGGCTAGTCTGATTCAGGAACGACTGCAAGGCATTGAGAGCAGACATCCATTCTCCTTTGACATTGTGGATGTGGCTGAGCAGCCCTACGTTGCCGAGCATTTTCGATTGATTGCAACGCCAGCACTGGTCAAAGTGCACCCCCAACCACGCCAAACCCTGACGGGCATGGACTTGGCCCAGCAACTCGACACCTGGTGGGAACGCTGGCAGGATGCCATTCAAACCCTGCCAGAAACGACGGAACTGACGACACAACCGGTGCTGACGCTGGAGGAAATGCAATCGTCCTTGTCCACGTCCACGGAGTTGCTGCGCTTGTCGGACGAGGTGTTTCGGTTGGGTCGCGAGAAACAGGAGCTGCGGGAGCTATTGCGATTTAAGGATCGGGCGATCGAAATTTTGGCCCACGACCTCCGCAATCCCCTGGCGGCGGCTTCCATGGCGATCGAAACCCTGGAGGCAAGCTACCGACCCAACACGATCCAGTCAGCCCAAATGACGGAAAGCTTGCGCGATCGGCTGATGGTGCAGGCCCGCGCCCAAATCCGATCGATCAATCGCCTAATTGCCAACTTGCTAGAAGTGTCCCAGGGCGATGGATCCGAGGCAGAGATCCAACCCCAGCCCGTGGATCTCAAGGATCTCTGTTCGGCGGTTCTCGAAACATTCAGCGAGCGAATGATTCTCAAACAGCAGCAGCTAGAAACCGATATTCCGCAAGATTTACCGATCGTCTATGCCGATCAAAACCTGATTCAGCAAGTGATCTCGAATTTGCTAGATAACGCCATCAAGTACACACCCGATGGCGGCTCGATCCACGTGGCAGCCCTCCACCGCACCACCCAAAGTGTGCAGGTCAGCATTTGCGACAGCGGCCCCGGCATTCCCGACAGCCAGCGCAACTCCATTTTTAAAGAACGGTTTCGGCTCCAGCGCGATCAAGCCTCCGAGGGCTACGGCATTGGGCTAGCCGCCTGCCAGCAAACCATTCGCGCGCACTACGGTCAAATTTGGGTGGACGATCGCTCGGGCGGCGGCAGTTGTTTCCACTTCACCCTGCCGGTCTACGGGCGATCGTTTATTTAACCTGTCTATTTTTAATCCGCCTAATCCGCCTAATCCGTCTAATTCGTCCAAATGCCTGCGGATTAGCGGATGAAACGACGTTGGCCAATCCCCCCGGCGCGATCGGCCAGGAGGGGGTGAATTGTCATGGGGATTGTGACAGTTTAGCCGTCAGACTTTGGGTTTTGTCTACTTTTAATGGTCGGGACTAATTGCAAAAAATTCCTAATTCTTAATCAATTTAGGATCCGGAAAGCCCCTGCCTATCGATATTTAGATGATTAGCAATTCCACAAGCATCTTCAACAAACCTAGAGCTTTAAAATTGCAAATTCGCAATAAACTGCAATAATTAAACCGACTAATTTTATCGAATTGTGTCAGATCCTCGACTTGCGTATCAGCCCCAATCGGCAATCTGGTAAAAGTGCCTAGAGAGCAAGCTTTTCGAGTTTCCATCCTCCATTCCCAACCAGCCGCAGGAGAGAGTACCGGATGTTCACCTACGTCAAGCCCGCCGTGCGCCACGTCCAACCCGAAGAACTTCGGGGGCGGTCTTTAGTCAAGGTGGTCTACGTCGTTCTGGAAGCACAGTACCAGAGCGCCTTGACGGCAGCGGTCAAATCGATCAACGCCAACAATCCGAACGTCGCCGTCGAAATCAGCGGCTATTTGATCGAAGAATTACGCAGCCCCGAAAATTACGAAGCCTTCTGCGATGACGTGGCCCGCGCCAATATCTTCATCGCCTCGCTGATCTTCATCGAAGACTTGGCTGAGAAGGTGGTCGCCGCCGTGCAGCCCCACCGCGATCGCCTCGATGCGGCCGTGGTCTTCCCCTCCATGCCGCCCGTGATGCGGCTGAACAAGCTGGGCACCTTCTCGATGGCGCAATTGGGTCAGTCCAAGAGCGTGATCGGCGAATTCATGAAGAAGCGCAAACAGCAAAACGGCAGCGGCTTTGAAGACGCGATGCTGAAGCTGTTGCGGACGCTGCCCAACGTGCTGAAATTCCTGCCCGTGGAAAAGGCGCAGGATGCCCGCAGCTTCATGCTCAGCTTCCAATATTGGCTGGGTGGCTCGCCGGAAAACCTGGAAAACTTCCTGCTGATGCTGGCCGATAAGTACGTCTTCAAGACGGACAAGTCGGGCCGCGACCAATCGATCGAAAAAATCGATTTGGACTATGCCGAACCCGTTACCTATCCCGATATGGGGATTTGGCACCCGCTTGCGCCGAAGATGTTCGAGGATACGAACGAGTATTTGGCCTGGTATCGCGGTTCGGAGTTGGTGCCGGACGCGGTGCGCGATCCCGATGCGCCCTGCGTGGGCTTGGTGTTGCAGCGGACGCACTTGGTGACGGGCGATGATGCGCACTACGTGGGCATGGTGCAAGAGTTTGAGGCCCAGGGCGCAAAGGTGATCCCGGTGTTTGCGGGGGGCTTGGACTTCTCGAAGCCGGTGGATGAGTATTTCTATTTGCCGAGCAAGAACGGTAACGAGCCGACGACGATCGTCGATGCGGTGGTGTCGCTGACCGGGTTTGCCCTGGTGGGTGGCCCGGCGCGGCAGGATCACCCGAAGGCGATCGAATCCCTGAAGCGGCTGAACCGTCCCTACATGGTGGCGCTGCCCCTGGTGTTCCAAACCACCGAGGAGTGGGAAGAAAGCGAGCTGGGCTTGCACCCGATCCAGGTGGCGCTGCAAATTGCGATTCCTGAGTTGGATGGGGCGATCGAGCCGATCATCGTCTCCGGTCGCGACGGCAACACCGGTAAGGCGATCGCCCTGCAAGACCGGATCCAAGCGATCGCCGAGCGCGCCCTCAAGTGGGCCAACCTGCGCCGCAAGCCGAAACTGCACAAGAAAGTGGCGATCACCGTCTTCAGCTTCCCGCCGGACAAGGGCAACGTCGGTACGGCGGCCTATCTGGACGTGTTCGGCTCGATCCACGAGGTGCTGCAAGGGCTGAAGCGCGAAGGCTACGACCTGCGCGACGTGCCCGACTCGCCGAAGGAACTGATGGAAGCGGTGCTAAAGGACGCTCAGGCCCAATACGCCAGCCCCGAGCTGAACGTGGCCTATCGCATGAGCGTGCCGGAATACGAAAAGCTCACGCCCTACTCCAAGAAGCTGGAAGAAAACTGGGGCAAGCCGCCGGGCAACCTGAACAGCGATGGTCAAAACCTGCTGATCTTCGGGAAGCATTTTGGCAACGTGTTTATCGGTGTGCAGCCCACCTTCGGCTACGAGGGCGACCCGATGTTGCTGCTGTTCTCGCGATCGGCTAGCCCCCACCACGGGTTCGCTGCCTACTACACCTACCTGGAAAAGGTCTGGGGTGCGGATGCGGTGTTGCACTTCGGGACGCACGGTTCCCTGGAATTCATGCCCGGTAAGCAAATCGGCATGTCCAACGACTGCTATCCCGACAGCCTGATCGGTTCGATTCCCAACCTCTACTACTACGCCGCCAACAACCCCAGCGAAGCGACGATCGCCAAGCGCCGGGGCTACGCAGAAACCATTTCCTATCTGACTCCGCCCGCCGAAAACGCCGGTCTCTATAAGGGCTTGAAGGAACTGAGCGATCTGATCGGCTCCTACCAAACCCTGAAGGATACGGGTCGCGGCCCCTCGATCGTTGATGCGATTATCGAGCAAGCCCGCGCCGTCAACCTCGACAAAGACGTGAACTTGCCGGAAACGACCGCCAAGGACTTGACCGACAGCGAACGCGATACGGTGGTCGGCTCCGTCTATCGGAAGCTGATGGAAATTGAGTCGCGCCTGTTGCCCTGCGGTCTGCACGTGATTGGCAAACCGCCAACGGCCGAAGAAGCCGTCGCCACCCTGGTGAACATTGCCGCGCTCGATCGCCCCGAAGACGGCATCCTGGCCCTGCCCCGGATCATCGCCAACAGCATCAACCGCGACATCGAGGAAATCTACCGCAACAGCGACAAAGGCGTGCTCGCCGATGTGGAACTGCTGCAACAGATCACCCTCTCCACCCGCACCGCCGTGAAAGCGATGGTCGATGCCCAAATCGATACGGACGGTCGCCTCTCGAAACTAGCCAAGTTCAACTTCTTTGGCTTTGGCACCCAGAAGCAGCCGTGGATCGATGCCCTGAGTGAAGCCGGATTCACCAACGTCGATCGCGAGGCCCTCAAGCCCCTGTTCGAGTACCTGGAATTCTGCCTCCAGCAAATTGTGGCCGACAACGAAATGGCCTCCCTGCTGCGGGCCCTCGAAGGCGAATACATCCTGCCCGGCCCCGGTGGCGACCCGGTGCGGAACCCGGATGTGCTGCCCACCGGCAAGAACATGCACGCCCTCGATCCCCAGTCGATTCCGACCACGGCGGCGGTGCAGTCAGCCAAGGTGGTGGTCGATCGGCTGCTCGATCGGCAACGGGCCGAAAACGACGGCGCATACCCCGAGACGATCGCCTGCGTGCTTTGGGGAACCGACAACATCAAGACCTACGGCGAATCCCTGGCGCAGATCCTGTGGCTGGTGGGTGTGAAACCCGTGCCCGATGCCCTGGGTCGCGTCAACAAGCTGGAACTCGTTTCCCTAGAAGAGTTGGGTCGCCCTCGGATCGACACGGTGATCACCTGCTCCGGCGTGTTCCGTGACTTGTTTGTGAACCAAATGGCCCTGCTCGATCGCGCCGTCAAAATGGCCGCCGAAGCCGAAGAGCCTTTGGAAATGAACTTCGTCCGCAAGCACGCCCTGTCCCAAGCCGAAGAGTTGGGCATCAACCTGCGCCAAGCCGCCACCCGCGTGTTCACCAACTCCTCCGGCTCCTACTCCACCAATGTGGGTCTAGCGGTCGAAAACGGCACTTGGGAACAGGAAAAAGACCTGCAAGACATGTACCTGTCGCGCAAGTCCTTCGCCTTCTCTGCCGACAACCCCGGCGAAATGGAGCAGTCGCGTGACGTGTTGGAGCGCGCCCTCAAAACCGTGGATGTGACCTTCCAAAACCTGGATTCGTCGGAAATCTCCATGACCGACGTGTCGCACTACTACGACTCCGACCCGACCAAGGTGGTGGCCAGCCTCCGCGCCGATGGCAAAAAGCCCGCCGCCTACATGGCCGACACCAGCACCGCCAACGCCCAAGTGCGTACCCTGTCGGAAACCGTCCGCCTGGATGCCCGCACCAAGATGTTGAACCCCAAGTGGTACGAAGGGATGCTGTCCCACGGCTACGAAGGGGTGCGCGAGCTGGCCAAGCGCCTGAACAACACCCTGGGCTGGAGCGCCACGGCGGATGCGGTGGACAACTGGGTCTATGAAGACACAAACGACACCTTCATCGCTGACCCCGAAATGTGCAAGCGGCTGATGGATCTCAACCCCCACTCCTTCCGCCGGATGCTGGGCACGTTGCTAGAAGCCAATGGCCGCGGCTACTGGGATACGAGCGACGAAAACCTCGATCGCCTGCGTGACCTCTACCAAGAAGTGGAAGACCGCATCGAAGGCATCGAATAACATCTTCGGTTCGTACACCCGGTGCTGATTGCTAGCATGGAGATAGGCTTTTCTGTCTCCATGCTTTCTATGTTTAACCCGAACTGACGTTAAATTAAGGCAGCCGCGCTACTACGAAAGAATGAGGCGTTCAATTGTTTTGTCGGTCAGGTAGCCAGAACAAAAACAGAAAAAATAGGTCACAAAAAAACAAATAAAATTTATTCATCGATAAAAATAAAACCAATAAAATCAATAAAACCAATTAAAACCAATCAAAACTAAGAAGCGATCGGCCCCATTGAGTCGATCGCTTCTAATGAATACACTGCAAGTCATCAACGGTGGCAATAAGCCATTGTGCAAATGTTCAAACCATCGGTGAGGATTACCCCTCACGCACGACTCTCAATTCAACGGAGTCTATAACCCTAAATCCCAATTATCCTGTCAGTTAGTGCGACCTTGAGCAGTCATTGAACCCCGATCGGGGCTTCCAAAAACCGGCTCAAATTGATCGCTCAAGCACAATAGTCATTCATGCTGTGAGTGGCCATCAACCATGATCGTTAATTGTTAATCACGCAAGGATTAATCCCGATCGCAGCCGAGGTCACACCACCCATAAACCAACTACTGAACCACAATCTTGCCAGCCATACCTGCGCCACGGTGGGGAGCGCAGTAGTAGCTGTAGGTGCCAGCGGGCAGGTCGCTCGGCAGGGCGAATTCTGCTTCACCTTTGCCCAACAGTTGGCCCAGTTGCTTCACTTTGCCCGCATCGAATTTCGACGCATCTTCAAACACAACGTTGTGGGGCAAACCAGCGGGGTTCGACCAAACGATCGTGTCGCCAGCCTTGGCGGTCACGGTGTCCGGCGAGAACTTCAGCAGGTTGGTCATTTCCACGGTGTGGCTAGCGGCCAGGGCGCTGGGAGCACCGGCAAACAGTGCGCCCGCAACCAAGACGATAGCGGCGACCAAGAGGCTCGCACGACGCGCGATCGATTTCATCCAAGCTTTCATTGATCAAAAACTCATGAAAGGGGTTTAACAGGTTGAATTTTATCGCTCTACCGTAGCAATGTTGACAATCCCGGCTTTAAAGAGACCCAGTTTTCATCCGCCCGCCGATGGCAGACCCGATCGAGGGAAGGGGCAAAAAATCGTGCTAGACGGCTGAATCAGGGCTGAAGCATCGCTGAAACCCACCGATCGGGCTTGGGGCCGTTGGCCCTAACTCCGGCCCTAAGCGGCGGACTGGTCGCAGCCGATCGCCTGGGCGATCGAGTCGAACCCGCGATCGTGCAGTTTGGCCAGCAACCCCTCCGCCAAGCGACGGGATAGCCCCGGCCCCTCGTACACAAAACCGGTATAGACCTGGATCAGGCTGGCTCCGGCGGCGATTTTTTCCCAGGCATCCTCGGCGCTGAAGATGCCACCCACGCCGACGATCGGCAGTTGTCCCTGGGTTTGGCGATAGATGTAGCGGATCACCTCGGTCGATTGATCGCGCAGGGGTTTGCCGCTAATGCCGCCCGCCTCGGTGTCGATCGGGTTGCCCGTGGCCGCCAGGGTGCGGGTTTGCAGGTTGTCGCGGCGGATCGTCGTGTTGGTGGCGATCAACCCCGCCAGTTGGTAGCGCTGGGCTAGGCCGATCACATCGTCGATCGCGCTCCAGGCCAAATCCGGCGCAATCTTCACCAGTAGGGGTTTAGCCCCTTGGTTATCCTGCTGGAGCCGATCGAGGATTTCGCCCAACCGATCGGCATCCTGGAGCGATCGCAGGCCCGGCGTGTTCGGCGACGACACATTCACCACAAAATAGTCACCCCAATCCTTCAGCAGCCGAAAACTTCCTAAATAGTCCGCCGCCGCCTCGTCCAGTTCCGCCACCTTCGACTTGCCCAGGTTCACCCCGATCGGCACGCCAAAATTTTCCCACTCCGACTGGCGGGCCTGTTGCAGGCGATCGGCCAGGGCCGCCGCCCCCCGGTTGTTAAACCCCATCCGGTTCAACACCGCCTCATCGCGCAGCAGGCGAAACAAGCGCGGCTGGGGGTTGCCCGGTTGGGCCTGGAGCGTCACCGTCCCCAACTCCGCAAACCCAAAGCCCAACTGCTCCCAAGCCCCCGCCGCCAAACCGTCCTTGTCAAACCCCGCCGCCAGACCGATCGGGTTGGCAAAGGGGAGGCCCCACAGGGCTTGGCCCAGGCGCGGATCCGAAGCCGTAAACCAGTGGTGCACATTGGCCAAGACCGATCGCCCCGCCGCCGATCGGCGCAACCGGGCCAACCCCGCCAAGGCCTGGATCGCTTGGGTGTGGGCCACCTCCGGCCCAGGGGCGATCGCTGAAAACAACAACGGCCGAACGACTCGATACCAATCCATAAACAGCCCGCTCCACCCTCAATCTGCCAATCGCCAGCCCACAGCAAAGCAGATTGCCCACCGATCGTGCAACCCAGTTGAAGTTGCACAATCCAGTGGAAAAAGCTGCGGCTAAGGAGCCAGCGATCGCGACGGCACAACCTGATTCACCGCACCGCTCAGATGGCGCAAGAAATCTTCTTTTCCTTCAAAATGATCGAGCCGAAAAATCGGTCGGCCGTCCTGAAATAAAATCACCGTTGGTAATGTTGTCAATCGGTAATGAGTTGCCAACTTCAGGTTGCTGTCTGCATTCACATTCACCAGCTTCACCGATTCACCCCAATCCGATCGCAGCTTATTCAGCAGCGGATCAATCAGCCGACACAATCCACACCACGGAGCCCAAAAATTCACTAACACTAAGCCAGGAGCTTCTAGGACTTCTTGAGCAAAGCTTGAATCGTTGATGGTGTCTAGCATCATAGATCGGTCAAAACACATTTAAAAAAATCGAACATTGAATCAATCAACATCACAAGAATTTGATTTAGAGATGATTATTTCTGCAAAAAAACTTGCAAAATCATCCAAATCATCCGATCAACGTTTCGTGATACCTACCAGTTTACGCTAGCGGTTAGCCGAATGAGTGACGGATGGGCCCACCAAAATCCAAAAACAAATGCCATCACACCCAAATAGGCCGGGCGCAGAAATTCCGATAGCTTCAAGGATTGTCGTCCGTCAAAAATGGCCTGAAATGGCATCACCGATGTGCGTGACTTCACCGCCAAGAATGCATCGCCATAGCGCTGATACATGCGGTGATCGCCGTGCCAGATTGCAAACAGATGATGGGCAATCAATCCGACACAGGTGACGACCATGAAACTCGTCCCCAGCCAGAGCGAATGGCCAACACACCAAATAATCTGCCCGATCGCCTGGGGATGTCGCGTGATCCGAATAATGCCCGTTTCATACAGATGAACCTGGGGCTTGGCCACCGCCGCCACTTCCAACAGGTTAAACGTGGCGGGGTAGAGGAACAGAAAGGAAATCGCCGACAAAATCCAAACCGTGGGCGGCACCCAGCTCGCGCCTTGCAGTTGCCACAGTTGCAACCCGTCGTAGCGATGGTTAAAGAAATAGGTAATCAACCCACCCGCCGAGGGCAGGCTGACCAGGGCAAACAACACCCGGTAGGCCCGTGCGCCGATCAGGGCTTCCCCCCGCACGCGCAGGGCGGCCAGGCCACTGTGCAAAATCGCGAACCCCAGGAGCAATCCCACCATGATCCAATGGCTGGGCGGAAACCAGTCGGGAGTCAGGGCGGCAGGCAGCAGACTGAGCCAATTGAGCAAGTTGAGCGAATTGAGCAAGGGCGGGATGGTGGCTAGGGGGGCGATCGAACCCATAGCATCCGGCAAACAAATCGGGGTCATGGCGAAACTGGCGACGAGGAACGGCGAGGTGGGGAGGATCCAAAGCTAGCGGCCCGCTTGACCTGCTCAAGCCGCTGAACCCGCTCAAACGGATCGAATCGATTGAGTCGATCAACCCGATTTAGATCGATCAACCCGCTCAAACGGATCAACAACCCGATGCAATCGATGCAACCCGATCGAACGGATCACGGCCCATGGCACCACTTGACGGCTGAGGGTTTTGGAAAATTAACAAGGAATTCACTTAGAAATTTACAGGGTTTGCGCCCTGGACGGGACGGAAACTCGCCATTGTCCAGCCATAGGCGCTTGCAATTATCCGATAAAATTTTTTAATCAAATGCAGAGGGGCTGCTTCAAAATAATGAAGCACGCGAGATTGGGCGGATTCTCTGGGATGAGATGCTAGAGGCAGGGCTGTTTGTCACTGTTCGATCGCATCGCTTCCCGATCGCGGACTGGCGGACTGATCGATCGGCCCCTCGATCAACCCCATCCCTAGCTCCACTCCACGCAATCGCCAGCGCTCATCCACCCTACTCGATGGCTTCCCACAGGCTGTAGTACTGTCTATGTCCGATTTGCCATTCACACTCGACCAACTTCGCATCCTCAAAGCGATCGCCGCTGAAGGCAGCTTTAAACGCGCCGCCGACAGTCTCTATGTGTCGCAGCCCGCCGTGAGTTTGCAAGTCCAAAACCTGGAACGCCAGCTCGATGTGCCGCTGTTCGATCGGGGCGGCCGCCGGGCCCAACTGACCGAAGCCGGGCACATGCTGCTCAACTACGGCGAAAAAATTTTGACCCTGTGCCAGGAAACCTGCCGCGCCATCAAGGATCTACAAAATTTGCAGGGGGGCACGCTGATCGTCGGCGCAAGCCAAACCACGGGCACGTATCTGCTCCCGCGCATGATTGGGATGTTTCACGACAAATATCCCGAAGTGGGGGTGCAACTGCATGTCCATTCCACCCGCCGCACGTCCTGGAGCGTGTCGAACGGTCAAATCGACTTGGCGATTATTGGGGGCGAGGTGCCGTCCGAGTTGCAGGAGTCGCTGGATGTGTTGGCCTATGCCCGCGATGAGTTGGCGCTGATTTTGCCGCCGCAGCATCCCTTGGCCCAGGCTGATCCGATCGATCGCGAGCATTTGTATGGCCTGTCGTTTATTGCTCTGGATTCGCAATCGACGATCCGCAAGGTAATCGACACGGTGTTGAGCCAATCGGGCATTGACACACGCCGCCTGAAGGTGGACATGGAGCTAAATTCGATCGAGGCAATTAAAAACGCGGTGCAAGCGGGCCTAGGCGCGGCCTTTGTGTCGGTGGCGGCGATCGAAAAGGAATTGCAACTGGGTCATCTGCACCGCAGCCAAATCGAAAATTTCCGAGTTGAGCGCATTTTGAAGGTGATTGCGAATCCCAACCGCTATCGATCGAAAGCCGCCGAAGCCTTTAGCCGTGATATTTTGCCCCATTTTGCGTCACCGGATCTCTATCCCCCGCCGCCCGTGGCCAAGAATGCCCCAGAGCCGGAAATGCTGATTAGTCTGGATTAATGTCGGCTTGGATCGCGTCAGTTTGGGTTGATCAGTTTGGGTTCAGCCAATTTTGCTGGCTGATGTGGCGCTGATGGGGGTTGGGGCGGCCGATCGAGCTGCCTAACTCGGTCTTGGTCGAATCGCCGGCCTAGACTGGAAGAGGCTTGGCGGGGCGATCGACGGGAACTACGCCCAGGGGTGAATCGCTCTGCCCAAATCACGTTTCGCAGCAACAGGCGGGCCACCGATGGAGGTTTACTGCACAAGACCGGGGTGCGATCGCCCTCGGAACCCCTTTGCCGATTTGGACAATCCCCAAACCCTGGTATCGGTGGGCCAAAAATTCTGCGCGCGTTGTGGAATGCCGCAGATTTTGGGTGGGCGATATTTGCCGATTCGGCTGTTGGGCCAAGGCGGGTTTGGGGCGGCCTATTTGGCGATCGATCGCTACACCCCTGGCTCGCGCAAATGTGTGGTGAAGCAGTTTTTGCCCCCAGCCGATTTTGAGGGCGATCGGTTGCAAATGGCCCAAGGCCTGTTTGCCAAAGAGGCGGCCGTGCTCGAAGAACTGGGCAGCCAACACCCCCAAATTCCCGATCTCTATGCCTTTTTTCCGCTGACGGTTCCGAGTCCGGCGGGCGATCGATCCCAAGACTATTTTTATATTGTTCAAGAATTTATTGACGGTCAAAACCTCGAACAGGAATTGGAGAAAAATGGGCCGTTTTCCGAAGCGGCCACGCGGGAAGTGTTGAAAGAAGTCCTGGGCGTGTTGCATTTTGTGCACGATCGGGGCGCAATTCACCGCGATGTCAAGCCTTCAAACCTGATGCGTCGCCGCGATGGCCGGCTCTTTTTGTTGGATTTTGGCTCCGTGCGGTTTGCCACAGGCGGTGCGGCGAGCAAGTCCACAAGCATCTATTCCGCCGGGTTTGCGCCGCCGGAGCAGGTGACAGGCGGCATGGTTTATCCGTCCACGGATTTGTATGCCCTGGGTGTGACCTGCTTGGTGCTGCTCACGGGGGAAGCGCCGGATGTGCTCTACGACTCCTATAAGGGCCAGTGGAATTGGCGATCGCGGGTGACGGTCAGCAACGAGCTGGCGGCGGTGCTCGATCGCATGGTGCAGCTCACGCCCGATCGTCGGTTTGGCTCCGCCGCCGAAGTGCTCGCCAGCCTGGATAACGTCACCATTTTGCCGCTGATTAATGCCCCCAACGGCGGCGCACGGTTCCAAATCCTGACCGCTCCCCCGCCCAGCACGGGGTCGAGCGTTCCCATTTACCCGGTGCCGATTCAGCCCACGCCACCGCCAACCCCATCCGGACTGCCCAGCCCGATCGCCCCCACCAGCACCAAAGGCGCGATCGCACCGTTCACCACCCTGGAATGGATCACCCACGCCCTGTTCACCGGGGTTGAGGGCACGTTGCTATGGCATTTTGGCCAGAGCCTGGGCCGGCTCTTTGGTCTGGAATCGGCCTGGCTGGGCCTGTGGCTAATCGTCATTTTGCTGGCCCTGCAACAATCACGCACGATCGATCGGTTCGACCTGGTGATTTTGCCGACGATTACGCTGGGGGTGCTGGCGATCGTGCCGATTTTGCGCGATGGAATGCCACTGCCCTATCTAATACTGCTGGCCGGGGCGATCGGCCTGGGTTGCGTCATCACCACATCCCTATTTCGGATCGTCTATCTGATTCTCAAATGGTTGTTTCGCTAATCGCGATCGGGAGGGAGCAAGCGGCCGATCATCAATCACCCGTTGACAATCCCCGATCGTTGAGACCCGGCCACGAGTCGCAATCACACCCCAGCCACACGATCCTGCACCACCGCAACCCAGGTCATACCAGCATGGGAGCAAGGCTTTCATGCTCGAAAGTACAGAAATGCCAAGATTTTTAATAAAAATTAAATAAAAATTAAATCAAAACTTAAACCAAAACTTAAACCCATTTCGATTTTCAATGGTTGTTTTTGACTCCGTTTCCCGATCGAGATTGCTAAACCAAATTATTCAACGTTTTAGCACCCCGTGGGCGTTCCCCTCGCGAGCACCATCTTGGAAACCCAACTAGGGCTAGGCGCAAAAAGTCAATACAAAAAATATTGAGAAATCCATCGAAATTCATCGAATCATCACAGAGCCGCCCCCATCACCTTCCACCTGCCTATGCTGAAGGTAAGCCAATCAAATCACCCTTCCTGATTGAGCCGGAGGTTTAGGTTATGCAACTCTGGACTTCGATTAAGTCTTCGATACAATACGTCGTAGAAGCGTTTGGCGAAATCTTTGCGCCCAACCATGACGACTATCCCCAAATTGGCGTTCAGCCCTTTGGCGACGATCCATACCAAGGCCCAACCCAGAATGACTAGCAATGTGGATATCCGCTAGCATCCAGATCCTTCGGTTCGTAAGTAATCAACCAAAGCGCTCATCAATGGGTCGTCAATTCTTGGCCAATGCTTCGCAAATTCATTGCGAACCTTTACGAATTCATGGATAGAGACTTTGAAGATCAACAAGGGGCTAATTAGCCCCTTGTTTGTTGATGGGATAGTGATGATTTGATCAAGTTATAATCACGACTTATGATCACGACTTGATGCGCACCCCCAGGCAATTCACAAGTCATTCAAGGTTTATTTAAGGCCGATTCAAGGCTCATTCAAGGGCGATCGATCAGGATGGCAGATCGTGGGCCAAGTCCCAGGTCGCTGCTCAGAGCCAGAGCCGATCGCAGATGAGGGCGATCGCACAGCTCGCCACGGGTACGGTGATGTTATCCACCCCCCATTTAGAAAAGGCTTCTAACCCCGCCGCCACCACCGCAATCAGCAGCGCGATCGCCGCCGCCGTCCAACTGCCGCCCTGGGTCGTAAACAAAATGGCGGCGGAGACCCCAAAGCTGACGATCGCCATTGTGCCGGTTCCTTCCCAGCTTTTGCTAATGCCCCCGAGTTTGTAGCGATGGTGCCCAAACCGCTGGCCCACCAACGCCGCCAGCCCATCGCCCCAAGCCATCACCAAAATTCCCAAGGCCGCGTATTGCGGACGATCGAGCGGCCAGCACAGGGCAATCACAATCCCAATACTCATGGCATAAAACAGGGTTCCCAGGCTCTTGCGCCCGACCCCGTTCACGCTCGGCAACAAGGGCACACGGTAGGAAATCACTGCGCCCAGGGCCGCCAGCACGGAGGCCGCCAGCCCCACCCAGGCGGGAATTTGCAGCCACCAGGCCCACAACAGAACGTGGCCAGTGCTGATGTGGACGACTTTGCGGCCAATTTCGGGGCCCGCAACCTGGTGGCGATAGAGCCATTCCGCGATCGCGATCGTGGCCGCCAGCCAGCCCCCAACCAGGGCGATCGATCCCAACAGATGAGGCGTAATGGTTAAATCGGCTTCAAACATGGATCGCTATTAATGAGTGAATAGAAAGCGACGAATTAGGTCTGACCAATTCGATATGATCACAAGCAATGGGACTAGAATAGGCGTGAAATTCGCTGAAAATTAGTTAAATTCGTTGGGGCTGATCGGGCTTGATACCTAGCATGAACGGGCGCTCTTTGGTTGAAACCTCTATAATTTCAATCGAACCCACTCCAACAATCAACTATCAGCTAATTGGATGACTATTCGCTAATTTGAATCTGGCTTGCGGGGGAATAGTGAGACGGCTGATGATCTAAATCTTTTTGAGTGTACTGGATTGACCGATGATTTCTAGATTGCGAGCATTCCCCGCTGGACTAGCGATCAGGCTGGTGCGGCTCTACCAAACGCTGCTATCACCCCTATTGGGGCCAAACTGTCGCTACTATCCCACTTGCTCTCACTACGCGATCGGGGCTATGCAGCAACTGGGACTGCTGCGGGGGGGATTGCTCGCCTTGGCCCGAATTTTGCGCTGTCACCCTTTTCATCCGGGCGGATACGATCCCGTGCCGTCTCAATGGTCACTCCAGGCGGCCCTGGGGCGATCGACCTTCAATTCCGATGGTCTAGCGGGGCGATCGCACCCTCTCTGGCCCAAGCCCCCGGCCCAGCCCCCAAACTCCACCGATTCAGAATGAGTCAGTTTCGGGTCTGTCCTGGGGAACGGTTGAATAAGATTAGTAGAGTTCAGAGTTAGGCTGTTAAGTTGGTCAGGGCGCAGGGAGTGTCGATCGCACAGTAACCAGGAGCAAGAGTCATGATGGAGCAGCATCACGAGGCACGACAGGCGGCCCAACAAGCGTTTTTGGAAGCCCTAGAACGCCTGCGTGAAAACCTAATTGATGGCGAGGGTGCTGCCCCATCGGAGCCGGAGCGGATGACCGCGATTGTCTCCCAGCCGATCGCTGCCCAGCCGATCGCCACCCGCCCCGATGCAGGAATTACGCTAGACGACCTGGAGGCGGCGATCGAAGACATCGATCGCTATATGCACATCTACGCCGATGATGACGACGACGACGCGGCCGAGGATGCAGCGCCAGCGGCCACGGGGAGCGAGCCTAGCCCAGCTCCCGGCAACGAGCCAGATCGGTGCGATCGGGTTGAACCAATTCCCCCGACAGCCCCATCAACGCCCCATCATTGATCTATCACCGAGATCTATCACCCGTGCTGAGGCGAACCGCGTCCTAGAAGGGGCGATCGGTCGGGCCTTGGGGTTTGTTGGCGGCGAATTTCGTAGAGGAGCAGGGCGGCCGTAACCGCCACATTCAGCGACTCCACGCCGGGAGCCAGGGGAATCCGCACGGCCGTATCGGCTTCGGCGGTCAAGGCCTCGGACAGGCCAGCGCCTTCGTTGCCCAGCAGCACCATCACGGGCGATCGCAAGTCGGCTTCCCAGTAGCTCAGTTCCGCCGTGGGCAAGGTGGCGACAATCTTCACCCCTTGGGCCTTCAGGTCACAAACGGTCGATCGCAAATCCCCCGCCACCTGCATGGGCATCCGAAACCACTGCCCGGCACTGGCCCGCAGCACCTTGGGATGATCCAGATCCACACAGTCGTCACTGAGCCAGAGCTGATCCGTACCGGCGGCCGCGGCGGCGCGAATGATTGTGCCTAAGTTGCCGGGATCCTGGAGACGCTCCAGCCCTAGGGCCACTTGCAGGGTGCGATGGGGGGCGATCGATCGCCGCTGGGCCACCGCCACTACCCCATCGGGATTCACCGTCGTGGCGATCGCCTGCAACACCGGCTCCGACACCAGTTCCACCGACGTGTGCTGCACCGCCCGATCGTAATCGTCGGGGTATTTCTCTTGCCAGTCGGATGTACAACAAACAAAATCGAGGGAATAATCCACCGCAAGTGCTTCTTGCAACAGATGAGTTCCCTCGATCAAGAATTGATTTTCCTCGCGTCGTCCCTTCGCTTGATGAAGCTTTTTGAGCTGCTTAACTAATGGGTTTTTGACGCTGGTGATCATGCTGGCATTTAAGATGCGGAACCCGGGACTTGAACCCGGAAGTTCTTGCGAACACAAGAACCTGAATCTTGCGCGTCTACCAATTCCGCCAGTTCCGCTTGCGCGAAATCAATTTTAGCACTTTCACCGGAGAGCGCAACCCCTTTTGGCAGTTTTTTTGAATTTTCCCAAAATCGGGCGATCGAGAAGCCTGGATCGCGGCTGCTCTTTTCACACCCATAGGCGATTGGCAGCGATCTCCGGGACTGGTCGCCGGCCGAGGTCAGGCCCCACGGCGCTGTGCTCCCGTTGCTGGGCCGATGGCACTAGAAAACGGGCCCCATCGATCGCCCCATTGGTCTTGAACGCGATCAATTGACCCCGATCGGTGGAATAGTGGCGGAATCCAGCAACTCTCCATCCAGTCTAAGTTTCGCAGTCTTCGGAACATTCCCGGGGAAATTGAGTTGTGTAGAATCTAAACGAAATTTGCATCCCTGCAACATTTCAGCTTGGTGCGCATTTTGGAGGACCACGGCCATAGTTTCCCCGTCTAGTACAACCCCCCTCGCTGCTTCCCGCGAAGCGGATGAATCCATCCTGGAAATCGTGGGCGGCCATCAATTGAGTGGTCACGTCCCAGTCAGCGGAGCCAAGAATTCAGCTTTGGTGTTGCTGGCGGCAACGGTTTTGTGCTCAGGAGAGTGCCGAATTCGGAATGTGCCTTTGCTGGTTGATGTGGCACGCATGGGCCAAGTTTTGGAGTCTCTGGGCCTCAAGACTCGCTGCCAGGGTGACACCTGGGAGATTGATGCTCGGCAGATCAATCGTGCGGAAGCGCCCTATGAGCTGGTCAGCCAGTTGCGGGCGAGCTTTTTTGCGATCGGGGCCCTGTTGGCACGGATGGGGGAAGCTCGGTTTCCACTGCCGGGGGGGTGTGCGATCGGGGCGCGGCCGGTCGAGCTGCATGTGCGCGGGCTGCAGGCCATGGGCGCTGATGTGCACATCGATGGGGGCATCGTATTTGCCAGCATTCGCGGCAAGTCCCGTCTGAAGGGGGCGCGGATTTATCTGGACTACCCCAGCGTGGGTGCGACGGAAACGCTGATGATGGCGGCGACCCTGGCGGACGGCGAAACGATCCTGGAAAACGCGGCCCGGGAACCGGAAATTATCGACCTGGCGAACTTCTGCAACGCCATGGGCGCGAAGATTACCGGTGCGGGAACCGATACGGTGGTGATTCAAGGCGTACCCAAACTCCACTCGACGGAGCATTCGGTGATTCCCGATCGCATTGAGGCGGGGACGTTCTTGGTGGCGGCGGCGGCCACGCAATCGGAACTCCTGGTGGGGCCGGTTTTTCCAGATCACATGAGCGCCACCTTGGCCAAGCTGGAGTCGATCGGGGTGTCCACCGCGATCGAGGGGTCAAATATCCGCGTCCTGCCCAGCCAGCAGCTCGTGGCAACGGACTTGGAAACCCTGCCGTTCCCCGGTTTTCCCACGGATATGCAGGCCCAATTTACGACCCTGCTCACCCTGTGCGAAGGCAGCAGCACCATTACCGAAACGGTGTTTGAAAATCGGCTGCGCCACGTGGCGGAGCTAAACCGCATGGGGGCGAATATTCGCGTGAAGGATCGGGTGGCGATCGTCAAGGGCGTGCCGTTCCTCTCGGGCGCACCGGTCACGGCTTCGGATCTACGGGCGGGGGCAGCGTTGGTGGTGGCGGGGTTGGCCGCACGGGGCACGACGACGATTCGGGGGTTGCACCATCTCGATCGAGGCTACGAAAACATTGAGGCTAAGCTGCGGGCGATCGGAGCCAACATCCACCGCCTGAGCGCTCCCACCGATGGCAACACGCTCACGGGAGTAAGCTAAACTCAATCTCATCCAACCGACTCAACCGAAGCGATGGTGGACTATGGCTGACGGTTCAGGACACGGGGATCCAAAACCACCCGTGACATTGCTGGGGTTGCGGGCTAATCAATTTCGCCACCCCCTGGACTTGGCGGCCACGCGATCGCTCGATCGCTGGCCCGGCCTGGATTTGTTGGTGCGCAATCTCGTGGGGCCGATCGCCGAAGAGATGATGTATCTCGAAAACATCGCCGCCAGTGTGCTTGTGGGGCCCAACCAATTGCCCCATTTGTACGAGCTGCTACACGAGGCCTGCCGCATTTTGGATCTGGAGTTGCCGCAACTCTACGTGCGCCAACACCCCGTGCCCAATGCCTACACCTTCGCCATGCGCGGCAAGCGGCCGTTTGTGGTGATTCACTCGGCCCTGCTGGATCTGCTGACTCCGCAAGAAACCCAAGCGGTGATTGCCCACGAACTGGGCCACCTGAAGTGTGAACACAGCTTGTATTTGACCCTGGCCAATGTACTGGTGCTGGCGGCGGGGCAGGTTCCCGAGTGGGGGCGCTGGTTTGCCCAGGGATTGCAGGAACGGCTGCTGGAGTGGGCCCGCTGTGCGGAGTTCACCTGCGATCGGGCGGCATTGCTGGCGGTTCAGGATCCGAAGGTGGTGGCTTCGGTGCTGATGAAGTTGGCGGGTGGCTCGCCCAGTTTGTCGCCGTTGCTGAATGTGGAGGCGTTTTTGGCCCAGGCCCGTGCCTACGATGCGATCGACCAGTCACAACTGGGAGCCGCTCTCAAACGCGCCCGCACAGCCACGCTCACCCACCCGGTGCCGGTGTTGCGGGCCCGTGAGATCGATCGTTGGGCGAGCGATCGAGACTATCGAAATTTGTTGCACCAATTTTCGGAAACTCGGTTATAATTTCAGAGCGCTACGGGCAAGTGGCGGAATGGTAGACGCACCGCACTCAAAATGCGGCGGAGAAATCCATGAGAGTTCGAGTCTCTCCTTGCCCATATTCCGAACTATATCGAACCCGATTGGCTGTGAAATATCAGTCAGTCACAATTGATCAGTCATAGCCAAATGGATCATGTCTAGCGGTCTAGATGTGATCCATTTTATTTGTCCCCATTCGCCTGATCGCCCTTGGTTCTGGGCCTTCGATCGGCTCCGCAGACACCGATCGGATCGAGCAATATCGAGCGATCGCGTTAACCGATCGTCGTCCAATCCCTAGGCAACTTCACAGGCGATCGGCCCCATCTGCGATCGGGCAATCACGGTTTCGCCATAGCCCGGAATCCAGACCGTCCAACCTTCGTCATCGTGCTCGCATAACAACAGCGCTTGATCGTGGCAATCGTCACAGGGGAGCCACAGCAAATTGACCCAACACCGTTCCTGAGGGCGAGCACTATTCGCAGCAGCAGTCCAAGTGGTCGGGCTATAGAAACGGGTGATGCGATCGCTGAGCTTCATACCCTTAACTCCTGCGGGGGGATCATGACCATCAAGGCTTGCTGGGCGGCATCAGAATGATGAGCGAAGCAAGATTGACGGCTTTTTCTGTATTTTAAGCTACGGAATTTTGGGAAACCCTGTCAATGTAGTTTTGTATAACGTTACACGGTTTTTTGAAGATGCTGGATCGATGGCCCAAAAGGCCATCTAGGATGACCATAGGTGCTGGAGTGCTGAACAGGCAGGGGTCTGCTAGGCACGGGAGCATAGACGAATAGGAGGTCTCCAGTGGCCATTGCAACCATAAATCCGGCAACAGGTCAGTGTTTACAGGCTTTTCAGCCCCTGACGGATAGTGATGTGGCGGTCAAGGTGGCGGTGAGCGATCGCGCGTTTCGGGACTATCAATCGATCCCGATCGCCCAGCGGGCCGAGTGGTTGCGCCGGGTGGCAGACTTGGTGGAGCAAGATTGTGAGTCCCTGGCGCGCTTGGCCGTGTTGGAGATGGGGAAACCCCTGACGGCGGCGATCGGGGAATTGCAAAAATGCGCGCTCGTGTGTCGGTTCTATGCCGATCGCGCCGCCGGTTTTTTGGCCGATGAACTGGTGGAAACCGATGCCCAGCGAAGTTTCATTCGCTATCAACCATTGGGGATTATCTTGGCGGTGATGCCCTGGAATTTTCCCTATTGGCAGGTGTTTCGCTTTGCGGCTCCAGCGTTGATGGCGGGCAATGTGGGGCTGTTGAAACACGCCTCGAATGTGCCGCAAGTGGCCTTGAAGCTGGAGGAGTTGTTTTTGGCCGGTGGTTTTCCGGCGGGAACGTTCCAAACGCTGCTGGTGGGGGGCGATCGGGTCGCCAGCCTGGTGGCGGATCCGCGCATTCAGGCGGTCACGTTGACGGGCAGCGAGGCGGCGGGAATCGCCGTGGCCCGCGAGTGTGGCACGCATCTGAAAAAAACGGTGTTGGAACTGGGGGGCAGTGATCCGCTGATTGTGTGCCCGAGTGCGGATGTGGCGGCGGCGGCGGCCACGGCCGTCACGGCGCGGATGATGAACAATGGCCAGTCTTGCATTGCGGCCAAGCGGTTCATTGTGGTGGGCAAGATTGCGGAGGCCTTTGAAGCCGCGATCGCCCGGGCCTTTGAGGCCTTAACGATCGGGGATCCACTCGATCGGGCAACCCAGCTCGGCCCCCTGGCCACGCCCCAGATTTTGGCGGACTTGGAAGCACAGGTGGCCCAGGCGATCGCAGCGGGGGCCCGGGTGGTGACGGGGGGCGATCGGGCGGCGCTGGTGTCTCGGCTGCCGGAACACCTGCGATCGGGCAATTTTTATCCCCCAACCTTGCTGGCCGATACACCTCCCAACGCCCCGATCGCCCGCGAAGAATTCTTTGGCCCCGTTGCCTTGCTGTTTCGAGTGGACACCCTAGCGGAGGCGATCGCCCTCGCCAACGACACCCCCTTTGGCCTAGGTGCTAGCGTTTGGACCCAAGACAGCGGGGAAATGGAGCAATGCATTCAGCAATTGCAAGCCGGATCGGTATTTGTGAATGGTTTGGTGAAATCCGACCCACGATTACCCTTTGGTGGCATCAAGCGATCGGGCTACGGACGCGAACTCTCTCGCCAGGGTATGTTGGAATTCATGAATACCAAAACCATTTGGATTGCATAGACAAACTGGACTCATGAGCGCCATTCATGAACACAAGTTATGCCCATAATTGGTTCAGTCCACGAAATGAACAAAAACCCTTGAGATCACATCAACAAACTAGATCCGTGAATGCAAGTTATGAATGCGATTCACGAATGCAAGTTATGCATAAAACAGATGAAGAACACTTAATGAACACAATTCATTAACACCAATACCATCGTCCCAAACTCTTTCCTGGACTTTCGACCATGAATACTGCCGAACTATTGATTCAATGCCTTGAAAATGAAGGCGTTCAATATATCTTTGGGTTGCCCGGCGAAGAAAACTTGCATCTTTTAGAAGCAATCAGTAATTCATCCATTCAATTCATCACCACACGCCATGAACAAGGTGCGGCGTTCATGGCCGATGTGTATGGTCGTTTAACGGGCAAAGCTGGTGTTTGTTTGTCCACCCTTGGCCCCGGTGCAACGAATCTGATTACTGGGGTTGCGGATGCCAACTTGGATGGCTCGCCCCTAGTGGCGATCGCGGGGCAAGTCGGAACCGATCGAATGCATATTGAATCCCATCAATATCTCGATTTGGTTTCCATTTTTACCCCCATTACCAAATGGAGTACGCAGATTGTTCGACCCAGCAATACACCAGAAATTATTCGGAAAGCCTTTAAGCGGGCCCAAAGCGAGAAGCCGGGAGCTGTCTATATTGATGTGCCCGAAAATATTGCGGCTATGGAGGTTCAAGGTCGGCCGTTAGCCACCGATCAAAACGAAAAAACCTATGCATCGTTTAGTGCGCTAACCGCCGCAGCAAGCTTGATTTCTAAAGCCAAAAATCCGCTGATTTTGGCGGGTAACGGTACGATTCGGGCCAGGGCAGACATTGCCCTCACGGAGTTTGCAACCCGGCTGAATATTCCAGTGGTAAACACGTTTATGGGCAAAGGGACAATTCCCTACACTCATCCGCTCTCCCTCTGGACAACGGGGTTGCAAAAGCGGGATTTCATTACTTGCGCGTTTGAAGCAACCGATTTGATTATTGCGATCGGCTATGACCTGGTGGAATATTCTCCCAAACGGTGGAACCCCGAGGGCACGATTCCGATTATTCATGTGGGTGCGATGCCCGCCGAAATCGACAGCAGCTATATTCCCCAAGTGGAAGTGGTGGGCGATATTTCGGACTCCTTAATGGAGCTGCTGCATCGGGCCGATCGCACCAATCAACCGGAACCCTTTGCGGTGGGATTGCGAGCAGAAATCCGCGAGGATTATGAGCAATCGGCGAGTGATGGATCGTTTCCCCTGAAGCCCCAAAAAATTGTCTACGACATTCGGCAAGTGTTGGCCCCAGATGATATTTTGATTTCCGATGTGGGGGCGCACAAAATGTGGATTGCGCGCAATTATCACTGCGATCGCCCCAATACTTGCCTGATTTCTAATGGGTTTGCCGCCATGGGCATCGCCATTCCCGGAGCCGTGGCCGCAAAACTGGTACATCCCGATCGCAAGGTTTTGGCCGTGACGGGGGATGGGGGATTTTTGATGAATTGCCAGGAGCTAGAAACCGCCCTGCGCATCGGCACAGCCTTTGTCACTTTGGTGTTTAATGACAGCGGCTATGGGCTGATTGAATGGAAACAACAGGATGCCTTTGGGCGATCGCGCTACATTAAATTTGGCAATCCTGACTTTGTGAAATTTGCCGAAAGCATGGGACTCAAGGGGTATCGCGTGGAGTCCGAAGCGGACTTAATTCCGATTCTCAAACAAGCGCTGAATGATTCGGTTCCGGCGGTGATTGATTGCCCCGTGGACTATCAGGAAAACTTCAAGTTTTCGCAAAAATCCGGCAGCCTCAGTTGCTCCGTTTAAGATCGGTTTGGGTTAGGCCCCGTCATCCAATTCCCAAAACCCGAATTTCGCCGTCGTGAGATCTCGGGGGCAAGGGGCTTAAGCCCCTTGTCTGGGGAGGTTGGGCTAGGAAAATCAGTCATTTCAACCCCAATCCATCCGATTTTTGGCCAGCGGTGGAATCTGGGTTTTCAGCCATTTGCTGACTGGCTCTAGAATTGCTGACCCACAAAGATCGATCGGGTCTCGCCTTCGCGTCGCAGGGTTGCCGCTTGGTTGGCCACTTCCACCAGCGTCCAGCCGCTTGCGCCGACGGTTTCACCCATGTTGACGCGGCGCGTTACACCATTCACCGCCACTAGGGCTGACGATCGATCGCCCAATTCCAACACACCGACCAGCACATAGGTCATCGCTGGGGCTGCCGTGGCCGCCGCCACCGGGCCCGTTTCCCCAGGGGCACTCGGGCTAGCCACTGGCTTGGGAGAGGCGGCCGGTAGGGTGCTGGGGCGAGCAGCGGGCGGATTTGGCGGCAGGTTGGCGGCGACGCTGGGATTTTTTTCCAGGAGGCGGGCTAGGCGCTCGATCGCCTCCACCAGGTTGCTCGACAGGGGAAACCCGGCGGGTGCGGCCGGCGTAACGGCCGGGTTGGGAGCCGCCGTGCCATTCGCACTCGGATTCACAGTCCCACTCACAGTCGGACTATTCAACGCCGAAACGTTGGGCAGTTGCGATGGCAAGGTGGCGATCGCCGGGGGTTCGGGCAACTGAGCCGCTGGCGCGCCGGTTGTGCGGCGCTCGATCGCATCGAGGGAGCGGGAAATATAGGCAGAAAATTCCGTATCGCTCGGGGCTAGACCGCTGGAGTCTCCCGGGGCCGCCGTGCTGGCCGGGGCGTTGGCAACAGGCCCATCGGTGGTAACGGCCACTTGGGCATTGCGGTTTAAAAACCACAGCCCCACCGTCGCGAGCAACGACAGGGCCGCCGCCCCGATCGTCAACCGATCGAACAGCCGCACCGACTGACGTGCCCGCTCGGCATCGGCCACCGCTTCGATCAGCTCCGGATCCGGTTCTTGAACCTTCGGGGGCGGGGGCGGCGGCAACACTTCCGCTGGCAACACCAGGGACGGCACGGCCACGGATTGCAAGGCGATCGGCGGTGACGCTTCCGGGGGTGGGGTCAACAGTTCCACGCCTTCTTCGAGCGATCGCTCAAGGTCGCCAAACAGTTCGTCCATGAGCTGGTCGGCATACCAATCCGCCACCGAGGCAGATCGAGGGGCGATCGCATGGGTCGATTCGCTAGGCTCAATGGACAAAGTCATACCACCACGCTGGATATACACAAACGACGGTTAAAACACACCCCGATCGCCAATCCGGAGCGGTCATTCGCGACCTGAGAGGCGCATGAAAAGACGGATTGCGGCGGGTGCCAAGGCTATCAGATTGGGGCCGATTCTATTGAATGGACCGGTCATTCGTCAAATGGCTCCGGTTCGATCGAATTGCTCGGATCGCCTCGTCCGTCACTTCACCAATTGCCTAATCAATAGCCTAATCATCGGTGGTGACGACTGGCTCGGCTCCCGGCTGCGGCAACTTCAAAATGGGCAAGCGATCGCCCCGAAAGATTTCCTCCGCCAGCTCGCCCAAATCGGCCGTGGCTCCCGTTGCCAGCCGGATGCCCACCACTCCAGCCAGCACCGGCAACACTGCCAACCCAAGCACCCACTCCGAGCCTGGGAGCAGCGACTCGATCGCCCGTTGGCCCCACAGGGCTGCTTGCCCCAAGCGATCGTCCATTTGCGTCGCGTCGGTCGTTTCCGTCGATGCCCCTTGACCTGCCATTGTCGTTCCCTCCGAGGTTTAGTCGGTTGCTTGATCGGTAGAATCTGTGGAATCGGTGAACCCATGCGCCACCCGCTCAAACAGCACCCATCGCAACGATAACGGTGGCCGTTGGTGTTCGCCCAGGGGAAAGAGCCGATCGCCCGTTGCCCAAGGCTCCAACCACTCCCGCGCCCCCAGAGCCTCCGGCGACAAATGAGCACGCTCATAGGCCAACGCCGACTCATCGGACACCACCCGCAAGGGCAGTCCCGCGATCGCCCCCACCAATTCCGTCGGCCGCAACAAAAAGCTATCGGTCACATAGGACAGTTGCCGGGCCAGCGGCGTGGGATCATATCCCTCCGTCGTTACAAAACAATCCATCAAAATTTGGCCGCCGGGTCGCAGGGCCGGCGCGAGCTTCGCCAACAGGATCGACAACTGCGCCGGATCGCTGAAATATTGCACCACCCCCGACAGCAGAATCAGCCCATAGCGATCGGCCCTGGGCGTAAAGGCCGGATCGCGAATATCTTGCTCCATCAGGTCAATGGCCACCCCCGCATCATTCGCCAACTGCCGAATGGTGTCGAGCATTTCCGCCGTGAACTCGATCGCATCCACCGGATGACCCCGACGCGCCAGCGGAATCGCATTGCGCCCCGTGCCCGCCCCCACATCCAGCACCGGCACGGCCGCCGCCGGGGTTTGCGCGGTCAGGGCCGCTGCCACATCCAGCACCTTGGCATCGGGATAGCGGTTGCAATCTTCCGGCGGGCGATATTGCAAAAACAGCTTGGCCCGATCGCTGTAGGAAATCGCCACGGCTCGAATATCCCACACCAACCCTCGGCGCGGCGGCGGCGCGGGCGCATAGCGCACCAAAAGCTGGGAATAGGGAGAAGCGGTGAACCCTTCTTGGGTGTGCTGCTCCACGCTCGATCGCACCCGCGCCATTTCCTCGGGCGAAAAGGGATAGCCCAACACCGCCGCCAGCATCTCTAACCGGCGCGCATGGAGATCCACCATACCCGGCACGCACAACAGCGCCAACTCGCCGCGCGACGCTTCCCAGGCATGGGCCCCTTGGAGGAGGGCCCGATCGAGCCGATCGGGATCCGTCACAACCACTTCACGCGGTGGGGCAGCAGTTTCGGCCGTCGATGGGGCCGTCGATGGGGGGGTGAATTGACCAGTCACGCAGCCATTGTCCAAACGTGGGTTAAATTCGTCATCCATTCAGGCCAGGACATCGCCCTTAGCCCAAGGTGATTGTACTGCGGTGCTTCGATCCCTGTGGAGCGCGGGAGACCCGTTGCCGCCCGATCGCCCCACCCCTGCGATCGCGATCGCACCCTGCCACCGTCTCGATCGCGTCCTAGGCCTTCCAATTTCACAACCGTCCACCGACAGCGATCGCCGCGCAAATCCTTGAAAAATTCGATGATCACAACAACAGCCCAGCGCTGCCGTGGCCAGCCACCATTCTTCAACCCTACCCCTCGTGACCCGAGACCACAACCATGACCGAAGTACGGATGGGCAAGCGAATTCAATACACCCTGACCGAGATGGAACGCGAAATCCTGATGTTGGTGCAAATGCTTGCCCAGAACTCCACCGCCATCAGCTCCGCAACCATCTCCGCTTGCTCCAACTACTCTCGATCGGAAGTTGAACGCGCCCTCTCGGGCCTCATGGCCGCCGGTCTGATCTGTCAGCGATAAGCCTGAACGCGATCAAGCGATCAATGATGATGAGTATTGCACCGAGGATTGTGCCGGCCGTTGATCCATCGTTGATCCATCTATGAATCGGTTAATCCCTGAATCGGTTGAATTGAGGCTATGAGTATTGCGAATATTGCACCGGCTATGGATCCATCAACCGGTGTGGAATTAAAACTATTAAGTCTATGAGTATTTAGGACTATGCGTATTGCGCCAGCTACCCACCACTGACCGGGGGAATGAGCACCAGTTCATCGCCATCCCGCAGGGGAGTGTTGCCGGCCACGAATTGCAAATTAATGCCAAACCGAGTGACGCTACGCCAGCGCTCTAGGGTTGGCCGACTTTGAATCAGCAGGTCACAAGCTTCGGCGGCGGTGATGCCCCGAGGCAGTTCCCAGATCAGTTCTGATTTACCAAAGGCTTCTTGATAGGCGGCAAAGAGTTTGATGGTGATGGTGATGGTGCTGGGAGTGCTGGGGGTGAGTTGAATCACTTGGCTTTCGGTGCAAAATGCGTCTAGGCGGCGATCCCACGGATCGATCGGCAGCGAATCGAGCAGGGCAAAGTTAAAGCAAATGCCGATCGTGCGGGCGGTGGGGCGCAAATCTGCTGACAGGCGATCGTAGTAGCCACCCCCGTAGCCCAGTCGGTAGCCTGAGCGATCGGCTCCCACGCAGGGGGCCAAAATCAAATCAGCGGCGCTGGGCACAATCTTAGGCGAATCGCTCGATGGCTCCTGAACTCCATAGGCCCCCGGTTCTAGGGGATCGCCCGGTTCCCACCGATGCCACACCAACAGTTCTCCTTCGCAGCGCGGCAGGGCCCACACTTTGGTACGGCCTGTCTCGGTTTTGGCGAGGGGCAAAATATCGGGTTCTAGGCGATGACTGACGTAGCCAAAAATGACATGAGCGGTTTGCCACTCGGGCAAGGCTTGCAGGCGATCGCGCACGGCCGCGCTCAGGTTTTGCCACTTGTTCTGTGGCATGACTTGGCGCTGGAGTAACAAGGCCCGACGTAGGGGCTTTTTTTCAGGATTGGGACGATACATAGCTTGGCTGGCCCCAGCCAGGCACGGGTCTTTGATGGTAGCGCAATTACTGGCCCCTATTTCGTGGGATCAAGACACGATCGATACACACGATTAATGCAGCGGAACCAGCTCGCCAAGTCCGATCCCCTTTGCCGCTTAACTGTTCCTTGACCGTTGATTAGCCCCACTCATCAACCCAACTGATTAAACCAACTGATTAACCCAACCGATCAAACCAACTGATCAATGATTCATCAGCGGGGCCGCGGCCCAGGGCAGCAACGTTCTGAATTGAGCACCATCTGAATTAAGTATTAATAATTGATGATGCTCAATAATGCTCAATTGAACGCAGGGATCATCAAACCTCGCTCCAGCCGGCCGGCGACGGCAGGGGGACTTGCTCGCCGGGGCGCGATCGGGAAACCTGTTGCATACTCGTCGAGAGCCAAAGGAACAGCTCTTGGAAACTGAGGCCCTTCAGCTTCAGGGGCGATCGCACCGCCAGCGATCCCAGCCGCTCCATGTCTGCCCCCTCGACCCCCACGGCAAAAAACGCCAGCGCCTTGCGGTTTTCTTCTTCGCGAATCCGATTGGCGGCTGATCCCAGCGTTTCCGCATCGTCACTCGGGGCCCCGTCAGTGATTAAGAAAATCCAAGGACGGTAATAGGCCACGCCATTACTGCGATATTGGGCTTTACGATCACGTACTAAATCGAGCGCCGCATGGATGGCTGCACCCATGTAGGTCATCCCACCCACCCGTAGGCGCGGGGCTTCAAAGCTATCCGCTGTTACGAAATCTTGCACGACTTCCACGCGATCGGCAAAGGTCGCGATCGCCACCTCAACCCGCTTGGCTGCCAATGAGTCACGGTTCAGATCGGCTTGGAACACGTGCAGTCCTTCTTCCAGGGCTGTCAGCGCCGCTCCTTGCATTGAGGTCGAAACATCCAGCAGCAGCACGCAAGGGCAGCGCGGCTCGGGATTTTCCGCAAAGGCGATCGCCTCTTCAAAGTCAAAATTTCCAGACACCATTAAAACTTCTAGACACCACGGGAGCGACGAAAATGACTCGGCTAGACTAGGACTCAATCCTACGATGATCGACCTGTCATTTCCCAAAACGTCCACAGCTTGCAACGGCCGCCGTCACGATTCGGTCACGATTTTGGTCCAGATCCTAAGCCCAAGTTTCCTAGACCCTGTTTCAGCTTGCTGGTTCCATGGGGTAATTCAAAGGGACAACTCAAAACCCTTGCTGAGCCGATGCTGAGCCGATGATGGTTGAGACACTCGGAGATGTTAGGGGCCCTCAGCCTCTTGCCCCCCAGAGAAGGTAGCAGTTTGATGAGCCTAGTACCGTTCAACATGCATGATCCATTGGCGCGGCGGCTCCAGGGCCGATCCCGATCTCAGCCGATCCCGATCTCAGCCGGAACCCGATCTCAGCCGCAATATGATCCGAAATTTGCCTAACGTGCGTTCAATCGAGGGCGGTGGCGATCGCACCCCGATCGGATCAGACCTCAACCCCGATCACGCGTTAACCGATTGGCACGCCCTGATTCACCAGGACTCTCCTTCCTCGCCCGCCTGACCCTTACCTGTTCTCCTACCGCTGATCCTATGACCTCTACTGGACAACCCCTCTCAAATTACACCGAGTCCTTTGACCTTCAAGGGAACTATTGCCCGATTACGATCCATGTCGAGGACGATCGCACCGGCATGGCTCCGGACACCCTGCGGCGGGCTTTTGCCGACAACCTGTACTACATCCAGGGCAAAAACGAGCTGACGGCCACGCCCTTTGACTACTACATGGCGCTGGCCTACACCGTGCGCGATCGGCTGCTGCATCGCTGGATCGCCAGCAACACCACTTACATGCAGCAGGACGTGAAAACCGTCTGCTATCTCTCGGCGGAATTTTTGCTGGGCCGGCAACTGGGCAAAACCATGCTCAACCTGGGCCTGTACGAAACGGCCAAGCAAGTGGTGATCGAAGCGGGGCTGGACTTTAACCACCTGCTGGAGTTGGAGCCGGAGCCGGGCTTGGGCAATGGCGGCTTGGGGCGCTTGGCGGCTTGCTTTTTGGACTCGCTGGCGACGCTGGAGATTCCGGCGATCGGCTATGGCATCCGCTACGAGTTCGGCATCTTTGACCAACGGATTGAAGATTGCGCGCAGGTGGAGCGACCGGACAAGTGGCTGCGGTTTGGCAATCCCTGGGAAATTCGCCACCCGGAACTGACGGTGGAAGTGGGCTTTGGGGGCCACACGGAGCATTACACCGATGAGCATGGGCATCCGCGCTGCCGCTGGATTCCGTCGCGGCGGATTTTGGGCACGCCCCACGATGTGCCGATCGCCGGCTACAAAAACAATACGGTCAGTACCCTGCGCCTGTGGAAAGCCAGCGCCAGCGAGGAATTTAACTTCCAGGTGTTCGATCGGGGGGACTACGCCGGAGCCGTCGCCGAACAGATTTTGTCGGAAAACATCTCGAAGGTGCTCTACCCCAACGACAACACGGCCCAGGGCAAGCAACTGCGGTTTGAGCAGCAATATTTCTTTGTGAGCTGCTCGTTGCAGGATGCGATTAACCGCTTCCGGCGCGATCGCCGTCGGGGCCTGGAGCATTTGCACGAAAGCATCGCGATCCAGCTCAACGACACCCACCCGGCGATCGCCGTGGCCGAGTTGATGCGCCTGCTGATCGATCGCTACGAACTGGGCTGGAACCGCGCCTGGCACGTCACCCGCCAATGCCTCGCCTACACCAACCACACCCTGTTGATGGAAGCCCTTGAACGCTGGCCCGTCAACCTGTTTGAGCGCCTGCTGCCGCGCCATTTGGAGATCATCTATGAAATCAACCAACGCTTCCTCGACGAAGTGCGGTTGCAATATCCCCACGACGAAGCGCGTGCAAATCGGATGTCGCTGATCCAAGAAACGCCAGAACGGATGATCCGGATGGCGCACCTGGCCTGCGTGGGCAGCCATGCGATCAACGGGGTGGCGGCGCTGCACACGGACTTGCTGCAAAAGCACGTGTTGAACGATTTCTACACCTTCTGGCCCGAGAAGTTCCAAAACAAAACCAACGGGGTCACGCCGCGTCGGTGGTTGTTGCTGGCGAACCCGCGCCTGTCGGAGCTGTTTATCGAAAAAATGGGCGACGATCGCTGGGTGAAGGATCTGGAATCGTTGCGATCGCTCGAACCCCTGGCGGATGATCCCGAGTTTCGTCAGCGCTGGGCCGAGATCAAGCAAGCGAACAAGCGGGACTTGGCTGAATACCTGATGCTCTACAACGACTTGGAAGTTGATCCCAACGCGATCTTTGACATCCAAGTGAAGCGAATCCACGAGTACAAGCGGCAATTGCTGGACATTTTGTACGTGATTTCGCTATACCAACAGCTCAAGCAAAACCCCACTTTGGATATTCATCCTCGGGTGTTTATCTTTGCGGGCAAGGCGGCTCCGGGCTATTACCTGGCGAAGTTGATCATTCGGTTGATCAACGGCGTGGCGGAAGTGGTGAACAATGACACGGCGATCGCTCGGCGCTTGCAGGTGGCCTTTGTGTCCAACTATTCCGTGTCCTTGGGCCAGCGAATCTATCCGGCGGCGGATCTGTCGGAGCAAATTTCGACGGCGGGCAAGGAAGCCTCGGGCACGGGCAACATGAAGTTTGCGCTGAACGGGGCGTTGACGATCGGCACCTTGGATGGCGCAAACATCGAAATCCGCGAGGCCGTTGGCCCCGAAAACTTCTTCCTGTTTGGTCTGACGGAGGAGGAAGTGTTGCAGGCCAAGGCGGATGGCTACGATCCGATGAGCTACTACTACAACGATCCCGAAATCAAGGCGGTGCTCGATGCGCTGGGATCGGGCGAGTTTGGGCGGGGCGATCGGGAGCTGTACCGGCCGCTGCTGGATGCGCTGCTCTACCGCGATGAATACATGGTGTTGGCGGACTACCGCGCCTATGTGGAAGCCCAAACCAAGGTCGATCGGGCCTATCGCGATCGGGACTGGTGGACGCGTGCCTCGATTCTGAACTCCGTGCGGATGGGTAAGTTTTCGAGCGATCGCACCATTCGGGACTACTGCCGCGACATTTGGAACGTGTCGCCCGTGCCCGTGTCCCTGGAAACCTATTCCCAATCCACCGCCGGCCTCAAGGTCAATGGCAAAGGCTAGGCCATCGATGGGGAAACAGTCGGTCAAGCACCGAGTAACGCACTTGTTCAAAGCACTTGTTCAAAGCACTTGTTCAATGAACACTCATTGAGCAAATGCTTGAGAACTGTAAACCCTGATGCTTTAAGCCTGAAATGCAGGAGCTGAACATATCAGCCCCTGCATTTTTTTGCCCAATTAGTCTCTATTCCAAGGGTCATTACAAGGGTCGTAAAACCTGCTGGCGAAATTTCAAAAAGTCAGCGGCGGGGAGTGGATGGCTAATCAGATAGCCTTGGATGATATGGCAATGGTGATTGCATAAAAAGTGCATTTCGGCTTCCTGTTCGACCCCTTCCGCCACCACTGAAAAATTGAGCTGCTGGGCCATGCGAATAATAGCCGTCGTGATGGCAGCATTTTTCGGATTCTCGTGAATATTTTCCACAAAGCAGCGATCAATTTTCAGGGTATCGAAGGGAAAATGTTGTAGATAACCAAGGGATGCATAGCCCGTCCCAAAATCATCAATGGCGATCGAGATACCTAGCTGTTTAATGGCTTGAAACTGAAATAAAGTATGTTCAATATTATTCACAAGCGAGCTTTCAGTGAGTTCCAGCTTCAGCCACTGGGGATCAAAATCCAAGTCCAGCAAGAGTTGTTTGAGATTAGTCACCAATTGTGGGTCTTGTAATTGGTGGCTGGACAGATTGACTGAAATTTCGAGGGGAGCCAGTCCTTGACGTTGCCAGTCCAGCGCTTGCTCGCAGGCCTGGCGCAAAATCCATTCTCCCAAGGGCACAATAAATCCCGTCATTTCGGCGATCGGAATAAATTCCGAGGGAGAAATTAGCCCTCGTTGGGGCGAATTCCACCGAACTAAAATTTCTGCTCCTACCAACTCCCGCGTTTTCATATTCATTTGGGGTTGGTAATAAAGGCGAAACTCATTATTTTCTAATGCATTCAGTAAATTTAGGTTTTCCTGGGGAAGCAGGCGATCGCGGTCTTTTGTCAATTTATGGACATGATGTTGCAAAATTTCTAGAACACCAAATAATTCCATTGGATCTAGAATCTGCGATAGATTGGTGTCAGTAATAATTCCCTTTAATTCGCCTTTTTTATCAATAACGACCACTCGGCGAATACGATATTCCTGCATCATTTTTTGAGCGATCGCCAGTGAATCCTCCGGATGTAAATAAATTAATGGATGGCTCATAACCTCGCCGGTTGTCAGGGTTTGCAAGTTCATATCCATCCCCTGAAGTTGGACAATATCTCGCTCTGTGATAATGCCAACCGGTTTGATCATATTGTCGATTTCTTTAACAATAATCACGCAGCTAATTCGATTCTTGACCATCAACTGCGCAGCATCGAGGGCTGACATGTCCGGCGTAGCGACAATGGTTTGATGGGTCATGATTTCTTGCACATCCCGAAAGCGCAAGAAATAACCCAGGTGTAGGCTTTGTCGCAACAACGACATCGTGACAACTCCCAGTACCCTTTGCTGTTGGTCAAGAATGGGTAAATGGCGAATTCGATGCCGACGCATCAAGCTATAAACCGAGAAAATATCCGTGAAATTTTCCTGTTCTAGGGTCACAATCGGCTGGGTCATGACATCCCGAACAGTAATGTCTTGAATCGTTTTTGAAGAAAGGGATAAACGAACCAGATCACGTTCGGTCAAAATACCAACGATCGCCCCTTTCTCTTGGACAAGAATGCAACTATGGGATATTCCCTTCTCGCGACTAGCAACCAGCGCAATGGCCTGTTTGAGGGGGGCATCACTAGGGAGAATTAGCGCGGGTTCTAGTTCCATGTCCGTCATCGTTAACGGCTCATTGCTCGCATAGAAAAAGGTCATAGGATGTCAGTGTCATTATTCGTATTTTATACATGATCAGCTTTGAGTTGTTTCACGGAGGGCAATCACTCCCAATTTATACTGCTGGAATCAGATCCAAAGCCCTTTTGGTTGACCAGCCGCAATTAATCGATCGGGCGTTGGCGATTTTTCGATCCCAACCACGCAACGTTTGTCTAGTGGCAACCAGTCATCGAATGCAGCAAAATTGACCTGAATTGCGATTGGATTATAGTAGTTTCAACTAAAAATGAGACGGTATGACCTACAGCAAGGATCTCAGACAACGAGTCTTGGCAGCGGTCGCTCAGGGAATGCCTCCCACGACCGCTAGCCGCACCTTCCAGGTCAGTCGGGCAACCCTGTACCGCTGGCTGGCAAATCCAGAACCCAAGCCCCTGCCCAAAATTCGCACTCGCAAACTCGACCCCCAAAAGCTCCTCGACCACGTGCGACGTTACCCGGATGCGCGCTTACGAGACCGGGCCGCTGAGTTTGGGGTTTACCCCAGCGCCATCAGCTATCGGCTCAAGCAACTGAAGGTGACACGTAAAAAAACAGTTTCGTTATCGTCAACTCAGACTCCTAAAACAAGAGGGCTGGTCGATCATCTACTGCGATGAAATACTGCGATGAAAGCGGATTGGAGCTGGATGCGCCTTGTTTGTACGGTTGGTCTCCTAGAGGAGTGCCCGTCTATGGAGAGCGGAGTGGAAAGCGTCGCCCCCGAGAAAACTTGCTGGTGGCTCGTACCCATTACGAATGGATTGCCCCTGTGTTATCCCGAGCTGACGTTCAATTAGGGTTTTGTTGATGAATGCATTGAGGAATGAATGCATTGAGGAATGAATGCTGATGCGCTGCTGGTCATGGCAAAAGTCGTTGAGCCGGTGTGCGGGTGTCGGCGGGCCGATCGAAGAAGAGTTCGATCGAGTGCTGAATCCGATCAAGTGTGGCGGCTCCCTCGGGCTGCGCATCGGGGTTATACGCACCAACCAGCAACAAATTGAGCCGAGGGGCGACGGGCACGAGGGTCATGAGGGTGCGATCGAAGTCTTGGCCCCCGTTGGTTCCTCCCAAAAATTGCAATTGCACGGCCGATCGACCCGCGATTCTGGGGGTCGATCGCATCGCCAGCACCATGCCCTGGGCCCGAGTGCTGGCCATCAGTTCCGCCTCTAGCTGCTCGATCGAGCGATCCAACAGCACCACATCGAGCCGCATGAGCGATCGGGCGGGCGGGCGATGGTCGCGCAGGGTGCGGGGCAGGGCGATCGGCTCGCTGTAGAACACCGATGCATAGCCCCCGTGAACGGGCATATTCCAAGCGATCGGCAGTTCGATCGTCCAGAATCCATCGGGGTGGCGGACTTTGCGATATTGGTAGCGCCAATTCAGCGAGGGGGCGGGATCGATCGAGGGGGCCGACGGCTCCTCGGCGGCCAGGCCGGGCCCCAGCCCCAGACCTAGGCTCATGGCCAGCCCGATCGGCCCCAGCCATCTTCGACCGAACGACGCTCCTCCCTTCATCCCCACTCCTCGCTGATTTGCTGATGGCGGCGGGCGGCCGATCGCGCCCCCGCGCTGGTCGGTCGATCGGTCTCCTCCCCGCTAGGGTTCCCAGCGGACGGTTATCTCGCCAAGGAGCCAGCCCCGCCGCGCGATAAGCTGGACGATAGGCGAGCCAAGCGCTGGCACTGAATTGGCTCGGTGCGAGCCGGGTGCGATCGATGACCCGTCGATGCCCGATCGCGCCGCCCAGATAACCTTAATTGCAATTGCGTCAACAGCGCCCCAAAGCCATGAGTTTAGGCGATCAATGGAATCGATTGGTTGGCAAAAGCCGCTTTGTTGTCACCCGCATTTTCATTCACCTGGCCGGTTCCGAAGTGGCCCCCCTGCTGGGCAAGCTGAATCAAACGGCCCGCGATGCCGTGGAGTCGGAGGGTGACATGGATGTGTTGGGGCAGGGGCTGTCGGATTTATGCGAAAGCCTGCTGCAATACCGCCTGTATTGGGAATCCGCCAGCAATGAGGGGGATGTGTTTTGGAGCGAGGGCGAAGCGGGCGATCGGTTCAACGACCTGTTCACCGACTCGGCCTCGCGCTATTTGAGCCAGCCGGACTTGGATGTGCCCAGTCCTGAGCCAGAGGATCTGTTGACCCTGACGGCGACGGGCAATGTGCTCGTGATGTTGACCGTGGGCTACGAAGGCGAAGTGCCGGAGTTGGAAGACAATTTGGCGGATTCTGAAGCCTTGGCGGCGGGTCTGAAGTCCCTGGCAAACCTCCATTACAATCGGAGACTGCGGGCCGTGCAGGTGCACTTTGCGCCAGCACGGTTGGGGGATGAGTTGACCCGTGATCATTTGCTGCAAAACTTCCCCGAACTGATTCCCCTCTAGGGCCACGGCTTGGGGGTGTTGGAATTGTTGAATTCGTTGGATTCATTTTCAGCGGCTAGGATTTCTAGGATTTGACGATCGAGCCAGTTGGCATCGCCAGTTGATTCGCCAGTTGGTATGGATCGTTGAGCGGTGATTTGAGCTGAATTGTGATTTTGTTGTTTTGAGATAGCGCTATGCTCCGAAAAACGTTGGCTCTGGTGTTGGCGATCGCGATCGCCTGGGTGACGGTGGCGGGCGGCCCGGTGGCCGTGCGAGCCGAAGGGTTGCCGAGCGCGATCGTGGCGGCGGCTCCCACCGCGTCAAAATCCTTACCGGCGGGTGACTATCCGGTGCAACAGGCGGCCTACGATGACGGCACGGGTGAGTATGCGCTGATGCTGTTGGATACGCCAGCGGGCGCGTCGCCGGTCTATCGCACCACCGAATTGCAAATGGCGCGCCTGGATGCGGAGGCGATCGCCCAGGGCAAAAAGCCCTACTTGGCGATGAAAGACGGCAAGCCCGTGCTGTATTTGAATGAAGAGTTCAAAATTGAATACGTCCACAGCGAAACGGCGGTGCAAGCCAACCCGCAAACGGGTGAGCAACAAACCGTAATTGTGCGCCGCGAGTCGAGTTTCTGGTCGCCGTTTGCCGGGGCGATCGCGGGGCAGGTCGTGGCGAATGCCTTGTTTGCGCCGCACTACGTGTTACCGCCGGCCTATATGCCCGGTCGCACGATGGTGGGCTATGGCGGCTATGGCCGCAGCTATGGCGATGCCGTGAGCAACTATCGCGATCGCTACAACGCGCCGCCGGTAGTTGAGAAAAATCGCCAACAGTTCCGCTCCACGGGCACGGCGGCCCGGACTGCGCGATCGACCGCGCGCCCAGCGACCAACAACCGCGCCAAGGCGACGGGTTCCGGGTTTGGCAGCAGCACCTTCCGCAGCAGCCCCAACCGACGGGTGGCCGCACCCCAACCGCGCAGCAGCTTTGGCAGTGGCTATGGCCGATCGCCCATGCGGATGCGGTCTAGCTTCGGCAGTTTCCGCCGCCGGTAGAGCGACGATCGGCCAATCGGTGATTTGCGGGTTGTTAGAAAACGTGGTTTGAATCAGGGCGGGCGATCGATCTCGATCGCCCGCTTCTGTTTTTTTGCTTCTGTTTTTTTGCTTCTGTGTTTTTCTCCTGTTTTTCCGCTGCTGTTTGAACCTCAGTTCGGGTTAACGAATTACCGAAAGAAACAACGCCGCTGGGTTGCTTGGTTGAGCAAGGCTTCGTAGTGTCGATTGCGGATGTTGTAGGCCCCAAATCGTTCGAGATGGGGATTCATCATTTGGGCATCAAAGAGCAGGAAGTTTTTTTGCCTCAAATGATCCACAAGTTTGACCATCGCCACTTTTGAACCATCGGGAATTTGATAGAACATGGATTCGCCGATGAAGGCTCCACCAATCACAATGCCCAGAATTCCGCCGGCCAGTTGGTCGCCTTGCCAGGTTTCAAAGCTGTGGGCATAGCCTGCGCGATGGAGTTCCCAATAAATATCTTTTAGCTCGCTCGAAATCCAGGTTGTATCTCGATCGGCACAACCATCAACCACCTCTTGAAAAGCGCGATCGATCGCCGTGCTAAAGCGATTTTGATTCAACAGTCGTTGGAGTGATTTGGGATAGCGAAAGCGCTCATCAAGGGGAATGAGCGTGCGCTCGCGGCTACAGTACCAGCCCAAATCGCGGCCGGTTTCGTCGGCCATCAAAAAATAGCCGCGCGAATAGCCCGCAATCAGCTCTGGAATATTGTATTGAGGGGTGAAGGAGTCGGTGGCGTTTCCCATCGGCTCATGCGTAGACGGATTGGAGGCGATTCTAGCGCGATCGGATCGTCGATTGGGGATGCTGAAGGGCATAGCAACAAACAGTGACTTGCCGTTCTGTCCAAAATAGTTCTGATTCGAGGGTCATGCCATTTTTTTCGGCCACGCGCTGGGAGGCTCGATTTTCGGGATGAATGAGGGAAATCAGTCGATCGCGCCGCAGGGTTTCAAAGGCATAGTTGCGACACCCGATCGCCGCTTCGGTTGCGTAGCCCCGGCCCCAGTAGCGCCGCGACATTAGATAGGCCACTTCCAATTCATCACGATTGTTCACAACCTGGTGAATCAGACCACATTGCCCGACGGGATCGCCCGTGGCCCGCAAACAAACGGCCCAGAGCCAATAGCCCCGATCGCGATATTGCTCGATCGCTGTCGTGATCCAACCACGCGTTTCGTCGCGGTTTTGGGCGTTTGGATAGTAGCACATGGCGATCGGGTCTGAGAGAATGCCGTAGAGAAACTCCTCATCTTCTGTTGTCAACTCGCGTAAAAAGAGGCGCTGGGTTTCAAGAACGACGTGAGTGTTTAGCAGGGTCATAAATCACTCAAACTCCTGGTAAAGTAATGCTCGCCATCGGTTATTTTGAATAAGTAAATGGACAAGCACTGGAGAGAATCTGTCAAGAATCTGTAGATGAATTGATTAGACACCCGGACGCTTGTGAAGGTTCAGTTTATTTCATGAATTTGCGGCTTGGGACTCCCGTGAATCATGCCAGCGGACGCAGATTCTGACCCCGTAGATTACCCTTTCACACCACCACCATCGTTGATGTTTTCCACTGACTGGCTTGCTTCGTGAATACACCGCCAAAGTTCCGTTTACAGTTCCCTTGGCTCCATCACTTCAATCTCGTGTGGTTGAGAGGTGATGTCCGATCGCCCTGGCCGCTCATGATTAGTTTAGCGTTTGCAGCCCTTTGTGGGGGGTTGGCCCTACACCAGGGTTTTAAGGGTGAGTTTGTGGTGCAAGATGACGCACGACAGCATGTGTTTTGGATGCAGCGGTTTGTGAATCCGTCGCTATTTTATAACGATGTGATTGCTGATTATTTTCAATCAATTGCGCCGATCGGTTATTCACTCATTTATCAAATTGCGGCATTCTTTAAAATCGATCCGCTGGTTTTTAATAAATTATTGCCGTTTATTTTAGGCCTAATCACCACCGGTTTTGCCTATCGGGTGACACTTAAATTATTGCCAATTCCCTTGGCTGGATTTCTGGCCACCTTGCTGCTCAATCAAAGTCTCTGGCTCAAAGATGATTTAGTGTCAGGGACTTCGCGAGCATTTGCATTTCCGTTATTTCTCGCTGTTTTAGAGGGAATTTTGAGCCGATCGCCCCGAATGCTTTGGAGTGCGATCGCCCTACAGGGTCTAATCTGTCCCTCCTATGCGCTGATTTCCGGTGGCTTAGTTGCCCTGCGATTGGGGTTAGTTCTGCTGCAAAAACTCCAGCGACAATGGCAAGACCAAAACCACCCGATCGTCCCAAAAATGGAGCGCGAGTCTGGACAAACCGCTACGGCTACGCATCAGCCCAGACCAGAAATCATTGCGATTATTCAACAACGATTAGTCGAGATGGAACAACAGACCCTAGGGTTATATGCCGGGGGGCTGTGTGTTCTATTTCTGGCACTACTACCGGTTGTGTTTTTAGGCCATCGTTTTGGACCCGTGGTTTCAGCGAATGTGGCCCAAACAATGCCGGAGTTTCTGAGTGGTGGTCGCACCAATATTTTTGATCGTAATTGGTTGGATTATTGGTTTTTTGGGCGGGGTACAAACTTAATTCCTCGATCGCTCCTAACGCCTGTGACGTTGGTTTTTGGATTGCTGCTACCGGTTTTTTTGTGGAAGCCGATCAAGCGCTGGTTACCCCTGGGCGATCGAGTTACGCCCAATATTCATGTTTTATCGCAACTGGGGATTGTATCGATCGGCTGGTTTTTGCTGGCCCATTGGTTGCTGTTTAAGCTGCACTTACCGAGTCGCTACACCGGCCACAGTTTCCGAATTATCATTGCGATCGCAGCGGGCATTGGCGTAACCATTTTGATTGATGCCTTGCTCAAATGGATGCAAGCAGATCAATCTAATCAGGCAAATCAAGCCAATCAAACTAATCATCACTACTGGTTTTCAATTCGTTCCCTGGGCAGTGCGATCGGGCTTTTGGGTTTGGGCTTTGTGCTATTGGGCTATCCCTTTTTAGTTCCAACCTTTCCAGCCAATAGCTATCATGTGGGGCGCGAACCCGCACTCTATCAATTTCTCAAAAAACAGCCGATCGATAGCCAAATTGCATCCTTGAGCAGTATTGGTGATGATTTGCCCACCTTCACCGGACGATCGATCCTCACGGCCAAAGAGTACGCGGTTCCCTATCATCTCGGATATTACCGAATTTTTCGAGAGCGCGTGTTGCAAACCATTCAGGCCCAATACAGCATGGATCTATGGACGGTTAAATTTTTTCTTGGGCGCTATCACATCAACTTTTGGTTAATCGATCGCGCGGCCTTTAGCCCAGACTATCTTCAAGATTCCTGGCTAGAACAATATCCCGAAGCCACCGAAACGGCCTTGGCGCTCCTGAAAAGTGGTCAACAACCGATCGTGCAATCGGCACTACAACAATGTGCTGCATTGGAAGGGAAAACTTGGTTATTGTTAGATGCTAAATGTCTGCGGCTACTGAGTCCTTGAGGACTTGCCATGAATCGAATTTCAATCGAATTTCAATCGACCTTCAATGGTAATTTGATGGTGTTTGCATATCAAATTTGCCTCTAAAGTGCTGAATTTAATCTAGAAAGATCCCAGTAATCTATATCTACGTCGGCTAGATTTAGCCATTGAACGTTATTGAAGTTTTTGCATAAACTGGCGATCAATTCGATCTTTCCAGCGCCAAGCCCATCGTCCTGAAAACACGAATGATCCACGGACGGCGATCGCCCGATCGTCCGCCAGATTAATCAGGCTGAGCCATCGCTTTTGGGGATAAAACGACTGTAGCGCGCGACCTTCGATCGCGGCTTTCAAATTGCGTGCTAGGGGCAGTCCTTGGCGCACCGCAAACACCCCTGATTTGGGGCGAGGATGGTTGACCATCGTTGCCACATCGCCCGCCGCAAACACATTAGGATGGGAGGTCGATTGCAAGCGATCGTCCACGGTCATAAACCCCTGGGCATCCGTTGCCAGCCCGGAGGCCGCCAGCCACACTGGAGCCGTCGCCTGGGTTGCCCAAATCGCGCGATCGCAATCGATTTCTAAGCCTGAGGCACAGGACAGCCGAGTTAAACCAATTTTTTGATCAATAATTGTCGCGTTAACGACGGTTTCGCCCAAATGTAGCCGAATCTGTCGTTCGTCAAGCACCCGCCGGAGCCGATCGCCCACCCGCCGGTCAAACTGTGGCAACAGAACCCGATCGCGCTGCACCACTGCCACCGACAGCCGATCGCCCAGGCGTGGAAACAGCCGCCACTGAGCCGCCAAGGCCAGCTCCACCCCACCGGCCCCACCCCCCACAATCACCAGTTTCACGGCCGGCAGCCGATCGGCGGTCACATCCGCCAGCAAGCGATCCCAGCCCGCCAAAAACGCCTGAATCGGCTTGGCCGCCATCACCGATCGCCCCAGCAAAGGCCGCACCTCCGGCGACACATCAGGCGTACTGCCCGTGTTCACCGACAGCCAATCGAAACTGACTGCTCCGCCCCCCGCCAACTGCACTTGTCGGGCGGGCAAATCCAGACCCACCGCCCGATCGATCTGCAACTGCGCCCCCACGCGATCGCACAACCGTTGCAGATCAATAAAGCAAGCTTGCCGATCATATCGACCCGCCACATGACCCGGCATCATCCCCGAATAGGGCGCATGACTGACATCACTGATTAAAGTCAGGTGACAACTGGGCGGCCCCTGCATCGCCCACCCATGCAGGGCGATCGCATGGCTGTGGCCACCCCCCACCAAAACCAACGACTGATCCATTGACCGCTTAAATCATCATGAACATCATCATTAAATCTCCCAAGGTTTGAGCATGAAATGCAGACTTCTCGCTCAAAACAAATAGTGGGAATGCGATTGCATCCCCACTACTTAATTTCTGATAGCTGATGTGCCAATGTTGCACCGAGCCAAACACTGGGTTTAGTGCTTGTTTAGGTCAAGACCCGCTTCTTTTGCAAACGCTTGCAAGCCCTTGGTGTTCAGCGTCTTGAGGGCCTTGGTCGAAAGGCGCAAACGCACCCAACGATTCCCTTGAGACCACCAAATTCGCTTCCATTGCAGGTTAACTTCTTGCAGTTTTTTGGTGCGGCGGTGGGAGTGCGAAACGGCGCAGGCGTTGTTGGCTTTTTTGCCGGTCAACTGGCAAACACGAGACATGGCTTTCTCCGGGCAGGACTATAAGGAGGGGAAAACTTAGATGATGCGTGCGATCGACATCAACTAGGCGACATCAACTAGGCGATCAAATGTGGATCGAACACAGTCAAATCGATCGCCCCAGTAAGCGGCAAACGCCAGGCGATCGACTGTCTCGGTTAGGGGTGACGGGCGATCGGCCACCGATCCGAGAGCGCGATTGACCAGTATAGCCCATGCGGTGAGCAAATCCGACCTCTTGCCCCAGGCCAACCCTACTGCACGGGGCTGGGATCCACATAGTCCGATCGCGACAGGCGCAACCGAATTTGCTCTAGGTAGCTATGGCCAGAAATGGGGCCCCTGGGCGGGGGCAATTCATCGGGCCACAGGGCCAAATCCTGGCAGGGACAGGGGCCCGCTTCGAGACGTTCCTCATTCACGGGGTACAGCAGGGTGCAGCGAGCACAGGGCAGTAGTTCCCAATGGCCGTCGAGCAAATCGGCCAACGAACAGTCAGTGCCCGCGAGGTGATAGTACTGAGGTTGCTGGGTGATTTGCTGCCAAAACTGCTCAAATTCGGATGAGTAGCGCTCGCCCTCAATCACCCGCTGAGTGCCCGATAGGCTGTTATTTCGATCGCACACCACTTGCTTACCCAATTGCAACCAGAGGGCAACATATTGCTTGACGCGGTCTTCGGGAGCCATGGTAATAGGGGGCTGTACAAGCAAAATACTGGAGTTCAACGGGAGGTCGAGTTGGCAGTGTAGGTCGGCGAAGTGATGGCCTGCCAACCCTCAGCTCGCCAGAGGGCTGAGACGATGCATGACCATGGGTTTCGTAACCATACGTTGACGACGGTTTAGACCCTGATTCTGGCAAAACAAGCGTTTTAAAAAGTCATCATGGATGATTCAAAGCACTGCCTCTGCGAGATTGAGGCCAACGGGAATAGTCCCTAGCCTTGATCGTAAGATACGTTTCCGGTTGTTATAGGGCTGGAAATCTTGAGCTTAGATTAAAATTCTGGACAATTTTGCCCCCCAGTGATTGGTGTTGCCCTTGTCGCTGGATGGCTGTTCGAGGGGGACGATCGGATCAATTTAATCTAATCTGACTACTTTGACCAATCTGACGAATTTGATCAAAAGGGTGGTGATCATGCGTTCACAATCAATTTGTGGGCAGCATTATCCTCAGGATCTGCTACGAATTTCGATCGCTGCTGTCAAGTTGGTCAAACTCACTCGAAAAATCCTGATGATTCAAGGTGTTCAAGGGGTTGATTCACGTTCAATTCATGTCTAATTCACATTCAATTCGTGGTTACTGCATGGATTGTAAATCGATGCGTGGATCGACGAATTTCAAGAGCAAATCGGCTAGTAGATTGCCAATAATTAGCATCACGGCTCCCATCATTAAGCTAGCCATCGTGAGGTATAAATCCTGTACCTGCACGGCTTGCAAAATCAACCGTCCCAGGCCCGGCCAGTTGAAGAAGTATTCGGTGATGAATGCGCCGCCGAGCAGGCTGGAAAATTCAAATCCCAGGAGGGTAATTAGGGGGTTAACGGCGTTGCGGAGGGCGTGGACGTAGATGACGCGGTTTTCGGGGAGGCCTTTGGCGCGGGCGGTGCGGATGTAGTCTTGGCGGAGAACATCGAGCAGTTGGCCGCGCATGAGCCGCTGGAGTCCGGCGAATCCGGTGATGCTGAGGGCGATCGTGGGCAGGATGGAGTGCCAGCCGATGTCGAGGATTTGCTCGATCGGGGAGAGGCTGCTGAAGTTGAGGCTGGTCATGCCGCCAACGGGCAACAGGGGCGACAGGCGTTGGGCCACAAACAGCAACAGCAGGGCGGTGATGAAGCTGGGAAAGCCTTGGCCGATGTAGCTGATCACTTGCAGGGCGCGATCGAGCCAGCGGTTGTGCTGGATGGCGGCGACGATGCCGAGGGGTAGGGCGATCGCCCAGGTGGCGACCAGGGACAGCAGGGCCATGTAAAGGGTGGCGGGAATCCGATCGGCCAGTAGCGACAGAACCGATCGCTGATAGATAAAGCTGGTGCCAAAGTTGCCCTGGACAATGACCTGGGTGAGCCAGCGAAAATATTGTTCGAGGGCGGGGCGATCGAGGCCAAATTGCTTGGTGTAGGTGGCCAGGGTTTCGCGGCTGATTTGGGGATTTTGGGCGATCGTGTCGAGATAGCTGCCGGGTGCTAAATCGACGATCGCGAAACAGAGGGCCGAGGCGAGCAGCAGGGTCACTAACGCCTGAAAGGTGCGCTTCAGAATGTAGAAGCTGGTGTCGCTGGTGGCGATTTCCCATGCCCGATCGACCAGTTGCGAGAGCCGATCGCCTTGCTTTGAAACCCGCATTGTGTCTCTCCCAAAAGCCTGTTCGACAGGGGCAAGCCGCAGCCCACCCCGATCGCTGTCAATCGATGGTCTGGACAACAGAATACCCAAGAATCTTCCATCCGTCCTGTTTCGGCGATCGGTCGGGGCGATCGCTTCCATCCCCAAAATCAAAAATTCCGCGAAATGGGTTTTGCAAATCAGGGCATTGCTGCTAATATTGACTTCGCTCACCTGGAGAGGTGGCAGAGCGGTTGAATGCGCTTGACTCGAAATCAAGTTTGGCGGCAACGTCAACGGGGGTTCGAATCCCCCCCTCTCCGTCGGAGACAGAAAATGATCGCAACCTGACAAAGGGCGATCGTTTTTTTGTTGGTTCATGTTCGCTTGGCTCGCGTTGGTTAGTTTTCTATTGGCCAAGTTTCGATTGGCTGATTTTGACTAATTTGCTATTGGCCAAGTTTCGATTGACTGATTTTGGCTAGTTTTCTATTGGCCAAGTTTCGATTGGCTAATTTTGACTAATTTTCTATTGGCCAAGTTTCTATTGACTAATCTTGACTAATTTTCTATTGGCCAATAATTATTTGGCTTGATTTTGCTGGCTAATTTTGGGCCAGTGTTTCAACAATCATCGAGTCGATCGAGCAGGGATGCGATCGGGCCGCGATCGACGGCTTGGGGTTCCGCTGCCAAATAGGCTTGCAAATCGATGCGAGCTTCGGTGAATCGTTCCATTTGGTAATAGAGCAGACCGCGATCGCGCCGCTCCTGAATCGCATCGGGAAAGATCAACAAGATCCGCTCGATCGCCCGGGCCGCCTGGGCTAACTCCTGGCGACTGATATAAATCGCCTTCAGGTTTGTCAACATCCGGGCCAAAAATCGCGGCGGGTCGATCGGGGCCAAAAACTCCGGCCGCAACGTCACCGGCTGGCCATAAATTTGGCTGAGGCGATCGGCGCAATCGTCGGGAAACAGCACCTCGCCATTGGCAAAAGGATCGACAAAAATTCCCGCATCATCAAAATCTGGGCGAATGATGAAATGTCCCGGCATTCCCACACCCACCATCGGAAAATCGAGCCGTTTGGCCACTTCCAAATAGACCAGCGACAGGGTAATCGGAATCCCCAAACGGCGATCGAGCACTTCATTCAAAAAGCTATTGCGCGGGTCGTAATAATCATCACGATTACCCACGAATCCCAACTCGGCAAATAAGTGCTGATTAATCGCGCGAATCACCCGCATGGGCACGCGATCGCCCGCCAATTGCGCATCGATCGCCGCCGCCATCTGATCCAGCCGAGCCAGATAGTGATCGATCGCCAAGCCGGGATAGTCTTCCTGCGCGATATACAACGCAGCCCGCGCCAAATCAATCTGCGCGATCGGCTGGCGCACTTCCCGCCAAAATGCTTGTCGGGCCTGGGAAAATTCCATAGGGCGGATCGCTGTTTGAATGGGTTCTTTGCCTAAACGGATTGCAAGTGTGCCACCAAGGCTCGCAATCCCAGCCGGTAGCTCTCACCGCCAAAGCCCGAAATCTGCCCGATCGCCACTGGGGCAATGTAGGAATGGTGGCGAAAGGCTTCTCGCTTGTGAATGTTGCTCAGGTGCACTTCCACCGTGGGAATCGCCACACCCGAAATGGCATCTCGAATCGCAACGCTCGTGTGCGTGTAGCCACCGGGATTAATCACCAAGCCATCAAACTGGCCCATCGCTTCATGAATCCAGTCAATCAGCGTGCCCTCGTGGTTCGACTGGCGACACTCGATCGCCACCTGCAACGCCGCCGCGTCCTGCTCCAGCCGCTCATTAATTTCCGCCAGGGTCAGGGTTCCATACACCCCCGGCTCGCGCTTGCCCAACAGGTTCAAGTTGGGCCCATGCAAAATCAGGATATTCACCAACAGTCACCAGCAATCACCAACAGTCACCAAACAACGAATGCGATCGCCCCTACCGAACTTGAGTTATTCGACAGCGCCCGGAAAAATACGCGAGCAAGGGAAAATTCCCCTTGCTCGGTCAAGTGAGATGTTAAAGAATCTGAGGAGACTATTAGGTCAGCGGCGGCGACGATAGGCTCGATCGTCCACTGGCACGGGGATCGGTTCCGCCTCGGGCTGGGCCTGTGGGCCAAGCAGCGCTTCGATCGCTTTCTGTGCCCACTGTTTAAGCTTTTCTAGCACCTGTTCGATATAGTCCATTAATCGAAGGCTCCTTGACGGCGGTTCGACCGACTTTTGCGGAATCGCTCAGAGTCGTATCCCTTTAGATTAACCCAATCCTTTGGCGAGATGGTGCAAAATTTGATCGCGAGGCGTATAAAGAGTTTCTAAACATCCATCGGGCTGCCCCGGCTCGGAATCCGTTAAATTTGCTAAATTTGCCAAGTTAAGCGCCATGCCGGCCCGGCGATCATTGCTGGTAGTCATCGGCAACCATCAGCCTTCATCGGGCGATCGTGCAACGAACAAGGACGAAACCGTGAGTGTAAGTGACCTGTTTACCAAAGGCGGCCCGGCCATGTGGCCGTTGTTAACGCTATCGGTGCTATCGGTCGGAACTGTTTTTGAGCGGTGTTGGTTTTGGGGGCGGATTTTGTTGCGGGAGCGCGAAGTGGCCGATCGCATCCTGGAAGCGGCTCGCAATGACTGGAACAGCGCCAGTTCGATCGCCAGCAAGGCCCGCGACCAGCCGATCGGCCGCTTCCTGGCCGCCCCCCTGAAGCTGGACGATCCCGATCCCGAGCTGTTTCGCCTGGCCCTGGAATCCTCCGCCGAAGAGGAACTCAGCGCCATGCGCAAGGGCGACAAACTCCTCGAAGCGGTGATTGCCCTGTCGCCCCTGCTGGGCTTGTTGGGCACGGTGTTGGGGCTGATTGGCTCCCTCGGCTCGATCCGAATTGGGCAGTTGGGAACCGATGCCACCTCTGGCGTAACGCTGGGGATTGGGGAAGCGCTGATTAGTACGGCGACGGGGCTGGTGGTGGCGATCGGGGCCCTCGCGTTTTACCGATTGTTTCAGGGGCTGGTGTTTACCCAGGTGAAGCTGTTTCGGCGGGCGGGCAACGATCTGGAACTGCTCTATCGGCAACTGTGGGCCCAACGGGCCGATCGCCCGGCCCCAACCGATCCTCCAGCCCCGGCCCCAGAAGCCTAAAGAGCTGGATTTCCCTCGCCCCGCCCATCATAGACAAGGGGCTTAGGGCGTGTCATCCAATGAAGTGGGATTGAAGCTGAAACGACGAATTTTCCCCACTCAACCGCCCCAGACAAGATGCTCCAGCCCCTTGTCCCCAACGATCAAGCAACGCAAGAATCAGGGTTTCAGGGATTGGATGACAGCCCCTAAGCCCCTTGCTCCCACGATTCGGCAACGCAAGAATCGGGGTTTTGGGGATTTGATCACAGCCCATAAACCCCTTGCTCCCCACGATTCGTAAACTTCGCTCACGGCAAAACCTCGGCAAGCTGCAACCGTAACCGATGACCCTTCTGACTCCCGACGCAACCCGCCAAACCGTCGCCTGCGATCGCCTGCCCCTGGCGAGTTATCGCGAAATTGCGGCCCACCTAAACGTTGTACCCGGCGTGCGGGCCACGCTGCTGCCCCAAACCTCCCAAGAATTCGAGTATCTGCAAAGTCAGGTGGGGGGCGTGGCGATCGAGGTTGACCCGGTGCTGGGCGATCAGGCGCGCGATCGGGTGGAGGAAATTTTGGCGCACTATGCCGATCGCTTCGGCCCCTGGCGCGCTATCCCGATCGCCGAAACCGAGCTTGGGGGAACGATCGGCCCACAAGGGACTTAGGATAGGGAACGCTTCCGCTGCTGAAGTCTGACCGATTGTTGGCGGATCAACCACTGATCGACCCCGATCAACCCCGATCGATCATGCCTGGGACTCAGGGAAGCTGCTCACGAACTACCGACTCGATCGCCTGCTATGACTGCCATTCAAGCCCTGCGCGGAACCAAAGACATCTTGCCGGAGGAAATCGGCTACTGGCAGCACGTGGAAGCCATCGCCCGCCAAGTGTTGGGCCGCGCCGCCTTCAAGGAACTGCGCACGCCGGTTTTTGAGCAAACGGAGCTGTTCGCGCGGGGCATTGGCGAGGCCACCGATGTGGTGGGCAAGGAAATGTATACCTTTGCCGATCGAGGCGATCGATCGATCACCCTGCGGCCCGAGGGCACGGCCGGCGCGGTGCGGGCCTTTGTGGAGCACAAGTTATTTGCGACGGGCGGCCCCCAGCGCCTGTGGTATTGCGGGCCCATGTTCCGCTACGAGCGACCCCAGGCGGGCCGGCAGCGGCAGTTTCACCAAATTGGGGCGGAATTGCTGGGCAGCGGCGACGCGCGGGCGGACGTGGAGGCGATCGCGGTGGCGGTGGAGCTGTTGAACCGGCTGGGTCTTAAGTCCTTGCGGATGGTGCTGAACTCCGTGGGCGATCGGGTTGATCGGGCCACCTACCGCGCCCAACTGGTGGACTACCTCACGCCCCACGCGGCGGATCTCGATCCCGATTCCCAGGATCGCCTGACCCGCAACCCTCTGCGGATCTTGGACAGCAAGGTGGCCCGCACCCAGGACATTTGTCGCGATGCGCCGAGCATTCTCGATGCCCTGTCGCCGGAGTCGGCGGCCCGGTTCGATCGGGTGCGGCAGTCCCTGACGGATTTGGGCATTGCGTACCAAGTCGATTCGCGGCTGGTGCGCGGGCTGGACTACTACAGCCACACGGCTTTCGAGATTCAGTCGGACGACCTGGGCGCGCAGGCGACGGTGTGCGGCGGCGGGCGCTATGACGGCCTGGTGAGCGAGCTGGGCGGCCCGGAAACGCCGGCCGTGGGCTGGGCGATCGGGATGGAGCGCTTGATTTTGTTGCTCCAGCAGTTGCAACCCCTGGCGGCCGATCGGGTGGATTTCTATGTGGTGTCCCGGGGCGATCGGGCGGAGCACCAGGCCCTGAAGGTGGCCCAAACCCTGCGGCTGGCGGGGTTTGCCGTGGAAATGGATTTGAGTGCCAGCGCCTTTGGCAAGCAATTTAAACGGGCCGATCGGGCCGGGGCCGCCGCCTGCGCGATCCTGGGGGACTCGGAGGCCGAAACCGGCACGGTGCAAATCAAATGGCTGGCTTCGGGTCAGCAAGAGACGATCGCCCAGGCCGAGTTGGCCACCCAGGTCGATCGGTTCCGGGAGCAAATCGCGGGCGATCGCTCGGCCCCAACCGACTGATCAACGATTTTCGCAGGATCTTAACGGAGCACTCCCATGCGCGCGATCGGCTTAATGAGCGGCACATCCGTCGATGGGATCGATGCGGCCCTGGTGGAGTTGTCCGGCCTGGAAACGGATTTGCGGGTGGAGTTGCTGGCGGGGGAAACCATTGCCTATCCAGCGGCCCTGCGATCGCAGATTCTCGACGTTTGCGCCGGTCAACCCCTGTCGATGGCGGCCTTTGCCGAATTGGACGACGCGATCGCGCGGGAGTTTGCCCGCGCGGCCCAGACCTTGCGGGCGGCGAGTCCCGACCAAGCCCCGATCGCCTTCATCGGCTCCCATGGGCAAACGGTGTTTCACCGACCGCCCGCGCGATCGGCCTCAGATTCGTCTGCATTACCTGACCTGGGCTATAGCCTGCAACTGGGGCGGGGCAGCGCGATCGCCCACTGGAGTGGCATCACCACCGTTAGTAATTTCCGCCTCGGTGATTTGGCGGTGGGTGGCCAGGGTGCGCCCCTCGTGCCGCGCGTCGATGCCTACCTGCTGGGCGACGATCGAGAGTGCCGCTGTGTGCAAAACATCGGCGGCATCGGCAATGTGACCTACTTGCCCGCCCGTCAGGGGTTTGCGAGTTTGGCGGATTGGGAAGCGGCGATTCGTGGCTGGGACACGGGGCCGGGCAACGTGCCGATCGACCTGGCGGTGCAGCGGCTCACCAACGGCGCGCAAACCTTCGATCGCGATGGAGCCTGGGCCGCCCGGGGGATGATTTGTGCCGAATTGGTCGATCGCTGGCTGGCGGATCCGTTTTTTGCCCAAGCGCCGCCCAAGTCCACGGGGCGCGAATATTTTGGCCCCGAGTGGCTCGATCTCTGCCGGGCCGACGCGATCGCCCACCAGCTTTCCGATGCGGATTGGCTGGCCAGCCTGACGGAGTTGACCGCCGCCTCAATCGCCCGCAGCTACCGCGACCACCTGCCCGCCCTGCCCGATCGGGTGCTGCTCTGTGGCGGCGGCAACCGCAACCCCACCCTGGTCGATCGCTTGCGCCATCACCTGGGCGGCGTGGCGATCGAATCCACCGATGCGTGGGGCCTCTCCGCCGACAGCAAAGAGGCGATCGCCTTCGCCGTTTTGGGTTACTGGCGCTTGCACGATCGCCCCGGCAACCTGCCCGCCGCCACCGGAGCGCGGCAATCCGTACCCCTGGGCGAGGTGTGGCCGGTTCCCTCGGCGCGGTAAACTCGATCGCAGTTCGTAACAAAACATTTCAAATCTGAGTTTTCCCCCTGGAGGCCCCACCTTGGCAACCCCCACCGGATTCGGCAAGCCCAAAGCCCAACCCAAGGCAAAGTCCAACGATCGCCGCACCACCGCCGCCAACCGCCTCGACGAAATGCGATCGAAGGGGATGCCGGAGTTTGAGGTATACATCCGCATCAAAAATCAGAAGCCGTGGTACCCGATCGGGGCGCTGGCCGTGAACCGCAGCAACCAGATCGATCGGGCCATCTTCGCCAACGAAAACGACCTGCGCCAAGGGGCATTCCGCCTGTTCCCGCGCCTGAAAAAGCAGCAAGCCAACCTGGAATACGGCTACCGCGTGAAGAATTACACCGACGAGCCGATCACCGTCGCGGTGCAACCCGCCTCGATCGTCCCCGGCCCGATCCAAAACGCGATCGACCAGGTGCGCGACGGCTTCGGCAACCTCATCAGCCGCTTCACCGCCAACAAGTAGTCCCGGCGGGCGCACGGCGGTGCGCCCTGCCAGGACTGTTTTGGATTGCCATTCAAGCTCGATCGCCCCATGCCCAAGCAACGCAAAAAAGCCGACTTCCCAACCAAAACCTGCATCGTTTGCGGCCTGCCCTTCACCTGGCGCAAAAAGTGGGAAAACTGCTGGGACGAGGTGAAATATTGCTCCGATCGCTGTCGGCGGCGCAAAAGCCAGGCCGATCGCCCGGAATCTGCGCCCTAGGCGATCGCCACCGCGATTAATATGCCAGCAGAACCCAACCAAGACGCTCAGGCACAGCAAGCCTAAAACCAGTCGATCGCCCGGGCCGCAAAGGCTAGCCCCGTGATCGAATGGCCCTGGGGATTCAGCAAGGGGCCATAGCAGGCGATCGATCCCCGCCCCGGTTGGACGGCCCAAACCACGCCGCTTACGCCCGATTTTGCCGGCCAGCCCACCCGCACCATCCACTCATTCGTGGATTGGTAGAGACCTGCGATCCCCATTGCTTCTAGGGTTTCATGGACGATCGCCACCCGATCGGCCGGTGGATCCGCCAGCCAGCCACCCAACTGCGCCAATTCCGGCAGATGGATCGCCGAGCAACAGAGGCGGTTATAGCTGTCGAGGGCGGTGATGGGATCGGTGACGCTGCCAAACTGGGCCAGGGTTTGGGCAATCATCCGGTTGCGCTCATTGGGCAAGGCTTGCACCGAGGCCAGCACCGTTTCATTCACCGGCACCATGATCCCCGTCGTTTGGAACAGCCAATCCTGGAAGCGCCGCACCCGATCGCGCGCCGTTTGACCGGGGATCGCACCGGCCAGGGCGATCGCCCCGCTGTTCAACATCGCATTTCGCGGCCGGCCACCGTCCTCTAGCAACTGGTTCAAATCGTTGTAGGGCAAGGCCGAGGGGTGACAATCGACCAGCGATCGCACGGCTTCCCGCCCCAACACCGCCTGAGCGTAGAGCAACAACAGCGGCTTGATCACGCTCATCAGCACCACCCGGCGGCCGGGCTGCGATCGCTCCCAACGCCGCCCATCGATCGCCCAAACGGCGGCCCCAAAGGCCTGGGGGTTCGCCTGGCTCAAAATCGGTACATAGTCCGGCAAGGCTCCCAGCGGGGTCGATCGTTCGGCCTGCTGGGCCAAATCATCCAAAAGCGATCGAGCAGTTGTGATTAGTCCAGTCATGTTGCGCGTTCTGCCTCGGGCCGGCCATCGAGAGCAGCCACCAGCCCTGCTAATACTCTAGGGATTTGCCAGACCTCTGGGGCGCAGGCTCCGGTTTCTTATCGATCGCGGATTGCCCACTCACGCTCAATCCCCGCAATCCTTGAACTTTTCTGTGATTTTGTTGAAGTTCGCATCAGCATCGTCACCATTGCCAAGGGGATCGGCCACACTGGATACGAATCCGACTGTCCCTGTGACGACGGGAATCCCGCAACGCTCTCAGTGAGGAGTGACCATGGCTCAAACCCTGCTCGACCAACTGCGCAACATGACGATTGTTGTGGCTGACACCGGTGACATTCAGGCGATCGAACGGCTGAAACCCCGCGACGCAACCACCAACCCGTCCCTGATCACCGCCGCCGCCCAAATGCCGCAGTATCAGGACATTGTTGACCAAACCCTGCTCGAAGCCCGCGCCGAAAAGGGCAAAACCGCCAGCGCCGCCGAAGTGGCTTCCCTGGCCTTTGAGCGGTTGGCCGTCGCCTTTGGCAAAAAAATTCTGCAAATCATCCCCGGCCGCGTTTCGACGGAAGTGGATGCGCGCCTGTCCTACGATACGGACGCAACGATCGCCAAGGGTCGATACCTGATTTCGGAATACGAAAAGGCCGGCGTACCGCGCGATCGGATCCTGATCAAAATTGCCGCCACCTGGGAAGGCATCCGCGCCGCCGAAGTGCTCGAAAAAGACGGCATTCACTGTAACCTCACCCTGCTGTTTGGGTTGCACCAGGCGATCGCCTGTGCCGAAGCAGGCGTAACGCTGATTTCGCCCTTTGTCGGTCGCATTCTCGATTGGCACAAAAAGAAAACCGGCCGCGCCGCCTACCCCGCCCCCGAAGACCCCGGCGTATTGTCCGTAACGCGGATTTACAACTACTACAAAACCTTTGGCCACACGACCGAGGTGATGGGCGCAAGCTTCCGCAACATGGGCGAAATTGTCGAGCTGGCGGGTTGCGACTTGCTGACCATTTCCCCCGGATTGTTGGACGAGCTGGAAAGCAATACCGGTGAACTGGTGCGGAAACTCAGTCCCGAGCTAGCGGGCACGGAGCCGATCGAGAAAATCGACATGAGCCGCGACGTTTTTGAGCAAATGCACGCCGCCGATGAAATGTCATCCGAGAAGTTATCCGAAGGAATTGAAGGGTTCTCAAAGGCCTTGGAATCCCTGGAGTTGCTGTTAAAAAATCGCTTGGCCAAACTGGAGGGCAACGAAACCCTCAGCCACGCGGCCGATGACATTTTCCATGTCTACGATCTCGATGGCGATGGGTTTATCACCCGCGAAGAATGGGCGGGCAGCGACGCGGTGTTTGACGCGCTCGACTCGAACCGCGATGGCAAAATCACCGCCGCCGAAATGGCCGCGGGCCTCGGCGCGGCCTATCACCACCATTTGGTTGGGGTCAGCTAGGACGGAGTAGCCCGATCGCCCGATTTTCATTAGACCTCTTGCGCGAATCGGCTAGAACCCCTCATCCCCCAACCCCTTCTTTTAGGGAAGCCAGCAAGGGTGGGTTCCAGCGATCAGGTTTCTAGTGATCAAGTCCCTCTCTCGGCTTGGGAGAGGGATTTGGGGTGAGGGTCTTGATGGATGCGAGAGATCTAACGACTAAACCGTTGATTACCCCTTACGGTCTCCGATCGCCCCCAGCGCCCCAGAGTTCGCAATAGCCAAAATATTCGCAATATTCGCAATAATGGCTACTGCTGAATTGGTAAGCGATCGTGCCGCAAGTGACCCTATCGGAATTGGTGACCGCATTGCGCGAGGGGACAGCCCTGGCGAGTTTTCCGACGGATACGGTTCCGGCGCTGGCGGCCCGACCCGATCGCGCTGGGGCAATTTACGACACCAAACAGCGGGATTTTTCCAAGCCGTTGATTTTGATGGGGGCGAAGGCGGCGGATCTGTGGCCCTACGTGGTCGATCGCGATGGCGACCAGGAACAGTGGGCGGCGATCGCCCGGGGCTATTGGCCCGGCGCGCTGACGATCGTGCTGCCCGCCGCGGCTGATCGCCTGCCGCCCATGAACGAAACCCTGACCCGGCCCGACACGATCGGGCTGCGCGTGCCCGCCTGCGAAGTGGCGCGATCGATCCTGGCCCAAACGGGGCCGTTGCTGACCACCAGTGTCAATCGATCGGGTCAACCGCCCCTGCGCCGCATTGCCGACATCAACCGCGAGTTTCCGCACCTGCTCACCCTCTCGCCCGATGATGTGGCCGCCATGGGCGATTCGGAAATCGGCTCCGGCCAGCCCTCCACGGTGGTGCGCTGGGATCGATCGGGCTGGGAAGTCCTGCGCCAGGGCAGCGTTGAATTCGCGATCGACGCGATCGTCACAGCCCCCCATTCATGACCCTACGATCAATACCCGTAACCCCGTCTGGTAGGGGCGCACCGCCGTGCGCCCGTTTGCCAGCATTCATCAATAACCAATCATCAATTTGCAATTCACGATCAAATTGCGACGAATACCGCCGTGCGCCCGTCTGCCATGCTTGCCCCAGAGTTAACCCATGAATTAATACATTTGCAATTCAATTTGCCGGATCGAAATGAAGCGCTCATCCGGCAACAAAATACTCCGTTCTTGAAAAATCGGTCGGCCGTGAAACGTGTGGCGGTTCACAACAATCCCAAAGGGTCGCCGGGCCCGATCGAGCATAATCACGCAATAGGCTTCATAAATCGCGCGAGCCGCCCGCAACAAATCGAGGTCTAACCCCTCCGGCGGCAGCTCCACATAGTCGGCATATTCCGCCTCGTGGGGCGATCGGGCTTTGGACTGGGATAGGGCGCGCGAACGGGTGGACGAGTACGACACGGGCAACAACCGGGGTTGACTGCCACAATTTTAAGCACAGCATTCCCCAAAGATCGCGGTGAAGTCGGCCACTCGCCCCTGGCCCAAGCCGAATCGCTCGCCAAACCCCGGTGGTTAACCCTGGGCGGCGGTGGCCAACGCGAGGGCCACGCGCATTCGATCGACCGTCCGCGTATTTTCGGCGGGGCTGCCCACCGTAATCCGCAAGCCGCCACCCGTGTGCCGAATTAATGTGCCCTGTTGCTTCAGGCGATCGACCAAGGCCGCCATCGCCTCCTCCGTATTCGCCACCCCTTTCAGACGGGCGTAGAGAAAATTCGCCTGGCTGTCCCACAACTCCAGGCCCGGCAGCGCGCGCAGTTTTTGCAACAGGCGATCGCGCTCCGTCAAAATTTCGGGAATCACCGACAATAAATCGCGCCGATGGGCCAGGGCCGCCAGGGCCGCCGCCTGGGTAAAACTGGGCAGGTTGTAGGGCAAGCGGACTTTTTCCAAAACGGCGGACAATTCTGGATTGGCGATCGCATAGCCCACCCGATGGGCCGCCAGGCGAAAGGCCTTGGAAAACGTCCGCAACATCACCCAGTTGGGCCGCGCTTGCAGTTCACCGGCCACCGTGCGCCGACTAAATTCAAAATAGGCCTCATCGATCACGACCAAAATATTCGGCGGCAACCCCCGCAACCAATTGAGTTCGGCCGTGGTGAGGGCGTTGGCCGTGGGCGAGTTGGGATGCACCACCCACACCACCCGCACGGGCGAATCGGTTTTTTGGGCCTGGGCGATCGCCTTGCGCGCCGCATCCAGATCAATTTCAAAGGTCTTGGGCGATCGGCCCACCCGCTCCACCGGAATCCCCAGGGTTTGCGCCAAAATCCCATACATGCCAAAGGTGGGCTGGGCCACCAGCACGCGCCCCCGGCCGCCCAGGCAGGTGGCAATCAGAATCGATCGAATCAACTCATCGGAGCCGTTGCCCACCGAAATTTGCTCGGGCAAAATTCCCGCCGCCGTCCCGTTCGCGATCGCCGAGCACGACTCATTCACGTATTGGGCGATCGCCCGCTTAATCTCCCCATGATCACCGCCGGGGTAGCGGTTGGTTTCGATCGCCCGTTGATAGGTCAAGCACAGCTTTTCCTTCAGCGACTCGGGCAGTTGATAGGGACATTCATTGGTGTCCAGGCGATCAATCTCAACGCCCGCGGGCAGTTCTCCCCCCGGGTGAGCTTGATAAGCCTCAAAATCAACCAAATCTGGACGCAAAAACTCCAACATGGTGCGGGTCACGGATTGCTGATGGGAAAACTGACGTTGTGGCCGAATCGGGCAGTTGGGCGATCGAGTCAGTCGTCAAGGGGTTCCGGCCGGTTTACACCTTGCATGGTAGGGCAAGCGCCCCTCCTAAACAAACGATCGCCCCGGGGGTCGGGCAATGGGGACGGATCAGCCGCTGCGATCCGGACTCAACCGCCGCCTAGAGACCCGTGAGGTGGACTTGCACGGCGCGGGCCACCCGATCGGCCTTCTGGCGGGCCAGCTCGATCGTGGTGTCCCGGGCCAGGGCCACCCCCATCCGCCGGTATTGGCGCGTACTGGGTTTGCCAAACAAGCGCACATCGGTTCCCGCCTCCGCGAGGGCGGCCGCCACGCCCCCATAGACCACCGATTCGGAGGGGTCGGACTGGCGATCGGCCAAAATCGCCGCACTGGCCGCTGGTGCATAAACGGTAATTTCGGGAATCGGCAGCCCCAAAATCGCCCGCAGGTGTAGCTCAAATTCGTTGAGATTTTGCGAAATCAGCGTCACCATCCCCGTGTCGTGGGGACGGGGCGACAACTCCGAAAAAATCGCCTCATCGGCCGTAATGAAAAATTCCACGCCAAAAATGCCCGCCCCGCCGAGGGTTTGGGTCACTTTGCGGGCAATATCCTGGGCCTGGGCCAGCAGGGCCGGGGCGATCGGGGCCGGTTGCCAGGATTCTTGATAGTCGCCGCGTTCCTGGCGATGGCCGATCGGGGGACAAAACAGCGTGGATCCGTCCCACTGCCGAATCGTCAGCAGCGTAATTTCTAGCTCAAAGTGAATGTATTCCTCCACAATCACCTTGGCCTGGTCGCCGCGGCCTTGCTCCGTGGCGTAGCGCCAGGCGGTGGCCACGTCCTGGGGCGATCGAACGATCGACTGGCCCTTGCCCGACGAGGACATCACCGGCTTCACCACGTTCGGATAGCCGATCGTCGCCGAGGCGGCCTGCAACGCGTCCAGGCTGGTGGCGTAGGCATAGCGGGCCGTGCGCACCCCCAGTTCCTGGGCCGCCAAGTCGCGGATGCGATCGCGGTTCATTGTGTAGTGGGTCGCCGCCGCCGTGGGAATCACCGTAATGCCGCGCGCCTCGAATTCCGCCAGCTTTTCGGTACGAATCGCCTCGATTTCCGGCACGATGAAATCCGGACGGTGCTTCGCCACGATCGATTCCAGCGCATCCCCATCCAACATCGAAATCACTTCCGCCTCATCGGCCACCTGCATTGCGGGGGCGTTGGCGTAGCGATCGACCGCAATGACTTGATTTCCCAGGCGCTTCGCAGCAATCACAAACTCCTTGCCTAACTCGCCGGAGCCGAGCAGCAAAAAGGTTTTGGGCAGAGTTAAACCGGTGACGGACATGAACTTGCAACACACCATGGCTGAACGATCGAGCGACTGCCCAACTCCGTGCCGCACGCCGCCGCGCCACCCGAATCTTGCTGGGAGCGATCGCCCGTTCAGATAACCTTTCTATTATCGCGTGGGACGGGTGCTTTCGGCAGCGGGGGCCTGTCCCGGGGGTGGTATTGGGCCGAGACGAATCGATCGATCCCCGCTAAATCCCGATGGGCGGCAATATTGCAATAGTGACCATTGGCCCGCAGCAAGTCCATCACCGCCGGAGCCTGACCCGCCATCAGCTCCACCAACCACAGGCCCCCTGGCATCAGGTAGTGAGGGGCCGCTTCCACCAAGTGACGCAAACAGTCGAGACCGTCAGATCCCCCATCCAGGGCGGAATGCGGCTCATGCTGGGTCACTTCCGGGTCAAGGGCCAGGACTTCCGTGCTGGGAATATACGGCGGGTTGGAGACCATGCCAGCGATGTGGCCCGCCAGTTGGGCCAGCGGCGCAAACCAGTTGCCTTGGGCAAACTGAATTTGCTTTTCCAAACCGATGCGGAGGACGTTGAGTTCGGCAATTTCGAGGGCGGCGGCCGATCGGTCAATGGCCCAAATCGTCGCCTCGGGCATCATTTCCGCCAGGGCCAGGGCGATCGCCCCGCTGCCCGTGCCCAAATCGACCCAAATGCCCTGGCGCAGGGAGCGCTGCACGGCGGTCAATTCCCAGGCCAAATCAATGATCAGCTCCGTTTCTGGTCGCGGAATCAACACGGCCGGCGACACCAACAACCGAAAATTGCGCCAGCCCACAACCCCCGCCAAATATTGCACGGGCACTCGATCGATCAGTCGCCGTTGCCAGAGGCGATCGAGGTGCTCCAGCGACACCTTGAGTTTTACCTCGCCATCCTGCAACCGCAAGGCCAAGCGATCGATCCCGGCCCATTCCACCAGGAGCCAATCCAACTCGCCGAAGGGAACCCGTTGCTCGATCGCTTGTTGCCGTGCCTCGTCATACCAAGTCCAAAAGTCCACCGCTGACCTGTCCTGCGTGATCGCAACGCGCTAAACTCACCCCCCCCCTTGCGATCGGGTTGTACAGCGTCCTGGCACTTCTCGCAAGGATGTATAACCGTGCAGTCGTTGAAGGAGTGCGGCAGCCATAATGAGGCCACTTGCGATCCTGAGGATCCACCGATGATTGCCACCGCCACCGCCACCCCGATCGAACCGCGCCCCACCGCGCCCAACCCGATCGGCGACTTCACCACCGATCGCCCGCCGATCGCCACCCCCCAACCATGGCGCGGGCCTGCGGGTCAGCCGGTTGCAACGTTGCCGGAAGAGGCCGATCGGGCGGCACAAGAACGCGATCGGGCAGATCGGGAACTCGATCGGGCGGCACAAGAACGCGATCGGGCAGAACGCGAGCGACAACAGGCCGCACAGGAACGCGATCGGGCGGCGCAAGAACGCGATCGGGCAGCACAAGAACGCGATCGCGCCGCGCGGGAACTCGATCGAGCGGCACAGGAGCGCGATCGGGCAGAACGCGAGCGACAACAGGCCGAACAGGAACGAAAACAATCCGAACCGTAGGGTGCAGGGGAGCACGCCCCCGGAGTTACAAAAGGCTTGACGGGTCTCCCATGCACCGTGGATTGATCGCCGCCCAACCGATCGTGCTGCGCCACGGATGGGGTATTCGATGCAGAGCATCGGGGAGGGCGTTCCCACTCAGAGCGTGGGGACGATCACATTGAATGCTGAATCCTCACTGTTAGAGGTCAGATCAAGGGTGCGGTATGGCTCGGGGCAGGGTGTTCCGTTGCGCCAAAGTTCATGTTCGCTCAGGTCAATCTCTTCATTCCAAACCAGCGCATGGCCGCCTATTTCAATGTGGAAGCTCTTAAAGAAGGCTGGGTTTTTGAGGAGCTGAAATGGGGTTTTGGCTAATAGGGGTGTGATGTCATATTGTTTGATTTCATGGTTAGAGAATTGAATAATTAATGTGCGATCGTTGATGGCTTTGGCGGCGATGACTTTTGGGATATCCATGATCTCTGCATCTCTTTAGGTCAGTGGTGGCAACTTTCTGAATTCTTGATCGTTCCACATTTTGAGAAGTTCGGCTTGATGTAGTTCTGCCCATTCAAGCACTAATTTTTCGGCACGGTTTGGCAAGTCTCCTTCGATGACTGTAATCGCTTCAATACTAATCAAAGCGTTATATTCACCATAAATGGCGTGAAAGTGGGCAGGTGGATGATCACCAAAAAAAATCTTGATTGTAATGCCGTAAAAGCGGCTGATTTCGGGCATGGCGGGTGAGTTATGGGGTGAGGTGGGATTGGAGCAGGTCGATCGCCCGGTGCAGGTCGGGGGTTTGGAGGGCTGATCGGGCGATCGCTTGGGAGGCTTCCAGTACGCCGCCCCGAATTACGCACATTGCGGTGGGATTGGTCAGGGTGGCGAGGGTGGTGGTGAGTTGCTCAAAACCGGCTTCGACATTGCCCAACAGGATCGAGATGATCGACCAATGGAGTTGTTCTTGATCGGTGTTTTTGGGGCAGAGTTGCAGACTTTTGGTTAGGAGAGATCGGGCGCTGTCGAGATCGGAGCGCAAGGCTCGCACCGCTGCCAAATTGAAGGCGGGCATATAGTAGTCAGGTTTGAGTTCTCTGGCTTTTAACAGATAGGTTTCGGCTTCGTCGAGGCGATCGGTAATTAGGCACAAGAAGCCGAGATTATTTGGCAAGTTTCCATCAGTCGGATCGAGTTCGGCTGCTTTTTGGAAGGTGGCGATCGCCCCAGCAAGCTCCCCTTGCTCGAATTGCAATAGTCCTAAATCGTAGTAAGGCGAAGTATTTTGCGAGTCGAGATCAAGATCAATCGCTTTTTGGTATGCCTCAATTGCCTCGTTGTAGCGTTCTTGGGCTTTCAGAACATTACCCAAATTTCTGAAGTCGAAGGCGCGCTCTTTGATTCTAAGGGCTTGTCCATAGGCGGCTTCGGCTTCGGGATAGCGCTGAAGCTTTTCTAGCGTTAAACCAAGTTCGCTGTGGGCATAGACATAGTTTGGGTCGAGATTGATTGCCTGCTGGTAAGCAGTGATCGCCTCTTCATATCGCTCGAGATTCTTCAGTGCAATGCCTCGGTTGTACCAGGCTTCGTGAAAGTCGGGTTTGAATTGGAGGGCTTGGTCGTAGCTGGTGATCGCTTCTTCATACCGCCCGAGATTCCCCAGCGCAACGCCTCGGTTGCGCCAGGCTTCGCGGTTATCGGATTTGAATTGGAGCGCTTGGTCGTAGCTGGCGATCGCCTCTTCATACCGCCCGAGATCATCCAGCGCATTGCCTCGGTTGTACCAGGCTTGGTGGTCGTCGGGTTTGCATTGGAGGGCTTGGTCGTAGCTGGCGATCGCCTCTTCATACCGCCCGAGATACCACAGCGCATTGCCTCGGTTGTTCCAGGCTTGGTGGTTGTCGGGTTTGCATTGGAGCGCTTGGCCATAGCTAGCGATCGCCTCTTCATGCCGCCCGAGATGTAACAGCGCATTGCCTCGGCTGTACCAGGCTGCGTGGTCGTCGGGTTTGCATTGGAGTGCTCTGTCGTAGCTGGAGATCGCCTCTTCATACCGCCCGAGAAGAGTCAGCACAAGACCTCGGATGTACCAGGCATAGTGGAAGTCGGGTTTGAATTGAAGTACTCTGTCGTAGCTGACGATCGCCTCTTCATACCGCCCGAGATGTACCAGCGCATTGCCTTGGAAAAAGGCGGCTGAATGATTAGTTGGGTCAAAGTCCAGAACGCGAGAAAAATTGCTAATCGCCGGTCTGTAATTTTGGTTACGTAAATTGAGTTTTCCCGCTTGTAAATAGAGTTGGCTCAGTTGACCAACATCGGTCGTATTTTTAATGAGATCTTGCAGCATCAATAGCTTGCGAATACATTCCAATTCCGTCAGGTGTTCATAGCCATCTTCTGCCAAGGATTCTTCCAGGATTTTTTGATCAATTTCCGATGGCTCCAAGGGAAACCGATAGACCCCCAGCCGCCAATCAAAAAAGTCCGGCGCGCGTTCGCTCAGGTATTGAATCGTTGTGGGACGACAGCACATCACAAAGGCACAGGGAAACCGATCGCGCAAATTTTCCCGCGCCCAATTCAAATGTTGCAAAATCGGCGGCACACCGCGCCAATCGACGTTGTAAATGTCCACATTGCTCCAGCCCGCCTGCCGTTTGGTGTCTTCGTAGTCCAGCAGGGTGGCATCCAAATCCCGCACAAATAGCACATCGAATGGGGTGGTTTCGGCTAGCGCTTTTACCTTGTCCAGCAATGTGGTGGCCTTGCGATCGAGCACCAATTGGGCAAACCGCTTTTCGGGAATCTCCCGCCGCAAGCGATCGAATAGCTCTACTTCCTTAGCGCGATCGCCCACCACAAAATGCAGCTCAAACCCCGTTTGTCGCTGGAGCGATCGGCGCAAATTCCCATAGATTTCCTCCGGTGTTTCCGGCGGCAAATCCTCATCATCCCAATCCATCACCCATCCCCTCCTCAACGTTTGGGCTGACAACCTACGCCACCGACTCAGACAAGGTGCTCAAGCCCCTTTCCCCCGTGAGTTTGATGCTTGAAATGCATCCCAGCGTTGTTTAAATTCCTTGGAACTGCGGATGAGGGGATGCACCGCCGCCCAGGTGATTTTGTCGTCGTTTTCCTCGTCCCATTCGCGATATTCCAACACACACAAGCGAAACAGCAAATTGCGGCAGCGATCTTCGCGTTCGTTGCGGCTGTCCTTGGTTTGTTCCACGGCCATCAAGGCTTCCCAATCCTCAAATCGAATCGCATCCAGATAGGTTTCTCGCGCCTCCGCGATCGCCCGTTGCACCGTTTTCAAGCTAATGGGCAACACATCAATCCGCTTCAACGATTCCTGCACCAACCGCATCAGTTCCCGCATGTGACCGCCACTGGCCACACACAACCGCTGCACAGCGGCCTCATCAGCAAACACATCGGGCACAAGTGATCGGCTGGGCGCAGCTTTCGCAACCCGCCGAGCCAACACATCCCGTAATTTGGCATAGCCATCGTTCAGCATTTGATGATCGCGATCGGCGATCGCCACCATTGGCAACCGTTCCACCCCGTCATACTCATCCCGCAACCGCGACGCACTGGCCGAGAACACAAAGGACACCGGAGCCGTATAAATCGTGTGGCAGTTGAGGGACTTCAGAGAGTCAGCGCGATCAAGAAAAATCTCATCATGATTGGTGCGGCCATCGGGGCGATCGACTGGCGAAATTCGATCCAGGTTATCCGCCATCACCACCAAATCGCGTTTACCCGGTGGCAATTTTTTGCGCGCATCGGCAATCAATTGATTCAGCGCAGTTTCCAAACTTTCCGTTTGATCGCGCATCAGTTTACGAACTTGATCGCGCTTTTGGGGTTCGAGCCGCACCGCCGTTGTGATTTTGGCAAATTGGCTCAGTTGCAATTCCACATTGGTCTTCAGATCTTCGACCTTGACATCTGCTAATAGAATCGCTTTTAGATCATCAAACGACTTCGTGAGCCACTGGGCGATCGGCTGTGAATTGATGCCGGTTAAATCTTTAAAACCGTCTAATAGGTTGCGCGCGCAGGCCAGCAAAATGTCTGCGTATTCCGTATCTTTCAGGTTCAAATCACCCGCATCATCCGTCGCAGCGGCAAAGTAAACCACAAAAAAGCCGCGATCTTCGAGCCACTTTTTCAGCTTTTTTAGTTCCGTGGATTTGCCGCCGCCGCGATGGCCGGAATAGATTTGGCAGGTTTTGCGTTGGGCATCGGTGATCGTGCGGCCCAGGTCTACGGTGATGTCGTCGTCGCCGCGCACCGAGGTGCAATCCACATAGACCGGATCGCCCGGCTCCAGCGGCCGCGACGGGTCAAACTCGTTTTTTAGCTGGACGATGATCGGAAATTCTGGGCTAAACACGCCGACGACTACCAACGCAACTGGCCCCGATTGTAGCCAAGTCGATCGCCCCGCGGCCCTGGACTGACCGGCCAATGGCGATGGCGGCCTGGCTCGGCCCGGCGGGGTTCGATCGCCGCCCCGGGCGATCGCGCGCGTAAACGGCCCCAAGTCCCTACAATAAATAGGCATTTTGCCCTAGCGGTAATCTGCGATCCCTTCATTCCGTTAGTCATCACCGCCCCACCGCCATGAGTTTCTGGGCAGATAAAATCGCCGCCGACGCACAGGGTCCACAGATCGTTAACGACTCCAAAACGCCATCCGGGCGTGTTCACGTTGGCTCCCTGCGGGGAGTCGTGATTCACGACACGATCTACCGCGCGCTCAAACAGGCCGGCAAACCCGTGAAATTCATTTACGGCGTGGATGACTACGACGCGCTGGACACCGTGCCGCGCTATCTCGATCGGGCCCAATTTGAGCGCTATTTGGGCTGGCCCCTTTGCAATGTGCCTTCGCCGGACGACACCGCGCCGGGCGATCGCGCCAGTGACTACGCCAAGTATTTCATGGGCGAGTTTCTGGATGTGTTTGAGTATTTGGGGGTGCGACCCGAGATTTATTACCTGCGCGATTTATATCGATCGGGCAAGCTGAACCCGGCGATCGATCGCTTCTTGAAAAACGCCCATTTGGTGCGCGAAGCCTATAAAGAAGTCAGCAAGGCCGATCGCCCCAGTAACTGGTATCCCTTCCAGGTAATTTGCGAACATTGCGGCAAAATTGCCACCACCCAAGTCACCGATTATCAAGATGGCAAGGTGTTCTACACCTGCGATCCCAACGCCACGGATTACACCCAAGGATGCGGCCATTCGGGCTGGGTTTCGCCCTTCGATGGCAATGGCAAACTGCCCTGGAAAGTCGAGTGGGTGGCCAAGTGGGAATTGCTGGGCGTGACGATCGAACTAGCCGGCAAAGACCACTCCCAAAAGGGTGGATCGCGCGACGTGGCCAATGCGATTTCCCGCAAGGTGTTGGGTCAGCAACCGCCCTTCCACTCGCCCTACGAATTCATTTTGGTCAATGGCACGAAAATGAGTTCTTCTAAGGGGATCGGCTCCAGCGCCCGCGAAATTGCCGATTTGTTGCCGCCGCAACTATTGCGCTTTTTGATGTTGCGCACACCGCCCCGCACGGCTATCAACTTTGCGCCGAACTACGAAAGTATTACGCGCGTGTTCCGGGATTACGACAATTTGATCGACAAATATCGCCGGGAAACGATCGCCAATGGCGGCCAACCTCCGGCCCTCAGTGAAGATTGGATGTCGCTGTTTTATGCCCAGTTGGATGGTGAGATTCAGCCCTACCAACCCTTTGAATTAAGCACGGCGATTTCCCTGTTGCAAGTGCCCCATTTGGATGTGGAAAAGGAAGTGGCCGATCGGGCGACGGAACCGATGACGGATTACGATTGGCAAGTGGCCCGCGAACGGATTGCGGCGGCCCAAAAATGGCTGAATGACTATGCCGATGATGAAGAGAAATTGGTGCTGTATCTCGACAGCATTCCCGATCGGGCCAACACCCTTTCGCCGGAGCAAACCAACTATGTGGAAGCCCTGCTGAAGGCCCTGGCAGCGGTCGAAAGTTGGGACGGCGAAACGCTGCAAACGGCCCTGTTTGCCACCACGCGCGAGCTGGATTTGAAAATGCCGGTGGCCTTCTCGGCGATCTATTTGGCGTTTTTGAATAAGGAGCGCGGGCCGAAGGCGGGGCCGCTGCTGTCCTATTTGGATCGGCAGTTGGTGCTCGATCGCCTGCAAGCGGTGTTGGATCTGAATCGCACACCGGTTTAAGCAGCCGTTTGGCGCGCTGATCTGGGCTGCGATCCTGGGGGGCAAGGGGCTGAAGCCCCTTGTCTGCATACCGTTGGGGGCGAGTGGAGATGGGTAAAGCAAAGAAACGGTCAGCCAAGCCGACGGAATCCGAGGCGATCGCGGCGGAGCCGTCGCGGTTGTTGCTGAAGCTGGCCGATCGCCTGTTTGAGGAGGCGGCCGATCGGGCGGCCTTTGTCCAGAGTCTGGGCGCGGCCCAGCGGTTTGCGCCCTGTTTGTTGTGGCTGGCCGATCGCCCGGAGCCGTCGCCCTTTGGGGTTTTGCCGCCCTTAGCGATGCAACCGGCCTGGGTCGATCGGCTAGATTTGACCGCCGACCAACCGGCCAACCGGCGACCCGGCAAGCATCCGCTGCACGAGGCGGGGGCCTTTTATTGTCTGGATTTTTCGTCGGTGTTTGCGGCTTCGGCCCTGCTGGCGATTCCCGATCGGGTTGATCGGGTGGTGGATCTGTGCGCCGCGCCGGGGGGCAAAAGCGTCTTTGCGTGGCGGGCCCTGCAACCGTCGCTCCTGGTGGCCAATGAGGCGATCGGCAAGCGGATCGGAATGCTGATCGGCAATCTCAAGCGCTGTGCGATCGCCCCGTCGATCGTCACCTGCGCCGATCCCCAGCGGTTGGCGGCCGCGATCCCCAATGGGGCCGACCTGGTGATGGTCGATGCGCCCTGTTCGGGCCAATCCTTACTGGCCAAGGGCGATAAAAATCCGGGCTGTTTCCATCCCTTGACGATCGGCAAAAATGCCAACCGCCAAAAGCGGATTTTGGCCAACGCGGCGGCCCTGGTGGCTCCCGGCGGCTGGTTGGCCTACATGACCTGCACCTACGCGATCGAGGAAAACGAAGGGGCGAGCCAATGGCTGCTCGATCGCTTCCCGCACCTGGAGCCGCAACCGGTCGCGGCCTTGGAGCCGTGGCGATCGACCCACGCGGCCTTTCCCTGCTATCGGATGTTTCCCCAGGGAGGTCTTGGGGCGGGATCTTTTGTGGTGCTGCTGCGCGATCGGCGATCGGGCGCTGACCTGAGTGACCAACCGGGGGATCTACTGGGTAATCAACTAGGGGATCAACCGGGTAATCAACCAGGGGATCAACCGGGTGATCCATCGGGTGATCGATACTCTGACCAAGCCATGGCCGATCGGCTCGCCTCGCTGATCCGTTGGCGATCGCCAGCCCAGGACACCGATTCCGCTGAATTCCGCCCGATTCGCCCGATCAACACCGAACTGAGCAACGCATAATGGAGGGCGTTCTCGTCCCCGATTCTTGACTACCGTATTACCGTTGCGTTGCTGGCGTTCCATGATCGATCGCGTTTCCCTCTTATCTGCCCGGTTTAGCCCTCGATCGCTCTGCCAGTTGCTGCTCGTCGCCCTGAGCGCCACCCCGATCGGTTGTGCCAACTCGGCGATCGCCCCGCCGCCCAGTGCTGCACCCGCGCAACCCGGAGCCATCACCCTGCCCGACATGGCTCCAGCAGACATGCTGCCCAGCCCCTCCGCCACCCCGAGCACGATCGCCGGTTTGCTGAAAACTTGGCCGCGCTATCAATCGCCCCAGGCCGGCTTTTCCGTCGCCTTCCCCGCCAAGCCCCAGGAAGAAACCAGCCGCGTTCCTACGGAAGTGGGCCCCGCCGAAGTGATCATGCTGCGCTACCAGGATCGGGCGGCCAAGCGGTTTTATCTGTTTGCCCACAACCGATTCCCCGTGCCCGCTGGAACGGGGTTGGACGTGACCAAGGCCCTCGATGCCAGCCGCGACAGCATTGCCAAGGGCATTTCAGCCAAGGTGGTTTCCGAAAAACCCTTACAACAAAGCGGTTTCCAAGGGCGCGATGTGGAATTGTCCCGATCGGGTGGGTTTGCGGCGCGGGTGCGAATTTTTTACGCCAATGGCATTTGGTATCGGGCGATCGTCGCGGCCGAAGATGGCAAGCTGAAAGTGCCCCAAGTACAGGCGTTTTTTGACTCAATTCAACTGATGTCGCCAACGGATCCGCGTAAAAGCAATCCAGCGCCCGGCAGTCCGACCCCATCGCCCAAACCCTAGCCGATCGCCCCAGCACCGGATTCAAACCAATGCTCAGGGTTAGCCTAGGGACGCGATCGAACACCAATGCCACAATGGGGACGGGTGCAAGGTTCCTAACAAACCGCCAGGGATGTGATACCACGGCTGATCTTGGCTGACATTGGCTGACCGGAACGTTGGGCGGTCGAACTCATCGCCTAGCGTGGTGATAACCGTTGGTACTGGCTGGGTATTGATTAGGTATTAGCTATATTGGCTGGTCTTGGTGCTGGTGATTATTGCTCCACGGATTTTTTCGCGCCCCCTTTTCGATCGGTTGTCTATGAAGCGAGCTAGTTGGACAGGAGCCAAACGCCCCATCCGCGATCGGGCGGCCCATGCCATGGCGATCGCCCTGTTGGGGGCGTTGGTGACGGGGGCCGATCGGCCGGCCGGGGCGACGGCGATCGCTCCTCTCGCTCAGGCGGCCACCCAGGCCCAACCGGCAATTCGACCCAGTGCGTCCTCGGCCGCTAGCCCAACCAGCAGTTCTCCGCCGTCCAAAGACCCAAAAGCTCAAAACTCTCAAAAATCTCAAAAAGCCAAAGCCGATCGCGCCGCCGCTAACTGGCAGCGCCGGATTGTGCTCTGGGGAGCTATGGGCATTGGGGGGTTAGGGGTGATTGGGGGCTTGGTTTGGTTTTTTCGACAGTCCCTCAACACCGAGCAGTTTGGGTGGGATGAGGTCGATTCCGATGCGGCCGATTCGGAGGCCCTAGACCCCGATCCAATTGCCCCGCCAGAGTCCAGGACTCCCCCTCGCCCCTTGCATCCAATCTCCAATCACCAAGGGAACCCTGCGGAGGCCGGCCGATCGCCCAGTGCCGGGATCGCCACCGCCATGGCGATCGAACCACCGGCTGTGCTCGTGCCACCGGAGATGACTCCCAAGCCCAAACCCAAGCGCTTTCCTTGGCAAAAATCCCGATCGCCCGCCCCCGCCCCCGTCTCGAACCCTGCGCCCAGTCCAACGGCCGCAAGCCTTCCGAACGATGCAGAACCGATCGCCCCGGCTGCTCCAGCGCCCACGCCTGCACCCACCGCCTTGCCGAGTCCCGCTGCCTTGTCGCCCACCCGGGTGGTGCAACCCAGCCCGATCGAGCGTGCGATCCAAAACCTGCGCAGTGAAAGCGCCGCCGATCGCCGCAAAGCGATTTGGGAATTAGGGCAGCGGGGCGACTCGCGGGCCATGCAACCGTTGATGGAGGTGTTGTTAAACGGTGATTCCAAGCAACGGAGCTTGGCCATTGCCTCCCTCTCGGCGATCGGGGCGCGCGTGCTGGAGCCAACCCTCGAAGCCATGACCCTGGCCCTGCGCGACCACAATCCAGAAGTGCGCACCAATGCGATCCGCGACCTCACACAGATTTACGAGCAGGTGGCCCGCCTCAGCCAAATGATGGGCCTGGCGGCCCGCGACGCTGACCAGCAGGTGCAACAAACGGCGAGCTGGGCCCTGGGCAAGCTCGAACAAATTCGGGCGCTCGCCGATGGCCCCCCAGGCCCCAGCTCGGGGGGCAGCTCGTTGGCAATGGCGCATTTTGATGAGTCGGCCCTCGCGCAGGGATTGGCCTTGCTGGAAAACAACCGCCCGGCCGAGGCCGCGTCCCTGCTGGAGCAGGCGATCCAGCAGCACCCCAGTGATCCCGATGCCCATTTGGCCTTGGCCCAGGCCCTGGAAGCGCGCGGCGCGATCGCCCAGGCGCTCCAAGAGGCGATCGCCGCGCGAGATCTATACGTCTATCAGGGGCGGGCCGATGCGGCACGGGCGATCGAACAAACCTGGCACGCTCGGGGGATCGATCCCGACCAAGCGGCCTATCGGGTGGCCTGGGCCAGTTTGTTGATCCAACAGGAACAGTGGGACGAGGCGGCCCAGGAGCTGGAACAAGCGATCGGCCACAATCCCCACAATCCCGATCCCTATCTGGCCCTGGCCCGGTTGCGTCGGGCCCAGCACCGCCCCACGGAAGCGACTACCCATCTGCAACAGGCGCGGGATCTCTACTTGGCGGCGGGCGATCGGGCGGCGGCCGATCGACTGCAAACCCTGATCCAATCGGCCTAACCGTCAACGCCACATCCATTCGGCTGCGCTAGGCTGGCGATCGAGCCGCTGGATTGGCTGAATTGGGATCGATCGGGTGAATTGAACAGACAGTCCGGCCGGCGATGGGTCGCTCAATGGAATCGGTGGATGGAAAATAGATGATGGATGGAACCTTTCCCATGGCAACGCAGTGGCTGCAACGGGCGATCGACCTGTGGGCTGACAATAGCCGCTGGATGGCCTGGAATCTCTTCTTGGCGCTGCTGCCGTTGGGCATCGCCTGGTGGCTGTTTCGACACCGGCCGGCCCGATCGCCCCGCTCGATCGGCTGGTGGATTGTCGCCAGCGTGTTTATTGTCTTTTTGCCCAACGCGCCCTACGTCCTGACTGATCTGATCCACTTGGTCAACGACATTCGCTATGGGGACATTTCCCGTTGGGTTGCCGTCGTGGTCGTGATGCCGCAGTATGCCGCCTTTGTGTTGCTGGGCTTTGGGGCCTATGTGCTGTCGCTGGTGTGGGTCGATGGTTGGCTACGGGCGATCGGGCGTGGTCGCTGGGTCAACCTGACCGAACAAGGGCTACATGGACTCTCCGCCGTCGGGATCTATCTCGGGCGGTTTTGGCGATTTAATACCTGGGATTTGGTGACACAGCCGAACACCCTGCTCGATCGCATCACCAACGATTTGGCAGCGCGGCGGCCGCTGCTGGTGATTGTGCTGACCTGGGCCGTTTTGGCGGGTCTCTACGGACTGACCAAACCCCTCGTGATCGGCTACGGCCTCTATCGCCAACAGCAACAACGGCAACGGCAGCAGCTCCAGCAACACCAGTAACATCCGCCGTTGCGCCCAACACTCCCAACGCTAAAGCGCCATCACCTAGAGCGCCATCACCGCGCTGTTCACCAACTGCGACAGCAGATTCAGGGCAATAATCGCCAACATGGGCGAAAAATCCAACCCTCCCAGGGGCGGAATGATCGATCGAAACAGGTTCAAATAGGGGTCGGTCAACTGGCTGACGGTTGCGAACGGCTGGGAGAACCAATCGATATTCGGGAACCAGCTCAGCAGAATCCGAACAAAGATTACCAGCGTGTAGATATTGACAAATTGCAGGATGGTGTTGGCAAGCAAACTAATCGAAGCATCCATAGAAAATACCGAAAAGTGAACGACGACCCCTGCGAGGGGAGCCACGCAAGACGGGAAATGCATCATAGGCATCATAGGCGCAAACCCTGGGGTGCAACGATAGGGAGATCCGAATCCCGATCGCCGTCCCGATCGCCGTTCCCTGTGGTTGGCGATCGCCCTGGGCGCAAGGGGCGGTGAGGCTCCCTAGCTGGCGGCGGGGCTGGGAAGGAGCCGATCGCGTGCTTGGTCGATCAGGGTTTGGACGATCGCGCTTTGGCGGGTTTGGTCAAATACGCGCTTCAGGATTTGGCCGAGCCGATCGGGACTGAGCCAGCCTTCGCCCTCCGGTGTGCCATCCCACTCGGCTTCCACATGGGCTTGGAACAGTTCCACCAGGCTGAGGCCCGCCACGCGGGTCAGGTAGGCGGCGCTGAGGCCCTGGATCGCTCCACCGGCCACGTAGGTCAGGGCGCTGGTTTTGAGGGCGGTGGCGATCGCTTGGCTGCCCAGTTCCACCAAACCCAGCTTCAACATCACTTCCCCGAGGGTTTGGGCGATCGCCTGGGCCCGATCGAGCGAAAAGCGCTGCTGATAGATATTGCCCAAGTCCATCACCAATTGGCCATTAATGGCCGCCGTCGCCAGCAAGTCCAACCCGGGCAGGGGATTGGCAAAGGCGGTGGCGGCGGCGATCCATTGGCTTTGGTCGATCGCGCTCAGGGATCGATCGCGCCGGGCCAGTTTCAGGGTTTCGTGCAGACTAGCGGTGATGCGGCGGGTCGATCGCAGGGTGGTGCGCCACCGCAGCCGATCGCCCTCGGCGGCCAGTTGGCTTTGGAGACAGGTCACCAATGGGGCCAAATCCGGCTCCGGCTGCTCCAGGGATTCGCGCACCGTCCCATCGGCCGCATGTTTGCGAACTTTGATCGCCGCTGGGGCCGCCGCCGCCGCCACGATCGCCGCCGGGGCCAGTTGCCCATGCAGGCGGTGTTGGATCGTGGTCAGCACCGTGGCCCGATCGGCGGGCAAATAGCGATCGGCCTTGTTGAACACAACGATCGGCGGTTGCTCGTGGGCCAGCAACCATTCCAGGATCTCGTATTCCGTTTCGGTGATGTCGCCGGCCGTCACGAACAGGGCGCGATCGGCTCCCAGGGCGGCTTCCAGGGTGGCCGGATCCCCGGCTGCTCCGCCCACAAACAAACTCGGTAAGTCTTGGTAGTCGGCATTTAAGCCCGTTGCGGCCAAGGCGCTGGTCAGGGCCGATTTGCCCACCGCCGGGCCGCCGAGCAGAGCGATCGCCACGCGCGATCGATCCAAATCCGCCACCAGCCGATCGATCTGGGCTTGCCACGGTGCGGGGCCAAAGGTCGGCACTTCCGTCGCCACCAGCGTGAGGAGTTGTTGCGCCCGGTCGATCGCCCGTTGGGCCGCCGCCCGATCGAGCGTCGTCGGCAGCTCCGTGGCCACCGTCGGCAGTGTGCGCCGCTGGGTCAGCCACAGGCCCGCCCCCGCCAGGGCCACGCCCGCTGGCAGCCAACTGCCCAAGCCATGCAGCGTCTGGGTCAAAACTTCCAAGGCCAGCCACGCCCCAGCGACTCCCGCGCCCAGCAGCCAAAGGGGTTTGTCGGTGAGGGCTTTGGGGACGGGCAGCGCCATGAATCCGGCTCCTGAGAATGGGGGTGGGCGAGGGGATGGGCAACGATCGGGGAACCGCGCAACCGAATTTTAGCGGAGGAGTTTTCCCGTCGTTGCGATCAATTAAGAATCTCTACGTTTCGGTGCGCCCCCGGCCCCGGGTCGCCGATCGGGCCGCGACGATCACCGCCGCCACGGGCCAGCCCGCCCCTTGCAGCCGCTCCGTCGCCGATCGCACGGTGGCTCCCGATGTGTAAATGTCATCTACCAAAATTACCGATCGAGACCGTTGCCGCAACAGGGACGGGTCGATCGCAAAGGCATCGCGCACATTGGCCGCCCGATCGCCCCCCTTCAGGGCAAATTGCGCCTGGGTATCCCGCACCCGCCGCAGGCCCGATCGGGCCAACGGCAACCCCGCCACGTCGCAAAAACTCACCGCCAGCAATTCCGCCTGGTTAAATCCCCGATCGCGCTGCCGATTTTCATGGAGCGGAATCGGGATCACCAGGGGCGATTCGCGCTGTAAGCGTTGGACTGTCGCGGCGATCGGGCCGGCCGGCCCTGGCTCCAGCCACATCCGCCCCAGGCCGTAGCCCAAGGCCATCGCCAATTTCGTTTGGCCGTCATATTTGAGCGTGGCGATCGCCCGTTTCAGTGCGCCATCATACAGCCCCCAGGCCAGCAGCGGTAAGCCCTGGTCGATCGTGCTCCACCGCCGATCGGCCGGGAACTGCGTGGCGACTAATTTGCGATCGCAGGCTCCGCAGAGGCCCTGGCTTTGGGACGGCCGATCGCACAGGGCACAGGGCGATCGCCACACCAATTCCGACAGGGCCTCAATCGATCGACTCACCCAAGATTTCGCCATGCTGCCTGATGTTCATCCTGATGCTAATCGGGGAAAACGATGCCGCTTAATCATCTATTAAAATCAATCGCCAAAAATTGATTGAAATCAATCGCCGAAAATTGATCGCTCAAAATTGATCGTTAACAATCGCCAATTTCCGTCGCGCCAATCGCACAATAGAGATCGTCGCGCGGTCTAAATCAGCGGTCTAATCAACAGTGGCGAGGGCCAAGGCCCGCAGAGCGAATGTCTTCGATTCCTCCCAGTTACGACCAGGATTTTTATGGCTGGCTGCAACAGCAGGCCAACCTGTTGCGATCGGGACGCTTGCAAGACCTGGATGTGGTTCATCTCCTGGAGGAAATCGAAGCCTTGGGTCGATCGGAAAAACGCGCCCTGATTGCCCAACTGGCGCGACTCTACCTCCATCTTCTGAAATGGCATTATCAGGCCAGCTTGCGATCGCCCTCCTGGCTGATTTCGATTGAAAATGCCCGCGATGAAATCACCGATTTGCTGGAGGACAATCCTAGCTTCCAAGCCGATCTGGATCAGTCGATCGCCAAGGCCTACGCCAAAGGTCGCAAGCAAGCGCATCTGGAAACGGGGTTGCCGATCGAGCGGTTTCCGGCCGATAATCCCTTCTCCTTTGAAACCGCAATGACCCTGAAGCTGGGCGGGTCGGCCGAATCCGCCAACATTCTGGAACCCAATCCTTGAGTATTCCTGCATCGGCTGCCTGGTCTCGATCGGCCTGTGATATGGTTTGGGCAACTTTTGGGACGGCGGCCCGCCCGTGGGTCGCTCCAATCTTGGCCAAGCGATCCGCAACGACTTGCTAGCCTAGTGAAGGCAACTTTCTAGACCAACGCATTGCGCAAAGGGGTATTGATGGTGACGAGTTCCAGTGCAACCCAGGGCAAGACCCATTGGGCGATCGCGATCGGGATTGGTCAATATCCTCTGTTGCCCCCCTTGCCGGAGGCGCAGGCGAATGCGGTGACGGTGGCGGCGGCCTGGCAGGCGCAAACGGATGACCAATACCGCAGCCTTGTGTTGAGCGATCAATCGCTGCCCCTGATGGGTCGGCCGACCTATCCCAACCGCGAGAATTTGGAATATTGGCTCGACTACGCCACCACGGAGCTGGTGCAGCCGGGTGATAGCTTTTGGTGCTTTTTTAGTGGGTATGGGGTCAGCTATCGCGATCGGGATTATTTGTTGCCGATCGAAGCCAGCCTCGATCGGGTGGCCACGGCGGGGGTTCCCCTGCGGCGCGTTTGTGAATATTTGAAGCTGGCGGGCGATCGGGTTGGGGCCGCGGGGCGGATTTTGCTGGTGCTGGATGTGAGCCGGCCGCCCCAGGATACCTTGCCCCCGGTGGGGGGTGAAATTCCGCTGCTGGCCCAGGAAATGGGTGTGTCGATCGTGGTGGCGGAACCCGGCGCAGGTCGCCAAAGCAGCGGTCTGTTGGCTCCGGCCCTGGCCACGGCCCTCGGCCAGGCTCAGGGAATGAATCTGTATGCCCTGTCACGGTTCTTGCGGGAAACCACGCGCACGTTGGCCCAACAAAATGGCCGGGTTGCGCCCCAAATTCAGGTGTTTGCCCATCCCCACGAGCGGCTCTATGAAACGGTGGTGGGCCGATCGCGCCCGGAAGCGCCGCCCCCGATCGAGTCCTTTGTGGTGTTTCCGGCCAGTCCGCCGGAGCTGGAGCCGGATGCTGCACCGGAGGCGGTGGCGGAGCTGGGCGACGAAACGGCGGTGTTTGTCAATGATCAGGTCACGAGTCCGGTGTTGGATGCGGAGGCGCTCGATCGCTTTGCCTCGGCGGCCACCTTACCCGACGCTTGGGCCACGGAACCGAGCGCCTTTGAGGAGCTATTTGCCCAAGACTGGGTTCCGGAGTCCAGCAACGGGAATCATGGATCCGAAACGACTCCAGACCCCGCCGGGCCGATCGGCGATCAACCGGTTGATCGACCCGTGAAGCTGCCGACCACCCCACCCGCCGCAACGGTGTCCCCCGCTTTGCCGCCGATCGGGCTACCGTCCGAGCCGATCCCCGAGTCCCAGCGCGATTTGGCCACGGCCGCCCCGATCACCACCGTGCCCACCGTCAGTCCCGGCGATGACCTGTTTGCGCGGCAACTGGTGGGGGCATTGGGATTCGTGGGGATTGCGCTACTGGCAGGAGTCGTGGCGCGTAACTATGCGGCGCTCTTTGGGTCTGGCGTGGATGCGCCCGCACCGACGGTGGCCACGCCGTTGCCTGCGCCGTCGAATGGGGCCACCCCGCCCACGGGAACGCTAGTGCCCCCGCCGGTGCAGCCCTCGCCGGCCGCCAGCCCCTCACCAACTCCGACTCCGGCCAAACCAGCGCCCCCCTCACCGGCCGCACCCACCCCCAGTGGGGCAACCGCGCAACTGGTGCAGTCCGCGAAGGCAGCCATGGCCGTCGGTCAGTTCCAACAGGCGCTGAATTTGTTGGCCAAAGTGCCGGCCAATGCCCAAACGCCGGAAATTCAACAGCTTCGATCGCAGGCCGTGCAGGGGCGCGATCGCAACCTGTTGGGGCTGGCGCGGGTACCGATCGGCACGAACCAGGCCTCGGAATTTGGCAAGGCAATCTTACGGGCGCGCCAAATCAAAGCGGGGGATCCGGGCTATGAACAGGCCCAGCAGGCGATCGATCGCTGGAGCCGTGTGATTTTGGACTTGGCCAAGGGCCGCGCTCAAAATGGTGATTTTGGGGGGGCGATCGCCGCTGCCAAGTTGGTCGCCGCCGACCAGGGCGAAGTCTACACCGAAGCGAAAAGCGCGATCGGCCAGTGGCAAACCCTGCAACAGCAACAGGCCAACAACCGCGCCACGTTGCAAAAAGCCGCCAGCCAAATCAAAACCGGGCAAGCCTCCACCTATAACCGGGCGATCGACCTGGCTCGCGCCGTGCCACCCACCCAGCCCGGTTACACCGCCGCCCGCGATCAAATCGACCTGTGGAGCCAAGAAATCCTGAAAATTGCCCAAACCCGCGCCAGCAGCAACCAGCTACCCGCCGCGATCCAAACAGCCAGCCTCGTGCCCCCAAACACCGCCGCCTATGCCAAGGCCCAACAGGCGATCGCCCAATGGAAACAACGAGTCAGCCGCCGCTAACGATCCGCCAACCATCAACAGGGGCAATTGATGGGGGCCGGTGGTCAAGCTCCATGGCCTACCACCACCAGCGCAGCCCCTGGGCCTTGAGGTGTTCGCGGAGTTTGGGAAACTGGTTTTGGGCAACGATATTTGCCGCCACTAAAGCTGTTGGTTGGCGCTGCAACCAGCCGGCGATCGCCCCGGCCGCCGCGCCAGTGCTCCACTCGCTGTAGTGAATTCGCGTCACACCATTCACAATATGGGACACGGCGATCGACTTGCCCCCCACCAACAGGTTATCCACCCCGCGTGGGATCAGCCCTTCCACGGGCACAGCCACCGGTCGCACATGGGCAATGTCCGCACTGGCATTGGTGGCCTCGCCGGGATCTTCCCAGTTGCGGTAGGCACAGCCCTGGATGTCAATGTCGTAGTGCATCATGGCGATCGAGGTGGCCGAAAAGTCGCGCCAATTGTCAATGCCCTTGTGCACATCATTTTCCCGAATCATGAAGGCATTTTGGCGGTAGGCACTGCGCCCCAAAATCCGTCGCCCTTCGCGGATATAGGGCATCAGGCTGAGGCCCGATCGCGTGCCCATGGGCGAATTGGGCCCCGCCAAGTGCATCAGCGGAAACTCCTTGGTGGCCAACGTTTTCAGCACCCATTCGGAGAAAATCAGCGCCCGCTCCTCGCCGTGGTGCAGGGCTTCCGGGGAAACGCCGCCCATCCAATTGCGGTACTGATCCGTATCCATCAGCCGATCGCCCGTCATGATCAGCGGCGGATTCATCAGATTCCAGTTATTGCCATAGCCCCAGTTGATCATCGCCATGTCGCCGGGACTGGGCTTGCCCGTGATGCGATTGTCGAGGCGCAAGCTGACGATCCGCCGGTACTTAAAAAAGCTGCGATCGATAAATGGCGGAAAGCCCCACAGGGAAAATGTCCGCTGATGTTCCCGCTTGGGGAAGGAGGGTTGAAGCTTGCCGAGCTGTTTGAGGCTGCGGCCGTCGTCATTGGCGATCGCCACCACAAACGGAAACGTAAACGCCTGCGTGCATTGGGGATTGTCCCAGTTCGCCGCATTCGGTTCACCCAAGGTGCGGCGCGACTCCGACCCCACCCGATGGGGAACTCGCGCCCAAGCCACCAGCTCCGCCGTATCCGTGGCATCAATCACCGTGAAGCGCTTGCCCGGAACCGGTTCTAGCCGAATTGGCGTTTTCCGAAACGTATCATCACCATTCCAGGAATACCAAGCGGGCAACTCCTGAGACAGGCGACCCGAGGGCACATAGTTGGCCCGGGGGGTGCGCCGCACCGCATGGATGGCCGTGATGTTGCGGCCCGTGGAGTCAAAGGTTGCGCCCTTGAAGGCCGTGGCGCTGCTCCAGCGACTGCCGGGGGCCAGTTGTGATGCGTCGGCCAGGGCTTCGCGGGCGGCCACATCCCCAGCGGAAGCCGGGAAACAGAGGGAGCCAACCCAGCAGCTATCCACGTCCTTGACGGTTTTCACCGGTTGGGTGCGATCGGCCCAGGCCGGGATCTTCACCGGCTGTCGATAGATCCGCGCCTTGAAGGCCTTCCAGCTTTCGGACAGGTTGTTGGCCAAAATCATATCGGCGGACTCATCGATCGCCGACACCCCTTGGGTGCTGATTTGCCCCCCAATCCAGGGCGACACCTCAATCACACAAGTCCGCGCGCCGGACTGCATCGAATGAACCGCCGCGCCCACCCCCGCCAGGGAGCCACCCACCACAACCACCTCACATTGCCAGACCTCTTCGGCCTTGGGCAAGGGCGACAATGTGGGCCGCCCGTTGGGGCCAAAGGAGGTGGCCACTCGCAGTTCTTCGGCCAAGTCCTGGGCGGGGCCAGGACTGACGCGGATGGGGGCAATCTCGGAGGCGGCCTGTGAGCTGTTGTCAAAGGGCCGGGGACTGTCGAAGGCGGCGAGGGTGGCTCCGGCCATCGCGGCTCCGATGCCGAGGGCTACCTGCCCAAACCGTCGCCACAGCCCAATCAATCGCTGCATGTTGCCGTTCTGTCCTTGGTTGCTGAGAGTGCGAGCCGTGTGTTGCCTGGTTGCCCAAGGGGGGCGTTACAAGGATGGTTGCCCGATCGCACTCGTATTAGGCTAGCGCTGAAAGAGGACGATCCCACCACGATCAAACACCACTTTGTAAGTCGGGTTCGATCGCAATTCCTGATCCAGGGATTTAGCAAACTCATGGGTACTGCCCCAACCCGGATGCTTCAGGTTCAGCAGCACATGATTGTATTGCGCCCAGTTGGGATGCGGCGCGGTGGCGATCGTTTGGCGCAGCAGGGTGCGGTGGCTGAGGTGGGGCCCCAGATCGGCCGTGGTCAGGATGCCGCCCCGTTGGCCGGGTGGGATCGATCGCTCCTGGGCTTGGATCAGAGCGATCGCCGCGCGACTGTCGGTCCAGGTGTCCAGTTCGGCCAAATAAATCGAGCCAAAATAGCCAAATTTCGCCAGGACTAAAAAGCCAATCAGCGACCACACCCAAATCGCCCGGCCGCTCGCGATCCAGCCCCGCAATCGATCGCCCGTTTGCCCCAACCGATCGAGCCAATCCCACTGGCCATGGGCCAAACTGTCGATCGCCGCCACGAGCAAAAACGGCAAAATCGGCAGGGAATATTGATGGACTAAATCCCGCTGCTCGGCCACCGTCGAGAGGGCATTGAGGCCGATCGCCGGAGCCGCCGCCGCCAAGGCCCCCAGCCGCCCGCCCAACAACCAGGGCAATACCGGCCCAAAAATCAGCACCAAATAGATCACCGTATCGACAGACAGCAGCTTGCCGAAAACCAATTGCGGCTTCAGCAACAAATTCAACGCCGCCTCGGAAACGCTTGATCCCAAATAGGCATAGCGCCCGATCGCATCGTGGCTGAGGCCATTGTTAAAGGCGGGGATCACCGCTTGGTTCACCACCAAAAACCAACCAACCCCCATCCCCAGCGCCACCACACCGGGCCACCGCCGCCGATCGAGCAGCAACAACCAAGCCCCCAGGGCCGCCACCGTAATCGACAGCACCGCCTTGCAGCCCATCACCCACACCAGCAGCAACGCCAGGGCGATCGGCCGGTTGGCCCGCCCCAGCCAAATCGCCCCCAGCAGCCCCGCGATCCCCATCACCTCCGGGTGAAAGTCAAACAAATTGACGTTAAACACCACGGGATAGAGCAAATAGGCCCAGGCGATCGCCAGGGATTGGCGCGGATTCAGCCCCGCCTGTTTCGCCAGCGCCCAGGCCGGGATCGCCCCCGCCGCCAGCCCGATCGCCTGCACCAAAAACAGCCAATAGATACTCGGGGCGATCGCGTAGAGCAGCCCCACCGCAAAGAAGCTGTAGGCCGCGTGGTTGCCCATGTGGTGCATGTCCGACACGGTGGAAAACGGCGTTTCGCCGCGCCCCATCAGGTAGGCCACTTGGTCATAAATTGCCAGGTCAAAGGCCGTCGATTGAAACAGCTCGTGGCGCACCACGCTGCAACTCAACAGGACGATCGCCCAAATTCCCACTGACCACCAGAGCGATCGGGGGATCGATCGAAACCAGCTTGCAATCGAACTTGCAATAGATGTCCAGATGGGCGATCGCATCTCGGGTTCCTGCGGCACAAATCGCCAACAGCCTACCACCGCCCGGCCCGTCCGCAGGGGAGCCAGGGGCTAGAATCGATCGAGCCGCCCCATCGCTCCAGGCCGATTCAGCCCGTGAACTATCACCAATGGTGCGATCAACTCTTTGGACAACCGGAACAAGCCGATCCCGTTTGCGCCGAGATGAGTCCCGCGTTCGATCGGCTGCCGCGCGATCGGGCTTTTGATTACATTGATCAGGTGTTAGTTGATGCGGACATTCACCAGCGATTTTCTCGCAATCAAATTGGCTTTGGCTTGAACTATATTTTTTCTAATAGCTGCAGTGATTTGCCCTTTTGCTATTTGCGCTGCTCAGAATCTCGCATCATCAAAGGCATCCAAAATCTCAACTATCTTTATCAAAATTATTTTGATCGATATTGTTTCGCTTCCAGCAACTCTATCCAAGCGATTGGATCAATCAAAGAGGGCGATCGCCTCGAATTCCTGTGCTACATGTTCTGGGATGTTTTTGTTTTGTACCCAGGTAATTCCGTCCCATCAGTGATCGCAGCCAGCTTGGAGGTGATGAATTCAGCCCTGCATAGTAAGAATGGCAACGCGATCGTTTCTGCGATTCACGGATTGGGCCATTGGGCATTGTATAACCAACAAGCAGTCGCCATGCTGGAGCAATGGTTAACGAATCCCAGCACGCAAAATCCCGTGATTCACAACTACGCCTTACAAGCCAAAACGGGCTGCATTCAATGACCCACAGCCATTAATGATTAATACCAAACTATCATCGATCGTAGGGGCAGGTTTCATGGTTGCGATATGCTGAAAAGACCCTGCGCGATCGCCCCGAAATCATGATTGCTGCTCCTCAATTCCTCCGCCCCGACGAGTATTTGGCTCTCGAAGCCCAGAGTGAAATTCGGCACGAATATTGGGATGGAAAAATCTATCCGAGAGCTTGCAGTTCGGATGCCCACAATACGATCGCGGGAAATCTAGCCTGCGAATTGCGATCGCATCTGAGGGGGACTGGTTGCCGTGTCTTTATGTCGGATATGAAGGTGCGAATTAATCAGGGCACGAAGTTTTTCTATCCCGATGTGATGGTGACTTGCGACCCGGGCGATCGGGACAGCCAGCTTTACAAATCAGCGCCCTGTTTGATTGTGGAAGTGTTATCGAATTCTACGGAAGCGTTCGATCGGGGAAAGAAATTCGCCGCCTATCGCCACCTCGACAGCTTGCGAGAATACGTTTTAATTTCTGCTCAACAGCCCCAAGTGGATATTTTTCGGCGCTCCGCAGCGGGCCAATGGGTATTAGAAAGCTACGAGGGCATCGATGCGGAATTGGTCTTGGAAACTGTAGATTACCGAGCGGGGTTCGATCGCCTCTACGAAGATGTGATGTTTGAGGAAATCCCGCCAGAATCAGCGGAATCGATCGCGGGGCAAGGGGTTTAAACCCCTTGTCTGGGATGGTTTGGCGATCGGTCATTCGGGCTACAACTGATCGAATCGGCAACCGATCCGGGGGCGATCGCAACAATCCTTTACAATCGAGCTGGGCGATCGCGTCGGGTTCCGGCCGTCGCCGGTTGTGGGGAAATCGCGGCATTTCTCAACGGGCCGCGCCGCGCGATCGGGGTAGGATATTGAACTCGCACCTCAGCGCATTCACGTTTCGTTACATCCCAGTCCCATTTTGAGTCACCATGCGTACCCACTATTGCGGTCAACTGCGCGCCGAACAGGTTGGTAAAACCGTCACCCTTTGCGGTTGGGTCGATCGCCGCCGCGACCACGGGGGAGTCGTGTTTGTGGACTTGCGCGATCGCTCGGGGATCGTTCAGGTGGCCTCGAACCCGGACTTGCCCGAATCGTTTCAAATTGCCGACTCCCTCCGCAATGAATATGTGGTGCGGATTACGGGCACGGTCACCAAGCGGCCCGCCGAGTCCGTGAACCCCAAGCTGGCCACGGGCGAAGTGGAAGTGCTGGCGGATCAGATCGAAATTCTCAGCGCCGTCAGCAAGCAATTGCCGTTCCAGGTTTCCACCTCCGAAAACGAAACCGTTCGCGAAGAATTGCGGCTGAAATATCGCTACTTGGATTTGCGCCGCCCCCGGATGCAGCAGAACTTGCAACTGCGCCATGCGGTGGTGAAGGCCATGCGCCGGTTCCTGGAAGATGCCCAGGGCTTCATGGAAATCGAAACGCCGATCCTGACCAAATCCACGCCGGAAGGGGCGCGCGATTACCTGGTTCCTTCGCGGGTGAATCCGGGCGAGTGGTTTGCGCTGCCCCAGTCGCCGCAGTTGTTTAAGCAATTGCTGATGGTGTCCGGGTTCGATCGCTACTACCAAATTGCCCGCTGCTTCCGGGATGAGGACTTGCGGGCCGATCGCCAGCCGGAGTTCACCCAGCTCGACATGGAAATGAGCTTCATGTCGATGGAAGAAATTTTGGATTTGAATGAGCAACTGGTTTGCCACATCTTCAAAACCGTTAAGGGCATTGACCTGCCGCGCCCCTTCCCACGCCTGACCTATGCCGAAGCCATGGATCGCTACGGCAGCGATCGCCCCGATACCCGCTTTGGGATGGAGTTGGCGGACTGCTCGGATTTGTTTAAGGATTGCGGGTTTAAGGTGTTCTCCGGCTCGATCGCAGCAGGCGGGATCGTCAAAACCCTGCCCGTCCCCGGCGGCAACGACGCGGTATCCAACGTGCGGATCAAGCCCGGTGGGGATCTGTTCTCGATCGCCTCGGAAGCGGGAGCCAAGGGTCTGGCCTTCATCCGCGTGCGCGACAACGGTGAAGTGGACACGATCGGGGCACTGAAAGACAGCCTGACCCCGGAGATCACCGCCGAACTGCTGCGCCGCACCGGGGCCCAAGCGGGCGACCTGTTGCTGTTCGGCGCTGGCCCGGCGGAGATCGTGAACAAAACGCTCGATCGCCTGCGCTTGGCCCTCGGCAAAGAGCTGAACCAAATCGACTCAGAAGCCCTCAGCCTGCTATGGGTGGTGGACTTCCCGATGTTCGAGTACAACGCCGACGAACAGCGATTGGAAGCCCTGCACCACCCCTTCACCGCTCCCAAGCCGGAAGATTTGGCGGATCTGAAAACCGCCCGCGCCCTGGCCTACGACATCGTGCTGAACGGTACGGAAATCGGCGGCGGCAGCCTGCGGATCTATCAACGGGATGTGCAGGAGCAGGTGTTCGCAGCGATCGGCCTGACCGACGAGGAAGCCCGCGCCAAGTTTGGCTTCCTGCTCGATGCCTTTGAATACGGCACGCCGCCCCACGGGGGGATTGCCTACGGCCTCGATCGCCTGGTGTCGATTTTGACCGGCGAAGACTCGATCCGCGACGCGATCGCCTTCCCAAAAACCCAGCAGGCGCGTTGCTTGCTGACCGATGCGCCCTCGTCGGTGGAAGCCAAGCAACTGAAGGAATTGCAGGTGGCTTCGACCTACAAGCCCAAAAAGCCAGACGGCGACGCATAACTTTACCCACTCAGGGGCGATCGATTGCTGGTCGATCGCCCCCGATCGTCGGTTTAATTAGCCATTCAGCTCATTCCTATTCGTCCCATTCAATTGAGGTGCAATTTCCCTTGAATCGGAGCAGCTACGATGCGATCGCCTCTGCTTGGGATAGCGTTCGCACCTCGTTTTATGGGTGCGAAAAGGCCTATTTGGATCAGTTGCTTGATGGGTTGCCAATCCCATCACCAATCCTTGATCTCGGTTGTGGTACGGGTCGCCCGATCGCTGAGTACATTTTGAGCCAAGGTCATCAGCTAACGGGTGTTGATCAAGCGACCCAATTGCTGAACATTGCCCGATCGCGGCTGCCCGCAGGTCATTGGATTGAGTCGAGCATTGAAACCTTTGAATCCACCGAGCAATTTGCCGCCATTGTTTGCTGGGATGCCCTATTTCATATCGATCGATCGCTGCATGAATCGATCTTTACTCGGATGGCGACCCTGCTCAATCCCGGTGGCAAAGTGATGTTAACGGTGGGTGGTTCTGAGCATCCTGCCTTCACCGATACGATGTTTGGTGAGACCTTTTTCTATGACTCCCACCCGCCTGAAATGGTGCTAGACCTATTGCAGCGATCGGGCTTCAAAATTCTGATGTCAGACTTTATTAATCAACCCACAGATGGTCGAGATAAGGGCCGCTATGGGATTGTTGCCCAACTCTTTTAATGACTGTTTTAATGTCAGTTTAGGTTTAGTTTGGGGTCAGTCCGTTGATGAGTTGGGGTTGAGTCAGGCCAGGGGCTGGGAACTATCAAGAATTTCAACCCCGATCGAACTGAGCGATCGTCCCCAAACCCCTGGTTACGACGATTAGGGTATGAACAATCGAGGATTTCAGCCATACTTGTAGCAAATTAATGACGCGCCATAATGCTTGATTTTGATTGACACGAACGCATTCAACTATTGATTCTTGTTTATTGATAGAAATTAATAGGTGTTTGAAATTAAAACATCGAGTTACCTGTAGCCGTTGACACTCAGTTACGTAGGGTCTGTCCGTAGAACTACGACTCTTGGCTGTCAGACTACGGAAAGCATAGGGGCTTGGGGAATAATGAGAGAACAGGATCTCTAGATGCCCTTATGTCTGCTTTGTCCGCTGCGCTAACTCCTTTGGAACTTCAGGCTGCCATTATCCGAGATCCGGTGATCGTTTCGCCTGAAACAGTGGTCAGGACAGTGATCGATCGCATGGCGAATGTTCGATCGACCTGCCCGTTTCCGGCCCTGAACGAGGAACAGCGCAGCGAGATCGCCCTAGAGTCCCGATCGACCTGCGTGGTGGTGCTGGACACCGAGCAGATCGTGGGCATTTGGACTGAGCGAGACGTGGTGAGGCTGGTGGCGACTCAGCAGCCGCTCGATGATTTGGTGATGCGGCAGGTGATGATTTATCCCGTCGTCACCCTGCGCAAGTCGGCATTTACGAATTTGTGGGCGGCGGTGAACCTGCTGCAGCAACACCGAATTCGCCATTTGCCCGTGGTGGACGAGGACGATCGCTTTGTGGGACTGCTGACCCACGAAAGTTTGCGGCAGGTGTCCCGCCCGATCGACTTGCTGCGCTTGCGATCGGTCGCGGAAGTGATGACCCATGAGGTGGTTTGCGCCGGGCCGGATACGTCGGTATTGATCCTTGCCCACCAGATGGCCGATCGCCGCATCAGCTCGGTGGTGATTGTGCAAACCATCCCAGCCAGCGATGGCGATGCGGATCCGCTCCAAATCCCGATCGGGATTGTGACCGAGCGCGACCTAGTGCGGTTTCGCGCCATGGGGTCGGATCCCGCCCGCTGTCAGGCTGAGAAGGTAATGAGCACCCCCGTCGTGACCATCCAGCCGGACGAGTCCCTCTGGGCTGCCCATCAAATCATGGATCAGCGATCGATTCGGCGCATCCTCGTGACGGGATTGCAGGGCGAACTGGTCGGCATTGTCACCCAAACCAGTTTGCTCCAGGTGCTGAACCCCTTTGAACTGCATAGCCTCACGCGAGTTTTGCAAACCAAAGTCCTTCGCCTGGAGGCGGAAAAGATCGAGCTATTGGAAAACCGCGCGATCACCCTAGAAAAACAGGTGGCCGAGCGCACGATGGAACTGCGGGCCAAGGCAGAGCGGGATGAGTTGTTGATGGAGCTAGCAACCCAGGTGCGCTCATCCCTGAGTCTGCAAACGATCCTAGACACGACGGTGCGGGAGGTACGACGCATCCTTGGGTGCGATCGGGTGAACGTTTGGCAGTTCAATCCGCAATGGCAAGCCGTCGTTGTGTCCGAATCCACAGACTCGCCCGTGTCCCTGTTGGGCCGGCTCTTGGACGGCACGTGGTTTCAAGAGGAACAGGCGGAAGTCTATCGCCAGGGCTACATTCGCGTGGAGTCCGATGTGGAGGCGACGGCCCTGGCCGATGCCCACCGTAATATGCCCAGCTATCTCCAGTCGCGCGCCAAGATCCTCGTGCCCCTGCTCTGTGGCGATCGCCTGTGGGGATTGCTGAATGTGTCCGAAAGTCAGCACGTTCGCCATTGGCAACCCACCGAAGTAAAGCTGCTGAAGGGCTTGTCTCTGCAACTGGAGATTGCGTTGCAGCAGGCCACGACCTATGAGCAACTGCAACAGGAACTGAAAACCCACCAACTGACGGCGGCCTCCCTGCGAGACAGTGAGCAGCGCTATGCCACCCTGGCGGCCACCGTGCCCGTAGGGATTTTTCGCACCAATCTGGAGGGCTACTGCACCTATGCCAACGATCGCTGCTGTGAAATCACCGGTTTGACGCTCGAGGAAACAATCTCCTTTGGCTGGAAGCAGGTGCTTTACCTGCCCGATCGGGAGCGAGTCTTGGCCGAATGGAAGGCGGCCATCGACGCGCGCGCCGACTATCAAATTGAATATCGGTTGCAGCGGCCCGATGGCACGATCGTTTGGGTTGATGTGCAAGCCGTGCCGGAATGGGATGCCGATAGCCAGCCGATCGGCTATGTGGGCACGGTCACGGACATTAGCGATCGCAAACAAGCGGCCTTGCAGTTACTCGAAAGCCAACAGCGCTACGCCAGCCTGGTGGCGGCGGCCCCGGTCGGTATTTTTCAGACCGATATGGCGGGCAATTGTTTGTATGTGAACGATCGCTGGTGTGAAATGACCGGTCTCGGATTGCAAACAGCCCTCGGCCAAGGATGGCAACAGGCGCTGCACCCCAGCGATCGGGAGGAAATTGCCGCCGAATGGGCGCAATCCACACGGCATCAGCGCCCGTTTCAATTGGAATATCGCTTTCTGCGGCCCGATGGCACTGTGCGATGGGTTTATGGTCAATCGGTGGTTGAGCTAGGGGTGAATGGCGAGCCGATCGGCTATGTGGGCACGGTCACGGACATCAGCGATCGCAAGGAATCTGACCTGGCCCTGCAAAATCTGATCGAAGGCACGGCGGCAACGGGGCTGGACTTTTTCCCGGCCCTGGTGAAGCACCTCGCGATCGCCCTGAATGTGTCCCACGCCCTCATCAGCGAACACATGGGAAACCGCACCCATATCCTCGCGTTTTGGAGCAATGGCGTTTCGCAACCGATCGTCTCCTGTCCGATGGAAGTGTTGCCCTGCGAAACCGAACCCCAAGCGGAGGATGCCTGCTGCATTAGCCATGTGCAAGCCCTCTTTCCGCACATTCCTGGACTGGATGACATTGACGATCGCTATCACCTCGGGGTTTCGCTGGAGGATTCCCAGGGCAACATGATCGGGAGTCTCTGTATTTTCAATCGGGGCCCGATCCAAGAAAACCAACGAGCCGACAAGATTTTGCGCGTGTTTGCCACCCGGGCCGCCGCCGAATTAGAACGCCAACGGGCCACAACGGCCCTCGAACAGGTCAATCAAAACTTGGAAGCCGCGATCGAACAACGCTCCCAAGAATTGTGGCGAGTTCACAACCTCCAACAAGCCATTCTCAATGGAGCCAACTATTCAATTATTTCCACCGATACAACGGGACTGATCCAAACGTTTAATGCGGCGGCCGAGCGCATGTTGGGGTATAGCGCGGCAGAAATAATTAACCACAACACGCCGGCCCTAATCCACGATCCCCAAGAAGTGATCGATCGGGCATCGTTGCTATCGGCTGAATTGGGGCAGACCATTGAACCCGGGTTTGACGTTTTTGTGGCCCGTGCGCGCCGTGGACTGATTAGCGAAGACGAGTGGACATATATTCGTAAAGATGGATCGCGGTTTCCCGTTTTACTCTGCGTCACAGCCTTGAAAAACAGCCATGGACAAATTGTTGGCTTCCTCGGAATTGCCCAAGATATCACCGCACGCACCAGGGCTGAACTCGAAAATCGACTCTTGAAGGAACGACTCGAGTTCCTATTGGCCTCCAGCCCCGCCATGATTTATAGCTGCAAACCCTCTGGTGACTATGCAGCAACATTCATGAGCATGAATATTCGCTCAATTTTGGGATACTATCCCGATGATTTCACCCAGACAGAAAACTTTTGGGCCAGTCATATTCATCCCGATGATGCACCACGGGTTTTTGCTGACTTAGCAGATTTATTTAAATACGGAACCCATAAGCACGAATATCGGTTTCTCCATGCCGATGGCTATTATTTGTGGCTGCGCGATGAACTTTATTTAGTCCGAGATGCCCAGGGAAACCCCCTAGAGATTATTGGCTATTTTGCGGACATTTCGGATCTGAAACAAGCGGAGGAAATCATCATTCAACAGGCGGAACGCGAAACATTACTCCTGGAAGTGACGCACCGCATTCGCCAGTCCCTCGATCTACAAATTGTCTTTGATACGGCTTGTCAGGAAGTACGCCAGGTAATTCGGAGCGATCGGGTGGGGATCTTTAAATTTGATCTGTCCACTGACTACGACGATGGTGAATTCGTTGCAGAATCCGTAGCGGAACCCTGGACATCCATAGTCGCCCACCCCGTCCATGATCACTGCTTTGGCGAAACCTACACCAATCTCTATACCCAAGGCAAGTTTTATGCGGTCGATGATATTTTCAATGGTCATTTAAGCGGCTGTCACATTGAAGTTCTATCGCAATTTTCCATCCGGGCAAATTTGGTCATGCCCCTACGATGTGGTAATCAACTATGGGGATTGCTCTGCGTTCACCAATGCTTAACGCCCCGTCATTGGGAGCAGTCAGAGATTGAGTTAATCCAGCAAATTGCCAATCAGTTAGAAATCGCTATTCAGCAAGCGAGTCTCTACGATCAGGTGCAGTCTGAACTGGCAGTTCGCAAACAAGCTGAAGAACAAATTGCCCTGCAATTGCGACAACAGCAAACCCTAGGATCGATCGCCCAACGGATTCGTGAGTCCTTGGATGTGGGTGAGATTTTGGCGGTGGTGACGCAGCAAGTGTGCGATATGCTCCAGTGCGATCGGGTGTTGGTGTTCCGGCTCTTTCCCGATGGCCACAGCCAAATTCTAGAAGAATCGGTGGTGGCTCCCTTTCCTCGTTTGAAGGACGATCACTGGGACAACGAAACATGGTCTCAGGAGATTCTAGATTATTACTGGCAAGGAACTCCCCGAATTGTGCCGGATGTCATGAACGATCGCTGGACTAATTGTATGATCGAGTATTCCACGATCGGTCAAATTAAGTCCAAGATTGTCGCCCCAATTCTGCAAGAAATTCATAGCCCAACCGACAATCGATGGACTGCGCCCGGCGAGAACAATAATATGCTCTGGGGCATTTTGGTGGTTCACACCTGCCAGAAACAACGCGTTTGGCAAGAGTCAGAAGCCCAATTGCTGCAACAAATTGCTAACCAAGTTTCGATCGCCATCCAACAAGCCAGTTTATTTGAACAATTGCAACAGGAACTCGCGGAACGGCAACAGGCCCAAGAGCAATTGACCGATCGCAACCGACAGCTCGCAATTTCCAATGAAGAATTGGCCCGCGCCACCCGGATGAAGGATGAGTTTTTGGCTAATATGAGCCATGAATTACGGACTCCTTTGAATGCCATTCTTGGTATGTCAGAAGGACTCCAAGAAGCCGTCTTTGGAGACATTAACAGCCAACAAACCAAGGTCTTGCAAACTATTGAACGCAGTGGCAACCACTTGCTGTCACTGATTAACGATATTCTCGATGTGGCCAAAATTGAATCGGGTCAACTGGAACTGGATCTTGCACCGATCGCCGTGGCTCCGCTGTGCCACTCCAGCTTGGCCTTTGTCAAACAACAGGCCTTTAAAAAAGGGATTCAGCTTTCGATCAACTTGGCCGTTAATCTCCCTGATTTATTGATCGATGAACGGCGGGTGCGTCAAGTCTTAATTAACTTGCTCAGCAACGCCGTTAAATTCACACCCAACAAAGGAAAAGTATCCTTGGAAGTGCGTCTTGGATCGTCTCGCTGCATTCCAAAGCTGAATAGCACCCTGGATGAAACAGAAGTTAGGAGCTTTCTCAAGATTATGGTTGTCGATACCGGTATTGGAATCGCACCCAAGGATATGGGAAAATTGTTTCAACCCTTTATGCAAATTGATAGTGCGCTCAATCGTCAATATGCCGGCACCGGTCTAGGATTAACCTTGGTTAAACAAATTGTGGAACTACATGGCGGCGAAGTTTCCGTCACCAGCGAGGTGGGCGAGGGCAGTCGGTTCACGATCGAACTGCCCTGCGTGGATACAACGGACTTAGCTTGCGAACCGCCGCCACCAACGGCCTCCAGCGTTGAAATCAGTACGAGCGATCAAGACCATGCGCCATTGATTTTGTTGGCGGAAGATAATGAGGCTAACATCACCACGATCGTCGCCTATTTGGAAGCAAAAGGCTATCGATTAATGCTGGCCCAAAACGGTGAGGAAGCGATCGCCTGTACGAAGGCGCATCCTCCCGATTTGATCCTGATGGATATTCAGATGCCCGTGATGGATGGTCTAGAAGCCATGCGCCTCATTCGTCTTGACCCAGCGATGGCGACGATTCCAATCATTGCCTTGACGGCCCTGGCCATGGCGGGCGATCAAGAACGGTGTTTGGCCGCCGGGGCTAATAACTATCTCAGTAAACCCGTGCGACTAAAAGAGTTGGCCGGCATGATTCAAGAATTCCTCAACCTCTAGTTTTTAGTCCCCTAGTTTTTGGTCATTCATAGCCCGCGATCGCCCTTGGCGGCGATCGACCGTGGGGGGCGATCGCGTCCACCAAAAGCGAGCGCGGCCAAACGGCGGTAAGATAGCACCCTGGAAGACAAGCCGCCTGCGATCGCAGCGCCAGTTGTCGCCCCCAACCTATTCACCGTCGCAGCCCTCGTCGCCATGACCGCCCCGGTAGACGCGCTTTCCACCCAATACGATCCCAAAGTTGCCGAAGCCAAGTGGCAGGCCGCCTGGGAGGAATCCGCCGCCTTTGCGGCCGATGTGACCGCCGCTGGTGATCCGTTTTGCGTGGTGATTCCGCCGCCAAACGTCACCGGCAGCCTCCACATGGGCCACGCCTTTGAGCACTCGCTGATCGATGCCTTTGCGCGCTACCACCGGATGACCGGGCGCAACACCCTGTGGCTACCGGGAACCGACCACGCCAGCATTGCCGTGCAGTCGATCCTCGACAAGCAACTGAAGGACGCGGGCACGAACCGGTTTGCGCTGGGGCGGGAGGCCTTTCTCGATCGCGCCTGGGCGTGGAAAGCCGAATCCGGCGGCACGATCGTTGGGCAAATGCGCCGCCTGGGCCTGTCGGTCGATTGGGATCGCGAACGCTTCACCATGGACGAAGGCCTCTCCAGCGCCGTGCTCGAAGCCTTTGTGCGGCTCTACGAAGACGGGCTGATCTATCGCGGCAAATACATGGTCAACTGGTGCCCCGCCTCCCAGTCGGCCGTATCCGATTTGGAAGTGGACAACAAAGAGGTGGACGGCAGCCTCTGGCATTTCCGCTACCCGCTGACCGATGGCTCCGGCGAAGTGGTTGTCGCCACGACCCGCCCAGAAACGATGCTGGGTGACACGGCGGTGGCGGTGAACCCCAAGGACGATCGCTACAAGGCCCTGATTGGTCAAACCGTCACCCTGCCGCTGGTGGGCCGGGAAATCCCGATCGTCGGTGATGATTTCGTCGATCCGACCTTCGGCACGGGCTGCGTCAAAGTCACGCCGGCCCACGATCCCAACGACTTCGAGATGGGCAAACGCCACAACCTGCCCCAAATCGAAATTCTGAACAAAGACGGCACGGTCAACGAAAACGGCGGCGAGTTCTGCGGCCAAGATCGGTTCGTGGCCCGCAAAAACCTCGTGGCCAAGATGGAAGAACTGGGCTACCTGGAAAAGGTGGAAGCCTATCGCCACTCGGTGCCCTACAGCGAGCGCGGCAAAGTGCCCGTGGAGCCGCTGCTGTCGTCCCAATGGTTCCTGAAAATTCGCCCGCTGGCGGAAAACGCCCTGGAAGCCCTGGAAAACAACCGGGAGCCGCTGTTTGTGCCCGATCGCTGGACAAAGGTCTACCGCGATTGGCTGCTGAACCTGCGCGACTGGTGCGTGTCCCGGCAGCTCTGGTGGGGCCACCAAATCCCCGCCTGGTATGTGATCAGCGAAACCGATGGCCAAGTGACCGAGCACACGCCCTTCATCGTGGCCCGCACGGAAGCGGATGCCCTGAAGCAAGCCCAAGCCCGCTACGGCGAGGATGCGGTGTTGGAGCGCGATGAGGACGTGCTCGACACCTGGTTCTCCTCAGGCTTGTGGCCCTTCTCGACCTTGGGTTGGCCCGACGAATCCGCGCCCGATTTCCAGACCTATTACCCGAACACGATGCTGGTGACGGGCTTTGACATCATCTTTTTCTGGGTGGCCCGGATGACGATGATGGCGGGCTATTTCACCGGCCAGATGCCGTTTAAGACGGTGTATGTGCATGGGTTGGTGCGGGATGAAAACAACCAAAAAATGTCGAAATCAAAGGGCAACGGCATTGATCCCTTGCTGCTGATCGACAAATACGGAACCGATGCGGTGCGCTACACCCTGGTGCGCGAGGTGGCCGGCGCGGGGCAGGATGTGCGCCTGGACTACAACCGCAAAACCGACGAGTCGGTGTCGGTGGAAGCATCGCGCAACTTTGCCAACAAGCTCTGGAATGCGTCGCGGTTTGTGTTGATGAATTTGGCGGGGGAAACGCCGACCAGTTTGGGTGCGCCCACAGCCGATCGCCTGGAGCTGGCCGATCGCTGGTTGCTGTCGCGGTTTAACCAAACCGTGCGCCAAACTCGCCACGACATCGACCACTACGGTTTGGGCGAGGCGGCGAAGGGCCTGTATGAGTTCATTTGGGGCGACCTCTGCGATTGGTATATCGAGTTGGTGAAACCCCGGTTGAATGGGGAGGATCCGGCGGCCCGGCGGACGGTGCAGCAGGTGTTGGCGCTGGTGTTGGATGGCACGCTGAAGCTGTTGCATCCGTTTATGCCGCACATTACGGAAGAGGTGTGGCACGCCCTGACGGGGGCGGCGGCGACGGAATTCCTGGCGCTGCAAGCCTATCCGGTGGCGATCGACCAGGCGATCGACCTGGAACTGGAAGCGCAATTCGAGGCGATCATCAACGCGATCCGCACGATCCGCAACCTGCGGGCCGAGGCGGACATCAAGCCCAGCCAAAAGGTGCCGATCGTCCTGCAACCGGAGACCGATCGGGAGCGCACGGCCTTTGAAATCGGCCGCGCCTACATTTGCAATTTGGGCAAGGTGGAAACCCTGACGATTCAAGGATCACCCCAGGCATCACCCCAAACATCACCGCCGATCGCTCCGGTGTCCGAACCCGTCCCCGCCGCCTTCACCGTGCCGGATTTGGCCCGCGCGGCCGAGGCGATCGACGAATTCAGCGCCTTAAGCGCCGATCAGGCCGCCGAACTGGCCTGGATGCGCGGCGAAAAGCAACGGGTGGCACTGCTGACGGTGGCGACCTTTGCGACGGCGCTGTTTGCGCTGTATTTGACGAACGCGACCCTCGATGCGATCGACGAAATTCCGCTGCTGCCGTCGATTTTCCAACTGATCGGCTTCTTCTGGACGGTCTATTACGTACCGAAAACCCTGTTGTTTGCGCAAAATCGCGCGAATTTTGCCAATGGGGTGCGCCAGGCCAAGCAGAGCTACATCGGCGAGAGCAACCCGTTTGCGGTGCGGGCCTACGAGGGCACGGCGGGGACAGCCACCCCCAGCGCCCAGCCGTTGCAATTGCCAGCGGCCCAAGCGCCCGAGGTGGTGCTCCCGATCGACCTCGGCCAGCCGGAACCGGAGGCCATCCCGATCGAGCGGGCCATGGCCGGAGTGGTGGGCACAACCCAAGTCTTGCTACCGTTGGACGGTGTGGTGGATTTGGCCGCCCTGCGCGCCAAGCTGACCAAGGCCCTCACCAAGGTCGAAGGCGAAATCAAGGGGCTGTCCGGTCGCCTGGGCAATCCGGGCTTTGTGGACAAGGCTCCGGCGGACGTGGTGGCCAGTGCGCGCGCTGCCTTGGCCGAGGCGGAAACCCAGGCCCAACTGCTGCGCGATCGGCTGGCACAGTTGCAGTAGCCAGCCTGGGCGAGGGGCGATCGGGCTGATGGCCGCAACCGATCGGCCCGATCGCGCCGGAGCTGGGCGGATGTCGTAGGAGCGCGGCAAGCTTATTTTGATCGGTCAAATTAAATGACTGTTGCCGTCACCAGATCGCTAGGCAGCAAGGGGCTTAAGCCCCTTGTTACTACGACTGACTTCGCGACTTTGACCCAGTAAATTCAGGCAGCCGCGCTAGTAGGAGGAGCGTTTGACCATGCTTTATTTAGCCCAAGTGCAACAACCAACCGAAGACTCCCTCGGCTTGGTCTTGCTGGCCGTGCAGTCGTCCGATCATGGATGGCAGCTCACGCGCGATCGCCAACGACAAACGATCGCCCTGCCCGCCCATACAACCCTGACCCAAAATCAATTGGTCTTGGTTGAACTGGATAGTGCCCAGGATGTGACCGAAACCCAAGACGCAACCAGTTGGGTTTTAGAAACCATTAGAAATTATTTGAGTGTGGGGATCACGCCCGAAGAACTCAACCAAGAAGCCAACCGTTTGGAGCAATGGAAACAGTCCCTGACCCTGCAAAATCAGGAATTGTCCCGGCGGGCGCTGGAATTAGAATTGCGGCGCGATCAACTACAAGCGTTGGAATTGTCCTTAAAACCCGCGGCCGGCGAAACGCCCGAGAAATCCCCCACGGAGCCAACACCAGACTAATTAACCAGACCAATTAACCAGACCAATCAATCAGACTGATCAAGGCCTGATGAGGCGATTGCCGCCCGCCTTTCTCGATCGTCTCGACAGTTCGCCCCGGGCAATGACTCTCCCCGTATGTTTTTCAGGCTGCTTGAACGATTACTTGAAGATTCTTTAATTACAGATCCTGCGTGATTTCTATGTCGTTCTTTTCTAAAGAAACCTTGTTTGGTTTATCACTATTTCCCTATCTGGGTTTCTTGTGGTTTCTGACCCGATCGGGCCAGGCTCCCAAGGTCGGACTGATTGGGTTTTATCTCACCCTGCTCTTCGTGGCCGTTACGATTCCCGCCGGGATTTATGCCCAGGTGCATTACGACACGGGGTTGGCGAATGTGGACTGGCTCCATGGCAGCGCTGAGCTGTTTTTGACCTTGGCAAATTTAACGCTGGTGATTGGGTTTCAGCGGGCAATCGATCGGGCCCGTTCGACCCAGGGCGATCAGTCCTAGGCGATCGCCGTCTCGCCCGTCCGTCTCGCCCGTCCGTCTCGCCGGCCACCGCCCCACCCGCCCATCACCGCACCAATCAACCACGCGGTGCTCCTTCCAAATCGCGCCAGACAGTCCTGTTCGTCATTCACCAGGGATCAGGAATTTGGGTTTGATCGGGCCCAGGGCGATCGGGCTGCAATGGCTTTACTGTCAACCCCTTGTCAATTGCTACCGAGCAACGGACACTGGACGTGGAAGTGGATTGGCAGTGCTAGAGGTCGTCTTGTGAAAAGAGTTTTAGGCATCATCCTGGGTGGCGGAGCAGGAACCCGCCTGTATCCGCTGACCAAACTTCGGGCAAAACCGGCCGTACCCCTTGCTGGTAAATACCGCCTGATTGATATTCCGGTTAGCAACTGCATCAACTCAGAAATTCTCAAAATCTACGTCCTTACCCAGTTCAACTCTGCTTCGCTGAACCGTCACCTGTCACGGGCCTATGCCATGTCAGGGTTTACGGATGGTTTTGTGGAAGTTTTGGCAGCTCAACAAACACCCGATAGCCCCAATTGGTTCCAAGGAACGGCCGATGCGGTTCGCAAATATCTATGGATGTTGGCGGAATGGGATGTGGATGAATATGTCATTTTGTCGGGCGACCATCTATATCGGATGGACTACCGTAAATTTGTTGAACATCACCGGGCTAATAATGCGGACATCACGTTATCCGTGATCCCCATTGATGAGAAGCGGGCTTCCGATTTTGGTTTGATGAAGATTGATGGCAATGGTCGCGTCACCAGCTTCAGCGAAAAACCGAAGGGTGATGAGCTGAAGGCCATGGCCGTGGATACGACGGTTTTGGGACTGTCGGCCGATCGTGCCCAAGAGATGCCCTATATTGCATCGATGGGTATTTACGTCTTTAAAAAACAAGTTTTGATTGATCTGTTGAGCGAGGCGCTGGAACGGACAGATTTTGGCAAGGAAATCATTCCCCAGGCGGCTCCAAACTACAATGTCCAAGCCTATTTGTTTGATGGCTATTGGGAAGATATTGGAACGATCGAGGCCTTTTTTGATGCCAATTTGGCGCTAACCAAGCAGCCGCAACCGCCCTTTAGTTTCTACGATGAACATGCGCCGATTTATACCCGATCGCGCCATTTGCCCCCGACTAAAATCTTGAATGCCCAGGTGACAGATTCGATCGTCAGCGAAGGTTGCATCCTCAAAAATTGCACGATCGAACATTCCGTATTGGGTGTGCGATCGCGCATCGAATCCGGCTCGGTGATTGATAATGCGCTGCTGATGGGGTCGGACTTCTATCAGCCGTTCCCGGAGCGGATCGATTGCATTGAGAAAGGCCACGTCCCGATCGGGATTGGCCCCAACTCGACCATTCGCCGAGCGATCATCGACAAAAACGCCCGCATTGGCCAAAACGTCTCGATCATCAACAAAGACAACGTGCAAGAAGCAAACCGCGAAGACATCGGCTTTGTGATTCGTAGCGGCATCGTTGTGGTGCTGAAAAACGCCACCATTCCCGATGGCATGGTGATTTAGACCAAGGCTAGATCAGACCGAGGCCGGATCAGTAGGGGCAGGTTTGAAACCCGCCCCCACCGAGATCGTGTCATCCCAGGAACCGGGCGTTTTCCGGTTCCTGTTTTTTTGTGGGGCGAGTTTTGCCGCGCGGGTCATTGATTTTGGTAAAAAATACTATAATTGCACTATCTAGCGTTCGCTTGCGTCCAATTCGTCTCCTGTCCTTTCCTGACTTACTGCCGTGTTTGCAGCCGCTCTCGATCGCCCCACCACCGACAAGCCCCAGGATTTGTTTGCCGCCATTCGCGATCTCAAACGCGACCTAAATGCGGTGATTTTGGCGCATTACTATCAGGAATCTGAGATCCAAGACATTGCTGACTACATCGGAGATTCCCTGGGGCTATCGCAACAAGCCGCCCAAACCGATGCGGAGGTGATTGTCTTTGCCGGGGTGCATTTCATGGCCGAAACAGCCAAAATTCTGAACCCCAATAAGCAAGTCTTGCTGCCAGATTTAGCGGCAGGATGTTCCTTGGCCGACAGTTGCCCGCCGGCCGAGTTTGCGGCATTCAAGGCGCAGCATCCCGATCATTTAGTGATCAGCTACATCAATTGCACGGCGGAAATTAAAGCCCTCAGCGATATTATTTGCACGAGTTCCAACGCGGTCAAAATTGTTCAACAAATTCCGCTAGATCAGCCGATTATTTTTGCACCCGATCGCAACCTAGGGCGCTACGTGATGCAACAAACCGGGCGAGATCTGGTGTTGTGGAATGGCAGTTGCATGGTTCATGAAACCTTCTCGGAAAAGAAATTAATTCAACTGCAAATTCAGCATCCCGACGCAGAAACGATCGCCCATCCCGAATGCGAGCCGCCGGTTTTGCGCCATGCCAGCTTCATCGGTTCCACAACGGCACTTTTGAACTATGTGCAGCGGAGCGATCGCACAGCATTTATTGTGGCCACGGAGCCGGGAATTTTGCACCAAATGCAAAAGGTTGAACCCCACAAGCAATTCATTCCTGCGCCGCCCGAAGGCAATTGTGCGTGCAATGAATGCCCCCACATGCGGTTAAACACGCTCGAAAAACTCTATCAATGCATGAAGGATCGATCGCCCGAAATTGTGATGGATGAATCGGTGCGATCGGCTGCCCTCAAACCGATGCAACGGATGCTCGAATTGAGCTAGTCCAACGGGTTTAAAAACCGCTTGGTAACTGTTGAACAGCCCGTTTTGCCCGATCGGAAACGGGCCAGCGCCACACATCTTCAAAGAGCCAAACGAGGTTCCGTTGAGTCGTTTGGCAAAGGGCAATGATCCAATTATCTACCGCCGCTTGGGTACTGGTGGCATCGGGTCGATCGCGCACGGCCGTCCACAGGCGCTGGGCAAAGGTGGGGTCGTTGGGGCTGTAGCGATCGCGAATTTCCAACACCATCGCCGCCCACAGTTCCGGCGCACCAATGCAAATTCCGCGCTCCGAACAGAGCGGATTGCGTGGAGCCTGACCCGATCGCAAGGTATTTTGCCAATTCAGCGTGCGATCGGCCTGGTAACGCCAAAGGAGCGATCGCAAATCCTGGCGATAGATTTCAAACGGCGTTCCATAGACCGATCCCGGTTTAATTTGCAGCACATCCAAGGCTTCTAAACGCATAAAAGCCGCAAACCCCGTGCGCACAGTTGCGCTAGAATCGGGCGATTGATATTCCAACTTTTTGGCATAGGATTTCAGCCAAAAATTACGCCCCAATTCATAAATTGGCAGTGTTTCAACCTCACCGGTTTTCTGATAGTTATCGTAGAGAATCTGAAAATACGGTTCCTTCAGCTCAATACCCGTCATGGAAATATATCCACACCCGCCGCCACAGGTTTTAGGCACGATCGCCAACGTCCCGAGCCGATCGCGCAGGGTTGGCGGATAGGCCGTCGGTTCACCATTCACCGCCTGGGCATAGAACTCATAGGCGCGATCGACCCAATCAATAATTGGTTGCAGCCTAGTTTGCTCCCAGTTTCCCTCCGGTAACAGCCACATCAAATGGCGACCTCGGTAAGGAGATAAACGCAGTTCAACCCGATCGAATGTTGTGTAAGCAATCGGCGGGGGCAACGATTCCCTAGACTCAGCCCAGCTCGGCCCCGCCATGACTAGATAGGACGCGATGATGGCCATCATCAACACCATTCGGCCACGTCTTCCCAGCCTCCCTATTGCTTGTTGCCATCGTGGCTGAGGATTGAACGTGTGTCGAATATTCGATCGGACTTTCCCGCTCGGTTTCTGTCCAAACTTAGGCACTGCGAATCCAACCATTGAGCGTAAACCGGCTATCCTGAAACGATCGAGACGGACAAACCACCGGAAGCACTTCATGCTTGCAACGACTATCAAAAAAAACAATTCGGTTATTCACTGGCTCGATCGTTTTAAACCAATCGGAAGCCGTCACCATTGAGCCACCCATATCCGTTTCATAGAGACGTAATTCACCCCCTGAAAACCGCTTAGGTTCTTGATAGAAATAATAAACATAGGTCAGAATCCGCGTCTCAGTTTCTGGGCTGCCCGAATCATTATGAATTTTATAAAAACATCCATCGTTATGAGCCGTGAGCTGCATTTCAACCTGTCCCGGTTCAAAGTGCTCTAAATTCAATTCATCGAGCACAGTGGGGAGTAGACCCAAGAGACGTTGGCGCAGGAGTTCATAGAGATCCGGGTAAAGCGTTGCATATAAAATACTGGAGCGTCGATAGTTATCAGCGTTGGTGGTGGTTTGGGACTCCACAAATTGATCGCCATGAGTCAGCGCAGTGTTTAAGGCATATTGGTAAACCTCGGGACTCAGAAAATTATCAATTTGGACAACCTGGGGATGCAAAATCGCCGCTGTTGATGGCTGAGACAACCCAGCACTAGTCGGTTGAATGGGATGATGAATTGCACTAGCAATCGGACTGACGATCGAGCTAGCAATCGGACTAATCACTTCCTGACTATTGTTAATAGGCGTGTTACTGGGCGTTTCAAAACCAGACCATGGCTCGGGGGGCGAAATTCCCTGCGTGAGTTCCAACAGGCGCATGGCCAACAGGGCCCGATCGCGCAGGGGTAGCTCAGGCGAGGCCAAGGCTTCATGGAGGGTGTTGACCGCGCGATCGATCAAGTCTTGGGTTCCATCTGGCATAGTCACAGGCAGTCAGAAAAAGTATTACAAACGGTAAAAAAGTACTCACTCAAGGCTGACTAACTCAGGATTAACTCAGCATTAATTGAGTGTTAATTGCTGATTGGTTGCTGATTGAGTGTTAATTGCTGATTGAGTGTTAATTGCTGATTGAGTGTTGATTGCTGATTGAGTGTTAATTGAGTGCTGATCATGCCACCTCAGCCGAGCTAGGTCGATGGGAGCGATCGCAAGCGGTCATCCAAATAGCCCCGATCGGCCAAACTGTGAAACAACGGCCCCCGATCGCTCATCTCCACCACATTCAACCCCGCCACCGGCAGCGCAAAGCGATCGCGATAGCGCCCCACATCAATCCCCATCAACACACAGAGCAAAATCCGAATCGTCGCCTTGTGGGACACCAGCAACACCGATCCCGTCGGGTGTCGCCGCTCAATTTCATCCAGCACCAACGAAGCCCGCCGAGCAATATCCACCCCGCGCTCGCCCCCCGTCGGTGCATTCCAAGCCGGATCCGTCAGCCAACGCACATAGTCATCGTGATAGATCCGATCGACCTCACGCGGGTGCAACCCCTCCCACTTGCCATAGGCAATTTCCCGCAGGCCGTCCCGCAGTTGCATCGGCAACCCCGTCATGTCACACAAGGGAGTTGCCGTTTGAATCGCCCGGCGCAACGGGCTGCTATAAATTGCCGTCCATTCCAACGGCGCGTAGGCCACCGCGAATTTCTCGGCCATTTCATGGCCCTCCGGCGTGAGGCCAGGGTCATTTTCTGGCGTACCGCAATAGCCACCCGAGGCGCTGTAGGCCGTCTGAGCGTGGCGTAGAAAAAATAGCTTAAGAGCCATGGGCAATCTGATGGACGTGGAGCATTCACTGCTTCAATCCTAAGCTGCAATCCTGAGGACTGAAGCGCGATGGCTGATGGCAAACCGCCATGTTACCCCCTGAACGGAATCACGGTTGACTCACCCTTGGGGTTCGTGAACCGCTAATTGCCGACTTCGCGCACGGTCAATTGATACTGCCCACGGCCCTGGGGATCGTAAGCGTTGACAATCACCCGATAGGTGCCGGTGCTGGGCAACTGCACCACCAGCGCTGCGTTCTGATTGGTGTCGCTGATATCGTCCGCATCGGCGAGTTTTTCGTCTTGGGGGTCGGCCACCATCAGGTATGGATCGAATTCGCTGCTTTCGAGGGTGATTTCGATTCGCTGGCCCGCTCGTCCGTTCAGGCGATATTCCTGGTAGGGGCTGTTGTCGGAGAGGCGCGGTGAGGTGGGGCTGAGGGTTCCCGACTCTTGGAGAATGATCGCTCCCGCTTGACGGCCGGGGTTGGCGGCGGCGGGGCCCCCCGATCGGGCGCGCAGGGAATACTGCCCCTGTTGGTTGCTGCCGGACGTGTTCACAAACACCGTGTAGGTTCCGTTACTGGGCAAGGTGGTGGTGACGCGGGCATTGTTTTGGCCACCGCCGTCATCGTCCTGGGCCAGTTCTTCGCCGTCGGGCTTGAGCACGATCAGGTAGGCATCAAAGTCGGCACTAGCCAGGTCGATCGTCACCCGATCGCCCGCTTGCCCCGTAAAGGTGTAGATGTCGTAGAGGGTTTGGTCTTGGCTGAGGACGCGATCGCCCTCGGCCAGTTGCCCCGTCACCGGTTGGTTGTTGAGCGTGAGGGTGGCCACGGGAATCGAGGGGCGCAGGTTGCCCGATCGGGCCTGATCCAAAAACGCCAGCACCCGATCGGTCGAAATCGCAAACCCGATTCCAATGTTGCCGCCCCCGTCTCGATCGGCATAAATCGACGTGTTCACCCCAATCAGTTGCCCCTTGCTGTTCAGCAGCGGGCCGCCGGAGTTGCCGGGGTTGATCGCCGCGTCGGTTTGAATTACCCCTTCGGTGGCATCGAGGCGGCTGACAATGCCGACGGTGAACGTGCCCTGAAATTTGCCAAAGGGATTGCCGATCGCAAAGGCCCGTTGGCCCACCTCCACGGAACCCGGCGGCGCAATGTCCACCACGGGCAGGTTGCTGGCTCCCCGCAGCTTCAGCATCGCCAAGTCGAGGCTGCCTTCCGCAAAGCCGAGAATATCCGCCTGGAATTTTTGCCCATCGGCCAGCACCACCGTCACCGGGCTGGTGGCATCGTCTACCACGTGGGCATTGGTCAAGATCAAGCCGTCGGGGCTGACAATGCTGCCGCTGCCGCTGCCGGTGGCCGTTTCGATCGAGACGACGGCCGGGCTGGCGGCTCGATAGACCCGCACGTTGACTTCTTCATCGCCGTTGGCCTGGGCGAGCTGCACCGGAGCCGCCGTCGGAGGGTCGATCTGGGGGCTGCGGGCCTCACTGGGAGAGCCGATCGCCCCGATCGCCACAGCCACCGCGCCGGCCATGGCCCAAGCTTGGCGATTCATCCACCGTTGCGGCGCATTGTGCGATCGATTGCTCATATCCTTGCCCAAAACCATTACCCACGCAGTCGTCAACGAACCCAGAACCTGGCGCATTGGTATTAACTGTATTTTCCTTGAACTTAGCAGACTGCTCAGGAGATACCAGCGCGATCGCCGGTCAAATTGCCGGACAAATCGGTGAAGGGCGCGTCACCCGATCGCCACCGGTCGATCGCCGCCGCCAGGGCCGGGCGCACCTGCAGCCAAACGCTGGCCCAATCCTTTGGCTGGGCTTGGCGAAACAGGCGCGCGGTCGGATACCACGGACAATCGGGCCGATCGAGCATCCACCGCCAATTGGGCATATGGGGCAACAAGATCCAGGTCGGTTTGCCCAGTCCCCCCGCCAGGTGGGTGACGGAGGTATCGACGCAAATCACCAAATCGAGCTGCGCCGTCAGGGCCGCCGTGTCCGCAAAGTCCCGCAAGCGATCGTCCCAGGCCCGCACCTGGGGAAATTGCCGAATCGCGTCGGCATCGTGCCCCACTTGCAGCCCATGCAGTTGTACCCCCGGCAGGCTCAGATGGTCTACAAATTCGGCCAGGGGAATCGATCGATTGCGATAGTCGCGGCGGCCGTCGCGGTTAGCTTGGTAGCCACTGGCCCAGGCGATGCCCACGTGCAGCCGATCGCGATCGAACGCAAACGCCTGCTCCGGCCGCCAATCCGTCGCCCGCGCCGACAGGTAGGGAATTTGCCGGGGAATGGCGGCTAACGTCGGCGTAAACACCTTGGGCAGGCTCAAAAACGAAATTTGCCAGTCAAAATCCGGCAACGGCTCACCCGATCGCAACACCCGATCGACCCCCGGCATCGCCGCCAAAATCCGCGCCGTCGCAGGCGGTGACTCGACCAGCACCCGCGCCCCTCGATCGGCCAGCATCGGCAAATAGCGCGCCAGGTGCAAAATATCGCCCAAGCCGCATTGGGCATAGACCAAAATCGTTTGCCCCGCGATCGGCTCCCCGTTCCAGGCCGGTTGGCGAAACGGCCGACGCGGCAACACGTTGGGCCAGCGCCACTCAAATTCCGCAAAGCCCCGCCGATAGTCGCCCTGATGCAACCAAAGGTTGGCGCGGCCCCAATGCACATCTGCTTCGTCCGGTTGGTAGCCGAGGGCTTCCTCATAACAGGCTTCGGCGGCGGCCAGCTCCGCCAGCTCAAAGTGGCAATTGCCGATCGACCCGAGGGCCCGCGCCCGCACCCCCGGATCGGGAGGAGCCAGGGTCAAGCCGCGCCGATGGGCCTCGATCGCCTGTCGAAATTCCTCGCGATAGAAACACACCCGCCCCAACTGGAACCAAGCGCCGGGATAGTGGGGATCGAGTTCCAGCGATCGGCGCACGGCGCGGTAGGCCAAGTCCGGGTCGTCATCGTCATCCCGATCGAGCGCGATCCAGCTTTGCAACAGATGGGCCAAGGCCTGGTCGGGCGACTGCTCCAGGGCCTGGGCGATCGCCTCGGCCGCCGCCTCCCAGCGACACTGCTGGCACAGGGATTGGGTCAGGTTGAGGTACAAGTCTGGCAACTCCGGCTTCAGGGCGATCGCCTGGCGGTAACGATCGGCGGCCGTGGGCCAGTCCTGTTGCTTCAGGGCGATCGCCGCCCGATTGGCCCACACCTCCGCCCAGGTCGGGTGGCGATCGAGCGCCCAGCCATAGGCCCGATCGGCCGCCGCCAGTCGGTTGGCTCCTTGCAACCCATTGCCCAACCAGCGATAGGGTTCCGGCCGTTGCGGCTCCAGCAAAATCGCCGCCCGCGCTTGGGCGATCGTTTCCGTCGGTTGGCCCTGATGCCAAGCGGTTTCCGCCGCCCTTAATGCTTGGTTAAACGCCCGATCCCCAGACTCCGCCCCGATCGGCTTCCCATTTGCCAAACCTGTCATCATCTCTGCTCCTCAGAACCACCGATCGCCCCGCCCGCAGAATCCGCGATCGGGGCCAGCCATCCGGTGTTTAATTGAACCGTGTTTAGGCAAGACTGTTTCGCCGCGTCCGGTTTCGCCGGGGTGCGCCGCGCCGCAGCCATCTTTGAATCCCCCGATCGTTCAATCAGCCCGATCGCAACCCATTTCGCAAACCCTTATTCCAGGAGTTCGACCCATGAGCCAACTCGATCCCGCAACCATCATGAAACAACAAGTGGCCCGCGCCGCCGTGGCCCGCGTGAAATCGGGAACCGTCGTGGGCTTGGGCAGCGGCTCGACAGCGGCCTTCGCGATCCAATATCTCGGCGAGCGGCTCCAGTCGGGCGAGCTGACGGATATTGTCGGTGTGCCCACCTCGTTTCAGTCGGAAGTGCTGGCGAAGGAATACGGCATTCCCCTGGCCACGCCGAATGATGTCGATCGGATTGATGTGGCGATCGACGGGGCCGATGAAGTCGATCCCCAAAAGAATTTGGTCAAGGGCGGCGGCGCGGCCCACACCCGCGAAAAAATTGTGGACTGCCTAGCGGAGGAGTTCATCGTGGTGGTGGATGCGACCAAGCTGGTCGATCGCCTGGGAACCACGTTCCTGTTGCCGGTGGAAGTATTGCCGATGGCCCTGGAGCCGGTGAAGCGGGCGATCACGGCCCTGGGTGGCGAACCGCAACTGCGGATGGCCGTGAAGAAGGCGGGCCCCGTTGTCACCGACCAGGGCAACTTGGTGATCGATGTGAAATTCCCGAACGGCATCGAAGACCCGGCCAGCCTGGAAAAGGAACTGAACAACATTCCGGGCGTGCTGGAAAATGGCCTGTTTGTGGGCGCGGCCGATCGGATCCTCGTGGGCGAAATTGTGGACGGTGAACCCCGCGTGCGGGAAGTGTAGCCCATTCCCAGGGTGATGGATTCGGAGTCCCGGGGGCCGGCGATCGACCGAACGGATGCGCCATGGGCCAGGAACGATCGGGTCAGAGAACCGCCCCCTCGACCACCCCGATCGCCCCAAGGTCAATTCTGTCGGTCAAAATCTTTGCCAATTGCAGGATGGAAAGATGATTAAATATCTGTGCGATCGCTAATCGCGCCCTAGCATGGGCATCCTGGGCGATCGTCCCCCTACACACCTCTAGGTATCGGTCATTCGGCAAGATGAACCCTAGCTCCGGTGCGTCACCCTACTCGTCTTGATGCCCTGAGTTACGCATCACCGTTTTGCCCGCCCTCTCGCACGTTTAAGCCCATGGTGCAAGCTCACACGCGAATGCTGGATCGCTCAGTTCCCCAAGCTGTCAAAGCCGCAGTCATGGTCATTGGCGGCGCAGAAGACAAAATTCACGGCCGCGAAATTTTGCACGCCTTCTTTCGGCGATCGGGCGGCCCCGGTGCACGCATTGCAATTATTCCCAGTGCCTCCCGCGAACCCTCGGTGATTGGCAGCAAGTACCGCATGATCTTTGAGAGCATGGGGGCTGAGTCGATCGAGATTCTCGACGTGCGCGATCGCGACCAAGGCGCAAACGAAAGCTATTTGGAATACGTCTACAACTGCACGGGCGTGTTCATGACCGGTGGCGATCAGTTGCGGCTGTGCGGTCTGTTGGCCGAAACCCGCCTGATGGAGAGCATTCTCGATCGCGTGCGGCGCTATGAAATCTCCCTGGCGGGCACGAGCGCCGGAGCCGCCGTCATGGGCCACCACATGATCGCGGGCGGTGGGTCAGGCGAGTCGCCGAACCGATCGCTCGTGGACATGGCCACCGGCTTTGGCGTGCTGCCCCACGTGATCGTTGACCAGCATTTCCACAACCGGAACCGGATGGCTCGGCTGCTGAGTGCCGTTTCGCTCCATCCCGATCGCCTGGGCATTGGCATCGACGAAGACACCTGCGCCTGTTTTGAAGAGGACGGCGCGATCGAAGTCCTCGGCAAAGGCACCGTGACGATCGTCGATCCCGGCGACATCACCTACACCAACCAATCCCTAGTCGGGGCCAACGATCCCGTGAGCTTGCACCATCTGCGCCTGAACGTGCTCAGCTATGGCGATCGCTACTCGATTCCGCTGCGCCGTGTGATTACCGCAGGCCAGCCGCGCTAGCCCGATCGGGGCGATCGAACACCTCGCCCGCCTTGCCCCACGCATCTGGCCGAATGAATCCAGCCAAATAAACCAAGTCCAGCCAGGGTCATCACCTCGGCTGGACTTTTTGTGCGGCGCTGGTTGCATCACCCACAAGCGCAATTGCCAAATTCGGCGATTACTTGCCTGCGCCTTGCAGACGCAGCAGCAAAAACCCGCCGCCCAGACCGATCAAAATCAGCGTGAATGCCAAAAAAGCCGTGCTAAAAATTTCGCCGCTCATGGTGTTATGCGTGTTTGGGTAAGGTGTCTCGACATTGTATCAATGGCGGGATCTCCGGGGCGTATTCACCATCGCCCCGGGGCAAATCTACCCCAGTTCGCCCTCAACCAGCCAAACGAAGGGGCGATCGCCTGGTTCGGTCGATCGCCCCATTGGCTTCTAGAACAGGAGGAGGCAACGAGATGAAACGAGACTAGACGAAATCAGACAAAACAACCGAGATGAATCGATGACATGAGACCACCGCAACCCGTTGATCAACCGCTTAGATCCGGGCCTGGGGCAACGAGGCGGTATTGTCCTTCCGATTTGCCAGCACGGTTCCCTGTAGTCGGGCATTCTCGAGGCGGGCATTGGCAATGTTCGCGCCATCGAGCTTGGCAAACCGCAAATCCGCGTTGGTGAGGTTGGCTCCGGCGAAGTCCGCTCCCTCTAGGCTGGCCCGGTTGAGGGAGGCATTCTGCAAGTTGGCATCCCGCAGATTCATGCCCATCACGTCCATGGGCAGCGACTGATCGGGACTGCTTGCCTGCTGGAGTCGCAGCAAACCGGCCATGGTTTGCCGGGTGTTGTTCAGATTAGCGTTTTCGAGCTGGGCAGATTCCAGGTTGGCTCCCAGCAGGTTGGCATCTTGCAAGTTGGCTGACCGCAGATCGGCCAACACCAAACCAACCAGGGTGAGATCAGCCTGTTGCAGGTTGGCTTGGGTCAGCTTGGCGGCGTGCATCCGGGCTTCGATCGCGCTGACGTGGCTCAAATTCGCTGCGGTCAAATCCGTGCGCAGCAACTTCGCCCCATTCAAATTGGCGCGCTGGAGGTTTGCACCGGCAAGGTTGAGACCCGAAAGATCGGCATTGCTGAGATCGCAACTAACGCAAGCGTTGGTCTCTAAGAGTTGGCGCACATGGGCTGGATTTTCGGCAACACTCGGCATCGCAGTGACCGCCAAGGTTCCTGCAAATAATGCGATTCCCGCCACTGTTTTCGTAAAGACTTTGACTGACTTCATAACGCCTTCCCCTCGTTCAACCTGCCACTAATATCTAGGATAAATTGGGTTTGGGCGGTGACCGCTCGCTATTGCAGAATGCGATCGTTACGCTTTAATACACCGTCAGCGATTACAACGCTTGAGTGATCTCGATCGCACATCCCTTTCAATGCCCCGTCATTCCATTCACTCGCAGGATCAGAACTCTGGAACGGCTGTCTGTGCCAGTTTTTCAAGCAGCCTCTGTTTGGATTGCCCACGGTGGATTAGATCAGGGATAACACGTAGAACATACGGATTTCATCAACCAAAACACGCCCGTGGAGTCCATTATTGTTTGTTAAGAGTTTCTGAAAAAAACCGTTTTTCGATACAACGAATGAAGTAAACCATCCTTAAAAACTCAACAATTAGTTGACAGGGATATAGATAAAGTTTTATGGACAAAATTTCGATGAAGTTTTTATGAAAATCCTTGACAAATGTTGGTATTTTACCGGCGTGTAGTTTGGCTCGTTTGAGTGTTGCGATTGGGATGGGGATCCGATTTCGGGTCATTGGGGGTGGTGCGATCGTCCCTGATGATCTGGGATCGCCGCATGGACTGGATCAACGGGGACGGGGCCACTGCGCGGGGAACGTCACATCACCACCCTTACCCCAAGGGCGGTACGCTTGACTCGTGCGATCGCCCCCAGCATTTTGCAACCGAACCGTGACTAAGCTGATTATTCAGATTCCTTGCTTCAACGAAGAGGAAACCTTGGGTGTCACTCTCCAGGCCTTGCCGCGCCATGTGCCGGGCTGCGATGTGGTGGAGTGGCTGGTGATTGACGATGGCAGTGTCGATCAAACGGCGGATGTGGCCCGAGCCTGCGGGGTCGATCACGTCGTGCGCCTGGCCACGAACCAGGGCCTAGCGAAGGCCTTCATGGCTGGGCTGGATGCGTCCCTCAAGGCGGGGGCGGACATCATTGTGAATACGGACGCGGACAATCAATATTGTGCGGATGATATTCCGGCGCTGGTGTTGCCGATTCTGTTGCACCAGGCAGAGATGGTGATTGGGGCCCGGCCGATCGCGGAGATTGAACATTTCTCGCCGGTGAAGAAGGCTCTACAAAAATTTGGCAGTTGGGTGGTGCGGCTGGCGAGCGATACGGATATTCCCGATGCGCCCAGCGGGTTTCGCGCCCTCAGCCGGGAGGCGGCCCTCCGGATCAATGTGTTCAATGGCTACACCTACACCCTGGAGACGATCATCCAGGCGGGGCAGCAGGGAATGGCGATCGTCTCGGTGCCGATTCGCACCAATGGCTATCTGCGCCCTTCGCGGTTGGTCAAGAGCATCCGCAGCTATATCCAGCGATCGATTTTCACGATCCTGCGGATTTTCATGACCTACAAGCCCCTGCGATCGTTCCTGATCCTGGGAACTGTGCCGTTTTCGATCGGGGTCTTGCTGGGGATTCGCTGGCTGGTGCTCTACCTGGGGGGCACACCACGCGCCCACGTCCCGAGCCTGATTTTGGCTGCCGTTTGTATTTTGATTGGCGTGCAACTGTGGGTTTTGGGCCTGGTGGCGGATCTGATGGCCGTCAACCGCAAGATGCTCGAAGACATTCAACTGCGGGCCCGCCGCGCCGAAATCGAAGCCGCTCGCCAAAGCCTGGGGCTAACTTCGCCACCCCACCCGTTTTCAGGGGCGATCGATCGTGAGTGGACGAAGCATTAGATTTTCGCGGAATAAATCTTCGCGACCTTTTGCAACCGATGAATTTTCGCAAACCAGTTGACGAACCCCAAAAAGGCTGGTAGATTAGTCACCCGTGTTCGAGATTCGAGCCGGCGAGCGATCGCTGCACACTCCGATCCTCAACAGGACAAACCTCAGAGCCTTTCGCCATTGGCGATCGCCAGGCTGTGGGGGTCGCTAACTCAACGGTAGAGTACTCGGCTTTTAACCGATTAGTTCTGGGTTCGAATCCCAGGCGACCCATTTTTTAGACTCACGCTACCGATAGCCAGCTCGATCCGTCCCGCTCGGCGCTCTAGCTTTCGGCTATCCTCCCGAACTGCCCGATCATGTTCCGCGTGCCGAATGGCCGAAAACGGCGCGATCGGCACATCCGGCCCGATCAATGCCATAACCTCAGCAAAACTTCCAGAAAAGCAGGGGCGCTGGCAACAATTGTTTTAAGATTAGTGCCAAGCACTCGACCGGCCGAGAACTATCGAGTCATCGATATAAATCTATCTTAGGAGGATTCCTATGGCGCTCGTACCCATGCGGCTACTGCTCGACCACGCGGCAGAAAATGGCTATGGCATTCCTGCCTTCAACGTCAACAACATGGAGCAGATCCAAGCGATCATGCAGGCGGCCCATGAAACCGATAGCCCCGTGATCCTGCAAGCGTCGCGCGGTGCTCGTAACTACGCTGGCGAAAACTTCCTGCGTCACCTGATCTTGGCAGCCGTGGAGACCTATCCCCACATCCCCATCACCATGCACCAAGACCATGGTAATGAGCCGGCCACCTGCTACTCGGCCATCAAAAACGGCTTCACCAGCGTGATGATGGATGGTTCGCTGGAAGCGGATGCAAAAAGCCCCGCTAGCTATGAGTACAACGTTGCCGTTACCGCTGAAGTGGTGAAGGTGGCTCACTCGCTGGGCGTGAGTGTCGAAGGCGAACTGGGTTGCTTGGGTTCTTTGGAAACCGGCATGGGCGAAGCAGAAGATGGTCACGGCTTTGAAGGCAAGCTGGATCATTCCCAACTGCTGACCGACCCCGATGAAGCGGCTGACTTTGTGGAAAAAACCCAAGTCGATGCGTTGGCAGTGGCGATCGGCACCAGCCACGGTGCTTACAAGTTCACCCGCAAGCCGACCGGCGAAATCCTGGCGATCAGCCGCATCGAAGAAATCCACAAGCGCCTGCCCAACACCCACTTGGTGATGCACGGTTCGTCGTCGGTTCCTGAAGATCTGCTGGCGCTGATCAACCAGTACGGCGGTACGATCCCCGAAACCTACGGCGTGCCTGTCGAAGAAATCCAAAAGGGCATCAAGTGCGGCGTGCGCAAGGTGAACATCGACACCGACAACCGCTTGGCGATCACCGCTGCGGTGCGCGAAGCGTTGGCAGCCAACACGAAGGAATTTGACCCGCGTCACTTCCTGAAGCCGTCGATCAAGTACATGCAAAAGGTATGTGCCGATCGCTACAACGAATTCTGGAGCGCGGGCAACGCCAGCAAGATCAAGCAAGTCTCAGTTGATGAGTTTGCGCGTAAGTATGCCAAGGGCGAATTGGCAGCGAAGGCAGCAGCTAAGGTCTAATTTTGCCAGGGCGATCGAACTGGTTTTAAACCCCGGTTGAAACCGAGTTTGATCGCCACCACAAGGGCGGTGTAGTTGTAAGGGCTACACCGCTTTTTGTTGGGTTTTTGGGCTAAATTTTGGCTGGCGACGACTAGCCGGATGGCCGGCCCGATCGCCCTAGGCCAGTCCCAAGTCCGCCGCCACCCGGTGAGCGCAGGCAAAGCCCGAGAAGGCCACCGCGTTTAGGCCCTGGCCGGGGAAGGTGCTGTCACCCACGCAATAGAGATGTTTGACCGCCGTGCGATTGAAGGGCATGGTCAACAAGCCGGGCAGCCGCCGCGCGGGAATCGGCCCATAGGAGCCGTCGATGCGGCCCAGGAAGCGGCGATGGGTGCGGGGTGTGCCGATTTCGATGTAGTCGAGGGCGGCTTCCAGGTTGGGGACGATCGGGGCGAGGCGATCGCGCAGCTCCTTGGCTTTGGTTTCTTTTTGGGCGGCGTATTCCTCGGGGCTGAGATCTTGCCAGTCGGCGATCCAGCAGGGCGTGAACACGTGCAGGATGTGATGATCGGGCGGGGCCAAGTCTGGATCCAAGAGCGTCGGAATTGACACGAACACCGTCCCGTAGGCTGCTTCCATGCGGGCCCAATCGTCCACCAAGATGTGGTGACATTCAATGCCGGCCGGCAGTGCGTCGGCCCGCACGCCCATGTGCAGGCTCAGGAAGCTGGGCGATTTTTGGTAGCGCTCTTGCCAGCGGTCTTCGTCGAGGGGCTGGGCGCGATCGAGCAGTTTGCCAAAGGTGTCCCAGCGGGTGGCGTTGGAAATCACCCGTTTGGCGCGCAGGGTTTCGCCCGTGGCGAGCTTTACGCCGACGGCCCGATCGTTTTCGGTGATGATCTGGGTGACACGCGCTTTATATTGAATCCGGCCGCCGTGACTCTCGAGGCCGTCCACGAGTTTTTGGGCAATTTGCCCCACGCCGCCCTTGGGATAGTTGATGCCGCCGTAGTGGCGATCGCTGAAGACCATGCCCGCGTTGATCGCCGGGGTCAGATCGGCGGGAACCACGGACCAGCAGTAGCACTCGATGTCGATGAATTTCAGCAGTTCGGGATCGCTGATGTAGCGCCGGGCGATCGCCCCGACATTTTGCGGCAAGTATTTGACCAGCCCCAGGCAAGCCAGCGGGTTTTGGAAAAAGACCCGCATCAGGTAGCGCAGTTCTTCCAGGGACAGCAGTTCCATCGCATTCAGACAATTAAAAATCGTCCAACATTCGTCGTAGAACTGGCGGATGCCCTGGCGCTCGTGGGGGAAGCGATCGCCCAATTCTTGCAAAAACCGGTTGTAATCCCGATGAACCTTCACCTCCAAATTGTTCGGCAAATGGTAGTGAATTTGCACCGGGTCGGGGATCGTTTCGAGGGTTTGGCCCACGGCGGCCAGGGCGCGGGTCAGCAGGTTGGTCGTGCCCTGTTGCCCGAAGCCGAAGATCATCGATGCGCCCACGTCGAAGCGGTAGCCTTCGCGATCGAAGTAGCCCGCGCTGCCGCCGGGGATCAGGTAGCGCTCCAACACGAGGACTTTTGCACCCTTGGCCGCGAGCTGGGTGGCCGTGACTAGGCCGCCAATGCCGGAGCCGATGATGATCGCGTCCCAATCGCGCGGCAACTCGCTGGTGGTCTGGGGGCGGGCGGTCGTGATCGAGGGCTTATCCACAGCGGTCATGGCAACAGGGAGGGCGAAACGGTAGGGGCAGTGCCGTGGGGCGCGGCCATGTTTGAGTGTAGCGTTCTCGTCGGCTCTCTCCAACCCGATCGCCTGGAAAGTCGAGGGGCGATCGAACCGAGGGCAATCCATCCGTGAGTTCCGCGATCGCTTCCCAGGGGAGCCAAGACGGAATGGCAGCAGCAGGGCTGAGGAGCGGCCAGTATAATTGCAAGTTTTCTTCAGTTATGGCTGAGGATCTGGGGGAATTTTGGGGGAATATGGCCAAAAAAAAGGACTAATCTGCTGTTGCAGACTAGCCCCACCCGCCGTTTACTAGAGAGAAGAACACGCTCAATACCATAACGGCTCTTGGGAATTCTTGTCAAGCTCTTGCGATAGATTCTCATTAAATTGGGTTAACGGTGGCCCACTCCCCGATCGCCCCGTGGCCCCCATCACCCCGCCGGACGATCGGCTCTGGCCATGGCCCGCCTCGATCGCTTTGTTGCCCGCTCGCTGGATTTGGCCTGTTGCGACATCCGAACCGGTTAAAATCAACCTGAATCTGCCCGAGCGGCGATTCATTTCGATCGCCCTTCGACCTTTTCCATCGCTCTGCCATGCCTTTGCAACTTCGCGTTTATGTGCCGCCTCATCCCCTCATCCAGCACTGGCTGGGAGTGGCGCGCGATGCCCAAACTCCGCCAACCCTCTTTCGCAGCGCCCTGACCGAGTTGGGACGCTGGCTGACCTACGAGGCCGTGCGCGAGTGGCTGCCGACGGAGGTGGCCGAGGTGGAAACGCCGCTGGGCCCTTGTGAAGCGACGTTTATTTCACCCGCGACACCGATGGCGGTGGTGCCGATTTTGCGGGCGGGGTTGGCGCTGATGGAGGGGATTTTGCCGGTGGTGCCGCTGGCCAGTGTCTATCACTTGGGGCTGGTGCGAAACGAGGAAACCCTGGAACCGTCGTGCTATCTCAACCGGCTACCGGAGCAGTTTCCGGAAGGGGCGCGGGTGCTGATTGCGGAGCCGATGTTGGCGACGGGTGGGTCGATCGAGGTGGCGATGAAGGAGCTGACCCAACGCGGCCTCACGCCGGAGCAAATTCGGATTATTTCGATCGTCTCGGCCCCGCCCGCCTTGCAGCGCCTGAATGATGCATTTCCGGGGCTGGTCGTTTACACGGCGACGATCGATGCGGGCGTGAACGATCGCGGCTGGATTGTGCCGGGTTTGGGCGATGCGGGCGATCGGGCGTTTGGTACGTTCTAGGTCACACGTCTGGCCGCACGTTCATCCATGCATTAGTCCACACATTGGGTCATTCCACACATTGGGTCATCCGGAGCGACCCTTTCTTGGGTTCAAATTCGTTAGGTGTTATGAACCCAAAAATCCTCGCATCCTGGCGATCGGGGATTGTCCAATAGACTGAGATCTCAATCGAGGAAAGGCAAGTCATGGCAAGCCGAAATGGATTTGGCAGCGGATTTATTTGGGGTGCTCTGCTCGGGGGCGTGGTCGGTGGCTTGGTTGGAGCAGCCCTCGCAAGCCGTGACCAAGACGAGACACTCAATGAGTTGCCAGAAAAGGGGGATGCCGCCACAGCCGAAGGCTCCCCTCGTCCCCGCCGTCGTCCACGGTTGGCCGCGACCGAAAGCAGCGAAGCCCGCATGGAAACCGCACGCCAGGGACTAGAGGACAAAATTGCCCAGCTTAATGATGCGATCGACGATGTGCGTCGGCAATTGGGCAATCGCAATGGTCGCCCGGGTCATGATGCTCGCGAAAAAACGCCTAAGCCCGACGAGTAATTGGGTTTAGGGCGTGTCATCAAATGCGATGGATCGGCGTTGAAATGATTGATTTTCCTGGCCCAACCGCCCCCCCAGACAAGGGGCTTAAGCCCCTTGCTCCTCACGATCAAGCAACGCAAGAATCCGGGTTTCAGGGATTTGATGATAGGCCCTAGAGCATCTCATTTGAGTCATTAACTCAAGCATAATCAAAGGCCCATTAGCGCTGAGGTTAGGATCAAGATCCTGCCAGGTCTAGTGGGTCTTAACATTGCTGTTGCTGCCGGTAAAAATAAGAGCCGCTCGCTAATAGGGCTTCAGTATCTGCTTGACTCAGCGGCTTTGAAAAAAGATAGCCTTGGCCAAATCGATAGCCTAAGGCTTTGAGCCGCTGCCACTGCTTTGGCGTTTCAATTCCTTCCGCGACGGCATCAATGTTCAGGCTTTTGCTCAGGGCAACGATCGTTTCGATAATTTGTAAATTGCTAGAGTCATCCTGAATTTGACTCACGAACGAGCGATCGACCTTGAGACTATCAACCGGCAATCGGTGCAGATAATTCAAGGATGAATAGCCCGTACCAAAATCATCAATACTGATTTGAACCCCCCGTTGCTTGAGGCGATTTAACAGGGCGATCGTTGATTCAATATCTTCAATCAACATACTTTCAGTAATTTCCAATGTTAAACATTCACCCGCTAAATTCGTTTGTAATAATGTGCGATCGATTTCATAATATAAATCCTGACGGCGAAGATCTTGGGCCGACAAATTAATATGAATCCAAAGGGTTTCTAGTTCTGGAAAAATAGACTGCCAGATTGCTAACTGCCGACAGGCACTTCGCAACACCCAATAATCGAGCACCGTAATCATCCCCGTTTCTTCCGCAACGGAGATAAACTCACCGGGAGCCTTCAATCCTTGGGTAGGGTGTTGCCAGCGAACAAGCGTTTCAAAACCCACTAAACGACCATTATCTAAGCAAACAATTGGTTGATAATAGAGTACGAATTCTTGGCGTTCTAATGCCTGTCGTAAGTCATTTTCAAGGTTTAACCGCCGAAGGGCTTGGTCATGCATTTCAGCATTGAAGATTTCGTATCTTGATTTACCGCGTTGTTTAGCCTGATACATTGCAATATCAGCATCTCTTAGTAAATGTGCTGCTTGGTTATAGTAACTATTTCCTAAAACAATACCGATACTGGCCGTAGTATAGACTTCGCGTCCATCAATCATCCAGGGTACTCGTAATTCAGAGAAAATTCGTTCGGTTGCTTTGACGACTTCTTTAATATCCTTAACTCCGTCCAGCAAAATTACAAATTCATCACCGCCGAGGCGCACTGCTAGATCAGTTGAACGCAAACTATTTTGTAATGTTTGGGCAACGGTTACCAGAAGCTGATCGCCCACCAGGTGCCCTAAGCTGTCATTGATCACCTTGAAGCGATCGAGATCTAAAAATAAAATTGCAAATTGATAGTTTTCAAATCGTTTGGCTCGATTAATTGCTAGCTCTAGGCGCTCCATCAACAAATTACGATTCGCCAATCCTGTTAATGAGTCATGGAGGGCTTCGTGTTGAAGCTGATTTTGGACTTGGATCCGCTCGGTGATATCCCGTGAGTTTGTCTGGAGTTGAATGGGTTGTCCATAATCATCCAAAATTGCCTTAGCTAGGGTTTCAAACCAAATATAATTACCCGACTTTTGCCGCATTCGATGCACGATCGGGCTGGGTTGATGATTGACAATGGCAGCACGAATTTCTCGATCAATGCGATCGCGCTCTTCGGGATGAAAAAACACAGTCGGCTTTTGATCGCACATCTCATCCGGCTGAAAACCCAATAATGGCTGACAGGAAGGACTGACAAATAAATAGCGACCATCTAACCGATGCAGGCAGACCAAATCATTCATGTTTTCTGCCAACAATCGATAGCGTTCTTCACTCCGACGCAGCTTGATTTCAGACTCTTTGCGATCGCTAATATCCAAAATTAGGGTGTCCCAAATAATGTCACCATTGGGTTGCTGCTCCGGTCTTCCAGAAGCTTCCAGCCATTTTTTTCGCCCCGATGGTGTCACGATTCGCCAAGAATACGACCAAGGCTGCAATGTCCGAGCCGACTCCATCACCGATGCATACATCCCCGCTTGATCATCGGGATAAATCATCTCCCACAATAAAGCCGCATTTTGTTCAACCAACGATGCTTCAATTTCCCAAAGCCGATAGCAACCAGGACTCATATAGAGCACAGAGTCAGAGCCGTCAGGACGCAGAAGATAGCGAAAAATTGCCCCTGGTACATTAGCCGCCATATTTCGGAAGCGTAATTCACTTTGGCGAAGAGCTTCTAAGACCTGAAATCGCTCATTTTCACTATGCTGACGATCGCTAATATCAAGCAAAATGCCTAATAGGTGAATCGATTCTTGGTTGTGACGAACAGAAACACTCTTTGCTTTTGCCTGTAGCCATCGAATCATGCCATTTTGCAAAATGACTCGGAATTCATGTTGATGATTCTGATCGGATTTTGCAAGCCGCAATAGCCACTTCTTCAGAGGCTTGATATCCTCTGGGTGTACGACGTTTTGAAAGGCTTGATAGCTAGGAGTAATGGTTGACTCGATATCCACTAATTTAAAAATTTGATCACTCCAAATCACTTGATGATTCTGAAGATTCCAATCCCATGTGCCAACTGAATTAAGTTGCAAAATGGTTCGTTGTCGTTCTTCAGATTCGCGCAAGGCCAATTCAACTTGTCTGAGGGGGGTAATATCTCGTCCAACAGATTGAATTTCAATGAGTTTTCCTTGGTCATTAAAAATGCCTCGGTTAATCCATTGAGTCCAGCCAACTTGATCATCGGCCCGCCGATCGCGATTTTCGGCAGTAAATTGAGGATGATCTGGGCTAAGTTTTAGAATATTTTGGAAGATAGTTTGTAGGTCATTAGGATCTGCAAAGTCAATCCATTTTTGCTGAATCACTTTTTCTAAGGAACATCCCAATGCTTTGCATAGGGCTTGATTGGCAAATGTAATCGTTGTGTCAGGCAGCGAATGTAAGATGAAATCAGTTTGGGTTTGAATAATATGTCGATAACGACTTTCGCTTTGGCGTAATGCCTCTTCGTTTATTTTTTTAGCTGTTTCGATGCGTTGGCGATCGCTGATGTCTTTAAAGGTGACGATCGCGTAGATGACCTGGCCCTGATCGTTGAAAACGGGGCTGGCTGAGACTTCTAAAGAAACAATGCGATCGGGGTAATGAAGTTCTAAGTGATCGGCGGCCGTGTTTTCCCCGGACAGTGCCCGTAAAACTGACAGCTCCGCGATCGGGCAGAACCTGTGTGGTGACGATTGATCACTCAGGGGCATTTTGGAGCGCTGAAGGTGATCCAACCGGAGAGTGTAGTCGCCGCCTAAGAGCGATCGACCAAGGGGATTCGTATAAATTAGTTGTTTCCGTACATCATAAATCGCTAGCCCGATCGGCATTGAATCTAAAAATTGAATGAGATTCTTGTCACTTTTTAACAGTTCATTTTGTGTCAATAATGAATCTACAAAAGATCTAACACATTCAGGTGTGTGTTCCCAGTCATCCAGAGTTACCCATCCTGTCAGCAGAGAATCCTGGTGTTCCATAGCATCACGATGATCGAGCTAGTGAATGACAAACAAGTCGGCACGCAGTAGTGGTTGACTGGGGGTAGAGCATATGAGCCGGAGTCTAACCTTGCTACCTATTGATTGGGATAATTGCTGAGGGTGATTCTTTCTACTGATTGTGCCAATATCCTTAATCGCATTATGCCAATATCCTAATCATAACGTCAGTCGGGGTTAAGCCACGTCAGTTTGGATTAAGCCAGCTTTGCGGTTTAGATGATGCATGAGTCAAGCATTTAGACAATGATAAAACCAGGGTTTCAGACTATCCCAAACGGACGTTAATCCTAGGATTGATTACAAAAACTGACGATAATTGCAGGCAGTCCCTTTAAAGGACATTAGGGTGTATTTTGCGAATTATTGTTGTCTTCCGAAACAGAACTGGGATGTTTGATCGGCAAAACAATCTGAAAGGTTGTGCCTTCTGATGAGGATTGACATAGTACCTCCCCTTGATGGTTTTGGGTGATAATCTCTTGAACAATCGCTAAACCTAGTCCCGTGCCTTTGCCGGGGGGTTTGGTCGTAAAAAATCGATCGAATAATTGTGGTTGAATCGCCTCAGGAATACCGGGGCCATTATCCTGAATTGAAATCACCACCCGATCGCCCCCGGGATGAAGCGCCGTGGTAATGACAATGACTGGCTGAAATGATTCGCCCAATTGATAATTTTCGAGGGCATCGATCGCATTACCAATTAAGTTAATAAAAACCTGATTGATTTGTCCGTAATAACATTCGATAAAGGGAATAGATTCATAGTTTTCAATAATTTGAATTACCTTGCCATCAGCACGAGAGTGGGTGCGATGTTGCAAAATCAATAATGCATTGGTGAGTCCGTCTTGTAATTGACAAGGACTCGGTACAGCCATGTCAGTTCTTGAAAAATTTTTGAGCGCGCCAACAATACTCCGGATTCGCTCTACGCCCATCTTCATCGACGTTAGGGTTTTGGGTAAGTCGTCTAGCACAAAGTCAAGATCAATGTCTTGTTCAAGACTCTGTATGGTTTTGGCAACATCTGGATGAACCATCTGTAGTTGCTGGCGATATTCACCAATCAACATCGTTAAATCGGTTGTATATTGCTGTAAATGAACAATATTTCCATAAACAAAGCTGACTGGGTTATTAATTTCATGGGCTGTGCCTGCAATTAATTGACCCAGAGTAATTAATCGTTCTGTTTGTAATGAATGAGATAAGGAACCGTCAGATTCCTGGGGTACTGGGCGCGTCAAATCATCAGAAATTTTACTGGGATTCAGAATCGCAAAAATCAAATCGGTGAGCCGCTCAAACGAGGACTGATCGCGACAGCAATCGTAAATTTCAGCTAGAAGTTCGGGGGGGATGGACACAGGATCTGAGGCCTCGGGCAATGGAATTGACGGAAATAATCAGCTCAGAATGGTGCTAGAAACAAACCTAGGGACAGGGCTAGCGGAGTCGGCTGGAGTCTTGTCGCAGGCTGACATAGAATCTGTACTATTACTGACTATTCTAATAATCTCAATGACTATTCTTGAATTTATCGATTGAAGTCTTTAGGGTGTTCTGCGATCGACCTTGGATTGCAGAGTCCTCGGGTTGATGTTATTGATCATTCCCAATCGATGGGGATGATCAAGCGGTGATGCGCTGACGATCGGGAGGGTGGCGTGACGAATTCCTTGGCCTTGGGCATTGACTTTGGAACATCGGGATCCCGCGCGATCGCGATCGATCGAGCAGGCGGGGTGGTGGCCGAAGCACGAGTCTCCACCGCCCCATCCTGCACAGAAACGGCGATCGATTGGCGGGCGCAGCTCGATCAAACCCTGGCGCAACTGGGGCAGGCCGTGCGACAGCGGATCCAGTCGATCGCGATTAATGGCACGTCGGGAACCGTGTTGCTGTGCGACCCCATGGGGCACCCCCTGGACTTGCCGCTGTTTTATAACGATGGGCGTGGCCAATCGGTTCTGGCGCAAATTCAGGCGATCGCTCCCCCGGATCATGTGACCCAAAGCGCCACATCGAGTTTAGCGAAATTGTTGTGGTGGCGATCGGAGCGCTATGGCGGCCGTTGGCCCGATCGAGACTCACCCCGCCTGCTGCACCAGGCCGATTGGCTGGCCGCGCAACTGCACGGCCACTGGCACATCACGGACTATCACAACGGTCTGAAACTCGGGGCCGACCCAGCCACCCAAACCTATCCCGACTGGTTGCGGCGGCTCGATGTGGCTCCCGCTTTGCCAGACATTTGGGAGCCGGGTCAGCCGATCGGCCAAATTCTGCCCACTGTGGCGGCGCGCTGGGACTTGCCGATCGATTGCCTTGTTTGCACCGGCACCACGGACAGCATTGCGGCATTTTTGGCCAGCGGGGCGCGCCGGCCGGGCCAAGCGGTCACGTCCCTAGGCTCCACCCTGGTGCTGAAGCTGTTGAGCCACGTCCCCGTAGCCGATCGCACCCACGGCATCTATAGCCATTATCTGGGGCGATCGCTGCTCGATCGATTGCACCGGGCCTTCCCAGCAGCCAACCCAATTGAGCCGGCCGATCAAACCGAGCCGGCCGATCGCTGGCTGGTGGGCGGCGCATCGAATGCCGGCGGCTGCGTCCTGCGCCAGTTTTTTACGGATGCGGAGGTGGCCACCCTCAGCGCTCAAATTGATCCCAGCCAACCCAGTCCCCTGGACTATTACCCATTGCCAGCACCGGGCGATCGCTTCCCGATTTGCGATCCCGACCTGCCGCCCCGCCTCACGCCGCAGCCCACCGATCACGCCGCCTTTTTATACGGCATCCTCGACGGCATCGCCCGCATCGAAGCCCAGGGCTATCACTTGTTGCAGCAATATGGAGCGACCCCCTTGCAGCAGGTCGAAACCGCTGGCGGCGGGGCCCGCAATCCCACCTGGACGGCCATTCGATCGCGCCATCTCGGTTGCCCCGTGCAAACCGCCCAGCACACCGAAGCGGCCTATGGCACGGCCTGCCTGGCCTGGGCCGGTGGGGCAACCATCCTCGGGGCTGGCTCCTGAAGCCGTTGGATAATCAAACAGTGGGTGCTGTGGCCCCGATCGTTCCTGAGGCACTGCATTTGCACCCAGGTCGTGCGCTTTTGACCCGATCGATCGTGGTAGGGCAGCTTCAGGGCGATCGGCTGGGCGCTGGCCTGCAACGATCGCCAAACATTGCCCAAGGTCTCGGTGTTCGTCAGGGGCGATCGCAAAACGGTCAGGCTGCGATCGACCAGGGCTAGCAGGTCGTAGCCCGTTAACCTCGTAAAGGCTCGATTCACATACACCACACACAGTTGCTCCACCTGGATCGTCTTCGCCTCCAGGGCCTGAGCCGCCGCCGATGGAGATTCCAGCCCATCGATCGCCACTACCAAGACGGCTTCTTGCACCCACTCCAACGCCGCCTCCAAGCACTGCAACCGATCGTGAGTCTGGGTCTGAATCGTCACCACCTGCGCCAGCTCCTGTTGATTTTGTTGGAGCGCGCGATCGCGATCGCCCAACATTTGTTGCAACTGACGGATCACCTGGGCCATCTCCAACGGATCAATCACTTGCAACAACGACGTTTGGGTCAAAATCCCCAGCAACTCGCCCGCCTCGCTGGTCACAACCAAGCGCCGCACCTGATGCTCATGCATCAACTCATGGGCCAGCCACAGGGAATCTTCGCCATAGATCGGCACCAGCGGCGCGCGCATCACATCGACAGCCCGCAGCGCTGCCAAGTCGAGCTGGCGGGTTTGCCATTCCACCACATCCCGCTCCGTCACAATCCCGATCGGCACCAACATCAACGACTGGCTGGGTTGCCACTCTTGGCAAATCACCACACACCCAACCCGGTTGGCCACCATCAGCTTGGCCAACTTCAGGGCCGACGCATCGGGAAAGGCATGAATCACATTCAGGCTCATGGCCTCCCGCACTTGGCGCACCCGCAACAAATCATGGGGTTGCAGGGCCCGTCGAATCGAACTGGCTGTCACAATCCCCACAAGCTGATCGCGGTGATCGACGATCGGCAAATGGCGAATGTGATATTCACGCAAAATGTTCAATGCCCCAAACACATCGAGAAAATCTAACTGCGACTCCTGCAGCGTCACCAACCGCCGGGTCATCACCTGTTCGATCGGCTGATCCTGCAAACAATTGCCCTCGGCGGCCAGGCGTACCACATCCCGCTCCGTCACAATGCCCACCAGGTTCACAACGCCTGCCTCCGTCGCCAAGGGGGACGGATCTGCCGATCGCACAACCAGCAAGTAACTGTTCTTGTGGTCATGCATCAGGGCGATCGCCTCCGCCACCGATCGAGAAGTCTCAATGGTGGGCGGCTGTCGTTCAATGGCCTCCCGTGCGGTTGGATTCATGCCTGAATGCCCTAGTAATACAAGCCAAAATCATGCGCCATCAAGCGTTTTGAAAATTGGTCGATCCAAACGCACCAAAATCATGCGCGATCAGTCATTCAGTTGAATTGAATTGAATTGAATTGAACTGAATTGGGTTGAACTGGATTTAAACCATTAGTTGTTGAACCATTACCATTGGTAGACTCTACGGCTTGCGCTACCGTCGTAACGTCGAGGCGTAGAGCTACCAAGTGCTCACCTCACGGATCGGCGTGCGGTCGATCTGCGTGCGGTCGATCGATTGAACCCCATCAAACCAGCCAGCGATCGAAGCACCCTTAACGCACCGATTGGGCCACAGCGGAGGCCGCCACGGAAGCCCGATCGCGCCGTTGCACCCGCAAGGGAACTTTGCCCGACGGCCCCATTGTGACCCCGCGCCGCGACGGCCGGGGCGGCGGCCCACCGGCATAGGTAAACGACCAGTCCATCAGCACAGTTGCCAGGGCCAGTTTCATTTCAAACTGGGCAAAGGCCATGCCGATGCAACTGCGAGTGCCTCCACCAAAGGCGAGGAACTCCGAATTGGCAAACGATCGCTCCAAAAAGCGATCGGGGCGAAATTGATCGCTGTTGGGATAGAGATCCTCTCGGTGGTGGATTGGGTAAATGCCAGCCAGCAGGATTGTACCGGCGGGATAGGCTCGATCGCCGATCGTCGCCGGTTCCAACAGGCGGCGCGGCGTGCCGGTCAGCACCACGGGATAGAGCCGCAGGGTTTCTTGACAAACAGCGTTCAGGTAGGGCAACCGGGCGATCGCCATCGGTTCCGGTTGCTCGCCCAGGGCCGCCACCTCCGCCCGCACCCGATCGGCCATCTCTGGGTTGCACGACAACCACCACAGGGCCCAGGCCAGCGCCGTGGCCGTCGTTTCGTGGCCCGCCAGCAGCATCGTCATCAGCTCATCACGAATTTCCTGATCGGTCATCGGCGCACCCGCCTCATCCCGCGCTGCCAACAACAAACTGAGAATATCCGTCCGCTCCGCCAAGTTCGCATCCGATTCCGCCCGCCGTTCCGTAATTTCCGCATAGAGCAAGGCATCCAGCATCGCTCGCTGCCGCAAAAAATAGCCCCAAGGACTCCAGGCTCCCCAATCTTGCTGCAAGGCCGGCAAAAACAGCAGGCTGGAACTGAGGGGCGAGCCGAGGGAATCGAGAATCCGTGCGGTAAGCACTTGGATTTGGGCATAGCGATCGCCCTCCACCAAGCCAAAAACCGCCTTCAAAATTGTTTTCAGCGTAATCGCCTGGGTCACTTGCCGCGCTGGAATCACACTGCCCGTCTGCCAAGCCGCCGTTTGCTGCCGCGTGAGGTCACAAATGAGCTGACCGTAGGCCGTCATCCGCTCCCCATGAAACGGCGGCAGCAGCAGTTTGCGGTGGCGGCGATGTTCGGAACCATCCAGCAACAGCAGCGAATCCAAGCCCACCAAGGGTTCGAGGAGTTTGCCGAGGGCCCCGCTTTCAAAGGTGGTGGGGTTGAGGGCAAATAGGTCGGCCACGCCGGCCGGATCGGAAATGATCGTCATGAAGTTGCCGCCCAGCAACTTGACCGAAAAAATCGACCCAAAGCGATCGGTACAGTCTTCTAAAAACGTTATCGGATCAAATAACCAGCGAACGAGTTGCCACCAGCCGGGACTATTGACTTGATTGATAAAGGTCATGGCCGATCGCCGCCTTAGGAAAACGTCATCAACGTTCTATCTTGGCAAGGGTTGAGGCGTTTTGAATCGGTTGGCGGCGATCAACTTTTGCCAGACTGCCGGGTGTTTTGTGGCCCCTCGCCGTCTCCGCATCGGCCGTCTAGAGTGGGGTTTGGCAACGCTAAAGCAACCCGAATTGGCTATGGCAACGGCGAAGGATGCGATCGTGACGGGCACTGAGTTTTGTTATGGATCGGTGAGCGATTGGGATGCGGCGCGGCGCTATAGCGCCATCTCGGCGGATTCCTTTTTGGCCACGGTCGAGATGGAAACCACCTATTTGAAGCTGCTGGGCCTGGAGGGGGTGCGGACGATCGCCCAGGCAGACGAGATGGTGGGCGGGCTGGTGCTGTTGCCCTTGGGTCAGTGGCTTGGGGGGCGATCGGTCTCGATGGCGGGGATTGGGTCGGTGGCGATCGCGCCCCATTGGCGGGGCCAGGGGGCGGCGGCGTTTTTGATGAAGTCGGTGCTGAGGGAGGCGCGCGATCGGGGTTTTGCGTTGTCTACCCTATATCCGGCCACCCAGCGACTCTATCGCCAGGTCGGTTATGAGCAGGCGGGTTCCTATGGGACATGGGAAATGGCGCTGTCGTCGATCGGTTCCCTGGGCAATTCCCTGGGCGATCGGCTGTCGGTGCGGCCCCTAGATCCAACCCATGATCGATCTTCCCTGGCCGCGATCTATCACCGGCAGGCCGCGACCGAAAATGGCTGGCTCGATCGCTCGGAACTCCTGTGGCACTGTGCGCTCACCACGGAACTGACCCAACCGGCGAAGGTCTACGAATTGGGCCAGGGGGAAGGCTATGTGGCCCTGAAAACATCCCGCCAGGCCGATCGGGCGATCGTCTCAATCCGCGATTGGGTGGCGCTGTCGCCCGCGGCCCTGCGTGCCACATGGCAGTTGCTGGCGGGGTATCGATCGCAGGTGGAAGCGGTGCGGTGGCATGGGCCGGCGATCGACCCTCGCCTCTTGCCGCTGCCCGAACAGGCGGCGCGCTTGGTCTCCTGTCACCATTGGATGACCCGCGTGGTGGACTTGGCCGCGGCGATTACCCAGCGGGGCTATCCGACGGCCCTGGCGGCGGAGCTGCACTTGCGGGTGAGCGATCCGCTGCTACCGGAGAATGGGGGCGATTGGGTTGTGTCCGTAAGCGGTGGGCACGGGTCGATCGCCCGAGGCGGCCGCGGCGACCTGGCGATCGGGATTGACGGCCTCGCCCCGCTCTACACGGGCTATCTGTCGGCGGAGCAGTTGCAGCGATCGGGCAAACTCGACGGCCCGGCGGAGGCGATCGCGATCGCCAGTCAACTGTTCAGCGGCGCGGCCCCTTGGATGGCGGATTTTTTTTAGGCGATCGGCCGGCCCTAGCCATCCACCCCCTTGGCCCCATTCCCAGCCCGTCCAGGCCTTAACCAGCCAAACGCTAGACAAAGTACAGCCGGTGTTCACAGCGCACCTCGATCGGCAACAGCCCCTTCAGCGCCACCTCCGCAATTCGATCGGCGTAGTAGGTCGTAATCGGCAGGCGCACGACCTGGGTGCTGCCAATATGCATCTCACTCAGCCAATAGACCTGCTCGGCGAGGGTCAAGAGATCCGTCGTGCCATAGCGGCGACGAATCAGCAGGGGTTGGGGAGTCGCGTTGGGATTCAGCTTCACCTGCTTGGCCCCCGTGGTGAGCACGATCGCCTCATTGGGGCCATGCTCCCAGCCCCAGCCCCGGGGCGGATTAGTCCAAAGATCCGCCTGGGTGCTTGGGTCGAGCGTGCGGACGGCGGCCCGAACGATCGTATCCTTCACAATTTCCACCACATCCAACTGTTCCAGGCCATGGGGGCGCAGCTCAGCCGCTAGGGTCTTGAGCGCCTCCAGTTCACTGATTTTGACCGTGCCATCGCGATGAACCACCCCATGGCGCAGGGGCTGACCGGTTTGCTGGCTGAACTCACTAAACAAATCGAGCAGGATGGTGCGCAAGCTGGCTTCGCTGAAGGTTTCGCCCCGTTGCAGGGCCGTGCTCGACCAGCCGATCGCCTGGCCTTGGCGATCGACCACAAAGGCCGAGGCCCCGATCGTTTGGTCATGCTTGCGGCCCAAGTCTAGGCCTACAAAGACTTGGGCCGTACCGGGAATCGATCGCAGCCGCCAAGGGGCATAGCCCAGCTTCGCCAAAATGCCAAACACCACATTTTGATCACGCCCATCATTCCCCGCCCGTTGCATGGTTTGGCGCGTCACCATTTGTGAGCAATAGCCCGCCTGATTCAGTTGCCCCTTCAAGGTGTTGTAGGGATTCACCTGGCGATCGTAGTCGCGGTCTTGGCCATCGGGTACAAAGGCAAACACCAAATCACTATCGAGGGGTAAGTTTTGGCAAACCTGACGCAATGACAAGGCATTTTTGGGATCATAATCGCGCGATGGCCCCGCTGGCCGCAGCACAATTCCAAATTCCCCAAACCGTTCCCTTAGGCATTTCATGTAGGTTTTCATCGATGCTTCCCAGGCGCTGGGGTAGAGCACTTGGGTACGGATTTCGGCGGGCTTTTGCAGAAGATGCCGCTTTCCCCAGCCTTGCCACGCTTCCGCATACAACAGTGGTCGATCGGGTTGTTGGGGATCGGGACCAAAATCCAGGTTTTTCGCCTTTGCACCCGCCGTAAAATTGGTGATTTTTGGGGGTTGCCGCAGATCGAGATCAAACAGCAGCCGATCGCCACAATAAAAGCCCTTTTTATTTAAGACTTGAATTGCTTTTTTTGCTCGATTATACCGTTCATTAATCGATAGAATAATTGTATTTAAGGCCTGAGTGGGTAGCCGATCGCGATCGTAAAGGGTCTTCAGTAATTGTGGCAAATGATAGACCGATTGGCGTTTTGGAGGATAGCAAACCGTCACGGCCGGTTGGCGAGGATCGAGGGTGCTGATCGTTGCAGCAGTTAGATTTTTACGGTTTTGGTGGTACTCAATTAGGCTGATATTCCCTAAATCGGCGATCGGTTCCCCGATCGAAACGGGTGCACCCCCCACCCACTCACAGCTTTTGCCGTCATAGGTATGGATTAATCGCTGTCCTGGGGGGAAATTTGCATAGTCTAATTGGTCGATCGAAACCAAGGATTGATAATCATTGCCAAAGTTGAGCGATAGGATTAAATACCCCTCGGAGTCGCGACTAAAATCAAACGTTAAATAGCTCTTGACTTCAGCCAACTCTTGAATAATCTGGGGCGCTTCTGAGGAATAAATTCGCTTGCGGGCCGCTTGAACTTTTCGAGGGTTGAGACCACGAAAGATGTGGCAGAGTTGATAATTACACAGTTCAAATAGCGCGTTTGCATAGCGTGGATCCCATAGATCGATCGCCTCAGATTGACTGAGTTCAATTTGAACCGGCTGCTGATTTTTGGGTTGAAATTCCCGAATGGCTCCCCACAGTTCTGACTGCTGGCCCAAGTCTTCATAGATCAACGCGGCTTCGGTGCGATCGCCCATGACCCAGCGATTGAGACGACGCTTACAGGCAAAGGCCAGGTCATACAAAACATCCAGCGGATCGCCCGCCCCCACAATCCGCAAGCGATCGCGCCGGGCGGGGACGGCGGGGATCGGTTGGGTCGATCGAAAACTCAGCTCACGGATATCCAACATGACACATCCATCCCTAGCCCTATGGCTGCCAGTTTACCGGAGAATGCCTAGTGAGAAAGCCTTGGACGGAGGAAATTGGCGAACGAATGGCGAACCAATGACAAACCTGGCTATAGAGTGCTTCAGTGATTGATCGGCTCCGAGAACGGGCGATCGCAGCGCAGTTACCCGCAATCGATTTAACCGAAATAAATCAACAGGTTGAGGCCGGGGATGGTGCGTGAGAGCGTCCAGAGCAGCAGGCTGATGTAGAGCAGGCCGAGGCTCCACTGATACCAAACCAGGATCGTGATTTCGGTGGGCATGGCTTCGTCGCGCATTCGCACGTCGCTGAAGCCAATCCGCAACAGGTTGATCGAGCTGAAGTCGTAGTAGTTGAGCCAGGCCCAGCCGCGATCCCACAGCAGCGGCATGAATCGTTCGCGGAAAAAGTGGTAGCGCGGCACGATCGGGAGGCGAGCGATCGGGAGTTGCACTTGCCGCAGTTCGCCGTTTTCCACGAAGTAGCTCACATCCATCAGGTCGTGGAAGCGGCCGCGGGCGTAAAGGTTCACCAGCAGGGCGATCGGGATCGGCCCCATGGACACGCCCATGCTGGCCAGGGTCAACCAGGGTCGATCGCTCGTGTGGAAAATCGTCGCTAGGCCAATGCTGAAAAACAGGCCGGCGCTGCCGGTCATCCACAGGGTTTCGGCCAGGGTCGGCACGATCGGCGTGGGGCGCAGCTTCCGCAGCCGATCGACCAGCCAAAACAGCAGCGCAAAGTAGGTAATCGCCACCAGCCCCACCCCCAACACCAGCCCCGCACTCGTGCCCGCGCGACTGAGCAGGATCAACAGGCTCGTACCCAGCCATTGCAGGGCGATCGCGCTCCAGGATAGGGGGGTGCTGTTGCGATCGGCCGTTACCCGATCGCGCACTTTCACGTAGGTGGCGAGATCCACCCCCTCGATCGACAGCATTTCCGCCACATTTCGCAGGGGTTGTTTGTCCCGCGCCTGCACGATCGCCATCGCCTGGGACGGCCCAAACCCCACCGACACCAACACCGCCGGCTTGGCCGCATTCAGATTGATGCCGGTTAGCCGCTGTTGCAACGATTTCAATCGCAGCTTAAACAGGGTGTAGTCCACCTGGTTGGCATCGCCGATTTGCTCCACCCGCCGAAAATTTCGCACCAGGGTTCGCAACACCGTTTCGTTGCCCTGCAAAACGGGCACGGAAATCACCTGGCCAATTTCCCCCGGTGATCCGATCAGCTTGGCGCGATCGCTGTCGAAATCCAAGCCCGACACATTGATATAGGCTCCGGCGGCAAAACTGGCGCTGGTGAAGTCCGCTTCGTCCAGAATCGTTGCGCCCCGTAGGTTCAGGGGTTTGGCAAAGCGGGCGCTGCGGAAGGAGCTTTCGACGTGAAACACGCTATCGATCGCATAGAACGAACTGCTAAAACTCGCGCCATCAAACCGCACTTCCCCTTGCCAATCGGCCTGGGTCAGGTCAGCGCTACCGTTCCAGTGGCTTTTGCTGAAGTTGGCGATCGCCTGGAATTGCGATCGATAAAAATTCGCGCCCCGATCAAAGGTGCTCGATTGAAAGGTGACATTTCCGGCAAACTTTGCGCCGTCAAACCGGGTTTCGCCCGCAAACAGGCTATTGCGAAACTGCGCCCCGCTGGCGACCAACCCCGAAAACCGCGCCCCTTGGCTAAAGCGGCTGAGGGAGCCAACCAAGGAGCCGCCCACACTCAAACTGCGAGCTTCCACGGGTTCCAAAAAATAGGTATTCGCCAATCGCAGGGCCCCGCTCACCTGCAACCCTTCGAGGGCGATCGGCCCGCGAAACACCGAAATTTGCCAATCGAGGGGGCTGCCTTCGTCCAGCAGCAGCGATCGGGACAGGCGGCTCAGTTGCAACAACCGCAGGCGATCGCGCCCCAACTGCTCCTGCTCGGCGATCGTCAGCAAGGGCGACAGGGCTTTTCCATACAAGGGCGCACGCAGGCCCAACCGGGCAATATCCAAATCGCCTTGAATCCTGGAATCCCGCAAATCTAGCCCCAGGCGCTCCTGTTGTAGCTTATTGGCAACCTGTTGATAGAAGGTTTCGCGAAAGCTGCTGTTTTCGGCGCGCAGGTCGATCGCGCTGTGGCTGAGGTCGATCGCCGGTTTGCCATCGAGCAACTTGGGATGTTCGAGCCGATCGCGCAAGCCTTCGAGGGTCAGCGGCGCTCGATCGCCCGTTGCCGCCCAGGCCCGATCGCCCCCGCCCCACAGCGCCACAACTAGCAAGCTGATTGATACAACCGCGATCGATCGCTGGATGAATCCTTGAATTCGTCGCCGAATAAATCGGCTAATCACGCCTCCCAATGCCCCAAAAACCAGCAAACGAGAGCGCCGAGGATGAGCCAATCGATCGCACCGTGCCATGAGGTTGATTTACTCCTGCTCAGACCAGCCACGCCAAACCGCATCGGCCACCCGCACCACATCGCGCATTTGCCGCACATCATGCACCCGCACCCAGTCCGCGCCGCCCGCCACACAGGCCGCGCAGGCCGCGCCGGTTCCCCAAACCCGCTGGGTCGGATCCGGCTCGTCCAGAATTTTGCCAATAAAGCGTTTGCGTGATGGCCCCACCAGCAGCGGATACCCGAGCGATCGCAGCTCCGGCAACCGGCGCAATAGTTCCAGGTTTTGCTCAGCGGTTTTGGCAAACCCAATGCCGGGATCGATCGCAATCTGCCCCGCCGGAACCCCCGCCGCGATCGCCGCCGCCACCCGCTCCCGCAAGCCCGCCGCCACCGCCGCCACCACATCGCCGTAGTCGCTGTAATCCGTGAGCTGCTGCATCGTCTGGGGAGTTCCCCGCAAATGCATCACCATCACCGGCACACCCAGCGCCGCCACGGTTGGTAACAACTCCGGATCGTAGAGACCGCCCGACACATCATTCACCACATCCGCACCGGCCGCGATCGCCGATCGGGCCACCGTCGCCTTGGTCGTGTCGATCGAAATGGGCACATCCAACGGCGCAAACTCCCGCCAGCCCCGCCGCAGGGCCTCAATCACCGGCACAACCCGCTCCAACTCCTCCTGGGCCGACACCGGCCGAGCATCGGGCCGCGTCGATTCGCCGCCAATATCCAACCAGTCCGCCCCATCCGCCACGAGTTGGTGCGCCTGGGCGATCGCGGCTTCCAGGCGATCGAACTGCCCGCCATCGCTAAAACTGTCGGGGGTGACGTTCAACACCCCCATTAAATACGTCCGCTCACCCCACACCCACGGGCGATCGCGCAACACCCACGGTGGCGGCGGCGAACAGATCCGTAACGAGTCAACAGTCCGATCCATCTCGTGGGCAATGGGTTGCGACAATACAAACTCAACCAATTTGGGACAATAACAAAAAAGGCAGCGAACTTCGCTACCTTCTGTCCTGTGGACTGTTCAATAATCTGGGAGTGGAATAGCTCACAGATGGTGATATTTAGACGTTATACAGATCGTCGAGTGCTGGAAATGCCGCACGGCTGACGGCTGTAAATCGGAGCGGCGGGATTCGAACCCACGACCCCCACTACCCCAAAGTGGTGCGCTACCAAGCTGCGCTACGCCCCGACAGCCCAGTTACTATAGCATATTTACCCAATTTGCCAAGGGTCGCAGCAAAATTTCTGCGCGATCGGGCAGACCCGGTGCACCAAACCGCCCAAGCGGCCTAGGCCGACCAACGCCCCACGGCCAAGGGTTCAGCCCCCGATCGCTCCCTCTTCCCAACCCGATCAGCCGTCATGCGATGAACGATCCGAGGCATTTTGAGCCACCGTGAACCCTACTTCCTGGCCGTAGGACAGTTCGAGCGTATGGCCATCCGGATCCCGCAAAAACGCCCAATACCCCACCGGATAACCAAAATCCTGGGGAGCCTGGGCCAAACACCCCTCCTGCGCCGCCATTTCGCACAGCCGATCGACCCGTTCTCGACTGTCGCAACCAATCCCCAAATGGGCCATGGGCGTAAGCACCGCCTGCACCGTTTGGGTTTGCATCAACACAATCACGAAGGGGCGAGTCAGATCCGACAGCCACACGACCGGCACGCTGGATTCCGCATCAATTCGCTGGTGCACAATCTGCATTGCCGCATATTTGGCATAGAAATCAATGCTCTGCTGCAAGTTAGAAACCGACAGGGCAATATGCGTTAATCCAACATCCGATCGGGGATTGATTTCAGTCATGGTTATCCATAGCCACGTTTGAGTAGAACGCTCGCTAGACTGGGATGGCGGTGCGATCGCAGGGATTCCGCCTTTGATGAACGAGTGATGACAACTAATACGATAGCGTCTGGTTATTCCGATGGGAGCAGCGTTGCTCGGCTCAATTGCGCTAGCTCGATTAACTCCGTGTGACAATCAATAGCGGCAATTCAACTTTCAATAACTCTATGGCGGAACGATTACAAGGAAAAATTGCTCTGATCACGGGAGCGGCTCGGGGCATTGGCGAGGCGATCGCCCGAGCGTTTGCGGATGAAGGTGCTTTTGTGTTTGTCACAGATATTAATGACGCGCTGGGTAAACAGGTGGCCAGCTCGATCGGAGTAGCCGCTAGCTATTACCATCTCGACGTGCGAGAAGAATCCAATTGGCAGCAAATTTGCGCGCAAATTATTGCTAAAAAAGGGGGGCTTGATATTGTTGTGAATAATGCTGGGATCACGGGTTTTGAAGATGGCATTGTGGCTCACGACCCCGAACATGCCACCCTTGAAGACTGGCGCGCAGTTCATTGCACTAACCTTGACGGCACATTTTTGGGCTGCAAATATGCCATCCAAACCATGCGATCGCGTGGGGCAGGATCAATTATCAATATTTCATCGCGATCGGGTTTAGTGGGAATTCCTGGCGCAGCAGCCTATGCGTCGTCGAAAGCCGCCATTCGCAATCACACCAAATCCGTTGCCCTCTATTGTGCCGAGCAAGGTTTGAATATTCGCTGCAATTCGATTCATCCCGCAGCCATTTTGACCCCCATGTGGGAACCCATGTTGGGTGACGGGCCCGATCGCGCGGCGCGGATGCAATCGTTTGTTAGTGATTGCCCCCTCAAACGCTTTGGAATGCCCGCAGAAGTGGCAGCCGTTGCCGTATTGCTCGCATCGGATGAAGCGGCTTATATGACGGGTTCCGAAATTAATATTGACGGGGGAATTCTGGCGGGTTCTGCTGCAGCTCCAGCGGCTGATTCTGATAGCTAGGGGGCAAGTGCGACGATCGCACGATGCATTGCAGCATCAGTAATAGTCGTGAACCCTACCTAAAAAGAACGAGATTGAAAAAGCTGAGAAACGGGCAACAAAAACCCAGGAATAATCTCTTCGCCGTCTAATTGGTCAGTCAATTTCAACAGACGATCGGGTTCTGTTGCCGATCGATACACCAACACATGATTTTGACGTGGATTAATCACCCAAATTAGCCGAGCACCATTCTCAAAATATTCAATGAGTTTCTCATCAATCTCCTCGATCGTATTGGTCGGTGAGAGAATTTCAATCACCAGATCCGGCGCACCTTCCAAGAACCCGATCGGCAAGTCATCTAATCCCTGAAGCCGCTCCTTGGCAAAGAAAGAAATATCGGGCGATCGCTTGTTGCCATTTTTCATCTTGAAGGCGGTACTGGAAGCAAACAACGCGCCCAACGTTTGAGCCGCCACCACCGTCAATAAAGCTGAACTCAGCACAATCGCTCGGTAGCTATCTTTTGCGCCCAACTTGTCCGTATCACTGCAACGATCCTGCGAGTCCATCAGGTCGGGAAGCCTTGTGGGACAATCAATGCGATATCGATGCGATACATTATAAAACCGCCAACCGTTGCCCCCAGGAGGATCGATCGCCGTGGACGCTCGCTATAACCCCAACGAAATCGAAGCAAAGTGGCAAGCCGTTTGGGCCGAGCAAAACGCCGATCGCACGCCTGACCTAGCCGATCGCTCCCCAGAGCACAAAAAATTCTATGCCCTGTCGATGTTTCCCTACCCCTCAGGGAATCTGCACATGGGCCACGTGCGCAACTACACGATTACCGATGCGATCGCCCGGGTGCGGCGGATGCAGGGCTACCAGGTGTTGCACCCGATGGGTTGGGATGCCTTTGGGTTGCCCGCTGAAAATGCGGCGATCGATCGGGGCGTGCATCCCGCCGACTGGACTGAGCGCAACATCGCCCAAATGAAGCAGCAACTGGCGCGGCTGGGCCTCTCCTACGACTGGGAGCGCGAGGTGGCCACCTGCCGCCCGGACTATTACCGCTGGACGCAGTGGATTTTCCTGCAATTTTTCGCCGCCGGTTTGGCGTACCAAAAGGAAGCGACGGTGAATTGGGATCCGATCGACCAAACCGTGTTGGCCAACGAGCAGGTGGACAGCGAGGGCAAATCCTGGCGATCGGGCGCATTAGTCGAAAAACGGCTGCTGCGTCAGTGGTTCTTCAAAATCACCGACTACGCCGAACAATTGCTGGCGGATTTGGACAAGCTGACCGGCTGGCCCGATCGCGTGAAAACCATGCAAGCCAACTGGATCGGCAAATCCACTGGCGCATTGCTGGACTTCCCGATCGTCGGGAATGCCACCCTGGCCGACACCAAAATCACCGTCTTCACCACCCGCCCCGATACGGTCTATGGCGTGACCTATCTGGTGTTGGCTCCCGAGCATCCCTTGGTGGCGCAGGTGACGACGGCCGATCGCCGGTCAGCCGTGGAAGCCTTCGTGCAGGAAATTTCGGCCCAAAGCGAGATCGATCGCACCGCCGAAGACAAACCCAAGCGCGGCATCCCCACGGGCGGCACAGCCCTGAACCCCTTTACCGGCGAAGAAATCCCGATTTGGATCGCCGATTACGTGCTCTACGAATACGGCACGGGCGCGGTGATGGGCGTGCCGACCCACGACCAGCGCGACTTCCAATTCGCCAAGGGGAATGGTCTGCCGTTAAAAGTCGTGATCGTGCCGGAAGCGGGTGCGCCGGCCGATGCCGCAGACCTGACGGCGGCCTACACGGAAACGGGCGTACTGGTGAACTCGGGTCAATTCGATGGCATCGCCTCCACCGAAGCCAAAGCCAAAATCACCGAATTTGCGGAAGCCCAAGGCTGGGGCCAAGCCCGCGTGCAATACCGCCTGCGCGATTGGCTGATTTCCCGCCAGCGCTACTGGGGCGCGCCGATCCCGATCGTCCACTGCCCCAACTGCGGCGCGGTGCCCGTGCCCGACGATCAGTTACCGGTAGAGCTACCCAAAAACATCGAATTTTCCGGCCGCGGCCCCTCGCCCCTGGCCAAGCTGGACGAGTGGGTAAACGTGCCTTGCCCCACCTGCGGCACGCCGGCCAAGCGGGAAACGGACACCATGGACACCTTCATCGATTCGTCCTGGTATTTCCTGCGCTATCCCGACGCGCGCAACGAGGCCGCCGCCTTCGACCCGGCCAAAACCAACGCCTGGGCCCCGATCGATCAATACGTCGGCGGCATTGAGCACGCAATTTTGCACCTGCTCTACTCGCGCTTTTTCACGAAGGTGTTGCGCGATCGCGGCTTGCTGAACTTCGATGAACCCTTCAGCCGCCTGCTGACCCAAGGCATGGTGCAAGCCATGGCCTACAAAAACCCGACCACGGGCAAATACATCGCCCCGGCCGATGTGGACTTCAGCGATCCCAGCCAGCCGAAAGACCCGGCCACGGGCGATCTGCTGGTGTCGGTCTACGAAAAAATGTCCAAATCCAAATACAACGGCGTTGATCCCGAGGGCGTACTCGCCAAATACGGCGCGGACACTTCGCGGATGTTTGTGCTGTTCAAAGCACCGCCGGAAAAAGATTTGGAGTGGGACGATGCGGATGTGGAAGGGCAATTCCGCTTCCTGAATCGCGTGTGGCGGTTGGTCAGCACCTACCTGGAAGCCCAGGCCGGCAAGGCGATCGCCCCCGATCCAAAAGCCGAAAAAGATCTGCGCCGCGCCATCCACATTGCCATTAAGGAAGTGTCGGACGATTTGGCGGATGACTATCAATTAAACACGGCGATTTCCGAGTTGATGAAACTCAGCAATGCCCTGAATGATTACGCCAACAAAACCTCGCCGATTTTCGCGGAAGGGATCGAAACATTGATTGTCTTGTTGGCTCCCTTTGCGCCGCATATTACCGAAGAACTGTGGCAAATTCTGGGGCGATCGGGTTCGGTACACCATGCCGTTTGGCCAACACTCGATGAGTCTGCGTTGGTGGCCGATGAAGTGACGATCGTGATTCAAATTAAGGGCAAAACTCGCGGCACAATCCAAGCACCCGCCTCGATCGACAAGGCCACCCTGGAAAAATTGGCCCTAGAAAGCGAGGTTGCCCAAAAGTACATCGCCGATCAAACGGTGCAGAAAATCATCGTCGTCCCCGGCAAGCTGGTGAATTTTGTGGTGTAGTGCTGACTGCAACGCGATGCTGAATGTATCGAGTCAAAACTTGAGGCACGCATACAAAACATATGCCAAGTGCCTCAAGCTCTCCCTAGTTACCCCTCTGTAATGCTGACCGTAATGCTATGCTGGATGTATCGCATCAAAACTTGAAGAACGCATACAAAACACATGTCGAGTGCCTTAAGTCTTGCTCTAATTCTGATGATTCATCTTTAGATCTCATCCTTTTTTATGCCGTTGAGTGTGGACTGAAGTACCTAGTAATGAATCAGAATCAATTAGTCAATACAAGTGAAATCAAAGAGAAAGATCGTAAGCATCCGGCTTTAACACATAATTTGCAAAAAATCATTGATTCACTAAAAATCCCAGCAAAGGAATTTGATCATTCAGTTGAATTACAGACTTGTATACAAGCATTACAGATTAGTTCAATTAAAGGACAAACTCAGACTATCGGTGTAGAGCAGTCTCATCAAGCTTTACGTTACGGCATCGAATTTGAGCCTTGTAAAGCTAAAGCTGCCAATAACCAATGTTCTCGCAAGGTACTAGTTAGCTGGCTTAATAATGTCTTGAAATACCTAGATACTCAAATCAAATAGGAATTCCGAACCGTCATGCTACCTATAGGATCGCGGCTTTACACATGGGTTGATGTTGAGGATGTGTTCCTCAAAATTCGTTCTGGCAAAGATCCAAATCAGCATTGGCCGTCAGGATTACTATGGGCTAATGCATCTCGCAGTAGTCTCGATTTAGGAATCCAGCCTGGTAGTCATAGCGCAATCCAAGCTTGGTTGGAAAGATTATTTGAAGCCCGCCTGATCAAAACCTTTAATGATCAATTCATGATTCGCCTAGAGTCTTTAGTCGAATCACCGCGTAATCTGCCTATTTTTCTAGAAGAAGACGATGATGAACAGTTATCTAAAAACCAACTAACGCCACAGTTATCACGCCCTTCAACTATTCTGGCAGTTGACGCAAAGAGTCTAGATCAACCCGATGCTCCTCCGCCTTTGGATGAAAAATATCCACCAATCTTTGCCTTCCACTCCTTCAAAGGCGGCGTTGGGAGAACAACCCACGCAATGGCATTGGCAGAGAAGTTATTAGACGAATTTAAGAACACAGATGACAATTTTTTGGTGATCGATGCAGACTTAGAAGCACCAGGCATTAGTTGGATTTTCGATGGATTGTTGGGCGAGCCACTTATCTCCTTCGCGGATTTGCTGGCTTTGGCGCATGAAGATAGTTCAGATCAATATCAAGTAACAACCAACTTGGTTGCCAACCGACTATCTGCTCAAAGAGTTGATCGGCTATTTGTGATGCCTGTTTTTCGGCAGATCGGACAGTTTAACACCGCAGAAATTCTGCCGCAGCACTTTATCCGAGGAAGTCAAAACCCATTTAGCCTGACAGACTTGATTGGTCGTCTTGGTCTAGTCTTGGGAGTCAGAGCAATCATTATCGATCTGAGAGCTGGGTTGACCGAGCTTTCATCGGCATTCCTACTCGATCCTCGAATTTACCGAGTCTTTGTGACAACGCTCAGTCAACAATCGATTTTAGGAACCTGTAGTTTATTGCGCCTAATTGGTGAGCGATCGCCGAATTTTCGAGAATGCGACATAAGGCCCCAAGTTATTCTTTCTCAATTACCGCAGGGTCGATCAGGTCTTGAGTTAATTCAGCAAGAAGCAGAGCAAGCTTTAATAGATGCAGCATCTCAACTAGTTGATAGTCGAGATGCTAATCAAGAAGAGTTCAGTGGTGATGATGACTCTGCAATTGCTGCTGAAAACCTCACTGAAGTTGTCAAGATCACACTGACATACCACGCAGACGGCCTACAGATTCAACCTAATCATTGGACAGAGCTAAAACCACTACTTACAGCCTTCAATAACAACCCCAATAATTCATCATCCTGGCAGGAACTACTAGACGTTATCCGAAGCAAGGCTAGCCTTCCAGAAGTGTCCTCTAATTCATCTGAACCATCCGATGGTGCAAGGATCAATGAGCAACGACAAAAGCTGGCTCAGGAAGCCGGAAAGATGATTTTTGCAGAATATGCGGAAAGTGATCGTTTTTTACGAACTGATGCGTTAAATAATCTTGCCTCTAATTATTCCAAACAAGCACCAATTGTAGTGATGATTGGCTCCAAGGGTTCTGGAAAAACCTATACGTTCTTGCAGATTGTTCGTTGTCAAACCTGGGCTAAATTCATCCAAAAAACAATTAACAATCCACAAGTTGATATTCAGTGTTCCATTGGAATTGCTCTACATTCTACGAATCTCAATCCTCAGGCTGAACAGCTAGTATTAAAGTGCAAAACACATACTTTAAATCGTTTATCCTTACCCAATTTAGGATCGATTGACCAACCAGTCCAAGGTCAAGTTAGGAGTATATATGCCTATGCAAAAGAAAAAATTGATGGGTGGCTAGAAGAAAATCTGACAGAATCTAAGTGGATTGATCGGTGGTTAGACCTAATGGCGTGGCAACTTGATTTTCAGGCTGGAGTTACCGGTGCTGGCCGTTCCCTCATTAATACTCTGCTAGAAAAACAGCAATCAGTCATCATGCTGTTTGATGGGCTAGAAGACATTTTCCAAAAGATTGGTCAGAGTCCAGCACAACAGACGGCTCTGAGGTCTCTTCTGCAATCAGTACCTGAGTGGTTAAGTCAGTATCCTGCACGTCCTCTTGGTGTCCTAATTTTTGTTCGATCCGATTTTGTCAAATTAGTCATCAAGCAAAACTTAGAACAATTTCGCACTCGCTATGATCGCTATGCATTGCGCTGGGGATTAACAGAAGCCCTCCAACTGGTTCTGTGGGTTTGCTCAGTCTCGGAGGTGATCGAGGATAAGCCAGAAGCAGTTCAAGAAATGACGAACCAACCAGAACTAATCACAAAATTAGAATTTCTATGGGGTAAGCTAGTTGGCTCTGCAAAATCTAGGGAAGCTACTTCCTGGAAATTTGCTCTTGCTGCTTTGTGCGACTTCAATATCCAGATTCAATCACGGGACTTAGTAAGATTTTTGCATGAGTCTGCTAAAGGCTCCAACGAAAATACTAAGTATCGAGAGCAAAAGATATATTTTGACCGTGTGCTTGTCCCTGGCGCAATGCGTGATGCACTCAGTAAATGTGCGGTTAACAAAATCCGAGAAATCACGCAAGAGAATCCATCTCTAGACACAATTTTTTCAAAGTTGAGAGATCTTGATGAAAGCAAGAAAAAAGTACCCTTCAATCGAGAAGACCTAGAACTAACTACAGATGAAGTCAGGTCTCTTGAAATAGAGGGTGCAGTATTTCGTGATCCCAAATCTGGCTCTTATTGGCTAACGGAAATGCTTCGACTAGGGTTAGGGTTTACAAATGCTAAAGGTGGGCGATCTCCATTTTTAGGACTGTGGCAAAAAGCACTCAAGAAAAGTGGCTTGTCATAATACTTTCTATAATCTGTTGAGCGATGTGGCCCAAAAGTACATCGCCAATCAAACGGTGCAGAAAATCATCGTCGTCCCCGGCAAACTGGTGAACTTTGTTGTCTCCTAATCCGCAACCTGTCAAAGTTGAGGTAATGAAATCGCCGCTGCGTTATCCCGGTGGAAAATCTCGCGCTGTCAAAACGCTGATGGCGCTGATTCCGCCGGGAATTTCGGAGCTAATGTCTCCCTTTTTTGGGGGAGGCTCGATCGAGCTGGCCTGCGCGAGTCGGGGGATTCAAGTGTATGGATACGATGTATTTCTGCCCTTGGTTTCCTTTTGGCAACAACTGCTCAACGATCCGGAAACCTTAGCCGCAGCGGTACAAGACTACTTTCCATTAACGCGCGATCGCTTCTATGAGTTGCAAAAACTGCACCGAAATGAACTCAGCGATCTCCAGGGAATTCTATTCTTTGTGCTGAATCGGGCTTCGTTTTCAGGCACAACCCTGAGCGGTGGTTGCTCAGAACTCTCGCTAAAAGAACGGTTTACCCAATCCTCGATCGATCGCCTGCGGAAATTTAGTCAGTTCGATCGCCAAAATCTGACCGTCAATCATGCAGACTTTCAAGAATCGTTGAATCGGCATCCTGACACATTTCTCTATCTCGATCCGCCCTATTTAATTGAGTCAATGCTGTATGGCAATCGCGGCAGCACCCATCGGGGATTCGATCACGAGGGATTGGCACAGCGCCTCAGGGAGCGATCGGGCTGGATTTTGTCCTATAACAATTGCCCAGAAATTCTAGACCTCTATCAAGGCTACGAAGTTCTATATCCCCAATGGAGTTACGGCATGAGTTCTAACAAAATCAGCAAGGAAATCCTAATTATTAATTACTAAAAAATTCCTAAAATCAACTATCAATCAATATTTATTAAACCATAATTAAACATACAACAATGAATGGTGGTGGCTGGATTTTGAGCGTGTATCAGTGGCGTTAAAATGGCTCGATCCAATCAGCCCGATCGGGGAGTTTGGCCGTTACTTGACCTTGCCAGCGCTCGCGATTTCCGAGTAGTTCGATCGGGGTGGTCATCACATCCAGCAACGAGCCTTTCTTGCACAGCCAACGTCCCAGGGCGATCGGCAACTCGCGCAGCAGCCAACGCACCCAGCGCCGCAATTCCTGGCGGGGCGATCGCTGGCGCATCAATGGCACGCCATGGAGTTGGTGCAGATAGCGGTTCGATCGCCCGTAGCGTCGCCACTGGCTGGCAAAGTCCTGCCAGGTGGCCCGGTGGCGGTGTTCCACGATCGCCTGCGGTGCAAAACCGATTTCCCAGTCCGTCGCCTGTTGCATTCGCCAGCACAGGTCAGCATCGCCCCCCGTGGTCAAATAGGGGCGGAATAAGCCGATCGCTTGCAACACCGATCGCCGCACCGCCAGGTTCGCCGTTTGACCATAGGGCAAAAAGGGATGGTCGATCGTGTGCTTCTGGGACAAGGTTTCCTGACGATCGGCATAGCGCTCCAGCAGGCTCTTGCCCGGTAGTGACGCAATTTCCCCCGCCACCATGCCGATTAGTGGATCCACGAAATCCACCACCAATTCTTTCAGCCACTGGGGTTGTGGGCGACAGTCCCCATCGGTAAAGACTAAAATTTCACCCCGCGCCACCCGAATTCCCCGATTGCGTGCCGCATAGGACGATTGAATCTCGTTTTCTTGCGCGGGATGCAGCAGCCAGCCCCGATCGCCTGCCGTTGCTTGGGCCTGCTGGAGCAAATCCCAGGAGCGATCGCCACTGCGGTTGTCCACCAAGATGAACTCCACCCGATCGCGCGGGTAGTCTTGGTTCAACAGACAGTCCAACAGCGGCGGCAAATCCGACTCGCCGTTGTAGATCGGCACAATCACCGACAGCTCAGGCAAATGTCTGGTCTCCGTTGTCTGGGGCGATCGACCGGTCGTAGTTGCCGCGTCACTTGAACCAGCATCAGACTCATTCATGCCAAATTATTCATGCCAAGTAGGGAACCAAGGAACGGTAGAGAGCGCCGATTCTCTATAGCCATTTCTGGAGCGATCAGGTTCCTTCAGCATCCGGTCGGGCAACGATCCTACCGAAGCGTTCAATGCACAAGACAACGATCGAAGCGCGATCACGATGACCACTCGCCGAGGATGGGCCAAACGCCAACACACCCTGAATCTTCAAACAGCCTAGCGCAGCCACAGACCCAACGCGCCCAGCGCCGCCGCCGCCAAGTAGAACGTCGTCACCACCTGCAACTCTGACCAACCGGACAGCTCAAAATGGTGATGCAGCGGAGCCATCTTAAACAGGCGCTTGCCCTTGCCATCGGGGCCCTTCGTTGCCTTGTAGTAGCTGACCTGTAAAACCACCGAGAGGGTTTCGGCCAAGAACACCCCACCGACAATCACCAGGCTCCACAGGGAGTGGGTTAGCAGCGCAACGGCCGCCAGAGCACCGCCCAGGGCCAGGGAACCCGTATCACCCATAAACACGCGAGCGGGGTTGCGGTTATAGGCCAAAAATCCCAGACAAGCCCCCGCGAGGGAGGCGCAAAACAGGCTCAGGGCCGGCGAAACGCCATGCACGATCGCCCCCAGACTCAGCATCGCGATCGCGCCGGTTCCCCCCGCCAAGCCATCCAAACCATCCGTGAGGTTTGTGGCGTTGCTTTCGGCGACCAACGTGAAGCAACCGATCGGGAAAAATACCAGACCCAACGGCAACGACGCACCCAAGGGCAGCGCCAGCGTTGTCACATCCCAAGTCTTTGTCAACCCCATCCACAGGCAAAACAGCACGCCAAAGAGCACCTGTAGGGCCAGCTTCTGACGGGGCGTAATGCCTTTGTTCGACTTGCGGCGGAGCACCTGCCAGTCATCGAGCCAACCAATAAAGCCATAGCTCAAGGTCAGGGCACAAACCGCGATCGCATCAGCCCACTGGGAGCCAGACCAATCGCAACCCAACCCCAGGAACAGCGTCAGGGCCACCGCCGTCGGCACAAAGAAGATGCCGCCCATCGTCGGGGTTCCCGCCTTCACAAAGTGGGATTGGGGGCCGTCTTCGCGAATGACCTGACCCGTTTTGAGGCGGCGGAGCATCGGAACCACCCAAGACCCGATCGCAGCGGTCACAGCAGCAGCAGTCACCAGCGGCAGGGTCAGGGATTCGAGACCGTAGGGCGATCGCCCCGACAACCCATCGATTGTCACGGCGGCGGCGCTCATACAACCCGTCAACAGCAAAAAGAGCTGCGTCCCGGTTAAGGCAAAAGATTTCTGAACTGGAAATTTAGCATCCACGACGAAACCAATAACTCACTCGTCACACCACACCAACCGCTCTTCCAACCAGGTTTGACCGACCCGTTCAGACCCTTGCCGCCGAGGTTCCATTCAACAGAAACCGCCGCTTGTGGCCCGCCTGGACTAACGACTGGGAACATCCGTTGCGATGCGCTCAGGAGTTAGTAATCGTTCGATCACGTTGGAATCTGCACCGATAGGTTACACGGTTCCGTATTTGGGTACGGGACAGGCTACCTTAGGCGCTTATTAAAGCATGAATCCTGATAATCGGCGATCCGCTAGCCAAGATCGCCTAACCGGATCGACTCGCTAAATTTCAAAATTGGCCCCATGTAGCCACCAACTTAGAAGGGGGATGAGGACAATTGCCCCACCCCCCTTTCGATTGTGGCGATCGCTCGTTGTCGGAGTCGATCGCCCTGTCATGCAAACCGCTGGAACACTAGCTGCGACTAGAACACCAACTGCGGCGAAGTCTGATCCTTATCGGGGATCATCGTGTATTCCGCCAAGATTTGCCGGAATTCATCGCCATCGATCGTTTCCTTTTCGACTAGCAGATCGACCAAGCGATCGATCGCCGTCCGGTTTTCGCGCACGATCCGCTTGGCTTCCATGTAGCAGTGATCGACGATCGATCGCACCTGAGCATCCACCCGCGAGGCGATTTCCTCAGAGTAGTCCGATCGGGTCAGCCAATCACGACCCAAGAACACTTCCGACGACTGGGTTTCCAGGGAAATCGGCCCAATGTCCGACATCCCAAACCGCGTCACCATTTGGCGTGCCATGTTCGCCACCTGTTGCAGGTCGCCGCCCGCACCCGTGGTCACTTCCGCATCGCCAAAGATCACATCCTCCGCCGCACGACCGCCCAGAGCGCCGGAAATCCGAGCCATAATTTGCGATCGAGAAATCAGCATCTGATCCTCATTGGGGGTGAACCAGGTCAACCCGCGCGCTTGACCACGGGGGATCAGCGTCACCTTTTGCACCGGATCGTGGTTCTTCAGCAGCGTGCCAACGATCGCATGGCCGATTTCGTGATAGGCAATCAGGCGCTTGCTCTTGCTATCGACCAGCGGTGTGCCTTCCATCCCGGCAATCACCCGATCGACCGCATCGTCAATCTCCTGCATCGTGATCGCATCCTTGCGACGACGCGCCGTCAAAATTGCCGCTTCATTCAGCAAGTTCGACAGGTCAGCCCCCGTGAAACCCGGAGTCCGCCGAGCGATCATTTCCAGCGAAATGTCTTCCGCCAGCTTCTTGTTACGCGCATGGACATTCAGAATCTCCACGCGGCCTTTCACGTCCGGCGCATCGACCGTCACTTGGCGATCGAATCGGCCCGGTCGCAGCAGCGCCGAATCCAACACGTCAGGACGGTTGGTCGCCGCAATCACGATGATCCCCGTGTTGCCCTCAAAGCCGTCCATTTCGGTCAGCATTTGGTTCAGGGTTTGCTCGCGCTCATCATTACCGCCACCGATGCCCGCGCCCCGTTGGCGACCCACCGCATCAATTTCATCGATAAAGATGATGCAAGGTGCGTTTTCCTTGGCTTTTTTGAAAAGGTCGCGCACGCGGGAAGCGCCCACGCCCACAAACATTTCCACAAACTCAGAACCGGAAATGCTGAAGAACGGCACACCGGCTTCACCCGCGATCGCCTTCGCCAGCAGGGTTTTACCCGTTCCCGGGGGGCCGACCAACAGCACACCCTTCGGAATCCGTGCCCCCACCGCCGTAAAGCGTTCCGGCTTTTTCAGGAAGGTGACAACTTCTTGCAGTTCTTCCTTGGCTTCGTCAACGCCAGCCACATCGTCAAACATCACGCCGGTTTTGGCTTCCATTTGAAAGCGAGCCCGCGATTTGCCAAATTGCATGGCTTGGCCGGGGCCACCGGGAACGTTGTTCGATCGGCGGAACAGGAAAAACAAGCCCGACAACAACAAAATCGGGAACACTAAGTTCCCCAACAGGCCCCAAATGGCCCCGTCGTTGCGAATCGGGTGCGAATCCAGGTTGACCCCCGTTTCGCGCAGTTTAGCGATCAATTCGGGTGCGGCTACGGGCAAATCGACCCGCAATCGCTGGAGACGACCGTCCAGTTCGGGATCAACGGCCTCGACGATCGCCGTGCGGCCACCTTCGTAGAGATCGACCTCAACAATCCGACCCGCGTCCAAATATTCTAAAAAGCGGCCGTAGGTCATCCGGGTATTCGCCGCGTTTTTGCCCATGTCTGCTGTGGGGCCCGAAAATGCGCCCTGCCATAGGAAGAATCCTACGATCAGGACGGGCAACGTCCACAGCAGCGCGACTCTCCAAGAGAATTTCATCTGATGAGTTGCCCCTCAATCCATGCCTGGTAGTTGTCTGTTATTCAACTCGGGCGATCCCGAATCTTAATCAAATGTAACTTACTGTTAAGCAGCCAGCAACCGAACTCATCTTGGTTCGGTTTCGCAAAACCCAGGTTGCTGCCCGTTTGATCGGCTCTGGCCCCTACTCCCTTGGGTCTAGCAGCGCTAGGCTAGACATAGCCCGTGCCATATCCGAGCATGGGTCTAGTCGTCAGTAGACGCTCAGTCCATCCATCCGCAAATTCTCGAAAGACCAGCCGGAGAGAGTCCAAGACCGTTCAGGCACAAGACCGTTCAGGAATCGGCCCGATCGCTGGGTCGATGATCGCTGGGTCAATGAGCCTCACGGGGCCAAAGGGCCAAATCGATGATGGGGTCAATGATTAACGGCTGCGTTCGGTTGTCACTCGTCCCGCTCGACGGTTCTGGGCAGTCCCTGGTCGGAATTTCTGAGTTGGCGAATGCCGAAGTGGCATTGGAAAATTGTGAAAGAATGGCGGTCTGGGTATCTAATTCTGGATTCTGGATTAAAGTTCTGGGTTTAAACTCGGGGTCTGGCACCTGCGTTTAAACTCTGGGTTTAAATTTTAGGGTTGCTAGGGCGGCTGCCACTTCCGATCTAGCGCTGCTCTATCTACAACGCTAGGCATTGAGTCTGACGAGTAGTGTTTGAATAGCGTGGGGAATTCCTTAAACGATCGCCCGAAAGCGTTTAGACCCCGAAGGTGTTTAGACTACGGATCATTGCGAGAGTTTCTGACGCTCCCCTTTTTTGGAAATCTTGCCCCAACTGACCTCGAATCCTGGTATTACGCAGAGTTATGAGCATCGAAAAAATTGTTGAACAAGCGTTACGCGATGGCTATCTGACTCCGGCCATGGAAGCGGAAGTGGGGCGCATTTGCGACACGGCTTCGGAGTTGTCGATCGAGGAGTACATGGCGCTCGATCGGCTCATGGGTGCGCTCCTGACCGGCGAAGTCGTGGTGTTGCCGCGCAAGCAATTCATCAACGTGATGGAAGAGTTGGTGCTGACGGAAGCGATCACACGGGTTGCAGAGATCGAAACCAAGAGCGATCGCGCCCTCGACGTGGGGGACATTGCCGCCTACGCCTTGAACCGATTGCCGCCCCTCTACGCGACCACCGAAGAAGGGGCAAACTATCAACGCCAACGAGCCAAAGAACAACTCCAATCCCTGATCGCAAGCCAGGTGAATGAGGCGATCGTGAACAGCCAGTCACAGCCCAAATTCTTCCCCGAGCGCCAACCGATCAAGGTGAGTGGTGATGTGTTGTCCCAGGTCAGTGCATTGCTCCAGTCCTCAGCACCGGCCTTCGAGTCCGAGACTGCCGATGCTGATGCGCCTAACCCTAAACGCTAGGCGGAGTCGGTCTGGGCGACGGCCAACCATGGGCACGCTGAATCATGAGCGCTAAGCTGCTTGACATCCTCGCTATGGGCCGAAAGCCGTAGTTAGGCCAGTTGCTCAGTTGCGATCCCCAGGGTTTGCCCCAAAACATAATCGGAGTGGCCGTGCTGAGGAGGCAAGGATGAACGGCAATTCTGACCATGGCAACAGGTCATCTTGCCAATTTCGGCCGTGTCGATCGCTAAATCATTAACTTGGGAACTCTGAAGACGACATGCTCGTCCAGAAAGATGGGATGTCCATCAACCCAGATGCGCGTATGAGCTACTCCCCGCCCGTGCCCTGGTCGAAGATCGAGGCTGCCTTGCCCCAAACGCCTGTGCCGCCTCAGAAGTTATCAAGCACCGATTTGGTGTTGCGTTGCCAAGCAGGCTTACAGCCTGATCGGGCCGCGTTTTCAGAGCTATTACGGCGCTATCAATCTCATGTTGATCGCGTCCTATATCATCTGGCCCCTGATTGGTCCGATCGCGCCGACCTAGCCCAAGAAGTTTGGCTGCGAGTATATCGCCACATCAACCGACTGAAAGAGCCGGAAAAGTTTCGGGGATGGCTGAGTCGCATTGCGACTAATCTGTTCTACGACGAGTTGCGAAAACGGAAGCGCGATCGCGCGCCAGTCTCCCTAGATGCGGCCCGTCAGCTAGAAGACGGCGAACTCGACTGGGAGATTGCCTCCTCGGAACCCGGCCCCGAAGAGCGACTGTCCTCTCAGGAGTTTTACGACAAGCTACGGGAGGCGATCGCTGATCTCCCCGAAGCATTCCGCACAACGATCATTTTGCGGGAAATCGAAGATCTACCCTACGAGCAAATTGCCGAAATGACCGGGGTGTCCTTGGGGACGGTTAAGTCGCGCATTGCCCGTGCTCGATCGCGTTTACAAACGCAACTTCAGGGATATCTCAACCATTAATCAGAAATGATTAATTAATCGTTAAATTTTGGTTTCATCGGGCTTTCTCAGAAATCCCTCATCCGTCTTTTACGAATCCTTGAGGATCTCGCGAAACCCAGTCCTAGGCAAATATCTTGGGCATCATTACGCCAAGGGAATGCACGACCTCAGATTGGGTTTAGTCAGAACAAGATCAGCAAGATTGAGACCAGGCTTGGAACCAATTTTCGGATTCAGATGTCGTCTGTGCTTGAGTGGTGTGTCGCTCGTGCTGTTATGAGTGGTTTGTTAAGGGCTGTGGTGCTGCTATGACTTCTGAAATGCGTCCCCATGGACAAGACCCCAACTGGTCCGAAGCGTTCTGGTCTCGGGTGGCGGCATCGGATTCCGATCGCACGCTCAAGGATAGTGATGATCTCAGTGATGACCTAATCGATAATGTGTCAGAGCCTGCCATGACAGAGATCTGGGGCACGTCATCCGCGTTGAGCTTTGAGCAATTTGAGTTGCTGAGTGCTTATTTGGATGATGAAGTTACGCCCGATGAACGTCAGCAGGTTGAAACGTGGCTGGCGACAGATGCGACAGCCCAAGCAGTCTTTAAGAACTTAGGAGGGCTGAGCCGATCGATCACCCAGGTGCCCGTGCCGCCATCGGCCTCGGTGGAGCAAACGGTCCAAGCCGTGATGGCCAAGATCGATCGTCGTCGTCATCGGTTCCAGTGGGTCAGTGGATCGGCGATCGCCGCGATCGTCACCGCCGTCCTCGCATCGGTCAGCACCGGCTGGCAAGAACCAGGATGGCAATTGGCCAGCAACCGATCGACCCCTGAGCAATCCGTTGCCCTGTCCAGCCAATCGCCAACCACCGCCGCGCCTCACAGTGCCGCCATCGCTGAAAAAACACAGGGTCAATCCGTCGTTGAGCGAGCACTGATCATCGAATAGAAACATTGCCTACAATTCGATCGGCAGTGTTTTTGGGTAGGGCACGTTGCTTTAAACACCCCGCATGGCGATCCCCGTAATAGTCCTGAGCAAGAGAAATTACGGGGGACTGCTCAAATTGGAGTGCCCAACGAGCCAAAGCCTTACGCTGTTATCAACTCAAGACGAAAAGCTGGGCAGGCTGTCCCTTGGCTGGATAGTTGCTTGGTAAGATCGTCAGCTCAGCTCAAGATAAAATCTCGTCAATTTCCATAGGGACAGTTTTCAGAGTTGGTATCTTTCACCTAATCTTTCATTTGCACTCAATGTTTTACTGAGTTTTGCTTAAAGTCCTATTGATCTGTATGCAAAATATTTGCACCCTGACTCGTCTCTTGATGGTATGACAGAGTTTTCCTTGTCAGGAATCAATGATATTCAATCTCGAATCTAGCCTGATCATCAGTCATATTTTTTAGGAAAAGTCGGCATAGACTTTTGATCGCACCGGATCTCATCGGATCCGATCTGATCCCATTTGATCCCATCTCCACATTCAGGGACTGGGCTGCCTCATTTGGATCACAACTTCAAAATCTTTGGCAATGAAACTTGAAGATCACTGGGAGCTTTTTGGGCAACCAGCACGTCTGAGACAATATCTGTAACAACTCGATCGGGCGGGCCCTGGATTCACAAGCAACGTCAATCATGCGTTGACCTCTGGCTTTGTATTCAATACCCTGTGACCCTTGGTGGGTTGGTTCATGACCGCGATGTCCGGCGCATTCTTCGCCGGCTTCGATCCACTATTTCTTAATCCTGCTGGTGTGTGAGCGTTCCTATGAAGTCTGTCGTGAAATGGGCGATCGCTGGTGTTGTGGCCCTCAACATTCCCTGGATGACGGCTGACGCGGCTGCCGCTGGAGCCATCAAATCCCTGGCTTCCTTTCAGTGCCAGCAGGTGAATGGCTACTATGCCACCGTGGCCGTGCAGCGCAATGGGCGCGTGGCTCCCGTCATTGCCTGGACGAGTGAAGAATTTAGCGACGCGGGCTATACACCCCAGCGCCGGTGCGGTGAAGTGACGAGCCGCCTCAACGGAGTGCTGCGAGACAATGGCAATCGTCTGAGCAATATTTACTTGACCGTTGGCCGAGTTAATAGCCATACGGTGGTTTGTAGTGTGGGTAATATGCGATCGGGCTGTAATCGCAATAACGTACTCTTTACCCTTAGCCAAACCAACCGCCGATCCAATGAACCCCGGGAAGTCCTAGAACGACTCTTCAACACCCGTGTGCTGACCAGTGGAAATCCTGTTCAAGAATCTGGCGGGCAACCCTACGTCAACTTGGAAAGCTTAGTCAATCAACTATTCTAGAGTTCTGAAACCGAGTCCAGAGATGATGTCTTGAATCCGACGATTGAGTCAGCCATCACCACCCTAGACAACTAGCAAAATCGTTGCCGTAGTGCGGGCTTCTCGCCCGCGATCGCGCGGTCTTCTAGCAACAACGAAAACGGGCAATCTTGCTATTAGCTAACGTATTGATTAACGCAAGTTAACGTATTAACTAACGCCCCTGAATTAACACCCCTTGATTAACGCCCCAGCAACTTGAGAACGCCCACGCCGCTGAAGTAAAGGCCCAGCACTGCGCCGCTCAATAGGCTCTGGGTGAGGGGATCCGTTGACGGGGTGAGAACGGCTCCGAGGATGACAGCCCCCAACAGCACATAGCGCCAGCCGGCCAACATTTGGCGCGACGACACAACCCCCAGCAGTCCCAACAAGACTTGCAGGACGGGGATTTGGAAGGTGAGGGCGGTGCTAAAGAGCAGCAGCAGCACGAATTTGGCGTACCGATCGATCGACCAGGCCTGCTCCACCACGTCGCCGCCATAGCTCACAAAGAAGTCAAGCGCGGCGGGCACGAGGGCTTGGTAGCCAAAAATCAGCCCCATGATAAACAGGACGCTGGATCCAATGACGGCAGGCAACACGAGCTGTCGTTCGCGTCGTGTGAGGCCGGGTAGGACGAATTGGATGATTTGGTACAGGATGAACGGGGTGGAGAGCAGCAGGCCTGTGTAGCCGGTCACTTCGATCGAGACGAAGAAAAATTCACCCGGGGTCAGTTGCAGGAATTTCACCCCATGGGCCGGGGCTTCGAGCAGCCGGACGATCGGCCGGACAAACACAAAACACAGCCCCATGGCCACGACGACCACGCCCAGGGAGGCCAGCACCCGCGATCGCAGTTCTTCGAGGTGCTCAAACAGCGTCATTTCGACTTCGCCGGGCAGATCGTCATCGGGATCGATCGCCGAGTCTAGATCGGGCATCGGGATCGGGGGGAGGGTTGCGTTGGGCTGGTCGAGGTCAGGGGAGGCGGTCATGGGCGGGGTGAATGCAAAATGGGGCGATCGCGGGGGTGTCGCTCGGAGTCACCGGACGGCCTGGAGAACCCGCTAAGATTTGGTGAGTGCGGATTCATTTCTTAACATTCTAAGGGCCTTCAGCAACGATGAAATGGTGGCAAAAGCTCAAGGGAAATCCCCTCGCCCGCTGGGGCGCGATCGTCCTGGGGATTCTGTACGCCATTGCGTTGTTTGCGGAGTTTGTGGCCCCCTACGATCCCTACTCGATCCAGAACCAAGGAGCCTTGCTGCCGCCAACGGTCATTCATTGGCAAGACGAGGCGGGGAATTTTTTGGGGCCCCATGTCTATCCCACCACGCTGGGGCCGACGGATTTGCAAACGGGCGATCGCCCCTTGCAGGTTGATCGATCGCAACCGTCATCCCTGCGATTGTTGGCCGTTGGCCCAGAATACCGCCTGTGGGGGCTAATCCCCGCCCGTCATCACCTAGTGGGGACGGCTGGGCCGGGGCGTTGGAACCTGATGGGAACCGATGAGCAGGGGCGCGATCAATTCAGCCGACTGGTCTATGGCAGCCGGATCAGCCTCAGCATCGGCCTGGTGGGGATCGCAATTGCCTTCCCGATCGGGCTGCTGGTGGGGGGGCTATCGGGCTACTTTGGCGGGTGGATTGATGGGGCAACCATGCGGCTGACCGAAGTGCTAATGACCATTCCGGGCATCTATCTGCTGGTGGCCTTGGCGGCCGTGCTCCCGCCGGGGTTGAGCAGCGCCCAGCGGTTCTTCTTGATTGTGGCGATCACGTCGTTTATCAGTTGGTCAGGCTTGGCGCGGGTGATTCGGGGCCAGGTGCTGTCGATTAAGGAACGGCCCTTTGTGCAGGCGGCGCGGGCGATGGGGGCCGGCACGCTGCGAATTGTGGTGCTGCATGTGCTGCCCCAAACGGCGACCTACACGATTATTTCGGCGACCCTGGCCGTGCCGAGTTTTATTGTGTCGGAATCCGTCCTGAGCCTGGTGGGCCTGGGGATTCAGCAGCCCGATCCGTCCTGGGGAAATTTGCTGTCGCTGGGGACGAATGCTTCGATTTTGACGTTGCAGCCTTGGTTGGTTTGGCCGCCAGCGATCGCGATCGTGCTGACGGTGCTGTCCTTTAACCTGCTGGGCGATGGGCTGCGGGATGCGCTGGATCCCCGCAGTTTGCAGCGATCGAGCGATTCGCCCGATGATCTTACGCCCGACAATCTATAGGTTCCGGTTGCCTAACCCCGATCGCCCTTGGGAAAAATCGACCCAGGTAGATCCATCCCTAAACACGGCTCAAAACGAAGACGCTGCCCTCATTGCCGCGCCCAATCCGCAGATCGTCATCTAAATAGGTTACGTCGAGCCAACCCTGCTGTTGGACGGGGTTGAGGGTGAAGTTGAACGATCGAAAGCGATCGCCCGCCTCTGCCCGATCAACCCAATTGCCGATGCGTTGGTAGCCCGCCAGCCGTTGCGACCCAACAAAAATTTGCTGAAACCGGACGGCCACCCGCACCGTTGACAGGGCCTCAAATTTTGCCGCCACGGCCACGTAGCCCTCCAGCCAGGGGAAATTGTTGTTCAGCTCCGCCAAGTTGTAGATCGTTTGCCGATCGGGGCGAATGCATTGGTAAATTTCCCCCAGGTTGGCGATCGGCGGGCGATCGATCCCCAACAGCTCTCGGCTGGTGGTGTAGAGCAATCGCCAGTCACCCGCGAGTTTCTCGGGCTGCGTAATTGGGTTGGAAGTCGGGTTTCGCTCCTCCAGCCGCGTAATCAGCGCCAAAATCGCGGCTTTGTCGGATGCTGTGGCCTGTAGACCGCGATTTTTGCCCGACAGGGCCGCCAGTAAGTCTGTTTTTCCCAGCATGGTTGATGAGCGTAAGGGTTGGGCTGAGGGGGCAATCGGAGACCCAGTTGCGGGCAAAGACTCCGGGATCGACGCATTGGGGGGCGATCGTGGCACACTTGACGAGAGGGACTGCGGCGGAAATACTAAGATCCGCGTCGAGCCTGGCCAGCCACCCTTACCCTAACCATATCGCTAGCAACCCACGATTAACGATTGATGGATATTTCTCAGACCCCTGCTTTGCGTGAAGAACCGCGCCGCGCTCGTGCGGGCGTGATCCCGGCACAAACCAACGCCTCAATCTTGGACTGGCTGGAATCATCAGGTCGGTTGCGCGATCGCGATGAACGGGATTTTGAGTACAACGAACGGGACGAAGAAATCGCCGATATGTTGGTTGGCGAAGAAACGGGCTATGAGTTGGATGACGATGACGACATGGCCAGCAGCGACGAACCGTAAGGATCGCGCCCGATCGGCCATGGCCATTCCGAAGCAAGGGAGCCGATCGCTCCTGACCGTGGCCCCAGTTCGTTCGATCGCCCCCTGTCCCAGCGCCGCTTTAGGCGATCGGGAATGGTCAAAGACCGCATGAGTCGATCATTTACGCAAGGGGGCTTGCAGTGATAGGATCTGAAATCGCGCCAACCACGCGCCCAAACCCGAGGTAAGTCCATGCCTAAACTCAAAACTCGCAAAGCCGCTGCCAAGCGCTTTCGCAAGACCGGTAGCGGTAAATTTGCCCGCCGGAGTGCCTTGCGCAGTCACTTGTTAGAAAAGAAAAGCGCTGTTCGCAAACGCCGTCTGGCCGGTCTTGCACTGGTAAACGAGCGCGACGCTGACAACGTGCAACTGATGTTGCCTTATCTCTAAGGTTTGTCGCCTGGAGCGCGATCGGCGGTTAGCAATCAGCTTTACAGCCCTAACCGTTGGCTAACCGCAAGAAGGCTGACTACTAATCGTCGCCGCTATCTTTTCCGCGCTCCGTTTCCAGTTCCCTGTCTATTTCGTATTGCTTTAATTTCAAGCAAGTTCAAGTCCTATGGCACGTGTTAAGCGCGGCAATGTTGCTCGTAAGCGCCGCAAAAAGATTCTGAAGCTGGCAAAGGGCTTCCGGGGTTCTCACTCTCGGTTGTTCCGCTCAGCAAACCAACAGGTCATGAAGGCCCTGCGGAGTGCCTATCGCGATCGCCGCCGTCGGAAGCGTGATTTTCGTCGGTTGTGGATTGCCCGGATCAATGCCGCAGCTCGCCTGAATGGAACGAGCTACAGCCAACTGGTGGGCAACCTGAAGAAGGCTGACATCCTGTTGAACCGGAAGATCCTGGCGCAGTTGGCTGTGCTGGATCCCGAAGTGTTTAGCAAAGTGGCTGAAACAGCCAAGGCAAAGGCGGCGGGCTAAGGCGCGATCGCTAAATCATGACAACAACCCCGACTGGTTAATTAGTTGATTCAACATTTGATCACACATTAATCAGTGCTGGGTTTTGGATGGTGGGGGCGCGGGCAATCGCGCCCCTTACTATTAGGTAGGTAGGGTTAGCACCTGTGATGACAACCCGCAAAACCCTGGTTCTGTCGTTGCAAGATCCTGGGGAGCAAGGGGCTTAAGCCCCTTGTCTGGGACGATTAAGCTGGAAAAATCAGCCCAACCCAGCAGATACGCGATTTCAATTTTTCAAATAACAATCATCGATCGACACATTATCAATTCCCTATGGAAACCCTAGATAACTCGGTAGGCATTGTTTACATTTCAATTTTGGTTGGGTTGCTGTCGATCGTTGCCTTTTTTGTGTTGCGGCAGGCCTATAAAACCCGTCGATTGGAAAGCACCCTGAGCCGCCTGCAAAAATCAACCAGCAGTGGCGAGGCCGGCGCGCAAGAGTTCTACGAACTGGGCAGCATTTACATGGACAAAAAAATGTATAGCCAGGCGATCGAGCAATTTCAAAAATCGCTCAAAAAAGGCGAGGAAGAATCCTCAGATAACCTGGCTATTGTTTATAACGCTTTGGGGTTTGGCTATGTGGCCCAAGATCAATTTGATCTAGCCATTCGTCAATATAAAGAAGCGGTCAAACTCAATGATGAGTATGTGACAGCTTGGAACAACTTAGGATTTGCTTACGAGAAAAAGCAACTGATCAAACAAGCCCTAGAGGCCTATGAAACTGCCCTAGCTGCTGATCCTAAAAATGAAGTTGCCAAACGTCGGCTGGAGTCTTTGAAGAAGCGAGCCTAGTCAGTTTTTGCAGAATTTTTCATGGATGACTGGGCGATCGTATCGTTTTAGCCCATAATCTCAGCCCATAAAATTCTGTCCACAATTTCTGGGTCGCAACAATTGGATGAGTTCTTGGATGATTTAATAAATCAATTCAATTCACGAATCTTGATCGCTACAGGAGTCAAAGATGTTAGATATGCTGTCGTCTCTTTTGAAAAATCCCTTGTTTTCGGCTAACTCAGGAGATCTGGGAGCCATGCTCAAGATGCTGCAAGCGATCGGGAACGAAGGCGGCATTGACCTACCAACCACCCAAACAATTTTGGGCATTATTGGTAAATATCTGAAAGCTGGTTTGCAATCCCAACAAGCAGCCAATGGGCTGGAACAAACCCAGGACTTGGTTAATCAACTGGGCGGCACTGAACCGAATATTGAAGCGCTGAATGCCTTGTTGGATCAGCCGCAAGTGGCACAAATGTTGACAGAAATTGAGTCGCGCACGGGGATTCCTGCTGGGACGATCGAGCCGTTGTTACCCACAGCAGTGCCGTTGATTTTAAACTTTTTGAAATCAAATGAGCAGGGCAATTCGTTGCTCAATGGCTATCTAGATACCGATGGGGATGGGGATATTGATATGTCAGACCTGATGGGTTTGGCGATGAAGTATTTGAGTCGGTAGTTCAGTTCGATCGCGATGGCCAACGGGATTCCTATTTGAGTCGATCGTCAGTTCGATCGCGATTACCGACAGGATCCCCAACGTTTAGCGATCGCAATTTCCGATCGCCCTAAAAAGAGCGGTACGGTAAGAGAAACCATTTTCGGGGGGTCGTTGTCATGGCCGATCGCGATCTGTTTCAGCGGGCTAATGCTCAAAGCATGAAGCGGTTGTGTGAAGGGTGGCAGCGGGCCCAAAGCCAGCGCTATTTGCTGCGATCGCAGTTGGGTTTTGGGCAAGCGACGATCCCCAAGCGCCCGGCCGCCTGTCGGGGATGCGCGAACTACCACGGCATTGCCTATGGGTATAGCCGCGATCGGCGATCGATGCTCATTTGCGGCATCCATCCCTTTGGCTGGCTCGATGATGACCATTGCCCGGACTGGAACGGCGCGATCGCGGAAGACGCGGAATCTTGAAAGGCGGTCGATCGCTTCCCGCGCAGGTCTGTCTCGCTGGATTCACCCCAAAATTCACCCCGAAATCAACAAAAGGCCTAAGTCGATTGACCTAGGCCTTTTGAGGATGCTCCGTGGGAGCTGGAGAAATCAAAGGATATGTTCAGCAATTTTTGGGAAGCGAGGCTCAACAAATCCAGGCAACTAGTTTAAAGACTCGGCTTCGGCTTCGAGACTGCGCACCAAGTCGTTATCACCCTTGGCGCGGGCAACTTCAATGCGGTGTTCCAGCAACTTGCGCAGGTTGTCGCGGTGAACCTGGGCGACTTGGGCGGGGTTGGGGCGATTACGACGGATTCCAAACATGGCTAGGGATGAACGATCGGCTAAAGGTGGATAGGATTAAAGGTGCCTGGGGCGATCGTTAGCTGACCAACCAGACGATGAAGGGGCTAGGGATTCCGGTGACACAATGCGGGCAGGCAGATCAACCGCCTTGCTCGACAACATTGGTGACGGTGCTAATCACCTTCTCTTGTCAAGATAGCGTGATTTCAACCCAAAAAGTATCAGGTATTACAGAAAATTTATCTTTTTTTAGAATCAATTCGACTGACTAATGATTATTCCCCTGACTGCTTGGCTAGAACCACCCCGCCCGATCGCCCTGATCACAGACTTTGGCCTGGCCGATGGCTATGTGGGCGCGCTGAAGGGACTGATCGCAACGGTGAATCCGGCAATTCCGACCATTGACGTGACCCACAACCTGCCACCCCAGGATTTGTGGGCGGCGCGCTTTGTGGTGGCGAATGTGGTGGGCTATTTTCCGCTGGGAACGGTGTTTTTGGCGGTGGTTGACCCGGGGGTGGGGAGCGATCGCCGATCGGTGGCGGTGGCGTTCGATCGGGGCTGGTTGGTGGGACCCGACAACGGCCTGTGGAGTGGGGTCTTGTCGCAGTTTTCGGTGCGATCGGCCGTCGAGCTGACCCGCTCTGATTTTTGGCGAGTCCCCAATCCTAGCGCAACGTTTCATGGCCGCGATATTTTTGCGCCGGTGGCGGCCTATTTGGCCAATGGGGTGAACCTAGAGGAGTTGGGAGACCCGATCGATCCGGCATCGCTGGTGCAACTTTCCTTGCCGCCGCTGGTGGAGCGATCGGCCGATGGGGGCGCAATCCCGGCGATCGAAGGGGTGGTGCAACATATTGATCACTTTGGGAATGCGATCACGACGATTCCGGCCGATCGGGTTTTGGGTCTGCCCTGGCATGTGCGGATCGGCGATCGCCCGATCGAAGCAGCCCACACCTATAGCCACGTGCCTTGGGGCGATTTGGTGGCGATTGTGGGTAGTCACAACTGGGTTGAGGTGGCTTGTCGAGGGGGCAGCGCGGCCGATGTGTTGCAGCTTCAGCGGGGCGATCGGGTGGCAGTGGAGTGGCTGCCGACGGCCTAACGAAGCACCCCAGCCCCCAATTCAAAACCCCAATTCAAGACCGGCTCGACTCCACAACCCGGAAGGGCAGCTCTAGCGCAATCCATTGCTGACAGTCGAGGGCGTAGTGATCGGATGTGCCTTGGCGGTTTGGCGGGTTGGTCTGGCCGGTGCTGAGTTGGTGCAGATCGTCCAACAGGGCCCGGGCAACCACCAGCGGCTGGGGCAAGGACAGCAACCGATCGCCCTCTTCAAAGGGGGGAAGCACCGATCGCGTGCGATCGAGCGCCGTGGGGGTCAACACAACCAGCAAGGATCCCATCCCCCGACTGACCGCCACCGCCCAGGTCAGCGATCGCCGACTGTTGGGCGCAAGCATCGTTGCGTCGCCATCGATCACAACCGAGGCATGGCCCACGCCGTCGAGCTGCAACACCAACAACGACAGGGGCACGGCTCCCGCATTTTCGAGGGTCAATTGGGGGCGGCTGTTGCTGGCGAGGGTGGCGGTGACGATCGGGCCACTCGGGGCGATCGCGGTTTCTGGGGGCATGGTGGCCGTGCTGACTTGCAGCAGGGGCCGATCGGGCGCTTCGAGGGCCGCGAGGGTGGCCCGCACGGGCCAAGGCCCACCGGCATTCAGAGCAGCCCGCAGCACCTTATGCGCGAGGCGGCCCTGGAGTTGGGGCGTGAGGCGTTGGACAGCCGTTTTGAGGGCTTCACCCCGATCGCCCACGGTGCTGGGCCAAAAGGCTTGGCCAGGGGTCAGCAGCCCATAGGCGGTTTTGAAATCGCCCTTAGGATCGGGACTTTTGGGATCAAGATTTTTTAGATCGAGACCTTTGGGATTAGACCGTTTTGGATCGAGACTTTTGGGATCACGATCAACCGACCGATCGACCGCCCGATCGACCACCCGATCGACCGAGGGATCAAAAAAGGTCGCATCCGGCGCAGGACTACCAACCTTGGGGCGCGGCGATCGGGCAAACCAAGCATTAATCGCCCGCGTCCCGGGAGTAACCACCGTGACCTGCGACAAGGCATCAAAGGCGCTGGTGGCATCAATCCGCTCAATTCGCTCAAAGGTGGGATCGAGGGCGATGTTTAGCTCTAGATTTCGCGGCAAAACTCGCCAACGCTCCCGCAGGAGTTGCCCCGGTTGCAGGATGTCCCAATTAACAGCCTGGGTTGGGGAATCGTCGGCGATCGGTTGCGCGATCGCCCGCCAACCGGTGCGCGACAGAACTCGCAGGCCGATCGAGGACTGGCGATCGGGGAGATCCAGATCATCAATCGGTTCCAGAATTGTCCCTGGGGCAACGTTTTCGAGCACCGTTGGCCCCAAACCCGCCAGGGTGACTTCCACCGTATTGCTCGTGGGATCGCAGGCGACGATCGCGCCACAACTGGGGCTAAAACTGGGGCTAGAACTGGGGTTTGGATTGAGCCATTGGCCGGGTTGGGGGTCATTCGTCGCCGCCGCCCCCAACCGCTGCCCGATCGGCTGTTGGCGTGATCCCACCTGGCTTTCGACCGTCGCGGCAGCGATCGCCAGGTCAAACCAGAGGGTGCGGGCGGGCAAGACCGTCCACAACCGCTGCACCAGCGCATAGGTCAAGGCTCCGGCCACAAAGCCCACCTGGGGCAATTCCAGCGCCGGGCGATCGGGTTGGGTGGCCCGCAGCCACAGGCCGGTGGCCAAGGCTGATCGCCCCGATCGGCTCCGTTGCAAGGTTTGCCGCCAGGCCAGCTCCGTGGGGTCAAGGCGACCGAGGGTGAGGGCCGGGCGCGATCGCTGCCTCAGCCATTGCCCCGGCAGCGCCACTGCCGACCCCGCATCCACAATCCCGATCGCCCGTTCCGTGGGCAGCGATCGCAGCCAGTCCTGCAACGTATCCTCACTCCAATCGCGCACGATCGCGGCGGGATCCTGCGCCAACTGCCCATCCACGGGCGCGAGCACCGACGTGCCATCGGCAAGCTGACCGCCATAGCCGCTGAAGTGAAACGCCACCGCGTCGGTTGCTCGAACGCCGTTGCCCAAGTCCTGGAGGGCCGCTTGCCAGTTCGATCGACTCGCGGCCTGATCCGTCAGCGTCACCACATCCGCCGCCCCAAACCCCAGCCGCGACACCAAGACTTCTTGCAGCAACGCCACATCCGTCAGGCAGCCTTCGAGGGCCACCGTCGTTGCCGAAGGGGCGATCGTCTCGGGTTTGTAGGCATTGATGCCAATTAATAGTGCCCTGCGTTGGCCGCCGGGTTCGGCCAGCACTTGCGCCATCCGATCAACGGCGATCGCGTCCACCAGCCCCCAACCCGCCACCGCCGCTCCCGATCGGGCCAAAAAATCTCGTCGCGAAAGTGCCATAGCTCTCAACTCGCCGCCACCCGATTCATCCTAGCGCGGTGCTTCCCCGGCCACGATTCTGGGCAGCGGTTTTTTGGGCTGTCCCGCGATCGGGAAGCTGTTGATTAGCCCCCGCCCTCAACCTGTTTTCGCTTTTTCGCTACAGTGTCTTCAGCTTGTCCCGACTTGAATTTATCCTCACGCTCCAACGCTCTGCTGGCCCCATGCTGTTACGTCCCGAAGATCGCCTCAAGCTCGATGATGCGAATGACACGTTTTTCTATGGCACGCCGCGCCTCGTGACCCATGTGGATGAAGGGTTTATCGATCGGCTCACCCAGCTCTATGCCCAGTATCTGAAACCCCAGACCAAAATTCTGGATTTGATGAGTAGTTGGGTGTCCCATTTGCCCGAGGAAATCACCTTTGCTGAAGTGGTAGGGCATGGGATGAATGGGACGGAATTAGCGAAAAATCCGCGGCTCGATCGCTACATTATTCAAAACCTGAATACCACCCTAGAGGTACCATTTACCGATGGCTACTTTGACGCGGTGATTAATACGGTTTCGGTGCAGTATTTGCAATATCCCGAAGCGATTTTTAGTGAAATCCATCGCATTCTCAAACCCGGCGGTATTGCGATTTTTAGCTTCTCCAACCGGATGTTCTATCAAAAGGCGATCGCCGCCTGGCGCGATCGCTCAGAACCCGATCGAGTCGCCCTCGTTTGCGAATATTTCAACAGCGTCTCCGGCTTCAGCAAACCGCAATACGTAATCGATCGCTCCTCCAAACCAGCCTTTTTGCAGCTCCTGGGACTGGGCGGCGGCGATCCGTTCTATGCCGTCCTGGCCTATCGCGAACCCACCGCGTAAAACCCCACGAATTCCCAGAAATTTCAAAGAATCCCAAAAAAGTCCGAAAAAACAAGGGGCCGCGGCCCCTTGTTTAAAACATAGTTTGGAATGAATTCGTGCTACCGGGTCAGTCGAATTTGCAAGGAGGTTTCCAGCTTCCCTGGCCGCAATTAGGAACCAGGGAATGCCGAGACCTAACTCACTCGATTACCCCTCGCGTTCTGGCAGCAAGCACTTGTCCGAATCGCAACCGGCCGGGCCGGCTTCCGCCATTTCGCCCAGGTCATAGCGCCGGAGCGCCTCGTGGAAGCTGCTGATCCGGCGGCGTTCGAGTACCGCATCATGCATTTCCTGATAGGTCTCGCGGGAAATCGGCTCAAAGGGCAGACGCGGGAACGTTTGCAGGTCGTCGAACCGCGCCAGCAACGCCGCTGAGATATAGCCCTCATCGTTTTCGATCGCCTGGTGAATCCGCTGGCCGAGGGGTTCGATTTCCGGCTCCCGCAGTTCGATCGTGGCGCTCGTGTTGTGGGTGGTGTAGTGGGTTTGCACCTGCATATAGAAGTCAAACTGGGCGAGGGCGCTGAACTTCTCGATCGCGATCGTGTCCGCCCCCGGCAAGTCTGCCCAAGACACCGCCACCGGAATTTCCACCAGCCACTCAGTGCAGCGCGGATCAAACGGATCGTTCAGCAAGTGACCGTTTTCGTCCTTGTCCGACTGGGACGGCACAATGCTGTAGCCGTAGTCCAAGCAAGCCCGAGCCACCGGATCGTTTTTGCGGAACGTGATCCGCCGAATAAACCGAGCCGCTTTGGGCGGGTGCCAACCGGGCGAAGCCCCCGTCAGCAACGACTTGGTGTTGTGGGATTTCAGCCCCCCTTGCCAGTACCAAGAGTCATCATCATCCACACCCGCGACCGCAAAGTCATAGCTGTAGTCAGGCGAGGTTTCAAACTCAATGGATTCCACCGCGTAAGGATGGAAGGCAAAGTGCCGCTTGGGACTGGGCAACGGACGCAGGGCGCACTTGCGACTGTGGGCGTTGAGGTACTCCAGGGCGGCGGGCTGGGAAGCCATCCGACTGAGGCAGAGGCCCCACATATTCTTGGTGGACTGGAAATTACTGCCTTGGCTGTTGTGGAAAATGGAGAAGCTGAGGCCGACCGCTTCACCCACCTGTTGGAGGTTGCGGATAAAGGCTTCACTGGCCGAGTCGATCGACAGAGAACCCTTTTCACGAATACAGCCATCCGTATCAATCAAGCCGCAGAAAAACGCCAAAATCGTTTCCCGGGATGACCGACGAATGGCCTGGGGAATGCGATCCAAATCCGTACTGGCTGATTTATCAAGGCCATTCAGTTTGAACCAATCAAAAAGTTGCTTGGTGGCAAACACGAGTTCTCCCCGGGAGCTATTGTTGCGTGGGTCAATGTTGACCGTGCCCGTTAGCCCAAACCAGCGTTCCGCAATTTGCTGGAGTCGCTCCACTAGGTCGTATTCCTGGCTGTTAAACGCAAACCGAACTCGATACTTGTGTTCGCTGATCGCGCCATCCCCGTAGAGGCAACCCAGGAAGTAGCCCAGTTCTGGATTCAAGGTGGTAGGTGTCGAGATGGTGCGTGTCAACACACCCCGCCCATGGCCAATGATTTCCTTGCGACCTTCGCGATCGTAGCTGTGCAGATCCAAGGGCAGTAGCAAGGCATCTTCTGTCTTGGCATATTCACCCAGGGAGTGATCGATTTCCATGCCGACGTGCAGTTGATCGGCTCGTACCCATTCACCGGCGATCGAGAGGCGGTGATTGGGGGTCATGCGGAGCACACGGCCGTTGGCGAGTGTGACGCGCACCAGGTTGAGGGGTTGGTTAGCGATCGCCGTGTCCGCAGCCACGCCACCCCGGACGGTGAGATCCAATCCGACGGTTTCGCCACTGCCGGGCGCAACGATCTCATCGGCGTAGAGTAGCCCCTGATCGAAGATTCGCAGGGCTGTGCGATCGAGGCAACCGGCGGGTTGAACCGTTGTGCAGCGGTTGGGTCGGCGCAGACCGTGGCGATCGCAGTAGTCCCAAACCGTTTGATGGACAATCTCGCGCCAACGGCTGAGGTATTGCCGCTCTTGGTCTTTAAATTCCAAGCCTTGTACCGTGTCCGGTCGGCCCGCTTCCCACCAGCGCAACCAATCCACCCCAAAGGCTTGCACAAAGAAATCGAACAAGCCGGTGAAGGAAACGCCGACGATCGGGTCAATCGATCGGCTGTATTGGTAGCGCTCTTCTTGGAAGTGATGGTTGAGCAAACCCGCCACCGACAATGCCCCAGCCTTGAAGGCATCCTCTTGGGTTTTGTAATCTTTTGGATCAATTTGATTGAGGTGAATCTCCGACAAATTGCAATGAAAATCTAATCCCAAAATTTCGCCGCAGGGATTCAGCCCATATCGTTGCAGGCGATGTTTTGATTCTTTTTCGTCAATTTCAGGCTGCTTTTTGCGAATCCATTCAGATCCTTGACTGTTTTGAAAAGCTGCAATGAATGCTTTCTTCTCATCAATTCCTGAGATCAAATCGGCATTGCTACGGGCGATCGCCTCGCCGGCCCATTGAATTGCACCTTCGCCGGAATAGAACTGTTTGCGAACCGCATCGATGCACTCAGTTTCCGTGGGTTTGCGATGGAAAACACGGGTATGATTCGCCATCCGAAGTGAGTCACGTTCGGGATCAATTCGCCAATTGCCAGCCTCATCTTGCTGCCACAAATTGTCTTTGGCCTTAGCTCCCAGTTCATCATTGCTGTTGAACTGTCTCATGCCGGCACTTCTTCTTATGTTACCTGCTACAATTGTGACAGCCGCCTCGTCGATAAGTAAGCAGCATTCCACTGAGGTGAGCTGCCGACCGATCGCCCGGTTCAAAATTCGAGTCACGCGATCGTACAGTTCTGGCAGCTTGATCGGGTTGGCCACGCCGCCGAAGCCCCGAAGCGTTTCGCCCGCCGGTCGGACGTTGCTGAGGTCGATCGAAATGCTGACCTCGCCATCGAAGCGATCGTCGCTGCACAGATCCAGCAAGGTTTGGTAGGACTTCACCCAGCCCTGGCGACTGTCGCCCACCACCACGCGCACGGCGTTGCCCAGAATATCAACGGTGGTTTCCTGCAAGCGATCGGCCGCGGGCACGGAGCCGAGGTCGCCGGTTACGCTGACGCTGATCGCGTTGCGGACGGGCGGCAACTGGCTGATGTAGTGCGGTTCCAGCACGCCGCCCGTGCCGCAGCCCATCATGGCCAAGTCCATCATCAGCCCAAAGGCTTTCCAGTCGATGACATTGGTGCTGGTGCAGTTATAGGCTCCCGAGAAGTTCTGCGGGTTTTCGAGCCAATCGGTGCCGCCCACCCACAGCCAACGGCCGGAGGGCAGCGCAATTACCTGCTTTTGCATCCGATCGATCAACCCGGCTTCCTCGGGCGACAGGTTGCCCAGTTTCGTTAGCCCGCGCAGGGTGCGATCGGCCGTTTGCTGCCACGACTCGCGATCGCCATCGATCCGGCGACTGTAGGTGCGGTAAAACACCGGATACGCGGTGGGTGCAGTTTCAGGAAAATCGGTGGGCTGCTGCTGGGAACGGTTGAGTTCTTGCACCATTGGAATTGGCTGTGAGCGATAGTGACAAACTTAAGGATGGCAGATCAGAGGGCATCGCAGCGCAGATCAGAGCGCAAGATGTAGCGTTGGCAAACTGCCAAACACTCCAATTAACACCATATCTATTGATTTGTAAATGATTGTTGCGGCCCGCGTGCCGATCGATCCTGGATTGATCGGTCTGCTGCTGTGCCCCATCCGGTCTGTGGGTTGCCGGTGGCGCGCGCGGCTCGATCGCTCCCTAGGGTTGCGACTGACTGCCCCGTCAACCGGCCCCTGGCCAGGCGATCGGTTCGCGTTAATCCTGATTGATTTTAATGAATCCAGGTCTGAATTATTCATGATTCAAACGTTGATCATTGGTCATGACAGTTACATTCAGCCCCCCTAACCCGGCACAACCGATCTAAAAAACAGCGCGGAATCGTCAAAAAGAATCCACGAAAAATTCAAGGAAAATCCAAGAAGACCAATATAAGTTGCGCACAAGTTACGCAAGGCTAAATTTTCTTAAAAAGAACTATTTGATTAATTAAACGAAAATCCAAAACCAAAAGACATTCATAAAAGTGTCGGCATTGAGCTTGGCGACCGATCGTAAACTGAGTAATCGCCACAATTAGCAACGAATCTCGATCACCCCTCTTGATCACTACCCTTGATGAACGCTCCCAAGGAACACAGGAACCAAACCATTAATCCTTCAAAACAATCCAAGGCAATCTAGATTTAGATCGATTTATTGCTTAATGAAAACCTGGAATTTCAAAGGATCTTAATCGAGTTTTTCAGCTCTTTGTAGGAAATTAGACATTCTTGCCGTCCCCTCAATCCTTGATTCTCTCAATTTTGGCTCGTTTTTGCTGAATTTTTGACAAATCGATAACTGGTCGTTATTTTTTCTTAACTTAATCAAAACTTTAAAAACTTTTTAAGGCTCGCTTGTTAAGCTAGCCACAAGTTGAGTTCTCCATCAAAAGTACTTTCCACCTTAATCATCAATCTCATGAATGAGATACAAAGGGGCTAGTGATTTTAGATCGGTGTGTTTGTCAATCAAATTGGTTGGGGAATCAAATTGATGACGCACAAACACATCATGCGCGATCCTAAAACTCGATCGAATGGGCATCGTCGGATCGGCATGGTTGGAATGCAGCTATCTAACTGTTGGTGGCATCTCTCAGGGTAATTCATGTCACAAGGGGAGCCACTCCTTGCGCTCTATTGCCCTGCGCTCAATGACTCATCGTCTTTTGGAGAGGATTGATTGTTATGCAGACGCAAGCCATTGCTCGGGGAATAGCTCTGTTCATTACACCTTGGATTGCCGCGATCGGATGGCAAGTGGGGCCAGCGCGGTCTGGCACCTTTGCAGCATCCGGCGCTCAATTGGAGTTTGCGAATTTGAGTCATCCAGCCTGCCAAACGAGCACCAATGCCCAAACCCTGACCAACACGCTAGCCCTGGCGGGGAGTGTCGCCACCGAGGCTGACGCGATCGCGGTGTTTCCGGGGGGAGATGGTCACTGTGGTTCTGAAGATTGGGCCTACAACATCACATCCACGATCGGGATCGGCCAGGGAAAAACCTATCAAGGCCTAGCGATTAGTGAAGCGAGCCTGTTGGGCATTTTCTCGATCGGGGCGAATGAATCCTTTGGATTTAATTTTCAGGGGTTACTCTATGCCCTCAATCAAATTAGCAATCCCTACCCAGGACGGGCGCGGGCTTCCAGTGCCGTTTCCTTCTTTTTGGTGGATTTGGCATTAGGACGGGCGATCGATTACTTAACGGCATTGGTGAGTGTTGATTCGCAGGCCAGTGGCGGCGACCAAAACAACCTAGCCCATAGCGATGGCCTCACCGTCAGCCCCACTGTATATAGTTTTGAAACCGGCAATCCGTTTGTGGCAGAGGAGTCGGTTAATGGTTTTGCGGGGTTCTTTTGGAAAACCTTTGACCAAGAGACCCATCTCGCTTTGGTCGAAGTCAAACACAGCAAGGTTGAGGTGTCTTCGCCAGAGCCAGCAACACTTTATGGGCTAATGGCGATCGGTCTCAGTAGCCTAATGGTGCGGTTCAAGGGGCGCGATCGAGCGGCCCAAAATCGACGTTAGAAGCTGTCATCATTCAGTCGATTGGATTAGGATTGCTAGCACGGCCCCTTGTTCATACTCCAATCATCATCACAAGGGGCTTCAGCCCCTTGTGACACGATCTGGCAGCAATGCAATCAATGCGATCGTGATGTTTGGGGATGACAAAACCGTGCTGCCGGGGCATCTGATAACACACCCTAGGCCCACCCATACCAGCCTTCATCGATGGGCTAAATCAACGGGCTAAATCAACGGGAAATTGCTTCGATCGCCCTCAATCTCAGGGGACGATTGATCGCGTTACTATTCATTAAACTTCAATCAAATTACCTTGATTGATACAGTCATTGACTATTTTTAATGCTTCTTAAATATTCGATTAAGGTTCGCAATTATTTAAAACCAAGAGTGATGAATGCCCGCCAGGTGTTGGGTTTGGCAAGCATTTGCGTCGCTGAAGCCATGAGAAATTTTGTATTCTAAGTGAGATATTGGGTCATTCACCCTCCTTGCAAAGGGCTGTTGGGATGAAATTGATCTTTTAAATTTGTATCGACCATGGCATCTCCATGAAAAATATGTTTGAAATTTTGGCGATCACTTCTATTTTAAAGTTTCTGTAAAGACAGATGCTTTTTTCGCTTAATTCAGCTAAAAAACTAATAGACCCAACTTGTCTAACTGGAACGTTGATAATTACCCCAAAGGTAAGATTTTTCAATCCACAGATCTTGTCGTACTTTCTGTTTGACAACTTTTTTCGACATAAATCATCCTTTTTTAATAGTTTCAATCGAACAAGAAAATTCAATTTCAGATTTTGACATGACAAATTTAGCAATTTCAATGAACTTGACCATGCATTTTTGTTCAATTCTTTACTCATTGTCTGTACTGCCTGTGGCTGTCGAAATTCAAGGCGATTCAACTATCTATGGTGTGAATGACTGACCAAAATGGGCTTTCTACCGCATTGATTACTAGCGATTTGCCTTCGAGATTGGTTGCCATTTTGCCGCGAGTTCAATCGAAATGATGATGCCAAAATCCCATCGATCGCCCCAAACTCAAGCACTGCCTCGCCTGCAACTGGAGGATTTGCTCCATCTGTTCGATTTGCCGACGATCGCGCTCTCATCGCTCTCCCCCACGACGTTGCCGGCGATCGAGGTTCATGGTTTCGCCCTAGGTGATGTGATCACGTTAGACCGAGACTCGGTGGGGTCGTCGGAGATCGTAGGGATCGTCCTAGAGGGGCGTGTTCGGGCGATCGATGGTGATATCCCGATCGCGGCCTTGGATGCGGGCCGGGTCTGGACGAGTGACGCGGGCCACCGGTTTGGCCGATCGCTGAGTCTGGTGGGAGCCACCGAGGGCTGCTATGCCTGTCTGTCCATCGAGGCGCTGGCGGCGGTGGGTGAGGTGATGCGCCCCTTGTGCGAGCGGTTGGCCAAAGAACGGGCCCTGCTCGATCGGCTGATTTTTTTCAAAAGCCTGGCCGGGGCGGACTATTGCCCCAGCCATCGCCTGCGGGAATGGGCGGGCTGGCTGCAAGAGGACACGATCGCGGCGGGCACGAACCTGGGTGCATGGGCGGCCGATCGCGCCGGCCGGTTTTGGTTGCAGGCGGGGCAAATTGACCAACGGGCGCTCGCCTTGGGGGTGGCGGCCCTGCCCCTGAAGCCCGGCCAGGCTTGGGGCTATCCGGAAGCGCCGCCCCAGGACTGGCAGGCGGCCACGGAGCTGGCGGTCTACTGGTTGCCAGCGGATCTGTGGTCGGCCACTCAGCAGTTGGTTCCGGAGCTGACCGGGGGTGAGACGATCGGCCCCGTGCATCGCAGCCGGCCGCGGTTGTCGGCGGCGGCGGAAATTGCGGTTGATCGCGGTATCCCCCGATCGGAGTCGATCGCCCCCGAACCGCCCGCCGCTCCCCGGTTGATCGCCACCCAAAAACCCCAACTGGCCTTTCCCCAACCCACCCCGCGTCACTCAAACCTGTGGCAGGGCTACCCCTTTGTGGCCCAGCAAAGTTCCTCCGATTGCGGGGCGGCCTGCCTGGCCATGGTGGGGTTGTATTGGGGCCATCGCCTGAGTTTGAACGTGCTGCGCGATCGAGCCGGGGTGGCCCGCAGCGGTGCATCGCTGAAGGGCCTGGCAAAAGCCGCCGATAGCATTGGCTTCCAAACCCAGGCCGTGCGGGCCAGTTTGGATGCGATCGCCGATCGGCGCGATCCCTGGATTGCCCACTGGGATGGCAATCACTACGTGGTGGTCTACCGGGTGCGGGGCAACCGGGTGATTTTGGCCGACCCGGCCCTGGGCAAGCGATCGATCGATCGGGCGGAATTTGTCCAGCATTGGACGGGCTACGCGCTGCTGTTGGAAGGAACCGATCGCCTGGCCAACGCCCCCACCCAACAGCGCTCGATCGGTACCTTTGCCCGCCTACTTGTGCCCCATCGCGGGACGATCGCCCAAATTCTTGCCCTCTCGCTGCTAATCCAGGTCTTGGGCCTGGTGTCGCCCCTGCTGACCCAAACCATCCTGGATAAGGTGGTGACGAACCAGAGCCTCGACACCCTGAATGTATTCGCCCTGGGGATGTTGATTTGCGGCGTGTGGGCGATCGGTACTTCCTCCGCCCGCCAATATTTGCTGCAATACCTGTCGAACCGGCTTGACCTGACCAGCATCGGCGGCTTCATTCGCCACGCCCTGTCCCTGCCGCTGAAATTCTTTGAAGACCGGCGCGTGGGCGACATCCTCACCCGTGTCCAGGAAAACCAAAAGGTGCAGCAATTCCTGATTGGGCGCGTGTTGCTGGCTTGGCTGGACTTGCTGACCGGCGGGGTGTACCTGGTCTTGATGCTCTACTACAACTGGCAGCTCACCCTGTTGGTGCTGTGCCTAATTCCGCCGATCGCCCTGCTGACCCTGGCTTCCACGCCGCTGCTGCGTCGCCTGTCGCGGGAAGTGTTCCACGCGGCCGCCGACCAAAATTCCCTGCTGGTGGAATTGCTTGACGGCGTGCCGGCCCTGAAGAGCGCGGCGGCGGAACAGGACTTGCGCTGGCGGTGGGAAGACCGCCTAACCAAGCAACTGAACGCCCAATTTGCGGCCCAAAAAACCGCGATCGGCCTCGGCTCGGCCGGCAGCCTGATCCAAACCCTCGGGAATACGGCGCTGCTCTGGTACGGCGCGAAGCTGGCGATCGGCGGCGAACTGAGCATCGGGCAATTCGTTGCCTTCAACATGATGATCGGCTACGTGTTGCAGCCGGTGTTGCAACTGTCGGGCCTGTGGGATGAGTTGCAGGAAGTGTGGATCGCGATCGAACGGTTGAACGATGTGTTTGAGCGCGAACCGGAGGAAAACCCGCAACACCCGATGTTGGTGATGCCGCCGATCCAGGGGGAAGTGCGCTTTGAGCAAGTCACGTTCCGCTACGACGACGGGGGCGATCGGGACGTGCTCACGAACCTGTCCTTCACGATCGCGCCGGGCGAACGGGTGGCGATCGTCGGCACGAGCGGCTCCGGCAAAAGCACCCTCGTCAAGCTGTTGCAGGGGTTTTACCATCCCTCGGGCGGGCGGATTTGCATCGATGGCCACGACATCACCCGGGTGTTGCCCCAGTCCCTGCGCCAACAAATCGGCGTTGTGCCCCAGGAGTGCTTCCTGTTTTCGGGCAGCGCGGCGGAAAACATCACGCTGTTTGATGAGTCGATTCCGCTGGCGGCGGCGATCGAGGCGGCCAAACTAGCCGAAGCCCACGACTTTATCCAATCCATGCCCCTCGGCTACAACACGCCGGTGGGCGAGAAGGGATCGCACCTGTCCGGGGGGCAGCGCCAACGGATTGCGATCGCCCGCGCCCTGTTGGGCAACCCGCGCCTGCTGATTCTCGACGAGGCGACGAGTTCCCTGGATGCGGAGTCGGAGCGGCGGTTTCAAAACAATTTGGAGACCTTCTCGCGCGATCGCACAACCTTCGTGGTGGCGCACCGGTTGGCGACCGTCCGCAATGCCGATCGAATTCTGGTGCTCGATCGCGGCTCGATCGTCGAGTCCGGCAAGCACGATGACCTCGTAGCCGCCCAGGGGTTGTACTACCACCTGGCGCGGCAGCAGTTATCGCTGTAGCCCGTTCGTTTCCGCCCCCCGATTGCCCCCAACCCAACCCAGACAAGGGGCTTAAGCCCCTTGCCCCCCACGATTTTTCAGCCTCAAGTCCGTTTCAAGTCTGGTTTGCTGACCCTGCTGTTTCGCAATTTTGGGTACTGAACGATGAGCGCTAGCCCGACCCGCATCAGTCCGCCGAATCCTGCCCCGACCTCGCCCCGACCGATCGACCCGGCCGGTGAAGCCCAAACCACCGGGGGCCGCCAAATGCCCGCCGCCGATTGGTCGCCCTCGTTGCAAACCACGCTCGATCGGCCGCCATCCGCCTTGCCCATTTGGTTGACCCTGGGCGCGTTGGTGTTTTGCACCGGTCTGGGGTTTTGGGCCGCCTGGGGCAGCATCGAGGAAGTCAGCACCGCCCGTGGTCGCCTGGTTCCAAAAGGCGAGGCCTACAAGGTGAATGCGGTCGATGCGGGACGAATCGTGGGACTGACGGTGCGGGAGGGCGATCGAGTGCAGCCGGGCCAGGTGATTGCCCAGCTCGATTCGCAACTGGATGCGACGGAAATTACTCGGTTGGAACAGCGCCTGAATAGTCTGCGGTTGGAGATGATTCAACAGCAACAATTGCGGGCCACCTTTGATGCGGAGGCGCGCAACCGGCTGGCCTTTGCGGCGGCGAACGATCGCTCCGTGCGGGCGGCCCTGGCCGTGGAGCGATCGCGCGCCGACTCCACCCGCGGCCTATTGGCGGAATTGGCCGTGAGCAATCGGGATTATGCCGATCGGGTGGCCCGCCTGAAACCCTACGTCGAAGAAGGGGCGATCGCCCGGGAGCAACTGTTTGGCGCAGAGCAAGCCTGGGGTCAATCGAAACAAGAAATCCTGCGGGTCAAGGGCGAACTGGCCCGCAGCCAACGGGAAATTTCCCGCCTGCAAGCGGAGGTCGCCAAGGCCACCACCACGGATCGATCGAGCCTGGACGACTTGGCCCGCCAAAAACAACAGGTCGATCTCGAAATTTCCCGCCTGCGGGGCCAAATGACCGAAACCACCGTGGCGATCAAGGCGGCCCAAGTGCAGCGCCGCCGCCGATCGATTGTGGCTCCCGTGGGGGGGCGGGTGGCCGATCTGGGCGTGTTGCACCCGGGCGAAGTGGTGCAACCGGGGCAACTGGTGGCCCAAATCGCCCCGGTGAACCGGCCGCTGGTGTTGTCCGCCCTGCTGCCGGTGGCCGAGTCGGGGGCGATCGCCCTCGGCATGACTGTCAAGCTGAAATTTGATGCCTATCCCTACCAGGACTATGGTTTGCTCCACGGCAAGCTGTCGCGCATCTCCCTCGACAGCAAAACCGATGACAAGTTGGGGCCGGTCTACCGAATTGAAGTCACGGTCGATCGCCCGATCGTCACCGCCGGCCAAAAGCCGATCGCCCTGCAAGCGGGTCAAACCGCCACCGCCGAGATCGTTCGTCGTCGTCGTCGCCTGATCGACGTAATTCTGGAACCCTTCGCCAAAATGCAGCGCGGCGGTTTGCAGCTTTAGCCCCGTGACCGGACGGACGATCTCGTTCTAGAGCCGATCTAGAACGTCCACGCCACGATGTTTGCCATCTCGATGCCTACTCCCATAGAACGCCAACATCCTTTATCTACGTTTGAGGGACTGCTCCAATGACTACTTCTTCTCATCGCTCGCACGCTTCGATCGATCGCGCCTTTCAAGAAGAACAGTTCGATCGGATTGTGGAGGCGATTCTATCGGGCAAATATTCCTGGGCTTGTCTCTTGGTTTTGCGGTTTGCCGGTTACAACCCCTTGCACTACATTCCCTACCGCACCTACAACCGCCTGATGAAGGACAACAAGCCCCAGGCCAGCGAAACCGCGACCAATCTCAACGAGCCAGCCCGCAAAACCTTCGGGGCCAACCTCACCGATCTCAACCATCTCGATTCGGCGGACGCGGCGGCCTGTCGATCGCGCGGGGGCGCTGGGCCGATCGCGCCCCATTCCCTCAACACCGGAGTCTCGATGCCAACAGCTTGGTCGAAATCGCTGGATTGATCTGAATTTTTGATCAGCAATGCTTGGTCCTTAAGCATTAGTAATGATGGGTCTGATGGCCGGATCTTGCCCTTAGGCGATCGACCCCCAAGCTAGCACTCAGCCCGATCGGGATGGTGAACCCCACTATCCCGATTTTTGTTGGGCGATCGCCCCGTCAGCCCCTAAACCGAGTGCGATCAAGCCTTGTTACCCCGATCGATTTGATAATCATTGAGATGCAATATTAAAGTTCAGCATTCGGATTCAAAAAACTGCAAATGGGGAAATCTCAAACAACAAAGAATATGCCGAATTGGCAACCCCATGCAGCGCGATCGTGTCATTCGCGAAAATATTGCGATTAGTAAAGCCCTAAAATTCCAAATTAGCAAATTCCAAAAAGCGCCAATGCCTTATGCAGTCATGAATCAAAGAAATCAATCAATATTCTTCTCAAGAAACTGCCAGGTTGGCAACGCAAACAAACGCACAAATTCTATATTGAATACATCGAGAGCAAAGAAAGAAGCAACCCACAAATCGCTTCCTTCCTTCTCGAAAATCTACGTCCTATTGGGAGAACAACAATGATTATTCGCGACCTGAGCCACCTGGAAATCGCTACCGAAGAAGTTGCTGGTGGTTATACCTTTGAAAGCGGCTACTCAAACATCGGTTTCAACTTTAATGTCAGTGGCACTTCTTCGATCAAGGGTAATCTTGCCGGTGCTCAAGGCGGTGCTCAGGCTTACGGCCAGAACACGCAGGCTCAAGCCGTGACCAGCACATACACGAATGTTGGTGTCTCGCAAGCTAGTAGCACCTCTATTTCTTCGTCGAACAAGAGCCCCATCTTTTTCTGGTGTTAATAGAGACCCAAGCCTAGGAGTATTGGCCTAAAACGGCGATTGCTTTCTAGAATAAGCTGGCTGTTATTCAGTCAGCTTATTTTGTGTTTCTGTTGTTTTCTCAATGATTTTGCCCGATTAATTAAAATCTAAAACGTTTACCGTGGCTGCAATTGACTTTAATCGATGTCGATAAAGACAATTATTTTACATGCAAAATAATTGATTAGTTCTCAAGAAAAACTAAAATCTTGCCAGACTGGCAATTGGAGTTTCAAATTTAATCTTATATTCTATCTTAGACAGAGAAAATTAATTTCCTCTTGCCTGAATAAACTATGTCGTTTCGGAAGGACAACAATGATTATTCGTGATCTGAACTACCTAGAAATCGCTACTGAAGAAGTTGCGGGTTCTGGCACAATTTTACCAGGCGGTTGCTTGCCTCCAATCTATATCCCGGATCCTTGTGTAGTCATCCCGCGCCCTGTTTATCCTGTCCCTAAACCTATTTGTCCTCCTGTGCAACTCCCTCCTTGCCCCCCACCTGCTCCGACACCCTGCGTTCCGAAACCTAGCTTCTACTAATTCCTGACAGGCAATGACTTGAGTGACATAATCAATTCATGATTGTTATCTGACTCTATCTTGCCATTAATAAGCTGGTTATTTTTCAATCAGCTTATTCTTAGGCTATTTGAAATACGGTTTCTGAATTGTTTTATGCAAATGACTTTTGCTTGGGTGCCAATCATTTATCCTTCTGATGAAAATGGTCGATCATATTACTGACTCGAACGTAGTGAAGTACCTGAAGCAGCAGTTGCGGTTTAAGCCGATCGCTGATGCAGTCCTCTATCAGCAAGTGGTGGAGGATTTGGCGCGTGCTTCAGGGATTGTGGTGACGGAGGAGGAGTTGCAGGCGGAGGCCGATCGCCAGCGGCACGATCGCAAGTTGTACCGGGCTGCGGATACGATCGCTTGGTTAGCGCAGGAATGGATTGAGCCGGACGATTGGGAAGCGGGAATTTACGCCCAATTATTAGTGGATAAGGTGGCGGAAACGCTGTTTGGCGATCGAGTCGAGGAATTTTTTATTGAGCGGCGGCGCGATTTCGATCGGGTCGCGTTTTATCAGATCATCGTGCCCTACGAAAAGTTGGCGCGCGAGTTGTATTACCAAATTTCCGAAGACGAAATTAGCTTCTACGAGGCGGCGCATTTGTATGACCTCGATCGCGATCGGCGCAGTCGCTGTGGCTACGAAGGCGAGCACCATCGCTACGAATTAATGCCGGCCCTGGCGGCGGTGGCGTTTAATCAACCCCTGGGAATTGCGGGGCAGCCCTTCAAAACCGAGATTGGCCATCATTTGCTGCTGGTGGCCGATCGCCAGCCCGCCGAACTGACCCCCGATCGCCGCCGGGAACTGTTGCGGCAACTGTTGCACGATCGGATCGATCGCGACCTCCAAAGCCAGCGCCTGGCCACGTCCTAGGGGCGATCGGGGTCTTGGGTATGTGTGCCCGTGCCCGTGGTAAGATAAATGGCTGGAATCTCGATTTTGCGGCAATTTGGCTCGGTCGCCACCCGCCCGCATGGGGGCAGACGATGGGCCTGTCTTTCGGGGGTTTGCCCCCACATGATGCGAGCGATTGATCAGCCGTTGATGACGATACCGACCTCAAATGAAAGCCGGGCCGATCGCCCGCTAGTTCTTTCGTTTGGGGTCGTGCTGTTTTTAGGCGTTTTTTGCACCAGGAACCTATGAGTACCGCCGAAGACCGGATTATCATGACCGACCTGCGACAGGAAATGTCGCGCTCGTACCTGGAATACGCCATGAGCGTGATCGTAGGGCGGGCGCTGCCAGATGCCCGTGACGGTCTGAAACCGGTGCATCGACGGATTCTGTACGCCATGAATGAGTTGGGGCTGGCGGCCGATCGCCCCTTCCGGAAATGCGCCCGGGTGGTCGGGGAAGTGCTGGGGAAATATCACCCCCACGGCGACACGGCGGTCTATGACGCATTGGTGCGGCTGGCGCAGGATTTTTCCATGCGTCACCCGCTGATTAATGGTCACGGCAACTTCGGCTCGATCGACAACGATCCCGCCGCCGCCATGCGATACACCGAGTGCCGCCTGCAAGCCCTGACCAGCGAAGCCCTGCTTCAGGACATCGAAGCGGAAACCGTTGATTTTATCGACACCTTCGACGGCTCCCAGCAGGAACCGACGGTGCTGCCCGCCCGACTGCCGCAACTGTTGTTGAATGGCTCCTCGGGGATTGCCGTGGGCATGGCGACCAACATTCCGCCCCACAACTTGGGCGAGTTGGTCGATGGTCTCTGCGCGTTGATCCAAAACCCGGAGATTACGAACCAGGAGTTGATGCGCTGGATTCCGGGGCCGGACTTCCCCACGGGAGCGCAGATTTTTGGCACGTCGGGGATTCGGGAGGCATACCTGACCGGGCGCGGCTCGATTACGATGCGCGGCGTGGCGGCGGTGGAGACGATCGAACGGCGGGGCGCACCCGATCGCGAAGCGATCATCATCACCGAACTGCCCTACCAAACCAACAAGGCGGCGCTGATCGAACGGATCGCCGACCTGGTGAACGAAAAGCGGCTCGAAGGCATCTCGGATATTCGCGACGAGAGCGATCGCGACGGAATGCGGATCGTGATCGAACTGAAGCGGGACGCGCGCGCCCAGGTGGTGCTGAACAACCTCTACAAGCACACGCCGATCCAAGCGAACTTTGGCGCAAATATGCTGGCGCTGGTGAACGGCGAGCCGCGCACCCTGACGCTCAAGGAATTTTTGCAGGTCTTCTTGGATTTCCGCGTGGAGTCGATCGAGCGGCGTACCCGCTACGAACTGCGCAAGGCCGAAGACCGCGATCACATCCTGCAAGGCTACTTGATCGCCCTCAGCCACATGGATTCGATCATTGCCCTAATTCGGCGGGCCGCGGACACCCCCACCGCCAAGCAGGAGCTGATGAGCGGCCACAGCCTGTCGGAACCCCAGGCGGACGCGATTTTGCAAATGCAACTGCGGCGGCTGACGGCCCTGGAAGCGGACAAAATCGACCAGGAACACGACGAGCTGCAAACGCGGATCGCCGATTTGCAAGACATTTTGGCCCGGCGCGATCGGGTGCTGACGATCATCGAAGAGGAAACCCAGTCGATCAAGGCGCGTTTTGCCACGCCGCGCCGCACGACGATTTCCCGCGACAGTGCCCAACTGGAGGAAATCGACCTGATCGCGAACGATCGCGCCACGATCGTGATTACCGAACAGGGCTACATCAAACGGATGCCCGTCAGCACCTTTGAAACCCAAAACCGCGCCACCCGGGGCAAAACCGGCGCGAAGATGAAGGATGACGACGAGGTGCAGCATTTCCTAACCTGCTGCGATCGCGATCGGGTGTTGTTCTTCAGCGATCGGGGCGTGGTCTATGCCCTCAGCGCCTACCAAATCCCTGCTAGCTCCCGGGCCGCCCGGGGCACGGCGATCGTCCAGTTGCTGCCGATTCCCCACGATGAAAAAATCACCTCGGTGATCGCCGTTTCGGAATTCTCGGAAGACCTGTATCTGGTGATGTTGACCCAACAGGGCTACATCAAAAAAACCGTGCTCTCGGCCTTTGGCAACATCCGCGCCAACGGTCTAATCGCCATTTCCCTGGAGGAAGGCGACCAACTGCGCTGGGTGCGTCTGACCCGCGATGAGGACAGCATCCTGATCGGCTCCCGATCGGGCATGGCGATTCACTTCCGGGCCGATCGCAACCAACTGCGGCCCCTGGGGCGGACGGCACGCGGCGTGCGGGCCATGAGCCTCAAACAGGGCGATGAGCTGGTGGCGATCGACATTCTGCCAGCGGCGATCGTCTCCCTGGTGGGCCAAGCCAGCGACGAAGGCACGGATGATAATGAGCCGATCGAAGAGCCGATCGACGAAATCCTCGACGAAGCCACCGAAACCAGCAGCCCCGGCCCCTGGGTGTTGGTGATCACGGCGCGCGGCTACGGCAAGCGCGTACCCGTGGAGCAATTCAAGCTCTACAACCGCGCCACCAAGGGCAAAATCGCCACCAAGTTCAAATCCGCTAAGGGGATCGATGACTCCCTCGCGGGCCTGTTGGTGGTGAATGATGCCGACGAAATCACGATCGCCACGAAGCGAGCAACGATCGTCCGGCAGTCGGTGAACGCGATTCCGATTCAGTCGCGCGGCGCAACGGGCGTGATGGTGCAGCGGATTGTGGACGACACGATCGCCGCCGTGGCTCTCGTCCCGCCGGAAGACACCAGCGGCGACAGCCTGGATGTGACCACGGAGGAACAAGCGGACGATTTCGACGCGATCAACACGGGGATCGAAGCGGCCACAGAAGACGACGCGATCGACACCGCCGAAGACGAATCGATCGACAGCGACGAATAACCCGCGATACGGCAATAACCGTTGTTGTAGGGAGGGGTGTTGTAGGGGCAGGTTTGAAACCTGCCCTAACCAAGATTGTGATAGTTTTCGAGTTTTGGGCCTATTTCATTCCAACGGAAAGCGCCGTAAATCCACGCAAAACGTAGATAATTCACAGGCAAGGGGCTGAAGCCCCTTGTTTTTTATGAACGGGTTTTTTGGGAAACCGGCGCGCTAGCCGATCGCCCGGCCGATCGCATACAACAGCGGCGCGATCGCCAACGCCGGCAAAAACGATCCCACCCGAATCTGCGTCACCTCCAACAAATTCAGCCCGATCGCCACGATCGCCAAACCGCCCACCCCTGTCAACGCCAGCACCTGCGGATCCGTTGCCGGGTCGGGAATCCATTGCGCCAGCAGCCCCGCCGCCAGCGCCAGCGATCCCTGATACAACCCCAGGGGCAACACCGAAAACGCCACCCCCAGCCCCGAACTCCCCGCCAGGGCGATCGCCGCCAGCCCATCCATCGAAGCCTTCAGCACCAACACCCGATCGTCCCCCGTCAGCCCATTGTTCAAACAGCCCACCAGCGCCATCGGCCCCACACAGAACAACAGGCTCGCCGTCACAAAGCCCTCGGTAAACTGCCCATCGCCCCGCACCCGCGCCTTCAGCCAGTCGCCCAATTGTTGCAGCCGCTCCTCGATCGCCAGCGCCTCGCCCACCAGGCCGCCCGCCACCAGCGCCACCAACCCCAACACCACGCCATCGATCGCAATGCCCTGCAAACGGGTCAGGCTCTGGGCCATTTGTAGCCCCACCAGCAGCACAATCAGTCCCACGCCTTGGGTGACGATTTGCAACATATTTTTTGACCAATAATTCCGCAACAGCAGGCCCAGACCGCTGCCGACCAGAATCGTTGCAATGTTGACCAGGGTGCCGCTGAGGGGATTGAAAGCTGTCATAACGGATTGGCGATCGGGGAGGGGAACCGGAAACGGCGATCGGCGCGATCGACCAGCGTAGAGCAATTTTTCGCGATCGCCCTGAAAATCTTGCGCCCCTACCCAAAAGCGGTTCAAAAGCAGAAACATCGGCTTTTACAATAGCGATGGAACTCGTGATCAGCGGTTCCAATGGATGCCATAAATTTTGATGCCATAAATTCCCAAAATTCCCATCATCTGACCGTCAGACCTATTCACGAGACCTCCCCCGATCGCGTATGACCCAGTTGACTCCGCATCACCGCCCCCTGCGCCACCGCCTGCGCCACGCCCTGTTGGCGATCGCCCTCACCCTCGTCACCACGATCGGCACTTGGCTGAGCGGCAGCCTGCCCGCCGCCGCGACCGGTGTGTATGATATGCCGCTGTTTGATCCCCAAACCTGGGTGCTCGATCGCGCCGATCTGTTTAGCCGTTTGACCCAAGGCGGCCTCGAAAAATCCCTGCGCGAAGTCGCCAACAGCACCGGTACGGAAATTCGGTTTGTCACCTTCCGGCGCTTGGACTACGGCGAAACGATCGACAGTTTTGCCCAGGAACTCTTTGAAACCTGGTTCCCGGAGCCGGCCGATCGGGCGAATCAAGTGTTGATGGTGTTTGATGCCGTCACCAATGATTCGGCGATCCAAGTGGGTCAAGGGGCGAAGGCCACCTTGACCGATGACATTGCCAACAGCGTCGCCCAAGAAACCCTCCGAATTCCGATTCGAGATGGCAACTACAACGAAGCCTTTATTGGGGCAAAAGATCGCCTCGCAACGGTGTTGACGGGCGAACCGGATCCCGGCCCGCCGGTGATTGTGAATAAGATTTCGGTGGAAAGCACCTTTAAAAAAGCCGACGAAACCGATCGCGGTAGCTCAACCAAGATCGTGGTGATTTTGCTGATTTTGGCCACCGTAATTCCGATGGTCACGTATTTCGCCTACGTTCGATAAACCGGTTTTGGGGTTGACTTCCGATCGCCTCTTTAACAATCAGAACTGCACATCAACGGCGGAATTAGGTCTTGATCCCGTCGTAATTGCAAATCAGTAGTGAATGCGATATCTCTCTGTTCCAAGGGTAGATATCGCTTTTTTGATGGTTTTTGGCAATGGTGGCTATTGGGGTGCTGATGGCAAATGACCACAGATTTTGGAACGTTGCACATTTAGTCCGTGGGTTACTCGGTAGACGATCGAAGTTCCATGTGGCAAAATCGCGACGATATCTTGACGGCGAATGCGGTAGTTAAACGAGCAGTGACACGATCCATGGCACAGCAACAAATGACAATGGAACAGTCTGTGGATCGCGTTCGATCGGCTCGTGGCCTGCGGTGGATGCGATCAGCCCTGCTGGGCTTCGTGATCGGCAGCGCGATCGCCCCCGCCCCCCTGCTGGCTCAACTCACGCCCGACACGCGCCCCGTGCCGGATCTCAACCGCGATCGCTTTCCCGAAACGGGCCCCGACCCCCTCCGCCCCCTGCCGAGCGATCGCCCCCCGATCAACGACCAGCCGCCCACAATCCAACCGCCCCCGCCCGCCGACCCGAACGCGCCCCGCTTCCTGGTCAAAAAAATTGTGATCAGCGGCAGCACCTGGCTCAGCGCCGCCGAGCTAGCGGAACTGACCCAACCCAATGAAGGCAAAGAGCTGACCCTCAGCGAGTTGCAGGCGATCGCCGACAGCCTCACCCAGCACTACCTCGATGCGGGCTACCTCACCTCCCGTGCCTACGTGCCCGAACAGACGATCGGCTCCGACGGCATCGCCCAGATCACCGTGATCGAAGGCTATCTATCGGAGATTCGGATCGAAGGAACCAAGCGCCTCAGCCAAGACTATTTGCGATCACGCATCGAGCTGGGAGCCGGCCGCCCCCTGAACGCCGCCCGCCTCGAAGATCAACTGCGGCTGCTGAAGGCCAACCCCCTGCTAGAGACGATCGAAGCCAGCCTGCGCGCGGGCGACGGCCCCGGCCAAAGCGTCCTCACCGTGCGCGTCACCGAAGCCAAATCCCTCCACGGCAGCATCGGCACTGACAACTACTCGCCCCCCAGCATCGGCTCCGAGCGCGGTGTGATCGCCCTGCAATATCGCAACCTCACCGGCATCGGCGACGAAGCCAACTTCAGCTACAGCCACACTTGGCAAAACGGAGCCGACGTGTTGGACTTCAGCTACCGCGCGCCAATCAACGCCATGGACGGGTCGATTCAGGTGCGCGTCTCGCCCAACTGGAACGAAATTATTCAAGAACAGTTTCAAGAACTGGGCATTCAAGGGGAATCGCAACTCTACGAACTGACCTATCGCCAACCCCTCGTGCGATCGCCCCGCGAAGAATTTGCCCTCTCCCTCGGTTTCAGCCACCAGCGCGGCCAAACCTTCCTGTTTGACGACGTGGGCTTTCCCTTCGGCATCGGCCCCGACGAGGACGGCCGCAGCATCACCAGCGTCCTGCGCTTTGGTCAGGACTACCTGCGCCGCGACTTTCAGGGAGCCTGGCTGTTGCGATCGCAATTCAACCTGGGGACGGGGCTGCTCGATGCCACCACGAACAGCGGCGATGACCCCGATGGGCAATTTTTTAGCTGGAATGGCACGGCCCAACGGATCCAGCGCCTCAGCCAAAACCATTTGTTGATTTTCCAGGCGGATCTGCAACTGGCCTTCGATTCGCTGTTGGCCTCGCAGCAATTCGTGATTGGCGGCGGCCAGTCCGTGCGCGGGTTTCGGCAAAATGTCCGATCGGGCGACAACGGATTTCGCGTCTCGATCGAGGATCGAATTACGCTGCTGCGCGACTCCTCCAGCGCCCCCACGCTCACCCTCGCCCCCTTCATCGACGCGGGCTATGTCTGGAACCACAGCGATAATCCGAATCCGCTGCCCGACCAACGGTTTCTGATTGGTGCAGGTGCGGGGTTGCTTTGGGAGCCGTTCACGGATTTTCTGGTGCGGTTGGACTATGGCATACCCTTTGTGGACTTGGACGATCGGGGATCGAATGTCCAAGACTCAGGCTTTTATTTCAGCGTCAACTATCGGTTCTAATAAGACTCATCAAAAAAACCGGGGCCACAATGGCGCTCCGGTTTTTCGATAACTTTCCACTGAGTTTTGATTGATGAGCGCTCTTGATGAGTAGTGCTGATTAGCGCTTGATCGACGAACGTTTTGTGAATTGAGGCAACGGGCAATTGTGGCCCTAACGCATTGCCTCCAGACAGCCTGCGAGTCGCCTACAAATTACCTACAGATCGATCGGGGACACCGCTTCGATCAACTGGGTTTGCAACAACAATGATTCAGAGTCGATCGCCTGGTTCGTTGCAGCCTGACTTTGATGGCCCGCAGCGATCAACCCTGGCAGCACCAGGCACAAGGCCCCGCTACCAATGCCGCACAATGTCGCAATCATGATTCCCGTATCCATAGCAACCCTCCTGGTTTGATGTAAATCAGATTTTTTTAACGTGAATGTCCTAAATTCGGCTTTTGCGCAGATCGATCGCCCGTTGAGTTGGATTGATTGCAGGGCCCACAGGACAGCCACAATTGCCTGGATGAATGTTTACCAGTCCCGACCCAATTTAGGGGCAGGTTTGTCATGGGTTCACCCGACTCATTGGCTCATCCATCACCAAACTCAGCATCAGTCATTCAGTGCTGCTGGTTGATAGCGAGCGATGATGGGGTGATTTGTTGTTTGAAGGTAATGTTTATTGTCGCGAAGTTCTGGAGAAAAATGGAAGTACTAGGCAATTCAAAAATCCTGACCCTCCTATAATCTCCACTAATCACTCAAGCAAAAGTTAACAATTTTCTTAATAATTCTTCAATCAAATTTTGGCAAATTTGTTGAGTTTTCTTGGAGAATCCAATCTTGATTTTTGAGGGCTTGTGGGGGCTGGAAAGCGCTGATTTGGCGGATTTTTAGGATTAATTAATTGCCAAGAGTTACCAATGGTTGGGAGATCAGCAACGATCGTTCTAAAGCTTTGATCGCATTAGGGATCAATTAAATACCCCTTTATGACCATCCGAGCTTCACAAAGCTTATTCAAACGGGCGAATATTGCCAGCGGATTTCAAGGCTGTTTGAGCACCCTTTTGCGTAGTGGTCGGCGATCGATCGGAGGCGTTCCCATGTTGTTGGCTCAATTTCGTAGATTCACGGCCTAGTGTTTGGCACGACAATCTCCAAACCAACGCCGTTTCCAGCGCGAGGTGGGTTCGAGGGGCGATCGAGCCTGCTCTTGGCGCTTGCGATCGAGAATGGTCTCCGCCGAATCCGTGAGGGTCGGGTCGCGATAGGGAACCGCAGCCTTTGTTTGCAAATGTTCTAGCTCCTGGGGCGACAGCGGTGGCAAATCGCTGGGCACAAACGCCGCCACCGTGCCGGGCCAGTGCCGCCCAAAGGGAGCCGTTGCGCCCAGGTGCAGCCCGGCGGCCAGGAGGGACGATCGCACCGCCGCCGCACAGGAGTAGGTCGCCATCCGCCCCGTGGGAGCCAAGCACCGCCCCAGCAACCCGAGAAACTCCGCCGTCCACAACTGCGGACAGCGGTGGGGCGAGAAGGGATCCAGAAAAATCGCATCGGCCCGAAACCCCGCCGCCACGATCGGGGGCAGGGCTTGGCGAGCATCCCCCCAGTGCAGTTGTCCGCTGAATGAGCCGGTGAATTGGCCCGTAACCGTACCCTTGGCGGGCGATCGCGCCATCCCCGTCGTGGCCAAGGCCGTCAAAATGTCCTCGATCGCCGCCACGATCGCAGGGTCTAACCCCAGCGATCGGCCAGCCGATCGCATCGATTCCAGCAGGTATCCCAACGCTGCCCGCGCCGTCACCGGGTCTAACTCCAAACCCACCCACTCGATCGCGCAATTCGGATTGGCGGCCCAAATGGTCGTCAGGGCCGCCGCCGTGTTGTAACCCAAGCCATAACAAACATCCAGCACCCGCACGATCGGCTGACGAGTCGCAACGGCCCGCAGGTGAGTGGGTTCCACAAACTTGCTTTGGGCCTCCTGCCACGCGCCCTGACGGCTGTGGAAGGCTTCACCAAATCGCTCCGATCGAAAGGTGATCGAACCATCCGCCGTCGGTTCGATCGAAAGGCTCCCATTGTCCGCCGAGACCCAATCGATCGCCCCGCCCAGCGGTGCTTGCTCTAACACCATGGTGCATGTTGTCCAGTACCCAACCGCGCCCTAACCCCATCACCTGAGGTTCATTGAGCACCTATTTCCCTAGATCCAAATCTATCAATCTATTCAAATTCATCAAAATCCAGGATGCTTCCAACCAGGATTTAAGGGCAATCTAGACGACTAATCTAGACGACCAATCAAGAGCGCGAGGGCACTAATCGACGCAAGGTTTGCATCAACTCATCGGGATCAACCGGTTTCCGCAAATAGGCATTTGCACCCAACATCGTGCCCCAGGTTTTATCCACATCCGTTCCCTTGGTCGAACAAATCACCACAGGAATCGCTTTGGTCGCTTCACTTTGCTTCAGTTCTCGACAAATTTCAAAGCCACTTTGACCCGGCAAGATCACATCTAAAATGATCAAATCCGGCTTTTGGGCATTCAAAACCTTTTGAGCTTCTTCACCACTACCAACCGCCACAACTGTTAAACCAGCATCTTGCAGGTATCGAATCATCACGCTGAGATCGGTCGGGCTATCTTCAACAACTAGAATCGTTTGCATAGAGAGGAGGTCGCGAGGGGGATTCTGAAACAACTAAACCAAGAACGAGGTATTCAACCCCTTTTCGATCCTAAACGATCAAACTCTTTGGGAAAATCTCCAAAGTGCATTGTAATTGGTTACTGGAAACAGTCAAGAATTCGTGCAGCGCTAGTGCAATTGTGACTCAAATTGGCACAACAATCAGGAGCGCAATTCACTACCATGCGTATTTTGGCCATAGCCGCGTTTTGAAATCTAGGATGACGGTCATCTCTGGTGTCCTAGCCTGTTTTGGGATGCAAACTTGGGGGTGGGGAACTAGACCCACTGGATTGAGAAACGGGAGTATTCACATATTTGGCAATCAGGTTGAGAATTTTCTCGGTTTCTACGGGTTTGCTGACAAAATCGGTCGCCCCAACGACCTTGGCGCGGACGCGATCGATAATGCCATCGCTGCCGGTCAGGATGGCGATCGGGATATCCCGAAACACCGCCACCCGCCGAATTTGAGCGCAAATTTCATACCCGTTGGCAACGGGCATAATCAAATCCAAAAAAATCAATTTGGGTTTGCGCTCCAATAACACGGTCAACGCCTGGGTCGAGTCTTGGATGCAAAGGGGCACATAGCCCGCCTGCTCGATAATTTGGCTCATGACGGCGCACACCTGCGGGCTGTCATCGATGCAGGCGATCGTAATGGCGGCAGCAGCCGGGGTCGTGGGGGCCGGGGCCTGACGGCGATCGCTCGGTCGCGCCTGGCTCTCGTCCCCCGCCGTGGGAATCACCACCAAGGGCGGCAGGTCTTCCGTCGGGTGCAGGTCAATAATGTTGCGGCGAATGTAGGGAATCAGCGATCGCGTGATCGTCAACACATCCTTGCGCATCAAGGCCGCCAAATCCCGCACGGTGCGCTGGCCATCGATCGCCAACGCCAGCTTTTGGTACACCTCCGGAGCCAGTCGCTCCTGCAATTGCTCGGCACTCCGAATGGCCAAGGACCAGTCGGGATGAAAATCGCCCAATTGCGCCGCCTGCCAGGCCGTCCAGAGCTGTTCTGCCTCCGTGATCGCCAGGTGACTTTTGACCGTCACGGAAGCCATTTTCAGCACGTCTAGGGGATCATAGGGCACTTCTGCCGCCACCTGAATCGCCCCGCCGGTTTGCCACAACAGATCAAAAATCGCTTCCGCAATCACCCCATTCACCACTTGGCAAAAGAGTTCCTGGGAAAGGACGCGCCGATGGAGCAGCACCATCAGCAGGCTGTAGTTTTGGGCGGCAAAGGCATCACCGTCGCGGAGGGCAAACCGCTTTTGCTTGATGCTGGGACAGACACTTTGGATGAGTCGAATTGCACGACGGTTGTCGCTTTTGCCGTCGTCTACCCAAAACAACCGCCCGAGGCAAAAGAACAGCGCCCAGCGTTGCTCGTTACCACTGGCAGGGGCCAGGGTGACTTGACCGGTGAACTGCTGTTGCTTGTAGCGATCGAGAGATTCATTCAGGGTATTCAGGATGGCATCGTCTGAAATCATAGGAAGGAGTCAGGGGTGGCGAGCCAATCACGCATCGGCGGTGATTATGAGTTACTGGTGTGATGCACCCAATAGTTGGTAATTGATCGGCAGGTTGTCGGCAATTGATCGGCAGGTTGTCGGCAATATTGTTAGCGATCGCTGGCGATGGTCGCGTCGTTGGCCCAGCCCAAGGCCTGGGGAAGGTTGAGCAAAAATAAGGTTCGCGGGGCCTCGGCTGGAGACAACACGACGGCACATTGCGCCAACCGGGCTAGGGGCGATCGCTCAAAGTGAGTCGGCAGGGGCAAAACCCGATCGCGCGGCAAATCGATCGAATCCGGCGGGAGATCCGTCGGAATGCCGCATAACGCATTGCCCGATCGGGCAATCACCAAGAACTGCCCCGCCGTTTCCGCAGATCGATCCGGATCGTTTAATAACAGTCCTAAATCCATCACCTGAATCAGTTGACTATCCACATAGACCAGCCCCGATCGATTCCAGTCAGCCCCTTGCAAGGGGGGGCAATGAGTCACCTTCACCACGACCGCCATCGGCAGCGCGAATTCATAGCCACCCGCACGAAAACAAATCGATCGAATCGTGGGCACCTCCCGCGATCGGCCCCGCCCCGGTGATGTTCCCCACCCTGTCATTGTTGTTGACAACATTGCCCCTCTCCCTTCCCATAACTCAGCGTGCTTGGCGGCTCGGTCAAACGGATCCCCTGACGGCGCTGCAATTGCGGCCTAAATTTCGTTTAAAGCCCCATCCAAAATGCGATCGCGAGCGATCCCGAGGGGCGATCTATCCTGTCTTTACCCTACCCAGAATTCGCATTCTGCCGATCGCAGCTTCATTCCACAAAAATGCGTGGATTAACCTTTGATCCTACCCCGGCCCGCTCCCGGCTCAGTACTCAGGATTCCAGGAACAGAAATTATTCATAAACGCCATTCATAAACGCCATTCATTAACCATCGACAGCCCGCCCCAACCCCACCAGCAAACTGCTTCACCGAGTCTGGCGTTGGAGTGGGTCTCGGGTTGGAGTCAACGGATTGGGTGAAGGACGCAAGCATTCGCGCCCTTCAACGATCGGAGGCATGATTAAACCCGTTTAGCTCTCTGCCAGATTGATGGAGAGGATCAATCAACGGTCTGGGCCAAAGGTTTAGACCTTGGGCTAGGGCAGGCAGGATCCTGCCTCCTATTCCCTAGGAATCTGCACCCAAAATGCTGACCAACAGAGCTTTTTGGACATGGAGGCGGTTTTCGGCTTGATCCCACACCCGGGACTGGGAACCTTCGATCGCCCCGTCGGTAATTTCTTCACCCCGGTGGGCCGGCAAACAGTGCAGGACGATCGCCTGCGGATCCGCTTTTTCCAACAGCGCCTCATTCAACTGGTAGGGCGCAAACAGGGTTTTGCGAGCCTCCGCTTCGTCCTCTTGGCCCATGCTGGCCCACACATCGGTGTAGAGCATTTGCGCCCCCTGGGCCGCCGCGATCGGATCCGTCGTCACCACCACCTCGGACTGACCCGCCGCCAACTCAGTGGCCCGGCTCACCATCTGCGCATCGGGTTCATAGCCCGGTGGTGTCGCAATTCGCACATTCACCCCCGACATCGCACAGGCCACCATCAGCGAATGGGCCACATTGTTGCCATCGCCCACATAGGTCACGGTCAGCCCCGCCAACTCCCCAAAGGCTTCCTGCACTGTCAGCAAATCCGCCAGCGCCTGACAGGGGTGGGCCAAATCACTGAGGGCATTAATCACCGGTCGGCCAGAATAGTCGCGGAAGGTTTCCAAATCCGCCTGGTCAAAGGTGCGAATCGCCATCACGTCCAAGTAGCGGCCCAAAACGCGGGCGGTGTCCTTGAGGGGTTCGCCCCGGCTAACCTGCGTCACCATCGGGTTGAGGTCAATCACTTGGCCACCCAGTTGATACATGGCGACGGTGAAGCTGACGCGGGTGCGGGTCGAGGCCTTGGAAAACAACAGGCCGAGGACTTTGTTGCAGACGGGGGCGATCGTCCCAGCTTTGAGTTGCGCGGCTAGGGATAACAACGATTGCAGTTCGTCGCGGTTGATATCCAACAGGCTAAGAAAACTCCGCCCTTTCAGTTGTGCTGGGATGGCATCCATAAAACGATAGTCCCCAGAGGGTTTTAAGTTCAATTGCGTGAGGTTAGTGGCGGGATGCGTCGATCGCGCTGATGGGGTGATCGATTGGCCTTAGGCGACGGATCGAGCCGATCCAATTGCGATCGAGTCCGAATCAACCGTCGCTGCGTCCCAGAAAGTTCCGATCCTACTATTAGGAGTCTGCGGAAACAGCCTCAGAATGAACTGATTTGGGGTATTTTTGGGCCCCTGGGGCGTGAATCGATCAGCCTCTTGATGCAACCCGTCTGATAAACCCGTCTTACAGATGAACCCGTCTTACAGAAAACTCCACTCGCCAAACAGGTCGTGGGCAGTGTTTTGAATTTCGGCTTGGTGGCCATAAAAGTCGGCGACCTTTTGGGTCATGTTCGCAGCTCGTTCGGCAATGGTGGAAGCCAGGTGCAACATGACGATCGCACAGGCCGCATCCCCCGCATGGAGCCGCGCCCGCAGGGTATTGAAGCCGATCGCAATCAGCGAAACTTCCGTGGCGGTGGTCACGTTGGCGGAGCTGGGTTCGCCACTAAAAAAGCTAATTTCGCCCAAAACCGTCGGAGCCGAGAGAACGCTCAGCTCTCGATCGCCCATGTTGGTGTCCAGCGAGACCCGCACCTGGCCGCTGGATATGAAAAAAATATGGCTACCGGGCTTGCCCTGGTGAATGATGCGTTGCTCGGCGGGTATCTTGCCCGACTGACAAGAGGACAGAAAGCGCTGAAATTGGTCAGCCCTGAGATCTCGAAACGCAGGAAATTCGCGAAAATTCATCTTCGCTCGCTCGGCAGCCCCTGAACATTGTCCATCAGTTTATCCTGGGGTGCGAAGGGGGAAAGATACGGCCTGAACGGTTCGATTCGCTACCTGGGCTGTGCCGTCTGTCCCTAGGGGCTAGGGGGCAACCGAGTCTAGTTCCTGGAGTTGTTCGATCGCCCACTGGGCCCGCAACCGGGCGACTAGTTCGGGATCGTTGGCCGATCGCTCGTGCAAGACGACGAGCACCCGATCGACCAGCACCGGTTGCGCTTTCGCCAAGCCTTCGAGACCGGCGATCGCCGCATAGCGCACCACCCACTCCAAATCGGTCGCATTAATTGTCAAAACGGCGAGGATGCGATCGCGGGCGATCGGGATTTGATCAGGATCCATCCGTGCCCAGCGCAAGGATCCCAACCCCTGGGCCGCCGCCCGCCGCACACTGGGTGCAAAATCCGTCTCCGCCGCCGCCAGCAACAATTCCAACGCCCGCGGATCGGCAATTTGGGACAACGCCCGCAGGGCCCACGATCGCGCCGTGTAGTTGTAGCCATCCACCTGGGCCAACATCGGCTCCACCGCCGCCTCACCCAGGGCCACCAAGCCATCGACGGCCGCCACCGCCGCGCCGGGGTTGTTGTAGCCCAGGGCCGCCATTAGCGTGGGGATCGCCGCTGGATCCTTGGCCGCCGCGAGCGATCGCACGGCTCCAACCAACTTGGCCGACGAATCCGCCTCATCCACCGCCCGAATCAGGGGTGCTAAATCCGGGGTTGCTGAATTTTGGGTTGCTGAATTTTGGGTTGAATCGGAAGGTGCTGAATTTTGGGTTGCGGATGCCATGCGATCGACTGTCATTGCTCAAAAGAATGGGTAGCTAAAGAATGGGCAGCTAAAAAAGTTTGAAATTGCTGAATTTTGAGTTTGAAATTGAGTTTGAAATTGCACTGGAAGTCAAATTTTGAAACGGTTGAATAATTTCTTAGGAAAGGGCGATCGAGAATGTTTACGCTGGCTTTGCGCTGGCCTAGTCGCCGTGGCTGGCCTTGGTGATGCGATCGATTAGCCACAGACTGATCGCCAAACTACAAAAATGCGCAAACATCCCGTGGGTATTGCCCAGCACAACCAAAATATCCAACGCCTGCACAAACTTGCTGGGGTCAAACATCCCCACATTGAAGGGGTTGCTTTGCATCAGCGCCTTGCCGATCAGTTGCCCCGTGATCGTCTCTGCGCCCACCAGCGCCACCCCTAGCCCAAATAGATTCACCATCACGCCCATGCGTAATCGGCGGATCGTGTCAGCGCGGGAGGGGCGGTTGCCCTTGGGCGCTTGCAGGCGGCGGGCGTGCTTGGTGTTCAGAAAAGCTTGATAGATGCTGACTCCGAGGACAACGAGGGCGATCGCCCCGAGGGCAAACCCACCGGCCGCAGCGGGGTTGGGCGCAATGCTGACTGTGCCCATGGCGGTGGCGGTGCGTGTGACCAGGGTGGGGCTAGCGAAGATGAAGATGACGCTGGCAACTACGCCCAAAACCACCTGTATCCAAAAACTAATCCAACTGGCGCGGGCCATCTGGCGGGCGATGCGTTCGACTTGGATAACCACGGCAACTGGCGGCGGACACGACTGATCACCTTAACATGGTCGATCGCGCGGCCCCGAGTCCGCTCTTCCGATATGCTGATGGGTGGCTGGTTTGTAACTAATTCGTAACAAACAACGCCTAGGCTGGCGAATCCAGCCCCTGAATCCTTAATCCTTTGTCGATCGCCCCCCAATTTTCCCCATGTCAAACGATGTCGTCGTGCCGTCTACGCTGTTTTTGACGGTGTTGATGCTAATCGGTCTGGTCTTTTTCATTCGTGCGTCGGCGAAGGATCGCACGGAGTTGGCTTGCTATGTGCCGTCGGAGCTGCCGGAGGAGCAGTTGCGCGATCGGCTGCGGGGCTATTTCGTCGGGCGATCGTATCAAGTGGTCGATCGCGATGCGGCAAACGATCGCGTCACCTTTGAAGGTCTGGTGGCCGCTAGCCCGGTTTTGGCCGTGTTTCTGAGCGTGTTAGCGGCGGGTGGGCTGCTGTGTTTGGGCTTCCTGCTGTCGATGGCCCTGCCGCAAATTCAGGGCGCGGGGTTGGGTCTGGTGCTGTTGGCTCCGGCGGCGGGCTGGTTTTACCAACGCAAGGCCCGGCGCACGGAACGGGTGCAACTGCAACTGGAAACGGACGATCGCGGCGCGATCGCCCGCCTGTGGGTGAAGGCTCACCGCGATGAGTTGATCGCCCTAGAAGAATCCCTGGGTCTGGAACCGACGCGCCCCGAGCGATCGGCCTAGGTTTCCCCCCCTACTCGCCGTCTTGATCCCACTCGATCGCCTCGGGTGGGTCGATCGGCTGCACATCTTCCCGATAAAAGTGGCGAATGCCTTGGCCCTGTTCGAGCTGGATCGTGACGGCCCGATCGCCCACCTGCTCCACCCGGCCCCGCAGGCCGTTCCAAATCGGGTCGCCATCGGGTCGCACCACGACAATTTCTACCCAATCGCCGATCGCCAGGGGCCGATGCTGTTGCTTGTCCCCGGCTTTCCACAAAATCCAGTCGCGCAGAATGTAGTTGACCGGCTTCGGCGCTTCGTCCTGGGGGCAGTGGCCCACGCCGCCCAGAGGGATAAATTTTTCGACGGCGGGGTATTGCTCGAAGGCGAGGCCGCGCTCGATCGGCTCCCACGGATCCGCATCGCCCCACAGAATCATCGCCGGACAGGTCAGGCGCGGCAACAGATCCTCCGGTAGCGGCCCCTGGGAATAGCGCGTGAAGGCGAGGAACACGTCCGCGGCCCCCCGATCGCGCGCCGGTTCCATCAAAATCTCCACCAATTCATCGGTGACGGCGCTGGTGTCCCGATAGGCTTGGCACAAAATTTTTCGCACCGTGGCGGGCTGGGCAATTTGCTGGAAAAACGTGCGCCCCAGCCAGGGCCAAGCCAGGATTTGTTGCAAATAGCCGGAGCCAACGCGCTTGAACCACGGCAGCTCGGCCCGGCGGCGATCGTGCAGCAGTCGCAGGGAACAGTTCAGCAGCACGACGGCGCGGGCAATCTCCGGGGCATCCACTGCCGCTTGCATGGCGACAACGCAGCCGATCGAGTTGCCCACCAAAAACGCCGCCTCGCCCACCACCTCCCGGCAAAAGTCCGTGACCAACTGCCCCCAGGTCTCGAAGGTGTAGGCCATTTCCCGATCGGGCGCGGGCTTATCGGAGCCGCCAAAGCCGATTAAATCCAGCGCAAAAACGCGGCAATCGTTCGCCAAAAAGGGAATATTCTTGCGCCAATGCCGCCAGGACGCGCCGAACCCATGAATCAGCACCACCGCCGGCCCGGTGTCGCCCGCCGCCTGGTAACAAATCCGGTGTCCTTGCCAAAGCCAAACATTGGGGCAGGCGCTCGATCGAGAGTCAGTCGTGGTTTGAGGGGCGATCGCGGTCACGGTTGGTTTTGGGCAAGCAGGTCATTGGTTATTGTGCCGCAGGTATTGCCATTTCGTTGGTTGGGGATGAAGGTCGATCGCGCTAGCATCTAGAATCTCCAAGCGAGAATCTCCAAGCGAGAATTCGCAGTTCCTTCGATCGGTTAGTTTGAGCCATGGCCGGACATAGTAAATGGGCAAACATTAAGCGCCAAAAGGCCCGGGTCGATGCGGCGCGGGGTGGCGTGTTCACCAAGCTGGCGCGGGAAATTATTGTGGCGGCGCGCAGTGGGGCCGACCCGGCGGGCAATTTTCAACTGCGCACGGCGATCGACAAGGCGAAGGCGGCCGGCGTACCCAACGTGAACATCGATCGGGCGATCGCCAAGGGATCGGGCAAGCTGGCGGGCGAAGGGGCCGACCTGGAAGCGATTCGCTATGAGGGATACGGCCCCGGCGGCGTGGCGGTGTTGATCGAAGCGCTGACGGATAATCGCAACCGCACGGCGGCCGATCTGCGGGTGGCCTTCAGCAAAAATGGCGGTAATTTGGGCGAAACCGGCTGTGTGGGCTGGATGTTTGAGCAAAAGGGCGTGGTGACGATCATTGGCGAGGCGATCGATGAGGATCGCTTGTTGGAGGCCTCGATCGAGGGCGAAGGCGATTCCTACGATCCCTTTGTGGGCCAAGACCGAAAAGGCTTCGATCTCGTCGGGTTTGAAGTGAAAACCGCTGCCGATCATTTGGAACAGTTGGAAACGGTTTTGAAGACCAATGGGTTTACGGTTTGGCAATCCGAAACGCGCTGGTTTCCAACCAATACGGTGGCCGTGAGCGATCGGGACTTAGCCAAATCCCTCGTTAAAATGATGGATGCGATCGAAGATCTCGACGATGTGCAAAGTGTGGCGACAAACTTTGAAATGACCGATGAATTGATGGCAGAAATCATGGGCTAACTTCGCTGAATTGAGAGGTTAAATTGGCCGCAAGGTTTGCCTGTTAATTGCTGCTAATTTCTGTGAATCAGTGACCCCTAATGCCTAGAAATAATGCCTAGGAAATATCGCCAATCATGATGAGTACAAAGCTGGATCGCCTGCGAGCCTTATTTCAAGACATGGATCGGGCATTGGTGGCCTATTCCGGTGGGATTGACAGCACGTTGATTGCCAAGGTTGCGGTTGATGTGTTGGGCGATCGCGCCCTGGCGATCACGGCCGAATCGCCGTCCCTGCTGCCCGATGATCTCATCGAAGCTCAGGAACAGGCCGCCGCGATCGGGATTCGCCACGAAATCGTCCAAACCCACGAACTCAGCAATCCAAACTACGCCGCCAACCCCACCAATCGCTGCTACTTCTGCAAGAGCGAATTGCACGACACCCTGAAGCCCCTGGCGATCGCCCGTGGGTATCCCTACGTGGTCGATGGGGTGAATGCCGACGACCTGCGCGACTACCGCCCCGGCATCCAAGCCGCCAAGGAACGCGGGGCCCGATCGCCCCTGGCCGAACTGGGGATCAGCAAGCTGGAAGTGCGCGAAATCTCGAAACTGCTCGACCTGCCCTGGTGGGACAAACCCGCCCAGCCCTGTCTCAGCTCCCGGTTTCCCTACGGCGAAGCCATCACCCTCGAAAAATTGCAGCGGGTGGGCCGGGCCGAGCGCCACCTGCGCCAGTTGGGCTATCGCGACATCCGCGTCCGCTCCGAAGGCGACACGGCCCGGATCGAGCTGCCGCCAGCCCAGATCAAAGACTTTGTAGGGGCGATCGACCTGGCCGAGCTTGTCGCCCAACTCCAGGGCTTTGGCTTTTTGTACGTGTGCCTCGATCTCGAAGGCCTGATCAGCGGCAAGTTGAACCGGGCCCTCGTTGGGCTGTCGGGCAACCCGGCCAGTCCCGATCACCCCTCGGCTGTCTCCTAGGGAATCGCGCCGGGGGTCTCGAAATGCCGGCCCCGTGGGCGATCGCCCCTAATTCGCCCGGAGCCAATCCGCCAGCCCGACTGCCCAGAGCGCACAAGAATGATCCGCTCGCCGTACTAAAAGCGACAGCTCGATCTAGAATCAGCGTTAGGTTTTTGGTTAACGGTGGGTTAACTAGCCCAAGAACCTCAATCTGGCGCGCTCCACTGCCCCATTGCGGGGTCAGTGACAAACTAGATTGCCGCGAGATCGACCGGATTATCGATCGCATCGTTTAAGATGACTAGCGGGTTCATTACTAACCCTTTTTGTGCTGTTGAGGAGTGACAACTAACATGAAATCGACCCTGAAGACCCTGGTTTCCCGCGCTGCCCGTGGTGTTGTGGCCGCTAGCTTGGTTGCCGGCTTGGCAACGGCTTGCGGTGGCGGTGGCGGTGAAGCCCCTGCTAGCCCCGAAGCCAGCCCCGCTGCTAGCCCCGCTGCTAGCCCCGCTGCTAGCCCCGCTGCTAGCCCCGCCGCTAGCCCCGCTGCTAGCCCCGCTGCCAGCCCCGCTGCTAGCCCCACGACTCCCTAGTTTGAATTAAGTTTGTGGCTTGAGGACTGCGGTGGCTTTGGATGACCACGTAGCCAAGCCGCCGCAGTCTGTGATGGTATCTGAGTCCGCAAACTAGATTTTCCTAACTTTGCCGGTAAGACTTGGGGATGGGTTGGTAACGAACCCATCCCCTTCTTGTTGGGCAATGTTTGATTGAGTAATGTGATTTTGCCTGCGATCTCCGGTGCTGTTGAACCTCGGGTTCAGGTGTTATTTGTTCAGATCACGGCCCGCAGCGCTGATTGCACATCACCGTAGCAATATTCAAAGCCCGCCTGTTGGGTTCGATCGGGCAGCACGCACTGGCCCTCCAACACCACCTGCGCCGCTTCACCCAACAGCAGATCGAGGGCAAAGGCGGGAACCGGCAGCCACGACGGTCGGTTCAACAACGTGCCCAAGGTGTTGCACAGTTCCGCCATCCGCACGGGTTTGGGGGCGGTGGCGTTGTACGTGCCGCTGAGGGTTGGATCGGTGAGCGATCGCTCGATCAGCCCCACCACATCATCCAGATGAATCCAAGAAAACCACTGTTGCCCCGTGCCCAGGGGGCCGCCCGCAAAGGCGCGGAACACGGGCAGCATTTTGCCCAGGGCCCCGCCGTCACCCAACACAATGCCCGTACGCAAAATCACGAGGCGGGTGTTGCTGGCGGTTACGGCCTGGGCTTCGGCTTCCCAGGCGCGGCAAACATCCGACAGAAAGCCCTGGCCGGCGGCGCTGGTTTCCGTAAAGGTGGCGGTTTCACTGGAGCCGTAGAAGCCGATCGCCGAGGAGTTGACTAGCACCGACGGCCGGGGACTGGCCGCCGCGATCGCCTCCACCATCCGGCGCGTACCCAACTGGCGACTCTCCAAAATTTCCTGCTTGCGGGCCTCGGTCCAGCGGCCTTCGGCGATCGGCGCACCGGCCAAATTCACCACGCCTTCGCAGCCAGCGATCGCCCGTTGCCACTCGCCCGCCTCGGTGGGGGTGTAACCGACGATCTCCACCCGAGGAAAGGCCTCCGCTGGAAAACACCGCGCAGCCCGCGCCCGATCGCGACTGAACAACACCAACGAATCACCCTTGGCACTCAGCCGCTGCACCAAGGCCCGGCCAACAAAACCTGTCGCTCCAGTAATTGCAACTTTCATGGGGGTTGACGATCTGCGCTCTGCGCGTTTCTAAGATGATCTCAAAGCAGGTTCCACGGCCGCGCGACGGTCGTTGAGCGCCGGCCAAACCCCATTTATCATCGCCTAGCGCGGGTCATAGCCCATCCCATTGGCTGCCGCATAGCGATTCATAAACCGCATAAACCGATCCCACTGGTCGGGCAAATCGATTTGGAATTGACATTCAAACTTTTCAAAGTCGTCGCCCTCGGGCCCGCCAAACACAAAGCGCACGCTGGAGGGTTCGACCAAAATGTCGCCCTCTTCGTCCGTCAGTTTTAGGCTGCCGGAAAAGCGGCTGGTGACAGCCCGAAACCGCTCGATGCAGTTCAGTTTTTCAAAGACCATCACCACAATTTTTGCGCCAGTGGCTTGGTCGCGTCGCAGGCTAACGTTGCTGGGATCTTCGATGACCCCCTCGAAAAATTGCATGGACGGCAGAATTGCTTCGCTCATGGAAACCTCGTTTGGCGGATGAGGGCTATCTTCTATGATGGGATCGCCAGGCGCGCGTTTCCTAGCGGTGCTTACGTTTCTTGACTCCCATGACTCCAACGCCTCCGGTTTCGTCTTCGGCTGATGCTTTGTTGCCCCGCGAAGTGGTGGCGACCCAGCGGGATTTTTTTAAGCTGGGCTACACGCGGGATGTGGACTACCGGTTGCGGCGGTTGCAGGATTTGCGCCGGGCGATCGAGGAGCAGCAGGATCGGCTGTTGCGGGCGTTGCAGGTGGATTTGGGCAAGCCAACCCTGGAGGCGGCCCTGGCGGAAATTAGTTTTTGTTTGAGCGAGATCGATCGGGCGCTGAAGCATTTGCGACGCTGGGCAAAGCCGCGATCGGTTGGGTTGCCCTGGGCCCTGTGGCCCGGGTCAGGGCGGGTGCAGCGCGAGCCACTGGGCGTGGTGTTGATCATGGGCGCGTGGAATTATCCGGTGCAGTTGACGCTGGCTCCGCTGGTGGGGGCGATCGCGGCGGGCAATTGCGTGGTCGTCAAGCCGTCGGAGGTGGCCCCCGAAAGTTCGCGGGCGATCGCCGATTTGCTGCGTCGGGCCTTTGACCCGATGTATGTGGCGGCGATCGAAGGTGGGGTGAATGTCAGCCAAGCCTTGCTGGAAGAGCGGTTTGACCACATTTTCTATACGGGCGGCCCGACGGTGGCCAAGGTGGTGATGGCCTACGCGGCCAAGCACCTGACCCCGGTGACGCTGGAGCTGGGGGGCAAGAATCCCTGTGTGGTCGATCGCTCGGCGAACTTGCCGATCGCGGCCCGGCGGATTGTTTGGGGCAAGTTTTTTAACGCGGGTCAAACCTGTCTTGCGCCGGATTATGCGCTCGTGCCGCGCGATCGGGAGGCGGAATTTTTGGCGTTGGTGACGGCGGCGATCACCCAATTCTTTGGCCCCACGCCCAGCCTCAGCCCGGATTTCGCCCGGATTGTCAATGACTATCACGTGGATCGCCTGGCCCGGTTGATCCCTGGCTCGGGGCATCTGGTGGCGGGCGGCGATGTGGATCAGATGCAGCGGTATCTGTCGCCGACGGTGCTGGCGGGCGTGCAATGGACGGATCCGGTGATGCAGGAGGAAATTTTTGGGCCGATTTTGCCGGTGCTGGCCTACGACGATTTGGATGGGGCGATCGCCCAAATCAATGCCCGGCCGCATCCCCTGGCGTTCTATTTATTTTCGGAAAACCGCGCCGTGAATCAGGCGGTGTGCCGGGAAACCGTTTCGGGATCGGTCTGCATTAACGATGTGATGGTGCAATTTTCGGTTCCGAATTTTCCCTTTGGGGGCGTGGGGGCCAGCGGCATGGGGCGCTACCACGGCCAGGCGAGCTTTGAGACCTTTTCCTATAGTCGCAGCCTGCTGTGGCGATCGGCCCGGCCCGAGATTCCCCTGCGCTATCCGCCCTACACCGAGACCAAACTGACCTGGCTCGATCGGGCCCAGCGCTAGGCCCGCCGCCGATCGGCCCCGCAATCGAATCCGGATTCAACCCAAAGAAACTGCCAACCACGATCGCGAGAGCGATCGCCACCTGTAGAATAGGATGCTGCAAGTCAGCCCAGCCCAATCCCGACCACTCGATCGCCGACCCTCAACGGTTTGCTGCGATCGCCGCCGGTATCCTGAGCTAACCCATCGCTTCGCCCACCCGCAGCGAACTAGACCTTTCCTATCTGCCAACCGCACATTCGCCCCATGCCGAAGGTACTTGTCTCCGACCCCATCGACAAAGCTGGCCTCGACATTTTGTCGCAAGTGGCCCAAGTCGATGTCCGCACCGGTTTGCCCGAAGACGAACTGGTGCAAATCATTGGTGAGTACGACGCGCTGATGATTCGATCGGGCACTCGCGTCACCGCCCGGGTGATCGAAGCCGGCCAAAACCTGAAGATCGTCGGCCGCGCCGGGGTCGGAGTCGATAACGTCGATGTGCCCGCCGCCACCCGCCAAGGGGTCGTCGTCGTCAACTCCCCCGAAGGCAACACGATCGCCGCCGCCGAGCACGCCCTGGCGATGATGTTGTCCATGTCGCGCTACGTCCCCGCCGCCAACGAATCCACCAAGGCCGGCAACTGGGATCGCAAAAGCTTTACCGGCGTTGAAGTTTATAAGAAAACCCTCGGCGTAATTGGCCTAGGCAAAATCGGCTCCCACGTGGCCAACTGCGCCAAAGCGATGGGCATGAAGCTGCTGGCCTACGATCCCTTCATTTCCAAAGAGCGCGCCGAACAACTGGGCTGCCGCCTGGTGGATTTGGACTTGCTGTTCCGCGAGTCGGACTTCATCACGCTGCATATGCCCAAAACCCCCGAAACCGCCAACTTGATCAATGCCGAAGCCCTGGCGAAGATGAAGCCGACGGTGCGGATCGTCAACTGTGCGCGCGGCGGGATCATTGATGAGCAAGCGCTCTACGAAGCCCTCAAGGAAAAGCGGATCGGCGGCGCGGCCCTCGATGTGTTTGTGGATGAGCCGTTGGGCGATTCACCCCTGAAGAGCCTGGGCAAGGAAGTGGTGCTGACTCCGCACTTGGGCGCATCGACGGAAGAGGCGCAGGTGAACGTGGCGATCGACGTGGCGGAGCAAATCCGCGATGTGTTGCTGGGCTTGCCCGCGCGATCGGCCGTGAACATCCCCGGTCTCTATCCCGACGTGATGGAGCAATTGCGCCCCTACCTGAAGTTGGCGGAAACCCTGGGCACCCTGGTCAGCCAACTGGCCGGCGGCCGGGTGGAATCCTTGACCGTGCGCCTGCAAGGGGAACTGGCCGAAAAGGACAGCAAACCAATCACGATCGCCGCCCTCAAGGGTCTGTTGTCCCAGGCCCTGCGGGAACGGGTGAACTACGTGAACGCCAGCATCGAAGCCAAGGAGCGCGGTATTCGGGTGATCGAAACCCGCGATTCGTCGATTCGCGACTACACCGGTTCGCTGCACCTGTCGGCGATCGGCTCCTTGGGCGAGCATTCGGCCACGGCGACCCTGTTGAGCGATGGCGAAATCCACATCACGGGGATCGACGATTTTCCGATCAATGTCACCCCGACTCGCTACATGCTGCTGACGAAGCACCGCGATATGCCCGGGATCATCGGCAAGATCGGTTCCCTGCTCGGCAGCTTTAACGTGAACATCGCCAGTATGCAAGTGGGTCGCAAGATCGTGCGGGGCGATGCGGTGATGGTGTTGAGCATTGATGATTTGCTGCCCGATGGGTTGCTCGAAGAAATCGTCAAGGTTCCGGGGATCCGCGATGCCTTCACGGTGGTCTTGTAAGGCAGCGATCGATCGGGGCGATCGACCCTGAGCAAAATTGTCCGGAGTGGCGCTCCGCCCTGGCGAACATTGCTCCATGTAGATGCACCCCGATCAAAACCTCGGTTGCTGGCCTGACCAGTCCGAGGTTTTTTCTTAGGTGCTTTTTTCGTAGGTGCGGCGATCGGGATGGCGCGATCCGTGGGGGGAATGGGCTGGCCGATCGCCCAATCGGGCTTGGGGCCGGCAAATCTGCCCCCGGCGCAAAATTGATTGGCAATTCCTGACAAAAACGCTAGGCGATCGGGCTAGGCCCTGCTACCATACGGCCTAAGTTTTGTTACAAAAACAACAGTTTGCTGGTCATATCTTTGCCGATGCTGCTTACCGACTCCAACCGAGTTGAATTGATGAAACACTCTAGGAGTCAGTGATCTGTCTGAGCAAAGAGAAATGGTTTCGGAAAACGCTCGATCGCGATCCGCAACGCTGGCAAGCTGCACCACCCCTGATCGCGCATTGATCGCGCATTAATCGCGTCGATCGACCCGATTGATGCCGACCCGATCGATGCCGACGGACTCAGCTTGAGTTCGACCGCTTGAGTTTGACCATAGTTAACGACCAGCAAACCTGAAACCGGGAGGCCAACGTGCTGCGTTTGGAACGCATCCAGAAGATTTACCCAACGGGCCAAGTCCTTCGGGACGTGAGCTGGGAGGTGAAACCGGGCGATCGTGTCGGGTTGGTTGGCGTGAATGGGGCGGGTAAGTCAACCCAACTGAAAATCATCACGGGCGAGATTGAACCCACGGCCGGGCAAGTGATTCGCCCGTCGGATTTGCGCATTGGTTATCTCAACCAAGAGTTTGATGTGGATCCCCGCCGCACGGTGCGCGAAGAAATGTTCTCGGCCTTTGCGGAAGCCTGCGATGTGCAAGACGAGATGCACCAGGTGCAGCACGAAATGGGGGTGGCGGATCCCGATCGCCTGGAAGAACTATTGCGGGATCTCGATCGACTGCAACGCCGCTTTGAAGCCCTCGATGGCTATGGTCTGGAGGCGCGGGTCGATCGACTGCTGCCCGAGTTGGGCTTTGAGCCGGACGACAGCGATCGGCTGGTGAGTTCCTTCAGCGGCGGTTGGCAAATGCGGATCTGCTTGGGCAAAGTGATGCTCCAAGAACCCGATCTGTTGCTGCTGGACGAGCCGACCAACCACCTGGATTTGGAGTCGATCGAGTGGCTCGAAGGCTACCTGAAGCAATTGGGCAAAGCCCTGGTGCTGATTTCCCATGACCGGGAGTTCCTCGATCGCCTCTGCACGATCGTCGTCGAAACCGAGCGCGGCGTGTCCACCACCTACCTGGGCAACTATTCCCAGTACCTGGCCCAAAAGGAAGAAAACCGCAACGCCCTGCAGTCGGCCTACGAGCGCCAACAAAAGGAACTCGACAAGCAACAGGCCTTCGTCGATCGGTTCCGAGCCAGCGCCACCCGCAGCACCCAAGCCAAGAGCCGCGAAAAACAACTCGACAAAATCGAGCGCCTCGAAGCCCCGATCGCCGACGTGCGCACCCTACGCTTTCGGTTTCCCCCCGCGCCGCGCAGTGGCCGCGAAGTGGTCAACATCGAAAACCTGACCCACGCCTGGACCGACAAAATCCTGTTCCTCGGGGCCAACCTCCTGATCGAACGGGGCGATCGGATCGCCTTCCTCGGCCCCAACGGCTGCGGCAAATCCACCCTGCTGCGGATGATCGTCGGCCGCGAAACCCCCACCGAAGGCAGCGCCCAAATCGGTCAACACAACGTGATCCCAGGCTACTTCGAGCAAAACCAAGCCGAAGCCCTCGATCTCAACAAAACCGTGATTGACACCCTGCGGGACGAAGCCCCCGACTGGAAAGAGGAAGAAGTCCGCAGTTTGCTAGGGCGCTTCCTTTTTAGTGGTGAGGCCGTCCAAAAGAAAGTGGAATCCTTGAGCGGGGGCGAAAAAGCGCGTCTAGCCCTCGCCAAAATGCTGGTTCAGCCCGTCAACCTGTTGATTTTGGACGAGCCAACCAACCACTTGGATATTCCTGCAAAAGAAACCCTCGAATCGGCCCTGACCCAATTTGATGGCACGGCCCTGATTGTGTCGCACGATCGATACTTCATTTCGCAGGTTGCTAACAAGATCGTGGAAGTTCGTGATGGCGAACTGCGCGTTTATCAGGGGAACTATCGCTACTATCTCGACAAAATTGCCGAGGAACAAGAGCAGGCAAAATTAGCAGCGATCGCCCAAGAGAAAGCTGCTAAAGCGGCCCTCAAGCGCGACAAAGATCGCGAAAAGCAACAGGCCAAGCAAAACGCGAAAAAAGCAAACACCGGTTTGTAAACACCTTGTAACGTTTGGAATGCACTACAAACCATTCCAGACGGCTTGGTGAAACCTCGGTGCTATTATGGCGGGAACATTAAGCAAATATGAAGAGCAATCAGAGTATGGTGGAGTCAACTGTCTCCCCTGTCGTGCTGATCATTCTCGACGGCTGGGGCTACCGTGAAGATCGCAAAGGCAATGCGATCGCCGAAGCCAACACGCCGATCATGGATAGTCTCTGGGCGGCCTACCCCCACACGCTGATCCGGACATCGGGCAAAGCGGTTGGGTTGCCGGAGGGCCAAATGGGCAACTCCGAGGTCGGCCACCTGAACATCGGGGCTGGTCGGATTGTGCCGCAGGAACTGGTGCGGATTTCGGATGCGGTCGAAGATCTTTCGATTTTGCAAAATCCAGCCCTTGTGGCGGGTTGTCAGCGTGTGAAAGCAGCCGGCAGCAAGTTACACCTGATTGGGCTGTGCTCCGATGGTGGCGTGCATTCTCACCTGGATCATGTGGCTGGATTGCTGGAGCTAGCGAAGGCCCAAGGAATCTCCGAGGTGTGTATCCACGCGATCACGGACGGGCGTGACACCCAACCCCACAGCGGCATCGACTTCCTGGAGCGGCTGCAGGGGCTGATCGATGCGGCGGGTGTGGGGCAAATCGTGACGATTTCAGGGCGCTATTACGCGATGGATCGCGATCACCGCTGGGATCGGGTGCAAAAGGCCTACGCGGTGATGGTTGCTGACGGGGTGATTGACGATCGATCGCCGACCCAGATCCTGCAAGATTCGTACGCTCAAAAGGTGACGGATGAGTTTATCTTGCCGGTGCGGATTGCTCCCGGGGCGATGGCTCCGGAGGATGGGGTGATTTTCTTCAATTTCCGTCCCGATCGCGCCCGCCAACTGACTCAGGCATTTGTGGATCCCAACTTTTCGGGGTTCGATCGGGTGCCGGTGCAGCCCCTGAATTTTGTCACCTTTACCCAATACGATCCCGAGCTGCCCGTGGCGGTGGCCTTTGAACCCCAGGATCTGAAAAATATTCTGGGTGAAGTGCTGGAAAATCATCACCTGCGCCAGTTCCGGGCGGCGGAAACGGAAAAATACGCCCATGTGACCTACTTCTTCAATGGCGGTTTGGAAGAGCCGTTTGAGGGGGAAGATCGGGTGCTGATTCCGAGTCCGATGGTGCCGACCTACGATCGCGCGCCGGCCATGTCGGCGGAAGCGGTGACGGACGCGGTGGCCTCGGCGATTCAGAAGGAAGTCTATTCGCTGGTGGTGGTTAACTACGCCAACCCGGATATGGTGGGCCACACGGGGCAAATGGGCGCAGCGATCGAGGCGATCGAAACGGTCGATCGATGTTTGGGCCGGGTGCTGACGGCGGTGTCGAAGGTGGGCGGCACGGTGTTGATCACGGCTGACCACGGCAACGCGGAATACATGTGCGATGAAAACGGCAACCCCTGGACGGCCCATACGACAAACCGTGTGCCGTTTATTGTGGTGGAAGGCGAGCGCCGCAAGGTGGTGGGCCACGGCTGTGATGTGCAGTTGCGCGATGATGGCTGCTTGGCAGACATTGCCCCGACAATTCTGCAATTGCTGAATTTGCCCCAGCCGACGGAGATGACGGGCCAGTCGATCGTGGCTCCAGCGGCCTATGAAGCCAAGCGCAATCGCACGCCGGTGACGGTGGGTGTTTAAGCTCGGGTGGCGGTGGCTGGTCGATCGCTGGGATCCGACCGCTACCGCCGATCGTCTGCCCTTGAGATTGAGGGTTTGGCCGTAGAATGATGATTCCGCTATTGCTGGGTAAAGTCCTGCGTCATTCGCTATGTTGACCACGATTCTTGAAGTGATCTGGGCCTTGTCTGCCCTGGGTCTGGTGGTGTTTGTGCTGCTGCACAGTCCCAAGGGCGACGGCCTCGGTGGCATTGGCGGCCAAGCCCAATTGTTTTCCAGTACCAAAAGCGCCGAAGCGACCCTGAACCGGATTACCTGGACGCTGGCTCTGATTTTTATGGGGTTGGCGGTGGTGTTGAGCGCGGGCTGGTTGCCAAAGTAGGGGCTGGATTTTGCCCGATGGGTTACTTTCGGCGGTGCTGGCCACGAGTTCGGAGCGCGATCGTCTATGGGGCGATCGCGCTTTGTTGCATGGTGGCGATTGGGATCAGCGGCGGGGTCGATCGGCCGATCGGGCTGGCGAGTGAACCCCCATCGGCTCTGCTCGATCGGCTGCCTAAACCCCAGGCACACCCGCTGCCCCCCAGCTTGCAACGCTGGCGCGAGGCCGCCCGATCGCCAACCCCCTCCAGGGACAACAATGCCGGGGAGGATTATTTTGATCAAATTACCCCGTCGCCCGTGGGCTATCTCGTTTGGTCGCGATTGCCGATTACGGTGGCCCTGCCCCCCACGCCAGCCGCGGCCGATCGATGGCGCGGGGCAGTGCTCCAGGCGATCGCCGACTGGCAAGCCTACTTGCCCCTCGTGATCCTAGACTCCCCAGATCCCCAACCGGCGGATATTACGATCACGCTGGGCAACCCCACCCTGCGCACGGCAGCGGGGATCCCACGGGCGGCCAATGCCCGCACAACCTACGAGTTTTATCGGGATCGGCGGGGCGATCGACCCCGGCTGGCCCACCGATTTACGATCCAGTTGCGGGGCGATCGATCCACAAACCAGATCCTCGGCACGGCCCGCCACGAGTTGGGCCACGCCCTCGGGATTTGGGGTCACAGCCCTGATGCGCGCGATGCTTTGTATGGCGCGGCCGTGGCCAATCCACCCGCCATTTCCCCGCGCGATCGCAACACATTGGTGAAAATTTACGAACAACCGACCCGCCTGGGCTGGCCGTCTGACTGAATGGGGACAGGCTGAATGGGGCTGGCCGTCTGGGGTCGATCCATTTTTGGCCCCAGACGGTACTCTATCTGACCGTTGAGATTGCCCGTAGCGTGCCTACAATATGAGGTTGTTTTCTCGCAACTTGAGCAAAATACATGGGTCGCGCCAAGAAAGTTGTCCTCGCCTATTCCGGCGGTGTGGATACCTCTGTTTGTATTCCCTACCTGATGCAGGAGTGGGGCGTTGAAGAAGTGATTACCCTGGCCGCCGACTTGGGCCAAGGCGACGAACTGGGGCCGATCAAGCAAAAAGCCCTCGACTCCGGAGCCAGCGTGTCGTTGGTGGCGGACTTGCGCGCCGAGTTTGTGAAGGACTACGCCTTCCCCGCCCTGCGTGCCAATGCCCTGTACGAAAATCGCTATCCCCTTTCGACGGCCCTGGCCCGCCCGCTGATTGCCAAGGCGTTGGTCGAAGCCGCTGAGGAATATGGCGCAGACGCAGTGGCCCACGGCTGCACCGGCAAGGGCAACGACCAAGTGCGCTTTGATGTGGCGATCGCGGCCCTGGATCCCAAGATCAAAGTGTTGGCTCCGGCCCGTGAATGGGGCTTCAGTCGCGAAGAAACGATCGCCTATGGCGAAAAATTCGACATTCCCGCGCCGGTTAAGAAAAAATCGCCCTTCAGCATCGATCGCAACCTCCTGGGTCGCAGCATCGAAGCCGGCCCCCTCGAAGATCCTTGGACGGAGCCGCCGGAAGAAATTTATCTGATGACCAAGGCGATCGCCGACACGCCCGACGAGCCGGACTACGTGGACATCGGCTTTGAAGCGGGCACGCCCGTCACCCTCGACGGCCGCAGCCTCGACTCGATCGCCCTGATCGAAGAACTGAACACCCGCGTGGGCAACCACGGCATCGGCCGGATCGACATGGTGGAAAACCGCCTGGTCGGGATCAAGTCGCGCGAAATCTACGAAGTGCCCGCCCTGTCGGTGCTGATCGCCGCCCACCGCGACCTGGAAAGCCTGACCCTCACCGCCGATGTGAGCCACTACAAGCGCGGCATCGAAGAAACCTACAGCCAACTGATCTACAACGGTCTGTGGTACAGCCCCCTGAAGGCGGCCCTCGATGGGTTCATCAACGAAACCCAAAAGCGGGTGACGGGCACGGTGCGCCTGAAGCTGTTTAAGGGCAATGCCGCGATCGTTGGTCGCAAGTCTGACCTGAGCCTCTACACACCGGAGCTGGCCACCTACGGTTCAGACGACGAGTTTGACCACAAGGCGGCAGAAGGCTTCATCTACGTGTGGGGTCTGCCGACTCGCGTATGGTCAGAAAAACTGCGCCAAGGCTAATCGCGAATAGTACAGACGGGCGCACAGCGGTGCGCCCCTACCCAAAATGGGTTGAATCATGTGGGTTGAACCACAATGAAGCCAATGGGGGCGGGGATTCTCTGCCCTGACCCCATTGGCCCCAGGGTTCGCCGCCTAGGCCACAAAGTCTGCGGCGCTCACCGTACTGGCTGGCACGGCCAACAGCCGCGCGATCGCCCGATCGCCCTGTCAAATCACCGTGTCGCAATCAACGGACTCTAGGCGCACTTGCTCGAATTGCACCCCGGCGAGCCGGCCGGTTGGCCCAATCCTTGAACGATATGCTGGCGCGGCTGGCGAACTCCTGGGAACAGCAGTGGTAGTTTGCAAGGATTTGATGCGTGCGTTTTTGATGCGGGAGGCTTCGATTTCGATGATTTGAATGGGTCTTGAATCAGCCTGAAGCTAGCCTTGCCTGGGTCTGAATCGTCCTCGATTTTTACCCTCAAACTGGTCTTGAGCTGGTCGTAAATCGACCTTGAATGGGTTGTAAATCAGCCTGAAATTGGCCTTGAATTAGCCCTGAATTGGCGCTGAATTGGCGCTGAATCTTATTAGCAGGTCAGCACCCGAGCCAGCATCAGCCGATGCATTTGGGCCCGATCGCGCAGGTGTTGGATTCGATCGGGGGCGATCGGGTTGGGTTGTTCATAGGCCGCCAGCCAGGCCGCCGCGATCGCCTCAGCACTAGGGGGCAACGCTCGATCGCCCGCTCCATCCTGCAAGTCCCACCCCGCCGCCGCCACCGACTCCAGCAATACCCGCACCTTGGGGTCATAGCTCAGGCCCCAGCAGCGTGACCCTTCCGCCGCCGCCATGATCAAGGCATGGAGCCGCATCCCGATCGTCAAGTCCATTTGTCGAAACAAGCCCTTCAGCTTCGCGGGGTCGGTGTAAGTGATCAGGTGCGATCGCTCGGGCCCCAGCCGATTGGCAAAGAAGCGGGCCAGGTCGCCATCGGCGATCGGCTGAAACGGCACCAGCACGATCGTTGCCCCGGTCTTGGTTTGGAATTGGTCGAGGGCCGCCGCCAGCAGTTCCCGCCGATCGACCGTCAGCGTGGGGTGCGATCGCAGGGCCACCGCCACCTTCGGCCCCGGCACCACCTCCGGCACCGGCTCGCTGGCCAAGGCCCAAACTGGATCCGGAGCCAGCTCCACCCCCTTGGCCTGCCACGCCTTTAGCAGCGCCGCCGACTCGCGATCGCGCACCGTCACCCCATCGCAATGCCGAAAGGTCGATCGCGCCAGGGCCCGCGTCCAAACCCGATTCAGGGGCCCCACCCCCTGGGCCCACGCCACCGTCCGTAACCCCATCGTTTGGGCCAACCGCATCAACCCGGCGTAGTAGACCGGGCTGGCCCAACTGGTTGCGTCCTGCATCAGGCTGCCGCCGCCCCAAATCAACGCATCGCTCGATCGCAGGGCCGCCCACAGGGCTGATCGGGACATTCGCGGCACCGCCATCACCCCATAGCGATCGCGCGTTTCCGCCGGATTGCCCGACAGCACCAGCGGCTCCACCCCCGGCGGCAACAACTGCAACAGGGTCGCCAACAACGCCTCGTCGCCCCCATTGCCCTGACCGTAATAGCCACACAAAATCACTCGCTGCACGGGCTAATCCTCTCGATCGTGTCGTGCTTAAAAAAATACCGAAGTCTCAGGCCCCCATACCAAAGACCCGCGCTGCCAAGTCATCCCAACAGTCCCAGCCAATCAGCCTCAAGCACCGATCGATCCAACCCGTTCAGCCACCCGCTCACGGTTTTGTGAACCCAGCCCGATCGTCGCTCATGCCCCAATCCATTGCCCGTTTTAATCACCACACCCCCAATCCTCTGCTTTGAAACAGCTCCATCATTGCCCCAACGTCGCCCAACCCAAGTCTCAATATCACCATTTTCTAGATAGGTTTTCTAGATAAGTTTTAGAGATGTTTTAGATGCATTTTAGATTGATTTTAGAATCCACAGATTTTGACTTAAATCTCGAATCTATCTCCAGAAATTTGCAACCAGAAATCTGTAACCTTAGGGGCTGTCATCAAATCCCTGAAACCCTGATTCTTGCGTTGCTCGATCGTGGGAGCAAGGGGCTGGAGCATCTTGTTTAGGGCGGTTGAACTGGGCAAATTAGCCATTTCAACGCCGATCCATCGCATTTGATGACACACCCTAATATCCTCCACCGGATTTTAGATACAAAACTAAACCTATTTTCAAAAACCAGACCCAAAACCCAACCCAAGATTCAGATCCAAAATTCTCTGCATCAACCATCAACCATCAACCAAGCAGTTGCACTACAACTCATCTTGCCTAAACTTCACGCAAGCTTTATAAATGCAATCTCCTATTCAACTAATCTTTAATATTGCAACCCGCTAAATGCAGTTAAATAAAACTAACTCGAAAGACAAAGTGCTGTTTAACCAACAGCCTGGGTGCAACTCCGTTCCCGTCTCATCGCTCGTCAGACCATTCAGTGGAGCAACACGATTATGAAAGCTACTCAAGTTTTGGCTGGAATTGCCACCGCAACCCTTTGCACCCTGGGTATGGGCCTCCAAAGTGCCAGTGCAGGCACGGTTTACAACGGTTGGAACTACGGCATTGACTCCCTCAAGGATGGCGTAACCGGTGGTTCCCTCGGTGGCATGTTTGAAATGTATGGTCTGGGCATCAAGCAAGACGGTGACACCATTTACGTGGGTCTTGATTCACGCTTGCCGATTACGGGTCAAGCAAACAACGGCGTTCTCAACAAATCGATCTCCTGGGGAGATGTGTTCTTTAATTTCACGGGTAGTGCCCTGGCGGGTGCGCAAAATAACTTGTTTGCCATTCGGTTTGCCGCCAACAATGATTCTGGCGTGCAAAGCCTGGGTCTCTACCAAAATGTAGTTGGCAAGAACGTCGGTCTGCAAAACCAAGGCTTTAGCTCCTACGCTCAACAAGCGGATTATGTGAAGGCCCGTAAAGGGTTGCCATCCGTGGGTGAGCTGACCGAGGCGGAAGCACGGGTCTATTTCAACAATGCGCCTCTGGGTGTGATTGACAAGGCCCAAAAGGTTACGGAGTCGATTTACGAAGCGCTGGACAGTGCGGCGTTGTCGGCCCTGGGCTTCGATCTCAATGGGGCCTTGGGTGGTGCGAAGCCCCCGGAAAGCGCGGCAAATGGAGCTAAGCGCCAAACCTTTGGTTTCAAGTTCACGCGGACTGAAGGCATGGTTGGGGATTTTGTAGCTCACGTGTTTGCGGAGTGCCTGAATGATGGCATGGCCGTGAAGGGCACCTTGGCTCCGAAGCAGGAATCTACGCCGGAACCGGTTTCGTTGTTGGGTTTGGCGGCGGTTGGTGCGGCGGTGGCTGCACGCCGTTACCGTGCTTCGGCCAGTGTTGGCTAATTTCGGGGTTTGCTGGCTGATTGATGAGTCGATGGGTGGCGATCGCCCCGTTTGAGAAAAGCGCGATCGCCTGATCACGGAATTCTGCTCTGTCGAGTTAATCCAGAGGGTTCATGCTGTATGAACTCTCTGTTTTTTTATGGCGATCAACCGAGGGGTGGATGAACCGATCGCTCACTGCAACAAAATTTGCCAAAGTCTTCGACAATAGATTCGGCCTTAGATTCGGCCTTGGATCTTGATGGAGTAGCGACAACGCCGTGGTTTCGATCGCCCCACCGCTGGAGGGTTTTGGCCCTGAGTTTGTGCATAGTGCTGAATCGGTTGTGCCGCCATCGCTCCGGCCGTGGCACTGGCGAGGGTTGCCGCTGGGCGATCGCTCGGGGGCCGAGGTCTTGGCCACGTTATTTGCGGAGGAGTTGGCCCAGGGCGAGATTGCAGTACTGCTGGAAAGCCCACCGGCCACGGAACAGTGGAGCGCCTCGGCTCAGGATTTGGCGCGCTATTCGATTTGTGCGGGCCGGGCCCGATCGGGGCGGGTGTGGACTCCGGCCGTGGGCGAGATTTTGCCGATGTTGGGCGATCGGCTGGCGGAGGGGCGATCGACACCTGCGACCTTCCCAAATCAGCCGGGGCCGGACTTGCCCTTTCGCGGCGGCTGGCTGGGCTGGCTGGGCTATGACTTGGCCTGGGAAATTGAGCAGTTGCCCCAGTTGAATGCCGACTCGTTGCCGTTTCCGGTGGCCTTTTGGTATGAGCCGGACTGCTTTGCGGTGTTGGATCATGGGGCCGATCGGCTCTGGCTGGCGGCGACGGAGGTGGCGGATCTCGATCGGCTGGAAGCCCGCCTGGCGATCCCCGATCGGGATCTTGATCCCCCGCCGACTTTATTGGATCTAGACCCAGATCTAGGCCCGGAACTGGAGCCGCGCTTTACGAGCGATCGGGCCGCCTACACCGCCGCCGTGCGCCAAGCCCAAGACCACATTCGGGCGGGAGATATTTTCCAGGCGAATTTGTCCCTGCGGTTTTCGGTTCCCTGCGCCGCCAGCGGTTGGGATCTATACCGATCGCTCCGGCAGATCAACCCGTCGCCCTTCGCCAGCTATTGGCAAACGCCCTGGGGCGAGGTGGTCAGTTGTTCGCCGGAGCGGTTGGTCAAATTGACGGGAACCACCGCCAGCACGCGCCCGATCGCCGGAACCCGTCCCCGTGGGGCCGATCGCGCTGCCGATGCCGCCCACGAACGCGACCTGTTGGCCAGCCCCAAGGAACGGGCCGAACACGCGATGCTGGTGGATTTGGAACGCAATGATCTGGGGCGGGTTTGCGAGTGGGGCAGCGTGGTGGTCGATGAATTCTTCACCGTGGAACGCTACAGCCACGTGATGCACCTGGTGAGCAATGTGGTGGGCCAACTTGCGCCCGATCGCACCCCGATCGACCTGATTCGCGCCAGCTTTCCCGGCGGCACGATCACCGGCTGCCCCAAGGTGCGTTGCATGGAAATCATCGAAGCGCTGGAACCTGTGCGCCGCAGCCTGTTCTACGGTTCCTGCGGCTATCTCGATCGGGATGGTGGCTTGGATCTAAATATTTTGATTCGTACCCTGTTGATCCCCAAGGTCGATCGGCCGGGCGATCGGCTCGCCTGGGGCCAAGTGGGCGCGGGGATCGTGGCCGACTCCGACCCCGATCGGGAGTGGTGGGAATCTCTCTCCAAGGCCCACGCCCAACTGGCCGCCCTGCGCGCCGTGTTGCAGTCTACCGATGGGGTTCGAGACGGGAATTAATGCTGTATTTGGGCACGGATTTGGTGCATATTCCCCGGATTCGATCGGCGATCGATCGGTTTGGGGTGAGGTTTTTGCGGCGAGTCTACACCGCCCAAGAGCAACAAACCTGCTGGCGATCGCTGCCAAAATCGTCACCATTCACAGCCCTTGATCCCGAAATTTTACTAAAGGAACATTTGACCGCCGACGTGGTGAACCGACTGGCGGCGCGCTGGGCGGCCAAGGAGGCGATCGTCAAGGCCCTGGGCACGGGCTGGGACGGCGTAGGCTACACCGATGTGGAAATTACGCGCCAACCCACGGGTGAACCGCAAGTGGCCTTGCACGGCCGGGCGATCGCCGCGCTCGATCGCCGCCTGATCCCCCACAGCCAACCCGTTTGGCAAGTCAGCTTCAGCCACGATGCAGACTATGCCCTGGCCTCGGCCGTGTTGCTCTGTCAGCCGATCGCCCCGCCAGCCCCCGGAATCGGATGATCCCAGGCCCCTAGCACCCGCCGTTGGATCGACCCCAGCACCTGCCGCCGGCCCGCCGTGGCGATCCTGCCCGATCGGGCGCGATCGGGCGCGATCCGGGTTTAAAACCGATGAGCCACCATCAACCGTTTTGTCAGCAATTCCCCCACAAAATCCTGTGAAAGACGATCGCATTCCGATACCATTAACTGTTCGATACGAACGTTTCTTCGGTCGTATCAGCCTCGATATCCGTTTCGATCGTTCACCGGCTTTCAACCGATGCCACCGATTCACAGCCGTCGCCCGCGCCCTGGCCTCTGACGGCGACATTTTTTGATGGATTGCTTCCCTACCCCAACTGAGCTGGAATGAGCCTAGAAGCCTACCTCAATCACCCCACCTTTGGGCTGCTGCTCATGATTTGCCGACTGGAAAACAGTCGCGAATTGTTCACCACGCTGTATGCCCATCGCCTCTTTTTTCTGGTGTCACTCACGGACAGTGGCCTCCGTTTTGAGCCGGTCACTCGCAGCGATGCCCGCACCATGATTGAAGTGCGAATGCGGTTGCTCCAGCGCAACGGAGATCGCGAGGAATATCAAGCCGTGCGGGTGGCCTACCAGCGAACCTTTCAATAAGGTCTGTTCGATCGGGTCTATTCGATCGGGTTTGTTCGATCAGGTCTATTCGATCAGGTTCGATTGTTTTAAGGTTAGACCTGTCGATCGGGCCGGTGCTCTAGCCGCGCGGTGATTCATTTCGGGCCCACAATTGGTTTAGGACAATCTGGCCCTTTCAGCTCAACCCAGTCCCGTTTGCTTATGGATCTTTCCCAGGCGATCGATGGCAAAATCAGCGCGACCTTCCATGGTGCAACCCCTGGTGCAACCGAAACCGAGACCGCATTCCCGAGTGCTTGGGCCCAAGAACTAGCCGCGCTACCAAGCCTGGTCCAGCGAGTGGATTTTTTGCGCGATCGGCTGCCAGCTTCGGTGCGGTTGGTGGCGGTTTCCAAAACCTTTGGGGCCGATCGCATTCGGGAGGCCTACGCTTGTGGCGTGCGGGACTTTGGCGAAAATCGTGTGCAGGAAGCCGAACTGAAGCAGGCGGAGCTGACCGACTTGGTGGATATTCGCTGGCATCTGATTGGTCAGTTGCAAAGCAACAAGGCCAAGAAGGCGCTGGAACTCTTTGACTGGATTCATTCGGTCGATCGGTTGGAACTGGCCCAACGGCTCGATCGACTGGCGGCCGATCGCCCGATCGCCCCCAAAATTTGCTTACAAGTCAAGCTCCAACCTGATCCCAACAAGGCGGGCTGGTCGCCAGGGGATTTAGAAGCCGCATTGCCCGATCTCGATCGGCTAGAACATCTGCAAATCTGTGGCTTGATGGCGATCCCGCCGCTGGATCTCACCCCGTCAGAGTTAGCCGACTTTTTTGCGGAAGCCCGATCGCTCGCCGATCGCCTCCAATCACGCCCCTGGCAACGAGTGCAAATGACCGAGCGATCGATGGGGATGTCCAACGATTGGCCGATCGCCCTGAACGCTGGAACCACGATCATTCGCCTCGGTCGCACCCTTTTTGGCGATCGGGCCTAGGCGATCGTGCCCACGTCATCCCCCATCCGATCCCAAGCCCCAGGAACTGAAAAGCCATTGAAAAGCCCTTGAACCAGCCCGCGATCGACCCCATTTGTTGACAAATTGCCATTGACAATTTCCATCTTTGGCTTCTAAAAACTTGTATCGATCCCAATTTCTAGGTTTTAATCGAGTGAGCTGGACGGTCGAACCTAGAAACGGTGAAATCGGAAAATTGGAGTAAACTGTTGACGCAACACGGCCGACGGAGTTTTTGCGGCATTGAGTAGCCCCTAGGAACTCGTCGGTACTCCAGCCCAAAGCGCGGTTAGCAAATGGAGAGGACGAGGTGAACGCTATTTTTACGAAGCTTCGGGATTTTGTCGGTCTTGGCGATCCGGTCGAATACGATTACGACTACGACGAAAACGATAGCAACGCCAACAACGGTTATCGCGGCTCGTATCAACACCAAGCCCCAGCCCCCGACGGTCAACCCGTGGCCGCCGCTGCGCCCGACGAAGCCAGCGCGCGCCGCAGCCGTCGCTATGCCGCCGCGGCCGCTGACCCCTCCGCCATGGCCGGTGGGTTTCCGGCCCCCGTTGCCAGCCGATCGCCCGAGCCGATCGCCCAACCCAGCCCTCGAACGACCACGGGATCGTCAACAACTTCTATGAGCAATGTGATTGGTATGCCGGGCGCGGTGAACGGAATTTCCGAAGTGGTGGTGATGGAACCGCGATCGTTTGAGGAAATGCCTCAAGCCATCTCGGCCCTGCGGGAGCGCAAGTCGGTCGTCTTGAACCTGACGATGATGGATCCCGACCAAGCCCAACGCTCCGTGGACTTCATCGCTGGCGGAACCTACGCCCTCGACGGCCACCAAGAACGCATTGGCGAAAGCATTTTCCTGTTCACGCCCAGTTGCGTCCAGGTCAGCACCCACAGCGGTTTGGTGCGGGAAGTGTTCCAAGCGCAAGCCGCTGCCGCTGCTGCCGCCCGTGCGGGCCAAGCGCCCGTGTGGGCAACCGATCGCTTCCAACAGGCGGCGGCCCAGTAAGCGATCGGTGGGTTGAGCGCAGGTGGGCGCACGGCGGTGCGCCCCTACCCATTGCCGACCCATTGATTGATACGAATCAGGTTGATGACGGATCGATCGGGCAGTAGCGTCATGCTATTGCCCGCCGTTTTTTGTGCGGCCCGCGCGATTGGGGTGCAGCGAATGCGCTTGATTCATTAGCAAAATCATCGAGAACCGGCCGGAGCAATGACAGATAGCGCGGTGCAATTGGGGTTTATTGGCGGCGGCGTGATGGCCGAGGCGATTTTGGCGCGGCTGGTCGATCGAGGCACGATCGCCCCCGGCCAAATTTGCGTGAGTGAGCCAATGGCAGAACGTCGATCGAGCCTGGCTGATCGCTACGGGATCCAGGTGACGGACGACAATCGATCGCTCCTGGCCCGTGCCGAAACGGTGATGCTGGCGATTAAGCCCCAGGTGTTCCCGGCGATCGCGGCGGCGGTGGCGGGGGCTTGGGATCCGAGTCGATCTCCCCTAATTTTGTCCATCCTGGCGGGCACGCCCCTGAGCAAGCTTGAACCGGCCTTTGCTGGTTGCCCGGTGGTGCGCGCCATGCCGAATACGCCGGCCACGGTCGGGGCGGGGGTGACGGCGATCGCGCCGGGGGCGTTGGTGTCGGCGGAACAGGTGGCGCGCGCTCGATCGATCTTTGGGGCGATCGGCCAGGTGGTGGATGTGCCCGAAAGTTTGATGGATGCGGTTACGGGCCTGTCGGGGTCGGGGCCGGCCTTTGTGGCGCTGTTTGTGGAAGCGCTGACCGATGGCGGCGTGGCGGCGGGGCTGCCCCGGGCCACGGCGGCCACCTTGGCGCTGCAAACGGTGTTGGGCACGGCGCAACTGTTGGCGGAAAGCCAGTTGCACCCGGCGGAACTGAAGGATCGGGTCACCAGTCCGGGCGGCACGACGATCGCGGGGGTGGCGGCCCTGGAGCGGGCGGGCTTTCGATCGGCGACGATCGAGGCGGTGCGGGCGGCCTGGCTGCGATCGCGCGAGTTGGGCCAAAGCTAGGAAACGCTCGTAACCAATCCCGTGATGCTGAAACCCTATCAACGAGTTCCGATCTCCGACTGTGGCGAACCGCTGGTGGCGATTCCGCCCGATCGCTTCCGGCTGTGGAATCCGCCGCCCTACGCGGCCTTGGGTGCAACCTATGGCGATCGGTCGCCCTTCATGGTGCGATCGGGCGTGTTGGCGCGGTTGCAACGGGCGGCGGCCTGGCTGGATCAAACAAAACCGGGCTGGCAAATCGCGATTTTTGATGCCTACCGGCCCGTAGCCGTGCAGCAATTCATGGTGGACTACACCTTTGGGGAGTTGGCGCGATCGGCCGGTCTCGACCCGATCGCCCTGGCCGCCCGCCCCGAGGATCCCCAAACCCAGGCCCTGCGCGATCGGGTGGCCCAGTTTTGGGCCCTGCCCAGCCAGAACCCGGCCACGCCGCCCCCCCACAGCACCGGCGCGGCCCTAGACGTGACCTTGGTGGATGAGACCGGAGCCGAGGTAGACATGGGATCGCCGATCGACGAGTGCTCCGAGCGATCGTTTCCCGATTACTTCAGCGCCGCCACCGACCCGGCCCAGCGGGCCTGCCACGATCGGCGGCAACTGCTGCGCCAGGCCATGGGCCAAGGGGAATTTGCCCAACATCCCAACGAATGGTGGCATTTTTCCTGGGGCGACCAACTGTGGGCCGATCGCACGGGCCACCCGATCGCCCACTACGGTGGCCATTAACCTCAACTCAACTGAGTGAGCGGTAATGCACCATAGACGCTCCCTAGGACGGCAGGTGTATGATTGCGGAAACTGTTGCTCCCTTGGGTGGCGCGGGCCCCGGCGCTCGGCGCATCACTGCCCGGCGAGCAGCACACAGGCTTCAGGCAATCGACACCCCCGGTCTATGTCTCAGACGGAACTGTTACTGCTGGCCCGCCAGGGCAACGTAGAGGCGATCGCCACCCTCATGAACCGCAAGCTCCAAACGGCGGGGATTGCCGTGGATGTGAACCTGGATGGCAATTGCTTAATTCTGAACCTGGTGGGAGCCGACAACCCGCCCGATCGGCCCGCCCTGATGACCTTTGTGCGCAAAGGCATGAACATCCTCAAAGTGGACTCGGTGGGGGTGGTGCGGGTGTCCGGTTGGGCCGCGGCTAGCAACTCGCCCGCTTGGACCGATGCGCTGTACCTGGCCAGCGACGGCTCCGGTATGTCTTTGACCACCCCGCCCTTGAGCGCGTTGGGCCTGGCCAATGGCCCCAGCTACACCATTAGCGAATCCAGTTCACCACCGCCCACCCGCGAGGAGCCAGCGGCCGATCACGAGTCCTATCGCTCCGAGTATGGCTCGATCGCGCCGGACGTTTCCACCACCCCTGCGCCGGTTTTGCCCGTGTTTCGGCCCGCCGTCGAGGACTCCTACCCGATCGCCGATGAAGCCATTGAGCTGATTCAACCCGAAAAAGTCTATGAAGCCTGGCTGGCGGAAACGGGCCAACTCGGCTTTCCCGTGCAAGGGTCTGTCCCCAAGCTGGCGGAATTTTTGGTGTATTTTCTGAATGCCCCAGAGGAGCAACTGATCGACGTAACGGCGGTGCGGATTGACGACCAACCGACGGCGCTGCTGCTCACCAGCACGCGGCTCTGCGCGATCACGTTGCCGACCTTCTGGAGCCAGCGGGCCGTGCGCGAGTTGGCGGCCTTGCCCTATGCGGCGATTTCACGGGTGGGGTTGGCCCGGGAGGGCTTGGCGATCGACACGACGGCGGGTGATCGACTCCTAGCCTATTTCAGCAACCCTGTCCTGGGCGAAGCCTTTGTGAATCGCAGCCTCGTGCGGTTTTGTGCCGTGGAAGCGGATCCCAGTCTTCCCAGTCAACGGGACGAGCGATCGATTCTGTTCTACGGTCTGGCCATTTTGGGAGTTGTCTATGGGCTAATTTTTGTGCTGCACTGGATTTTTGGTAGTGCTAAATAGGCTATTTGGGGTGATTTCATCGTTCAAAATTGGGGCTGTTAATCCGCAGGGCCTTGATGAATGAATTGATGAATAAATTGATGAATGAATAGGGACTGAATGAATAGGGTTAGGGCGTGCCACCCGTTGGCTGAACCATGGCTAGAATGGCTGATTTTCCATTCTGAAATCGTCGGAATTAGGAGAATCGGGGTGCTGTCATCAGTCTGATCAAATCATCGCTCAAATCCTATATTTCCCATGTGCTCATCGTCGTAGATCAGGGACGGAATCCCTTTTTTCTCGCGATTCGGCAGCGGTGACATGCAGATTTCAGCGAATCTGATGGCCAGTCCAATTTCCCTGTTCGCCGCACTTTGGCAATGGTGAGATCAGGGCTTTAGTGCATCGGATGATACGCCCTAATAACTATTGATTGGTAGATCGGCGGATTCACAGATCGGTAGATTCACAGATCGGTAGATTCACAAATCAACAAATCGACAGATCGGCTGCAATTAACGGGCCAATTCCTGGGGTCGATTGGTGGGGCCAATTTATTAGGCAATCGCATTTCGATTGGTCAACGTCATGGGGCGATCGCTCCCAGCGATCATCTACGTCGGTTGCTAGCCGGCCAAGCGGGGAAACGGCAGCGCAACGAAAGCGCAACGGCAGCGGCAATCCAACAACAGGGTGTGGCAGTGAAGCGACAGCAAGTGTGGTGGGCCAGGGGGCAGAGGTGGGCTGTGGCCGCTGAGCACGGCAAGCTGCAACTGCTGCTCACGGTGACGATCGTCCTGGCCGTGGTGCTGGGGGCCCACCAGCAAGCGTGGTTTGTGCCGATCGAACAGAGTCTGCACGATCGCCTGGTGCAAATGCGCCCCGATCGCCCAATGGATGCGCGATTAGTTGTGGTGGGAACCACCGAAGCCGATCTGCTCACCCTGCCCATGTGGCCCCTGAGTGACGACCTGTTGGCCCGCACGGTTGCGCGCCTCCAAACGGCCCGGGCCGCCGTGATTGGCATCGATCTCTATCGCCACACGGCTCGTCCACCAGGATCGGCCGACCTCGCCCGCCAACTGGCAGCCCCCAACGTGGTCAGCATTCGGGAAATCGACGGCCATCCGGGCCCCGCGATCGCCTACGGAGCCAATCCCCCGGGCGATCGCATTGGGTTCAACGACCTGACCTACGACAGCGATGGCGTGATTCGGCGGGCGCTGCTGATGGCGGACAATGCCCAAAACGAGTTTTTGCAAGCCTTTTCCCTGATCATTGCCCAACAATACTTACAGCAGCGGCAGATCACCGCCCGCGAGAGCACGATCAATCCCAATTGGATGCAACTGGGCAAGGCCACGCTGATTCCCCTGCGGCCCACTAGCGGGCCCTACCAAACCCTCGACGCGGCGGGGTATCAAATTTGGCTAGACTATCGGGGCCGCAAGGAATTTGTGGATGTGATACCGCTCCAAAATCTGCTGGCGGGCCAGGTCACGCCCGATCGGCTGGCGGGCAAAATTGTGCTGATCGGCACGCTGGCCGACAGCAGCCGCGATTTGTTCTTCACCCCCTACAGCTCGACGGAGCGCGATCGCGCCAAGATGCCGGGGGTGATGATCCACGCCCAAATGATCAGCCAGTTGTTAGACCTGGCCCAGGGCCAACGGCGGTTGCCTTGGTTTTGGCCCGATTGGGCAGAGGTGTGGTGGATTGGGGGCTGGACGATCGCCGGAAGCCTTGTGGCTCATGGCATCCCCAAAATTGGGCGCTCTAGCCTGACGATCGGGGCCGTCGCTGCCAGTATTGGGACGATCGGTGGGGCCCTGTTTGGGCTAAACGGCTGGATCCCGATCGCCCCGCCGATCTTGGGGTCAGTGCTCGCGTGGGCGGCCGTCTTCGCCATGCGGGGCCAAGAAGCTCGCCAACAACGCCAAATTGCCATCAAGCTGCTGGGGCTGAATGCATCGCCCGCCGTGGCCAAAGCCCTCTGGCGCGATCGCCATCAACTGATCGAATCGGGACGGCTGCCGGGCCAACAATTGGCCGCCACAATCCTGTTCACAGACATCCGCAACTTCAGCACGATCGCCGAGCGCTTGCCGCCCGAAGGATTACTGGAATGGCTGAATGAATATTTGGACATGCTCACCCATGAGGTGCTCGCCCGCGATGGGGTGGTGAATAAGTTCACCGGCGATGGCATTTTGGCGCTCTTTGGTGTGCCCACCCGGCGCACCCGCCCCCAGGACATTGCGATCGACGCGGCCAAGGCGATCGACTGCGCCCTGGCCATGCGCGAACAATTGGTACGGCTGAATCGGTCTTGGCATAGCCGACGTTTGCCCGTGATTCAAATGCGCGTGGGCATTTACACCGGCGAGGTGGTGGTGGGGAGCCTGGGCGGGCGCGATCGCTTGGAATACGGCGTGTTAGGCGACTCGGTAAACGTTGCCTCGCGCCTGGAAAGCTGCGTCAAGGAACGCCAACCCGATGATTGCCGCATTTTGGTTGGTGAAGCGACCCTCGAAGCCATGGGCGATCGCATCACCGCCTTGATCCTGGAACCCTGGGGCAGCATGGCCCTCAAGGGCAGAAACCAACGCGTGAAGGTCTACCACGTCAACGGCCGCTACCCCCCAGCGGCGATCGACGATCGGGATTGAGAATGGGTTTGGCATTGAACGCCAGTAGCCTTGTAGTTAACCCTGTAGGTTGGGTTGAGGCACGAAACCCAAAACCAGTCAGCTTTGTAGATCGCGTTGGGTTGAGCTTGCGAAACCCAACCTACCGCTACCGCAGCTAAACGATCAAATCGTTCGTAAAACGGCCGGCAAAACCGGCGTAACCCGAACCGACGTTAACCGCCACCACGATCGAACAACGCGACTATTTAAAGAACCCCGTGAAGGTATAGCCCACCCCCAACAACAGCGATACATCCGTGTTGTCATCCAAAAAGCCCGCCGCCACACGACCGGTCGCCGTCCAACGATAGCTCAGGGGCACATCCACACCCCCCGTGAGCGCCAATCCCACCTCGGTTTCATCACCAAACAAATCACTGATGGCGATCCCGGCCCCCACAAAGGGCACGACGGACACTGCGCCGGTTTTTTGATCCCGAATCGGAAAGTTAGCCGTCAGGGCTGTCACCGAAGTGCCCTTGTCGCCCAAAATGCTGGCGTTATGCAGCGCAAAATTTTCGCTGAAGCCTGTTTTGCCCAGCAGCGCAAAGCCGCCGTTGCCCAGGGCGCTGGAGTCGTCGTCACCACTCAAGCCGATCGCGCCACCAATGCCGATGTAGCTAAATTGCCCACTGCTACGGCGACCATTAGCGGCCCGATCGGCCTGTTGGGCCAACTGCTGGCGAAAGGCGGGATCTTGCGGCAGTGTTGAGGGAGCCGCCGCCAATTCCCCACTCGCACCGTTTAGATCATGGGTTAAATCACTAGCAGTGCTGGCCGGTGTCGCAAAGCGATCGAGTGCGATCGGCTGACCCGGCGGGACGGCTAATGCATCTACGGCGATCGCGTCGGGGCGATCGAGCGATGCCTCAACGGGGGGCATGGCTTGGCCGGGTTGCCCGGTGGCCGCCAGCCCGATCGCGCACACCGTTGCCACCGGTAGATACTTGAGATTGATCGCAAAAAGCATGGCATTCCCACTCCTCAACGATAGGACTGAAATCGAGGGCAAGTCCCCCGCTAGTGGCGATTATACGTGCGTCGATCGGCGAGTTCCGCCAGGGTGAGTGCCAGCGTTCCATCTGGGTTAGGGCCAATCGAGTCGATCGAGGGCCGACCCCGCGATCGACCCTAAATTTGCAGCACGCCTTCTGGGCGCACGGTCAGCAGCGTGCGGCGTTGCAGGCCCTCGTCGTGGCAGATTTCGTTGGCGGCCAGCAGCCCGCTGCTGATCGCCCGTTCCATCAAGCCGCAAGGAAATGGCATTTTCACCCAGTCACCCGCAAACATTAGGTTGCTTGCGCCCGATCGGGTGGCGGGGCGCTGGGCATAGCTACCCGGCGGAAAGCCCGAAAAATTCTTTTGGTTCACCAATTCCCGGTGCAGGATCGTCGCTTGCTTCAGATCGGGCACGAGTTCGTATAGCTCTTGCTCGAAGGTGGCGAGCAGGGCTTCCTGGGTGGGAAATTCCGCTTCTTTGTAGCAGTAGGCGTGAAGTTCCACGACGCTGCCGCCGGTGCGATCGGCCCAGGCTTTGTAGTCCTCTTGAATTTTGTGATAGCGGGTGATGCTGTCCGTGAGCCGATAGCCCGAGAGGGAGGTGAATTCGCTTTGATCCCAGGCGAAGTCGCGATCGAACCAAATCCGGGCCACGGCGAAGGGATCGGCTACGGCCAGTTGGGCCACTTGCGATCGGGTGGGTTCCGTCACCTCGCCCTCGGCTAGGTCGAACAGGTGTTTGATCCCCTTCACGTCGGCGGCAAAGACAAAGTAGTCCGCTTCGACGATTTCGCTGGGGGTGCGATCGACCGCCGTCGCCGCCAATTGCACCCGATCGCCCGATCGCTGCTCCACCGCATAGCGCGCCAGGGGTTTCGTGGCCGGCCCTTGCAGCACCTTGCCTTCCCGATCGAACCGCGCCCCGTGACAGGGACATTGGAACGTGCCATCGGCCTGGGGCGCGACGGTACAGCCCTGGTGGGTGCAGGTCAGCGACAGCGCCGACTTGCCCGCCACCGCATACACATCGTCGCCGCCACCGAAGTAGTCCGGGCGATCGGCCGTGGCGGTGGCCGCGTCGGCCACGGCTTCGTTCAGGGAGCTGTGGCGATCGACCCAAAAGGGCACGGGGATCGCCGATCCCGTTTGGCGATAGCTGAGGGACTGCACCCGATCGGTCTGCCACTGCACCCGATCGACCTGGGCATTGGCGATCACCCGGCCGCCCTGGGCCTCGATCGCCCGGATCATCGGCTCCACCAGGGTGCGGCCCATGTCCTGCTTCGTGCCGTTGAAGGCCAAGCCCTCCGGGTTGCCAAAGAAATAGAAGTGGAAAAACTGCATCAACTCGCCTGCACTCAGCACATCCGGCGAGTTCAGCGTAGATTTTCCGAAGGGCAGGAAATAGAGATCGTACAAGCCCTTGGGGAAATCGTTCGCCGCCCAGTCTGTCACGGCGATCGCATCCAAAGCCTCGTAGGTTTTGGTGGGATCAAATCCCGTAATCGCCTGAAACACGGCCCAATGGGCCGGGCTGGTCAAATTCAAGCCCCACCGGAAGCGATTTGGCGACGAAATGGCCAAATCCACAATGTTCCAGGGAAAGGACGATCGCGTGGGGCGAAAGACTTCCGGCTCGTAGGTGTCCCCCTTGTACAGCACCGAGTAGCGCTCCAGGGACACAAAATCCTGGCGAATGTTCATCTCCTCGGTCAGGGCCCACAGGTTGTAATACTGCGGAAAAAAGCCGTGGAACCCGTGTTCCATCATTAGGGGTTCGCCGTTCACATTGATCGGCCAGCTCGCGATTTTGCCACCCAAGTGGGGCGATCGCTCCAGCAACGTCACCGCAAATCCCCGGCAACTGAGTTCGTAGGCCGCCGCCAAGCCCGCCAGTCCCCCTCCCACGACTGCCACCCGCTTTTGGCGATCGCTCGGTAACTGCGTGGGCAGCGTCAGCCGATCGGGCTGATATTCACTCGGTTGCGGCTTCACAAACCGGGAATAGCCCAGGGCACTACCGACCGCACCAACGCCAAGGAGCTGCAACGCCGTCCGCCGTGAAAATGTCGATGCAGAATCCGCAGAATCCGGTTGAGGAGAAAGGGTCATGGGGAGAGAGAAGAAAACAGTAACCAGGGCGATCCCACTGAAAGAGCCACCTTCGAGGGGATTCACCATTCGCGTCGATCGGCAATAGCCCGCAGGGACTCCAGACTGTCGCGAATCCTAGCCTACGATTGTGGCGGATTCAGGGAGGTTCTGCCACCCCGTCGATCGCTGGGATCGCCAATGGTAGGTATGGCGGGCGATCGTCTATTGCTGTCTCCCAAACAAAGCCAGTCCGCTCCGGATCGCGACCCGCAGCGGACTGATGGTGGCCCTGGTCGATCGCTGGTTGATGGCCATGGGTCGATCGACCCATGGGCCAGACGAGCGAATTAACCGTTGGCCAGGGCCGTCCATTCCGTGTGGAACGTGCCCGGTTTGTCGGTGCGTTCGTAGGTGTGCGCCCCAAAGAAGTCGCGCTGGGCCTGGGTCAAGTTTTGCGGCAGTCGATCGCGCCGGTAGCTGTCAAAGTAGTCCAGCGACGCGCTAAAGGCCGGCACCGCGATCCCCGTTTGGGCCGCGATCGCCACCACATTGCGCCAAGCGGCCTGGCGATCGAGAATCGTCTGCTTAAACTCCGGAGCCAGCAGCAAATTCGCCAACTGCGGATTTTCCGTAAACGCCCGCTCAATCTTGCTCAAAAAGCCCGCACGAATAATGCAACCGCCCTTCCAAATTCGGGCCATTTCCGCCAGCTTCAGATCGTAATTAAACTCCGCCGAAGCCTTCGCCAGCAGGGCCATCCCCTGGGCGTAGGAGCAAATTTTGGAGCAATAGAGCGCATCCCGCACTTGGTCAATAAACGCAGGAATGTCCGTCGGCGCAGTCCAGTTGGGGCCGCTGATTTGTTGCGAGGCCGCCGTCCGTTCCGCCTTGATCGACGAAACAATCCGGGCATTCACCGCCGCAATAATCGTGGGGATCGATACGCCCAATTCCAGCGCACTCATCACCGTCCACCGCCCAGTGCCCTTTTGGCCCGCCGCATCGAGGATTAACTCCACGAGGGGCTGTTGGGTGTCGGGATCGCTGACCTTGAAGATGTCCGCCGTGATTTCAATCAGGAACGAGTTCAGTTCGTCCGTTTGGTTCCAGGCGGCGAAGGTTTCCTGCAGTTGGCTCTGGCTGAGGCCGCCGACGGTTTTCAGCAGGTCGTAGGCTTCGGCAATCAGTTGCATGTCGCCGTATTCGATGCCGTTGTGCACCATCTTGACGTAGTGGCCGGAGCCGCCGGGGCCAATGTAGGTGACGCAAGCGCCGTTATCGACTTGGGCGGCAATTTTGGTGACGATCGGCTCGATCTTTTCGTAGGCCGATCGGGTGCCACCGGGCATCAGGCTGGGGCCGTTCAGTGCGCCCTCTTCGCCGCCGCTCACGCCCATGCCGATGTAGGTCAGCCCGAGGGCTTCTAGCTCGTGGGTACGGCGTTCCGTGTCGTTGTATAGGGAGTTGCCGCCGTCGATCAAAATGTCGCCGGGGGCCAGCAGGGGCCGCAGTTGGTCAATGACGGCATCCACGGGCGCGCCGGCCTTGACCATGATCAGGATTTTGCGCGGGGGTTCGAGGGCAACGACAAACTCTTCGAGGCTGTAGGTGGGTTGCACCTGTTTGCCTTGGGCGCGGGTGGCCATGAAGGTGTCAGTTTTGTCGCGGCTGCGGTTATAAACCGCGATCGGGAATCCGTTGCGTTCAATATTCAGGGCGAGGTTTTCGCCCATTACGGCAAGACCGATGAGTCCGAAACTTTGAGCCATAGGAAAAATTTGAATCGGCTAAAATCGGCTAAAATCCGGCTGGAATGCTGATGTGGCACGCCTGAGCCGCCAATATCGGGGGCAGTTGCGGTAAACGGGGGTCAATCACCCCGGATTGGGGATTGGTGTGGGTATGGGTGCTCGATCGTCGCCATTGCTGCGACCGATCGAGTCTAACCGGCATCTTAAGGAGGTCAAGCCTTGAATTCGGTTCACTCCGGGCATTTCGGCTTTTCTTAAGCTTGTGGGCGATCGGCCTGCGCCCCGAAGACCCAAGACCTGATCGCCCTCTCCCTCGCCACGGTAATCGCCCTCGACCCCGATCGCCAAGAGGCAAGATGCGGGAGGGGGAGACTGAGTGCCTGGTCGGCCCGGAGCCTTACCGATCGGTGCTTTCAGCCCAGCGCCCTCAGATTAGCCCGATCCCCAAGGCGAGAACCCGGTAGATCTGGAAGATTAGGTTAAAAGTCCTTGGCGTAAGGTCGGTTGATCCGTTTCGCAACCCCGGCAACTGAGCGTATCAAATATAACTAGAGAATCTCTTACGGGTCTCCGTGTGGATCGCAAACGCGGCAAGGCCGATCGCCGTGCGTTTCGAGACACCGTTGCGCCCCGGCCGGGGCGCGATCGGGCAGGGCCAACACCCCGGAATCCTTGAGACCCAACGACTAGAAGCACTGCGGACTCGGCCAGCGGCGTTCCTCAGATCGCGATCGCGCAGGCAGTCCCCCCATCCGTTGATTAGCCCTCCCAAATGGGTATGCTTTGGGTAGCGCAATCGACCCGCCGTCGCAACGACAACGATCGCCCGGGACAAGATTGCTGAATCAAAGTTACTCTGGATTGAATTACGACTTAGGGGGTCAAACCCCCCATTGGGACAGTTGGTTGATTGGTGCAACTACGAGCGATCGACCGGCACAACTCTCAGGGACAGCGGATGGGCGATCGCCCCGTCACCCCTAGCATCTGGCTCCAAGTCACCCATCTCCTCAGCCCAGGTCATGGGTGGGCGTTTTGGAAAAGTGGCCGGGTCGCGCCCCTTGCGCAGGCTTCTAAAGTGTGAATGTAGAGTGTATTGACAATGCCCGCCGTCCCAACCGATGGACACCCAATTCAGGCATCCTAACGGTTAGGGATCCGTTGGGGTGCACTCAGTTGGTGCAGGACTCGCGCAGGTTTGGCGCAGGTTTGGCGGTATTGATCCTGTTGCTGTGAAGCAGAGTAGATGGCATGGCTGAGATCCAATTACGCCTTCAAATTCCAGGTAGTCCCGATCGACTGATTCCCATTGAAGGTGATCAATTCACGATCGGGCGGGCCAGTGACTGCGAACTGCCCCTATCGCCCTACGGCGTGTCGCGGCATCACACCCGCATCAGCCGCCCCAACAGCGAAAGCCCCTGGGTCGTCGAAGATCTCAACAGCAAAAACGGCACACGCCTAAATCAACTGCCGTTACAGCAACCCATGGCCCTCACCCATGGCGATCGCATCTACATCGAAAACGTCTGCATCACCGTGCTCCTCGCCGGAGTCGGCATGGCCCATCCCCCCACCACTCCCACCATCACCCGCGCCAGTCGCTCGGGCTGGCAAGCCCACGCCCAGGCACAGCAGGCCCAAGCACAGGCCCAAGCACAGGCCCAAGCACAGACACAAGCCAAAACTCCCACCACCAAAGACCCCAACAGCATCCCCATTCCTCCCACCGTTTCGATCGCCCGGCCCAGCAGGGTCAAACTGCCGGTGATCGATGCCACCTCGGATGGCAAAATGCGGATTTCTCGCAACGCCAACGACCTCAAAGAACAATGGCTGCGGGCCGACGAAGGCAGCGGCGACAGCCTCTATGAGCGCGATCGAACGATCGCCCGCCTGCGCGACCTCGTGGAAATTGCCAAAGGCCTCACCTCCGCCGCCAGCAGCAACGCCATTTTTTCCCAAGTCCAAGAAGTCGTGTTTCGCTACCTGACCAACATCGAGCGCCTCGCCCTGCTAGTCGATGTGGAAGACAACGGCGAACTACAACTGCTCAACGCCGCCGCCCGCGAAACCGAACGTGCCCGCGACCTCACCCTCAACAGCGGTTGGATCAGCCAAAGCATTTGTCAAAAAGTGTTTAAAGAAAAAATCGCCCTGCAAACCGCCGATGCCCAGGCCGACGAGCGCTTTGGCTGCGAGCAAAGCATTCTCTACAAAGGCATCCGCAGCGCCATGGCCGTGCCCCTGTGGAACGATGACAAGGTGGTGGGCGTGCTCTATGCCGATGCCAACCTCTCCTCCGAAAGCTGGGTGCAAGAAGGCGAGGACGACCTGAGCTTTTTCTCAGCCCTGGCCAACTTGGTGGCCGCCAGCGTCCAGCGGTGGTTGCTCACCCGCAAGTTGCAGGAAGAAGAACGGCTCTGCCAAAAACTGGAGCGCTATCACTCGCCCGCCGTCGTGCAACAGATGATCGCAGCGGGAACCCACGACGATGGGCGAATTCCGACCACCGATGGCGAATTAAGCGTGTTGTTTGCGGACATTGTGGGGTTTACGGCCCTGTCCGAGCGACTGAGTGCGGCGGAAATTGCGGACTTGCTGAATCGCTTTTTTGAGGAAATGCTTCAGGAAATTTTTGCCCTGGGGGGAACCCTCGACAAGTTTATTGGCGATTGCATCATGGCGTTTTTTGGGGCCCCGGAGCCGCAGCCCGACCATGCCGATCGCGCGGTGATTGCGGCCCGGCGAATGCTGGAGCGCCTGGACGACCTCAACAAGCGCAATGTGTTGGGTGAACATTTGCAACTGCGGATCGCGATCAACAGCGGTCGGGCCGTGGTGGGGGATGTGGGCAGTTCCCAACGGATGGACTACACGGTGCTGGGCGGTACGGTGAACTTGGCGGCTCGCATGGAGGGGATTTGTCCCGTGGGCCAGTGCATTATCAGCACCCACACCTACGATTTGGTGTCGCGCAAGCTGAACTGGGAGCAGATGGGCGAGTTTCGGTTCAAGGGCATTGAGCGGCCCGTGCCGATTTTTCAGGATCGGCTGCGGTTGCAGGAGTTGGAGTTGGTGCAAATGCTGACGGAGCGGCCGCCGTCGCCCCATTAGGGCCGTGAGGGATTTGTGTCGGTTTTTGGCGATCGGGGGTGCGGCAAAAACTCAAAAATTCCCGCAATTTCGGTAGGGGCAGGTTTCAAACCTGCCCCTACATTTCTCGCCCCTACGTTTATGGATTGGATGCCGATCGCTTGCCCAGGAGTCGATCGCGCAAGTGGCGGATCCGATCGCGATATTTGGCGGCTTCTTCAAATTCCAAATTCTTCGCGGCTTCTTTCATTTGGGCTTCGAGTTTTTCGATCAATACCGGCACATCATCGAGGGATAATTCCGCCGAATGTTCATAGGCTTGTTCCAAATCTTTGGCACTCAATCGGCGGGATAAATCCAGGAAGTCCAAAATCGAATTGCCGGATTGTTTAATCACAGGCTGGGGCGTAATCCCGTGTTTTTGGTTGTAGTCCTGTTGAATTTTGCGGCGGCGATCGGTTTCGGAAATCGCCTTGGCCATGCTGTCCGTGAGCCGATCGGCATACAAAATTGCTTGGCCATGCACGTGCCGCGCCGCCCGACCGATGGTTTGAATCAGCGATCGCTCGGCCCGCAAGAATCCTTCCTTGTCGGCATCCAAAATCGCCACGAGGGACACTTCCGGTAAGTCCAATCCTTCGCGCAATAAATTCACGCCAATCAACACATCAAATTTGCCCGCGCGCAGGGCTTGCAGAATTTCAATCCGCTCGATCGACTGAATTTCCGAATGGAGATATTGCACCCGCACGCCGCGTTCTTGGAAATATTCCGCCAAATCTTCTGCCATCCGTTTGGTCAGCGTCGTAATGAGTGTGCGCTCGGAGCGATCGACCCGTTGCACAATTTCCGCCAGCAAATCATCCACCTGGCCATCGGTGGGCCGCACAAAGATTTCGGGATCAATCACCCCCGTCGGGCGAATCACCTGCTCCACAATTTGCCCTTGGGAAATCTCCATTTCCCAATTTCCCGGCGTTGCGGATACGAAGATACATTGATTGACTTTTTCCCAGAATTCTTCCGCCTTCAGCGGGCGATTGTCCGCCGCGCTGGGCAAGCGAAACCCGTGATCAATCAGCACTTTTTTGCGGGATTGGTCGCCGTTATACATACCGCGTAACTGCGGAACCGTGACGTGGGATTCGTCGAGAATGAGTAACCAATCTTCGGGAAAATAGTCGATCAAACATTCGGGAGGATCGCCCGCTTGTCGCCCCGCCAAATGGCGCGAATAGTTCTCAACGCCGTTGCAATAGCCCACCTGTGCGAGCAGTTCCAAATCGTAGCGAGTGCGCTGATCAATCCGTTGGGCTTCGAGGAGTTTGCCTTCGGATTCTAGAAATGTTTTTTGGTCGCTCAATTCACGGGCGATCGCCTTGATCGCATCTTCTAACCGATCTTCAGGGGTCACAAAGTGGCGCGCTGGATATAAATTCACCGCTTCCATACTTTTGAGAATTTCGCCCGTCAGCGGATCGACGTAGCGAATCGCTTCCACTTCGTCGCCAAAGAATTCAATCCGAATAATCCGATCTTCATAGGCGGGGCCAATTTCGAGCACGTCGCCTTTGACGCGGAATTTTCCACGACCCATTTCCACATCATTGCGCTCGTATTGAACTGACGCTAAATCTCGCAACGTTTGGCGCAAATTTAATTCATGGCCCACGCGAAAGGGAATGGCGGCGTTTAAATATTCCGTGGGAATTCCCAAGCCGTAAATACAACTAATGGAGGCGACCACGATCACATCACGTCGTTCAAAGAGCGATCGGGTGGCCGAGTGGCGCAACATATCAATTTCTTCATTAATCGAAGCGGTTTTTTGAATGTAGGTATCCGTGACGGGAATATAGGCTTCGGGTTGGTAATAGTCGTAGTAGGAAATGAAATATTCCACCGCATTATTCGGAAAAAATTCCCGCAGTTCGTTGCACAACTGGGCGGCGAGGGTTTTGTTGTGCGCCAAAACGAGGGCGGGTCGATCGAGCTGGGCGATCGCGCTGGCGATTGTAAAGGTCTTGCCCGTGCCCGTCGCGCCGAGCAGGGTTTGGTAGCGGTTGCCCGATCGCACCCCCTGCACGAGCTGGGCGATCGCCTTGGGTTGGTCGCCCGTGGGGTCAAAGGGCGCATGGAGATCGAACACCGGCATATCAAGTCCTCGTTACCAAAACAGTGGCTTACGGTCGGTTCGGGGGGGCAGTTTCGGGCGCGGTTGATCCCCGGGGGCCACCCGATCGCCCTTTAGAGCTGCTTATCGGAGCAATGATTTTTTTAATAATCTGTTTATAGCGTCGTTAAAATATAACTGTAGAGACAATTTACTCACCCCCGGCCGAACGCGCTCGAATTGGCAGCGCGCCAATTTCGTCATTGGCCATAGTTTAGCCGTGAGCCATCACCCGCGATTTCGCCTGCCCGATCGACCCCCTCGATCAAGGCCACCGCGAGCCGCGTGCATTTGATAGGATGACCTGGGTTTGACAGTCATTTTATAAAGCTGGTTATCAAGCTGGGCCTCACGGCTCCTATCAGCCCCGTTCAACGGCACTAGTATCGGCATCCGAGGTACGTTTTCATGAGCAACCGCAACGTCACCGACACCAACAACCGCGCCCGCGACGATCGCGATGAAGTGCGCCTCGACGATCGTACCGATCGCGAACAGCGCGCCCTCCCCGCCGTCGTCCGCAAGCGCCCCCTCGCCACCACCTACGGCAACCGTCCCGTCGGCGAAGACACCATCCAGTTCACAGAAAGCGACTTGCCGAACCACCGCCCCGTTGAAGTTAGCCACTTGTCCCTGGTGCCGAGCGACCTGCCCAAGCATCGCCCCATTGAAACCAGCAATCTCAAGGTGGTGGGTACGGTAGCTGCCTACGGTGCGCGCCCCGTCTCTGCCAGCACCTTGAACGTGGTTGAAACCATCACCCTGTCGGGCCATCGCCCGGTCACGGCGAACACGATGGAACTGACCACCAGCGACTGGCTGCCGAGCAACCGCCCCATGGGATCGAACGACCTGGGCGAAGACTCGAACCTGATGGGCTATCTCGACTAACCATCCAGGGGGGGATTAATCCATTTTTGGGTTTAGGTGCGATCGACTTGGATGAGCCTTGCGACCTGAGCCGATCGACTGGGGTATGGTTTTGGCCGTGCCCCTATTTTTATGGGCATTTTGATGGGACTTTTTTACGGACTTGGATCCCAGAATTCAGGCATTTGCTTGAGAGGTGATCAAGCTTCGATCTCGATGCGATCGGGAAACGAAATTTCTAGCACCACGCAGCCCACATCCGTCGAAAAGGGGCCGTGGACTTCGCCCGGTGGGCGGCTGGCGTAGTGTCCGGTTTCGAGCCAGCAGCCAAAGGCGCGATCGAACAGACGACCGCTCACAATCAGGATTTCTTCGGGATAGGGGTGGCTCTTGGGGCCAAAGGCGGCGGTGTCTGCGCCGGGGTGGAACCGCGTCAGGCGGGTATATTCCCCGGTTTCGGGATCGATGCTGAGGGTGAGGTCTTCGGCCTGACCTTCAAGGCCGGCGATCGGAGTCCACCGATCGGCCGCGGCGGTGCTTAACGGGTTCCAATAGGTGGCGATCGACTTGGCCATGGGACTAATTGCGCGGTGCAGTCTGGGTTGCGTCGTTGGTGGTGGAGCGGGGATCGTTTACGGAGCCGCTGGGGGCATCATTGGGATTGGTCGTGGGGTCGATCGCTGGGATGTTGGCATCAGGGTTGGGTTTGGGTTTGGAATTGGCCCGATCGAGGTCTTGCAGCTTGCGGGTGAAGTAGCTCTGGCGATGTTGGAGCTGGCCCGCCAGGATCACGGCCTGTTCGTAGGCGATGCGCGCCCGATCGCGCTGATCCAAACTCACAAAGAGATCGCCCAACTTTTCGTAGGTGTCCATCATCCCGTAGCCGTCAGCGGCTTCCCGCGCTAGTTCTAACAAGTTGATGTAGGTGTTGGCTAGCAGGTCGGGCTTGTTGGCAAAGGCCGGGCGCGTGCGGTAGAGGGTGGCCAGCCGATCGAGCGACTCGCGCACAATCCCCAGTTGCTTGATCGTGCGGGCGGTGGCGGCGGCTTCGCGATATTGAAACACCGCTTCTTCTAGGCGGTTGGCCCGATCGAACGTGGCCGCCAGCTCACTCATCAGCGGCGGAATCAGGCGAATGATCCCCAACTCCTGGTAAACCCCGAGCAGGTCGCGCTGGGTAACGATCGCATCGTCCCACTGGCGCGATCGATCAAACAGCATCACCAACTCTTTGAGGTAGCGCACTTCCGCTTGGCGATGTAGCGGAATTATTGGCTCCGTGCCCGGTGCGGGCGGCACGACCACCCAGCGGCCGGCGGCGATTTTCGCCCGTTCGATCGCCAGCAACTCCCGGTAGGCCTCGGCCGCTGCGCCATCATCAAAAATACTCGATCGCAACAGGGCGATCGCCCCCAAAGATTTCTCGATCGCCGCCGGGTCATTCGCCTCCCGCGCCATCAGCAACCGCGGCTCCAACACCGCCAAGGCCAACTTCGGCGCACGCACCTGGTAGTAGGTCGCCCCCAAGGCCTCCAGCAACGCCGGTTCCGTGGGAATTGGCAGCGGTTGATCGTCGGGCAAATTTGGCTTCGGCCCCGTTTGGCCCGCTTGGATCGCCTTCAGTCGATCGGTAATCACTCGCGTTTCTTCCACGCCCCCTTCGCGCCAGGCCAACTCACCCACCCGCCCCAGGGCCGGCAATTCCTCAAAAACGCCCAAAAACCGCCGCAACCGCAACTCCCGATTCCACAGGGCAAAGGCTTCCAGGGTTTTGCCCGCCCGCAGGGTCGCCGCCGCCTGTAGGTTCAACTCATCCAACGCCAGCCGCAACCGATCGCGCTCCGTGGGCGACAGCTCCCGCTTCATCGGAAACTCCGGCAGCAGCGGGTCAGGAGCCAGCAACTCCAGCGGACTGGGCGGAAACTCATCCGGCGGCGGCTTCAGAAAAATGTCAAAGAGCGGCAACCGATCCAAAAACGGCAACTGAGCCAGGGCGCGATCGACCGGACTGACCGCCAGCAAGGCGATCGCCCCCACGCGCACCCCCCACCGCAGCGATCGCAGCAGCCAAGCCGAACGGGAATTTGCGGAGCGCGCAACCATGGGTCAACCGTCGCCGTAACGACAAAAAGAGCAAAACGTAGTGTTACTTTACCTCAAGGATTTCCCTGACGGCGTTGCGCCATGACCGCTGACTCGTTTGGCCCACCGGCCCGCCCCAATTCATCACCCAACCGCCTCGATGCGTTGCTGACCCTGCGCGGGATCGCTTGCTGCTTGGTGATTGTGGCCCACTGCGGGCCGCCGCGCGAGAGCCTGGGCCTGGCGGGCATCGACTGGAGCTGGCTGATGTTTGCGCCGGGTGGCGTGGCGGTGCGCGTGTTTTTTGGGTTGTCGGGCTATCTGATGGGCAAGGGATTTTATACCCAGCGCTATCGGCTCGATCGCCCCGGCATTTTGCGCTATTTCCAAAACCGCGCCACCCGCATTTTGCCGCTCTATTATGCCTGTGTTTTGTTGTCGGGATGGTTAGTTTATCCCCACATTTGGCAACCGGAAAATTGGGGCTATTTCATCCGGCTGCTAACCTTTACCTACGAACATTCATTGCCGATCGCCTTTAATGCGCCCCTCTGGTCGTTGTCCACGGAAGTGCAGTTCTATGCGATCGTCCCCTTAATCTTTTGGCTAAGTCGCAAGTATCTCAAAACCGGCCGGGCGATCGGGCGGGCGATCGGCAGCATCATTCTCTTGCTCACGATCTACCGCTTTGGCGTGTTTGAACTGATTCAATGGCTCCAGGGCGACACCGAAAACAATCCCTATTTTATTCGCTACATCTATACCTTTCTGCCCGCCAATTTGGATGCATTTCTGGTGGGATTTTGGTTGAATCCCTTGATCCAAAGGCTCCACCAACGGGGCGATCGGGTCGGAGCGATCGCCCTCAATGATCGACCAACTCTCGTCAAACGAGCTGCGATCGGGGGATTAATGCTGCTGTATCTGCTGTCGGCTAACTGGAAATACCAGGGCAGCGATTGGGCTCTGTTAATTTCACCCACGCTCACGGTCATTGCCACCGGTTTTTTTATTTTTGCGGTGGAATATCGAGCATATTTCAGTTCGATTCACAATCGCAAACTCTCCCGATCGGCTATTGATCAAAATCCTAAACGCATCCTCGAAATCCTCGGTGTTCTTTCCTTTGGGATGTACGTTTGGCACTATCCGCTATTACACAAAATTGCACCTTTAATTCCGGTTTCGTCTCCGCTAGGGGCCTACGGGATGCGCTTGGGGCTAGTGTTAATTAGTTCGATCGCCCTGGCGGCCCTCAGCTATTTTTGGATCGAAATTCCAGCGATTCAATGGCGCAAAAAAGCCCCCTAAAATTCCTGGCATGGGTGCATTACCCAAGGAACTGGGGGGCGGGATCTAATCACAAAAAATTACGAAAAATTACGCAACCTCTCAACCCTTCAGCAGTCTCTTAGCCTTGCGTTGCAGCCGCTGCCAAAGGCTGGGAGGGGCATTGTAGGAGCGCGGCCGACCCGTGAAGCGGGGCCGATCGCCCGAATGCCGCCGGTAGCGGTAGTGCAAAAACGTCTCGCGATAGGGAAAGTCAATATTTTCCCCAGCGCACAGCCGTGTGAAGAGCGCAGACGACAGGCCAATGTAGTGCAAATAGGTTAGGGGCCGATCACGATCGAACACTTGGCCCGATCGCTCCACAAAATGTTTTGAAGTGATGCTATTGCCCGTGACCTGTTCCTTGGGCCAATGGTGCGCACAGTTATGAACCTTGAGGTTCGATCGCATCACCAAATAGTTCAACAACGCCTGATCGGCCGATCGGGGATAGAGCACATCTGACTCGCCGGTCTGAAGCTGTTTCAACAATTCATCGCAGCGATCGAGTGTCAACACGCCCCGCTTGGTGGCATACAGCCCCGAACAAAACAGCGATTGCTGCATTTGCTCCGGTGAAAACAGCGATTGCAACAGAGGACTCGCCACCCGATACACATGGGCCGGGTCTTTGTACTGAAAATCGTAGGTGACCCAATCGGCCGTTTCCAAGGCCGCAAACAGGGGCGCGAGGGGCTGGAGCACTAAGGTATCCGCATCCAGATAAATGAATCGATCGAATGGGCCATCGAAGGCCGCCAACCGCCGTCGCCCGCCCATGGTGCGCCCGTAAAGATTCGGTTCTTGCTCATAAAGCTGCAAGGCCAGGGGGGTGGCCTCAATTACGGATTTGGAAAACTGATCCCAGCGGGCAATTAAGTCCCAATCTTCCAAAATTTGCACGTGGGGCCAGTCGGCCAAGACGGTTCTCAGGCGATCGACTCGATCGTCGTAGGGGCAAATAATCACCGGGTACGGACTGCCATCGGCCCGCCGCCCCGCATTGGCTTCGATGCTGTTCAGCAGCGCTATCACTTGATCCAACACCACATCGTTGGCCAAGGTGTAGAGACCATCCATCAAAAAATCTCCCCAGTGCTTTGTGACTGCGATCGCGACTGATTCAGGTTTAACCGATCGCCCGTGTGATCACTGTGCGATCGCTGATTCTTTTGGGGGGCGATCGTTGGGGAGCAGGATTTAAGACATCACACCAGCAACTTTTCACTCAAAATCATCACCTCGCATAAATTATCAATTTTTTGTATAATATATAGTTAGACAAGCATAAAGAGAGAATCATTGTTTATGTCAAATAAGTTCAAGAAAGCCAGTCAAGCTGGCGTAGTTGCTGGCAGCACCGGTGCAGTAACAGGCGCAATTGTTGGATCTTTCTTTGGAAGAGCAGCTATTTTCGCAGGAATGATTCCGGGAATTGGTGCGCCAGCGGCAATTGCCTTAGCAGTCGTTGGTGGAGTGGCTGGGGCAATTGGCGGGGCTGCGGCCGGCGCTTTGTTAGACGACAATGATTAAGTGACCTAATAGGGTGGCGAGGATTACCGAGCTGTGGATGAGGAGCAATGCATCCCCCAAAGTCTTGCCCCCTACCAAGTGGGTTATTCCAAATTTACACATGAGGGCGATCACGCCTTCTTTAGGTTTAACCGATCATCCTTATGATCACTGCGCGATCATGAATCCTTTTGGTTCGTGATCGTTGATCGAAAAAATTGAGTTGAGTTAGCAGAGGAAGCTATCAAGCAATCATGATGTCATCAACTAAGTCATGGGCGGTTTTTATTGGAGTAGCCATGGTTGACGCAGTTCTGCTTGTCAAGCTGCTAACTAGCCAGTTTTCTACAGGTCTCCTGCTTGCTATTGTTGCGATCACAGCTCTCTTGATCTTTTCCTTTCGGATTGAAGACATCATAAAAGCTAGTCTTAGCAAAGACGAACGACAGATTGAGTTGAGCGATCTCAGCGCAAAGCTAGAGAAAACCGAGAACGACCTGACAAAAGCTCAAGCTAAGATTGAAGCCATTGAGTTGAGCGATCTCAGCACAAGGCTAGAGAAAATCGAGAACGACCTGACAAAAGCTAAAGTCAAAATTGAGGCCAATGAGGACAAGATAGACGATTTATTTTTGCTCTCAATGGGTTCTGATATATACACAAGCTTAAAGAAAATAGCGTCAGGTCATTTTGGAAAATATCATAAAAAGCCTAATGGAATTCTAGATCGTGAGCTTCGTTACCTCCGTGTCATTGGCTATATAGAAGTGAAAGATAATGTTATTGGCAGGATTCCTGAGCGCGGTGAGAATCTGTCAGAGTATGTATGGACAACTGAAACGGGCAAAGACTTTGTTGCTTTGCGCGAGTCGATAGAGCAGCGCAAGTCGCAAGGTGCAGGCTAACCATCCAAATCTAGGCAGACCCGTGAGATCTACAAAAATTTGACCTCGACGATCGCCCTTGGCCATATCCATCGTCCGATCGAGTCGCGATAATAGGACAATAGCCGTTCGTCTGCCCCCGCCCGATCGTGCGCCTGCATCCCGACACCGTTGAAACCGTTAAACAGCGAGCCGACATCGTTGATGTGGTCTCGGAACGGGTCGTGCTGAAAAAAAATGGCAAGGACTTTAAAGGTCTTTGCCCGTTCCACGACGACAAATCCCCCAGCTTCACGGTCAGCGCCACCAAAGGGTTCTACTACTGCTTCTCCTGCGGGGCCGGGGGCAATGCGATCAAGTTTTTGATGGAGCTGGACAAGCGATCGTTCAGCGATGTGGTGCTCGATTTGGCGCGGCGCTACCAAGTGCCGGTGCAGACCCTGGAGCCGGAACAACGGCAGGAAATTCAGCGCCAAATCACCGAGCGGGAACAGCTCTACGAAGTGATGGCGGTGGCGGCGAGTTTCTATAGCCATGCGTTGACGCAGCCGCTGGGCGCGCGGGCCATGGACTATTTGCTCGAAGAGCGGCACTTGAGCCAGGAGACGATCCAGGGTTTTAATTTGGGCTATTCGCCGGCTGGGTGGGATGCGCTGTATCGCTATTTGGTGGACCAAAAGCGCTATGCCGTGTCGCTGGTGGAGAAGGCGGGGCTGATTGTGCCGCGCAAGTCGGGCGGGGGCTATTACGATCGCTTCCGCGATCGGTTGATGGTGCCGATTCGCGATCCCCAGGGGCGGACAATCGGCTTTGGCGGGCGGACGCTGAACGGCGATGAGCCGAAGTATTTGAACTCGCCGGAAACGGAATTGTTTGACAAGGGGCGGACGCTGTTTGGCCTCGATCGGGCAAAAACGGCGATCGCCAAAACCGACGCGGCGATCGTCGTGGAAGGCTATTTCGATGTGATTGCGCTCCATGCGGCGGGGATCGAAAACGCGGTGGCGGCCCTGGGCACGGCCCTGAGTTTGGCGCAGGTGAAGCTGCTGACGCGGTTTACGGAATCGAAGCAAATTATTTTGAACTTCGATGCGGACTCGGCGGGCCAGAAGGCGACGGAGCGGGCGATCGGGGAAGTGGAGGGGCTGGCCTACCGGGGCGAAATTCAACTGCGGGTGTTGAATCTGCCGGGGGGCAAGGATGCGGATGAGTTCCTAAAGGCCTACAGCGGCGACCATTACAAAACGCTGATTGCGGAAGCGCCCCTGTGGTTGGACTGGCAGCTCGATCGGGCAATTTCCGCCCGCGATTTGCGCCTGTCGGATCAGTTCCAAGCGGCGGTGGGCGATGCGGTCAAGTTCCTGAGCCAAATTCCTAACCCCGCCACCCGCAGCCACTACGTCCGCCACTGCGCCGACTTGCTGGGCCAAAAGGACAGCTACTTTACGCTGCAACTGGAGCAGGATTTGCGCGCCCAGGTGCAGGGCCAGCGGTGGCACGGGCGATCGGCCAAGTGGCAGCGATCGGGTGACAGCAGCCTCCGGGAAGCGGCGGAGGGGCAGTTGCTGCGGATCTATTTGCACTGTCCCGATCGGCGGCGGCAAATTTTGGCAATCCTGGAAGAGCGGGAGTTGGAGTTTGGCCTGTCGCACCATCGATTTTTGTGGCGGCAGATTTTGCAGATCCAAGAGGCGCTGGGCCATGAGGCGGCGGAGTTGGCGATCGAGCTGCGATCGAACCCGGAGCTGTCCCACGAGGATTTGGCGATCGTCGATCGGCTGCTGCACTTGGACGAGCGCACCGCCTTGGATCTCGACCGGCCGGCTTTGGTGATCCGCGCGGCGATCGCCAGCCTGGAAACCTTGCAATGTGCCAAGCGCTGTCGCCACCTGCTCGATGCGTGGCTGATGCACCACATCCAGGCGGAGTTAGCGGCGGAGGAGTTGCGGCGCGTGTTTGCGGGCGAACCCCCGATCGGGTCGGACAGCGATCGGATTGTCAGCCTGCGCGGTCGGGGTAGCGGTGGTGGCGGCGGTGTTTCGGGAAATTTGGCGTTAGCTCCCGACCCGATCGACCTGGAACAATTAGAAGAAAACCTGAATCGGGCCTACGAACAACAGACCACGTTTCACGATCTTTACTATCAAGAACGGCGTTATTTATATCAACTCAATCAACAACGATTTACAAGTTTTGAAGACCTGACCCAACACCCCAGCGAGCCGATCGCCCGCGATTAAAATTCTAGGGTTCGTCATTTGCGAAATCGTGGGGGGCAAGGGGTTTAAACCCCTTGTCTGAGGTGATTGTCTGGGGCCGTTGAGCTGGGAAAATCAGCCATTTCAGCCCCGATCAATTCAGTGGGATGCCCCCGGATTTTGGCTCCTAATTTTGGACGGGGCCGCCGTTGGGTGGTAGCGGCTGTGGGGCTTCAGTGGGTTCGATCGCCCGGTGATTTTTCAACCGATCGAGGGCCTTGGCCGCGACGCGCACCACGATCGGGGAGGCATCGTACCGCGATTTTTCGAGCAGCGTGATTACGTCCGCGCGGTTGACCGTACCCAGGGCTTCGATCGCCGCTGCGCGCACGGCCGGGTCAGCATTCGCCGCCAGCTTCAGGAGATCGGCGATCGGCTTTTGCCCCTCGGCGCGGTGGCCGATCGTCCGCACCTGGTTGGCGAGGCGGGCCACTTGCTCGATCGGGCTAGGCTGGGTCGGGCCGCTGACGACGGGGTCCACGGGCGGGGCGATCGGCTCCGGTTCAGCGACTACTTCCGGTTCGGGTTCAGCAATTACTTCCGGTTCGGGTTGAGGTTTGGATTCAGCGACTACTTCCGGTTCTGGTTCAGAAATTACTTCCGGTTCAGGTTGAGGTTCGGACTCAGCGACTACTTCCGGTTCAGGTTTGGCGATTACTTCAGGTTCGGCAACAGCGATCGCTTCCGGTTCCGGTTCAGCAACCGGTTCCGGCGCGGGAGTCGGCGCGGGTTCCGGGGTGGGAGCCGCCGCCGCTGACACACCGCCCCAGGGGTCGGGCAGTTGCGCGGCCGGCCGGGGAGTGCTGGCCGACGGTGCGGGTGCGGAAGCCGGTTGGGGCGCGGGGGCGGCGATCGGTTGGGGCGCGGCGAGTTGCGCCTTCAGGGTTTTGAGTTCCGCTTGCAGGGTTTGCAATTCCCGATCGTGGTTTTTGCGGGCGGTTTGCTTCTGCACCTCAAAATCTTGCTCAAGGGTTTGTTTTTGCCGATCAAGGTACTGCTTGTGCTGGCGTTCGAGGTCGCCCACGCGCTGTTGCATCAAATACCAGGCGATCGCCCCGCCGATCGCAATCCCCAAAATCAACAATACAAAGCCCATGACTTGCTTCTCGCTGCCAAACAGTTCGAGACTATTTAACCAATTAACCAGGGATTGCAACTGATCATGCGACGAATCGCGCGACGGATACCGCGACGGATCCCGCGATCGGATCGGTGCGCCGGGTTGGAGTGTCACCCCGATCCGAGCCGGGCGGCGATCGGGCCGGGTATGATGGCCCCTGCTCGTTCGATCGCATCTGATCCGTGAAAACGCCCCACCTGCCGCCCCATCTTCAAGGTCTGACCCTCAGCGAAGTGCTGGAGCGCCGCGCCGCCGGCCAGGGCAACAATGCGCCCCTGAAAACCAGCCGCTCCTATGCGCAAATCCTGCGGGAAAATATTTTCACGTTCATTAATTTTGTCTTCGTTGCGATTAGTGTTGTTTTTCTATTTTTAGGTAGTTTCAGCGATGCCATTTTGGTGGCGGCGGTGATTCTGAGCGGCGTGGTGATTAATGCCATCCAAGAAATTGCGGCCAAGCGAAAACTCGATGAAATTGCGTTGCTGACCCGCCCGAAGGCCACCGTGATGCGTGAGGGCCGCGAGCAGGATATTGACCCCGGTGAAATTGTGGCGGGGGATATTTTGGTCTTGCGATCGGGCGATCAGATTTTGGTGGATGGAGAACTGGTGGCCGGGGAAATTGCCGCCGATGAATCGTTACTCACGGGCGAATCCGATGCGATCGAAAAAGAAACCGGCGCGCCCGTTTATTCCGGCACGATTTGTTTAAGCGGCAGCGGCTATTACTTAGCCCAAAAAGTGGGTCGCAACAGCCTGGCGCACCAACTGACGGAAAGCGCCCGCACCTTTCGCCAAATGCTCACGCCCTTGCAGTTGGAAGTGAATTTGGTGATTCGGATTTTTATGGCGATCGCCTGTTTTTTCTGGGCGCTGGTGGCGATCGGCTTTGTGGCCAAGGCGATTTCGTTTAATGAAACCGTCCAGCGATCGGCCGTGATTGCGGGCCTCGTGCCCAGCGGGTTGTACTTGACCGTCACCCTGTCCTACGCCCTGGCGGCGGTGCGGATGGTGGGCAAGCGGGTGCTGATCCAGCAGGCGAACGCGGTGGAATCCCTGAGCAATGTGGATGTGCTCTGTGTGGACAAAACCGGCACGCTGACGGCGAATCGGATTCACTTAGAAGAGGTGCTGCCGATCGCCTCGGCCCTGCCCGATCTGGAGCGGCTATTGGGGATTTATGCCGCCAGCACCGCCGCCGGCAACGCCACCAGCGAGGCGATCGCCTTCGGCTATCCGGCCGATCGGGTCGAGCCGCTGTATGAAATTCCCTTTTCCTCCGCCCGCAAGTGGAGCGCGATCGCCTTTGATGATCGGGCTGCGATCCCCGCCGGTTTTCCCGCTGGTTTTTATGTGCTCGGTGCGCCGGAAATCGTCGGAGCCGGCCTGGCCCAGCCCCTAGACCCGGAGTGGCTCGATCGGGCCCAGAACCACGCCCGCCAAGGTTTCCGGGTGCTGCTGTTCACCGTCAGCCCCACCGTGCCGCCGAAACCCGCCAAACGGGACAGCGCCCCCCTGCCCACGGATCTGCAACCCCTGGGGCTGCTGGTGTTTAGCGACGAATTGCGCCCCAGCGTCACGGAAACCCTCCAGGGCTTTGCGGAGGCGGGGATCAAGCTAAAAATCATTTCCGGCGACAACCCCGACACGGTGCGGGCGATCGCCGCGCGCGTGGGCCTCGGCGAAAACCTGCAAGCGGTCTCCGGTGCGGAATTGGCCGCCATGAGCGACGCGGAATTTGCCCGCGCGGCCACCGAAAATGTGATCTTTGGGCGAATCGTGCCCGACCAAAAAGCCCGCCTGATCACGGCCCTGCGCCAGGCCGGTTCCTACGTGGCGATGATTGGCGACGGCGTAAACGATGTGTTGTCGCTGAAGCAAGCCAACCTGGGGATCGCCATGGAAAGCGGCAGTAAGGCCACCCGGGGCGCGGCGGACATCGTGTTGCTGGGCGATTCCTTTGAAACCCTGCCCTACACCTTTTTGGAAGGCCAGCGGATCGGCAACGGCATCCGCGATGTGCTGAAGCTGTTTATGGTGCGGGTGTTTTGCGTGACGCTGCTGATCCTCTGTACGGGGCAAGTGCTGGGCACATTTCCGCTGCTGAACAAACACAGCGCCGTGGTGACGATCGTGGCGGTGGGCTTGCCGACCTTTGGGTTTCCCCTGTGGGCGCGACCGGGCAAACCGCGCCAAAAGAGCGTCCTCAAGTCGATGCTGAATTTCACGCTGCCCGCGACCTTGACCCTTACGCCGCTAGCGGTGGCGGTGTATTTGGGCTATTTGGTGACGACGATTTGGGCGGCGACGCAGACGAGCGGCGAGCTGGTGGTGCTGGACGATCGATTGCTGGCCGTGCCGCGCAGTGCGTTGGTGACGCTGCTGGTGGTTTGTGAGTTGTCGCTCGTGCCGTTTTTGAAGCCGCCAGCGGGGCCGTGGGTGGCGGCGGAACCGCTCTGCGGCGATCGGCGCTATTCGTTGCTGGCGTTGGTGTTGGTGGGGGTGTATGCCGGGATGGTGGCGATTCCGGGCACGCGCAAATTCTTTGAGTTGGCGTTGTTGCAGCCGGTGGACTATTTGTTACTGGGAACGATCGCCCTGGGGTGGTGTTTGTTGCTGCGCTACATCTGGCGATCGGACTGGATCGATCGGTTCCTGGGCTTCAAACTCAGCGACTGGGATCGGTAATCCACAGGGGGCGGAGCTAACTGATGACACGCCCCAACCCGTAAACTCTAACCCAACTGAAACGTTCAATACTCGTCCAATCGATTAGGAGGTGGGGTCGTGAGCGATCGGTATGCCCTCAGCGATGCCCAATGGGAGCAAATTAAAAGTCTCTTGCCCGGTCAGCCCGGTCAGCCCGGGGATAATGGTCGCGACAACCGTTTATTTATTGATGCGGTGCTCTATCGCTATTGCACGGGCACGTCTTGGCGATCGTTGCCCGCGAGTTTTGGCGATTTTCGGGTTGTCCATACGCGCTTTAGTCGCTGGTCCAAGCGGGGAATCTGGGAGCGGGTGTTGGACGTGTTGCGGCAAGACGGGGACGATCGCTACGCGGCGCTGGATGTTTCGACCCTGCGAGTGCGCCAACCCAAGCCCGGCCCGATCGGGCCGATCGACCCACCCACAGCCTAGGCGCTGGGAGCTGCGTTAGGGACTGTCATCAAATACCCAAAACCCTGATTCTTGCGTTGCCGGATCGTGGGGGGCAAGGAGCTTAGGGGCTGTCATCAAATACCCAAAACCCTAATTCTTGCGTTGCCGGATCGTTGGGGGCAAGGGGCTGGAGCATCTTGTCTGGGGCGGTTGAGTTGGGAAGATTCGTCGTTTCAGCTTCAATCCCACTTCACTTGATGACACGCCTTAGGGGCTGTCATCAAATGAAGTTGGATTGGTTGTAGAGTAAACGTCTTGGGGATTTCAGGGCAATTAGGAGGTGTGGTAGATGACGCGGCGTTATGCACTCCGGGATGACCAATGGGAACGGATCA